>Ga0226835_1000006_pt1 | contig 683406 bp, 612 predicted proteins | sample LAC_MetaG_1_FD_163627 | JGI IMG/M metagenome (GOLD analysis project Ga0226835, IMG submission 163627) | Anaerobic ammonium oxidizing microbial communities from anammox membrane bioreactor (MBR) in UC Berkley, California, United States -... | ecosystem: Engineered > Bioreactor > Anaerobic >... | reverse complement strand
GCCCCGGCCTCCGCTTCCTTCAGCACCGCAATGATCTGTTCCGTCGTAGCTCGCTTGCCTCGCATCGTCCGCTCCTCTCTGGGGCGGACTCCAAGTCTACGGCGTACTATTCACGGGGAGCAGGTCGGGGCGGACTCCAAGTCTACGGCGTACTATTCACGGGGAGCAGGTCGTACGCTGTTGGCTGGCGTGCTGCTGCATCCGGCAGGCAGCGCCATAAACCATGCAGCGGTGAGCAAGAGCAATCGTTGCCGCATTGATTAAATCCTTCTCAGTTCAGGCCAGCAATCCTACATGCAGCTAGGCAGCAGTCGACCATGAATGGCGCAATCAGCGTGCGTTTGAGGGACTCTTGATCGAAGAGCCTTTTGCGGGGCAATTCTAAAGAAACTCCACCGAAGCGGGGTTCCCTCTAGCCGATTGGTTGCTACCGTTACGCTTTGGCTTGCGTGCGCCTGATCCAGCCTAGCGCCCCGAGTGCACCCCCGAATAACCAGACCGCGGCAGGGACGGGGACGGCGCTGGCTTGAAAGGTAAAGTCATCCATTACGGTATAGCCATCTCCCAGCGCCCATCCGGGAGGCGGTTGGGTATATGTGATGTCCAGTCTGTCAATGTCAGTCCAGTTCATATCCGCGAAGGTTGGCGAAAGGAATGGTGCTGGAACATCGGTTGCCTCGTAAGAAAGCAAGTCATCTCTAAAGCCTCGTAGTGTGACGGTTGCTTGCCGATAACAGTATCCACCACAGCCCGGTAACCACGGTACCTGTGTGCTGGAGAACGCTGCTCCGATAAAATCAAACGATGCTCCGTCTGTCATCGTGACAATCAAGGGGATTCCGCTGTTGACATACAGTCCAACTATCGGGGAGGAGAAAAGCCCCGTGGGCCTGTGGATTCCGATGGCTGTTTGTGCATTCGCGAACGTTATTCCGGACACGGAAAACGAGTGAAGATTCTCATTCCACACGACTTCGGGTTCATCAAACGTGATTACAGTTGAGGCCTCCACCGTAGACATGGCCGGGGCGAGCATACTGAAAGCAATACCTAGAAAAATCTTCTTACGCATCGATTCTCGCCTTCTCCGATTGCCTGAGACCAGATTGGTGAGTGCCTTCGCCTTTCGCCTCACCGCGCCCAACGCTCCGAGCGCCCCGCTGAAGAGCCAGACGGCGGACGGAACAGGCACTGAAGACAGAGGATCGCCATCTAGCACGGCCCATGTCTGAATTCCACCCTCACTTGGCTGGGATGAAATCCATGTGTTAGTCCACATGCTTCCTTGCCAGCCTCCAGCGAACGAGAACACCCAAGTCGATTTTCCGCCATCCAAATAAGGCAGGCCGGTCCAGTAGTACCGTTCCAGCACGTTCGAGAAAGGCCCAACTGTTTGCAGACATGATGGAATAAAGGTCTGAACAGGTAGCGTGATGCAATTGGCACCAGGCCATGTGTAGTAGCCACCTGGGTTCCCGAGAGTGGTGTAGTACAGATTCGCCAATTCGCTGGCGGTGCTACCTGCATAAAGTGTTCCTGCTGCGCTGATATTCACGCCACTGTCCGTTTCGCCAGAATCTGAATATGCGGTGTTGAATGCAATGCCGTTAACGGGACTGACGTTCGGCAAGCGCCATCCGGTCTGCCCGAGGTAGGCGGCGCTATTCATTGCGGAGATCCAGAGCTGCGCCGTATACCAGCTCATTTCTCCCTGCGGCCCTACCTCTCCATTCTCTATTGGGTCGTTGCCATTCGAGTTGGGATAGCCAATGTTGCGCGGGAGGCCAAATGACTCAGTGGCCGCCAGGTTTGCGTTCGCCGTCCAAGTGATGTCGAGCGCATCGTCGTAATACGCCTGACCGCCCGCGCGGCTCCAGAGTGCCGCGTTAGCCGTGCTCGCGAACAGCGCAGACAGACAAATCCCCCAAAGACCCCCCCGATGCATGAAATACTCCTGGTTCACGCCGTATTGATCTCGGCTTGAGCCGCAACCTATCACAGCTCCACAACCCACAACCTGATCCGGGTGCCCGAGACTCGTGGTTTGTCATAACGTCGATGGCGGGCCGTGGCAGTATGCTCACCATCAGGATCTCCGCCGCTGGACGCCGAGATGCCGGCTGGCGGCCTTAGTGACTAAGACGCTTGCGGTCGAAGCCCGTCCCCGTGGTCAAGTTCGATCTGTGAAATGCTTACCCATGTCATCCGTGGCAAATCAGCGAACAAGGCCTGCGCCATCCCGTACCTGGACACCGGAACGCCGTAAGGCTGCTGCCGATCAAGCCCGCCGGGTCCGGCCCTGGGAACATTCCACCGGGCCACGTACCGCTGAAGGCAAGGCGCGATCAGCCCGCAACAGCCCACACTATGGCGAGCGGGAGCTATGGCTGAGGCTGCGCGACTGGTATCGGGAATGCAGACGCTGCCGGCGGGAGCGGGTGCCATTGCCACGCTGTCCCCTGACTCGTGCCGAGCAACGCAAGGCGGCGGCATGGGAGCGGAGACAACTGCGGCGAGGCCTGCGGCGGTTCCTGCGAATGCAGGCCGCCATGGAGACCCAAGGGCAGGCCCACAGCTGACATCGACTCTCACGCGATCCTGCGGCGTCTGGTAGCGTTTTCCGGGTGCACTCCGGGTGCAGTTAGGGTGCAGTAACCACCACAAACGGCCGCAACGCACCACGCTTTGAAAACACCCGTAAGTGGCTTATCCTACAGGGAATATCGTTGAGTCCTGTTGTGTGCTGCGGTGAGCCAAAAGGCCCGGAATAGGACTTAAAATCCGCCGGACCGCAAGGACCGTGCCGGTTCGACTCCGGCCCTGGGCAGTCTGCCCGCCGGACCCGCCAGTTCAGAGCGGTTTGGTCCGGCGCCAGTGCCGGCCCAGCAGGCCACCCAGCAGCAGCAGCAATACCGGCAGGTCGAGCGCGGAACTGCCGCTGTCGGTCTTTGGTCCCGGAAAGACGTAGACGCCGACGTCGGCGGTGTCTGCCTGGCCCTGCGAGTCGGTAATCGTGTAGCTGAACTGCGCAAGGCCGGTGAAGTCCGGAGGAGCGGTGTAGGTGACGGACTGGTCCGAATTCACCATCACCGTGCCTTTCGCCGGTGCCGTGGTGATGGCCAGGGTGACCGGCCCGTTGAGGAACCCGCCGTCGTTCCGCAGGACGTTGAGTGTCACGCTTTGCCCGGAGGAAGTGGCGTATCCCACCGACTGGAATACCGGCGGGAAATAGGTTCCGGCCAGGGCGGGATCGAAATTGTTCGGGTCGTTGGCGGCATCCACGACGTTCCTGACCGTAATCCTCGCGGTCGCTTCGTTGCTGGCGTCACCGTCGGCATCCGTGACCCGGTACCGGAACTGGTCGGAGGCCGGAAATCCAGCGTTGTCGTTGTACCTGTAGACGACGTAGGGCCTGGTCGTGGCGCCGAATCCGGGGCAGTCCGGGCTGGCTGCGGCGCACAGCAATGCCGTGCCATGGGCCGGCGGCACGGTGATCTCCAGCGTGAGCGGCACGTCGCTCAGGCCGAGGTCATTGTTGAGGACTGCCAGCGAGTGGCTGCGGCCAAAGTTCAGGCCGTCGAAGTTGTCGTCATTCGCGACCGGCGCATCATCGACCTTGACTACGGCGTAGCACAGCACCGGATCGTTGACGGCTTCGCGGGCGAGGTACGCCACGATGATGGTGCCGCCCTTGTCCGTGCCCGGGGTCACGGTGATGCTGTTGTCCGGGTTCACGGTGGCGGTGGCTGCGTCCGCGGGCGAAACATCGAGGACTTCCACTGTGACCGGCGGGGCATTGAGGCCGGTGTCGTTGGCCAGCACATTGACGATGGTGGGTGCATTGCGCAGCCCGTCGACCTCATCGTTGGCGCAGCTGGGCAGGTCGTTGCCCGGCGGCCCGACGACACTGATGGTGACTGTGGCACTGCCGCTGGTATCGCCATCGGCATCGGTGATCGTGTACTGGAACGAGTCTGGCCCGGCATAGCCACTTGCCGGCGTGTAGCGGATGCGCGGCCCGGACGGGCTGGGCTCAGGGGTTGCAGTGCCGTGGGCCGCTGCCTGGGCAATGGCCAGCGTGAGCGGCGTGTCGGACACCTCGAGGTCATTGGCCAGCACGTCGACCAGGACATTGGCGCCCTGCAGGACGGCGGCGCTGTCATCCACCGCCACCGGTGTCGCCGGCAGCTTCACGGTCAGCCTGCAGGTCACCGGCCGGTTGGTACCATCCGCCAGGAAATACTCGGTGACATAGCTGCCGCCCTTGCCCGCTGGCGGCGTGAAGGTAATGCGCCGGTCCGGGTCGACCACGGAACTGCCGTCCGCCGGCTGGGTGGCAATGGTGAGCACCACCGGGGGAATGTCGAAGCCACTGTCATTGGCGAGTACATCGACGGTCACGGGCGTGTCCGGCGCGCCGGTGACCTCATCGTCGGCACAGGCGACCGGATCGGTAATGATGACCTGCGCGGTCGCCGTGGCCGAGTGCCCGCTCGAATCGGTCACCCTGTAGGTGATTTCCTGGACACTCTCCGGCGTGTCATCACGCTGGTAACGGATACGGTTTGACACCACGGAAGCGGTACCCTGGGCCGGGCCGCTCTCGATGGTCACGGTGACGGGCGCCACGCCGGGCAGGTCATTCGCCAGCACGTCGACGCTCACCGCTCCGAGGGGCATGATGAGGATGCTCCGGTCATCGAATGCGACCGGCAGGTCGGTGCTGCTGCCGGTGAAGTCCAGCGTCGTTGCGATCCAGGTATCCGTGCCATTGAGCGATGCGGCGGTCTCCGCTTCCTGGACCAGGATTGCCTGTGCAGTCGTGATCAGGCCACCCGAACTCGTGGAAATCCTCAGCAGGACGTTGGTCAGCGAAGCGACACCGTCACCGCTCCAGGTCATGTAGGAGTTGTCACAATCGTGCGCGGCTGGCACTGCATTGCCGTCGTTGCAGGCATAGTCCCAGACGGTGGCTGCGGAACTGGTGCCTGCCACGAACCCGCTGCCGTCCAGCGCGGCGATGCCATGCGCACCCGGGGCTGACCAGTAAGGCTGGTCCGAGACGTCAGGGCTGGACTGGGACGCCACCTGGCTGGGGAAGAAATCGCTGAAACCGCCGCCAGCGGTGGTACTGCCCTGGAGGAGGGTGGGGTATGCAGCCGTGCCGCCGGACATTGCGACCACGTAGTCGTAGCCACCCGCCGCGTTTGGGGTTGCCGAACTCACGCGTACCCGGGCGAGCCTGTGGATGATCCTGCCGAAGGTCTCGACCAGGCGCGTCCCGGCGCTGCTGGCGACATTGCGGTCGAAGCCACCGAGTTCGATGGTTCCCGAAATGTAGTCATCACTGCCGGCGGCCGTGTCCTGGTCGTCCAGGGCGAGGAAGGCGCTGGTGATGGGAATGCCTGTCGTGCCGCCGATGGGCAACACGGCGGAGGGCGCGGTCACGGGGGCTGGAGCCGGGGGAGTGGTGAACAGCTGCGGCGCTGCGCCCGGCGGATAGTAGCCGGCACTGAACACCGGACCGATCCATTGTGCGTTGCCGGCGCCGAGTGGATGGCCGTTGTTCCAGGAACAGTCGTCGTCGTGGTCCGCGAGTACCCAGCCGGGACAGCCGTTCTCGACTCCTGCCGTATTCCCGGCCAGCGTGTAGTAGTGCGTCAGGGCCAGGCCAGGCGCGGGGGCCAGTGCCGACGCCACGGCCAGGATGCGAATTCCCACGGACAGCCACGACCCGGCCTGGGGTCCGATCTGCTGTTGGCGAGTGCCACAACTCATTTGGTCATTCCCGGTAGAGGTCAGGCGACCGGCCATGCTTCTGCTGTTGTTGTGGCCGGTGAGGGAGCGTTCCAGGCACTCTAAACACCGCTCCGGACCCCGTCAATTTTGCGGGACCGGATTATGTGTGCTTGGGTTGCGCGCCATGCGTGGTTGCGGGAAATCCGAGCGCTGCGTCTCGGATGGCAGTGCCGGCGATGCCGCCAATGGCGGTCACGAGCGCCTCCAGGTCCAGCGGACTGGTGGTATCGACCAGGACGCAGTGACAGCCTTCCATGGGATCCGGCGGCTCGAACTCGGCCATTTGCCGCTGAACCACCTCGAGCGTGGCTTCAGATGGATCACGAGCCTCGCTTGCACGCCGTGCCACTCGCTGCGCCAGCGTCTTCTCGTCGGCACTGCAGGCGACGACCACCGCAGGGTACCCGGTGCGCCGTGCGGCGGCCAGCAGTACCGACCGATGCGCCTGGCGCAGGCTGGTAGCATCCAGGATGACTGGCAGACCGTTCTCCAGGACGGTTGCTGCAAGTTCGGCCAGGCGGCCATAAACGCTGGCAGACACATCCGCAGCGTATATGCCCGCTCCCGGTGCCGAGTCCGTACGTGCCAGGGGCGGCATTCCAAACAGGCGCTTGCGCTCGACATCCGAGCGAATGTGGATTGCGAACAGCCGGACAGCGAGCTGCCGGGCGAGCCAGCTCTTTCCTGACCCACTGACACCGGCCATGACCACCAGAATCGGCAGCGTGCCCGCCAGCGGTTTGGCGGCATAGGCGAGCAGGTCGGCCATGCCCGGCCCATCGTTCCCATGAATGGGGCTCAGGCCGGCCACCTTGGCGCGGACCAGTGCCCGGTATGACAGATACAGGTGCAGCCCGGCGAGGCCGGCAAAATCCCCGGTGATGTCGAGATAGCCACTGAGGACCTGGAAGGCGAGGTCGCGCCGGCCCCGCACATCGAGGTCCATGACCAGGAAAGCCATCTCGTTCATGACATCGATCCAGCGCAGCGCCGGATCGAACTCCAGAGCATCGAACGGCACTACCCGATTTCCCAGCCGGACGAGATTTCCCAGGTGAAGATCACCGTGGCACTCGCGCACCGCACCGCAACGCTGGCGATCGAGGACGAAGCCGCGCCGCAGGGCGAATTGCGCGGAGATGTAGCGACGGCATTGGGCCAGCTGCTCCGCCCAGGCGGCACCCATGACCTCATCCAGCTGCGCGAGGCTCGAATCGATAGCCGCCCAGACCGAGTCGGCGCTGCCCCATGCCACACCTGGCGGGGCGGGAGCGAGCTCGCGGTGAAACCGGCCGATCAGTTCTCCCAGCCTTGCGGCTTCATCGGGTGTCAGTCCTGCGGCCAGTGCGGCACCAACGGCGGCACCGGGCGGGAAACGCCGCATCTTCACCGCATACTCGACGACTGCCTCGTCCTGCGAGCCGGCCCCGTCGCCAGCAACCGCGGACAATGCCACCACGCCAAGGTAGATATCCGGCGCCAGCCGTCGGTTCAGGCGCAGTTCTTCCTCACAGGCATGGCGGCGTGCCGCCAGACTGCGGAAATCGAGAAAGCCGAGGTCAACTGGCTTCTTGAGCTTGTAGGCGACATCGCCGGTGAGGATCACCCAGGACACATGTGTCTCGATGATCCGGAAATCATCCGCCAGTGGACCGAAGGCGCCGCTCGCCAGCAGCAGGTCCAGCCGGTTCTGCGGGGCCACTACGGTCACTGAATCAGGCGTGCCGCTGGCGACCGGCGGGACATCCTGCAGGTCTGGCGTTGATGCGTCGCTCAGGCAACGTGGCTTGCAGCCTCTTCTCCGGCGGATGGCGGTTCCTCCGGCTTGAGCAGCTGCTTCAGCGAGCGCATCACCATGGTCTCGCTGAGCTGCTCACCCGAAGGTTCAGGCGCCGGGAGCCGGGGTGGTGCCGCGGGATTGTGGTAGCGCAATCGGTGGTTGCCGATGCTGATGATGTCGCCGTGAACGAGGCGGCGCTGGCGGATCAATGCCGAATTGACACTGGTGCCATTCGTGCTCTTGAGGTCCACGATCCAGTCCCCGCTGGCATTGCGCAGGAACAGGGCATGCTGCCGGCTGATGAAGCGGCTGAGGATCGGGATGTCGCAATGCTCCCCACGGCCGATCAACAGGCGTTCGCCGCGGATCGGGAACCGTCCCCGCTCGCGTGAGTCCAGCGAGAGGACCAGGCAGGGGTCGTCCTGCGTGCCAGGCAGGGCCGCTGCATCCGGCGGCGCCTTCGCCGGCGACAGGTCGAAGCGTTGCTTCGCCAGCCCTGCCAGGCTGGCCATTCCCTTCGAATCCAGCACCCGATGCAGCGCTGCCTGGCCCGTCAGGATGAACAGGGGTGGCGGAGTCAACTCCTGGGCAGCCCGAATCAGATCCCGCAGCAGCTCCAGCACGCGTGGCCCGAACTGCTGGGCATTCTCGACCAGGATGATGGTGGTGATCTTCTGGCATGCGCCCTGGCGTAATACGACGTTGAGCAGGCGGCGTAGGTCGTCGGCGCTGGACTCGAAGGGCTCGAAGCCGAGCTGTGTCAGCACCGCTTCCAGGAATCCGTGGCGGCTGTCGGTGGGTTCAAGAATGCGCGCGACTCTGCCGGATGCATCCGCATCGGCCAGGAACCGCTTCAGAGCCAGTCGAGCCATGTCGCCGGAGTCTGCAGTCAGGATCGCGAGGCAACGGCCTCGTTCCCGCGACTGGTTCAGGTAGCGCACGGCCTCTAGAATCCTGCCGGGCACCTCGTTACCGGTGCCCGCGGTCTCGGCCTGGAAGTCAGTTCGCTCGTTCATGTGCATTTCCGGGGAACCACGAGCACGCTTTCGCCACAAGGTCATGGCAGCTTCTTTTGTTCGGAAGTCTAGGTTCCGGCGGCATTTATGTAAACATCTGCGGACCGGCAGACGAGCACCGGTCATGCAGACACGAAAAACATCGTGAAAATTTATTTAGAATAGTCAAGTAACATCATGATAAGCCAGTTAATATGAATATCGACCAGGTGTGCCTGTGCTAGTGGTGCAGGACCTTAGCCTCTGGCGGGGCGCCACCTGCCTGTTCGACGGACTCTCGTTCGCGGTCGATGCGGGTGCGGCACTGCTGCTGCGGGGTGCAAACGGCACGGGCAAGACCTCGCTGCTCAGGGTCCTTGCGGGGCTGACGCTGCCCGAACGGGGATCGATCTGCTGGCAGGGTGAACACCGGCCGGGCGGCATGCGGGGGCTGGCCGCCTACAACGGCCACAGCAGCGCGCTGAACGCCGACCTGACAGTGCTGCGGAACCTGGAGTTCTACGCCCGTCTCTTCGGCTGGCAGGGCGATCTCGGCATGCTCATCGAGGAGCTCGGTCTGGGCGCGATCCGCGACCTCGAACTACGGTATCTGTCGGCTGGACAGCGGCGTCGCGGAGGGTTGGCGCGACTGCTGATGGCGAACTGCCCGGTCTGGCTGCTGGATGAGCCGTTCACCAACCTGGACGCGGCGGGACGCCGATTGGTGGGGGAGTACATCGATCGGCACCTCGCCTCCGGAGGTCTCGCGGTGATCGCGGTCCATGAGCCCATGACGCTGGCCAGTCCAGCCGTCGCCACCCTGCGCCTGGGGGTGAATTGAACCATGGGCCGGATCTTCATCGCAGTATTCCTGCGCGATCTGCGCATCGCCTGCAGTCGCTGGGGCGACATCGCCAGTCCGCTGGCGTTCTTCGTCATCGTCGGATCACTGTTTCCGCTGGCGCTCAGCCCAGCGCCGGGGACGCTGCGCGTGATCGGCCCAGCAGTGTTGTGGGTCGCGGCGCTGCTCAGCACGCTGCTTTCCCTCAATGGCATGTTTCGCGCCGATGTGGACGACGGCACGATGGAGCAGTTGCTGCTGCGCGAGGAGCCACTGGCCGCCGTCATGCTGGCCAAGGCGCTGGCGCTCTGGCTGACCAGTGCGGCGCCACTGGTGGCACTGGCCCCGCTGATGGGAATCACCTACTATCTGCCCGGCAATGCGCTTCTGACGCTGTGCGTTACGCTGCTGCTCGGCACGCCGACGCTGTGCCTGCTGGGAGCCGTGGGTGCCGCGCTGACCACTGGGCTGCGCCAGGCCAGTGGCCTGCTGGCACTGCTCGTGCTGCCGCTGATGCTGCCGGTGATGATGTTCGGCGCCAGGGCCACGGACCTTGCAGCAGGCGGTGACGACGTGACGGGTATTCTTTACCTGATGGGCGCGATGGCACTGCTGGCGGCCAGTCTGGCACCCATTGCTGCAGCAGCGGCCATGCGCATCACGATTGACTGACTTGCACACGCTGACCCACCACTATCGCTACTGGCCCCGACTCCGTACCGGTCTGTCCCTATGGCAATAGCCCTGCCCGCCTGGATGCACCGTCTCGCTTCGCCGCCGCATTTCTACCGGCTTGCGGACGTATTGCGGCGCTGGCTGCTGTGGCCGGCGCTGGCCTGCATCGCGGTGGGCGCCTACGGGGGCCTGGTACTGGCGCCGCCCGACTACCAGCAGGGCGAGGGCTTCCGGATCATCTACGTGCATGTCCCGAGTGCCTACCTGTCCATGATGATCTATATGGTTATGGCGGTGGCATCGGCGATTGGACTCATCTGGCGCATCAAGCTGGCACATGCGGTGGCGGCGAGTTCCGCACCCATCGGTGCGTCGTTCACCTTCCTTGCGCTGGTCACCGGCGCCGTCTGGGGCCAGCCCATGTGGGGCACCTGGTGGGTCTGGGATGCGCGCCTGACCTCGGAACTGATCCTGCTGTTTCTCTATCTCGGATACATCCTGCTGCGCGCCGCCTTCGATGACCTCGGCAAGGCTGACCGCGCCAGCGCCGTGCTGGCACTGGTCGGCGTGGTCAACATCCCGATCATCCACTACTCGGTAATCTGGTGGAGCACGCTGCACCAGGGGCCGACCATCTCCAAGCTGGACAACCCCTCGATCACCATGGACATGCTCTGGCCGCTGCTGGTGATGATCAGCGGGTTTACGCTGTTCTTCCTCGCCGTACTGACCCGGCATCTGCAGGGTGAAGTGCTGGAGCGGGAACAGCAGGCGCGCTGGGCACGGGATATCATCGCCGGCTCGGCCGCCGCGGGTTGAGCCGATGCGCGACTTTCTGGCGATGGGTGGCTATGCCGTCTGGGTCTGGAGCGCTTTCGGGCTGACGCTGGTGGTGTTGCTGGCAAATGTCATTGGTGCCGACCGGCGCTATCACAACACCCTGAGGCGCTTGCGCCTGCGGGCCAACCGGGTGGAGAGTCTGCGGAAATGACGCCGAGAAGACAGCGACTGATGGTGGTCGGGCTCGTGGTGGCGGGTGTCGCGCTGGCGGCCGGCCTGGCGCTGCGCGCATTCAACGACAACCTGCTTTATTTCTATACGCCGACCCAGGTTGCAGCGGGCGAGGCCCCCGCAGGCAAGAAGTTTCGCCTGGGCGGCCTGGTGCAGCCCGGCTCGTTGCATCGCGAGCCTGGCCAGCTCGAGGTGAAATTCCAGGTCACGGACGTGAAGAAGGCCATGATGGTCAGCTATTCGGGCATCCTCCCGGATCTGTTCCGCGAGGGGCAGGGCGTCATCGCCTATGGTGTGCTGATGCCCGATGGGAGTTTCCAGGCGGATGAAGTGCTGGCCAAGCATGACGAGAACTACATGCCGCCGGAAGTGGCCCAGGCACTGCGGGAGCAGGGCCACCCAGACGCGGCGGAGCCGGCGCCGGTGAATCCCTGAGGATACTGAAATGCTTCCGGAGTTCGGCCAGCTTTGCCTCATCCTCGCGCTCTGCCTGGCGACGGCGCAGGCATTCTTCCCGCTGGCCGGTGCACAGTGGCACAAGGCGGGCTGGATGCGGGTGGCGATTCCAGCCGCGGCAGGCCATGCCGTTTTCGTGCTGGCGGCGTTTGCCACCCTGGCATGGTCCTTCGTCAGCAACGATTTCTCCGTCGCCTACGTCGCCCAGAACTCCAATTCATCACTGCCGGTGTTTTACCGGTTCGCGGCAGTCTGGGGCGGGCATGAAGGCTCGCTGCTGCTGTGGGTGGTGCTGTTGTCGCTGTGGACGGCAGCGGTCGCCGCCGGCAGCCGTAGCGTGCCCCGCGAGATGGCCTGCCGCATCATCGGGGTGATGGGCTTCATTAGTGCAGGGTTCATCCTCTTCATCCTGGTGACGTCCAATCCTTTCCTGAGAGTGTTTCCGGCACCGGTCGATGGCAATGACCTCAATCCGCTGCTGCAGGATCCGGCGATGGCCGCCCATCCGCCGCTGCTCTATGCGGGTTACGTGGGCTTTTCGGTGGCTTTCGCCTTTGCCGTGGCCGCCATGCTGGCAGGGCGCATCGACCAGCAGTGGGCCCGCTGGGCGCGACCATGGACCACTGCGGCCTGGGCCTTCCTCACGGTGGGTATTGCCATGGGCAGCTGGTGGGCCTACTACGAGCTCGGCTGGGGCGGCTGGTGGTTCTGGGACCCGGTCGAAAATGCCTCATTCATGCCCTGGCTGGTGGGCACGGCGCTGATCCACTCGCTGGCGGTCACCGAAAAGCGCGGGCTTTTCAAGGGCACGACCCTGCTGCTCGCCATTGGCGCCTTCTCGCTGAGCCTGCTGGGCACATTCCTGGTGCGCTCCGGCGTGCTGGTATCGGTGCATGCCTTCGCGGCGGACCCGGCCCGCGGGTTGTTCATCCTGGTCTACCTCAGCATCGTGATTGGCATTGCGCTCGGCCTCTATGCCTGGCGCGCCCCGGGACTTGACCGGGCCATCGGCTTCAGGCCTTTCTCACGCGAGACTTTCCTTCTGGTCAACAACATCCTGCTGTCCGCCGCTGCAGCCCTGATCCTGCTTGGTACCCTGTACCCGTTGATCCTCGATGCGCTGAACCTCGGCAAGATTTCGGTCGGTCCTCCCTACTTCGAAATGGTCTTCCTCGTGCCGATGGTGCCGCTGCTCTTCGCCGTGGGCATCGGCATGCATACGGCCTGGCGCGCCGCGGATGCCTGGACGGTCGGCCGCCGGCAGCGCTGGGCGGCACTGGCCGCCGTGGCAGCGGGCGTGGGCCTGCCATTGGTCGTCTATGGCTCGGGCCACCTCATGACGATTGTCGGCGTGACGGCCGCTGCCTGGGTGGCCTTTGCATCGCTGCTCGACCCGCTGGCACGGCTGCGCGGCAAGGGGCCGCGCCTCACGCGCGGCATGGTCGGCATGCAGGTCGCACACCTTGGGCTAGGCCTCTGTGTCCTGGGGATCACGATTACCTCGAGCTTCAGTGTCGTCACCGACGAGAAGATCAGCCCGGGCGAGACATTGAACCTGGGCGAGTACCAGCTGCTGTTCCGGGGCATTGCTCCCGCGAGTGGCCCGAACTACGAGGCGCTGCGCGCGGACATGGAAATCACCCGGGACGGGGTGCCGGTGGCCACGCTGCATCCGGAAAAGAGACTGTACCACGTGCGCTCCTCGCCGATGACCGAGGCGGGCATCGATGCGGGCTGGCATCGCGACCTGTTTGTCGCGCTGGGTGAGGATCTCGGCCAGGGCGCCTGGAGCGTGCGCCTGCAGTACAAGCCGCTGGTGCGCTTCATCTGGCTGGGGGCAGCCATCATGGCCCTGGGTGGCATCCTGGCGATCACCGACAGGCGCTATCGCCTGGCGGTTCGGGAGAGCGTCGCGGAGGAGCGGGGTGACGCCACCAGGCCCGCTGCCGCTGGATGATGCCGCAGGTGCGCCCTGCCTGCCGATGACGCGCTTCCTGCTGCCCATCTTCGTCCTGGCCGCGCTGGTGGCACTGCTGGTTGTCGGCCTGAACCGTGACCCGAGCTACGTCCCCTCGCCACTGCTTGGCAAGCAGGCACCGGCATTTTCGCTACCCCGCTTGGATGACCCGGCCCGGACCCTCAGCAACCGGGATCTCGGTGGCGACGTCGCATTGCTGAACGTCTGGGCCACCTGGTGCGCGGGATGCCGCCAGGAGCACCCATACCTGATGGAGCTTTCACGCACCGCGGACGTGAGGATATTCAGCCTGAACTGGAAGGATGACCCGGACCTTGCGCGGCAGTGGCTGCAGACGCTCGGCAATCCCTATGCCGCGACGGGTGTCGACCAGGACGGGCGGGTTGCCATCGACTGGGGCGTGTACGGGGCACCGGAGACCTTCCTGGTCGATGCAGCCGGCAAGGTTCTCTACAAGCATATCGCGCCGCTCAACGCCGAAGTCTGGCAGAAGGAATTCATGCCGCGGATTCGCCAGGCGCGGGAGCAGCGCCAGTGAGCAGTGCCGGGCTTCGTGCATGGATTGTGGTATTGCTGCTGGTGCTTGCGGCAACCTCCGTCCGTGCAATCGACCAGGAACCGCCGCTCCAGGATCCGGAGCGTCAGGCGCTCTATGAGCGACTGACGCACGAAGTCCGCTGCCTGGTGTGCCAGAACCAGACGGTGGCCGATTCCACCGCGCCGCTGGCGGCGGACCTGCGCCGCGAAATCTACGCAATGGTGGAGGAGGGCCGGTCCGAGGAGGACATCAAGACATTCCTCCTCGACCGCTACGGGGATTTCGTGCTCTACAAGCCGCGCTTCCTCTACTCCACGGCACTGCTCTGGCTGGCACCGGGCCTGCTGCTGCTGGCCGGTGCTCTGGCCATCGGGGTCGTGGTGCGCCGTCGCGCTGCATTGCCCGCCGACCAGGACGCTGACGAGAATCCACCGGCCGCGACGGGAACCGGGGCATGACCGCCTTTGTCGCCGTTGCGGCACTGATGACGGTTGCAGCGATCCTCATCGTCGCCATTCCGCTCTGCGGCCGGCGCGATGGCCGCGCGCCGCTCGCGGCACTGGTTGCCGCCGTCATCATGCCGCTCGCCGTCGTCCTGCTCTACATGCAGGCCAGCAACTTCCCCTGGCGTGGCGGGCCGCCAGCGGCCGTGGCGATGGCAGGTCCGCAGCCAGACAGCGCGGATATCCAGGAACTGAAGCAGCGCACGGTTGAGCAGCCCGGTGACGTTGGCGCCTGGGCAGGCCTCGGCGAAGCCTATATGTCCGCCGAACGTTATGCCGAGGCGCGACAGGCGTTCCAGCAGGCGATCGTCGCCAGCAATGGCGGCGATGACGCGTTGCGCCTTTCCCTCGTCGAGGCTTCGATCCTCGAAGACAGGAACGCATTGCAGGGCCAGGCTGCCGCCGTCCTCGACGATGTTCTGCAACGGGATCCCTTCAATCCAAAGGCTCTCTGGTACGCCGGCATGGCTGCGCTGGCGCGCGGCGATGCCGCCACCGCCCGGCAGCGCTGGGGCAAGCTGCTCGAACTCTCGCCACCACCCCGCGTCCGGGAGATCCTCGAGCAGCAGCTGGCGAACCTGGGTGCCAGCCCGGGCGAGGGCGCCACAGCGGCTGCCGCGGCCGGCGCCAGGATTCCGGTTCGCATCACCATGGCGCCGGGGATGGCCGCAAGGGTAAAACCTGGGGCCGTGCTGTTCCTGATCGCGCGCGAGCCTGGTGCGGCAGCGGGGCCACCGCTGGCCGTGGTGCGTCGTGAGGCTCCGCAGCTGCCGCTGGACCTGGAGATCAGCGATGCCGACAGCATGATGCCGGGCCGCTCGCTGGCCAGCCATGCAGCCATCCATCTCACGGCACGCCTGGCAGGCCAGGGCGACGCCAGGGCGACACCCGGTGACCTGTTCGGTGAGGCCACCTGGCATTCCAGCGCGAAGCCAGGGGCGCCCGTGCAGATCACGGTCGATCAGGTTGTGCCCTAGTTGGGGCGCAGCCAGGTGATGTCCGGGGAGAACGTGGTGAACAGGAAGCGCAGGCGCATCAGCTGCTCGGGCTACGCACTCATCCGCAACCCGCTCCTCAACAAGGGATCGGCATTCACCGAGCGCGAGCGCCTGGCCTTCGGCCTTGACGGACTCCTGCCGCATCGCGCGGTCAGCATCGACATCCAGCGGCAGCGGGTGCTCGCCAACCTCGACCGGTTGCAGGATCCGCTGGAGAAATACGTGGCACTGGCCAGCCTCCAGGACCGCAACGAGCAGCTGTACTTCAACGTCCTGGTGCACCGGATCGCCAGCCTGCTGCCGATCGTCTATACGCCAACAGTGGGCCTCGCCACGCAGCGCTACAGCCAGGTCTTCCAGCGCGGGCGTGGCGCCTGGATCACGCCGGCGCACCGCGGACGCATCGCCGACGTGCTGCGCCGCGCGACCGCCGGGCGTAGCATCCGCCTGATCGTCATCACCGACAACGAATCTATCCTCGGCATCGGTGACCAGGGGGCAGGGGGGATGGCCATCGCCATCGGCAAGCTGTCGCTGTACACCGCGGCGGCCGGAATCGATCCGGCAACCGTCCTGCCACTCAGCCTCGACGTGGGCACCGACAACGCGGCGCTGCTCGCCGATCCCCAGTACCTCGGATGGCCCGAGCGGCGCCTGCGCGGCGCCGCCTACGACGCACTGGTCGAGGAGTTTGTCGAGGCGGTCTCCACGACATTTCCGCAGGCGCTCGTCCAGTGGGAGGATTTCCGCAAGGACAACGCACTGCGCATCCTCGACCGCTACCGCGCGCGCCTGCCCAGTTTCAACGATGACATCCAGGGCACCGGCGCCGTGGCTCTGGCCGGGGTACTGACTTCGGAGCGCATCACGGGACGGCAGATCGGCAGCGAGCGCGTGCTGATCCTCGGTGCTGGTGCGGCGGGGCTGGGCATCACGCGGCAGTTGCGGGTGGCGATGCAGGCCGGGGACGACAGCGCAGCGACGATCGCGGTGCTGGACAGCAAGGGACTGATTGTCGACGACGGCCCCATGGACGCATACAAGCGAGAGATGGCCTGGCCAGCGGCGACCGCGGCAGCCGCAGGCCTGGTCGCCGGCCAGCGCGGATTGCACGATGTCGTGAAACGGTTCAAGCCGACCGTTCTGATCGGTACCTCCGGCCAGGCGGGAGCGTTCGACGAAGCGGTCGTAAGTACCATGACTGCCGGTTGTGAGCGCCCCGTGATCCTGCCGCTGTCAAATCCAACCAGCAATTGCGAGGCAGTCCCGGCGGACCTGTATCGCTGGTCCGGCGGCCGAGCCCTGGTGGCTACCGGCAGTCCTTTCGAGGAGGTTTGCCACGAGGGGCGCTCGTACCGGGTTGGCCAGGGCAACAATGCCTATATTTTCCCCGGTGTCGGCCTCGCGGTGCTGGCGGCCGGGCTCGCGACCGTCAGCGACGGCGCCTTCTTCACGGCGGCCCGGGCGCTGGCGGAAGCCGTCACTGAATCGGAACTGGCGAGCGGACTGCTGTACCCGCCGATGTCGCGGCTGCGTGAGGTATCGCGTCACGTGGCGCGCGCATTGCTGATTTCAGGCGCGCATGGCCTGCCGGGCCTGGGGGCTGACGAGGCCGATCGGAGGATTGCGGAGCTGTGGTGGGAGCCCGAATACGAGGAATACGAGCCAGCCTAGGCAATCGACTTTGTGTCGTAGTGTTGATTTAACTTAATATACATTATGCGCATTATGGAGCTATGAGCCCGAGTACTTCCGGCTCAGGCCGGCAGATGACGATCGATGAAGACCCGGGCCATGTCGGGAAAGTCAGTAAACAGGCCATCGACGCCCAGCTGCCGCAGGAACAGGTCCAGCAGTTCATCGAAATTCGCCACCCCCGAGGGAAGGTCATCGCTGCGAAAGGTGTACGGGTGCACGAGCAGACCGGCCCTGTGGGCGTCGTCCACCAGCGTGGTCGTGACGGCGCCCTTCCCCGTCCGCCCGCGATAGACCAGCTTCAACGATGGGCCGATCGCCTGGGCATAGCCGGCGATGGTCTCCAGTTCCCGCTCCGAGGGCTGGCCGTGGTCACTGCCGATCAGCTGCACGAACGGCAGCTGCGGATTGAATTCCCTGCGCAGGCGCTGCAGTTCCGCTGGATCGAAGCACTGGAGGAATACCGGCATCCGCGGGTCAGCGCAGGCCGTTGATTCCAGCAGCTGCAGCATCTGCGCCCCGAGGTCGATGCCTGCGGCGCGATGCCAGGCGGGATCCTTGATTTCCGGGTAGATCCCGACGACCCGTCCGGATGCCTGGATCAGGCCACGGATGAAGCGGATTTCCTCGGCCAGCGTCGGGATGCCAAAACGCCCACCCGATTCCGGGAACCGTCCCGGGTGTTGCAACTCGCCACCGCTTCTGCGACGCGGGCCCACCCCGAGCGTCTTCAGCTCCCCTAGATCGAAATCCCTGCAGTAGAAATGGCCGTCGGCCCGCTGCCGCCCGGGAAAGCGCGTGGCGACGTCCGTGACTTCATCGAGGGTGAGGTCATGGAAGACGACCAGTTCACCATCTCGGGTCGCAACGACGTCCTGCTCCAGGTAGTCGGCTCCCTGGCCGAAAGCCAGGGCCTTGGCGACCAGCGTATGCTCCGGCAGGTAGCCGCAGGCACCGCGGTGGGCGATGACCAGCGGTCGGGCGGCGACTGCCACAGCGAACCGGCGCCGACGGCGCGCCGGCTCAGTCTCCCGCGGCAACCCCGAGACGCTGCTGCATCAGGGGGCTCGTGGTCGTGTACTGGAGGTGCACCTTCTTGCCGGGGTCGAGGTGGGCCTTGGCTGCGAAAGCCGCCAGCGCCGCCTCGTGGAAACCGCTGAGGATCAGCTTTTTCTTCCCCGGGTAGTCACAGATGTCACCAACGGCATAGATGCCTGGGGCGCTGGTCTGGAAGGTGGACATGTCGACCTTCAGTGCCTTGCCCTTCATCTCCAGGCCCCATTCCGCAATGGGCCCCAGCTTCGGCGACATGCCGAAGAAGACGAACATGTGTTCGGCCGGCAGGACATGCAGGGTGCCGTCGTCGTGCTTGACGGTCACCTCGAGCAGGCGCTCGCCGTCCGCCTTGTGGCCGACGGCGTTGGCGAATTCGATGATCCTTGCCTTGCCTGCGGCGACCAGGGCCCGGAATGCGGCTACCGAAGCCGGCGCGGCGCGGAACTGGTCCGAGCGATGCACCAGCGTCAGCGATCCGGCTTCGGGCGCCAGCGCCACAGCCCAGTCCAGTGCCGAGTCACCGCCGCCGAAGATCACCAGCTGCTTGCCGCGAAAACGGCCGGGTTCGCGCACGCGGTAATGCAGAGCCTTCTCTTCGAGCGCCTCGATGTCGGCGAGCTTGATGCGGCGGGGCTGGAACGAGCCGACGCCCCCGGCGATGAACACGGTCCGTGCCAGGAACTCCTTGCCGGCACTGGTGGTCAAGCGGTAGCGGCCATCCTCGGCCTTGAGGCCGACGACCTCCTCGCCCAGGTGCATGCCGGCATTGAACGGCGCGATCTGCTTCATCAGCGCGTCGATCAGTTCCTGTCCCGTGCAGACAGGAATCGCGGGAATGTCATAGATGGGCTTGTCCGGGTACAGCCAGGTGCATTGCCCGCCGACCGCTGGCAGGGAATCGACCAGTTCGGCATGGATGCCCAGCAGCCCAAGCTCGAAAATCTGGAACAGGCCACAGGGGCCCGCCCCGACGATCAGCGCATCAGTCTCGATGGTCATAAGCAGATTCCCGCCAGAATTGGCCGTCGGTCCGTGGTTGGCAGCGGGCTGCGGCTCCGGGCAGGCCGCTCCCGTCGAAGGCGCCGAATATTACTGAACCCTGTCACGGCCAACAAGGGTGGCAGTGGCCGTACCTCTGGCGGCTAGTCGAGCTTGAATTCGATGACTTCCCACTGGCCGGAGGCATCATTGCGCGCCAGCCGCTTGATGGCTTCGGTGATGCTACGATTGTTCCAGTCGACGATGTCGTCCGCCTTGTCGAGCAGCGATTTCTTGATGGCGATCGTTTCACCGAAGGACTTGATGGCGAGCACGGGCTTCTTCATGCCCTTTGCGGTGTCGATTTCGAAGGTGACCAGCACCGGATTGATGGCAAACAACGACACCGGCATGATGACTATTTCCGCAACTTCGATCTGACGGCGCAGTTCCTCGCGCATCGAATCGCCGTCGCCAACCTTCATGTCGAGCCGGCTGCAGTTCTGGTAGTAGAAGTTCGGGCGGCTTTCCAGGTACTCGAACACTTTCATGTGGTCCGGGTGCTCGGCAAACGTATGTACCACGAATACCTTGATCGGATTGCTTTCGGACATCTACGACCTCCCGCGCCATGCCGCGCCGCCACGTGGCCGGGAATCCGTCACGGATTTGCCCTGGCCGAGGTTCCAACCTTGGTTGACGAGGAATTAAACTGTCAAGGACATGCGTCTTCTTGTCTATAACATCCGCTACGCCGTTGGCGCAGGGGCTCCCGCCCATGTGCCCGTGCCGGGTGCCGGATACCTGTTTGGCAATCCCGGCAATCTCGACAACATCATCGGCTTCCTGAAGGCAGAGGCGCCGGACATCGTCGGCCTGATCGAGGTCGATATCGGTTCGGTGCGCAGCGGCCGCGTGAACCAGGCGGAGGCCATTGCCAGCGCCCTTGGCCACTATTCCTGCTACGAGTGCAAGTATGGCGAGGAATCGGTGAACCAGTACCTGCCGATCCTGCGCAAGCAGGCCAACGCATTCCTGGCGAAGCCGGGCGTTGCCGGCGAGCGCTTCCACTACTTCGACACCGGCATCAAGCGCCTGATCATCGAGCTGGAACTCGACAGCGTGGCGATCTTCCTGGTGCATCTGTCGCTCAAGTACCGCCACCGGCATTTCCAGCTGCGCCACCTCTACGAGCTGGTGAAGCGCTGCCGGAAGCCGGTCATTATTGCCGGTGATTTCAATACGTTCTGGGGTGAAGATGAGATATTCCTTTTCAAGGAATCCCTCGGGCTGCGCAGCGCCAACATCGGTGGCCTGGCTTCGTTCCCCAGCCGTGCACCACGGCTGGAACTGGATTTCATCCTGTATGGCCCGGGCATCGAAGTGACGGATTTTCGCGTTCCCCAGATTGGATTCTCGGATCACCTGCCCCTGGTCTGTGATTTCGAGATGGTGCCAGCCCGGAAGTGACGACCATGGAAGACCAGGAGCCACCACGCAACTGGAGCCTGGAGCGCGACACGAACGGCGTCGCCTGGCTGGCCATTGATGTCAGGGCGAGCGTGGTCAACGTACTGTCGCGCGCCGTCATGGAGGAACTCCACGGGCTGCTCAGGGACATCGAGACGACCCTCCCGGCCGGCCTGGTGCTCCACTCCGGCAAGCCCGGCAGCTTCGTGGCCGGAGCGGACATTCACGAGTTCCCGGCCATCCAGTCGGCGGAAGAAGCAACTGACCTGGCAAGCCGCGGGCAGGCGATCATCGGCATGCTGGAGGCCCTGCCCTGCCCGAGCGTGGCCGTCCTCGATGGCACGGCACTCGGTGGCGGCCTGGAACTCGCCCTGGGGGCTACCTGGCGCCTGGCAGTGAGTTCGGACCGGCCGACGCTTGGGCTGCCCGAGGTCCAGCTCGGCCTGCATCCGGGCCTCGGTGGCACCGTGCGGCTGCCGCGCCTGGTCGGCGTACGCAAGGCGATGGCCATGATGCTGACCGGTCGATCCATCACGGTCGCCGAGGCGGTGGCTTGCGGTCTTGTTGATGTCGTCTGCGAGTTGCCGAAGTGGCGCGAAGCCGCCGTAGCCCTGCTGTCGCGACCGCGGCCGCGCCGCAGCCCGCCGATCATGGACCGGCTGCTCGCCTCGCCGCTGGCCCGTGGCTACGTGGCACGTTCGCTCGAGCAGAAAACGCGCCGCAAGGCGGACCCGCGGCACTATCCGGCGCCTGGCGCCATGATCGAACTTTGGCGCGAACACGCTGCACAGGGACCGGCTGCTTTCGCTGCCGAAGCCCGGTCCTTCGGCCAGCTCGCTGTCAGCCAGACGTCGCGCAACCTGGTCCGCGTATTCTTCCTGCAGGAGCGCCTGAAGCACACAGCTGCCACCCAGGCTGTGCCCGCGCGCCGGGTTCACGTGGTTGGTGCGGGCGTCATGGGTGGCGACATCGCTGCCTGGTGCGCGTACCGCGGCCTCGATGTCACCCTGCAGGACCACGAATCACGGTTCGTGGAGCCCGCACTGGATCGGGCCCATGCGTTTTTCCGCCGCAAGATCGACGACCCGGCGAAGCTGGAGAAAACCCGCTCTCGCCTCAGGGCCGACGTCGCCGGCGAGGCTGCGGCCGATGCCGACGTGGTCATCGAGGCAATCTTCGAGGACCTGCAGGCCAAGCAGCAGCTGTTCAGGATGCTGGAGCAACGGATCCGGCCCGGTTGCATCCTCGCCACCAACACCAGCAGCATTCCGTTGCAGGACCTGATGTCCTGCCTGGCGAATCCGGGCCGCCTTATCGGGCTGCACTTCTTCAACCCGGTGGCCAGCCTGCCGCTGGTAGAAGTGGTGGAGACCGACGCCACGGATGCAGCGGTCATGGCCGCCGGCCTGGCGTTCGCGAGACAGATCGGCAAACTGCCGCTGCCCTGCCGCAGCCATCCCGGATTCCTCGTCAACCGCGTGCTGGCGCCGTACCTGGCGGAAGCCATGGCGCTGGTGGAGGAAGGTGTCGCGCTGCCGGACATCGATCGCGCCGCCACCGAATTCGGCATGCCGATGGGCCCTGTGGAACTCGCCGATTCGGTGGGACTGGACATTGCACTCCATGTCGCCCGCATCCTGGGTCCGGTCATCGAGCGACCGGTGTCGCCGGTACTGGAGCGGATGGTGGCCGACGGCCGTCTCGGCCGGAAGGCAGGCAAGGGTTTCTACCTGTACCAGGAGGGTCGGCCGGTCAAACCGCAGGGTTCCACCGGCGATATACCCCCCGAGATCGGCGAGCGGCTGGTGCTCGCCCTGGTCAACGAAGCGGCGCAGTGCCTTGCCGAAGGCATCGTTGCCGACGCGGATCTCGTCGATGCAGGCGTGATCTTCGGCACTGGCTTTGCGCCCTTCCGCGGCGGTCCCCTGCACTACGCCAGCCAGGCCGGCATTGCCTCGGTGACCGGGCGCCTCCAGGCGCTGGCCGGGAAATACGGGCCGCGTTTCCAGCCTTCGGCCGGCCTCGAGGAGCTGGCTCGAGGATGAGACTTCGTGCCTTTCTCGTCCCCGGAGCTTGTGGTTACAATACGGCGCCTATCGCCGAGCCCGCTCGGCCAGCACCGATGCACATCCATTCTGAACGCCGCACCGACGCATGACAGGAATTCCTCTGAGCATCGACATACTCCGGCGATTCACACCGCTGGACAGCCTGAAGCGCGAGAACATCGCGGCACTGGCGAAGAAGGTGCAGAGCCACCAGCTCGAGGGCGGCAAGATCCTGTTCAAGGAAGGTGACAGCGAGCGGCGAACCTTCTACCTGTTGTCCGGCAGCCTGCAGCTCACCAACCAGGAAGGGTCACTGAAGACCATCCGTGCAGGCAGCGACGAGGCGCGCAACCCGGTGTCGGCCATGCTGCCACGGCGCTGGACCGCCAAGGCGGTGGACCGGGTGGAGTACATATCCATCGACACCGACCTGCTCGACGTGATGCTGACCTGGGATCAGACGGGCAGCTACGAGGTCAGCGACCTCAATACGACGCAGACGGCGCCTGCTCCCGACGACTGGATGACCACGCTGCTGCAGACCAAGGCCTTCCACCGCGTGCCGCCAGCCAACATCCAGGCGGTCTTCATGCGCATGCAGCGGGTCAACTGCAATGCCGGCGACGTGGTCATCAAGCAGGGCGACGAAGGTGACTACTTCTATGCCATCACCCGCGGCCGCTGCAGCGTCACCCGGGAAACGCCGCTCAACAAGGATGGCATCAAGCTCGCCGAGCTTGGCGTCGGTGACACCTTTGGCGAAGAGGCGCTGATTTCCGAGACCAAGCGCAACGCCACAGTAACCATGCTGACCGACGGCTCGCTGATGCGCCTCGGCAAGGAAGATTTCCGCACGCTCCTCAACGAGCCGATGCTCGACTGGGCCACCTACCAGGAAGCGCGGCAGATCGTCGCCCAGGGTGGCAAGTGGCTCGACGTGCGCCTACCGAGCGAGTTCGAGAGCTTCCACGAGTCGGGCGCCATCAACATCCCGCTGTATTTCATGCGACTCAAGCTCGGGACACTCGATCCATCGTTGACCTATGTCGTCTGCTGCGATACCGGCCGCCGCAGTTCCGCGGGTGCCTTCATCCTCAACGAGCGCGGCTTCGACACACGGGTCCTCAAGGGCGGCCTCAACGTCCGGGTCTGACGCCCGGTGCGGCCGCCGACGGCCTGGCCTGTCTACATGGTGTGTGTTGGCTTGTCGCCGCCCAGTGCGCCGGCAAGGTAGTTTTCGATCTTCTTCTGGGTCGCGCCGCCATCCTGGTCGCTGAACTGCACGCCAATGCCTGCAGTTCGCTTTCCCTGCGCGCCTTTTGGCGTGACCCAGATGACCTTGCCGGCAACCGGAATCTTCTCGTCCTCGCCCATGAGGTTGAGCAGCATGAAAACCTCGTCACCGAGCCGGTAGCTGCTGTTGGTCGGGATGAACAGCCCGCCATTGCGCACGAATGGCATGTAGGCCAGGTACAGGGCGCTTTTATCCTTGATGGTGAGCGTCAACAGGCCTGGCTTGGACATCGTGCAGTGCTCTCCGGTCCCGGGGTCATGCAAACCAGCGCTGCAGCATCGCCGCGTACTGAAGATCCGCCTTGACGGCCTTCGAGCCGGTGCGGCGCAACTCCTCGATATCGGCAAGTCGATGCAGCAGCGTCTGCATGTTTAGTGCTTTTCCCGCCTTTTGCAAGGGCTGGCTGCCGACATTTCCCGCCTTGGTCGCAACCTGGCCTGCAGCGATACTGCGGGCAGCCGAAGACAGAGCCCAGTAGAGCCACTGCGCAACCAGGTCATGGTCATGCTCGGCCCAGCGCTGTGCCACTGCGACCGGGCTCTCACGGCCGGCTGCCAGATGGCGCAGGTCGTCGTGCAACTGGCGGGCCTTCCGGGAAAAACTGTCCTGATGCAGGAGCAATGCGCGCAGAGGCGCACCACCCGCGACCTCCAGCAGCAGCTGCCAGTCCGCCTCCCCACCCCGGGTCCGGAGCCACTCCACCGCGGCGTCCGGTTCCGGGCGCCGCACGGCCAGCCGCTGGCAGCGACTGAGTATCGTTGCCGGAAGCGCGGCCGGCGACGCGGCGACCAGCACGATGAACCCGCCTGCCGGGGGTTCCTCGAGCGTCTTGAGCAGGCCGTTGGCTGCTGCTGTCGTCAGGCTGTCGGCTGGCCAGACCAGCGCCACTCGTGCGCCACCCTGGTGACTCTTCAGCTGCAGGAACCCGATCAGCTCACGCACGGCTTCCACCGGAATGACGCTCTTCTCGGGTGGTGGCTGCAGGAACATGAAATCGGCGTGACCCACTGGGCCATGCTCCGGCAGCCCCGCTTCCAGTGTCGAAAAATGTGCCAGGCGGTCATGGGGGACTCCGAGCAGATGTGCTGCATACCAGAGCCCGAGGATACGGCGGCCGCTGCCAGGTACCCCGTGGATCAACAGGGCCTGTGAGTTGCGCTTGCGCTCCTGCCCGGCCGCCAGGCTTGCCGCCGGCTCCCGCAGCCAGAATGGAAGGTCAGTAAATATATTGATATCAACCACTAGGAGTATTTTTATTGAACGATTCTAGGAATACATCCAGTGCCTTGCCGAGCGCCTCCTGCACCGCGGGCAACTCGCATCCGGCATCGATGACCCGGAATCGCGCGGGCTCGCTGCGCGCCCTGTCCAGATAGCTGGCACGGACGCGGTCGAAGAATTCGCGTCCCTCGAGTTCGAAGCGGTCTGCTGTTCCGCGCCGGTCACGTCGGGTACGCGTGCCTTGCCAGCTGGCATCCAGCAGCAGGGTCAGGTCCGGCCGGAAGGCTCCCTGCACCGATGTTTCGAGACTGGCGATCAATGCCGCCGACAACCCCCGGCCGCCGCCCTGGTACGCATAGCTGGCGTCGGTGAACCGGTCGCACACCACCCATCGTCCCTGCTCGAGCGCAGGCCAGACGAGTTCGCGCAGATGGGCGGCACGCGCCGCGAACATCAGCAGCAGTTCGGTCAGGGGTGGCATCGACCCGGGGTCCCCTGCCAGCAGCACCTCACGGATCCTCTCCGCCACAGGAACCCCGCCTGGTTCCCGGGTCATGACCACGGTCTTGCCAGCCGCACGCAGGCGCTCGGCAACGAACGCCAGGTTGGTGGACTTTCCGGAACCCTCGACACCCTCCAGGGTGATGAAGGCACCGCGTCCCGGATGCACCGATGCCGCTGTCACTTGGCGCTTTCCCGCAGGGACTCCAGATACCTTCTCACGGCAGCATTGTGCTCGCGTAGCGTCGCCGAGAACACATGGCTGCCGTCGCGCTTCGGGCTGGCCACGAAGTAAAGCGAATCCGAGGTGTCGGGATGCACCGCTGCCAGGATGGATGCCTCTCCCGGCAGCGAAATCGGTGTCGGCGGCAGGCCAGCCCGCGTGTAGGTGTTGTATGGGGTATCGCGGCCCAGCTGCCGGCGCGTGAGATCTCCGGTGAAGTCCTCCCCGAGGCCGTAGATGACGGTCGGGTCGGTCTGCAGCTTCATGCCGGCCTTGAGCCGCCGGATCAGGACGCCGGCCACCTGTGGCCGCTCCCGGTCAAGAGCAGTCTCTTTCTCGACGATCGACGCCAGGATCAGGGCCTCGTAAGGACTCCGCAACGGCAGGCCGGCAGCGCGTCCCGCCCATGCCTGGTCGAGTATCACCTGCATGCGCTCATGGGCCATGCGCAGCAACGCCAGGTCGGTGGTTCCCTTCGGAAAGCGATAGGTGTCCGGGAAGAACCAGCCTTCGGGCCTGGCGCCCGGCAATTCGGCGGCGCGAGCAAGCGCGTCGTCATCCACATCAACCAGGGTCAGGCGGATGTAGCTGCTCTTGCGCAGCGCCCTGACGAGATCCCGTGTCGTCCAGCCTTCGACGATGGTCAGGGAGTGCAGCTTGACCCGCCCCTCCACCAGTTGCCGCAGCAGGCCCCTGGGAGTGGTACCTGCGGCAATTTCATACTCGCCTGCCTTAATTGAGTTGGCATGGCCCAGCAGGCGTGCGTACGCCACCAGCACGGTTGGGTAGCGCAGTATGCCGTCCGAAGCCAGCCGGTCGCCCAGCGCTCGCAGCGACATGCCTGCAGGCACATCGACCGTCAAGCCACCGTCCGGGAGCTTCATGGCCTGGTTCAGCACGCTCTGACCAAACAACCACGTGCCGGCAATCAGGCCCAGCAACAGGCAGGCCACCACCAGAACCCGCCGCATCATGCGCAGGCCTCGGGAACGCCACGTTCACGCAATGCCTGCGCTACGATCCGCGTCAGCTGCCGTCCGGGGATCGGCTGCCCGGCGAATGACGCCACTGGCCGCAGGCCCGTCAGCGCATTGGTCAGGAACATCTCGTCCGCGCCCTGCAACACCTCGACGCCCATGCCTAGCTCCCTGGTGGCGATTCCACGTTCCCTGGCGCATTCCAGCACCAGGCTGCGCATGATCCCGGCAATGCCGCCCTGCGACAAGGCCGGCGTCAGCAGGACTCCTCCTCGGACCACGAAGAGATTTGCCGAGGTGGCGCCAATGACCTGTCCGCTGGCGTCACAGATGATGCCTTCATCGCTCCCGGTCCGCGCCAGTTCCGCGCGGGCCAGCACGTTGTCGAGCCGGTTGAGCGTCTTCATGCCCGCCAGCGCCGGATTGGTGCTCGCCGGTGTCTGGCAGCGGAGGACCACCAGCCCGCCCGCGGGCGGTTCCGGAACGGGGCCTGCGTGAAAGGCCACGACCCGGCTCGGGCATGGCTCTCCGGGCGGGGCGTAGCCCCTGGGTCCCCGGCCTCTGGTCAACGTCAACCTGACCGTGCCATGTGAAGCCCCGGCAGCCAGCGCAATGATTTCCCGTTCCAGGGTCGCGGCATCTGGAGCCGGCATGCCAAGGCGGGTGCAGCCCTGCGCGAGGCGCTGCAGGTGCCGGTCGAGAAACCTTGGCCCGCCGGGTCGCCAGGCGATGGTCTCGAACAGCCCGTCGCCATAGGCGAAGCCGCGGTCATCGGGATGGATCAGCCCCCCCGGCTGCCCATCGACCAGCCATCTGGGATTCTGCGTCATGGGTTGCTCAGCGCCAGGATCATGCCCTTGGCCTTGGCCCGAGTTTCGGCGAGTTCCAGTTCGGGATCAGAGTCGGCGACGATGCCGCTGCCGGCATTGAAAGACAGCCTGCGCCCGTTCAGGACCATGGTCCGGATGAGGATGCTGAAATCACAGCTGCCGTCGTGGTTCAGGTAACCCATCGCACCCGTATAGGCGCCCCGGGGTGCACTCTCCAGCTCTCCAATGAGCTGCATGCACCGGACCTTGGGGCAGCCGGTGATCGTGCCGCCGGGAAATACGGCGCGCAGCACGCTGCCTGGAGTGGTGCCGTGGCGCAAGTCACCGGTGACTCCTGACACGATGTGATGGACGTGGGCATAGCTCTCCACCGACATGAAGTCCTCCACCCGTACGGTTCCGGGTTGGCAGACTCGCCCGAGATCGCTGCGCTCCAGGTCAATGAGCATGACATGCTCGGCGCGCTCCTTGGCGCTGCCCAGCAGGGCTGCGCGAACCGCTGCGTCTCCGGCATCGGCAGACATCGCGGTTCGTGGCCGGGTTCCGGCGATGGGCCTGGTTTCCACCCGACCGCCATGTACGCGAACCAGGCGTTCGGGTGAGGAAGAGATGATGGCCGTCGCATCATCCAGCAGCGCCAGGCCCGCGAATGGGGCCGGGTTCGCCTGCCGCAGGCGCCCGTAGATCATCCAGGGCGGGATATCCGGGTCGACCTCCACCGTCCAGCGGCGGCTGAGATTGGCCTGGTAGATGTCTCCGGCGGCGATGTGGTCCTTCGCCCGGGTCACCGCCGCGAGGAACTTCCGCGGGTCTTCCTCCCGGGGAAGCGAGGCTCTGGCCACCTCGGGCAGTGATTCTGGCAAGGCGGTGCTTTGTGCCGCATCGACGCTGATTTGATCAAGCAGCGAACGGCAGTCCGCCTCGGCAACGGCATGGACCCGGCCTGTCGCACGATCACGGACGACGGCGGCAGGGATACGCACGGCCCTGGCCAGCGGCAACCATGGGTCTGCCGCCTGGTGCACCGATGGCTCGATGCGGCCAGCCAGTTCATACGCCAGGAACACGAACCATCCGCCCTGGAATGGCAGTTCAGCCGCCAGCGGTGCCGCGGCTGTCCACGCCTGGTCCAGGGCGTCGAGAAAATCCTGCGTTGGCCTTTCCCCCGGGATCTGGCCCTTCAGGACGCCGTCCGGCCCGAGCTGCAGCTCCCTGCCGGGAAAAGCGCAAAGGATATCGTAGCGCCCCAGGCGGCCGGTACCGCCCGCGCTTTCGAGGAGATATGGATAACGACGGGGATTGGCTGCGTGCAGGGCCAGCAGGTCGAGCACCCCGGGCAGTCGACGAGTCTCAGCCTGCATGATTCGCATCACAGCCGCCCGTGGGCACCGGTCCAGCAGCGTCCCTGCCGGCGGAGCCACCGGCGTTCAGACGCGGCGGAAAATCACGCTGCCGTTGGTGCCGCCGAACCCGAAGGAATTGGAGATGGCCGCATCGATCTTCATGCGCCGCGCCTCGTTGGGCACGTAGTCGAGGTCGCACTCCGGATCCGGGTTCTCGAGGTTGATCGTCGGCGGCGCGACCTGGTCGCGGATCGCAAGCACCGAGAAAACGGCCTCGACCGCACCCGCTGCACCAAGCAGGTGGCCCGTTGTTGACTTGGTCGAACTGACGGCAACCCGCGTGGCATGGTCGCCAAAAGCCTTCTTGATCGCGCGCGTCTCGGCGATGTCGCCCAGCGGCGTTGAAGTGCCGTGGGCATTGACGTACTGGACGTCGGCAGGGTTGAGGCGAGCGTCGGCCAGGGCTGCCTGCATGCAGGCCTGGGCACCATCACCGTCATCCGGTGGTGCCGTGATGTGGTGCGCGTCCCCGCTCATGCCGAAGCCCACGAGTTCCGCCAGGATGTTTGCCCCACGACGGCGGGCCGCTTCGTATTCCTCGAGCACCAGGGCGGCGCCACCATTGCTCAGGACGAAGCCGTCGCGGTCCCGGTCCCAGGGGCGGCTGGCACGTTGCGGTTCGTCGTTGCGCTGGGACAGGGCCCGTGCCGCACAAAAGCCACCCAGCCCGAGGATGGTGGTGGCGTACTCGGCACCGCCGGCGATCATGACATCCGCATCGCCATAGGCGATGACACGTCCGGCAATGCCGATACAGTGGGTTGACGTGGTGCAGGCCGTGACCAGCGCCAGGTTCGGGCCCTTGAAGCCGTACTGGATGGAAACGTGCCCGGAAATCATGTTGATGATGCTGCCGGGGACGAAGAACGGCGAGATCTTGCGGGGCGAAGCCGCTTCCGCGTACTTGCGGTAGTTGGCCTCGATGGTGCCGATGCCGCCGATGCCGGATCCCATGGCGACGCCAATGCGGTTCGGGGCATGGCCGGCGTCGACGAGGCCGGCGTCGGCAACTGCCTGCTGGGCGGCAACGATCCCGAAATGGATGAAGGAATCCATCTTGCGGGCTTCCTTGGCCGGGATGTGCTCCTCGGCATTGAAACCCTTGATGACCCCGCCAAACCGGGTCGAGAAATCCGCTACGTCGAAGTCCGTGATGGGCCCGATGCCACTGACACCACCCACGACATTGCGCCAGGCGGTCGCAATGTCGTTCCCCACGGGGGAAATGATGCCCAAGCCGGTAACGACTACGCGCCGCTTTGACATCCCAGCTGCTCGATCAGAAAGGAATTGCGCGCTGCCCGGTGATTGCCGGGCTCCGGCACGCCTGGCCGCTCAGGCCTTGTTCTGCCGGGCGGTGATGTAATCGATCGCCTCCTGGACGGTGGTGATCTTCTCGGCTTCCTCGTCGGGAATCTCCGTGTCGAATTCCTCTTCGAGCGCCATCACCAGTTCCACCGTGTCGAGCGAATCGGCACCGAGGTCCTCGACGAAGGAGGCGTCATTGGTGACCTCTTCCTCCTTAACCCCGAGCTGCTCGGCCACGATGCTCTTAACCTGTTCAGCAATACTGCTCATTGTCGATCTGTCCTCGTGATACCAACGAAATCCTGTGCCGACCGGGCACGGGGAAACGCAGCGCAGCGGTATTTTACGGAATTAACCTGGTACAGGCTAGGCCGCCGGACACCGCCCCCGCGAGGCCCGAATTCAACTCAGATCATGTACATACCGCCATTGACGTGCAGGGTCTCGCCAGTGATGTAGGCGCCAGCCGGTGAAGCCAGGAAGAGCACCGCGTTGGCGACGTCGGATACCGTCCCCAGCTTCTGCATGGGTATCTGCGCCAGCATGGCCCGCCGCTGGTCTTCGCTCAGATTGCCGGTCATGTCGGTGTCGATGAATCCGGGCGCCACCACGTTGACCGTGATGCCACGGCTGCCGACCTCCCGCGCCAGCGACTTGCTGAGTCCCACCAGTCCGGCCTTCGCCGCCGCGTAGTTGGCCTGCCCGGCATTGCCCATTGCACCGACGACCGAGGCAATGCTGACGATGCGCCCGCGCCGGGCCTTGAGCATGCCCCGCAGGAATGCGCGGTTGAGGTGGAAGACTGCCGAGAGATTCGTGGCGATGACGGCATCCCACTCCTCGTCCTTCATCCGCATCAGCAGGTTGTCACGGGTAATGCCCGCATTGTTGACCAGGATGGAAACGCTGCCCTCGAGGCCCTCGATCTCCTTCTGTGCAGCAAGCACCTGCGCCGGCCTGGAGACGTCGAGGACGATGCCCCGGCCGCCCGGCCCAAGGCCGGCCAGCCGCTCTGAAATCTGCTCGGCTCCGGCGCTGGTGGTGGCCGTACCGATGACCCTGGCGCCAGCCGTGGCCAGTGCGGCCGCGATTGCGCTGCCGATGCCACGAGACGCGCCCGTGACCAGGGCGACCTCAGCTGTCAGATCGAATGCACCCGCCATGAGACCTGTTGTCCTTCTTGCCCGCCGGCCCGGAACGCGGCGCGGCGGATTATACCTGCGGCCGCCAGTGGTACCAGATTGCTTCACCAGTGAGGTAGAGCACCCCGCCTACCGCACCCCAAACATGGGCAGCGGTGATGACCGTTCCCCCTACCATGCTGCCGGTCCAGGGCATGTCCCCGCCGAACTGCTCCCATGCCATCTTGCCAACGACCAGGGTCAGCAGCAGCGCGGCCCAGCGATCACCCGCCAGTACCCAGCCGCCGAAGCCCACCACCATGAGGCCATGCAGCACTCCCGACAGGCCGACGCACCAGCCCACCGATGGCGTGAACCAGTACAGGCCGAGGCCGCAACCGGCAGCAGCCAGAAGCGTCGCCAACATCCAGCGGCCCGGGCTGCGGTCCGCGCCGAAAAGCCAGGTCCCGAGGCCCAGTCCGGCAAGGTTCAGCGCCAGATGGCTCCAGTTGAGGTGGACGAAATGCGCGCTCAGCAGCCGCCACCACTGGCCGGCCTCAATGGCCCCACGGTCGTAGCGGATGGCATGCTGCCAGGTTACCGGCATGGCCTGCAGGGCGGCCATCAGGAGCATGGAAGCTGCCGCAATGGAGCTGATCGGCAGAATGGAAAATCTTTCCTGATCAGTGCGTAAGCTCATGTTGCTATAATTTGGCTGCGTTCCGGACAGTGTGCGGCAGGTCCGCAACCGGACCTAGACTACCAGTATCATCGCCAACTGGGCCGCAACCGCGCTGGTCGCGTCCCCGTCGGCAACACGGGTTGGTGCACATGAACAATCGCGCATGCGGGCGCCGTCTGCGGGCGGACGCCGGTTTCACGCTCATCGAGATCATGGTCGTCGTGGTGATCCTCGGCATCCTCGCCGCACTCATCGCCCCGAACATCATCGGCAATGTCGACAAGGCGCAGGTCGCGGCAGTCAAGCAGGACATCCGCGTCATCGAGAACGCCATCGACATGTTCCGGCTCGAACGCTTCCGGTATCCGACCACGGATGAAGGCCTCAACGCCCTCGTCACGCCACCCAGCGATCCGACCGTTCCCTTCCCTCCCGGCGGCTACATCAAGCGCCTGCCCAAGGATCCCTGGGGGCGTCCGTTTGTCTACGTGCAGCCCGGTACCCATGGCGAGTTCGACGTCTACAGCCTGGGCCGCGACGGTGCGCCCGGCGGTGAAGGCGTCGATGCGGATATCGGCAACTGGGACGATACGAAGTAGGCGCCAGTCGGCGTCCTGTCATGGCCGCCAGTGCATTGCGTGGCAGGATGATCAGCCCAGGCGGCCGTCACGCCAGCGGCTTCACGCTGCTCGAAATCATGGTGGTGGTGGTCATCATCGGCATCATTGCCACCATCGCGACGCTTTCCGTCGGCATTGCTGGTCGCGACCAGGGCATCGGCAAGGAAATCCGGCGGCTGCAGGATCTGCTGGCGCTGGTTGGCGAACAGGCGGTACTCCAGGGCCGGGAGTATGGCCTGACCTTCTTTGCGCACGAGTACCGGTTCACCGCCTACGACTACAGCGCGGGGCGTTGGGAGCCGGTGCTTGACGACCCGGTGCTGGCGCCGCGCAAGCTGCCAGCGGATGCAGTGGTGGATCTGTACGTCGACGGTCGGCAGGTGCACGTGGCGGCGCTGCCACCGCAGGAGCGCGGCGACCAGGACGCGGAGCAGCCACCGGGAGACAAGGCCGGCGGCGCGCAGCGAACCGCGCGACCGAAGACCGGCAGGGATGCGCTGATGCCGCAGGTCTTCATCATGTCCAGCGGCGACGTCACCCCGTTCGAGGTCCACCTGCGCCCGGACATCGGCAGGCCCGGCATCACCCTGCAGGTCGCCGACAGCGGCGAGGCCAGGCTGGTGAACGATGAACGATGAACGACCGCAACGATCGCAGGGGTTCACCCTGATCGAGGTCATGGTGGCACTGGCCATCGTCGCCTTCGGCCTCATCGCGGTTTTCGGCCAGCTCAACCAGTCCGCCACGGCCGCCATGCGCCTGCGTGATCGCAGCTTCGCGCACTGGGTGGCGATGAACCGCATCGTCGAGCTGCGGCTCGGCGGCGGGTTTCCGGCCGCGGGTACGCGCTCGGACGACGTCGAGATGGCCAACCAGCGCTGGCACTACGAGGTGACGATCTCGGCGACCGAGGATGACCGCCTGCGGCGCGTCGATGTGACCGTATCGCAGGCCGACCGGCAGGGCCGGCCGCTGGCTACCGCCGTCGGCTTTCTCACCGAGACCCCGCAGCCCACGGCACAGCCGGGTGCCGCGACTGGCTGGCCATTGCTCAGTATCGACGGGCAGAGCGAGGCGCAGCCGGCAACGGTGCCGCCGCCCACGGGAAGCAACGAGGCAAAGCCGCAGTGATCCTGCCCCTGCCCGCTGCCAGGCCTCCCACCCGGGGCTTCACGCTGCTGGAGCTGCTGGTCGCCATGGCCATCTTCGGCATCATCGGTGCGCTGGCGATGGGCGGACTCAATGCGGTGATGCGCCAGGAAACGGTGGCGCGTGCGCAGCTCGAGCGCCTGCACGATGTGCAGCGTGCCGTGCGTATCCTTACCAGCGATTTCGCCCAGCTGAACCCGCGGCGGGTGCGCGATGCACTGGGCACCTGCGAGGCAGCGCTGGTCGCTCCCTGTGATGTCAGCTACCCGGTCTGCCTGAGCCACGACGGCTGGGCCAATCCCTTCGCCCGCTTTGCGCGCGGTACATTGCAGCGTACGCAGTATCGCCTCGACGGCGGCAGGCTCATCCGCGAGTACTGGCGTGTCATGGATCGCACGCTTGCCAATGAACCGCGCTCCGAGGTGCTGCTCGACCAGGTGGAATCCTTCGAAGTCAGCTTTCCGCCGGCAGCACCGCAGGGCGCAGACGCATGGGTCACGCAGTGGCCGGCGCTCGGCCAGGGGAAGAACAGCTGCGAGTCGGCAGCACTGCCGCGGGCGGTGCGGTTCCTGCTGAAGCTTCGGGACTGGGGCACGATCGAGCGCGTCGTGGAGGTGGTCCAATGATTGCCCGGCAGCACGGTTTGCCGCTGCGGCAGGCCGGCGTCGCGGTCATCACCGCACTGCTGGTAGTGACGATCGCCACCATCCTCGCGGTCGAGATCGCGTGGCACACGAACCTGGACCTGCGCCGCACGGCGGGCGTGATGGCCTACGACCAGGCGCGGGAGTATGCGCATTTCGGCGAGTCGGTCGCCATTGGGGAACTGGAGCGGCTGCTGCAGGAAAAGCAGTACTACGACCGCTCGACGGATCAGCAGGCCCGGCGCGGGCTGAGCATTGCCCAGGACGACAAGAGCCTGGCTGGCGGGTTCAGTGATCTGCAGGGGCGATTCAACCTCAACAACCTCGTCACCCGGCAGGGCAAGCCCGATGAACTGGTGGTCAAGCAGTACCGGCGTCTCATCGAAGCGGTGGCCAGCCTGAACCCGGAACTGCAGATCGGGCCGGCGGAGATCGAGATCATCGTTGGTTCCACGGTCGACTGGATCGACCCCGACAGCACCGCCGACTTCAATGGCGCGGAGGATGACTTCTACACGTCGGAAGCCGAACCGTATCGTGCGGCGAACGGCTGGTTCACTTCGGTCTCCGAACTCCGGGCCGTGCGCGGCGTGACCCCGGAAATCTTCGAGGCGTTGAAGCCACAGCTCGCGGCACTGCCCGTCGGCAGCCGGCATACGCTCATCAACTTCAACACCGCGTCGGTGCCGGTACTGATGTCGCTGGGTGACAACGTCAGCCTGGAGAACGCCAGCCACTGGCAGGAGGACAGCCTGAAGAAGCCGGTGGAGGACGTGCAGCTGGTCGCCGAGGGCCTGATCGATCCGGCGATGGTCCCCTACATCGGCTACACGTCCAGCTACTTCGAGGTCACGGGTTTCGTTTCTATTGGCAGCAATCGGCTCGATATGTACAGTCTGATCGAATGGAACGGCCAGGTGGCAAGCGTGCGGCTGCGCCGTTTCGGCGTGATGGAAACCTCCGGGCAGGAGGATCCGGCGCTGGAAATCAGCGGCGATGCAACCGGCAACTTTTCAGTGGATCAGCTGCGTGACTGAGACCCTGGTCATCCGCATGGGAACCACCGCTGGCGCCAGCGCCAGCTGGGTTGCCGTGGACGACACCGGCGCGATCCTCGGTGGCGTCAGCACCGGCACGCTTGCCGATGCAGCGCTGGCCGCCGCGTCCAGGCAGGCCATCGTGCTCGCGCCCGCCCTCGACGTGATGCGCGCCAGGGCCGACCTGCCATTGCGCAGCGGCCCGAGGCTGCTGCAGGCATTGCCCTTCGCGCTGGAGGAGCAGCTGGCCGAGGATATCGACGCGCTGCATTTCGCGCCCGGCATCCGCGCCGACGAAGGACCGCTGCCCGTGGCGGCCGTGCGACGCGTGCTCGTCGAAGAGTGGATCGCACGCCTCGCTGCGGCCGGGATCCGGCCGACACGCCTGTACTCGGAAGCGGATGCCGTCGGCAGCATGCCGAACACGATGACGCTGCTGGTGCAGGATGACATCGCGATCCTCTCGCCACCCGATGGCCCTCCGGCCGCCGTGGACGCCAGCGCCGCCGCCACGGTGCTCGAGTTATGCGTTGGCGGCGATGCCGAAGGCGAAACGGAACGTGATCCGGTGCATGTGGTCGTCTACGGCGATGAAGCATCCCTGGCGGAGCTGGAACCCAGGCTGGAGTCCCTGCGCCCGCGCCTGGCCTCGCTCGACCTGCGCACGCTCGTCGATGGCCCCCTGCCCCGCCTCGCTGCACAGATCGTCACCAGCCCGGGCGTCAACCTGCTGCAGGGGGCATTCGCACCGCGGTCGAGCCTGAGGGCTTACTGGCCGGCCTGGCGTCTGCCAGCAGCATTGCTGCTGGCACTGGTCGTGGCCATGCTCGGCACGCAGCTCGCCGAAGCCTATCGCAGTCGCCAGCAGCTGGCGGCCGTCCGGGCGGCCGTCGGCCAGGCTTTCCACTACGTCTTCCCGGATGCCGGGCCGGTCGTGGACGCGCGTGCCGAGCTGTCATCGCGCCTGCAGCGCCTCGGATCCCAGGGAGCGGGTGGCAACCACGAGTTCCTCGACGTGCTGCGTGTCGTGGCCCAGGCGCTGGGCAGCAGTGGCGGCGCACGCATCGAAGCGGTGAGTTACCGCGCCGGCACCATGGAACTGCGCCTGCGGGCACCCTCCGTCGAGGTCCTCGATCGCATCCAGAACCAGATCGGCCAGACCGGTGGACTGCAGGCGCAGATCCAGTCGGCAAACGCCTCGGGCAGTGAAGTCATCGGACGGCTGCAGATCAGCCGGACGGGAGGCTGAGTGATGAGTCCCGCGGATCGTTTCGCCAGCCTCGCACCCCGCGAACGCATGCTGATTCTCGCAGCGGCCGCACTGGGCCTGTTCGCGCTGGTGTTCGCCCTCGGGATCCGGCCACTGCTCAACAGCCAGCGCCGGGCACAGGAAGATCTCAGCGAACAGCGTGCGGTGCTGGCGGACATCGAGCGGGTGGCCGCACGCTTCGGCCCCCAGCCGGGTGCCGGCAAGCAGGCCGCTGCGCGCCCGGGGGAGGAATCGCTGGTGCTGCTGGTAGACCGCAGCACGCGAGCCGCCGGCCTGGCTGCACATCTCAAGCGCAACGAGCCGGAGGGCAATACCGGTATCCGCCTGCGCTTCGAGGATGCGCCCTTTGACGAACTCGTCGGCTGGCTCGCCCGCCTGCAGACCGAACATGGCGTGAGCGTGGTGGCCGCCACGGCGGATCCGGGGCAGGAGCCCGGCCGCGTGACAGCCAACATCCAGCTGGCGCGATCGCTGCACTGATGCGCCTGTCCCGCCATCACTGGCTGGTGATCGCCGGCGGGCTGGCGTTCCTGCTGTTCCTGGTCGCCGGTTTGCCGGCACGCGTGGCGCTGCGCTGGCTGGCGCCTGCATCAGTACAGTTTTCCGACCTGTCGGGCACGCTGTGGCGCGGGTCCATGGCAACCGCGGTTGCAGGGCCCGTGCGGCTGGGTCCCGTGAGCTGGGAACTGTCGCCGCTGGCACTCCTGGCCGGACGGATACACGCCGGCATCCAGGGGCAGATCGGCTCCGGCCAGGCCCGCGGCACCATTGATCTGCGCCGTGGCGGCCGATTTGCCTGCAGCAACTGCAGCTACGAAGGAGCTGCTGCAGGCCTGCGCAGTCTCGTGCCATCGTTAAGCGGGTTGTCGGGCCAGCTGCGCATCGACATCACCCGCATGGAGGTCCGCAACCGCTGGCCGACGCGCGCCGTCGCCACGCTCGACTGGAATGGCGTGCAGCTGCGAACGGCCGCCGCGCCGGCGCTTGCCGGCCTGCCCACGATCAACCTCAAGGCCAGCATTGCCGCGGACCCGGTGCCTGCGGATGGCCGGATCGAGGCCCTGCTCCAGGATGGCGGCGGCCCGCTGCAGCTGACCGGTCAGGTTGCCTTTACGCCGCCGGGCAACTACCAGGTCAATGCCCGGATCAAGGCGCAGCCCGATGCGCCGGCGCAGCTGGCCAGTGCGCTCGCAACCCTCGGCCCACCGGGCCCGGATGGCAGCATCGACGTCGGCATGTCGGGCAGTTTCTAGGGCTGCCGCCCGGGTTCGGCCACTACCTCGCGGAATATCCCGAGCAGCGGGTAATAAAGCGCCGTCCGTACCGGCTCGCCGGTCAGCGCGGCCAGCGCCTTCTGGTATCCCAGCAGCTGTTCACGATGGCGCCCGACCTCGGCCTCGATGAAGGCCTCGAGGTCGCCACCCTGGTGCTGGCTGGTCTTGAAATCGATCACCCAGCGCGTCCCATCGGCGGCATCGCGGAACGTGCGATCAACTACGAGGTTGCGGAAGCGGCCATCCTCGCAGACGGTCAGCGCCAGCTCGCTTGCGGCGTCGCCGTGCATCGAATCGAGCAGCCAGCGGCCGCGCGGATCACGCAGCGTTCGTTCCAGCGCTTCGCTGACCCGGCTGGTGGCGGTATCGAGCTCCCCTGGCGGTACGCCGAGATCGGACAGCATGCGACGGACCAGCGGCTGCCGCCCGCGCAGCCATTCCGGCGTGCAGGATGCCAGGCCCTCTTCGGCAATGAGCTGCAACCAGCGGTGCACGACCGTGCCCACGTGCATGGCGAGGTGTCCGGCCCATTCGTACACCACGGGCTCCGCCATGGCCGACTCCGGTCCAGGCGTCGACAGCGGCAATGGCGCCGGTGGCGCTGGCGCCTGCCAGTCCGCTGGCAGGCGCTGGATGATCGGCTGGGGTACCTGCGTTTCTGCTGCCATGGGCCGCACCGCCCGGCCCGCCTGCGCCACTTCGGCGCTGGCGGCGGCGGAAACAGCGGGCCATAGCCGGGCCAGCAACGAACCTGCCCGTGGCTCGCGCACCTCGCCGCTATCTTCATTGACTGCCAGCTGCCCGAGAAGGTGCAGGCGCCGCCGGGCACGGGTGCAGGCCACGTAGAGCAGGCGGTCGAGTTCCAGCGCGCGCCTGCGCGACTCGAGATCCCGCAGGCAGAAGTAGACCGGATCGCGGTCTTCACCGGTTGCCGATATGGGAGCGAGGATCGGCGCCTTGTGGCCGTCCGGCATGGGCACGTCCTGCCAGAGCATCAGCCGCGTATCGTCGCCACGGCTCGCCCGGCCGAGGCCCGGCACGATGACCGTGTCGAACTCGAGTCCCTTGGCCTTGTGGATCGTCATGATCTGCAGGCCGGCATCACCGCTGCCCAGCGAGCCCTTGCGTGCCTTCATCTGCTCGGCCAGCCATTCCAGGTCCAGGCTGTCGCCTGTCGCCTCGACATCGTCCAGCAGGCCGAGGAAGCTTGCCGCCGATTCCAGCTGGCTGGCCTCGGGGACTGTCGCCGGGCCGCCGAGCATCAGCCAGGCACCCTCGACGAGATCGCGAAGGCCACGGCGCTCGCGCACGGCCTCGACGCGATCCAGCACCAGGCACAGTCGCCGCAGGGCTGCGGCGCCGGCGGGACTCAGGCGTCCAAGTCGCGCCGGATCGCGCAGCAGGTCCACGACGGCAGCTTCGTGGTCGTCACCGAGCAGGCAGTCGAGGTCAGCGAGCGACAGCCCGCACCAGGGCGCACGCAACACCCCGATCCACGCCAGCCGGTCTGCGCGGTGGCTGAGGGCACGGGCCAGTGCCAGCAGGTCCAGGGCCACGGTGGAGTGTTCGAGGACTTCGATCTCGGGGGCCACGAAACCCATGTCCGCGGCCCGCAACGCAGCCATGATCGGCGTGGCATGGCCACGGTTGCGGACCAGGATGCAGATGCGCTGCTCGGGATCCTCCTGTTGTGCCCTGGTCACGAGGTCGAGCACCAGCGCCGGTTCGGCATCCTGGTCGCCGGCCGCAAGCCAGTGACAGGCGACTGCCTGCTGCTGCCCGCCGTCCCGCAGCGGTCCTGCCCCGGGCGCGTGCATGCTCGGTGCGAACCGGACAGCACCCGACAGCGCATCGTCAGCGGTGGCGAAGGTGCGCGAAAACACTGAGTTGCACCAGTCGATCAGCGCTGGCAGCGAGCGGAAATTGGTCCGCAGCTGCAGGAAGCCGGGGCGCAGCTCGCCAATGCCCCGGTCGCGCAGCTGCGCGAACAGCCCGACATCTGCCTCGCGGAACCCGTAGATCGACTGCATCGGATCACCGACGACGAACAGGCTGCGGCCGTCACCCGGCGTCCAGCCGGCCGTCAGCCGCTCCAGCAGCGTGAACTGCGCGAGCGACGTGTCCTGGAATTCGTCGACCAGGATGTGCCGCAGGCGATGATCGAGGGCCAGTGCCAGGTCCGAGGGCGCATCCGGCCCGCCGAGGGCCTCCAGGGCGACAGCGGCGACTCCGGCAAAGTCCGTGGCGCCATGCGCCGCATGCACCAGCTGCAGCTCTGCGGCAGCCAGGCGCAGGACCTGCAGCAGGGAACGCAGCGCCTCCCACTGCTGGTCCGTGTAGCCCGCTCCCGGCAGGCGCCGGACGGCGTCCAGGGCGGCCCGCAGGGACTCCAGCCCGGACAGGTCGCCGAGCAGCCCCTCCATGAGTGTCTTTTCGCTGGTCTTCGGTGGAAACCCGTTCTTCTTGTTGACGGATCTGCGCCAGCTTGAGTCCGTCTTGAGCAGCAAATCGGCCAGTGCCTTCCAGGCGGGCCACTCGTCGGCGGTGGGTGCGGGCATCGCGGTGCGTCCCAGCCAGGCTGCCATCGCCTCCCCATCACCGCTTTCTGCCAGGACACCGGCCGCATAGGGCAGGAGGCCAACGATCTTCGCGGCGGCATCTACCGGCAAGGCAGCCGCCAGCGCCTCGATACCGAGTTCCGTCAGGCGGCGCAGCGGTGCCTCGACGGCGCCGCGCTCGGGACTGGAGTTGACCGCGTGTCGGAGCCACTGGTCACGCCGCTGCAGCATGGCCACCACCAGCTGCTGAAAACGTGCGGCATCGTTGTCGAGGTGGCGCATCAGCGCGCTGACTTCGGCGCCGGCCGCATCGTCGTCGGCCATGAGGCCGAGCGTCGCCAGCGCCGCCGCTGCGTAGAGCCGCTCGGGCGCCGGCGCAATATCCTGCAGCGCGCTGGCGCCGCCGGCGATGGGACTCCGGCCGGCAATCGAGCGGTTCAGGGCATCGATGGTGCAGATGCGTAGCCGGGCCGGATGTCGATGCAGCTGCCACTGCTGCCGCTGCTCGTCGCCGAGTACTTCGCGGGCGAGATCGTAGGCGCGACGCAGGTGCGGCGCTGCCGGCGGACGCTGGTGTTGCGCCTCGACCAGGGCACTGATCACGCGGCTGCGCATCTCCCCTGCTGCCTTGTGCGTGAAGGTCACTGCCAGCACTTCTTCGGGCTCCGCGACCGTTGCCAGCAGGCTCAGGTAGCGCTGGATCAGCAGCTCCGTCTTGCCCGAGCCCGCCGGCGCCTGCACGATGAAGGAACGCCCGGGATCCAGTGCCGCATCGCGTTCCGCCTGGTCGGGTGGCTGGGTGCCGGTCACGACGGCTCCTCGTCCTGCACACCACTAACCTGCGGCCGGATCGCCATGGCCCACTCGCCCCGCGACACGTCCTGCGGCCGCCGCCCCAGGTCAAAGCAGCCGGCAAGGAATTCCGCGGCAAGCTGCTCGAGCGCCAGCTGCCAGCCCGCGCGCAGTTCGCCCCATCCGGCCAGTTTGCCGCTGGTGAAGCTGCTGACCGCCTTGATGTCCGGGTCACCCCAGTCCTCATCGGCCAGGCCACACCAGCGGATGTTCCCGGCCGCGAGCTGCACGAAGGCAATCGCATCCGCATCGGCTACCGTGGCGTACAGGGGCAACTGCGGGGAGCGCGGCCGCGGCGGCAGCCAGTCCGCACGGGTCGGCAGATGTGCGCCAGTCTTGTAATCGATGACGAGCAGGCGCCCATCCGGCATTTCGTCGATGCGATCGGGCCGCAGCCTGAGCTGCAGCATGGCCAGTGAGGGCGACCGGTTCGCGTCCGCCAGCCAGGCTTCGGTTTCGCGCACGCGGAATCCCGCGCGCTGCCGTTCGAGCTGCAGGAAGCTGCCCACCAGGTCCAGCTGGCGCTCCCGCTCCCGGGCAGCGATCCGGCGCAGCAGCGGATCCGCCGCTCTCTGGAAGTCCGCCAGCGCATCATCCGCCGCCTCCGAGAGCTGCCGCCGTTGCTCGTCCCTGCCGAGCGCCAGCAGGGCCTCATGGCTGCGGACCCGACTGAAGAAAGATGCAAGTATCCGGTGCGTGATTTTGCCGCGCGTGGCCGCGTCCAGCCCCGCGGCCGGCACCGGCATTTCGCGGGCGCCCAGCCGGAACTCGATGAATGCCCGCGCCGGGCAGCACGCCTCCCGCTCCAGCAGCGCCACGCCTCCCTTCACGCAGCAGCCAGGGGCCACGGGCGGCGGCGGGTCCGGATGCAGCCGCTCGAGTCGCGTGCTGCCCAGCATGCGTTCGATCCAGAGCGGCTCGCGCCATGCCGGCAGGCCAGCCTGCGGCGCAGGAAGGCGTGCCAGCAAGGGACTGGGCGCCAGTGGCTCGTCGTCCCTGAATTCGGGCGAGCTGAAGACTACCGTGCCAGCGCTGGTTTCCAGCCAGCGCAGCAGCCGCTCGGCGCGCTCGCGCGCCAGCGCCGGGGTGCTGTCCGGCATGCGCTGTTCACGCTGCAGCTGCAGCGACAGCAGTGGATTGCTGCGCACGGCCGGTGGCCAGGCCTCGCTGGTCATGCCGCAGACCCAGAGCCCGTCGAAGCGCTGGCCGACCGCCTCCATCACGCCGAGGACCTGGATGACCGCCGGGTCACCGGCAGGCTGGAACAGTTGCGCCTGCGCGAGATCCGCAATGACGGCAACCGCTGCAGTGCGGTCCATAGGCCCCAGGATGGCATCGCAGCCACGCATCTGGTCCAGCAGTTCCTGCCAGGCCGTGGCTGCCTGATACTCCTCGCTCGCCAGTGCCTGGTCGCCTGGCCAGCCGAGGGCCTCGAGCAGCCGGCGGAAGGACGCCGCCCAGCCGCTTGCCGACTGGCGCTGCGGCAGTCCTGCGACCACGGTGGCCAGCGCCGCGAGTCGCTGCGCCAACTGCGGGGCATCGGCGGCACAGGCCTGCTGCAGCTCGACGATGGAGAGGCTGCCGCCGGCACGGCGCCGCAGGGCAAGATCGGCCCGGGCCCTGCCGCTGGCTTCCTGCCGGTAGCCCGGCAGATAGCGGCTTGCCAGCAGCTGGCCAGCAAGCGACCGGTCGATGCGGCCCGCGGTTGCCGCCAGCGCCCCCAGCGCAACCTGCACCAGCCCGTGGCGTGCCAGCGGCTGGCCGTAGGAAAAATTCACCGGCAGCGGCCGGTCGGGATCCAGGCGCCAGTCCGGCGCCAGCACGTCGAGCACGGCACGGCGCACCATGGCGATGCAGCTGGACAGCTCCGGCACGACGATGCAGATGGCGGCCTCTGCGTCCTGTGCGCGTCGTTGCCGTGCCCAGCGTGCTGCCTCGGTGATTTCGGCCTGGGCATCCCGGTAGCGGAGCTGGCAGACATCCGGCGCGCCACGTGGCCGTGCGCTGTCTTCACTGATGACGCAACCGCTGGCCGCGAGGCTGCGCAGGAGGGCATCCTGCAACGGGGTTCGGTCGACGAAGCCGGCAAGGTGCAGGCGTCGCGGCGCATCGATGCTGCCCGCCTGCAGGTCGACCTGCAGGAGCGCGCAGACTGCGGCCGCATCGGTCCAGCCCGCGGCTTCGCACTCTCCCTGGTATGCGCCCGCCCAATCCGCAAAGGCCCGCGAGGACGCGCTGTCTGCGGTGACCAGCAGTTCGGCCGTGCCGATGCGCCAGTCCTGTGCCAGCCGCCAGGCCTGGCCGGCCAGTTCGGCCACTGGGCCTGCGGCACCGGGCAGGAAGTCTCCGCCATCGCCAGCGACGAGACCCTGCCACAGCAGCCGGGACTGGTGCCCTGTGAGCAGCATGCGCTCGCCGGCCCGACCACCGCGGAGCACTGACCGGCCGTGCAGTGCTTCGATGAAGGCCCGCCAGCTGGACACCGCCGGCGTATGCCAGGCGCTGCGCCCGGCGGCGCGCTCGCGGCGATTCCAGGCGAGCGCGAGGCTGCGGGCCAGGCGGTCGTTCGCGGTCACCACCGTCCCGCCTTCGGCAAGGACCGCGAAGGCCTCCTTCATCGGGAACGTGGCGGCATCAGCCGCTGGTCTTCACCACCGCGACCGGGCGTCTGGCGGCAAATCCATCCAGCACTTCCTCCATGCGCCGGAACACCTCGGCGAGGGTCGCGGCATCCGGCAGGTTCGTCACCCTGAAGTGGTTGTTGTACGGCGTATTAAAGCTGGTGCCCGGCGCCACCAGCACATGCTTCTGCTCCAGCAGCTCCAGCGCGAACTCCTGGTCGTCGAAGTGCGGGATCGCCCGCCGGTCGACCCCGACGAAGGCGTACATGGCGCCCGCCGGCTTCACCATGGTCAGGTAGCGGCTCGCCGCCACGCCGTCGATGAGCGCCTGGCGCGATTCGAACAGGCGCCCGCCCGGGCGTACCAGCTCGCGGATGCTCTGGAAGCCGCCGAGCGCAGTCTGCACGGCCCACTGCCCCGGCACGTTGCTGCACAGGCGCAGCGACGCCAGCAGGTCGAGGCCCTCGAGATACGTCTGTGCCATGTCCGTTGGGCCGCTGAACGCCACCCAGCCAACGCGATAGCCGCAGGCCCGGTAGATCTTCGACAGGCCGCTGAACGTCGCGCAGAGCGTTTCCCGGACGATGGTCGCCATGGGGATGAACTCGGCATCCTCATAGGTCATCTGGTCATAGATCTCGTCGCTGAAGACGATCAGCTTGTGCTTCTCGGCCAGCCGGGCGATGGCTTCGAGTGTCGCTCGCGAGTACACCGCCCCGGTCGGATTGTTGGGATTGATCAGTACCAGTGCCCGGGTGCGCGGCGTCACCAGGCGCGACATGGCCTCGAGATCGGGCTGGAAGCCCTGGTCCGGCGGACAAGGGTAGTGAACGGCGCGGCCGCGATTGAGCGTGACGCTCGCCGTCCACAGCGGGTAGTCCGGGCTGGGCACCAGCACCTCGTCACCGGGATCAAGCAGCGCACGCAGCGTCAGGTCGATCAGCTCACTGACGCCGTTGCCCATGAACACATGGTCGGCGGTCACGCCGGCCACGCCCCGCGCCTGCTGCTGCATGACAACCGCTTCGCGTGCCGGGAAGATGCCCTGCTGGTGGCAGTAGCCCTCGCTGGCCTGCAGGTTCTCGATCATGGCCAGGCGCATGGTCTCCGGCGTGCGGAAACCGAACGGCGCGGGATTGCCGATATTCAGCGCGATGATCTCGTAGCCGCGCCGCTGCATCTCGTGGGCGCGCCGGGCGAGGCGGCCGCGGATCTCGTAGCGGACACCCTGGAGGGAATCACTCGGCTTGATGCGGAACTCGCTGGTCATGGTGTCACCTGCACTCAGTCCTTGCTGTGCACGAGTTCGGTCAGCTCGTAGCAGGTCTGCATGTAGCCGCCGATGACGCCCTTCAGGAACACGTAGTCGCCATCGGCCGTGCACCAGATGTCATAGGGTGGATGCTCCACCGGCAGGCCCGGTGCCGACACGAACCTGAAATGCAGCGCGTCGAAGCGCCCCGCCGCCACCTCGATGCTTTCCTCGCCGACGAAGTCGATGCACAGGCCGGCGCGGAACAGCAACGGGCCGGTGGCGCCACGATGGTCCGGCGATGAAAGCAGGATCTCCTCCACCATCTGCACGCCGCGGCGCTTGCGGTCATACAGGCGCAGGTGCCAGGCATCGCACTGGATGGCGTGGTTCTGGAAGGTTCGCAGGCGCCCGTTGGTCTCCATGCGCTGGCTCACGCGTCCCTCGATGGCGGTGTAGGTCTCGCATTCGGCGAAGTCGGCACCGAAGCGGAACCAGCCGGTGCCCATGAAACGGTCGTTCACCGCCAGGCGCACGAAGCAGTCGGTCGGGTACCAGTCCGCATCGAGGCTGTAGGTGATGTCGCGCATGACACTCGGCCGGTCATCGATCTCGCAATGGGCAGTGCAGCTGCGGCTGCCGTCACTGTGGGTATCGATCATGAAGTACTCACGCCCCCGCTCCTGGCCGAGCCGGTCGGGCTTGTTGCTGGTGTAGCGGATCGTGCCCCGGACGGAGCGGTGGTCACGCTGCAGGATGCTGCTCATCGTTTCGATTCCTTGCCTTGTCTTCGTTCCATGATGCCTGAGGTCAGTACTGCGGCTCGTGCCCCAGGTCCCGCTCGATCTCCGCCCCGGCGGCGGGTTGCGGCGCCGGCCGCACCGGTGCCACCGCCTTGCCGAATCGTGCTTCGAGGCCCGCCAGTGCCGGTCCATCGAGCCGGTAGACGCCGATCACCGACAGGCGCTGGAGACCGCCACCCGGCTGTTCCACCAGCAGGCTGTCGCCCGCGTAGCCGCAGATTTGCGCGCTGCTGGCCTCGAAGGCCAGCACAGTTGCATGACGCAGACCGGACGATGCCGGGCTGACCTGCATATGGTACGGATCGGAGCGCCCGGGCGCGAATACGATGAGGTTGCGGTCGTCCAGGACCTCGAAGTCCATGACCGTGCGCCGCAGGAAACAGCCGGCCTCGCCAAACTCACCGGCGCGGACGCTGGGACGTGCCGGCTGGCTCCCGTCCTCCACTGCCGCACAGCCGGCCAGCAGCGCCGCCGCCAGTACCGCCCACGCCCTTGCGGGCCGCGGCAGCTCAGCCCTGCCCGCCATTCGCTGTCCTGCTCACCGGCCGCGCCGGATCGCGGATCCACTCGCTCCAGGAACCGGGATAGAGGCTGGCCGTGCCGAGGCCGGCCCGTTCCAGTGCGAAAATGAGGTGGCAGGCGGTTACGCCGGAACCGCACATGGCGGCGACGGCGGGCGCCGATCGTACCGGCCCCGCGAGGGACTCCCGCAGGGCGGCTGGATCGCGGAAGCGCCCGTCCGCAGCCAGGTTGTCCTGGAAGGGCGTATTCAGCGCACCTGGGACATGTCCGGCCACCGGATCGAGGGTTTCGTCGCGGCCGAGGTAGCGTGATGGCGCGCGGGCATCCAGCAGCGCCAGCGTTCGATCGCGCAGCCCGGCGGCGACGGCTGCGGCCTCCAGTGTCGGCATCTGGCCCGCTGCTCCCGCAAAGCTGCCATGGCCGGCGGGCGGTGGCGCGGTCGACAGCGGCAGGCCCTGCGCCAGCCACGCCGCCAGGCCGCCATCGAGGAGCGCCGCCTTCCGGTGCCCCATCCAGCGCAGCAGCCACCAGAGCCTTGCGGCAATGGCGCCGCCGGCATCGTCGTAGGCGACCACCAGGGTGTCCCGGCCGACACCCCAGCGCGAGAACAGGGCAGTCAGGGCTGCAGGCGCCGGCAGCGGGTGCCGGCCGCTGGCTGGCGTGACAGGCCCGGCAAGGTCGCGGTCGAGATGTGCGTACCAGGCTCCCGGTATGTGCCCGGCGCGCCAGGCCTGCTCCCCGGCCTCGGGCCTGGCCAGGTTGAAGCGGCAATCGACGATGACGCGGTCGGCGGCGGGCAAGGCCAGCTGCTCCGCCGACAACAGCATTGCAGCGGTGGTGTCCCCGACCATGGCAGGCTCCTCGATCTTGCAGGTGCTTGTAACCGTTGCGCGGGCCAGACGAAAATACCGCCCTTGCCGCCCGACCGGACCCTGGAGTACGGACCGCCGGACGGCGGCCAGGGCCGGCGCCGCCAGCCCCACAGCGGAGTCCCGAACTTGCAGAAGATCATGGTATGCCTCAAGCGGGTCGTTGACTACAACGTCCGCGTGCGCCTGAAACCGGACAATTCCGGTGTGGTCACCGAGGGGATGAAGATGAGCATCAACCCCTTCGACGAGATCGCCCTCGAGGAAGCGCTGCGCCTGCGCGAGCGCGCTGCGGCAACGGAAGTCCTGGCGGTGACCATCGGCCCGACGGACTGCCAGCAGCAGCTGCGCACCGGCCTGGCCATGGGGGCCGACCGCGCCATCCTCGTCGAGCATGCCGGGGAACTGGATCCGCTGACCGCGGCCCGCACTTTCCTCAAGCTCGTGGAACGCGAGCAGCCGGGGCTGGTGCTCCTCGGCAAGCAGGCCATCGACGACGACTGCAACCAGACCGGCCAGATGCTGGCCGCCCTCTGGGGCCGGCCGCAGGCGACCTTTGCCTCGAAGCTCGAGGTCACGGCGGGCAGCGCCAGGGTTACCCGCGAGGTCGATGCGGGCCTGGAGGTCATCGACATCGACCTGCCGGCAGTGGTGACCACGGACCTGCGCCTCAACGAACCGCGCTACGTGAAGCTCCCCGACATCATGAAGGCGAAGAAGAAGCCGCTGGAGACGCTGACGCTGGCGGCACTGGGCATCGCGGTGGCGGAATCGCTGCGGACCGTGGCCTGGGAAGCGCCGCAGCCGCGGCAGAAGGGCGCCATGGTGACCGATGTCGACGGCCTGGTGGCCAGCCTTCGCGAGAAGGGTTTTTTCAACTGAGCGCGCCGCGCTGAAGCTGCAAACAGGACTGGATCAAGATGGCCAAGGTACTCGTCGTCGCGGAACATTCGGGCGGCCGCCTCAACCAGAGCACGGCGCGATGCATCAGCTGTGCACTGCAGATCGACGCCGCCGGCGCCGACGTCGTGGTGCTCGGCAGCGACTGTGGTGCGGTTGCCGCGCAGGCGGCTGCGCTGCAGGGCGTGGCGCGTGTCCGCAGCCTGCAGCGGGCGGAGAACGCGGCTCCGCTGGCTGCGGTGCTCGCCCCGCAGCTGGCGGCACTCGCAGCCGGGTACAGCCACGTGCTCGGGCCCTCCACTACCTTTGGCAAGGACCTCATGCCACGGGTCGCTGCCCTGCTGGGTGTCGGCCAGGTGAGCGACCTGATGAGCGTCGAAGGCCCCCGCCGCTTCAAGCGACCGGTCTATGCGGGCAACGCGATCATCACGGTGGAAGTGGCGGACGGCGCGCCGGTGGTAGCCACGGTGCGTGCCGCATCGTTCAAGCCGACGGGGCCGGGCGGGCCAGCGCCGATCGAAGCGGCGGAAGTGCCGGCGGAGCTGCCGGCGCATACCCGCTTCGTGGAACTGAAGGCGGGCGGCGCCGGCGACCGCCCGGACCTGCAGACGGCCCGCGTGGTCATCTCCGGCGGCCGCGGTGTCGGCAGCGAGGCGAACTTCGCCCTGCTCTACGATCTTGCCGCCAAGCTCGGCGCCGCGGTTGGCGCTTCCCGCGCGGCGGTCGATGCCGGCTACGTGCCCAACGACATGCAGGTGGGCCAGACCGGCAAGATCATCGCACCGGAACTCTACATGGCCTTTGGCATCTCCGGCGCGATCCAGCACCTGACGGGCATCAAGGACGCCGGCCTGATCGTTGCCGTCAACAAGGACCCGGAAGCCGCCATCTTCCAGGTCGCCGACATCGGCCTGGTGGGCGACCTGTTCGAAGTCATTCCCGCGCTGGCGCAGCGGCTGGTCTGACTTGGCCGCAGCCGCGGCAGCACGGCCTTCGCTGATCCTGCTCAGCCTGGCGAGCTCGCTCTCGCCCTTCGGCATGATCGTCGTGGTACCGACGCTCGCCGCCATGGCCACGGCCTTCGGCATCGGCATCGGCGAGGCGCAGTTCCTGATCGCCTCCTACCTGTTCGGCCTCGGCATCGGCCAGCCACTGGCAGGCGCGCTGTCGGACCGCATCGGGCGCCGGCCGGTGATGCTGGCGGGCTTCGGGCTGTTCACCGTGGCAAGCCTCGGCTGCATGTTCAGCCCCGGCTTTGCGACGCTGGTGTTCATGCGCATCCTGCAGGCACTCGGCGCCAGCGTCGGCACGGTCGGCTCGCGGGCCATCGTGCGCGACACGCACGATGCACTCGGCGCGGTGCAGGCCCTGGCCTGGATCGGCGCGGCCATGGGCGTCGCGCCGGTGGTCGGGCCAGCCATCGGTGGCCTGCTGGGCAGCTGGGCCGGACCGACATCGGTCTTCGGTGCCAGCGCCCTGCTGGGCTTCGTGGTCACCGTCGCACTCGGCATGCACCTGCCTGAAACCAGGAGTGGCAGGGCAACCGTCACCCGCCCCGCGGCCAGCTGGTTGGCCAGTTACCGGGAACTGCTGTGCGCCCCGGTCTTCATGGGCTACACGCTGATGTACGCCTTCACCCAGGGCTGTTTCTTCGCCTTCCTCGCGGTAGGCGCCATCGTGTTCCAGCAGCACCTGGGCCTGGGCCAGCAGCAGTTCGGCCTGATCTGGAGCAGCATGGGCCTGGTTTACATTGCCGGTGCTACCGCGGGCGCGCGTTTCAGCTCCATCCTGGGCGTGTCCCGTGCGCTGCGCTGGGCGGCACTCGGTGCGGCTGGTGCCGGTACGGCACTGGCTCTCGTCACCACGACGCTGGGCGTGTCGTTGCCCGGGTTGCTGCTGCCGCTGGCCGGATTGATGCTGAGCGCGGGCATCACCACGCCGCTCTCCACCGCCGGCACCGTGAACCACCGGCCCGACATTGCCGGTACCGCTTCGGGCCTGTCGAGTTCCCTCGCCCTCGTGGTCAGCGGCAGCTTCAGCATCATCGCCGGCCAGCTCTACACCGGTTCATTCGGTCCCGTGGCCTGGATGATTGCCGCCTCGGCGACGCTGAGCGCCTGCGCCTGGTGGATGACCCGCGGCGAGCCCGCTCCCTGAGGCCGCTCAGCCGCCGGCGCCCGGCTTCCAGATGCCGATGAATGCCGACAGCGCGACACCGACCCAGATTGCCCAGACATACGGCCGGCAGGCCATCAGGCCCTCGAGCATCTTCTGGTTGCTGGCTGGCGTCACTCCCTGGCCGGCCATCATGCGGAAGCCCTCGATGAATGGCGGCAGCTTCTTGCGGATCATGAAGCCACAGAAGATCAGGAAGGCGAAGATCAGCAGCTTGGCCGCGATCCAGGGAAACGGCTGCAGCGGGCCCGTGTACCAGTGGTAGGCAACGGAGGCGACCAGGCCGACGATCATGATGCCGCGGAAGTAATAGTCGCCCCTGGCCAGCAACTGGCCGAACTGCGTACCCTCCTTCGCATGCACCATGTGCACGACCCACAGCCAGATCGGACCCAGCGCCACGATGCCGATCATCTGCCAGAGCGGGTGCCGGTAGCCGACGAATTCGGCAAGCACGCCGCCCACCGTCAGCATCAGGGCCAGGCAGTAGCGCGGCAGCATGTCCAGGTTGACGAAGATCTTGAAGGCCGTCAGCCGTGCTTCCTTCGTCAGCTTCTCGTTGACGACGAAGGTGCTGGAATAGAACACGCCGGCATCGGCACCGAGCCAGTAGACGAACAGCAGCACGTGAAGGTACTTCACCAGTGCGTAGCTGATGGGCAGTGTGTGGACGAGCGACTCTTCCATGGCTTCTCCGCAGGGATGGGCGGGCCGCCAGCGGCGGGCGGCCCGCGGACGCGTGCCGCCGCGGGCGGCGCCTGCCTCTTCAGAGGTTCTTCAGCAGGTGCTCGGCGGCACTGACCTTGAATTCCCGTGGTGCTTCGATGTGCAGCTGCGCAACGATGCCATCCTTGACGACGATGGCGAAGCGCTGGCTGCGCATGCCGAGGCCGAGTCCCGTGACATCCAGCTCCAGCCCCAGCGCCCTGGTGTAGGTGCCGTTGCCATCGGCCAGCATCAGCACCTTGTCGCCGACCTGGCGGTCGCGCCCCCAGGCATCCATGACGAAGGCATCATTAACCGCCATGCAGGCGATGGTGTCCACGCCCTTGGCCCGGATCTCCGCCGCGTGCTTCACGTAGCCCGGCAGGTGATTCATCGAGCAGGTCGGCGTGAAGGCGCCCGGCACGGCGAACAGCACGACTGTCTTGCCCTTGAACAGGTCCGCGGTGGACAGGCTGCCCGGGCCATCCTTGGTCATGATGCCGAAGCTGCCCTCCGGCATGCGGTCGCCGACTTTGATCGTCATGGTCATTCTCCCCGTCGCGGTGAATCGAGGGCCGGTATCGTACCAGAACCGGTCGTGCTGCCTGCGGGCTCCGGCGCCGCAGCGCAGGCGTCGAGCCGCTGAATCCGCGGGATCAACCAGCTGATGAACAGCGCCGAGAGCAGTTGCGTGACCCCGACGGCCCAGAACACCGGCGCGTAGGCCAGGTGCTCGCTGATCCAGCCGGCCATCGCCACGAATGCCATGCCGCCAAGGCTGCCGACGGCACCGAACAGGCCCCAGATACTGCCGGTACGCGTCGAGGCAAACAGGTCGATCGGCAGCGCGAACAGGTTGGCTGCCTTGAACTGGATGGCGAACATCGCCACGGCGATCAGGCCCAGTGCCAGCGACGCGGAATCGACGCTGACCGCCGGCAGCGTCAGCGGCACCACCAGCGCGCCGGCCCAGATCAGCCGCTTGCGTGCGCGGTCCACCGACATGCCGGCCGCTATCAGCTGGCGGCAGGCCCAGCCCCCGGCCAGACTGCCGGCATCGGCAGCGAGGAATGGCAGCCAGGCAAAGGCGGCAATCTCGCGGATGTCGAAGCCGCGGGCCTGCGCCAGGTAGGTTGGCAGCCAGGCGATGAAGAAGTAGAACCCGCCATCATTCGCGAAACGGCTGAGTATCAGGCCCCATACCTCCCGGTAGCGCAGGTACCCGGCAAGTTCGCGCCAGGAGCCACTGCCCGGGCTGTCGCCGGCCTGCTCGCGCTCCGCCAGGATCAGCGCCCGCTCCTCCGGCTGCAGCCGCGGATGCTCCTCCGGCAGCCGGTACCAGCGCCGCCAGATCCACAACCAGAGAATGCCGATGGCTCCCGGGACAAGGAATGCCGATTGCCAGCCGGCCGTGACCACGAGGCCACCCAGCAACGGCGGCGCAATCACCGCACCGAGTCCCGGACCGACGGTGACGATGCCCACGGCGAGCGAGCGCTCGGCCCGCGGGAACCACTCGGCGACGGCCTTGATGGCAGCCGGAAAGTTCGCTGCTTCCGTGAGGCCGAGGAGCGCCCGCAGGCCAAGGAAGCCCAGGAAACCGCGCCCTGCCGCATGGGCCATGCCGACGACGCTCCAGGCCAGCACCGCGATGGAAAACGCCCGACGTGTGCCGACGCGATCGATCAATGGGCCGGCAGCCACGTGGCCAAGGGCGTAGGCCAGCAGGAAGGCCGAGTTGATCAGCCCGAACTCGGTGTTGCTCAGCTGGAAGCGTTCGATGAGGACCGGCCCTGCGACTGCCAGCGCCTGCCGGTCCAGGTAATTGATGGTGGTGATCAGGCACAGCAGGATGGCGATCCACCATCGCAGCGCCAGTCGCCGGCCGGGATTCCCGAGCAGCATCGTCAGTAGGGCAGGATCGTGCCATCCCAGGCGAGGAGCTGCCCAGCCTGTTCCGCAGTCAACCCGTCGATGACCCGGCGCACGGCTGCGACCGCTTCCGCGACATCCAGCGGTGCCTTGCCGCCACCCATGCTGGTGCGGACCCAGCCGGGATGGACGGCAGCCGCCAGGATCCCCCGGGGCAGCAGGTCGATGGCCATGGATTTCATCACCGCGGTCACTGCCGCCTTGCTGGAGCGATAACCGTAGAGCCCGCCAGTGGTATTGAGGGTGTTGCTGCCGGCCATGCTGCTGAGCGTGATGATCTTGCGCTGGCTGCTGCGGGCGACATGCTCGACGAATGCTTCCGCCATCTTCATCGGGGCCACCACGTTGGTGCGCCAGGCCCGCTCCCAGGCAGCGAAATCGGAATGCCCGAATGCCTGCTCCGCTGCCCCGCCTGCGTCGAAATCGCTGCCGCCCATGACGCCGGCGTTGTTCAGCAGCACGTCGATCGCCTCGCCATCGAGCGCTGCTGCCAGCTCGTCGATCATCGCGTGCCGGGTGACGTCGAGCCTCGCCAGCGTCACTGCCGGCCACGCTGCGGCCAGGGCATCGAGGGCGGGCGCGCTGGCACGGCTGCAGGCCCAGACACGCCAGCCAGCCGCGGCATACTGCCGCGCGAACTCCAGCCCCAGGCCGCGGCTGGCTCCGGTCACGAGGATCGCTGGCATGGGTTCACCTTGATTCGCCGATGACCGCCCAATTATGCTCACCGGCCAGCTTTTCCGCACCGACGCCCGCAAAGGACCTGCCATGAGCGCCGCGCCCCGCAGCATCACACCGTCACCGGCCGCCCGCGAATTCCTCGCCCGCCGCCACCAGCTCTTCATCGGCGGCCAGTGGGTCGATCCGGCCGAGCCCGCGACCCTCGAGGTGCTCGATCCCGCCACGGAGGAACGGATCGCCACGGTCGCCCGGGGCGGGCCGCGGGACATCGACCGTGCCGTGGCTGCCGCCCGCGCCGCCTTCCAGGGCGAGTGGTCCCGCATCGGCTCGCACCAGCGCTCGCGCCTGCTGTTCCGCCTGGCCGACGAACTCGAGGCGCACCTCGATCTGGCGGTCGAGCTCGAGGTGCTGGACAACGGCATGCCCCGGCCCATCGCCCACTACTCCATCGCCAAGTTCGGCTGCGACTTCCTGCGCTACTACGGCGGCTGGTGCACGAAGATCCTCGGCGAGACCATTCCGGTGCAGCCGCACGACGTGCCCAACGGCGAGTCGCTGACCTACACGCGTCGCGAACCGATCGGCGTGGTCGGCGCCATCGTGCCCTGGAACTCGCCGCTGATCATGGCGGTGCTGAAGCTGGCGCCGGCACTCGCGGCCGGCTGCACCGTGGTGCTGAAGCCCGCGGAACTCACGCCCATGACGGCGCTGCTGCTCGGCGAGATCCTCGGGAAGAGCGGCATTCCCGACGGTGTCGTCAACATCGTCCCCGGCTACGGCCACGATGCCGGCGCCGCTCTCGCGGCGCATGACGGTGTCGACAAGATTGCCTTTACCGGCTCGACCGAGGTGGGCCGGAAGATCCTGCTGGCGGCAGCCGGCAACCTCAAGCGGGTGACGCTGGAACTCGGTGGCAAGTCGCCCTTCATCGTATTCCCGGATGCCGACCTGGCGCGGGTAATACCCGGTGCCGCACGCGGCGCCTTTTTCCTGCAGGGCCAGAACTGCATGGCGAGCACGCGGCTGTTCGTCCACGACGACGTGTTCGAGCCGGTCGTCGAGGGAATCTCGAAGCTTGCCGGGGCCTTCCGCCTCGGCCCCGGCCTGTCGCCCGATTCCGACCTGGGGCCGCTGATATCGGCAGAGCAACGCCAGCGCGTCATGGGCTACATCGCCGACGGGCGCAAGTCCGGTGCCGAGCTGGTCTGCGGTGGCGACGCCCCCGCAGGCAGGGGTTACTTCGTGCGGCCTACGGTCTTCGCACGCACCAGCATGGACATGAAGATTGCCCGCGAGGAAATCTTCGGCCCCGTGCTCTGCATCCAGTCCTTCAGCGACAGCAACCTCGAGGCCGTGGCCGCGGAAGCCAACAAGACCATCTACGGGCTCTCCGGCAGCGTCTGGACCCGCGACATCTCGGTGGCCCACCGGATGGTCAACCTCATCGATTCCGGCCAGGTCAGCATCAACTGCCATGCCGCGGTGGACCCAGCCATTCCCTTCGGCGGCAACCGCCAGTCGGGCTGGGGCCGCGAGTTCGGCCGTGAGGGACTGGATCCCTACCTGAAGACCAAGGCGACGACCGTCATGTTCTGAGGACGCTCACGAGCCTCTGCCAGCCGGCGGCGGCCGCTGCTGCATGCGATCCACGACTTCGCCATGCATCATGCGCCGGAAGAATTCGCTTTCCAGGAGGGCTTGCGGGTATTCGGGCTGCGGCGCCGACAGGCCATCGATGCGTGCCAGCTGTCCGGCCGTGAGCTGCAGCCGCAGGCTGCCCAGGTTTTCGTCGAGCTGCCGGCGATTGCGGGCACCGATGATCGGCACCACCGTCACGGGACTGCGCTGGCAGAGCCAGGCCAGCGCCAGCTGCGCCGGGGGGCAGCCGGTCTCGCGCGCCAGCGCGGACAAGGCCTCGGCCAGGGCGCGGTTGCGGTCGGTCATGCTGCGTGCAGCCCGCGGTCCCTGGGCCAGGCGCGCACCCTCGCGCCCGTCAGCCGGGGCGGCTGCATCGAACTTCCCGGTGAGCAGGCCCCCGGCCAGCGGGCTCCAGGGCGTGATGGCCATGTCCTGGGCGGCCGCCAGGGCGAAGAAGTCACGCTCGATGCTGCGCTCGACCAGGTTGTAGTGCAGCTGCATTGCCGTGAACGGCGTCCAGCCACGCTCGGCCGCAAGCGTATTGGCACTCGCGATCACCCAGGCGGGTGTATTGGAAGCGCCAATATGCAACACCTTGCCGGCACGGACCTGGTCGTCCAGCGCCCGCATGAGTTCGTCGAGCCTGGTGCTGGCATCCCAGCCATGCACCCAGAACAGGTCCAGGTAGCCGGTGCCCAGCCTGCGCAGGCTGCCTTCCAGCGCCTGCACCAGGTTCTTGCGGTGATTGCCCCCGGCGTTCGGATCGTCGCCACGCATGTTGAGGCTGAACTTCGAGGCGATCACCAGCCTGTCGCGCTCGGTGCCGATGAACCCGCCGAGCATGCGTTCGCTGGTCCCGCGGTTGTAGATGTTGGCCGTGTCGATGAAGTTGCCGCCGGCGGCGAGGAAACCATCGAAGACCGCGCGGCACTCGGGTTCCGCCGCCCCAATACCCATCTCCTCGCCAAAGGTCATGGTCCCCAGGCAAAGCTCGGACACCTGGAGATTGCTGCGTCCTAATCCCTTGTATTTCATGTTATTGCACCCTCTTTATTACCTTGTTTCACGCGATCCTGTCGGCCATGGTCGACGCCCTGGCGCCGGGAAACCCGCGGACAGGACAGCCTGCGCAGCTGGCAATGCCAGGCGAGGCCCCTATAATTGGCTGTCCACCTGTCGGATTGATTTCGATATCAACACAATGACCTCCACCCGCCCGATCCGCGCCCTGCAACGGGGCCTCGAAGTCCTGCAGGTGCTCAACCTGCAGAATGGCGCCACGGTTTCCGAAGTTGCAGCCGCCATCGACCTGCCGCGCACCACCACGTACCGCATCCTGGAAACACTCTGCACCGCCGGCTACGCCTATCGTGCCGCCAGCGACGAGCGCTACCGCCTGACCATCATGGTCCGGGGCCTCAGCGACGGTTTCGACGACGAGGCATGGGTGACGCAGATCGCGCGGCCCTACATCTACGACCTGTGCAACGAGTTCGTCTGGCCGATCGCGGTCGCCACGCTCTCCGGCACCAGCATGCTGATGCGCCAGACCACCGACCATCGCAGCCCGCTGGCCATCGAAAAGCGTGGCCCGGGTTTCCGCGTGCCGATCCTCGCCTCGGCCTCCGGCCTAGCGTACCTGGCATTCTGCCCGGAGGAGCAGCGCAACGCGATCCTGGACATACTGGCCAAGTCACGGCACGAGGAAGACAAGCCGGCACGCAACCGCAAGAAGATCCATGAAGCCCTGGCGGAAGTACGGCGACGCGGCTTCGCCACGAACCGGCGCGCGCGCCGCGTGTCAGACGAGATCAGCCTGTCGGTACCGGTGATGGCGGGAGATCGTCTGCTGGCGGCGCTGACAGTCCGTTTTGCCTGCACCGCGGTCGCGGAGGCCGAGGGTATCCAGCGTTTCGTGCCTCGCCTGCGCAGCACTGCCCTGAAGATCGGGGCGGAATTCATGCTGCAGGCCGAGCAGGACGCGCGGGCCGCGGCCGGCCAGCCGCCCATCGTCGCGACCCAGTAGAACGACGGTTCGGGAATCGGCGGGCAGGCCGGGCCTCTCGCCGAGGCCCGGCCCGCCGGCACAGGTCCTGGCGTTCTTCAGGCCGCTCTGGTCCGCTTGCCCTTGGCGGCTGGCTTCTTCGCCGCCTTCTTGTCCGCGACGAGGAAGCGCGGCGCCTTCGGCTGCAGCGGCGGTGACAGGCCGGTCTCGGCCCTGCAGCGCTTCTTCAGTTCCGGGATCGTGCCGCCGAAATTGAAGATCTGCGTCTTGCCGCGCTTCTTTGCCAGCTTGCTGCGCAGTGCGGCAGTCGTCTTCTCGTCCAGGCTGCCATCCTTTCTGAGGACCACACCGTAGTTGGACCTGGCACCAGCGGCCGTCACCAGGCCAGCCTCGACATCGAAGGCCACGGCGGCAGGATCGCGCTGGTAGGGATCACCCCAGCCGCCTCCACCCCAGGTGTCGAAATACAGCAGGTCGCCTTCCTGTACCGGAATGCGATCGCATTTCGACGGAATGATCTCCCTGCTGCCGTTCTTGCGCCGCAGCTCCTTGCGGCTGCGCTTGCCCGGCGTGCCACCGTTGACACCCCAGGGATAGGTCAGCCAGCGGTCGTCGTGGATGGAGATCTCGCCGTCCTCGAGAAAGCGGTAAGTCACCCGCAGGGCATTGCCTCCGCGATGCTTGCCGGCGCCGCCGCTGTCGGCAATCGTCTCGTAGGTCTCGATGCGCAACGGGAAGTAGCTCTCAACGAACTCGTTCGGCACGTTGGTGAAACTCGGCCACATGGAGTGGCCATCCGGACCATCGCCGAACGGCCGGCCCGGCACGCCACCGAAGCCGATCTGGAAGAGCTGGAACCACTTGCCGTTCCGGTCGTGCCCGGAATACATGAAATGCGGGCTGTCGGAGAAGCCGGCAGCATTCAGGAACGCCGGGTTGCCCTGGCCCAGCAGGCCACCCAGCACGTCGAACAGCCGGCCCAGGGCATGGGTACGGCAGGACAGCGCGGCCGGCTCCCGCGGCTTGAGCAGCGTGCCTTCCGGGATATGCACGTCCATCAGGTCGTAGAAACCGTCGTTGAACATGATCTTCGGGTCGAACACCATGATCATGTAGACGCCGCAGAACATCTTGAACATCTCCTCGTTGAGGTAGAAGTTCACCGAGCTGATGGACTGTGGATCCGTGCCTGTGAAGTCGAACTTGACCTTCTCGCCTTCGCGCCACATCGCACAGCGGAGCTTGTAGGGCCCCATGCCCATGCCGTCGTCGCAGATGTAGTCCTCGAAGTACTGCTTGTGGGTCGGGACCGTGGTCTTGATGAGGTGCGCCATGGCGCGTCGGTTGCGGTCCAGCAGGTCTTCCAGCGCCGAGTAGTAGACGTCATCGCCGAAGCGGTTGGCCATCTCGATGACGCGCTTCTCCGCCGTGCGGATGGCGGCGACGATGGCGTTGAAGTCACTGCGGTTCCAGTGCGGCAGCCGGCAGTTGTGCAGGATAAGGTTGAGGATGTCTTCCTGCAGCACGTCCTTGCGGAAGATCTTCGTCGGCGGGATGCGGATGCCCTCCTCGAAGATCTGCCGGGCGTCGGTCGGCAGGCTGCCCGGGACCTTGCCGCCGACGTCGGTCATGTGGCCGAACATGGCGGCATAGGCCACCAGCCGGCCGTCCTTGAAGATCGGCCGCAGCAGCAGCCAGTCGTTGATGTGGCTCACCGCACCCTTGCAGGAATAGGGGTCGGTAGTGAGGAACATGTCCCCTTCCTCGATGGTGCCGTGGTAGGCCTCCTTGAAGCCGTAGATGAAGCTGCCGAACTGGCCGACGACCATCTTGCCGTCAACGTTGGCGATCATCGGGAACTCGTCGTGCTGCTCACGGATGCCCGGCGACATGGCGGTGCGGAACAGCACCGCGTCCATCTCGTAGCGTGCGTTCAGCATCGCGTTCTCGATGATGTCCAGGGTGATCGGGTCCACGGGCACCCGCTTGAACGCCCTGGGCTTGGTTTCGACAATCTTGGCTGGCATTTGTCTTTGCTCCCTGGTGTCCCGCGGTTATTCCGGGGTGATCAGAATGTTGCTGAACTCGTCGACCCGGCCGATGTGGCCGGGAAGGATCAGCGTCGTCGTGTCCATCTGCAGGATGACGGCCGGGCCCCTGACGACGTTGCCCGCCTTGAGCCTGCTGCGGTCGTAGAGCTTGCCCTTCTGGTCCCTGCCTTCGACGAACATCATGTGGTCGCCCAGTTCGGCAGCCGAAGCATCGCTGCCTCCCTTCTCGAGGCGCATGGCCCGGACGGTCGTTGTCTTGCCCTGGGCGACAGCACGGAGGTTGACGATTTCCTTTTCCTCGGGCAGCGCGAAGGTGAACAGATGCCGGTGCATCTCGTCGAAGCGCTCACCGACCACGTCCAGGCCGCGCTGCTCGAGTTCGGCTATGTCGAAGTCCACCGTCAGCAGCAGGCCCTGGCCGTGGTAGCGGATATCCACCTGATAGGTCTGGGTCTGCTCCGCACGCGGGATGCCCTCCTGGTCCAGCGCCCTGGCGGCATTGGCGGCCAGTTGCCGGAAGATCTTGCTGATCTCCTTGCCACTGGTCTGGCTGAAGCCGCGGATGAAGGTGCGCGACGCCTCGTCACGCACGCTGGTGGTGGCATCGCCAAGGGCACAGAGGACACCCGGGCCCTGCGGGATGATGACCGGCCAGGCGCTGGACAGCTTGCCCAGCGCGTTGGCGTGCAACGGGCCGGCACCGCCGAAACCCATCAGCGCGAAGTCGCGCGGGTCGTAGCCCTTCTCCACCGAGACCAGGCGCAGCGCGCCGTACATGTTTTCGTTGACGATATCGACGATGCCGGCAGCCGCCTGCTTCACCGGGAGCTTGAGGGCCTTGGCTACCTTGGCCACGGCCGCCTCGGCAAGGTCGCGGCGTATCACCATGTCGCCGCCGAGGCGAACTTCGCCGCTCGGCAGGTAACCAAGCACCACGTTGGCATCGGTGACGGTGGGTTCGACACCGCCCTTGTTGTAGGCAGCCGGCCCCGGTGCCGCACCCGCGCTCTGCGGGCCGACGCGCAGCGCTCCGGTGATTTCCGGCACGTAGGCGATGGAACCGCCGCCGGCGCCAACGGTGCGCACGTCCACTGACGAGGCCCGCACGGTGACCTCGTGGACGCTGGTTTCACGACGCAGCTGCGCCTTGCCGTCCTGGATGAGCGCGACGTCGGTCGACGTGCCGCCCATGTCGAAGGTCAGGATGTCCTTGAAGCCCGCCTGATTGCCGACCCAGATGGCGCCAGTGACGCCGCCGGCGGGACCGCTCATCAGCATGTTGACCGGATAGGCCTCGGCGGCCTTGGCCGATGCCAGGCCGCCGTCGGAACGCAGCACGTGAAGCTGCACGTTCTTCATCTTCTTCTTCAGTTCGCGATGCAGGTTGCGCACGTAGCGGGCCACCTTGGGACCGACGTAGGCGTTGGCGACCGTCGTGACCGTACGCTCGTACTCCTGCATCTCCGGGACCACCTCCGATGACAGGGACACCGGAACGCCGGGCAGCACCTTGGCCGCGATCCTGGCGATTTCCTGCTCGTGTGCCGGATTGGCGAAGGAATTGATCAGCGAGACCGTCAGGGACTCGATGCCCTTCTTGCCGAGCGCCTTGAGGTCACGTGCGAGCTTCGTCTTGTCCAGTCGCGTCACCACCTCACCCCGGGCGCCGATGCGCTCCTCGGCCTCGATGGTGAGGGCCAGCGGTGCCAGCGGCGGAGGCTTGTTGTAGATGACCCAGCCGCCGAGGCCGCCCGGAACGAAGGAGCGCGCGATCTGCAGCACCTGCTTGTAGCCTCTGGTGGTGACCAGGCCCACCTTGGCGCCGGTGTGCGTGAGGATGGTATTGGTGGCAACCGTGGTGCCGTGCATCACATGCGTGATCTCGTTCGGATCGATGCCGGCGATCTGGCAGACGCGCTCGATGCCATTGAGCACGCCGATGGAGGAATCATGGGGGGTGCTGGGGACCTTCGCCGAATGGAAATCCCCGGTCATTTCATTGACGAGGATCAGGTCGGTGAAGGTTCCGCCGACGTCAACCCCAAGATGGTAGCTCATACGCTCACCTCGACGCTTTCGTGCTACTTCGTTGTGCCAAACAACCGCACAGGGCCGCTCGCGTCGGCCGCTGCTCGCGGGAGAAAAGTTCCGGGCTTACTGGATTCGATCTGGTGTTGTCAGGATCCCGGATGCAAGGCGTACACGGGCTGGTCAGCCCGCTGCCCGATACTGCTCTGCTACTTTCGGAAAAATGCCGGCTTTCGGCAGCATGGCCGGGGTACTGCGCCCCAGCTGCTCCTGCAGCCACCTGCTGGTTTCGATCACCCGCTCCAGCGAGACACCTGTCTGCACACCGGAGCGGTCCAGCATGTAGAGCAGGTCATCGGTCGGGATGTTACCAGTCGCCGCCGGCGCAAAGGGGCAACCGCCGATACCGCCGATGCTGGCATCCAGTGACGCCACGCCGGCATCCAGGGCTGCCTGGGCGTTGGCGAGGCCGGTATTCCTGGTGTTGTGGAAATGGCAGCGGATGGGCATGCCCGGGACACGCTCGCGGATAGCCTGGAGCATTTCCGTGACCTGGGACGGCACACCAACGCCGATGCTGTCGGCGATGCCGAGTTCCACCGGTTCACCCGGCAGCACCTGGTCGACGAGGTCGAGGACCCGCTGCAGCGGCACCTCGCCCTCGAACGGGCAGCCGAAGGCCGAGGAAATCATCACGTTGGCCCGCATGCCGGCGGCTTTCGCCTCGCGTGCGATCGCCAGCCAGGCCTTCACCGATTCGCTGGTCGGCACGCCCTGGTTGCGCTGGTTGTAGGTGTCGCTGGCGACCACCGCCATGCCGATTTCACCCAGGCCGGCATCACGTGCGCGCTCGAAACCCTTCTGGTTGAGCACCAGGCCGATGTAGCGGGTGTCGCTCCGCTGCGGCAATGCCTTGACGACGGCCTCGGCATCAGCCATCTGCGGCACGCGCTTCGGATGCACGAAGCTGGTCACCTCGAGGGCGCGTACGCCGGCATCGATCGCACGCCGGATGAACTCGATCTTCGCCTCGGTGCTGAGGATTTCCGGTTCACTCTGCAGGCCGTCCCGCGGGCCGACCTCGATGATGGAAACTCGTCGTTGCGGCTGCTTCATGGCTGCCTTGCAGGCCATCTAAAATGAGGTATTGTTATACAAGGCATTGGGCGATACAACCCGCGGCCGGCACCGGCCGGACGCATGAACGCCCGGCGAATTCACGCCAGGCCGCAAGCAGCTTTCGCGACGCCCAGGCGATATGCCGCCACGGGAAGCTGGTTGGCGGCCAGGCGTCTGCATCGACTCCGCGCCACCGGCTCCCCCGCCGCAGGCGCACACTGTCTGGAAGGGATTGGAAATGAGCACGGAAACCGGGAAGACGCCAGGCCCTCTGGCCGGAGTGCGCGTCATTGAAATGGGCACATTGCTGGCGGGACCATTCTGCGGTCAGTTGCTCGGCGACTTCGGTGCCGAGGTCATCAAGATCGAGCCGCCGGGCCAGGGCGATCCGATGCGTGACTGGGGCCGCGAAAAGTCCCATGGCATGTCGCTGTGGTGGCCAGTGGTGGCACGCAACAAGAAGTCCGTCACCCTGAACCTGCGCGAGACCGAGGGGCAGGCCATTGCCCGCGCCCTCATCGGCAAGGCGGATTTCCTGCTGGAGAATTTCCGGCCCGGCACCATGGAGAAATGGGGGCTCGGCTACGAGCAGCTGCGCCAGACCCAGCCCGGGCTGATCATGGTCAGGGTGTCCGGCTTCGGGCAGACCGGGCCTTATGCCAAGCGCGCTGGTTTCGGTGCGGTTGGCGAGGCCATGGGAGGGCTGCGCTATGTCTGCGGCGACCCCTCCACGCCGCCGAGCCGCATGGGCATCAGCATCGGCGATTCGCTGGCGGCAACCTTTGCCTGCATCGGTGCGCTGGCGGCTCTGCACCATCGCGAGAAGACGGGCCAAGGCCAGGTGGTGGATTCGGCCATCTACGAGGCGGTGCTCAACATGATGGAGTCGCTGGTCACCGAATACGACAAGGCTGGCTACATCCGCGAGCGCACCGGGGCCATCCTGCCGAACGTGGCACCATCCAACGTCTATCCCACCAGCGACAGCCAGTTCATTCTCATCGCCGCCAACCAGGACACGGTGTTCAAGCGCCTGGCGGAAGCCATGGGCCGGCCGGAGCTGGCGGCCGACCCCCGCTACGCCAGCCACTCTTCGCGTGGCGCCAACCAGAAAGAACTCGATGACCTGATCGGTGCCTGGACGCGGACCATCACCGCCGAGCGCCTTGAGGCGCTGATGGAGGAGTTCGGCATTCCGTCGGGCAAGATCTACCGCACACCCGAGATGCTGGCCGATGCGCACTTCCAGGCGCGCCAGGCGATCATCAGCGTGGCCCATCCCCGCTTCGGCCAGCTCAAGATGCAGAACGTGGCGCCGAAACTCAGTGCCACGCCGGGTACCGTGCGCAGCCCGGCCCCGGAACTGGGCGAGCACAATCGCGAGGTGTATGGCGGGCTCCTCGGCTATTCCGACGCGCGCATGGCCGAGCTGCACGGCGCCGGAATCATCTGAGTGGGTGAGCAGGCGGCGCCCGGGCCGCGCATCGGGCCGATAACCGGCGTCACCATCAGTACGCCGGATCTCGCGGCCAGCGAGGCGGCATATGTACGGCACCTCGGCTATCGCGTCCGCCAGCGTGGCAGGATCAGCGCCTCGCAGGCCGAAACCTGGCAACGGCCAGCGGCCAGCGGCGCGCGCTTCGTCAGCCTGGTCCCCGAGGCCGCCGAGGACTTCGAGTTCCGGTTCGTCGAGGTGCCGGCGCCAGCGCAGCCCTATCGGGCCTTTTCCGCGTACGGCTGGAATGCCGCCGAACTGATCGTCCAGGACGTGGACGCGCTGGCGGAAGAACTGGCCGGAGGAAGCTTCGAGATCCTCGGTCCCCCGCAGGACCTGTCGTTCAGCGATGCCATCCGGGCCATGCAGATCCGCGGCCCGGCCGGCGAGATCCTTTACCTGACGCAGTTCAAGCGTGAGCTGCCGGCCTTGCCTGCGCCACCCGCGCGCTGCAGGACGGACAAGGTGTTCATTGTCATCGTCGGCGGCCCGTCGCTCGATGGCCTGCTCGACTTCTACGGGAACCGCTTTGGCGTCAGCGCCCCGCAGCGGATGGAATCCCGGGTGAAGGTGATGTCGGAGGTCTTCGGCCTGTCGGCCGAGGAACGCTACCCGATCGCGGCCCTGCCACTACGGGCGCGTTGCTATATCGAAGCCGACCAGATGCCCGCTGCGGCCCGGGCGCCAGCCGTCGGGTCAGGCCAGTTGCCACCCGGCATCGCGGTCGTATCCTTTGCCCGCCAGCAGCCGGGCGCTACCACGGCCCTGGCCGGACCTGGTGGCGAGATCATCGAACTCGTAGCGTTCCCCTGAGCGACAGCAGCCACCTGCCGCCCGTACTCAGCCCTCGTTGTCAGCCACCTGCACCTCGAGACCGTCGAGCGCATCGCTGAGCTCGATCTGGCAGGTCAGGCGGCTGTTCGGCCGCCGCTCCCTGGCAGATTCCAGCATGGCATCTTCCATGTCGCTTGGCGGAGGCAGTTTCGCCAGCCAGTCGTCGGCAACATAGGCATGGCAGGTCGCGCAGGCGCAGGCACCGCCACATTCGGCCACGATGCCGGCAACGTCATTGTCGATGGCACCCTCCATCACGGTGGAACCGACGGGGACCTCCACCTCGCGGCGCTGGCCTTCGCTGTCGACGTAGATCACTTTCGGCACAGGCTGGCACCTCGTGGCACGGCGCCTGCCGCTGGCGGGCGCAGCATGCTGCATGTCAGAACCGGAAAAGCACCGCCGCCCTGATGGGCGGCGGATGTGTGGGATAACGAAAGGTGGCGATTCGCCGTCAGGGCGCTGGCGCCTGTGCGACGGTACTCAGCCAGTGCCACTGCGGGCCACGATGGTCCACAGGCGCGCCAGGTCCGCCATCTGCGGATCTGCATTGACCTGGCCGAAGGCCTTGGCGGCATCCGCCTTCTTGCCCAGCTTCAGGTCGGCAATGCCGAGCATGATCTGCGCCTGGTCGGGGTCACGGACCCCCCCCTTGGCCAGGCCGCGGCTGAGGGCCGCAGCAGCTTTGTCATACTGGCCAAAGCTGGAATAGGCCATGCCGAGGGCCACATCAGCCTGACCGGTGGTCCCCTTCTGGGCATCCTTCTCGAACTGCGGCAGCGACTGCAGGTCCTTGGCAGCCGCGGCCTTCGCATCGTCGAAGCGGCGCTTGTAGCGGTCCGACGCTGCCTTGTCCGCCGGATTGACCACCTTGGCGGCATATCCGGCCTCCAGCGCACTCTTCGCCTCGCCAGGCAGGCCTGCTTCCAGCAGCAACTCGGCCATTTCCAGGTACTGGTCAGCCGAGTTCAGGGTGCCCACCTGTTGCGCCAGGCGCAGTGTATTGAGCGTGACCCGGTCCGACGCCTTCGCGTTGAGGCGCGTTCCGATCAGGAAATTCCAGTACTCCGGCTTCGGATACAGCTGCACCAGTTTTTCCATCGTCTTCGCGGCGCCGTCCTGGTCACCCATGTTCGTCTGCGCGCTGCGCACCAGCTGCAGCCAGTTCTCGTCGACGGTCTTGCCGGCCTGCTCGGCGCTCTTGATCGCGGCCTGCATGATCGCAACCGCCTCCTTGTGGTCCTTCTGCAGGTAATGTGCCTGCGCCACGAGCACGCGGGTGTCGATATCCTGCCCGCCGGCCTTGATCCAGCGGTCACCGAACTCCATGACCTTCTTGTAGTTCTTGGTCGCCGTGTAGAGCTGGACCAGGGTCTTCAGCCGGTCGTTGACCTGCTCCGGCGGCTGCCTGCCTGAGGCCAGGTTGGTTTCATACAGGCTGGCGACCTCGGCGTACTTGCGCTGCTGCAGGAAGACATAGGCCTTGAATTCGTTGATCTGGAACTGGTCGAACGGGGTCTTGCCGCTGACCGCATCCGCCTCGGCCACCTTGGCCAGCGCCTGGTCCCATTGCTTCTTCTGAATGGCTTCCTGGGCTGCCTTCATGGGCTTGGCAACCTTGGCGCTGATCTTTTCTTCGGCCATCGACTGGCCGGCAGTCAGCAGGCTGGCCAGGACGACCAGCATGGCACCGATGGCGCGGAATGAAGCATTTGCTCGCATGTTCGTGGCTCTCAGTGGCGTTGGCGATGAAGGCTTGGACAGCATCCGGGGGCTGAGGGTTGCAGCGATTGTCTTGCTGCTAATCAGCAAACTGCTCCATGCCGACAAAGCCGATCTTGTTCACGCCCTGGCGCTGCGCGAGCGCCAGGACTTTGGCGACGGTGTCGTACTTGGCGCGCTTGTTGGCGCGGATGTGCAGCTCCGGCTGGGGTTCCTTCACTGCTTCCTGGCTGAAGTACTGCTCCAGGGTGCCCAGGCTGGGAACCACGGTCTGGTTCCAGAGGATCGTACCGTCGTAGTCGATCTCCAGCTCAATTACCTCCGGCGGCACCGGAGGCGTCACCGCATTCGGGTTCGGGCGCGGCATGTCGAGCTTCACGGCGTGGGTCATGATCGGAATGGTGACGATGAACATGATGAGAAGCACCAGCATGACGTCGATCAGCGGCGTCATGTTGATGTCCAGCATCGGGTCGTCGTCGCGGCCCCCGCCGCCAACGTTTATTCCCATGTCGTTCTCTCCCTCAGGGGTGCCCCGCCGCCGGGCTAGCGCAGGCCGCGGTCAGGCTCGGTGATGAATCCGACCTTGATGACACCGCCGCGCTGGATCAGGTAGATGACACGGCCCACCGACTCGAACTTGGCGCGGCCGTCACCGCGGATATGGATCTCGGGCTGCGGATCCTGTACCGCGACCGACTTGACGAGATCCAGCAGTGCCTGGTCGTCCGGGACCCGAGACTGGTTCCAGAACACGTCACCCGAGGCATTGACGGCCACGGTGACGTTTTCCGGCTTGGTCTTCGTCGGCTGGTTGGCAACCTTGGGCAGTTCGACCGGGACCGTCTGCGTGATCACCGGGATGGTGATCAGGAAGATGATCAGCAGCACCAGCATGATGTCCACGAGGGGCACCACGTTGATGTCGGACATCGCCTTGTCGTCGCCACCGCCCTCGCCGGGGACCGACATGCCCACGTTACTTGCTCCGCTGGCCCGGTGCGTCCAGGCGGGCGCCGCTCACCAGGTACTGCTGCACTTCAGTGGCGAAGTAGCGCACTTCTTCCAGCAGGGCCTTGTTGCGACGCAGGAGCCAGTTGTAACCGAGCACCGCAGGCACCGCGACCGCGAGGCCGAGGGCGGTCATGATCAGCGCCTCACCCACCGGGCCGGCCACCTTGTCGATGCTGGCCTGGCCGGCGATGCCGATGGCGATCAGCGCGTGGTAGATGCCCCACACCGTGCCGAACAGACCGATGAACGGTGCAGTCGACCCGGCGGTCGCCAGGAACGAGAGCCCGCTCTGCATGTCGTTGGTGACCTTGTCGACGGCGCGCTGCAGCGAAGCGGTAATCCACTCATGCAGCGGAATCTGGTCGGTCAGCCGCCCCTCGTGGTGGCGGGCTGCCTTGACGCCCTGCTCCGCAATGAGCCGGAAGGCATTGTCCGGGTCCGTCAGGGTGGCGATGCCATCCTGCAGGGACTTGCCGGCCCAGAATCCCTTGTCCGTCTGATTGAACTGGCGGCGCAGGCGCGCCTGGTCCCAGAGCTTCGTCAGGATGATGAACCATGAAGCGAACGACATCACGACCAGGATCACCAGGGTGCCGCGGGCGACGAAGTCGCCCTGCGCCCAGAGCTGGCTCAGGCCGTAGGGATTGGCCTTTTCCTCAGTGGCCACCTGGCCGACGTCCTCGGCCGCTGCCGGCGCGGACTCTGCGGGAGCCATCTCGGCCGGTGCCGGCGCAGTCGCGTCAGCCGTGGGCAGGGTCGCCGTTTCGGCGGTGGCCGGTGCTGCTGAAGCGGGATCGGTCGTCGGCTGCTGGGCCGCGAGCGCGATGCTCAGAGCGAGAGCTGCTAGTTCAACCATGATTGCGTCTTCCCCTCAGTACGTAGCTCAAACCAATACTGTCTGTCTCAAGCTGCGCCGCCCCGTGACCGGTGGCGACGCGGCCCATACTTCCCCTAGCGTTCGTTCACGATCTTCCAGACCACGCGGAAGTCGAACCACATGGGCACCGGCTTGCCGCCTTCGGTGCCAGGGATGAACTTCCATGCGCGCTTGGCGTGCCTCAGCGCCGCTTCATCGAGTTGCTCGTGGCCGCTGCTCTGGGCGATCTGCGCGTCGCCGACGCTGCCGTCCTCGAGGATGTAGAGCCGCAGGACGGTGGAACCCTCCAGGCCGAGGCGCTTGGCCTGCGGCGGGTAGTCCGGCAGGCTCGGCGGCCGGCGCGGGTTCTGTTTCGGCGGAACGCGTACGACGGCCACCGGAGGCGGCGGCGGCTTGGCCACGGGCTTCTGGGTCGTCGCGGTGATGGCTGTCGTGGCGGTAGTCTCGACCGGAAGGTCAATCGAGATATCGGGCGGCGGCACGAACGGCGGCGGCGTCGTTTCGATCTTCGGCGGCGGCGGCGGTGGCTTGTCCTGCTCCTCCTTGACCTCCTCGATCATCTTGGTCTCGATCGGGCCGTAGATCATCTCCACGGCCTGGTGGGCAAGACCTGCGTTGAGGACGTAGACGAAGCCCAAATGCAGCGCCACGATGCCGACGAACACCAGCGCGCGCCGGGAGAGCATGGGTGTACTGACTGCGACGGCCATATCAACCTGGACTGGTCAAACTGTTCAGACTTGCGCTGGCGGTTGCTGCCGCCGGGGCGCGTATGTTGCCACAAGGCACTGGCAAATCACCACAAGCATAGCGCATCAATGGCTGGTCATCGTACCCCCGCCACCGGCGCGGATCCGGCGCGCGCCCGATTCTCCCCCGGCCACGCGGTTCCTGCCAGCAGTGATTCTGCCTACCAGCAATGTTGCGGAACTGCCGGGCACAGCCCTGGAATATAATGTTGCAGGATTCCGCTGCCCGGGCACCGGCATGGCCGCGACCGGGGCGCTGGCTCACCCGGACATCATCCCACCGCAGATTCGGCGCGGCGTCGCTCCGGACCGACAAACGGTACGCGGGCCGGGCCGGAGTGCGGGCACTCGAGCCACAGCGGCTGCCGGCGTTTATCGAGGACTGACAACATGCCCATCAAGACGAGCGAGTGGATCTGGCACAACGGCAAGCTGGTGCCCTGGGCCGAGGCCCGGGTCCACGTCATGACCCACGCCCTGCATTATGGTTCCTCGGTGTTCGAGGGCATCCGCGTCTATGCCACCCAGCGCGGTGCGATGGTGTTCCGCCTGCAGGCGCATACGCGGCGCCTGCTCGAGTCCGCGAAGATCCATCGCATCGAGGTGCCCTGGTCGGCGGCCCAGATCGATGCCGCCTGCAGGGAGGTCGTGATCCGCAATGGCCTCACCCGTGGCGCCTACATACGGCCCATCGTCTTCCGGGGTTACGGCGAGGTGGGCCTCGCGCCACCGCCCGGGCAGCCGATCGACATGGCCGTCGCCGCCTGGGAATGGGGTGCCTACCTCGGCGCCGATGCCCTCGAGCAGGGCGTCGATGTCTGTGTTTCGTCCTGGCAGCGCGTGGCCCCCAACACCATCCCGGCGCTGGCGAAGGCGGGCGGCAACTACCTGTCGAGCACGCTGGTGAGCCTGGAAGCGAAGCAGCGCGGCTTCGCCGAGGGCATCGCGCTCTCCAGCGACGGCACCGTGAGCGAAGGTGCCGGCGAGAACATCTTCCTGGTCCGGGACGGTGTCCTGTACACGCCGCCCTCCACCGCCTCCATCCTCACCGGCATCACGCGTGACAGCGTCATGGTGCTGGCCCGCCAGGCCGGCTTCGAGGTACAGGAACGGCCCATACCGCGGGAGATGCTCTACATTGCCGACGAAATCTTCCTGACCGGCACTGCCGCCGAGATCACCCCGGTGCGTTCCGTCGACCGGATCAACGTCGGTGCCGGCAGGCGCGGGCCGGTCACCCAGCAGCTGCAGGAATCCTTCTTCGGCCTGTTCAATGGCAAGACCAGCGACCAGTGGGGCTGGCTGGAACCCGTGGAGAACAAGTGATGAACGCCCGTTCCCTGTTCGAGAAAGTCTGGCAGGACCACCAGGTCGTGGCGGAAACCGCCGATGCGCCGGCGGTGCTCTACATCGACCTGCATCTGACGCACGAGGTCACCACGCCGGAAGCATTCAACGTGCTGAAGTCGCGCGGCCTCTCCGTGCGGCGCCCGGACCTGACGCTCGCCACGCTGGACCACTCGACACCGACGGTGCCGGTGCGCAGCCTGAAGGACCTCGAGCGCGTCGCCGAATCCTCGGCGGCGGCCCAGATCCGCGTGATGATCGAGAACTGCCGCGAGGCCGGGATCCGCCTGCTCGATTTCGATTCCGACCAGCGGGGCATCGTCCACGTCATCGGGCCGGAACTCGGCGTCACCCAGCCCGGCAAGACCATCGTCTGCGGCGACAGCCATACCAGCACCCATGGCGCCTTCGGCGCGCTGGCCTTCGGCATCGGCACCACCGAGGTTGGCCACGTCCTCGCCACGCAGTGCCTGCTGCAGCGCAAGCCGAAGACCCTGGCCATCAACGTCAGCGGCCGCCTGGCCCCCGGCGTCACGGCCAAGGACATCATCCTCGCCATCATCGGCAGGATCGGCGTCGGCGGTGGCACCGGCCATGTCATCGAGTACCGCGGCGAGGCCATAGCCGCGCTGTCGATGGACGAGCGCATGACGGTGTGCAACATGAGCATCGAGGCCGGGGCCCGCGCCGGCATGATCGCCCCGGACGACGTCACCTTCCAGTACCTGCAGGGCCGGCCGCTGGCTCCCGCCGGTGCTGCCTGGGACCAGGCCGTGAAACGCTGGCGTGGCCTGCCCTCCGATGCCGGTTGCCACTTCGATCGCGAGGTGAGCCTCGACGTATCGCGGCTGGCGCCGATGATCACCTTCGGCACCAACCCGGGCATGGTCATCCCGATCGATGCCGCGGTTCCCGCAGACAGCGGCGACAGCAGCTTCCGCAAGTCCCTGGAGTACATGGGTGTGGAAGCCGGCAAGCCGATGCTCGGCCGTCCGGTGGACGTGGTCTTCATCGGCAGCTGTACCAATTCCCGCCTCTCCGACCTGCGCGACGCCGCCAGCCTGCTGCGGGGGCGCAGGGTCGCCCCTTCGGTGCGCGCGCTGGTCGTCCCGGGCTCGCAGGCCACCAAGAAGCAGGCCGAGGCCGAGGGCCTCGACAAGGTCTTCACCGCGGCCGGGGCCGAGTGGCGCGAGTCCGGCTGCTCGATGTGCCTGGGCATGAACGGCGACACCGTGGGCCGCGGCCAGCTCTGTGTCAGCACCAGCAACCGCAACTTCGAGGGACGCCAGGGCATCGGTGCGCGCACCGTGCTGGCGAGCCCGCTGACGGCAGCCGCCACGGCCGTCGCCGGCCGCATCAGCGACCCGCGCGAGCTGCTCGCGCGCTAACCCCTCCAGCCGAGGCCGCAAAGCATGGACAAGATCACCCGCTTCAGCTCCCGCACCGTCGTGCTGCCGCAGTCGGACATCGACACGGACCAGATCGTGCCGGCGCGCTTCCTCACCACCACCACCCGCAAGGGCCTGGGCAAGGCCCTGTTCGCCGACTGGCGCTACGACAAGGCGGGCCAGCCGCGCGCCGATTTCGCGCTCAACCGGCCGGAGGCCGCCGGCTGCTCGATCCTCGTCGCCGGCAACAACTTCGGCTGCGGCTCGTCGCGCGAGCACGCGCCCTGGGCGCTGCTGGACTTCGGCATCCGGGCCGTCATCAGCACCGGCATCGCCGACATCTTCCGCAACAACTCGCTGAAGAACGGCCTGGTGCCGGTCATCGTCGATGCCGCGACCCATGGCTGGCTGCTGGCCAATCCCGGCGCCGACGTCACGGTGGACGTCGAGTCCCGCAGGCTCGGCCTGCCCGGTGACCGAAGCGTGGAGTTCCCGCTGGATGGCTTCTCCCGCTACTGCCTTCTCAATGGCGTCGACCAGCTCGGCTACCTGCTCAAGCAGGCCGACGCCATCAGCCGCTTCGAGAAAGAGCGCGCATGGCAGCCCTGATCGGCGTCCTGCCCGGCGACGGCATCGGGCCGGAGGTCATCGACCAGGCACTGCGGGTCCTCGATGTCATTGCCAGGCGCAGCGGGCAGCACTTCGAGCTGCGCCAGGGCCTGATCGGCGGCGCCGCCATCGATGCCACCGGCAAGGCCTTCCCGGAAGACACGCGGCGGCTGGCACTGGAAGCCGATGCCGTACTGCTCGGTGCGGTGGGTGGCCCGAAGTGGAGCGACCCGGCAGCGCGCGAGCGCCCCGAACAGGGCCTGCTCGACCTGCGCGCCGCCATGGGTGTCTATGCCAATGTGCGCCCGGTGCGCACCCACCCCTCGCTGTACGACGCCTCCCCGCTCAAGCCCGAACGCATCCGCGGCGTCGATATCCTGGTGATCCGCGAGCTGACCGGTGGCATCTACTTCGGCGCCAAGCAGCGCGAGGCGGACCGCGCGTCCGACCTCTGCAGCTACAGCCGCACGGAGATCGAGCGCGTTTTGCGGGTTGCGGCCACCATGGCCCGCGGCCGGCGCGGCAAGGTCACCTCGGTGGACAAGGCTAACGTGCTGGAGACCTCGCGCCTGTGGCGCTCCGTGGCCAACGAGCTGTTCGCCCGCGAGTTCCCCGAACTGCAGCTCGAGCACATGCTGGTCGACGCGGCGGCGATGCACCTGCTGTCGCGGCCGCGGGATTTCGACGTCCTGGTGACCGAGAACATGTTCGGCGACATCCTCACCGACGAGGCCTCGATGCTGGCCGGCTCGATGGGCATGCTGCCCTCGGCTTCACTGGACGAGAAGGGCCGTGGACTCTACGAGCCGATCCACGGCTCGGCGCCGGACATCGCCGGCCGCGGCATCGCCAATCCCTGTGGCACGATCCTCAGCGCCGCCATGCTGCTGCGGCACTCGCTCGGCCTCGAAGCGGAAGCAGCACGCATCGAGAACGCCGTCCACGAGGTGCTGGAATCCGGCCTGCGCACCCGTGACATCGCCGCCGCCAGCAGCCGCGAGGCGACCACGGTGCAGATGGGCGATGCGGTGGTGGCGCGGCTGAACGCCTAGCCGAGGGACGCAAGCGCCGCGCGGACATCCGCCACCAGGTCAGCGGTGGCCTCGATCCCCGCCGACAGCCGCACCAGGCCGTCACCGATCCCCGCCGCCTTGCGCCCCTCCGGGCCGAGCGGCACATGGGTCATCGTCGCCGGATGGCAGGCCAGACTCTCGACGCCGCCGAGGGACTCCGCCAGCGTGAACAGCCGCAGCTGCCCGAGGAACCGCCGCGCGGCCTCCTGTCCGCCACGCAACTCGAAACTGAGCATGCCACCAAAGCCATGCTGCTGACGCCGCGCCAGGTCATGACCACGGTGCCCGGGCAGGCCCGGGTAGTACACCTGCGCCACCGCGGAGCTGGCGAGCAGCGCCTCGGCCAGCGCCATGGCGTTCGCCTCATGCTGGCGCATGCGCACGAACAGCGTGCGCAGCCCGCGCAGGGCCAGGAAACTGTCGAATGGCGCACCGGTCAGGCCCAGGGCATTGGCCCAGGCCGCGAGTTCGCCATGCAGCGCCGCGCTGCGCGCCACCACGACGCCGGAAACCACGTCGCTGTGGCCGTTGAGGTATTTGGTGGTCGAATGCACCACGAGGTCCGCGCCGAATTCCAGCGGGCGCTGCAGGGCCGGCGACAGGAAGGTGTTGTCGACCGCCAGCAGGGCCCCGCAGGCATCGGCCACCTGACGCAGCCGCGCCAGGTCCATGATCCGCAGCAGCGGGTTCGTCGGAGTCTCGACCCATAGCAGGCGCGCAGGCTCGCCTTCGGCCGCCGCCAGTTGCGCGACATCGGCCAGGTCGATGAACCGCAGGCGAAACAGGCCGCGGGCTGCAAGGCGGCTCAGGAGTCGGAAGGTGCCGCCGTAGCAGTCGACCGGTGCCAGGACCAGGTCGCCCGGGTTCAGCAGCTGGCAGGCGAGCGTGATCGCCGCCATGCCCGAGGCCGTGACCGTGGCACCCGCTCCGCCTTCGAGCTCGGCAATGGCTGTCGCCAGCGCATCACGGGTGGGATTGGCAGTGCGCGTGTAGTCGTACTGGCGGGGCTGGCCGAAGCCAGCGAAGGCGAAATTGGTGCTCAGCACGATTGGCGGCATCACGGCGCCGAACTGCTCGTCGCTGTCGATCGCGGCCCGCACGCTGCGGGTCTCGGGGTGGAGGTCGTCGGTCATGGGCTGCTCCCTGTCGGACCCCTGGCCGCGGGCCCGGCTCGATCCGGCCGGCGCGTTACGGGCCTGCGAGGACCGCGAAGTGTAGGGAGGCGCGTTCGCGAGGGTCAAGGCGCCCCGCTCCGGGGCCGGCTTGTGCCGCAGGCCACCGCTGTGTTAATGTGCTAACGCATTAGTACGTTATACTGCGCCCATGAAGGACCACCGCATACTGAGCGCGCGCGAGGAACTCGCCGCCGAGGACCGCCTGTACCGGGCGATCCTCGCTTCGCGCAACATCGAGGAATGCCGCGCCTTCTTCCATGACCTCTGCACCCCGGCGGAGCTGCAGGCGCTGAAGGACCGCTGGGCAGTCGCCGAACTGCTGGCCGAGGGCCGGCTCAGCTACCGCCAGATCCACGAGCAGACCGGGGTCAGCGTCACCACCATCGGGCGCGTCGCTCGTTACCTCGGTGCAGGTGCCGGCGGCTACGCCCGGGCCCTGCAACGCACCGCACGCCAGGGAAAGCACCCGACATGATCGAACAGGCAGCACGCATCAAGGTCGCCATCCAGAAGTCCGGCCGGCTCACTGACCGGTCCCTGGAATTGCTGGAACGCTGCGGCCTGAAATACACCCGGGGCCGCGACCAGCTCATCGGCTATGGCGAAAACATGCCGGTGGATGTGCTGCTGGTGCGCGATGACGACATCCCCGGCCTGGTCCGTGACGACGTCTGCGACCTCGGCGTGGTCGGCATGAACGTCCTGGAGGAGCGTCGCCTGCAGTTCCAGGCCGAGGGCGTCAGCGAGCCGTTCCGGGTGGTGCGGCCACTGGACTACGGCCGTTGCCACCTCGCCTTCGGCTACCCGGAGGACGGCCCGGTGCGCTCGCTGGCAGAGCTGCCGGGCCGGCGCATCGCCACCAGCTATCCGCGCATCGTGCAGGACTTCCTGCGCCGCAACGCCATCGCCGCGCAGGTCGTGGAGTTCTCCGGGGCGGTGGAGATCGCCCCGAGCCTCGGCCGTGCCGACGTCATCTGCGACCTGGTATCCACAGGCGCCACGCTGGCGGCCAATCGCCTGCGGGAAGGCGAAACGATCCTCGACAGCCAGGCGGTCCTGATCCAGACCCCGCGGGAGGTCGCGCCGGCCAAGACGGAGTGGATCGCGCGCCTGCTCCAGCGCATCGACGGCGTCATGCAGGTGCGCGAGAGCAAGTACGTCATGATGAACGCACCGGTCAGCGCACTCGCGGAAATCGCGCGCCTGCTGCCTGGAGCGGATGCGCCGACGGTGATCCCCCTGGAGGGTCGCGGCGACAAGGTGGCGGTGCATGTCGTCTGCCGCGAGAACGTCTTCTGGGAGACGCTCGAGAACCTGAAGAAGGCCGGTGCCAGCTCCCTGCTGGTGCTGCCGGTCGAGAAGATGCTGCCATGAGCGGTGGCCGGCTGCTCGCGAGGGTGGACTGGTCGGTCCTGGACGAGGCCGGCCGGCGTTCGCTGCTGGAACGTCCGGCGGTGCGAGGCGCGTCGGGACTGTCCGCTGCCGTGGCGGACATCATCGCCGACGTGCGCGCGCAGGGCGACAGTGCGCTGCTGCGCCTGACCGAGAAGCTCGACGGCGTAGCCTTGCACGAGATCGAGGTGAGCGATGCGGAAGCGCAAGCCGCACGGCGGGAACTGGACCAGGCCGCCGTCAGCGCAATCGACACCGCGATCGCCAACGTGCGGGCGTTCCATGCCGCCCAGCTCGGCCAGCCGGTCCGCGTCGAGACCGTCCCCGGCGTGGTCTGCGAGCGCGTCCTGCGCCCGTTGCGGGCCGTTGGCCTGTATGTGCCCGCCGGGCGCGCACCCCTGCCCTCCACCGCGATCATGCTCGGCGTGCCCGCCGCGCTCGCGGGATGCCCGGTGCGCGTGCTCTGCACGCCGCCGCGGCCCGACGGCCGCGCCGATCCCGCCGTGGTGGTGGCAGCGCGCGCCTGCGGCGTGCAGCGGATCTTCAAGGCGGGCGGTGCCCAGGCCGTGGCCGCAATGGCCTACGGTACCGGCAGCATTCCCAAGGTCGACAAGATCTTCGGCCCGGGCAACGCCTGGGTTACGGCGGCCAAGCAGGCGGTTGCACTGGACCCCGCTGGCGCGGCCCTCGACATGCCCGCCGGTCCTTCCGAGGTGATGGTGATCGCCGACGCCGGTGCGAACCCGCGCTTCGTGGCGATCGATCTGCTCTCCCAGGCGGAACACGGGCCGGACTCCCAGGTGCTGCTGGTCACCACAGCCAGCGGCCTGGTCGACCAGGTGCGGGCCGAGATCGATGCCCTGCTGCCCACCCTGCCACGGCGCGACATCATGGCCGAGTCCCTGCTGCATGGGGCCGCCATCGTCGTCGCCAGCCTCGCCGATGCCATCGACGTCGCCAACCGCTACGCGCCGGAGCACCTGATCCTCCAGGTGGCGGAACCACGGCGCTGTGTCGAGGACATCTGGAGCACCGGCTCGGTATTCATCGGTCCCTGGACCCCGGAGTCGGTCGGTGACTACTGCAGCGGCACCAACCATGTGCTGCCGACCTACGGGCACGCCCGCGCCTACAGCGGACTGTCGCTCGCCGATTTCCAGCGACAGATGACCCTGCAGGAACTCACGCCCGCCGGGCTCGCGGCACTGGCGCCGACGGTGGAGACCCTCGCCGGCCTCGAGGGGCTGGATGCCCATGCCGCCGCCGTGCGCCTGCGCCGCAGCGGCCGGACGCCCGGTCCATGAGCAGCATCCTCGACCTGGTGCGGCCGGAAATCCGCCGCATGAAGCCATACCGCAGCGCGCAGTTCGCCGATGGCCTGGTGCGCCTGAACGCCAACGAGAGCCCGTGGCGACCACCCGGTGACCAGAGCAGGGCCGGCTTCAATCGCTATCCGGAGCCGCGGCCTTCCGCACTGACGGCCGGCCTGGCCGCACACTACGGCGTGACGCCGGCGCAGCTGCTGGTCACCCGCGGCTCGAGCGAGGCCATCGATGTCGTCATCCGCGGCTTCTGCCGTGCCGGCAGGGACGGGATCGTCATCTGCCCGCCGACCTTCGGCATGTACGAGACCTATGCACAGATCCAGGACGCGCCGATCCGGCGCATTGCCCTGCTGCGTGACCAAGGCTTCGCACTCGACGTGGCGGGCATCCTCGACCAGTGGTCCGACGCTACGCGGGTGCTGTTCCTCTGCACCCCGAACAATCCGACCGGCAACAGCATCCCGGTAACCCAGATCCACCAGCTGGCCACCGCACTGGCAGGCCGTGCCGCGGTGGTTGTCGATGCGGCCTATGCGGAGTTTTCCGCCACCGACCCGACCCAGGAACTGCTGGGGCAGCACGCCAACATCATCGTGCTGCGCACCCTCTCCAAGGCCATGTCGCTCGCCGGGGTGCGTTGCGGGGCGCTGCTGGCGGCACCTGAACTCGTGGCGCTGCTTGGCTGCGTGCTGCCTCCCTATACTTTCCCGGCGCCCTGCGCGGAAGCCGTCGAACGCTGCCTCGAGCCCGGGAATGCCGCCGAATGGCGCCGGCGCGTGGAACGCCTCCGGAGCGAACGCAGCCGCCTCGCAGCGGCACTGGAACGCCTGCCTGACATCCGCCGCGTCTGGCCCAGCGACGCCAACTTCCTGCTGGTGGAAGCCGTGGACGCCCCGCGCCTGGTGGAGGCAGCCCGCCGCGGCGGCGTGCTGCTGCGCGACTTCAGCTGGGATCCCGACCTGCCCGACTGCGTGCGCATCACGGTGGGCGACACGGACGAGAACGACCAACTGCTGGGAGCGCTGACCCGACCATGAGCAGCACGAAGATCGCCTTCCTGGACCGCGACGGCACGCTGATCCGCGAGCCCGCCGACGAGCAGGTGGACCGGCTGGACAAGGTGGCGCTGGTCGACGGGGTGATCCCGGCCCTGCTGCGCCTGCGGGACGCGGGCTACGAGTTCGTCATGGTGAGCAACCAGGACGGGCTGGGCACCTCGAGTTTTCCGGAAGCGGATTTCCGCCTGGTACAGGACTTCGTGCTGCAGCTGTTTGCCTCGCAGGGCATCGGCTTCCGTGAGGTCTTCATCTGCCCGCACCGCCCTTCCGACAACTGCGAGTGCCGCAAGCCGCGCACCGGGCTGCTGCGGCAGTTCCTCGCCTCCACGCCCATCGACCGCAGCGCCAGTGTCGTCATCGGCGACCGCGTGACCGACCTCGATCTGGCGGCGAACCTGGGCCTGCGCGGCCTGCGGCTGGATCCCGGCGACCCGGCCGCCTGGGCCGCCATCGCCCACGAGCTGGTGGACCTGCCGCGTCGCGCCAGCGTCCGGCGTGAGACCCGCGAAACCCGCATCGACTGCGAGATCGACCTCGATGCGGAGCAGCCGCCCGCCATCCACACCGGCATCGCCTTCTTCGACCACATGCTCGAACAGCTCGGCCGGCACGGCGGCTTCGCGCTGCGGCTGCGCTGCGCGGGCGACCTGGACGTGGACGAGCACCACACGGTGGAGGACACGGCACTGGTCATCGGCGAGGCCCTGCGTCGTGCGCTTGGTGACAAGCGCGGCATCGGCCGCTACGGCTTCGTGCTGCCGATGGACGAGGCTCAGGCACAGGTGGCCATCGACCTCTCCGGGCGCGCGCACTTCAGCTTCGAGGGGACCTTCCCGCGCAGCGAGGTGGGCGGGCTGCCGACCGAACTGGTGCCGCACTTCTTCCGCTCGCTGGCCGACAGCCTCGGTGCCGCGATCCAGCTCCGGGTGACCGGCGAGAATACGCACCACATGGTGGAAGCCTGTTTCAAGGCGACGGGCCGTGCCCTGCGCCAGGCATTGCTGCGCCAGGGTTCCGCGCTGCCCAGCACCAAGGGCATCCTGTGAGCGCAGACCCGGTCGTCATCATCGATGGTGGCGGCGCCAACATCGCTTCACTGACCTTCGCCCTGGAGCGCCTCGGGCGTCCGGCGCTGCTGACCACGGACCATGACCGCATCCGCCAGGCCAGGCATGTGATCCTCCCGGGCGTCGGTGCCGCGGGTGCTGCGATGGCCAGGCTCGCCAGCGCCGGCCTCGACCGCCTGATCCCGACGCTGACGCAACCGCTGCTCGGCATCTGCCTCGGCATGCAGCTGCTGTACGAGGCCTCGGAGGAGGACGACGTGCGCTGCCTCGGCGTGATTCCCGGGGTGGCCCGCCGCTTCACGCCGGCACCGGACCGTCCGGTGCCCCACATGGGCTGGAACCGGATCCAGCCGCTGGCCGCGGTCGACCTGCTCGCCGGTATTGCAGCAGGCAGCCACTGCTATTTCGTGCATAGCTATGCGCTGCCGGTGACCACCGCCACCATCGCCACCGCCAGCTATGGCCGCGAATTCGCGGCCGTCGCCCAGGAGCGCAATTTCCTCGCCACCCAGTTCCATCCCGAGCGCTCGGGGCGCACGGGTGCGGCCATCCTCGCCAACTTCCTGAACCGGTACTGAACCTGCCATGGAAATCATTCCCGCGATCGACCTGCTGGGCGGGCGCTGCGTGCGCCTCTACCAGGGCGACTTCGGACGCGTCACCGAGTACGACACTGATCCGCTCGCCATCGTCGCCGGCTACCAGGCGGCCGGCGCCCGCCGCCTGCACCTCGTCGATCTCGACGGGGCCCGCAGCGGCACGCCCGGCAACCTCGAGCTGCTGCGCAGCCTGGCGGCCCTCCCCGGCCTGAAGGTGCAGATCGGCGGCGGCATCCGCGAGCTGGCGACCGCGCGGATGCTCATCGCAGCCGGTGCCAGCCGCGTGGTGCTGGGCTCCGTCGCCATCAACGACCCGCCCACCGCCATCGGCTGGCTCGAGGCGCTCGGCCCGGAGCACGTGGTCCTCGCCTTCGACGTGCGCCTGCAGGATGACCAGGCCGGGCCGGTGGCGGTGATCCACGGCTGGCGCGAGTCCAGCGGGCGACGGCTGTGGGATCTGCTCGAGCTGTACCTCGCCAGCGGCGCACGCCACTTCCTCTGCACCGATGTCGGCCGCGACGGTACGCTGGCCGGCCCCAACAACGCGCTCTACGCCGAGTGCCTGCGCCGCTACCCGGAAGCGCGCATCATCGCTTCCGGCGGCCTTTCCTCGGCGGCCGACCTGCCGGCGCTCGCTGCCACCGGCGTGGCCGCCGTGGTCACCGGCAAGGCCCTGCTGGAAGGGCGCATCAGCCTCGAGGAGATAGGACGATTCTCGCGCGCCGGATAATTCCCTGCCTCGATGTCCGCGACGGCCAGGTCGTCAAGGGCGTCCGCTTCCGTGACCACCGCGTCATGGGCGATATCCTCGAGCTCGCGCGCCGCTACCGCGACCAGGGCGCCGACGAACTGGTGTTCTACGACATCACGGCCAGCCCCGAGGGGCGCACCGTCGACCGCAGCTGGATCCACCGCGTGGCCGCGGTGCTCGACATCCCCTTCTGCGTGGCCGGCGGCATCCGCAGCGTCGCCGATGCCGAGGCCATCCTGCATCACGGCGCCGACAAGATTTCGGTGAACACCCCGGCCCTGGCCAATCCCGCACTGATCGGCGAACTGGCGCGGCGCTTCGGTTCGCAGTGCGTGGTGGTGGGCATCGACAGCCAGGCGCAGGATGGCGGCTACCGCGTGCACCAGAACACCGGGGACCCGGCCCGCTCCGGCGAGTCCGGGCGCGATACCATCGCCTGGGTGCGCGAGGTGCAGGAGCGCGGCGCCGGGGAGATCGTCCTCAACTGCATGAACCAGGACGGCGTACGGCGCGGCTATGATATCGCGCAGCTGCGCCTGGTCCGCGGGATCTGCAGCGTACCACTCATCGCCTCGGGTGGCGCCGGTGTCGCGGAGCACTTTGCCAGCGTGTTCCGCGAGGCGCGCGTGGATGGCGCACTGGCCGCCAGCGTCTTCCACACGGGGACGATCGACATTGGCGAACTGAAACGCTATCTGCAGGAGCAGGCGGTCGAGGTCAGGTCATGAACGACAAGGGAATCGGTTATCTCCAGGAGCTGGAGCAGGTGATCGAACAGCGCAAGGCGGCGACAGCGGCGCAGAGCTACACCGCGAGCCTGTATGCGGCCGGGCCCTCGCGCATCGCCCAGAAAGTCGGCGAGGAAGCCGTCGAACTGGCGCTGGCCAGTGTCCAGGGCGATCGCCGGCGCACGCTCTCCGAGGCGGCCGATCTGGTCTACCACCTGCTGGTGCTGCTGCGCTACCACGACCTGACGCTGGCCGACGTCGCCCACGAACTCAGCCAGCGCCAGCGCTGAGCCGCGCCGAAAACGGGAAGACCATCCGCCCGCCTGGCGCTAGTCTTGCCGAGATGGACCAACGCCTGTCCGCTTCCCGCCGGCCCGCACCGGAGCAGCCACCGCGGCCACAGCCGCCGGACTGGCCTGCGCTGGTCGTGGCCGCCTGCCGCCGGATCGAGGATGCCGCACCAGGCGTGGCCATTGGTGGCCTGCTCGCCGGCCTCGGTGTCAGTGCCGCGGAAATGCGCCGCCAGTTCCGTGCCCGGCTGGGCACGACCCCCAAGGCCTACGCGCAGGCACTGCGCCTGACGCGCCTGGTGCGCGCGGCCAGCCAGCAGCCGAGCGCACTGGCTGCGACCCTCGCGGCCGGATTCGAATCCGGGACGCGCGGCTACGCGACGGCACGCCAGGCGCTGGGCGTGGCCCCGGGCGGCCTGCGCCGCGAACTGCGCGTCGGCTGGTGGCTCGGGCTCTCGGAACTCGGCTGGATGCTCATGGCAGCCACGCCCGCGGGCATCTGCTGGCTCAGCTTCGGTCCCGAGCCCCAGGCGCTGCTGGAGGAACTGGCCGCGGCCTTCCCGCGCGCGACCTGGGTCGTCGACGCCCGGCGACTGCGCGCCTGGTTCGAGCGCGTGCGCCAGCACGTCCTGCTGCCCGCAGCCGCCCTGGAGCTGCCGCTGGATGTGCGCGGTACCGCCTTCCAGGCGCGCGTCTGGAAGGCACTACGGGAAATCCCGCTCGGCCAGACCCGCAGCTATGGTGAACTGGCGCGAGCCCTGGGGCGGCCCGGCGCCAGCCGGGCAGTCGCCGCCGCCTGCGCCGCCAACCGCATCGGGCTGCTGATCCCCTGCCACCGCGTGATCGCGGCGGACGGCTCGCTGGCCGGCTACCGCTGGGGTGTGGCGCGCAAGCGCCGGCTGCTGGAACGCGAGGGCGCGCTGCCGGCCGGCGCTCAGATGGCGATTTCCACCGCGGGCTCGCGCAGGTTGTAGCGCGAGCTCATCACATAGCCATAGGCGCCGGCATTGGCGATCGCCAGCACGTCGCCTTCACGGCAGCTGGGCAGCAGGCGGTCGGTGCCGAGGCGGTCACCGGTCTCGCAGTTCGGGCCCACCACGTTCACCACCTCGCCCGCGGGCTCGCCCCAGCGCGACAGGTTCGCGATCTCGTGGTAGGCGCCGTAGAGCGCGGGACGGATGAGCGAATTCATGCCGGTGCTGACGCCGACGTACTGCACCTCGCCTTTGCCCTTGGTCTGGGTCACGGTGGAGACCAGCACGCCCGCCTCGGCGATGAGGTAGCGGCCGGGCTCGAGCCACAGCTCGTAGGCCGGCCAGGCGGCACGGATCTCCTCGAGGCTGGTGCCCAGCGCCCCGAGGTCCAGGCGGCGCCCGTCGCGCTTTTCCGGCACGCCCAGGCCACCGCCCAGGTCGAGGATGCGCAAATGCGGGAACTCCTGCGCCACGCCAGCCAGCAGGCGCGCGACCTGCTGCCAGTTAGCGTGGCTGAGGATGCCGCTGCCGGTGTGGGCATGCAGGCCGACGACCCGCGCGCCGGCGCGCTCGGCCAGGGCGCGGGCCTCCGCCAGCTCGAACAGCGGAATGCCGAACTTGGAATGTACGCCGGCGGTACGCACGTGCTCGTGGTGGCCGTGGCCGTGGCCGGTGTCGATGCGCAGGAAGATCTCCCGGCCGGCGAACATCCCGCTCCACTCCCGCAGCGGATAGAGGTTGTCCAGCGTCAGCCAGACCTGCTGCTCGATGCCGAACTGGTACTCCTCGCGCGGCGCGAAGTTGGGCGTGAACAGGATGCGGCCGCGGTCGATGCCGGGAAACAGCTCCAGCACCCGGCGGATCTCGCCCGGCGACACGCACTCGAAGCCGAGGCCGGCGGCATGCACCTCGCGCAGCACGGCCGGATTGCTGTTGGCCTTCATGGCGAACAGCACGCGGCCGAGGCCGGGGATCGCCTTGAGCCGGGCAATGGCCGCACGCACCGACTCGAGGTCATAGACGTACGCCGAGGAATGCTCCCGGGCGAGGCCGATCAGCTCCGCGCGCCGGCGCGCCCACCAGGGTTCGGGCAGCGCCGCTGGCGCCGGGGCGGTCTCGCGCAGCTCCTCCCAGGTCGGCCCGAACACGGCGTCCTGGCGCGCCGGCTGGACCAGGAGTTCGTGCAGGGCCTGGATGACACGCCGCGACTGGCCCTCCTCGACGACGATGCTGAGGTTGAGGTCGCTGGCCGCCTGGCTCATGAGGTGGATCGGCAGCTCCTGGAAGACGTCGAAGGCCGGGCCGATCTGGTGCAGCACCGAGCGGATCTTCTGCCCGACCAGGCTGACCACCTCCACGTTCTCGATGACCTGCACCCGGCAGAGCTTCTCCAGGGAAGCACGCAGGGCGGCCAGCGTCGCGGCATCGATGGCGTTGGCGCCGGGATCGAGCGTCACGGTGACGTTGCTCTCGGAGGTGGACACCAGGTCGATGGAGAGGCCGAGGTCGCTGAAGCAGCGGAAGGCATTGGCTAGGAAGCCCACGGCCTGCCACATGCCGAGCGTCTCCATGGACACCAGTGTCACCCGGGACCGGCCGGAGATGGCCTTCACGCGCGGCGCATCGCTGCCGGCCTCGCGGCTGACCAGCGTGCCGGGGAGCCGTGGCTGGGTCGTGTCCTTGACCCGCAGCGGGATGCCATGCCGACGCACCGGCGCCAGGCAGCGGGGATGCAGCACCGAGCCGCCGGTCGAGGCGATCTCCTGGGCCTCGGCGTAGCTCAGGGCGCGCAGCAGCCGCGCGCCCTGCACCGTGCGGGGATTGGCGCTGAACATGCCCGGCACGTCGGTCCATATCTCCAGGCCGGCCGCGGCCAGTTTCGCGGCGAAATAGGCACCGGAGGTATCCGAGCCACCGCGGCCGAGGATGACGGTCTCCCCGCGCGCATTGCTGGCGATGAAGCCCTGCGTCAGCACCACGCCATCCACTTCACGGCAGCGTGCCTGCAGCGTGGCATCCGGTTCGAAGTCGCAGCTCGCATTGACATAACGCGTGCGCTCGCTGGTGCCGGGAACGTCCACCGCCTGCAGCACCTGGCGCGCATCGAGCCAGCTGGTCGTGAGCCCGTGTGCCTGCAGGTAAGCCGCACCCAGGGTGGTCGACATCAGCTCCCCCATGGCCATGGCGCGGGCGTGGAGGCGCGGCGTCACCTCGCCGGTGAGGCGCATGCCGGCGAACAGCTGCTCGAGCTCACGCAGCTGGCCGCCGACCAGCGCGTTGCCATCCAGCTGCATCTCGGCAGCCAGGGCCAGGTGCGCGGCTTCGATGGCCGCCAGCTGCTCGCGCACGTCCTCGCGGCCGACGCGACCCAGCGCATCCTGGATGCGGTTGGAGACACCGGCCAGCGCCGAATGCACCACCAGCGGCCGGTAGCCCGCGGCCACGCGCTCCACCAGCAGTTCGTGGATGCCAGCCCAGTTGCGGGCCGTCGAGACGCTGGTGCCGCCGAACTTGAGCACGATCCACGGCGCCTCGCGCAGCGAGGGCGCCGGTGGCCGGGTGGGAAAGGTGTCAGCATCCAGTGTCGTCATGAGTCAGTTTCCTGGTTGAAGCAGCGCCCCCGCAACGGGGGCGCCCACATGCAAAAAGCCCGCTCCGGTCATACCGTTGCGGGCTTCCTGTATTGGGCAGCTGGTTCCGGGCCGACGATTACGCGCCTTCACCCCCGCAACCCGGTGCGGCGGCCCGGTGAGCCCTGCGCTTGGGCATGGACTGGCGGGGGGTACGGAACATGGCGCGCAGTTAAACGGATTCGCATGGGCCGGTCAAGGGTCCGGCTGCCCCGTGGTGACGGCGCCGCGCGAGGCGGAACTCACCAGCTGCGCGTATTTCGTCAACACGCCCTGCCGCACGGCGGGTGCGGGCGCGGTCCACTCCGCGCGGCGGCGCTGCAGTTCCGCTTCCGTGACGTCGAGGGTGATGGCACGGGCCGCGGCATCGATGGTGATGCCGTCGCCGTCGCGGACCAGGGCGATCGGGCCGCCCACCGCCGCCTCAGGCGTCACATGGCCGACCACGAACCCATGGCTGCCACCGGAGAAGCGGCCATCGGTGATCAGGGCCACGCGGTCACCCAGGCCGCGGCCCATGATGGCCGAGGTCGGGCTGAGCATCTCGCGCATGCCGGGGCCACCCTTCGGCCCCTCGTAGCGGATGACCACGACATCGCCGGCGACGACGCCGCCGCCGAGGATGGCATCGAGCGCCAGTTCCTCGGAGCCGAACACGCGTGCCTTGCCGGAAAAGCTCAGTCCCTCCTTGCCGGTGATCTTGGCGACTGCGCCTTCGGGGGCGAGGTTGCCCTGGAGCACGACCAGGTGGCTGTCCTTCTTGATCGGCTGGTCGAAGCCGCGAATGATCTTCTGGCCTTCCGGGTAGCTGCCAACGCCGGCGAGGTTCTCCGCCAGCGTCTTTCCGGTGACGGTCAGGCAGCCGCCGTGGAGCAGGCGCGCGTCGAGCAGCATCTTCATCAACGGCTGGATGCCGCCGATGGCCACCAGCTCCGACATGCTGTAGTAGCCGCTGGGCCGCAGGTCGGCCAGCACCGGCACGCGTGCACCGATGCGCGTGAAGTCCGCGAGGCTGAGCTCGATGCCCGCCTCGTGCGCGATCGCGAGCAGGTGGAGCACGGCGTTGGTGGAGCCACCGACGGCGATCACCAGCGTGATGGCGTTTTCGAAGGCCTCGCGGCAGAGGATGTCCGAGGGCCGGATGCCGCGGCGGACCAGCTCGACCACCGCCGCGCCGGCGCGTCGGCAGTCGCTGTGCTTGTGGCTGGACACCGCCTCCTGCGCGGAGCTGTCGGGCAGCGACAGGCCCAGCGCCTCGATGGCCGAGGCCATGGTGTTTGCGGTGTACATGCCGCCGCAGGAGCCGGGGCCCGGGATGGCGGTCTGCTCCACCTCCAGCAGCTGTGCCTCGCTGATGCGCCCGCCGGCCACCGCACCCACCGCCTCGAACACCGAAACGATGTCGCGACGACCCGCACCGGGCTTGATGGTGCCGCCGTAGACGAACACCGACGGCCGGTCGAGGCGCGCCATGGCCATGACACAGCCAGGCATGTTCTTGTCGCAGCCGCCGATGGAGACGAAGCCGTCGAAGCCCTCGGCCCCGACCACGGTCTCGATGGAGTCGGCAATCACCTCGCGGGATACCAGCGAGTAGCGCATGCCCGGCGTGCCCATGGAAATGCCGTCGGACACGGTGATGGTGTTGAAGATCACGGCCTTGCCGCCGGCCCCGTCCGCCCCGGCAGCCGCCTCGCGCGCCAGCACGTCGATATGCATGTTGCAGGGCGTGACGTTGCTCCAGGTCGAGGCGATGCCGATCTGGCTCTTCCTGAAGTCGGCCTCGGTGAAGCCCACCGCCCGCAGCATGGCCCGGCTGGGTGCCTGGGCGATGCCGTCGACGACCACGCTGGAATAGCGGCGCTCGCCGCCTGGCCTGGAGCCCTTGTCCGTCATGTCTGGTTCCTGCTGCTGGATTGGCGCGGCCACGCGGGGCAGCCGCGGTTGAACCCGCCTAGTCTAGCATCGGCAGCGCGCGCGCCGGACGCTCAGTCGCCGAGGATCTTGCCCGGATTCATGATGCCGGCCGGATCGAGCTGCTGCTTGATGGCGCGCATCAGGTCGAGTTCCACGCCGCTGCGGAAGCGGCGCAGCTCACGCACCTTGAGCAGGCCGATGCCGTGTTCGGCGCTGAAGCTGCCGCCGAGGTCGACGGCGATGGCGTTGACCTCGCCCGTCAGCGAGTCCCAGAGGTCGACGAAGGCCGCAGCCTCCATGCCCGGCGGCTGGGTCAGGTTGAAGTGGATGTTGCCGTCGCCGACATGGCCGAAGGCCACCACACGGACGCCCGGCACCAGCTCCGTCACCTGCTGTGTGGCCCGCCCGAGGAACTCCGCCACCCGCGACACCGGCACCGAGATGTCGTTCTTGATGCTGGCCCCGCCGCCCTTCTGGGCATCGGAAATACTGTGGCGCAGTAGCCAGAAGGCTTCGCGCTGAGCCTCGCTGCGCGCGGCGACGCCGTCCAGCACCAGGCCGGAATCCAGGCAGTCGCCGAGGAAATCCTCGAGTTCCTCCTCGGTTCCCGCCTGGTCACGGGCGGTGGCGATTTCCAGCAGCAGGTACCAGGGCGCCGGCCGCGCCAGCGGCTCGCGGGCCGCGGGCAGGTACGCCAGCACGAACTCCAGCGCCTGGCGGCTCATGAGCTCGAAAGCGATCAGCTCGTCGCCGAGCGCCAGCCGGGCGCGGCTGTGCAGGGCAATGGCGGCCGCGGCATCGGGCAGCGCCACCACCGCGGTGGCCACGCCCCGCGGCCGCGGGTACAGCTTGCAGGTGGCCGCGGTGATGAAGCCCAGCGTGCCCTCGGCGCCGATGAACAGCTGCTTGAGGTCGAAGCCCGCGTTGTCCTTGCGCAGCGCGCGCAGGCCGTCGAAGACCCGCCCGTCGGGCAGTACGACCTCCAGGCCGAGGACCAGCTCCCGCGCCGTGCCGAAGCGCAGGACGTTGGTGCCCCCGGCGTTGGTCGAAAGGTTGCCGCCGAGCATGCAGCTGCCCTCGGAGGCCAGGCTCAGCGGGAAAAAGCGGTCGGCCTCAGCCGCGGCCGACTGCAGGTCGGCCAGCACGCAACCGGCTTCCGCCGTAATGGTGTAGTTGTCGGGATCCAGCTCACGGATATCGGCCATGCGCCGCGCCGAGAGGATGATTTCCGGGGCCTCGGGCGTCGAGCGCGCGACGGCACCACCCACCAGGCCGGTATTGCCGCCCTGGGGAACCACGGCGATGCCATGGCGCGAACAGAGGCCGATGATGGCCGCGGCCTCCTCGGTGGTGGCCGGCATCAACACCAGGTCGGCCACGCCGCGGTACAGGCGCCGCGACTCGGCGAGGAAGGGCTCGAGCTCCGCCGGGTCCTCGCGGCAGCCAGCCGGCCCGACGATATCCCGCAACTCGCGGACGACTGCGAGATCGATGACGCTTGTCATATTCCCTGCGACGCTCCGGCGGCCAGTCCGCGGCTTGCGCCGTCGCCGATGGATGCAGTACGTTCTACCGCGCCTCATGTTAGTTCCCCGGCGTCGGGGAGCCAAGCCTTGCCCGCACCGGGCCCACGAGACACTGCATGGATCAGACCTTGCGAGGCCACGGCATGCCGGGCGAGGCCGACTGGATGACCGACAGCGCGCTGGCCAGCCTCAGCCTGCGCCAGCGCAGCACGCTGCTCGACCTCGATCGCCAGCTGCACGCCCACTGGGGCCTCGGCCGCAACCTGGTGCTGGCCTGGTGCCCCTACGAGAGCGGCGTCCTCGCCCTGGTGGTGCCGCACTACGCCGTGGCCGAATACGCGAGCGCGAGCGGTGCCGCCGACGCCCCCGATGCCGCGCGCCAGGACTTCGTGGCCCGGCTGCTGTCCGGCCCGCGCCGCTTCGAACTGCGCCAGATCAGCAACGCCGCCCGCCTGCTGCAGGCCGAGCCGGCCTACCTCGCGCTGCGCCAGCCGCTGGAGGGCTCCGCCGAGGAAACCCGCCTCATCGACCGCATGGTGCGCCGCTATGGCGTGAGCTACGTGCCGAGTCGCGCCGTCGCCCTGTTCGACATCGTCGGTTTCAGCCTGCTGCGCCCCTTCGAGCAGATGACCCAGCTCAACAGCCTGGCGCACTCGCTGAATTCCGCGCACAGCAAGATGATCGGCAGCCGCGTCAACGTGAACTTCGCCCGCTCCGGTACCGGGGATGGCTTCTATATCTGGAACCGCGACCTCGGCGTCGAGGCCAACACCAACCTGTACCACCTCATGCACCTGGTGCTGGCGGACAACGCCATCGCGCGACGCAAGGCGGTGGGACGCGCCGTGCCGCTGCTGCGCGCCTGCTTCCATGCCGGCAGCTGCTACGAATTCCACCATGCCGAGGGCCTGAACCCGACGCTGTACACGCAGATCGTCGGCGATGTGACCATCGAACTGGCGCGCATGATCGAGCGCGCGCTGCCCGGGCAGATCCTGGTCGGCGATTTCCAGGCCAGCCTGCCGGACGACGACAGCGCAACCGGCCGCAGCTTCGACCTCGACGCGGTGCAGTTCATGGACCGCGCCCAGGGCAACCTCGCGCGCCTCAATGGCCTGGAGCTGGCCGGCGAGGCCATCGAGTCGATCAAGTGCTACCTCACCGGCCGCGCCCGGGCCGACGGCACCTTCACCATCCGCCGTCTCGCGATCAGCGACAAGCACGGGCTCACGCACCGCGTGTTCAACGCCAAGGTGAATATCTACCGGCGGGCCGCCGAGCCCATCCTGCTCGGCATCGAGGACCGCTACCTGCAGGGCGAGCACGCGCCGCTGCCGACGGCGGGACACATCGTCCGGCCCGGAGCTTCCCACTGATGGCCGCGCCGCCCCTGCGCTACGGCGCGCTGGCGCTGCAGGTCACCACGCGGTCCCTGGGCAGTGCCGGCACCGTGGAGGATGCGCGCCGGCAGCTGCGGGCGAACATCGAGCGCCTGGCCGGGACGATCGGCGCCAGCATCCGGCTCATCGCCCATACCAGTGGCGCGGCGCCGCGGCTCGTGGTGCTGCCTGAATACGCCCTGACCGGTTCGCCGTCGCCGGGGCAGTTCAGCATCTGGCGCGCCCGCGCGGCGCTCGCGCCCGGCGGCCCGGAGTACGAGGCGCTGGGCAGGATCGCCCAGGACGGTGCGCTCTATCTCGCCGGCAACGCCTACGAAACGGACCCGGCCTTCCCCGACCTGTACTTCCAGGCCTGCTTCATCATCGACCCGGCGGGCGATGTCATCCTGCGCTACCGGCGCATCGTCTCGCTGTACTCGCCATCACCCTACGACGTGCTGCAACGCTATCTCGACCTCTACGGGCCGGAAGCGCTGTTCCCGGTGGTCGACACCGCCATTGGCCGGCTGGCCGCGGTGGCCTCCGAGGAGATCCTCTATCCCGAGATCGCGCGCTGCCATGCCATGCGCGGCGCCGAAGTCCTGGTGCACTCGACCAGCGAGATGGGCAGCCCGCGCCCGACGGCCAAGGACATCGCCAAGCGCGCGCGGGCGGCGGAGAACCTGGCCTATCTCGTCTCGGCCAACGCCGCCGGCGTCAGCCACACGCCCCTGCCCGCGCAGTCCACCACCGGCATGGCCAAGATCGTCGACTACGAAGGCCGCATCCTCGCCGCCGCGCCCGGCGGCAGCGAAAGCCTCGCCGCCCACGCGGAAATCGACCTGGAAGCGCTGCGTGCCAGGCGCCGGCAAACCGGGCTCACCAACGTCCTCGTCCGCCAGCCCTTCCAGGCCTATGCCGAAAGCTACCGCAGCGTCATCTTCCACGCCGCCGGGCAACTCGAGGCCGGCGGCGCTACCGCCGAGACCGCAACCCTGCGCGAGGCGCAGCTGCGCGACATCGAGCGGCTGGCGGGGCTGGGGTTGATCTGAAGGGGAGACGCAGGGGGACAGTTTACTCAATTGATTCGAAAGCAAGCGGAGGCCATCTTGCGTCCCGCCTGGATTTCCAATCAATTGAGTAAACTGTCCCCCCTGCGGATTCGAGCCGGCTCCCCTGCTCAGCGTGGCTTTCTGCTGCTCCTGCCACCTTTGCGGCTGCTGCGCTCGTGCACATGCGCTTCGCCGTCGCCGTGGTCGTGCACGTAGAGCTCGGCGGATCCGGCGCCGCCCTGCCCGTCCTCGTTGGTGTAGTCGTAGGCCGGGAACTCGAAGTCGTGCGGATGGTTGTGGCCGTCCGGGGAGCGGATCCACTTGTAGAGGTTCGGCTTGTTCCGGCGCAGCTGGGCGGCGGCGCGCGAGCGGTTTTCCTCGGGCGTGGACCAGGGATTGAAGTGGAAGTAGTTGTGCAGGATGCTGTCGGTGCGGCCGAAGCCGAGCACGCCGAGCTCGCTGGCGAACGCGCCGTGGTTGATCCAGGCGGGGCGCCAGAAGTAGCCGCCGGTCGGCAGGTTGCCGAACTGCATCATCGAGGAGGTGCCCCAGATGTGGTAACTCTCCTCCGCGCAGTCATGGTAGGAGATGTTGTCCTGCCAGTAGTTGGGCGTCATGCAGTAGAGCAGCGAGTGCGCGTGGGTCAGCGGATCCGAACGCAGCATCTTCACCATGCAGCCGGGCGCCACCGAGGGATTGACGAAGTTGGCGACCTTCCACTGCAGGCCCTCGTAGGCGTCCACCATGATGAGCTGGTCACGCAGCGCCCGCGGATGGTCGACGTCGGACTCGAGGAAGCTCGGCTCGCCGTAGTTGTAGAACAGCAGGCCCTCGGCTCCGCGGGGCGAACTCATCGCCGGCATGGACACGCCGGCGGGCACGAAGAAGTAGTTGCCCTTGCCGTACACCTTGTCCCCGTACTGCACCGACCCGGACAGGATGAAGAGTTCCATCTCCGAGTAGCTCATGCCCGGCGGCTGGCGATAGCCGGATTCGAAGCGCACCGTCATCGAGCAGGCGCCGGTGTCGGTGTCCAGGCTCAGCATCTTGTACTTCATGCCCTTCGGGAATCCCGGCAGGGTCATCTTCTTGAAGTCGACGTCGCGATCGACAAAGGGCTCGATATGCGGGCGTGCCATGGCTCAGGTTCTCCGTGAAGGCTGCGCGGTTTGCTGCGATGTCAGGCCGGCCGCGGACGCGAGGCGGCGGCCGGCCGGCATTGTTCTATCATGATAACAATAGAATGCCGAAACAAGCGCCCGGCTGAAAATGGCGGCCGGCGGTGGCGCCGCCCGCAACGGGCCCGCCGACGGTTCAAGGAGGAAAGATGGTCGGGGCGAGAGGATTCGAACCTCCGACCCCCTGCACCCCATGCAGGTGCGCTACCAGGCTGCGCCACGCCCCGAATCGGAAACTGCGGAATCGTCCGGCCGCCTGCGGATCATGCGGACCAGCTTGCCGCAGGTCTGCTGCGGCGGTCACCGGTCGGGGGTAAGGACCCGCAAGGGCGCGCAATGATAACCCAGCCGTCGCCGCCGGGGAACCGCGGCCGCTCAGCGGCGCAGGATCTTCAGGATTTCCTCGAGCTCGACCCGCAGCTGGCGCACGATCTGCTGGCTCTGGGAGACATCGCTCTTCGCTTCCTCGCCGGTGAGCTTCTGGCGCGCACCGCCGATGGTGAAGCCTTCGTCATACAGCAGGCTGCGGATCTGGCGGATGATCAGCACGTCCTGGCGCTGGTAATAGCGCCGGTTGCCGCGGCGCTTGACCGGCTTGAGCTGCGGAAATTCCTGCTCCCAGTAGCGCAGCACATGCGGCTTGACGGCGCACAGCTCGCTGACTTCGCCAATGGTGAAATACCGCTTCCCTGGGATGGGTGGCAGTTCGTCGTTATTTCCCGGTTCCAGCATAGGCTTCCACTCGGGCTTTTAGTTTTTGTCCCGGACGGAAGGTGACGACCCGCCGTGCGGTGATGGGAATCTCTTCGCCCGTTTTCGGATTCCTGCCCGGCCTCGTGTTCTTGTCGCGCAGGTCGAAGTTGCCGAACCCGGACAGCTTCACCTGCTCGCCGCTGGCCAGTGATGCCCGCAGATCCTCGAAGAACAGATCCACGAGTTCCCTGGCTTCGCGCTTGTTGAGGCCAAGCTCGTTGAACAGGGATTCTGCCATATCGGCTTTTGTCAGGGCCATGACTGCTGCTTCTCTGGCTCGCTGGCCTATTGTCTGATTCTGGCCTGGAACTCGCGGCCCAGCGCCGCGGTGACGCCCTGCAGGACGCCGTTCGCTTCTTCGTCCGTTAGCGTGCGGGATGTATCCTGCAAAATCAAGCCTATAGCAATGCTTTTTTCGGTGCTGCCGACCTGCGGACCCGTGTATATGTCAAATATGAACGCGTCCCGCAGCAGCGCCACCGGCGTTGCCCCGCGCACCACCGCGAGAAGATCCGCCGCGGGGACGTCCCGAGCGACCAGCAGCGCGATATCGCGGCGCACCGCCGGCAACTGCGAGAAGCCCGCATACGCCGGCCTCGGGCGTGCCAGCACCGCCAGTTGCAGCTCGAAGAGGATCGTGCCCGGCAGTTCCAGTTCCGCGGCCAGCGCCGGGTGCAGTTCACCGATCCAGCCCGCGTCGCGACCAGCGACGCGGATGCGGGCGCAGCGGCCCGGGTGCAGCGCCGGATGGGACGCCGCCTCGAAAGCCAGCTCGCCGAGCCGGCCACCCTGCGCCAGCAGCACCTCGATATCCGCCTTCACGTCGAACACGTCCACCGGCTGCGCGCGCTCGCCCCATTGCTCGGGCAGGCGCGAGCCACAGGCGATGCCGGCGATGCACCGCTCCTCGTCATGCGCCTGCGGGCCACGCCCCAGGTAACGCGCACCGGTCTCGAACAGGCGTACCCGCGGCTGCTGCCGCCGCAGGTTCTCCCGCGCCGCCAGCACCAGCCCGGGCCACAGCGACTGGCGCATGACCGCGAGTTCGGCGGAGATCGGATTGGCCAGCTCCAGCGCCACGGCCGGGTCGGCACCGAAGCGCCCTGCCAGGCCGGGCTCGATGAAACTGTAGGTGATGGCTTCCTGGTAGCCGCGCGCCACCAGCAGCGCCGCTGCATGGCGCACCGCATCGGGGATTTCGCCGACCGCGGCCGGTTGCACCGTTGCCTGGCCCGGCAGCACCGGGATGCGCTCGTAGCCGTGCACGCGGGCGACTTCCTCGATGAGGTCCTCCTCCCGCTCGATGTCGAAGCGCGCGGCCGGCGGCGTCACCTGCCAACCCTCCGCCACGGGCTCCACCTGCATGCACAGGCGCAGCAGGATGTCCTGCACCTGGCTGGCGGCGATCTCCAGGCCGAGCAGCTGCCCGAGGCGCGCGCGGCGCAGGCGCACGGATCGGCGCCGCGGCAGCAGGTCTGCCTGCTGGCGATCGACGACCGGCCCCGGCTGGCCGCCGGCGATGGCGAGCAGCAGCCCGGTGGCGCGCTCGATGGCGCGCACCGGCAGCGTCGGATCCACGCCGCGCTCGAAGCGCAGCGAAGCATCCGTGTGCAGACCGAAGCGCCGCGCCCGGCCGGCCATGGCCGCGGGCGTGAAGAATGCCGCTTCGAGGAAGATGTCGCGGGTGGCGGCGGTGACCGCCGTGCGCTGGCCACCCATGATGCCGGCCAGGCCGACCGGCCCCGCCGCATCGGCGATGACCAGCACGTCCGCCTGCAGCCCGACTTCCTGCCCATCGAGCAGGACGCAGGCTTCACCCGGGCTGGCAAGGCGCGCCGTGATCGGACCGCTGAGCCGCGCCAGGTCGTAGGCGTGCATCGGCTGTCCGAGTTCCAGCATCACGTAGTTGGTCACATCCACCACCGGGTGGATGGGACGGATGCCGCAGCGGCGCAGCCGCTCGCGCATCCACAGCGGCGTGACCGCATCCGCGCGCAGGCCGCGCATGACCCGGCCGGCGAATCGCGGGCAGGCAGCGGCGTCCGCGAGGTTGATCGCCAGCGCGTCGCTGATCGTGGCCGGCACCGCCTGCGGCGCGGCCTCGGCGAGTGGCGTGGCCTCCAGGGCCGCGACTTCGCGGGCGACGCCGAGGATGCTGAAGCAGTCCGCGCGGTTCGGCGTGATGTTGAGGTCGAGGACCGGGTCGCCCAGCTTCAGCAGCGTGGTGACATCGCTGCCGGGCATCGCATCCGCATCGAGTTCCAGCAGGCCATCGACGCTGCTTTCCAGGCCCAGTTCCCTGGCCGAGCACAGCATGCCGGCCGAGGGCTCGCCGCGCAGGCGCGTCGGCTTGATGACCATGCCGCCCGGCAGGCGCGCGCCTTCCAGGGCCGTGGCGTAGAGGCCGCCCTCGCGGACGTTGGGCGCGCCACAGACGATGCCGAGCGGTTCGCCGCCGCCGACATCCACCTGGCACAGCGAGAGCTTGTCGGCATTCGGGTGCCGCCGGAGCGCGACGACACGCCCGACCACGACCCGCTCCAGCGGCTGGCCGGCCAGGGCCACCGCATCGACCTCCAGCCCGAGCATGGTCAGGCGCCGCGACAGCGCTTCCGGGTCCAGCCGGTGCGCGACGTGTTCCTGCAGCCAGGAGTCGCAGATCTTCATCGCCGCCTCAGTTGAACTGGCGCAGGAAACGCAGGTCGTTGTCGAAGAACAGGCGCAGGTCATCCACGCCGTAGCGGAGCATCGTCAGGCGCTCGACGCCCATGCCGAAGGCGTAACCGGTGAACTCCTCCGGGTCGACGCCGGCCTGGCGCAGCACTTCCGGGTGCACCATGCCGCAGCCGAGGATCTCCAGCCAGCGCCCGGAATCCGCCAGCACATCGACCTCGGCCGATGGCTCGGTGAACGGAAAGTAGGACGGCCGGAAGCGCAGCTGCGCCGGGCGCTCGAAGAAGCGCGCGACGAACTCGTGCAGGACGGCCTTCAGGTTGGCGAAGCTCACGCCCCGGTCGACCACCAGGCCCTCGACCTGGTGGAACATCGGCGTATGCGTCATGTCGGAGTCGCAGCGGTACACGCGGCCCGGCGCGATCAGCCGGATCGGCGCGCCCTGCGCCCGCAGCGCCCGGATCTGCACCGGCGAGGTGTGGGTGCGCAGCAGCCGCCCACCCGGGAAATAGAAAGTGTCGTGCATGGCGCGGGCCGGATGGTTTTCCGGAATGTTCAGCGCCGTGAAATTGTGGAAATCGTCCTCGATTTCCGGCCCCTCGTGGACCGCGAAGCCGGCGCCGCGGAATATCGCTTCGATGCGCGCCAGCGAGCGGCTGACCGGGTGCTCGCCACCCGCCATCGCACCACGCCCGGGCAGCGTCAGGTCGACACGCTCGGCGGCCAGGGTAGCAGCCAGGCGCTGCTGCTCGAGCAAACCACGGCGCTGGTCCAGCGCCGCGATGACGGCATCACGGGCCACGTTGATCGCCTGGCCGGCCGCCGGCCGTTCGGCCGCCGGCAGCGTGCCGAGGTTCTTCAGCAGCGCCGTCAGTTCACCCTTCTTGCCGAGGAAGCGGACGCGGACCTCATCCAGCGCGGCGAGGTCGGCGGCCCCGGCCACGGCGGCCCGGGCGCGGCTCATGAGCCCTTCGAGTGCGTCCATAGGATCCTGCAGCAAAACGGCCCCGGCGCAGCTGCCGGGGCCGTCCGGTGACTACCGCCAGACGCCGCGGCCGGGTCAGGCCGCGAGCTGGCCCTTGACCTGCTCGGCCAGGGCGGCGAAGGCCTCGGCATCGTGCACCGCCAGGTCGGCGAGCACCTTGCGGTCGACCTCGATTCCGGCCAGCTTCAGTCCGTTGATGAACCTGCTGTACGACAGGCCGTGCGGGCGGACGGCTGCGTTGATGCGGGCGATCCACAGGGCGCGGAACTCGCGCTTCTTCACCCGGCGGTCACGGAACGCGTACTGCCCCGCCTTGATGACGGCCTGCTTGGCCGCGCGGTAGATCTTGCGGCGGCCGTTGTAGTAGCCCTTGGCCTTCTTGAGGATCTTCTTGTGGCGCTTGCCTGCGGTGACGCCACGCTTGACTCTTGCCATGTCCTGTTCCTCCCGTTACGCGTAGGGCAGCTGCTTGCGCAGGCCCGGCACGTCACATTCCTCGACCTGGTGCATCGGCCCGAGCTGGCGTTTGCGCTTGGAGCTCTTCTTGGTGAGGATATGGTTGAGGTGGGACTGGCCGTGCTTGAAACCGCCATTCCCCTTGGCGCGGAAACGCTTGGCAGCGCCGCGCTTGGTCTTCATCTTCGGCATCTCGCTCTCCTGGGCCTGAACCGAACCTCACGGCCGGGGCAGGCGGGTTTCGACCAGAGGCCCCGGGCGGGATGCCCGGCACTGGCTGGCCGTCACTCACTTTCTCTTTGGTGATATCACCATCACGAGCTGGCGGCCCTCGAGCTTCGGCATCTGCTCGACTGCGCCAACCTCCTGAAGGTCCTGCTGCACACGCTGCAGGAGCTTGAACCCCAGCTCCTGGTGCGCCATCTCGCGCCCCCGGTAGCGCAGGGTCACCTTCGCCTTGTCACCATCGCTCAGGAAGCGGACCAGATTACGCAGCTTGACCTGGTAGTCCCCTTCCTCGGTTCCCGGGCGGAACTTCACTTCCTTGACCTGGATCTGCTTCTGCTTGCGCTTGGCAGCGTGGGCCTTCTTGTTCTGCTCGAACAGGAATTTCCCGAAATCCAGGATCCGGCATACCGGCGGGTCGGCGGTGGGGGAAACCTCCACCAGGTCCAGTTCCTGGGATGATGCCATCTCGAGCGCCTGCTCCCTGGTCATCACTCCGATCATCTGCCCGTCGGCGCCAATGACCCGCAGCTGGCGGGAATCGATTTCCTCGTTCCGCCGAATCCTCTTGCTAGCGACGATGCGTCAATCCTCCATAGCGACGCGGCCGCGGCTCGCGACCTCGGAACCAAGGTGCCGGGACAGTGCCTCAAGGGACATCGTGCCCAGGTCCTTGCCGTTTCGCGTGCGCACGGCCACGGTCTTTGTTTCGGCTTCCCGGTCGCCTGTCACCAGGAGATAGGGAACCCGCTGCAGCGTGTGTTCGCGAATCTTAAAGCCGATCTTCTCGTTTCTCAAGTCCAACGCCACCCGAAAGCCCTGATTTTCCAGTACTTCCTTGACGGACTCGGCGTAGCCGGCCTGGCGGTCTGTGATGTTGAGGACCACGGCCTGCACCGGGGCCAGCCAGCTGGGCAGCCTGCCGGCATGGTGTTCGAGCAGGATGCCGCAGAAGCGCTCCAGGGAGCCGAACATGGCCCGGTGGAGCATGACCGGCACCCGCCGCTGGCTGTCGTCGGCGACGTAGCTGGCCCCAAGGCGTCCCGGCAGGTTGAAGTCCACCTGCAGGGTGCCGCACTGCCAGTCCCGGCCGATGGCGTCGCGGAGCACGAACTCGAGTTTCGGGCCGTAGAAGGCGCCCTCCCCCGGATTGCGCGACATCTCCAGGCCCGCCGCCTCGGCGGCGGCCAGCAGGGCGGCTTCGGCCCGGTCCCAGATGGCGTCGCTGCCGACGCGCTTCTCCGGCCGGTCGGAGAACTTGATGCGGATGTCCTCGAAGCCGAAGTCCCGGTAGATGCCGAGGATCAGGTGGGTGATCGCCACCGATTCCGCGGTGATCTGCTCCTCGGTGCAGAACACATGGGCATCGTCCTGGGTAAAGGCGCGCACCCGCATCAGGCCGTGCAGCGCACCGGAGGGCTCGTAGCGATGGACCTTGCCGAACTCGCAGATCCGCAGCGGCAGGTCCCGGTAGCTCTTCAGCCCCTGGTTGAACACCTGGATGTGGCCCGGGCAGTTCATCGGCTTGATGGCGTAGACCCGCTCGTCGGGGGTCTGGGTCATGAACATGTTCTCGCCGAACTTCTCCACGTGCCCGGACTGCACCCAGAGGCTGCGGTCCATGACCTCCGGCGTGTTGACCTCGAGGTAGCCGGCCTGGTGCTGGCGCTCGCGCATGTAGCCGATCAGCTGCTGGAACAGCGTCCAGCCCTTCGGATGCCAGAAGACCGCGCCGGGCGCTTCCTCCTGGAAGTGGAACAGGTCGAGTTCGCGGCCGATGCGGCGGTGGTCGCGCTTCTCGGCTTCCTCGAGGCGGTGCAGGTAGTCCTGCAGCGATTTCTCGTCCGCCCAGGCGGTGCCGTAGATGCGCTGGAGCATCTCATTGCGCGAGTCGCCGCGCCAGTAGGCGCCGGCGACCTTCATGAGCTTGAAGGCCCTGAGCTTGCCGGTCGACGGCACATGCGGGCCGCGGCAGAGGTCGAACCAGTCGCCCTGGCCGTAGAGCCCGATTTCCTCCCCGGCCGGGATGCCGGCGATGATCTCCGCCTTGTACTTCTCGCCGAGGTCGCTGAAGACCTTCACCGCCTCGTCGCGCGGCAGCACGCGGCGGCTGACCGGCAGGTCGGCCTTCGCCAGCTCCTTCATCTTCGCCTCGATGGCGGCGATGTCCTCCGGCGTGAACGGCCGCTCGAAGGCGAAGTCGTAGTAGAAGCCGTCCTCGATCACCGGACCGATGGTCACCTGCGCCGACGGAAACAGGGTCTTCACGGCATGGGCCAGCAGGTGTGCGGTCGAATGGCGGATGACCTCGAGGCCGTCGGCATCCTTGTCGGTGACGATGGCGAGGCTGGTATCGGCCTCGATGCGAAACGAGGTATCGACCAGCCGGCCGGCAACGCGACCCGCCAGCGCGGCACGCGCCAGGCCGGGGCCGGTGGCGGCGGCCACCTCCGCCACCGTTACCGGGTGATCGAAGCTGCGGGTACTGCCATCCGGCAGGGTGACGACGGGCATCGGCGACTTTCGGGGCTGTACGCTGGAATGGTAGGCGCGAGTGGAATCGAACCACCGACCCCTTGCATGTCAAGCAAGTGCTCTAACCGCTGAGCTACGCGCCTGTGGGCAATCGGGCCACCGGCAGGCGGCCACGGAGGCGCAACGATACCGAAACGCCCCCGCCGGCCGCAAGGCACCTAGCCGGTCTGGCGAGCCGGCGGCAGGCCCAGGGCCCGTTCGCGCAGTGCGGCGATGCGATCCCGCAACGCCGCCGCCTCCTCGAATTCGAGGTTGCGGGCATGCTCGTGCATGCGCTTTTCCAGCCGTCGCAGTTCCTGCGCCGTGCGTTCCGGGCCCAGGCTGGCGTATTCCGCGGCGGCAGGCTCGGCCACCCTGCGCCGCTCGCGCCCCCGCCCCCGGCCGCCCGCCTCGCTGCGTGCCCCCTCGAGGATGTCGCGCACTTCCTTGCGGATCGTCACCGGCACGATGCCATGCTGCTCGTTGTACGCGATTTGCCGGGCACGCCGGCGCTTGGTTTCGGCCAGTGCCCGCTCCATGGAGCCGGTCACGCGGTCCGCATAGAGGATGGCGGTGCCGTTCGCATTGCGCGCCGCCCGGCCGATGGTTTGGATCAGGGATCCCTCGGAGCGCAGGAATCCCTCCTTGTCGGCGTCGAGGATGGCCACCAGCGAGACCTCCGGCATGTCGAGTCCCTCGCGCAGCAGGTTGATGCCGACCAGCACGTCGAAGCGGCCGAGGCGCAGGTCGCGGATGATCTCCGTGCGCTCGACGGTCTCGATGTCGGAATGCAGGTAGCGCACCCGCACCCCGTGCTCCTGCAGGAAGTCCGTCAGGTCCTCGGCCATGCGCTTGGTCAGTGTCGTGATGAGCACCCGCTCGTCGACCGCAACCCGGCGGTTGATCTCCGACAGCACGTCATCCACCTGCGTGGCGGCGGGACGCACCAGTACCTCCGGGTCCAGCAGCCCGGTCGGCCGCACCACCTGCTCGACCACGGCCTGCGACTCGCGGCGCTCGTAGGGACCCGGGGTGGCGGAGACATACACAGTCTGCGGCGCGATGCGCTCGAACTCGTCGAAGCGCAGCGGGCGGTTGTCCAGCGCCGAGGGCAGGCGGAAACCATACTCCACCAGCGTCTCCTTGCGTGACCGGTCGCCGCGGTACATGCCGCCGAGCTGCGGAATGGTCACGTGGCTCTCGTCGACGATCAGCAGGGCATTGTCCGGCAGGTAGTCGAACAGGCATGGCGGCGGCTCGCCGGGCTGGCGCCCGGACAGGTAGCGGCTGTAGTTCTCGATGCCGTTGCAGTAGCCGACCTCGATGATCATCTCCAGGTCGAACAGGGTGCGCTGCTCCAGCCGCTGTGCCTCGAGCAGCTTGCCCGCCTGGCGCAGCACCGCCAGCCGCTCGCGCAGTTCCTCGCGGATCTGGTCGACGGCGCGCACCATGATGTCGCGGGGCGTCACGTAGTGCGTCTTCGGGAACAGCGTCAGGCGCGGCACCGACTCGCCCTGCTCGCCGGTGAGCGGGTCGAACCAGGTGAGCGACTCGATCTCGTCGTCGAACAGCGCGACGCGCACTGCCTGGCGCTCCGAGTCCGCGGGGAAGATGTCCAGCGTCTCGCCGCGCACGCGGTAGCTGCCCTGGGACAGCTCCAGGTCGTTGCGCGTGTACTGCATCTCGGCCAGGCGGCGCAGCAGGTCGCGCTGGTCGACGCGATGCCCGCGGGAGAGGTGCAGCACCATGCTCAGGTAGGCCTGCGGGTCACCGAGGCCGTAGATCGAGGACACCGTGGCGACGATGATGGAATCCTGCCGCTCCAGCAGCGACTTGGTGGCCGAGAGCCGCATCTGTTCGATGTGGGCGTTGATCGAGGCGTCCTTCTCGATGTAGGTATCGGTGGAAGGTACGTAGGCCTCGGGCTGGTAATAGTCGTAGTAGGAAACGAAGTACTCCACGCGGTTGCGGGGAAAGAACTCGCGCATCTCGCCGTAGAGCTGGGCCGCCAGGGTCTTGTTCGGCGCCAGGATCATCGCCGGGCGCTGGATCGCCGCGATGACGTTGGCCATGGTGAAGGTCTTGCCGGAACCGGTGACGCCGAGCAGCGTCTGGCGCGCGAGTCCGGCGCCGATGTCGGCCACCAGCGCGCGGATGGCCTCGGGCTGGTCGCCCGCCGGCCGCAGTGCCGTCGTCAGCTCGAACCTGTCCATGGGCGCCCTTGGTTGCCGCAGGGGGATACTTTAGTATCTGCAGCCGCCTTGCAGCGGCCGGATTGCCGGGGATCAACCGTTGAGCCTAACAGTTTCGCAGCGCCTGCAGCGTGTCAGGCCCTCACCGACCATGGCCACCAATGCGCTGGCCAGGGAACTGCGAAGCCAGGGCCGGCCGATCATCGACCTCAGTGCCGGCGAACCGGACTTCGACACCCCGGCGCATATCAGTGCCGCCGCCATCGCGGCCATCCACGGTGGCCTGACGCGCTACACGTCGCCCGAGGGATCGGCGGAACTCAAGGCCGCCATCATCGGCAAGTTCCGCCGTGAGAACGGGCTGGACTACGCACCCGACCAGGTCATCGCCTCCTCGGGAGCCAAGCAGTCCTGCTTCAACCTGGCGCTGGCGGTGCTGAACCCGGGCGATGAAGCCATCATCCCGGCGCCCTACTGGGTTTCCTATCCCGACATGGTGCGCTTGGCCGATGCCCAGCCGGTGATCGTTGCCGCGACGATGGAGGAAGGCTTCAGGATCACGCCGCGCGCGCTGCAGGCCGCCATCACCGAACGCACGCGGCTCATTTTCCTCAACAGCCCGGGCAACCCGACCGGCGCTACCTACAGCCGCGCGCAGTGGCAGGCGCTGGGCGCGGTGCTGGAGCAGCACCCACACATCGTCATCGGCGCGGATGACATCTACGAGCACATCTACTGGGGCCGGGAGCCCTTCGTCAGTTTCGCTGCCGCCTGTCCCGCGCTCATGGACCGCACCGTGACCATCAATGGCGTCTCCAAATGCTACGCCATGACCGGCTGGCGCATCGGCTATGCCGCGGGCCCGCGCCCGCTGGTGGCCGCCATGAAGAAGCTGCAGGGCCAGAGCACCTCGAACCCCTGCAGCATTTCCCAGGCCGCCAGCATCGCCGCGCTGGATGGCGACCAGGACTGCGTGCGCCGCATGGCGCAGGCATTCCGCGAGCGCCATGACTACATCGTCGCGGCCCTCGATGCCATCCCGGGACTGCGCTGCATCCCGGCCGATGGCGCGTTCTATGCCTTTCCCGATGCGAGCGAGGCTATCCGCCGCCGCGGCCTGGCCGATGACACGGCACTCTGCGAGCTGCTGCTGCGCGAAGCGGAAGTGGCGGTGGTCCCGGGATCGGCCTTCGGCGCCCAGGGATATTTCCGCCTGTCCTACGCCTGCGGAATCGATACTCTGCGGGAGGCGGTCGCAAGGCTGCGCAGCGTCCTGGCCTGAAGAATCCGGCTACCGGCCGGATACCTTGACTTGGCCTGCCGGTTAAAACAGAATCGCCCCGCTTCTCAAGGGCTTAAGCCCTGAAGCATGAGCCTGATATCCACTCCCCGGTAGCTCAGTGGTAGAGCGATCGGCTGTTAACCGATTGGTCGCTGGTTCGAGTCCGGCCCGGGGAGCCAGTCCACCGGCCCTGTCGCGGCGTCAGCAATGCGCCGCGAGGTGCGCCCGCAGGGAATCACGCAGCGTCCGGTCTTCCATCGCGTAGTCGACGATGGCCTCGATGTAGCCGAGCTTGCTGCCGCAGTCATAGCGCCGACCCTGGAACCGGAAGGCGTACACCGGCTCGTTTCGCAGCAGCGCCGCAATGCCGTCGGTGAGCTGGATCTCGCCGCCGGCACCGCGGCCGGTGCGCTCCAGCAGGTCGAACACCGCGGGCGTCAGCAGGTAGCGGCCCACGACTGCCAGCGTCGACGGCGCCTTTTCCGGGGCCGGCTTCTCGACCATGCCGCGCAGGCGGTCGGACGCATCGGCATCGACGATGCCATAGCTGCTGGTCTTCTCCCGCGGCACGTCTTCCACCGCCAGCACGCTGGCGCCGTGCCGGTCATAGTGTGCACGCATCTGCGACAGGCAACCGGCCGGGGCGCGGATCAGGTCGTCGGGCAGGTGTACGTAGAACGGTTCGTCGCCCACCGCAGGCCTTGCGCAAAGCACCGCATGCCCCAGGCCCAGCGGCTCGCCCTGGCGGATGTAGACGCAGGAAACGCCGCTCGGCAGGATGCCCTTGACCAGCGCCAGCAGCTCCTGCTTGCCCGTGAGCTCCAGCGCCCGCTCGAGGTCGGGATCGCGGTCGAAATGATCCTCGATGGAGCGCTTGGTGCTGCCGGTCACGAACACCAGCCGCGTGGCACCGGCATCCAGGGCTTCCTCCACGGCGTACTGGATCAGCGGCTTGTCGACGATGGGCAGCATCTCCTTGGGCATCGCCTTGGTCGCCGGCAGGAATCGTGTGCCGCGCCCGGCCACCGGGAAAACAGCCGTGCGCACCGGCTTGAACTTGGCCATGGATGTCGGGTCCGCCTGGAAATGGACGCCAGATATTAGCGAAATCCACCGGCGAATTCCCTGCCTGGCGTGGCCTGTGGACGGGCGCGGCAGCCACGGCGCCGCGCCCGTCCGGCAGGCGCCGGCTATTTGGCCGGCTCGCGGACCTGGAGGTTGCCCTTGTTCTGCTGGAGGACCTGGGGGCCGATGCCCTTGACGTTGAGCAGCTCGTCGGCGGAACGGAACTTGCCGTTCTTCTCGCGGTACTCGACGATCGCCTTGGCGCGCGCCAGGCCGATGCCGTCCAGTTCCCGCGCCAGGGTTGCGGCATCCGCATTGTTGATGTCGACCGGTCCGGCGAGGCTCAGGACCGGTGCCAGCAGTGCGGCGGCGAGGATCAGCCAGTTTCGCATGTCAGTCTCCTTGGAAGGTCAGCAGGGGGTTTCGACCGCCACCATGGCGGGTGCTGACAGCCTAGGAGCGCCGCCACGGCGATCCCAGCCGGAAAACGGCCGTGAAGCTGCGGAAACGCCGGCGTCGCTGGCGCGATCAGCGATCGCCCGAGTCGAATGCCAGGCGCACGCGCGGCCGCACCACGTCCCAGGCGGCGCAGCCCGGGCATTGCCACTGCAGGCTGGCGCTGGTGTAACCGCACTCCAGGCAGCGATACGAGCGGCCGGCCGTGGCCATGTGGCGCAGCGCCCGGCGCACGCGCTCCATGGCCTCAGCCCGCTGCGGCTCGGGCATCGACGCCAGCCGCTCGCCGTCCACAAGCGCCTGCAGAGTGGCATCGGCGCGGATGAAGTCCCAGAGGCAGGCCATCGCGCGCGGATCGTTGATGCCGGGGTCGAGCATGGTGGCGAACGCCACCGCACGGGCCGCCCGCGGATCCTTGGCCAGCAGCTCCGCGAGAAACTGGGAGAATCCGGCCTCGCGGCCACCGGCGCGGCAGGCTGCAGAAAGGCGCGGCAGCACATCCACCAGCAGCGAAGGCTCGCGTTCCGCCACGCGCTGGTAACAGAGGATCGCCTGCTCGTGGTCCCCGGCGTCGGCGGCCACCGCCGCACGCACCAGCGACAGGCGTACGGTTTCCTGGCGCGCCTGCCCGGCGTGGTCCAGCCAGGCCAGGGCCTGCGTCAGGTCCCTGGCCGCCCGCGCCTGCTCGGCCAGCTCGCACAGGTACTGCGCCACGCGGCCGGAGCGCGCCGCCGTCCGGTCCACCGACTCCAGCTCGCGGTGCAGCTCGATGGCGCGCTCCCACTCGTGGGTGAGCTCGGCCAGGCGGATCAGGCGACGCAGCGCTTCGGTGCCCTGCCGCGGCGAACTGCGCAGCTCCGCCAGCAGCGCCTCGGCGCGGTCGAACAGGCCGGCGCTGAGGTAGTCCTCGGCCAGGGCGAACTGCGCCTGCTCGCGCCGCTCACGCCGCAGGTTGGGGCGATCGATCAGGTCACGGTGCACGCGGATGGCGCGCTCGACCTCGCCGCGCTTGCGGAACATCTGCCCGAGCGCGAAGTGGGTCTCGATGCTGTCCTCATCGAGTTCGCCCGGGGTAGTGAACGCCTCCAGCGCCCGGTCCGGCTGTTCCCTGAGCAGGAACCGCAGGCCGCGCACATAGTCGAGGCCGCTGCGGCCCAGTTCCTCGTCGTCCAGCTGCCCGAGGCGGGCGAATACGTAGCCGAGTGCCGCCGCGACGAACAGCAGGCCGGCGAAGAAGAACGCGGCCTCAGTCGGCATGGGGTGCCGGCAGACTGCGCAGCGTATGAACCTCGGCCTCGGCGAGGCGCAGCGCCTTGCGCAGCCGGCGCCGTTCCAGCCACATGCGCAGCAGCACCAGGGCCAGGCTGAGGAGGCCGAACAGCCAGCCGGCGGCGAACGCCAGCGTCAGCGCCAGGGACTTCTGGACACGGGTCTCGAACAGGCCCAGGTCGAGATCGATGAGCCCGGGATTGATGGCCGCGAACAGCACGGCCAGCACCAGGATCAGGAACAGCAGCAACAGCCAGAAAACCCTGTGCACGAAAATCCCTGCCGGCCCCGACGGGATGCGGGGAACGTCGATGGCGGGATTGTAATGGAATCCGGCCGACCGGCCAGCACACTGGCCGGCCGCGCGCGGCTACTCCTTGATCGGCAGGTTCCTGTTCTCGTTGACGCGGTCGCGCAGATCCTTGCCCGGCTTGAAGTGCGGGACGAACTTCCCGGCCAGCGCGACAGCCTCGCCCGTCTTCGGATTGCGCCCCTGGCGCGGCGGACGGAAATGCAGGGAGAAACTGCCGAAACCACGGATCTCGATGCGCTCGCCCGATGCCAGCGCATTGCTCATGAGTTCCAGCAGATGCTTGACCGCCAGCTCGACGTCCTTCGTCGGCAGGTGCTTCTGCTTGCGTGCCAGCAACTCGATGAGCTCAGACTTCGTCATGGCCAAGGCAGTACTCCCCTGATCCTCCGTCACCGCCGGTCCGGTTACGCTGCCCCGGGAACCGGCGGTGGCGCCCCATCACGCCCGATGGCGCTCAGCCCTCGCTGCCGCCACCAGCGATGCGTTCCTTGAGCAGGTCGCCCAGCGTGGTCCCGGAGGTGGTATCCGATGAACGGTAGCTCTCCACCGCCTCGGCCTCCTCGTGGGCTTCCTTGGCCTTGATGGACAGCGATATGACCCGGCTCTTACGATCCAGACCGGTGAACTTCGCTTCCACCACGTCGCCAACCTTCAGCACGGAGCGCGCGTCCTCGACCCGGTCGCGGGCCAGCTCGCTGGCGCGCAACTGGCCCTGGATGCCGTCGCCGAGATCGATCACGGCACCACGGGCGTCCACCTCGATGACCGTGCCCTTGACGATGCTGCCCTTGGGGAACTGCGCCATGAAGGTCGACAGCGGGTCGTTGTCCAGCTGCTTGATGCCCAGCGAAATGCGCTCGCGCTCGGGGTCGATGCTGAGGACCACGGCCTCGACATCCTCGCCCTTCTTGTACTTGCGCACCGCCTCCTCGCCCGGGGCATCCCAGGAGATGTCGGAGAGATGCACCAGGCCATCGATGCCGCCCGGCAGGCCGATGAAGATGCCGAAGTCGGTGATGGACTTGATCTTGCCGGTGACGCGGTCATTCTTGTTGTAGCTGGATGCGAACTCCGCCCAGGGGTTGGGCTTGCACTGCTTGAGGCCCAGCGAAATGCGCCGGCGCTCCTCGTCGATGTCGAGCACCATGACCTCGACCTCGTCGCCGATCTGCACGACCTTCGACGGATTGACGTTCTTGTTGGTCCAGTCCATTTCCGACACGTGGACCAGGCCCTCGACACCCTCCTCGATCTCGACGAAGCAGCCGTAGTCGGCGATGTTGGTGACCTTGCCGAACAGCCGGGTGTTGGGCGGGTAGCGGCGGGAAATGGCTTCCCATGGATCCGAACCCAGCTGCTTCACGCCGAGCGAGACGCGGTTCTTCTCGCGGTCGAAGCGCAGGATCTTCACGTTGATCTCGTCGCCGACGTTGACCACCTCGGAGGGGTGCTTGACGCGCTTCCACGCCATGTCGGTGATGTGCAGCAGACCATCGATGCCGCCGAGGTCGACGAACGCACCGTAGTCCGTCAGGTTCTTGACGATGCCCTTGACGGTGGCGCCTTCCTGCAGCTGCGACAGCATGGCTTCGCGCTCGGAGCTGTACTCCTGCTCCACCACGGCGCGTCGCGACACCACGACGTTGTTGCGGCGCCGGTCGAGCTTGATCACCTTGAACTCGAGGTCCTTGCCCTCCAGGTAGGAGGGATCGCGCACCGGGCGCACGTCCACCAGCGAACCGGGCAGGAATGCGCGGACATAGTCGACATCCACCGTGAAGCCGCCCTTGACGCGGCCACTGATCAGGCCCCGGACGATCTTGCCGTTCTCGAAGGCATCTTCCAGCTGCTCCCAGGTGCGGGCGCGCTTGGCGCGTTCGCGGGACAGGCGGGTCTCGCCATGGCCGTCCTCGACGGAGTCCAGCGCCACTTCGACGTGGTCACCGATCTGCACCTCGATCTCGCCGCGTTCGTTGCGGAACTGGCTGGTGGGGATCACGGCCTCGGACTTCAGTCCGGCGCTGACGACCACGACCTCGTTGGACACCTCCACGACGCGACCGGTGAGGATGGTGCCGGGGCGGATACGGCTGCTGGCAAGACTCTGCTCAAAGAGTTCGGCAAAAGATTCGGTCATTTATGTTCATCCAGCCGCCTTGATCCGGGCGGCGCTTGGTTGTGCCCGCAACATCCTGTCGCGGAACGGTTCAGTGGCAACTCCGCAGGTCACTCACGCCCCTGCGGTCCAGTCCCGGGCGCCACCCCGGGGAATGCCGCGGCTGCCCAGCCGAGCACCCTCGAAACCACCTCATCGACGCCGATGCCGGTGGAATCCAGGGTGCGTGCGTCCGGGCAGGCCCGCAGCGGCGCGACGGTGCGCTCCGCATCGCGGCGGTCGCGCTCCGCCATGTCCTTGGAAAGGGCGGCAAGGCTAACATCAATACCCTTCTGCTTCAACTGGTTATGCCGCCTGCGGGCGCGCTCTTCCACGGCGGCAGTCAGGAACACCTTCAGGCCCGCATCCGGGAAAATGACCGAGCCCATATCGCGTCCGTCGGCGACCAGCCCCGGCGCCATGCGGAATGCCCGCTGGCGCTCGACCAGCGCCCTGCGCACGGCCGGCCAGGCGGCCACCCGCGAGGCGGCGGCTCCGGCGGCCTCCGAGCGGATCTCCAGGCTGACATCGCGCCCGCCCAGCAGCACCCGCCCCTCGGGACCGGCAAATGCGTCAAAGCGCGCGTCCAGGCTGCCGGCCACGGCGGCCAGCGCGGGCTCGTCGTCCAGGGAGACCCCCTCCGCGAGCGCCGCCACCCCGACCACCCTGTAGAGAGCGCCGCTGTCGAGCAGGTGCCAGCCGAGGCGGCGGGCCACGGCCCGAGCCACGGTCCCCTTGCCCGACCCGCCGGGACCGTCGATGGCCAGGACCGGTACTTCAGCCATGCGGGTCACTGGACCCGGTCTCCTCGATCTGCAGGCCAACGCGCTGGGCCAACGCGGCGAACCCCGGGAACGATGTCGCCACATTGGCCGTGTCGAGGATGCGCACCCGGCCACGCGCCCTGCTGGCGCCAACCGCGAAGGACATGGCGATCCGGTGATCGCCCGCGCTGTCGACCTCGCCGCCGCCGAGCGGACCGCCCTGGATCCTCGCGCCGTCGGCGGTCTCGGTGACGGCGATGCCCAGCGCCCGCAGGCCTGTGGCCATGACGGCAATGCGATCGCTCTCCTTGTGGCGCAGTTCCTCGGCGCCGCTGATCACGGTCTCGCCATCGGCGAGCGCGGCGGCCACGAACACCGCGGGGAACTCGTCGATGGCGAGCGGCACCAGGGACGGCGGGATGACTGCGCCGCGCAGCTGCGAGGGCCTGACGGTGATGCGTCCGGCGGGTTCGGCACCGGGCGGGACATCCTGTGCTTCCACCGTGAAGTCCATACCCATGAGGCGGAAGATCTCCAGGATTCCCGTCCGGGTCGGATTCAGGCCAACGTGCTCGATGGCCAGCGCACCATCGCGGGCCAGGGCCGCGGCGAGGATCAGGAAGGTGGCGGACGACAGGTCACCGGGCACATCCACGGGCGCAGCCTGCAGGCTGCCGGCGGGTTCGAGCGTGACCACCGGGCCGTCGCGTCGTACCGCCTGGCCAAATGCCGCCAGCATCCGCTCGGTGTGGTCGCGCGTCACGGCCGGTTCACGAACCGTCGTCGTGCCGCTCGCATAGAGCCCCGCCAGCAGCACGGCGGACTTGACCTGTGCGCTGGCCACCGGGAGCGCGTAGTCGATGCCATGCAGGGCGGAACCGCCGCGGATGCGCAGCGGTGGGCGGCCGTTCCGGGTCTCGATTCCGGCACCCATCTCGCGCAGCGGCTGCGCGACCCGCTCCATCGGCCGCTTCGACAGCGAGGCATCGCCCACCAGGGTCGTCTCGAAGGACTGGCCGGCCAGCAGGCCGGTCAGCAGTCGCATGGCGGTGCCGGAGTTGCCCATGTCGAGCGGACCGGCCGGCGGTCGCAACCCACGCAGGCCGACACCGGCCAGCGTGACGTCCGTTTGGCCAGTGCGTTGCACCTGCACACCCATGGCCTGCATCGCTGCCAGCGTTGCCAGGCAGTCCTCACCGGGAAGGAAACCGCTGATGCGGGTAGTGCCGGAAGCGATGGCGCCGAGCATGATCGCGCGATGCGAGATGGACTTGTCGCCCGGCACGCGGATGCTGCCATCGATGCGCCCGCTCGGGCGGGCCAGCAGGTACTTCACGGAACACTCCTGCCGGCAGCGTCGCTGGGCCGTCCCATGCGCGGGCTAGAGAATGGCTTTCGGATAGGAGCCGAGGACACGGAACAGGTCCGCCTGGCGACGCAGCTGCGCCAGCGCCTGTGCCACATGGCGTTCCTCGGCATGACCATCGACGTCGACGAAGAAGACGTAGTGCCACTTGCGCTGCCGCGAGGGGCGCGACTCGATGCGCGTCATGTTGACCTTGTGCTTCGCCAGCGGCGCCAGCAGGCGGTGCAGCGCACCGGCATCCTCGCCCTTGCTGCTCGAGAGCAGCAGGCTGGTCTTGTCGTCGCCACTCGCCGGAAACAGCTTGCGCCCCACGACCAGGAAGCGCGTGGTGTTGTCCGGCCGGTCCTCGATGTCGGCCACCAGCCTGTCGAGGCCATAGACCTCCGCTGCCGCATCGCCGGCAATGGCCGCGGTACCGGCCTCGTCGCGGGCGCGACGCGCACCCTCGGCATTGCTGGTAGCCTCCACCGTAGGCACGCCCGGCAGGTACTCGCGCAGCCAGCCACGGCACTGGGCCAGCGACTGCGGATGGGCGCAGACCCGCGCCACCTGCTCCAGTGACGACATCGTACCCAGCAGGTGCTGGCGTACGCGCAGCTCCACTTCGCCGCAGATCTTCAGCGGTGACCCCAGGAACAGGTCCAGGGTGTGATTGACGGTGCCCTCGGTGGAGTTCTCCACCGGCACGACACCGAAATCCGCGGCACCCGACTCCACCTCGTGGAAGACCTCGTCGATGGTGCCGAGGGGCAGCGCGCGCACCGAATGGCCAAACTGCTTGTAGACGGCAGACTGGCTGAACGTGCCCTCGGGGCCCAGGTAGCCGACCTTCAGCGGTTCCTCCTGGGCCAGGCAGGCGGACATGATCTCGCGGAACAGCCGCACCATCTCCTCGTTGCTGAGCGGTCCGCGGTTGCGCCTGGCGACCCCGCGCAGCACCTGCGCCTCGCGCTCGGGCCGATAGAAGTCCGCTGCGCCGTGCAGCCCCTTGGCAACGCCCACCTGCTGCGCCAGTCGTGCACGCTCGCTGATGCGCTCGCCGAGCTCGGCATCCAGCGCGTCGATCCGCGCCCGGATCGCGGCCAGCTCCGCTTCCGCTGCTGCCGGTCGGGCGGCGCCCCGGCTCCTTGACGGGCTCTTGCGCTTGCGGGCCATGTAGATACCTGCTCCGGTCAGGCAGCCTGCGGGCGCCCGAGGTCGCGCACGCAGAGGACACCCTCGATGCCGCGGATCTTCGCCAGCAGTTGTGGCGAGGGTGCGCCATCGAGGTCGACGATGGTGTAGGCGAGGTTGCCGCGCGACTTGTTGAGCAGGTCGGCGATGTTCAGGCCGGCATCACCGAGGCTGCTGGAAATCTGCCCGACCATGTTCGGCACGTTGGCGTTGGCAATGGTGACGCGGTGCGCGTCCATGCGCGGCAGGTCGGCATCGGGGAAGTTCACCGAGTGGCGGACCAGGCCGTTCTCCAGGTAGCCGCGCACGGTGTCGGCCACCATGACGGCACAGTTGATCTCCGCCTCTTCCGTGGAAGCGCCAAGGTGCGGCAGGGCGATCACGCCCTCGCGACCGAGCAACCTGCGGCTCGGGAAATCGCAGACATAGGCCGCAAGCTTGCCGGCGGCCAGCGCATCGAGGATCGCGGCTTCGTCGACGATCTCGCCGCGCGCGAAATTCAGCACCACCGCCTTGCCCGGCATCAGCCTGATGCGGGCTTCGTTCACCAGCGACCGGGTTGCGTCCAGCAGCGGCACGTGCAGGCTGATCACGTCGGCACGGCTGAACAGTTCGTCGAGGCTGCGCGCCTTTTCCACGCCGGAGGACAGCTCCCAGGCACGCTCGACCGTGATCTGCGGGTCGAAGCCAATTACACGCATGCCGAGTGCCAGCGCCGCATTGGCCACCTGCACGCCGATGGCACCGAGGCCAACCACGCCGAGGGTGCGGCTGGGCAGCTCATGGCCCACGAACTTCTTCTTGCCGGCCTCTACGGCCTTGTCGAGCTCGGCTCCCTCGCCGGGCAGCTGCCGGGTGAAGTCCCAGGCCTGGCAGAGGTTGCGTGCGGCGAGCAGCATGCCGCCGATGACCAGCTCCTTCACCGCGTTGGCGTTGGCGCCGGGCGCGTTGAACACCGGAATGCCCTGTTTCGACAGCCGGTCCACCGGGATGTTGTTGGTGCCGGCACCGGCGCGGCCGATGGCCAGCACCGACTTCGGGATATCCATGTCGTGCATCTTCGCGGAACGCACCAGGATGGCGTCGGGATGGCCGATCTCGGAGGCGATTTCATAGCGTTCCCGCGGCAACCGGGCGAGCCCCTGGACCGCGATGCTGTTGAGCGTGAGTACCTTGTACATTGCAGTGCTTGCTTCGTCGTCTCTGGGTGGGTGCTGCCGTCAACCGTGACGGCGTGCGAAATCCGCCATGAAGGCAACCAGGGCATCGACCCCGGCTTCCGGCATGGCATTGTAGATGCTGGCACGCATGCCGCCGACCGAACGATGGCCCTTCAGTTCGGCCAGGCCGGCGGTCGCGGCCTCGGCCAGGAAGGTTGCATCCAGCGCGGCATCCGGCAGGGTGAACGGCACGTTCATCCACGAACGATGGGCGGGCGCCACGGGGTTGCGGTAGTAGCCCGAGCCGTCGATGGCGCGGTAGAGCTTCTCGGCCTTGCGCTTGTTGGTTTCCGCCATGCACGCCAGGCCGCCCTGGCGCTTCAGCCACTGGAACACCAGGCCGGCGATGTACCAGGAATAGGTCGGGGGCGTGTTGAGCATGCTCCCCTCCTTCGCCTGCGAGGCATAACGCAGGATCGGCGGCACGGTATCGGGCACCCGCTCCAGCAGGTCGCGGCGCACGATCATCAGCACCAGGCCCGCCGGGCCGATGTTCTTCTGGGCACCGGCGTAGATCATGCCGAACTTGCGCACATCCACCGGGCGCGACAGGATGGTGGAGGACATGTCCGCGACCAGTGGCACCGGACCGACTTCCGGCACCTCGTGGAACTCAAGCCCGCCGATGGTCTCGTTCGGGCAGTAGTGCAGGTAGGCCGCTCCCGGACTCAGCTTCCAGCCGGCACGGGCGGGCACGTCGGTGTAATTCCCGGCCGCGCCATCGGCGACGATGTTGACCTTCCGACTGGCCTTCGCCTCGGCACTGGCCTTCTTCGACCATTGGCCGGTCACCAGGTAGTCCACCTCCTGCTCCGGTCCCGCGAGGTTCATCGGGATGAGTGCGAACTGCTGCGTGGCGCCGCCCTGCAGGAAGAGCACCGCGTAGTCGTCGGGCACGCCCAGCAGTTCGCGGACGTCCGCCTCGGCCTGCTCCGCCACCTTGATGAAGGCCTTGCCGCGGTGGCTGACTTCCATGACGGAAACGCCGCGGCCCTGCCAGTCGATCATCTCGTCCCTGGCCTGCTCGAGAACCTCCAGCGGCAAGGTGGCCGGACCTGCGCTGAAATTGAATATGCGACCCATAACCCTGACTTCGTGCCTCCATTGAGAAGAGCGAAGGCCGCGGAGCACGGCCCTCGCCCGGTTGAATCCGCCCTGCCGCTATTCCTGGTCGTCGTCGCCCGACAGGGCGATGATGCGGTCGAGCCCGACCAGGCGCTCGCCTTCGTCGAGGCGGATGAGCCGTACACCCTGGGTGTTGCGGCCCTGTTCGGAAATCTCGTCCACCGGCGTGCGTACCAGCGTGCCCACCGAACTGATCAGCACGACATCGTCGCCGGGTTCGACCTGGATGGCGCCGACCATGCGGCCATTGCGCTCCGAGGTCTGGATGCCGATCACGCCCTGGCCGCCACGGCCCTGGAGCGGGAACTCGTCGACGCGCGTGCGCTTGCCGAAGCCGTTCTCGGTGGCCGTGAGGATGGTGCCGTCGGCCACGATCATCAGCGCGATGACCTCATGGCCCTCGCCGAGGCGGATGCCACGCACGCCGGTCGCGGTCCTGCCCATGGGGCGGACGTCATCCTCGTGGAAGCGGATGGCCTTGCCGGAACTGGCGCAGAGCATGATGTGGCTCTTGCCATCGGTGATCGCCACGTCAACCAGCCGGTCGCTGTCATGCAGCTCGACGGCGCGGATGCCGGCGTTGCGCGGCCGCGAGAAGGCCTCGAGGCTGGTCTTCTTGACGATGCCCTGGCTGGTGGCCATGAACACGTACTTGTCCGGCTCGTATTCGCGGATCGGCAGCACGGCGTTGACGCGCTCGCCCTCCTCCAGCGGCAGCAGGTTGACGATGGGCCGGCCGCGGGCCTCGCGGCTGGCGCGCGGCAGCTGGTAGACCTTGAGCCAGAACAGGCGCCCGAGGCTGGTGAAGCACAGCAGGGTGTCATGGGTGTTCGCCACGAACAGCTTGTCGATGAAATCCTCGTCCCGGACCTTGGTCGCCGTGCGCCCGCGCCCGCCGCGGCGCTGCACATGGTAGTCCGCGAGGCTCTGCGCCTTGGCATAGCCGCCATGGGACAGGGTGACCACCACGTCCTCCTGTGGCACGAGATCCTCTATCGACAGGCTCTCGTGGCTCTCGATGATCTCGGTGCGGCGCGCATCGGCATAGCGCTCGCGGATGTCGCTCAGCTCGGCGCGGATGACCGCCATCAGCTTGTCCGGGTTGCGGAGGATCTCGGTGAACTCGCGGATGTTGGCCAGCAGATCCCGGTACTCGTCGAGGATCTTGTCCTGCTCCAGCGCCGTCAGGCGGTGCAGGCGCAGGTCGAGGATCGCCTGGGCCTGGACCGCTGACAGCCGGTAGCCGCCCTCGACCAGGCCGAACTCGCCGCCGATGTCCGGCGGCCGGGTGGTGATCTCGCCCGCGCGGGCCAGCATCTCGGTGACTGCGCCGGGGATCCAGACACGGGCGACGAGCGCCTCGCGTGCCGCGGCCGGCGATGCCGACGCCTTGATGACGGCGATCACCTCGTCGATGTTCGCCAGCGCCACCGCCTGGCCTTCGAGCAGGTGGGCGCGCTCGCGGGTCTTGCGCAGGTCGAAGATCGTGCGCCGCGTCACCACCTCGCGCCGGTGGCGCAGGAAGGCCTCGAGGATGTCCCGCAGCGTCAGCAGCCGCGGGCGGCCATCGCGCAGCGCGACCATGTTGATGCCGAACACCGTTTCCAGCGGCGTCTGCGCGTAGAGATTGTTCAGCACCACATCGGTGAGCTGGCCGCGGCGCAGTTCGATGACGATGCGCATGCCGTCCTTGTCGGACTCGTCGCGCAGCTCGCTGATGCCCTCGATCTTCTTGTCCCGCACCAGATCGGCGATCTTCTCGATCAGCCGCGCCTTGTTCACCTGGTAGGGCAGCTCGGTGACGATGATCGCCTCGCGGCCCTTGTCGTCGATGGGCTCGACATGGGTACGGGCCCGTACATGGCAGCGGCCGCGGCCGCGCGCATAGGCCTCGTAGACGCCGTTGGTGCCGTTGATGATGCCCGCAGTCGGGAAATCGGGACCCGGGATGCGCCTGATCAGCTCGGCCAGCTCGATGTTCGGGTCGTCCATCAGCGCCAGCACGCCATCGATGACTTCGCCGAGGTTGTGGGGCGGGATGTTGGTCGCCATGCCGACGGCGATGCCGGAGGAGCCGTTGACCAGCAGGTGCGGCACGCGGGTCGGCAGCACGGTCGGCTCCTGCTCCGAGCCGTCGTAGTTCGGGACGAAGTCCACCGTCTCCTTGTCGATGTCCGCCAGCAGTTCGCCGGCGATGCGCGCCATGCGCACCTCGGTGTAACGCATGGCGGCCGGCGCGTCGCCGTCCACCGAGCCGAAGTTGCCCTGCCCGTCGACCAGCAGGTAGCGCATCGAGAATGGCTGGGCGAGGCGCACGATGGTGTCGTACACCGCGACGTCACCGTGGGGGTGGTACTTGCCGATGACATCGCCGACCACGCGGGCGGACTTCTTGTAGGGCTTGCTGTGGTCGTTGCCGAGTTCCCGCATTGCATGCAGCACGCGGCGGTGCACCGGCTTGAGCCCGTCGCGGACGTCGGGAAGGGCGCGGCCAACGATGACGCTCATCGCGTAGTCCAGGTAGGACTGGCGCATCTCGTCCTCGAGATTGACCGGCAGGATTTCCTGGGCTATGTCCGCCATGATTGCAACAATTCACCAGCATCGGCCCCCGGCGGGATGCGCCAGGGCCCGAGTACAGCCTCTGTCTTTCGAAGTCCGGCCCGGGAGCGGCCGACAGACCGATTCCAGCCGCGAAGTTTAGCACAGGCGATGTGCTGGCCGCAGATCCGGCGGCAGTGCCGGAGCCGCGAAATGCCGCGGTTTTATCGCGCCATGCGATCAGGCAATATGCCCCGCCGATGACTCATGCGCCCGTCAATCAGGCTGATCTCATCATCCGTGCGCGCTGGATCGTGCCGGTGGAGCCGGCAGGCACCAGCCTCCGGAACCATGCGCTGGTGATCGACGACGGGCGTATCCTCGCGCTGCTGCCACAGGCCGAGGCGACCCGGCGATTCCGCGCCGGCCGCGTCGTCGACCGGCCGCACCACATCCTGCTGCCGGGGCTGGTCAACGCCCACACACGCAGCGCCACCTGCCTGATGCGCGGCCTTGGCGCCGGGCTGCCACCGCTGGAACGCCAGCAGCGGCATGTCGGGCCGGCGCAGGCCCGCTGGCTGGCCCCGGACTTCGTCCGCGATGGCACCCGGCTGGCGATGCTCGAGATGCTCCGCAGCGGCACCACCTGCTTTGGCGACAGTTACTACTTTCCCGATGTGGTAGCAGCACTGGCCGTCGAGCACCAGATGCGCGCATCGGTTGGCATGCTGGTCAGCGAGCAGCCCAGCCCCTGGGCGCGGGGGACCGATGAGTGTTTCGCCCGCGGCCTCGCGATCCACGACCAGTACCGGGGCCATGCCCTGCTGCGCACCCACTTCGCTCCCGATACCGCGAACGCGCTGGGCGATGCCACCCTGCGCCACCTGCGGCTGCTGGCCGACGAACTCGATGTGCCGGTGCACATGCCGCTGCACGCAACCGCCGAGGAGGTGCGCCAGGGCATGGCGCTCCATGGCCTGCGCCCCCTGGAGCGCGTGGCGGAACTGGGGCTGCTGACTGCCGGCCTGTCGGCACTACGGGCCACGGAAGTCTCCGCGGAGGATAGCGCCCGGCTGGCAGCCAGCAACGCCAGCATCGTCCATTGCCCGACACTCACGCTGCTGCAGGCTGCCGGCCTCACCCCACTCGCCAGCCTGATTCGCGCCGGTGTCCGGATCGCGCTTGGCAGCGGCGGCACCGACGGCGGCAATCTCCCCGACCTGTTCGACGAAATGCGGCTGGCGTCACTGCTGGCCGGGGGCCTGAGCGGCGATGCGACCGCGCTGCCGGCGCCGGCGGCGCTGGCCATGGCCACGCTGGGCGGCGCGCAGGCCCTGGGCCTCGGTGAGCAGCTGGGCAGCCTGGTGCCGGGAAAACTCGCTGACCTGATCTGCATCGGCCCCGGCAGCAGCGGCATGGCAGCCGACGGCTGGACACTGGCGCAGCTCCTGCATGGCGACATTGCCAAGCAGGTCTCCGACAGCTGGATCGGTGGTCGCCAGGTGCTGGAGGATGGCCGGGCCCTGTTCTTCGACGAGGCCGCGGTACTCGCAGCAGCGCAGGCCTGGCAGCAGCGGCTGGGCAGCCCATGAGCGATACCACCCGCAATGCCGACGCCGCCGAGGTGACACGCTTCAATGCGCTGGCAACCCGCTGGTGGGATCCGGCCGGGGAGATGCGCCCGCTGCACCAGATGAATCCGGTGCGCGTCGCCTTCATCGCCGCGCGGACAGAACTGCGCGGTGCCCGCTGCCTGGACGTCGGCTGCGGCGCCGGCCTGCTGAGCGAGGCGCTCGCCAGGGCCGGGGCGAGCGTCACCGGCATCGACCTCGCGGCGGATTCCCTGGCGGTGGCGCGCCTGCATCAGGTCGAGTCGGGCCTGGAGGACATCCGCTACCTGCACTGCACCGCCGAAGACATGGCGGCATCGGAGCCGGGCAGCTACGACGTCGTCACCTGCCTGGAGGTCCTCGAGCACGTCCCCGACCCTGCCTCGACGATTGCGGCCTGTGCGCGCCTGCTGCGGCCGGGTGGTGCCGCGTTCTTCTCGACGATCAACCGCAACCTCGCTGCCTACATGGTCACCATCGTCGGCGCCGAATACCTGCTTGGCGTACTGCCGCGCGGCACCCACGACTACTCCAGGTACATCCGGCCCTCGGAACTCGACGACTGGGCGCGACAGGCGGGACTCGCGCTCGAGGATCTCGCCGGCATCGAGGTCGCAGGCAAGGACGGCTTCCGCATCGGCGACAGCGTGCGCGTGAACTACATCGCCCATTGCCGGAGGGTCGCGCCATGACCGGCGGCCTCAGCGCGGTGCTCTTCGACCTCGACGGCACGCTGCTCGATACCGCACCCGACATGGTGGCCGCCCTGAACGAGCTGCGGCGCGAGGAATCCGCCACGGCCATTCCCTTCGAGGTGGCCCGCGATCACGTGTCTAACGGCGTGCTCGGCCTGATCCGCCTCGCCTTCGGCGAGTTGCCGGACGGCGAGCGCGGGCGCCTGCAGCAGCGCTTCATCGACATCTATGCGCAGCAGCTCGCGCGGGAGACGCGCCTGTTTGCCGGCATGGACCGGGTCCTCGCCATGATCGAGGCGGCCGGCGTGCCCTGGGGCGTGGTCACCAACAAACCCAGCCGCCTCACCGAACCCCTGCTCGCCACGCTGGCGCTGCGCAGCCGCTGCGCCACGGTCGTCAGCGGCGACACCACCCCGGAGCGCAAGCCCCATCCACAACCGCTGCGCCATGCACTGGCCGAGATCGGCGCCGATGCCCGGGCCGCCGTCTATGTCGGCGACGCCGAGCGCGACGTCACCGCCGGGCGCGCCGCCGGCATGCGCACGGTCGCCGCACTCTACGGTTATATTCCCCCCGGGGAGGAGCCGGACTCCTGGGGTGCCGACCATCACATCGGCGCCCCGGAAGAACTGCTGGCCATACTCGAGGTACCCACTGCCATGCTGGATCGACGATGAGTCCCGGCACTGCCGTCATCCTCGGCGCCATGGCCGCCGCCGCTGGCCTGGGCGCGCTGCTCGGCTGGCTCTGGGCATCGCTGCGCGCCGGGCGCCGCCAGGCGGAACTCGAGCAGGAACTGGCGCGCTCTGCGGCCCGCCTCGCCGGCGAGGAAGCACTGTCCGCGGAGCGGTCCGCCGCCCTCGCCCAGGCCGAGGAACGCCTCGCCGCGGCGTTCAGCCGGCTCGCCGGGGATTCACTGGCCCGCAACAGCGAAGCCTTCCTGCGCCTCGCCCAGGAAAACCTCGGCCGGCACCAAGAGAAGGCCAGGGCCGAGCTGAGCGAGCGCGAACAGGCGGTCGCCGCGCTGCTGGCGCCGATCCGCGAGGCGCTGGACAAGACCACGCAGCAGATTTCGGCCATCGAGAAGGAACGCACCGAGGCGTTCGGCAGCATTCGCACGCAGCTGGCCGCCATGACCGCCGACCAGCAGCTGCTGCAGGTCGAGACGCGCAACCTCGTCAACGCCCTGCGTCGCCCGGAGGTCCGTGGCCAGTGGGGTGAACTGACGCTGCGCCGGGTGGCCGAGCTCGCCGGCATGGTGGAACACTGCGATTTCGTCGAGCAGGACACGATCAACACCGCCGAGGGGGCGTTGCGCCCCGACATGGTGGTGCGGCTGCCGGATCGCGGGGCGCTGGTGGTGGACGTGAAGACGCCGCTGGACGCCTACATCGAAGCCACGGAAGCCGGCACCGACCAGGAACGGCGCGCCGCGCTCCAGCGGCATGCCCGCAAGGTCGCCGACCGCGTGCGCGAACTCTCGGCCAAGGCCTACTGGGCGCAGTTCCCCGAGAGCCCGGAGTTCGTGATCCTCTTCATCCCCGGTGACCAGTTCCTGTCGGCGGCACTGAGCGAGAACCCGGGGTTGCTCGAGGATGCGCTGCGCAACAAGGTGGTACTGACCACGCCATCGAGCCTGGTGGCGCTCCTCAAGGCCATTGCCTTTGGCTGGCGGCAACTGTCGCTGGAACGCAATGCCGAGGAAATCCGCCGCCTGGGCCAGGATCTCTTCGAGCGCCTGACACCCTTCGTCGGCCACCTGACTCGCCTCGGCCGGCACATCGAGGGCAGCGTGAAGACCTTCAACGAGGCCGTCGGTTCACTGGAACGCAAGGTCCTGCCCGGCGCACGCCGCTTCACGGAACTCGGCATCAGTGGCCGCCAGCAACTCGATGCACCCCAGCAGGTGGAAGTGGTGCCCAGGGAGCCGCTGGCCCCGGCCGCGGTGGCCGCCGAGGCGACGGATTCCGTCGCCGACACCGACGACCAGTCACGCCCGCACTGAAAGCGACCAGACCCGACCGCCATGAGCAGCAGCATCGATCCCCGCAATTACCAGCCACGCCCGCAACTGCTCGACGGGCGCGTCATCCTCGTCACCGGCGCGGGCTCCGGGATCGGCGCCGCGGCTGCCGCAGCCTTCGCCGCCCACGGTGCCACACTCATCCTGCTCGGCCGCAATACACGCCACCTCGAAGCGGTGCACGACAGGATCGTCGCGGCTGGCCAGCCGCGCCCTTCCCTCGCGGTCATGGACCTGGCGAAGGCCCAGGGTCCGGCCTACTTCGACCTCGCGGCGCAGATCCGTGCCAGTTACGGCCGCCTCGACGGCCTGCTGCACAACGCCGCGATGCTCGGGGACCGGACGCCCATCGAGCAATACGACGTCGGCACCTGGCACCAGGTCCTGCACCTGAACCTGACGGCACCATTCGTGCTGACCCAGCAGCTGATGCCGATGCTGCGCGAATCGGCGGATGCCTCGGTGATCTTCACCAGCAGCGGCGTCGGCCGGCGCGGCCGTGCCTACTGGGGCGCCTACGCAGTCTCGAAGTTCGGCATCGAAGGCCTGGCACAGGTGCTGGCGGAGGAGACCCGCGATGCCACCCGAATCCGCGTCAACTGCATCAACCCGGGCGGCACGCGCACCGCCATGCGCCGGCAGGCCTACCCGGCCGAATTGCCGGATGCACGCCCGGAACCATCCAGCATCATGGGGCCGTACCTGTACCTGATGGGGCCCGACAGCGCCGGCTGCACCGGCCAGAGTCTCGACTGCCAGTAGGCCAGGCCTGCCTTACCCGGCACCGGGCACCGGCAGGCCCACGGTCGAGTAGAGGCTGGCCAGCTGCTGCGCGTTCATCTCCGCATAGCGCCCGCGTGGCAGGTGGCGCGGCAGGCGCACCGGCCCGAAACGCACGCGAATCAACCGGCTGACCTGGCAGTCCACCGCCTCCCACAGGCGGCGCACGATACGGTTGCGACCCTCCGCAACGCAGACCCTGTACCAGCGGTTGGCGCCCTCGCCGCCATCGGCGCTGACCGATGCGAAGCGGCCAGGCCCGTCATCGAGCTGCAGTCCCTCACACAGCAGGCGCAACAGGTCCTCGGTGACGTTGCCGCGGACCCGCACGGCGTATTCCCGTTCCAGGCCACCCGAGGGATGCATCAGTGCATGGGCGAGTTCGCCGTCAGTGGTGAACAGCAGCAGGCCCGAGGTATCGATGTCGAGGCGCCCGACGCTGATCCAGCGAGCGCCGCCCAGCCGCGGCAGGGCCTGGAACACGGTGGGACGGCCCTCCGGGTCGGTGCGCGTGCAGACCTCGCCCACCGGCTTGTGATAGACGAGGACGCGCGGCCTTGGCCGGTGCCGCCGTGACAGGCCGCGCAGCGGCTTCCCGTCGAGGGTAATGCGCTCGGTGCCGCTGACCTTCTGGCCGAGGGTGGCCGGCTTGCCGTTGACCTGCAGGCGGCCGGCGGCGATCCAGCCTTCGATCTCGCGGCGCGAGCCGAGACCGGCGGCCGCGAGGAACTTCTGCAACCTGTCCGCCATGGCGGCCGGCCCACCGCCGCGAACGGCAGCGGGTCAGCGGACCTGCAGTGGAATGACGTCGGCCGACTGCGTGGCGTCGGGCTCGGCGGCCACTTCCGCCTGGGCCGCGAGGGCCGCGGTGCGTGCCTCGGCGATCGATGCCACCGAAGCTGGTTCGACGGGCAACTCCGGGTCCAGCGGACGCACCAGCGGCTCGGCCGCACCCGGCGCGGTTTCCACCCCGAACCCGCCTTCGGCCAGTTCCAGCTGGGCCGTCAGGCAATCCAGGTCGCGGATCTCGGCCAGCGGCGGCAGATCCTCGAGGTGGCGCAGGCCGAAATAGTCGAGGAACTCGCGCGTGGTGCCATACATCGCCGGTTTGCCTGGCACGTCGCGATAGCCGACCACCTTGATCCAGCCGCGCTCCATGAGCGTGCGCATGATGTTGGTGGTGACGACGACGCCGCGAACCTGCTCGACGTCGCCGCGGGTCACCGGCTGCCGGTAGGCGACGATGGCGAGCGTTTCCATCAGGGCCCGGGAATAGCGTGGCGGGCGCTCTTCCCAGAGCCGCCCCAGCCAGGGAGCCATCGCCGGTCGCACTTCGATGCGGAAACCGCTGGCCACCTCGTTGACCATGATGCCGCGCCCGGCGTAGTCCGCCTGCAGCTCGTCGAGGGCCGCGCGCAGCTCGGCGCGCTCCGGCGGCTGCTCCGCGCCGAACAGGCTGCGGAGCTGGTCCAGCGCCAGGGGCCTGCCGGCCGCCAGCATGGCCGCCTCGAGCACGTGCTTGATTTCGTTCCTCTCCATGGTCAGCTACTCCGGATTGTCGTTGGCGGCCCCGGCCAGTGCCAGCGCAGCTGACCCGGCGGCCGTGGCGGCACGCACGTGAATGGGTGCGAAAGGCTCGGCCTGCACGATCTCGATCAGCGATTCCTTCAGCAGTTCCAGCAGGGCGAGGAAGGTCACCGTGACGCCCATGCGGCCCTCGCGGGGCTCGAACAGGCGGTGGAACTCCTCGAAACCACCCGAGTCGAGGCGGGCCAGCACTTCGGACATGCGCTGGCGCACGGACAGCGGCTCGCGCTGGATGTGGTGGCGGGCGAACATGTCGGCCCGCTGCAGCACTTCCTGGAAGGCGAGCAGCATTTCCTTGAGCGTCAGATCGGGAAGTTTCACCACCACCTGCCGCTCCACCAGCTCGGCACTCGCCTGGAAGGTATCGCGCTCCAGTCGCGGCAGCCGATCCATGGCCTCGGCCGCCTGCTTGAAACGCTCGTACTGCTGCAGCCTGCGCACCAGCTCGGCGCGTGGATCGGCCTCTTCCTCGTCCACTGATTCGGGCCGCGGCAGCAGCATCCGCGACTTGATCTCGGCCAGCATGGCAGCCATGAGCAGGTACTCGCCCGCCAGTTCCAGCTGCAATTCCTTCATCACCTCGATGTAGTTGACGTACTGGCGGGTGATCTCGGCGATCGGGATATCGAGGATGTCCAGGTTCTGGCGCCGGATCAGGTAGAGCAGCAGGTCCAGAGGACCCTCGAAGGCCTCGAGGAACACCTCCAGCGCATAGGGCGGTATGTAGAGATCGCGGGGCAGCTCGGTGACCGGCTGGCCTTCGACCACGGCGAACGGCATTTCCCCCTGCGCGGGCTGGGCACCCGGCTGTTCAGGCAGGAAAGCCGTTTCCGGGCCGGTCGTGTTGTCGATCACCGTGAGGGCAGCGTCGCCCGCCACCTCGGCCGTGGACATCGTCAACCGCCTTTCACGCCAGAGAGCAGCCAGACCACATCCAGGACCGTGCGAAACAGCGGTCCCAGGACAATGTTGAGCACACCGAGAAGCAGCAAACCCAGGACGATTATAAGGCCGTAGGGCTCGATGGCATCGAGCCGGCGCCCGATGGGTTCCGGCACCAGGCCGCGCAGCACCCGGCCACCGTCGAGCGGTGGTACAGGAAGCAGGTTAAAAATACCCAGCAACACGTTGAAAAACACGCCAACGCGCGCCATGCGACCAAGGAAGTCCCCGGCCACGGGTGCCCATTGCGCGAGCCCAACCGCCAAGTGCAGCGACCAGGCCCAGCCGATGGCCATCAGCAGGTTCGCTGCCGGTCCGGCGGCGGCCACGGCGACCATCGCGTGCTTCGGATTGCGCATCGCGCGCGGGTTGATCGGCACCGGTTTCGCCCAGCCGAACATCAGGCCGCCCAGCCACAGGGTGAGCAGCGGCACCAGCACCGTGCCCAGCGGATCGACGTGGCGCAGCGGGTTGAGGCTGAGCCGGCCCAGCATCTCGGCACTGCGGTCGCCGTAGCGGCGCGCCATCCAGCCATGCGCGACTTCATGCAGCGTGATGGCGAAGATCACCGGGATGGCGCCCACGGCGATCATGCGGATGAATTCCGTGGCGTTCCCTGCGTCCATTGCCGGAGTATACGGGCCAGTGCCGGCGGATATCAGGCGAATGCCGCGGTGTCGCCGCGGCCCTGGCGCAGCACACGCGGGTAGCCGGCGATCAGGTCGATGACCGAGGTTGGCTCGACGCTGCAGTTGCCGCTCTCGATCACGAGGTCCACCTGCCCGCGCAGTCGCATGTAGATCTGCTCCGGGTCGGTCAGCGGCATGGGATCGCCAGGCAGGATCAGGGTCGAACTCATGACGGGCTCGCCGAGTTCCTCGAGGATCGCCAGCGGCACCGGGTGGTCAGGCACGCGGATACCGATGGTGCGGCGCCTGGGATTCCGCAGGCGGCGCGGCACCTCGCGCGTGGCGGGCAGGATGAAGGTATACGGACCCGGAGTGCGCGCGCGCAGCAGCCGGTACGCCCAGTCCTCGACCCGGGCGTAGGTGGCGATCTCAGACAGGTCGCGGCACATGAACGTGAAGTTGTGGTCCTTGCCCGTCTGGCGCAGGCGCTCGATGCGGGCCACGGCGTCGCGCGCATCCATCTGGCAGCCGAAGGCGTAGCTGGAGTCCGTGGGATAGACCATCAGGCCGCCGCCACGCAGGATGGCGACCGCCTGCTGCACCAGCCGGCGCTGCGGATTGTCGGCATGCATGAGGAAGCGCTGGGTCACGGCGGCCATTCTAGTCAGGAGCAGCCACCAGCGGCGGGAATTTTCGCTATCATCGGCGCCACCGCAACGGCCCATCCCATGCAAGCACTGCTCGACCTGCTGCCCGTCGTCCTCTTCTACGTCGCCTACAAGTTCAGCGACTTCCGCACCGCCATCGCCGTGATGATGGTGGTGATGACCGTGCAGGTCGCGCTGACCTGGCTGATCACGCGCCGCGTGCATCGCATGACGCTGATCTCCGCCGGCCTGGTGGTGGGGCTCGGCGCCATCAGCCTGTTGCTGCGCAACGAACTCATCTTCAAGTGGAAGCCCACCATCCTGTTCTGGATCTTCGCCGTCGTCTTCCTCGGCAGCCAGTTCATTGGCGCGAAACCCATCGCGCAGCGCTTCCTGGAGTCGGCCAGCAGGGACGAGATCAGCGTCCCGCCGGGCGACTGGCGGACCCTCAACCTGATGTGGGTGCTGTTCTTCGCGCTGGTCGGTGCACTCAACCTCTACGTCGCCTACAGCTTCCCGGAGGATGTCTGGGTGAACTTCAAACTGTTCGGACTGACCGGACTGACACTGCTGTTCGCGCTGGCGCAGGCGTTCTGGCTGTCGCGCCATGAAGCCAGGGACGGGGCCTGAGCATGCTGTACGCCATCATTTCGGAAGACGTTCCCGACAGCCTGCCAGCACGCCGACAGGCACGACCAGCGCACCTGAAGCGCCTCGAGCTGCTGCGCGACGCCGGCCGGCTGGTGCTGGCGGGGCCACATCCCGCGCTCGATGCCATGGATCCCGGCCCGGCGGGCTTCACCGGCAGCCTGGTGGTCGCGGAGTTCGAGTCACTGGAAGCCGCCCGGCAATGGGCCGAACTGGATCCCTACTGTGCTGCCGGGGTCTACGCGCGGGTAACGGTCAAGCCGTTCCGCCAGGTGCTGCCATGAACGCCGCGGAACGCAGCGCCGCGATCCACGCGCGCATCAGCGCCAGCCTGCAGCCCGTGGAACTCGCGGTCGAGGACGAAAGCCACCTGCATATCGGCCACGAAGGCGCTCGTGATGGCCGGGGCCACTTCCGCGTCAGGGTAGTGAGCGAACGCTTCGCCGGCCTCGGTGCCCTGCAGCGGCACCGGCTGGTCTACGCCGCCGTGGGTGACCTGATGCAGACCGACATCCACGCCCTTGCCGTCGCCGCACTGACGCTCAGCGAGGCAGCACGAGAGCGCTGACCGGCGCCTCCGGCAGCGCTTCGCCGGGCCGCGTGATGCCCAGCCAGGCTGCTGCGGCCAGCGCCACCCAGCCCGCCAGCATCAGCGGCAGCACGGCATTCAGCCGCGCCACAGCGACTTCGATCGCCTGGCCCGCATCGTGGCCGTGCCGGTGGTGCTGATCCAGGGTTCGCCAGGCCGCCCTGATCCGCAGGCTGAGGGCCATCAGCACCGCGAACAGCAGCAGTTTCGCCGCCACGTAGGGTGCCGGTGCCAACCGGTCGGTGAACCATGACCAGGCCACCGACAAAGGCACCGCCACGATCAACAGGCGGCGCAGCGCATCCTCCAGTCCCGCGGCACGCTCGCCCACGCTGCTGCCGGCAGCGAACCAGGCGACCAGGATCAGCCCGGCCCAGACGGGGCCGAGGGTGGCGATGGCCGCCATCTGCCACCAGGGATGGCCGATGCCGACATACTCGGTGAGGATGCCGCCGACGGTGAGCATCAGGCTGGCCGCCAGGCGCGGCGCCAGGTCGATGGCACGTGCCAGTTCCAGCGTGCGGGCGCGCTGCCCGGGCGACAACTGAGTGGCGGCGGCCGCCCGCACCGCGAGCACCACGCCGAGATCCGCGCCGAGCCAGAAGACGAACAGGACCAGGTGCGTGAATGTCCAGAGACGGTGCGCCGTGATGCCCGGCTCGCCCCGCTCGCCGGCAGCCATCGCCGCCAACGCGGCGACCGGCAGCAATGCCAGCGCCAGCAACGGCAGGAGCCAGCCTCCTCTGGTGCGGCGCATCATGCGAGCGCCGGCAGGACCCGCTCACCCAGCAGACGGATGGTCCACTCGGGATTCGCGTAGATCCGCAGGGCAATCTCGGTGAGGCCATTGGCCTGGAACCGCCGCAGACGCTCGATCTCGTGGTCGAGCTGGTCAAGGCCCGAGGCTGAGGTCGCCTGGTCGACAAAACGTTCCATGATGCTGGCGGAAACCCCTTCGATGACGTGGCTGCCGGAATTGAATGCCTTGATGATCGCCGGCCTCGCAGCCCAGATGGCCTGCATCTCGTGCTCCGGCAGCAGGCCGCGGTAATAGTACTCCCGGTACGGTGTCGCGCGGACCGCCAGCCAGCGGCGCGCCTCGCGATGCGCTTCCTCGCGGGTCTCCTTCACATGCCAGGCCCAGAAATTGCTGAAGCGCAGATCCGCGGGCGAGCGCCCGCACTCGGCCAGCCGTGAATCGACGATGGCACGCATGTGGCCGACATCCTCCGGCCGGTGGTCGCCAACGAAAATGCCATCCGCGTAGGCCGCCGCGGAGCGCAGCATCTGCGGACCGTTGGCGCATACCCAGATCATCGGCGGCTGGCCGCTGGCGAAGGACGGGTGGTAGTACAGGACCTTGTAGATCTCGCCTTTGTACTGCAGCGGCTTGCCGCTGGAGGCAGCCCGCAGGATCTCCACGCATTCGCGCACTGCCCGCAGTCGTCGCTCCTGCACCAGCCCCATGGCGGTCGGTGCGCCGCCCGCCCCGGCCGCGACGCCAATGTGGGCGCGACCACCCGCAACCTCGTTGAGGGTCAGGAGCGCCGCTGCCATCTTCATCGGGTGCAATTCATAGGGCGAGACCGCCACCGGCCCGATGCCGATCCGGTTGGTGGCCAGCGCCGCCTGCACGAAGTTGATGAACGGGTCGCGGGCATCGTGCATGTTCGACACCCACACGCCACCCAGGCCATGGTCCTCGGCCAGGCGGGCCAGCGCGGCGAGCTTCGCGCCGGAATGATTGGCCTCCAGGACGACATCCACTCTCATGGCTTCTCCAGCCCGCAATCCAGGTCACGCCCGCGACCGGGTCGGGAGTATAAGCAGCAGTAAACGCCAGGGTCCATGCCCGGTGGATGCACAGCCGTTAATATCAGCCAGTCAACAGCCGCCGTGGAAGATTGCCAATGAGCCGGATACGCCCGACCCGCCTGCGGACTGGCCTGAAGCGGCTGACGGCCACGGTGGCGGCAATCACGCCGCTCGCCTGCGCTGGAACCCACCTGCCGAAGGCCAACCCCGCACTGCCGGCCTTGCCGCGGACCGAGGAATTCTGCCTTGCCGCCGAGCGCGTCGTCAGCCATGCGCGGATGCCCATGCAACTCGTGGTACACGGGGATTTCGACGCCTTCGTCCGGTCGAAGGCAGCGATCGCCGGGCCAACCCTGCAGCAGTTCACTTGGACCGACGCCGCCGGCAATCCCCTCGGCATTTCCTGCAAGCTGAAGAGCAGCGATCAGCTGCTGCAGGTCTTCGGCCCGGGCAGCGCCGGGCCGGATGGCAGCTGCCAGGACATGAACCGGGCGGTGCTGGCGCTGGTGGCCCGCGAGGTGCCACGGCCGGTATTCCCGCGCGTGCTGTTCGACCCCGACGAGACCGTGGTCAACGAGAAGGAACCCGGCATGACCGGGCCGGACTGGCTGGCACCGTTCACGCTGACGACAGTTGACGCCGACGGCAGCCTGCGCATCCACAGCAAGGGATTCGTCGTCGATTTCCTCGACCCCCGCTATGCGGCGCTGCCCGAGCGTTTCCGCGGCGTGCACTACTGCCATTTCATCGCGCCGGAGCAGCTGCGCGCCGTGCTCGAGGGCAGTGCGCCGGCTGGCGCTGTCATCGGCCGGGAGGTGGAACTGCCGGCACCCCGCTGAGCGGGAGTCAGCGCAGCGTCGTCCCGCAGAGCCAGCGCAGCTGGTCCGCCTCCGGCCCCCAGCCGGCCAGTGCGTCCCGTGCCTCCAGCTGCAGCGTCCGAATCCGCTCCCGCGTGGCCTGGGGTCCCAGCAGGGACAGCAGGGTCGCCTTGCCCTGCCGCTGGTCGCCACCCGGGGCCTGGCCGCTGACTTCCACCGGAGCATCCATGTCGCGCAGGTCGTCGGCGAGCTGGAACGCCAGGCCGTAGGCGCGGCCGAAACGCTGCGCGGCATCCAGCCACTGCGGTTCGATGCCGGGACGCAGCCGGCAGGGCATGAGGATCGCGGCCTCCAGCAGCCGTCCGGTCTTCAGGCCGCAGATGAGTTCTGCCTGCGCTGCGTCGGCAGGCCGGCCTGCGGCCTCCGTGTCCAGGGCCTGGCCACCCGCCATGCCGGAGGAACCGCTGGCGGTTGCCAGGTCACGCACCAGCTGGCAGCGCACCGCCGGCGATGCATCGAGCGTGCTGTCGGTGGCCAGCACGAGGTAGGCATGGGCCTGCAGGGCATCGCCGACGAGGATCGCGGTCGCTTCGTCGAAGGCCACGTGGGTCGATGGCCGGCCACGCCGCAGCGGGTCATCATCCAGTGCCGGAAGGTCGTCATGCACCAGCGAGTAGGCATGCACGATTTCCAGGGCGACGGCGATGGCATCCACCCGCTCCGGCGGCAACCCGAGCCAGGCCGCGGATGCATAGGCGAGCAAGGGTCGCAGACGCTTGCCGCCACCCATCACGGCGTAGCGGATGGCCGTGTGCAGGCGTTCGGGGCAGGTGCGGGCCGGCGGCAGCCAGCGCTCCAGTGCCTGATCGACACGCACGCGCAGCTGCCGTGCCAGTTCCTCCGGGTTCACGGTGTCGCCCCCGTGATTGCTGCCGGCATCAGCGACAGTAACGGTAATACTCGACACCCTCGTCGGCGAACTCCGCCGCGATGCTGGTGCCGACGCGGTCGATGACGAACTCGTCGCGCCCGGTCAGCGGCCGGGGACCGCTGCCACCGCCGTGCAGGGCAACATACTCGTCGTGCGTGAGGTCGACCGCGTTTTCAAGTGCCGCGGCAAAGCCAATGCGGCCAGCCGCCCTGGACCAACCCGGCGCCACCCGCATCGGCATGGCCTCGGCAGCGTCGCCGCTGCCGTAGCCGAGCGCCAGTACCTCCCGTCCGCCAAGATCGATGGCGGACTGTGCCGCTTCCTCCATGCCGGCCGCCAGCCAGGCCAGGAGCGATGCCGAGTACACGTTGCCGAGTTCACGCATCGGCTGCGCCCCCAGGCGCATCCTGGCGGCGACGATGTCCTCGTAGAGCGGGTGGGAGCGGAACTCCCGCAGCAGCTGCATCGTCAGCGGCCAGGGGTCGCGGTCGAGCCTGCCCTCGCGGACCAGCGCGAGAATGTCGTGGGTGGCGTGCATCTCGGCCACCACTTCGGCGATACCGACTCCAGCCGCCTGGCAGTAGCCGGCCAGCTCGGCGTGGCCCGCGGAGCCGCTGCTGGCGAGCCCTGCAAGATAGGCGAATCCCAGGGCATTGAGCGGCATGCGCTCGTAGGGGCGGTGCATGAACACGGCGGCAACCCGGCGGAAGTACTCGCGGGAATCGCGCCCCATCCGCCGCAGCATCTCGCGGATGGCCTGCAGCGACTCGTCGAGGTAGCAGGTGGTGGAATATTTGCCGTTGAAAACCGGTGTCTCGCGGAAGCAGTTTCCATGGCCGTTGGCACGGACCATGGGCTTGCGGAAATCGATGGCACGGTACGCCGATGCGCTGCCGCAGGCCGCCAGGTCCACCTCCAGGAGCGCCGGGCGCTTTTCCAGCAGCAGGGCCACCGCCCCGGCACCCTGGGTCGCTTCCCCGGAACTGCCGAGTTCGTACTTGGCGATGTCCGCGCTGATGACGATGGCCACGGCATCCCCGGGCTCGGTCGCCAGGAAACGCAGTGCGCCCTTCATGGCGTAGACGCCGCCAAGGCAGGCGTGCTTGAACTCCGGCACCTCGCATTGCCGGCTGAGGCCTGTGACGCCGCGTTCCTGCATGGCCGCATCCAGCATGCCGCGCACGATCACCGCACCCGCCGAGTTGTCGGTACTGGACTCCGTGCCGAGCGCCAGGAAACGCACCCGGCCGGGATCGACGTCGTACTGGTCCATGAGCCGCAGCGCGGAGGTGGCCGCCATGCTGTAGACGTTCTGGCCGGGTCCGGCCATGCGGAAACCCGTGCCCACCACCGACCCCACCTTGTCCCAGGAAGAGCCGGTCCAGCGGCACCACTGGCGCAGATCGACGCGATGCGGCGGCAGGTAAACCGCAAAACCGGAAATGCCGACGGCTTCAGTGCTCATAGCGATGGCGACCACGTCCCGGGGCCAGCAACCCCGCTGCGCCCGACATCCGGGGGCGAATAGTAAAGGAGTGCCGCCGCCCTCGAAAGCGGACTATCGCTTACACCCGCTGGCCGCCATGCGTCCGACTCGTCGTCCCGCGCCGGCCGGCAACGGCGGGATGCAGGGCAGCGCCAGCCGGCCGCTGGCTGGCGCTGCCGGGAATGGTTGCGCTAGCGCAGACCGAACCGGTAGGTGGCGCGGATGCCGAAAATACGCGGATCCGGCAGCGTGCCCCAGTAGTGCATGATGCCCAGACCACCGGTGAATCCGGTTTCGGAGACCTGGCGGCCGAAATCCGGGCCGGAGCCGCCGCTGCGGATGGTGTCGTCATCGAGCAGATTGTCGATGTAGGCGATGATCTCGTACCGGGGATGGATCAGGCCAACGCGGGCGTCCACGTTCCAGTACGGATCGAACCAGACGCCGTTGTCCTGGTCGAGATAGCGCCGGCTCTGCCAGTTGGCACTCAACTCCGTGAGCAGATCGATGCCATCGTCGGTCAGCGGACGCTTGTAGCTGGCGCCGAGTGCCACGGCATGCTCGGGCGTACGCTCGAGCCAGGCGCCGTCATAGTCGATCTGGCAGGCGACGGAGCCGATGGCCTGGAAGGTTGCCGGGTTGACGGTATGGCCATCAGGCACCGTCGGGTTGTCGAGGTAGACCAGCGTGCAGTTGCGCCCGGAACTGTATGCCTGGGCGATGCGCTGCAGGCTGGTGACGTTGTCGACGAAGCTGGTGTACTTGGCATCGAGGTAGGTATAGGCCGCTGTCAGCACCAGCCCGTCGAGAAACTCTGGCTGCCACAGCAACTCCAGCTCCATGCCCCAGATCTCGGCACCGGAAGCGTTAAGTACGCGCGGCTGCGCGACACCATTCTCCACCACCTGGGTGGTGATCTGCTTGTCGGTGTAGTCCTGGAAAAAGCCGGAGACGTTGGCCTGCAGGGGACCGAAGAATTCCGTGGTGTTCTTGCTGCCGATTTCCCAGGCCTGCAATTCCTCGGGGTCGTATTTTTCGGCGCTCACCGTGGAGGCGACCCCACCGGATACCAGCTGGTTGATGCCGCCCGGCTTCTGCGCCTTGGCCCAGAAGAAATACAGCAGGTTGTCCGGGGTCAGCTTCCAGTTCAGCGTCACCTTGGGCGTGTGGTAGTTGGAGGAGGTCGAGGCCTCCAGCGTCCGGTAGCTGTCGTTGCTGGTGAGGTTGTTGCCGATGATGACCTTCTCGGCGGAGCAGATGACGTTGGTGCCGCTGGCCTGCTCGTCCGGAAACACCTGGCCGATGACGCCCAGATACCCGAGGTTGGTGCAGCCGACCTGGTTGGGTTTCAGCAGGCGGAAGCGCTCGGAGACCAGCCGGTCTTCCAGCACCAGCTGCCATTCGTCGGTGATCTGCCAGTCGATGTTCCCGTAGAACGACCAGTGGCGCGTGTCCGCTTCCCAGTAAGCGGTCGGCATGGGCAGGGTATTCAGGTATTCCTGCTGCCAGCCGATGACGGTATTCGCGGTGCCGTCACAGACGCCGGGCTGGTAGTTAAAGGTCGGGTAGCTGAAACCACCGCTGCCGTTGCTTTCCAGCCGACCTTCCTTGTCCAGCGGCATGCACAGGTACAGGCCGTTGCGGTCATCCAGAGTACGCTTCTCGTCCCAGTACAGTGCGCCCAGGGTGTATTGCCAGGGTCCATCCAGTCGGGATTCGAACCGCAGTTCCTGGCTGAGCTGGTCGACGCCAGACTCCGTATCGGCGATCTGGCTCGCAAGCAACTGGTCGGGGCGGCGGCCGTGGTAATAGCCGCCGGGTGCCGGTGTAGCCGGGTAGCTCGCCTGCGTGCCGCCGGGCGGCGTGAACTTGTAGTCCGCCTCGGCCTGCCAGTCCTGGTCGAAGCTGTCCCGACCGTTGAAGTTGGTCCAGCCGGTGAACGAACTGAGTCGGCCTCCGTCGAGGTCGAAGCTGGCGATGATGCTGAGGCGGAAGGTCTCGAGGTCACTGCCGTCGAAATCCTGGCCGGTGAGCGGGTTCTCGCTCTGCTTGACGACCCGCCCCTTGCCGTTACCCATCGATGTTGGCTGGCAGAAGCCCGGATTCTGCGACGCATCCTTGAGGCTGTCGGGACAGTACTGGTTGAAGTCCAGCAGGGCCGTCGAGCCGTTGCTGCCGGACTTGGTGAAGCCCAGTCCGTTGAGCAGCACATCGTCGTTGTTGGGCTGGGCCGTGCGCACCGCCAGCATGTTGTGCGTGTGCTGGAGCATGGCATCCGGGTAGGGCATCAGCCGGTTGCTCCCCCCCTCCTGCCAGCCGCCACCGATGCGCACATTCGCCATGGGGCCATAGTCCTCGCGGCTGTACTCGCCGCGCAGCTTGACCCTGGTGATGTCGTCCGGGCGCCAGACGGCGGTGAGCGCCGTGCCCGAGCCCCTGCTGTCACCGACATCCTGGCCGGACATGGCATTCACGTAGTGGCCACCCTGGCTGTACCAGAAACCGGTCATGCGCAGACCCAGCGTGTCGGTCACCGGACCGCCGAAGGCGGCATCGACCTGCTGGAACCCGTCCTGGGCGAAATCGATGCGCGCGCTGCCATTGAACTCGTCGCCGGGATCACGGGTGATGTAATTGATGGCGCCGGCGAATGCAGCACGGCCATACAGTGCGCTCTGCGGTCCCTTGACGATTTCGATCCGCTCCACGTCACTCAGCAGCCGGCGATTGGCCAGCAGGCCGGAGCCGGCAGAAATCATGTTCTCGGTGGTGACGTCGATGTTGTCCACCAGGAAGGCCACGTTGGAGCGGCCGCGGGTATTGGACAGGCCGCGGATGGTGATGCGGGTGTCGGACGGGCCGAAGGCGCGATCGAACTGCACGCTGGGCGAGCTCTTGACCACGTCACTGAGGTCGGCGACGCCCTGGCGCTCGATCTGGTCGGCGGTAATGGCCGACACCGCGATCGGCACGTCCTGGAGGTTCTCCTCCTTCTTGCGCGTGGTCACCACGATCTCCTCGATCTGTGACCAGGCCGTGCCCGGCACTGCCACCAGGGCAGCGGCAGCCAGTGTTGCCGGTGCCCAAACCAGTCCTCGTACGTTCAGCATGCTTTCCCCCAGACAAAAACCGCCACACAGGCCAGCGGCAGCGACGCCAGGCCAGTGTGCCCACGTTGCCGGCACCCCGGATATCCCCGACCACCACAGCGCGACAGGCTACCCCAAGCGCTCGCAGATTTCCTGTCCGCACCGTGGTGATGCTGCCCGGTAGTAGCTGTGGATGCTATTCGCTATAGTCCGCCAGCAAGAAGAGCCAGACCTGCGTTGGTCTGGCACCCGGCCGCCGCATCGGCCGAGATCGCTGCCTGTCCGCATTTGGGGAAGCAAGATGACGAGCATGTACAAGCGCGCCAGCCTGCTGGTGCTGGCGCTGTTACCGGTGACCGGCTTCGCGGATCTGAGCTGGTATGTCGGCGGTGGCGTGGGTGGCGCCAAGCTCAAGGAGAATGTCGACATGGCCATCGGCGCTTTCGTCAACGATGGCAGTGGCGGGCTGACGCCCCTGATCTGCCAGCAGCCGTCCGGCAACATCTATGGCTGCGAACCCGGCCAGCCCGTTGCACGCCGGCTCGACAAATTCAGCGGCAGCGACCTCGGTTACCGGTTGTTCGGCGGCCTGCGCTTCGGCCGGTTTTTCGGTCTCGAGATCGGCTACGTCGATCTCGGCGAATCCGAGGACTCACTCGACCTGATGATCCCGCCCTCATCGAGCAGCCCCGAGACGGACGTTGCGCTGAAGTTGTCGGATGACATCCACGGCATGGATGTCTATCTCGTAGGGACCCTGCCTATCGGCGAGCGCTGGGAGGTGCTCACGAAGATCGGCATGATCAGCTGGGACTCGACCTTCAAGTTCCGCAACGCCTATGGCGAGACCTTTCCCAATACCGGCACGGCCGTGCTGCCCACGGTCCTGCCGTCGAGCCATTCCGTGGGCACCGACGGCACCGACCTCGCCGGCGCGATCGGCTTCAACTACCGGGCCAGCGAACACCTGACGCTGCGCGCCGAGGGTACCTGGTACGACATCGAGGACACCGAGCAGGCCTGGCTGCTCGGCGGCTTCGTCATCTATACCTTCTGAAGACCCGGCTGCGCGGGGTGGCAGCGCCGCCGCCCAATCTCAACGGTCGACCGTGACCGCCGCGGGCGCTTCCAGCGGTGCCGGCAACGCCACCTGGTTGCCGGTGCTGAACTGGTAATCACGGAAGACGTGGGTCGCGGTGAGGATCTGGTACCGGCCATCGGCCAGCCGATGCGTGGTGTCCTTCAGCCGATAAACGTAGTGGCCACAGGTATAGCAGTTGAACTTGCTGAAGTGGTAGCAGAGGCAGACCTTGCCCTGCACCGGCAGCTTGTGGCCCTTTGCGTCGACCGGCGTCGCGTCGTAGGCGTCGAGGTAGGCGCAGGTGCCCTCGCGGCTCAGCAGGTAGCCGAAAGCCTCGCACTGCGGCTTGATGTTCGATTCGAAACAGGGGCTGTAGGACAGCAGCCGGATGGGATAGCCCGTCGGTGACACGCCCGAGACCACCAGGTCTTCCTCGCGGGCGCGCGCGTAGTCCTGCTTCACCCTGGCAGGCAGCCCGCACTCCTCGGTGATGGTAAAGCGCGTAGCGACCTGCACGGCCGCGGCGCCCATGCGCAGGTAGGAAGCGGCATCGGTACCCGTGAAGATGCCGCCCGCGGGCAGCACCGGGATATCCAGCTTCTCTTCCCTGAGAAACGCGAGGATCTCGGCGACAATGGTACGCAGGTCGTAGTCCCGCCAGTCATCGCCGAAGCCGAGATGGCCACCCGCCAGCGGACCCTCGACGATCACGTAGTCGGGCATGCGCTTCAGGCGTGCGGCGCCCTTGAGGAAGATCTTCAGCGCGCGCACGCTGGAAACGATCGGCCCGATCTTCACGTCGCGGAACCGCGGGTGGTCTTCGACCAGCTTGAGGCTGCCGATGTGCAGACCGGCCGACAGCGTGATGCCATCTATGCCGCCGTCCATGGCGCCTGCCAGGCGTGCGCGCAGCGTATCCCCCGGCGCGCCCATGGTCAGTTTTTCCATCACGTTGATGAAGACCGCACCAGGACCCTGCTTGCGATCCATGGTGTGACGCACGTGGTTGAGCTGCGCCTGGCGGAGGTGCTCGAGATCGAACTTGACGGTGGTCTTGTCGATGCCGTCGCGGGTACCGCGATGCTTCTCGGACTTGGCCTTGGTGAAATGGGTGTCGTACTTGCGGTCCGAGACGTGCTGGACCATGGCATCGGAAATGTGGCCGACGCCACCCAGGCGGCAGGCTGTGAGAGCCAGTTCGGTGGTGGAGATGTCGACGCCCATGCCACCGATCACGATCGGCACGAGTTCCAGCCGGCCAATCTGCCAACGGTAATTGTCGACCTTGTCTGCGGAAAGGTCCGGGGCGCTCATTACACCTACTGCGACAACAAGCTAACAGGGCGATATTAAAGGACTATCACCCTCCCGAACAGCACCGGCTGCTGGCAGCGCGGTCCGGCGGATGCCGGCGATGCTGTCGTTTCGAAACCACTTTACCACCACTTCGAGCTTGCCGGGCGCTGGAACCAAGCCACAGCCAGTGCCGGCAGGACTGGTGGGCCGTGCGCGATTCGAACGCGCGACCAACTGGTTAAAAGCCAGCTGCTCTACCGACTGAGCTAACGGCCCCGGGGGAACTGGGCGCGAATCATAGCCGATCGCAGCCCGGCCGACCTAGCCAGGCCGGTGTCCAGGCTGGTAGCGGGTCACATCGGCAATGCCGGCGGCATCGAAGCCAGCACGCCGCAGGCGGCAGGCATCACAGGTGCCACAGGCGGCGCCGCTGGCATCGGCCTGGTAACAGGAGACCGTGGCGGCGAAGTCGACGCCCAGGTCCCGTCCCAGGGTAATGATGGCCGCCTTGCCGAGCGCGATCAGCGGCGCGCGCAACTCGACTGGCCGACCCTCGATGCCGCGCCGCGTGGCGAGATTCGCCATGGTCTGGAATGCCGCGATGTATTCGGGCCGGCAGTCGGGATAGCCTGAGAAGTCCACGGCATTGACTCCGGTATAGATGAAATCCGCATCGAGGACCTCGGCCCAGGCGAGTGCAAACGACAGGAATACGGTATTGCGCGCCGGCACATAGGTCACGGGAATGCCCGGGCCGGGCTCCCGCGGCACGGCGATGCCGGGGTCCGTGAGGGCGGAGCCGCCGAGCGCACCGAGGTCGATGCGCAGGCAGCGATGTTCGCGCGCACCGAGCAGGCCGGCGATGCGCACCGCCGCGTCCAGCTCCGCACGGTGGCGCTGGCCATAGTCGAAGCTCAGTGCATGGCAGGCGTGGCCCTCGCGGCGGGCGGCCAGCGCCAGGCAGGTGGCGGAGTCCATGCCGCCGGAAAGCAGCACGACCGCCCGTCCGCGCTCAGTGGCCACGGGCATCACCCCAGAGGAACTTGTGCAACTGCACCTGCAGGCAGACATCGAGTCGATCGGCCAGGATCCACTCGGCGAGCAGGCGCGGTTCGAGCAGACCCCAGGCCGGGGAGAACAGCACCGCGCAGCGCGCCCGCAGCCGGTGCCCGGCGAGCACCTCCCTGGCCCAGTCATAGTCGACGCGGTCGGCGATGACGAACTTGACCTGGTCATGGGGCCTGAGGCTGGCGAGGTTCGCCCAGAGGTTGCGGTCCGACTCGCCGGAGGACGGAGCCTTGAGGTCCATGATCACGGCAACGCGCGGATCGATGCCGGCAATGTCCAGCGCCCCGCTGGTCTCGAGCTGCACGATGTAGCCGGCATCACAGAGCTGGCCGAGCAGCGCGCGGCAATCCGGCTGGGCCAGCGGCTCGCCCCCGGTCACGCAGACATGGCGGGCACCAAGGGCGGCCACGGCATCCATGATCGAGGCAAGGCTGCGCAGCTCGCCACCGCTGAAGGCGTATTCGGTATCGCACCAGCTGCAGCGGAGCGGGCAACCGGTGAGCCGCACGAAGACGGTGCGTTCGCCGATGGTGTGCGACTCACCCTGGATGGAGTGGAAGATCTCGCTCACCCGCAGCCGGGGCTGGCGGCTGGCACTGGCGTCCGTTGCTGCGGTCATGGCCGTGGGCGCGGCGACGGGCGCTGACGCCCGCGGCGTTGCGAATCAGTGACCCTCGCCGGCCATGGTCTGCAGGCGCTGGCTGGCGAGCCGCGCCGCGGCCGTGTCAGCATAGCCCTGCACGACCGAGGTCAGTGCCTTGCGGGCGGCATCGTAGCGCTTGAGCTCGTAGTTGCAGTATCCGACCTTGAGTAGCGCGTCAGGCGTCTTGCGTGACTGCGGGTACCTGGACAGTACCGCCTCGAATTCCGGCAGCGCCTCCTTGTACTTCTGCGCCACGTACAGGCTCTCCGCCAGCCAGTACTGGCCGTTGTCCGCCAGGCTGCTCTGCGGGTAGCTGGCCAGGAACTGCCGGAAGGCCTGGGTTCCCTGCTCGTAACGGCCCTGCTTGAGCAGGTCGAAGGCTGCCTGGTAACTGGCGCGGTCGTCACCTGCCGGCGTCGTGACCGTGGCCGCTGCACCGCTGGCAGCGGCGGCTGGTGCCGCCACCGCGCCACGCTTCTCCAGCGCCTGCAGGCGCTGGTCCAGGTCCAGGTACAGCTGGCGCTGGCGTTCGCCGCCCTGCTCCACCGAATTGCGCAGGGTTTCCACGTCATTGCGCAGGGCGCGGGTTTCCTTCTGCAGGCTGTCGATCTGGGACATGAGGTTCATCAGTCCCTGGTTATCGACCACGCGTTCGACCCGCGTCAGGCGGTTGTCCAGTTCCACCTGCTTCAGGTGGGTCGGGTCTTCCTCAGGGGGCACGAGCTGGCACCCGCCGCCCAGGGCGGCGAGTGCCAGCAGTGCAAACGCGGTATCGCGCGGCTTCATCGCCAGCTCAGGGCGCGTAGACGATTTCGACGCGGCGGTTCAGGGCCCAGGACTCCTCGTCGCTGCCGGTGGCTGCCGGGCGCTCCTCGCCGTAACTCACGGTGCCGATCTGGCTGGCCCCGGCGCCCTGCAGCAGCAGCGCCTGCTTGACCGCCTGTGCCCGGCGCTCACCGAGGCCGATGTTGTATTCGCGGCTGCCACGCTCGTCGGTGTGGCCCTCGAGGCGGACCTTCGCAGCCGGGTTGGTGGCCAGGTAGCGGCCGTGCGCGGCGACGATCTCGCGGAATTCGGCCTTGATGTCATCGCGGTCGTAATCGAAATACACGGTGCGATTCTTCAGCGATGCACGCGGACCCGCTGCCGCGGACTCGTCGATGGCCGCGCCCTGGCCGATGCTGCCATCGCTCACGCCACCCGACTGGGCGCCGGCCACCGCACCCGACTGGGTACCGTAGCCGAGGCCATCCTGCTCCTTGGTACCCTTGCTCGCGCAACCGGCGAGCACGATCATCATCAGAACCAGGCAAACATTCTTGACGCTCATGAACTTCGTCGCTCCTGCATTGGCCTGAAAGCGCCGCGGACCATCCGCGGCATCCCTGCCGAAATCAGTTCGTCCGGAACGGCGACCACGCGGGCTCGCGCACGTCGCCCTCCGCCGCCGGGATCCGCTGCCGGACGCGCCCGTCCACCGACACGGTAGCGAGCACGCCGCGGCCGCCGTCACGGGTGGCGTAAATCAGCGTCTCGCCATTGGGCGCAAAGCTCGGTGATTCATCCTGACGCCCGTCCGTGAGGACCTGGCTGTATCCGCGCTCCAGGTCGAGGACGGCAATTCTATAGTTGCCCCGGTCATTGGTCACCACGGCCAGGCGCTTGCCGTCGGGGGACATCCGCGGCCGGGCGTTGTAGCCGCCCTCGAAGCTGACCCGCTGGGCAGTGCCGCCCGCAGCCGCGATGCGGTAGATCTGTGGACCGCCGGCCCGATCCGAGGTGAAGTAGATGCTGCGCCCGTCGATGGACCATGCCGGCTCGGTCTCGATTGAACGTTGGTCGGTCAGGCGCGTGAGCACCTGGGAGCCCAGGTCGAGGGTGAACAGGTCGAGGTTGCCCTCCCCCCGCGACAGCACCAGCGCCAGCATGCGCCCGTCCGGGGACCAGGCCGGCGAACCATTGACACCGGCCCGTGCCGAGACCTTCTGTCGCGCCCCGCTGCGCACGGTCTGGACAAAGATCTCGGCCACCTTGTTCTCGAATGACACATAGACGAGCTTGCGCCCGTCCGGGGACCAGGATGGCGACATCAGCGGCTCGCGCGATTCCACCATGACCTGCTCGTTGGCGCCGTCGGCATCGGCCACGATCAGCCGGTAGAGGTCCGGCCTGCCGCCCCTGTGGATCGCCGCGACGTAGGCAATCCGCGTGGCGAAGATCCCGGGCACGCCCGTCAGCTTCTCGTAGATCACGTCGGCCACGCGGTGTGCGGCCAGGCGCAGCTCGGCAGCACTGGCCGGCTGGCGATAGCGCAGCAGCCGCTGGCCGCGCAGCACGTCGAAAACCAGGAACTCGATGTCGTACTGGCCTGCGGCCGTCTCACGCATCTGGCCGATCACCACGGCTTCGGCACCGACGACCCTCCAGTCCGCCAGGTCCACATCCGCTTCGGTGGTCGGGCGCTGCACGAGGTCGCGCCCGGCCAGCGGCTCGAAGCGCCCGGAACTCGCCAGGTCGCGGGCGACCAGCCCTGCGACATCGAAAGGCGCGGCGCCGGCACCCTGCCAGCCGAAGGGCACGATGGCGATGGGAACCGGCCGGGCGACGCCGCCGACGATCTCGATCTGCAACTGCGCCTGCAGCGGCAGGGCCAGCAACAGCAGGCAGCAGGATGTCAGGAACTTCGGCAACAGCTGCTTCGGCATGACGCGCACATCGACCTCCGGAGGCCGGCTATTGTTCCGGTTTGAAGGTAAAGAGCAAGTTCCGGTCGAACAGGCGCGGATCCGACGGCAGGGGCAGCGGCGATGCCCGCAACACCGCGGCCTCGACGGAGCGCGCGAACGCGGCATCCCCGGTGCATCTGCTGGCGACTGCGGAGGTCACCTCGCCACCCGGGATCTGCTGGACACGCACCTCGCAGCTGTCGCCCGCCCTGGCGCTCGGTGGCTGGTTCCAGTTGCGCCGCACCTTCTGCGCGATGAGGTCACGGTACTCGGCCGCCGCAGGCGAACCGGCAACCGCGGCGAGCGACTCTTCCTCGGCCATCTGCCGGGCGAGGTCTGCCTGGCTCTGGGCACGGCGCTTTTCGGCTTTTGCCCGCGCATCGGCTTCCGCCCTGGCCTTCGCGGCTGCCTGCGCCTCGGCTTTCGCCCTGGCATCGGCCTGCGCCTTGGCCTCGGCCTGAGCTCTGGCTTGAGCCCTGGCCTGTGCCTTGGCCTTCGCTGCCGCATCGGCCTTGCGCTGCTCATCCGCGCGCTGGCGTGCCTCGGCCTGAGCCTGGCGCTGCTCGTCGAGGCGGCGGGCCTCGGCCCTGCGCCGGGCCTCCTCCTGCTCGCGACGCTGCTGCTCGGCCAGTTCGGCCTGCCTGGCGCGCTGCAGCGCTTCGGCTGCGCGCTGGCGCTCGGCACGGGTATCGACCACGGTGGCCTGGATCGCGAGGCGTGCGGGTGGCGGCGGATTGCGCGGCAGGAGCTGCAGGTTCAGCGCCAGCAGCACCAGCAGTGCCAGGTGCAGCAGCGCCGACAGCGTCAGCACGGTGGCGTGCTCACGGATGAACGGATTCTGGATCCTCAGGGCTAGGGCCATGCGGGCGGCTCTCGGCTGCGGCAGCTGACCTAGGTCTGACCGCGCCGCTTGCGGGAAGTGTCCGGAGGATCGGTCAGGAAGCCGACCTTGGTTGCCCCGGCCTGCTGGAGCAGCACCATGGCCTCGACGACGCGACCGTAGGCCACCTTCTGGTCCGCCTTCACCAGCACCGGCGTCTCCGGCTTGCGGCGTAGCACGGCCGAGGCCAGGCTCACCACCCGCTCGGCTTCGATGGGCGCATCCTCGCGATCACCGACACTGAGGTAGTACCGCCCGGCGGCATCCACCGAGAGCACCAGCGGCTCGTCGTTCTTGCCCGAGTCGATGGGTTCGGCGGCTGCCTTCGGCAACTCCACCTCCACGCCCTGGGTCAGCAGCGGTGCCGTCACCATGAAGATGATGAGCAGCACCAGCATGACGTCGATGTAGGGAACGACGTTGATTTCGCCCATGAGGCGGCGTTTTGGCTTGCGGCGCATCGGCGGCTACTTCCCCGGCTCGGCCGCCGGCCGCGGGTGCGCGTGGCGCTGCAGGATGGCCGAGAACTCCTCGGTGAAGGTGTCGAAGCGCACCTCCAGCCGCGTCACCTTGTCGGCATAGCGGTTGTAGGCGATCACCGCGGGGATGGCGGCGAACAGGCCCATGGCGGTGGCGATCAACGCCTCGGAAATGCCCGGCGCCACCATCGCCAGTGTGGCCGACTGCACGTTCCCGATCGCCTGGAAGGAATTCATGATGCCCCAGACCGTGCCGAACAGGCCGACATAGGGACTGGTGGAGCCGATGGTGGCGAGCGTGGCCAGGTTCTGCTCCAGGCGGTCCATCTCGCGCATCTGCGCCACCTGCATCGCCCGGCGACAGCCCTCGAGCATCTGCTGGGGTGCGAGTCCCGGTTGCTGCGCCAGGCGCCTGAACTCGCGGAAACCGGCCTCGAACAGCCCAGCCATGCCGCTGGGTGCCGTACCCGCCTTCGTCACGTCACGATAGATCGCCGTGAGGTCGCCGCCGCCCCAGAAGGTGGTCTCGAAGGCGTCCGATCCCAGGGCTGCCTCGCGCAGGGTCCGGCGCTTGCGCAGGATGATGGCCCAGGAAGCCACCGAGGCCAGAACCAGCAGCAGCAGCACCAGCTGCACGACGAAGCTCGCGCCCAGCACCAGGTCGAGGAAGGAATGGCTCCCGGTCATGCGTCATCACCCATGTCAGTCTGCTCCCTGAAGAATGTCCGGCAGGATTCCCGGCGGAATACGCCGGGGCCGGAAGCTTGCCGCCTCGAGGCAGGCGGCCTCGCAGCGCGCGCTCGCCAGCAGCCGCCCGTCGCGTGCACGGCAAACCTGCTGGTCGAGCGCGAAGCGCACCCGCTCACGGCCCGCGAGCCGCGTGCGTACCACCAGTTCGTCATTGAAGCGCGCCGGCTGGTGGAAGCGCAGGTCGGCGGCGGTGATGGAAAAGCACAGCCCGTGCGAGGCCAGCAACTGGTCCTGCTCCACGCCATGGCTGCGCAGCCATTCGGTGCGGCCGCGCTCCATGAAGCGCAGGTAGTTGGCGTAGTAAACGACGCCCTGGGCATCGGTGTCCTCGAAATACACGCGCACCGGGAACTGGTGCCAGCCTGCGGGGGATGCGCCGGTCATTGCTGCCTCAGTCTCCCTCGCGCGGCGCCTGGCCTTCCTGGCCGCCAAACAGCGAGAGGGACGACTCCCGGGCACTGCGCGGTACCGGCAGGCCGAAATGCTGGTAGGCACGCGCCGTGGCCATGCGGCCCCTGGGCGTGCGCATCAGGAAGCCGCGCTGGATCAGGAACGGCTCCAGCACGTCCTCGATGGTGCCGCGCTCCTCGCTGACTGCCGCGGCCAGCGACTCGATGCCGACCGGGCCGCCGCCAAAGTTCTCGATGATCGTCAGCAACAGGCGCCGGTCCATGGTGTCGAAGCCGTTCGGATCGACTTCCAGCATGTCCATGGCGGCGCGGGCCGTGGCTTCGTCGACGCAGCCACTGCCCCTGACCTCGGCGAAATCGCGCGCCCTGCGCAGCAGGCGATTGGCAATGCGCGGCGTGCCCCGGGCCCGGGCGGCGATCAGGCGCGCACCGCCGGCGTCGATGCCGACACCGAGGATTCCGGCCGAGCGGCTGACGATGTCGTGCAGCTCGTCCTCGGCATAGAACTCCAGGCGCTGCACGATACCGAAGCGGTCACGCAGCGGTGAGGTCAGCAGGCCGGCACGCGTGGTTGCGCCGACCAGGGTGAAGGGCGGCAGGTCGAGCTTGATGGAACGTGCCGCCGGGCCTTCGCCGATCATGATGTCGAGCTGGAAGTCCTCCATGGCCGGGTAGAGCACTTCCTCCACGACCGGGCTGAGGCGATGGATCTCGTCGACGAACAGCACGTCGCGCGCCTCCAGGTTGGTCAGCAGCGCGGCGAGGTCGCCCGGACGTTCCAGCACCGGGCCCGAGGTATGGCGCAGGTTCACGCCCAGCTCGTTGGCGACGATGTGTGCCAGCGTGGTCTTGCCCAGGCCAGGCGGGCCGAAGATCAGCACGTGGTCCAGGGCTTCGGCACGCTGGCGTGCCGCCTGGACGAAGATGCCCATCTGGCGCTTCACCGAGGACTGACCGATGTAGTCGTCCAGCCGGCGCGGGCGGATGGCACGCTCGTAGGCCTCCTCCTCGCCGCGGCCGGCAGCGGCGACGATCCGTTCCTGCTGTTCGTCTGCCACGGTACCCGCCTCAGCCCCGTCCGCCAGGAGCGGCGGCCTTGAGCGCGGCACGCAGGATGTCGGCCGTCGTCGTCGCACCGGCCGCCTGCGCCTGCTCCACCAGGCGACGCGCTTCCACCGGCCGGTATCCCAGCGCCTGCAGCGCATCGATGACTTCAGCCTCGGCCCGCGCCGCAGGCCCGTCCGCGGGACCCGCGATGCCGGCCAGCCCGGCCGCCGCCATCTCCTCGATCCGGTCGCGCAGGTCCAGGATCAGCCGCTCGGCGGTCTTGCGACCGACGCCGGGCACACGCGTGAGGGTTGCCGTGTCGCGCGCCTGCACGCAGCGCACGAAGCCATCGACGCTGATGCCGGACAGGATGGCCAGCGCGATGCGCGCGCCGATGCCGCTGACTCTGAGCAGGTCACGGAACAGCCGCCGCTCCGCCTCGGAGGCGAAGCCGAACAGCAGATGCTGGTCTTCGCGGATCACGAGGTGCGTGCGCAGCTGCACCTCGCCACCGATTTCCGGCAACACCGCCCAGGTGGACGTGGGCGCCTCGACTTCATAGCCAACCCCGGCCACCTCGACCAGCAGCTGCGGCGGATCCTTGTGGACCAGCCGTCCACGCAGGTAGCCGATCATCGACGCACCACCCGCAGCCGCGTGGCCGCAGCCAGGCGTGCGCCGAGGGGTCGCGTGTGGGCATGGCACAGGGCGACCGCCAGCGCATCGGCCTCGTCGGCCGCCAGCGGCGCCGGCAGCTGCAGCAGCGCGCGCACCATGTGCGCCACCTGCGGCTTCTCGGCACCGCCCTGACCCACCACCGCCAGCTTCACGGCCCTGGCCGCGTACTCGTGCACCGGCAGCTGACGGCCGAAACTGGCACAGATGGCGGCGGCGCGGGCCTGGCCGAGCTTCAGCGCGCTGTCGGCATTGCGATGCACGAAGACACGCTCGACGGCGAGTTCCTCCGGCTGGTGGGTGGCGACGATGGCGCCAACGGCAGTGAAGATCTCCCGCAACCGCACCGGGAGGTCCTCGCCCTCGGTGCGTATGCAGCCACTCGCGATGTAACGCACGGCGGGAGCACTGGCCTCGACCACGCCCCAGCCGGTGACGCGTGAGCCGGGGTCGATGCCGAGGATGCGCGTCCAGCCCGCCGTCCCGCCTGCTCCCATGAGCCGTGCCGGCCGCCTCAGGCAAGGCGCGCCAGCACCTCCTCCGGGAACTCGGCGTTGGAGCAGACCTGCTGGACGTCGTCGATTTCCTCCAGCGCCTCGAGCAGGCGGGCCACGGCCAGCGCATCGTCGGCACCGAGCGGGGCAGCGGTGGCCGCGCGCTGCGTGACCTCGGCGCTCGCCGGCTCGAGTCCTGCCGCCTGCAACGCATCGCGCACGGCGACGAAATCCGCCGGTGCCGTCAGCACCTCCGCCGAGCCGTCCGCGGCGACGACGATATCCTCGGCACCCGCCTCGAGGGCCACCGCGAGCAGCCGCTCCTCGTCGACCCCCTGCGGAAAGGCCAGTACGCCCGCCTGGCTGAACAGATAGGACACCGATCCGCTGGCGCCGAGGTTGCCGCCATGCCTGGCGAAGACATGCCGCAGTTCCGAGACGGTGCGGTTGCGGTTGTCGGTCATGCACTCGACCAGCACCGCGACTCCGCCCGGGCCATAGCCCTCGTAGGTGACCTCCTGGATGTCGCTGCCCTCGAGCTTGCCGGCACCGCGAAGGACCGCACGCTCGATGGTGTCGCGCGGCATGTTCTGGGCCCGTGCCCGGTCCAGCGCCAGGCGCAGCCGCGCATTGCCGAGCGGATCGTCACCACCCATGCGGGCAGCCACGACCAGCTCGCGGATGAGGCGCGAGAACGCCTTGGCGCGCTTCTTGTCCTGGGCGCCCTTGCGGTGCTGGATGTTCGCCCATTTGCTGTGGCCGGCCATGCGCATCCTGTCCGGGGCGGCGCCGGCCGGAACAGCCCGGCGCCTGCGGATAAGGCGAGCGCCCGCGCCCGGCGGGTCCTCGCGACGACAACGGCCGCATGATAACCGAAACCGGGTGCCGGCCGTGCCGGCACCCGGGATCAGCGATTGATGGCGTGGATCGCGCGCCGGTCGACCGACAGCGCTGCTTCGTGCACCGCCTCGGCCAGCGTCGGATGCGCGTGGATGGTGCGCTGCAGGTCTTCGGCGGTGCCCTGGAACTCCATGGCGACCACGGCCTCGGCAATCAGCTCGCCGGCCATCGGCCCGCAGACATGCACGCCGAGCAGTTCGTCCGAGCCCGCATCCGCCAGCACCTTGACCAGCCCCGCCGCCTGGTCCATGGCCTTGGCACGACCGCTGGCGGCGAAGTTGAAGGTACCGGACTTGTAGGCGATGCCGGCCTGGCCGAGTTCTTCCTCGGTCCGGCCCACCCAGGCGATCTCCGGCGTCGTGTAGATCACCGAGGGGATGATCCCGTAGTTCATGTGGCCATAGCGGCCGGCGATCAGGTCCGCGACCATCACGCCCTCCTCCGATCCCTTGTGCGCCAGCATCGGGCCGCGCACCACGTCGCCGATGGCCCAGACGCCGGCAGCCGTCGTGCGGCAGTGCATATCCACTTCGATGAAGCCGCGCGCGTCCACGGTGACCCCGGCCAGCGGGTCGAGCAGCCCTTCGGTCCAGGGGCGGCGTCCCACCGCCACCACGACCTTGTCCACTTCGATGTCGTGGGAACCCTGGCGATCCTCGTAGCGCAGGCGGACGCCGGCGGCGGTACGCTCCCCGGACTGGACCTTCGCGCCAAGGTGGATGTCCAGGCCCTGGCGGCGGAACTGGCGTTCGGCTTCCTTGGCGATCTGCCCGTCGGCCATGAACAGGAAACGGTCCATGGCCTCGAGGATGACGACCTCGGCGCCGAGGCGCCGCCAGACGCTGCCGAGTTCGAGGCCGATGACGCCGGCACCGATGACGCCGAGGCGCCTGGGCACCGCGTTGAAGGCCAGTGCACCGGCCGAGTCGACGATGCGCTCGCCATCGAAGGGCAGCGATGGCAGGGCGGTCGGCGTCGACCCGGTGGCGAGGACGACGTTCCCCGCCTCCAGCAGCCGCGGCTCGCCGTTCGCCGGCGTGAAGCGCACCTTGTTGCCTGGCAGGAGGTGGCCGTGGCCGGCCAGCGCCGTGACGCCGTTGGCCTTGAACAGCCCCTGGATACCGGCGCAGAGCTGGGCGACGATCGCCGCCTTGCGTGCCTGCATGGCCTGCAGGTCGAGTTCCACGCCGGCCAGCCGGATGCCGTGTGCCGTGAACTCGTGACGGGCACGGTGCAGGAGTTCGGAAGACTCCAGCAGCGCCTTGGAAGGAATGCAGCCGGCGTTCAGGCAGGTACCGCCCAGCGATGGCTTGCCCTCGGGCGTGAGCCAGGCATCGATGCAGGCGGTGGACAGTCCATTCTGTGCCGCACGGATTGCAGCCACGTAGCCGGCGGGCCCGCCGCCGATGACGACGACATCGAACTTGCTGCTCATGGCATCAGACCTGCAGCAGCAACCGGCCCGGATCTTCCAGGAGGTCCTTCACCGCCACCAGGAACTGCACCGCTTCGCGGCCGTCGATGATGCGGTGATCGTAGGTCAGCGCCAGGTACATCATCGGCCGCACCACCACCTGGCCATCGACGACCATCGCCCGCTCCTGGATCTTGTGCATGCCGAGGATGGCACTCTGCGGCGGGTTGAGGATCGGCGTGGACAGCATCGAACCGAAGATGCCGCCGTTGGTGATGGTGAAGGTACCGCCGGTGAGGTCCTCCATGCCGATGCTGCCCTCGCGCGCCCGGCGGCCATAGTCATTGATGGCGGCCTCGATCTGGGCGAAGGACAGCTGGTCGGCGTCGCGCACCACTGGCACGATCAACCCACGGTCGGTGGAAACGGCAATGCCGATGTCGTAGTAGTCATGGTGGATGATGTCGCTGCCCTCGACCGAGGCATTGACCACCGGGTAGCGGCCCAGCGCGTTGATGCAGGCCCTGACGAAGAACGACATGAAGCCGAGCTTCACCCCGTGCTGCTTCTCGAAGGCATCGCGGTAGCGGTTGCGCAGCGCGATCACCGCCGACAGGTCCACCTCGTTGAAGGTGGTGAGCATGGCGGCGTTCTGCTGGGCCTCGACCATGCGCTGGGCGATGCGCGCACGCAGCCGGCTCATCGGGATGCGCCGTTCCTCGCGGGAACCGCCGATCGCGCCCGTTGCCGGAGCCGCCGGCCGGGCGGCGGCCGGCGCAGTCCCCGCCTTGGCCGCAGCAGCGGCAACGTCCGCCTTGAGCACGCGCCCTTCGCGCCCGCTGCCGCCGACGGCGGCCAGGTCCACGCCGCTCTCGCTGGCGGCGCGCCGCGCGGCCGGCCCGGCCTTGCCGGCACTGCGACCGGTCGCCGCCGCGGGCTGCGCAGGCGCCGCGGCAGCGGCAGCCGCCGGCTTTGCCGGTGCAGCAGCCGCCTTCGACTCGCCCTCTTCCAGCACCGCCAGCAGTTCACCGGCCTTCACGGTCGTGCCGTTCGCTACCCGCAGTTCCCTGATGATGCCGTTCACGGGCGACGGCACCTCGAGGACGACCTTGTCGGTCTCCAGCTCGACCAGGCTCTCGTCGCGGCGCACGGCGTCGCCCGGCGCCTTGTGCCAGGCAATCAGCGTCGCGTCGGTGACTGACTCGGGAAGCTGCGGGACTCTCACTTCGATGGTCATGGCCATGCGATCTCCGGTGACTGCGCTCAGGCGTCCGGGCCCTTGATGCCGAGCGCCGTGTTGACGAGAACCTGTTGCTGGTACACATGCAGCTGGAACACGCCCGGGGCCGGCGCGGCGGCGGCTGGCCTGCCCGCATAGTAAAGCTCCTGCGCGCGCCCCAGCGGTTCCTGCAGGCGGTGGCGGATCTGGTACCAGGCGCCCTGGTTCTGCGGCTCTTCCTGGCACCATACCACCTCGCGCACGGCCGGATAACGATCCAGCACGGCGGCCAGCTCCCGCGACGGGAACGGGTAGAGTTCCTCGATGCGGATGATGGCCACGGTATCCAGTTGCTGCTTGCGACGCGCCTCCAGCAGGTCGTAGAACACCTTGCCACTGCAGGCCACCAGCCGCGTGACGGCACGCGCCTCCAGCGGATCGATTTCCTGGATCAGCGGCTGGAACCGCCCGTGGCTCAGCTCGCCGAGCGGTGAACTCGCCAGGCGATGGCGCAGCAGGCTCTTCGGCGTCATCACCACCAGCGGCTTGCGCAGGTCGCGCAGCATCTGCCGCCGCAGCAGGTGGAACATCTGCGCCGGCGTCGACGGCACGCAGACCTGCATGTTCATCTCGGCGCAGAGCTGCAGGAAGCGCTCGAGGCGCGCCGAAGAATGCTCGGGGCCCTGGCCTTCCTGGCCGTGGGGCAGGAACAGCGTCAGGCCGCAGAGCCGGCCCCACTTGGCTTCGCCGGAACTGATGAACTGGTCGATGACGACCTGGGCACCGTTGACGAAGTCACCGAACTGGCCTTCCCAGATGACCAGCGACTGCGGCTCCGTGGCGGCATAGCCGTATTCGAAGGCGAGCACCGCCTCCTCGGAGAGCAGCGAATCGGTGACGGTGAAGGCGCCGCGGCGCTCGCCCAGGTTCTCCAGTAGCACGTGGGTCTCGCCGGTCACCTGGTCATGCAGCGCCGCATGGCGATGGAAGAATGTCCCGCGGCGGCTGTCCTGCCCGGTCAGCCGCACCCTGAACCCGGCCTTGACCAGGCTGGCGTAGGCCATCATCTCGGCGAAGCCCCAGTCCATCGGCAACTCGCCGGCAGCCATGCGCAGCCGATCCTGCACGATGCGGGCCACCTGCGGGTGCAGCGTGAAGCCGGCAGGCACCCGGGTGACCTCGGCGGCGAGCAGGGCCACTTCCGCCTCCGGGACCGCGGTGGCCACCGGCTCGTTCCAGTCGCCCTTGCGGTAGCGGCTCCAGTCCACGGTGTACTCGTTGCCGATCATGCCGAGCACCGCCTGTGGCAGCGGCTGGCCCTGGTCCAGCCGCTCGCGGTACTCCTCGGCGAGGCGCTCGGCTTCGGGCGCCTCCATCACTCCGCCCTCGACCAGCCGGCGCATGTAGAGCTGCCGGGTGGTCGGATGCTTCTTGATGGTCTGGTACATCAGCGGCTGGGTTGCAGCCGGTTCATCCGCCTCGTTGTGCCCATGGCGCCGATAGCAGACGAGGTCGATCACCACGTCCTTGCGGAAGGTCTGGCGATACTCCAGCGCCAGGCGGGTGACCAGCACGGCAGCCTCGGGATCATCGCCGTTCACGTGGAACACCGGCGCTTCGATCATCCTGGCGACATCGCTGCAGTAGGGCGTCGAGCGCGCGTCGCCCGGATTGCTGATGGTGAAGCCCACCTGGTTGTTGACGATGATGTGCACCGTGCCACCGGTGGCGAAGCCGCGCGCCTGTGACAGCTGCAGCGTCTCGGCAACCACGCCCTGGCCGGCGAACGCCGCATCGCCGTGGATCAGCACCGGCAGCACTTCCTCGCCGGTGCTGTCACCGCGGCGCTCCTGGCGGGCGCGTACCGAGCCTTCGACCACCGCATCGACGATCTCGAGATGCGATGGGTTGAAGGCCAGCATGACGTGCACGTTGCCGCCCGGAGTGCGGATGTCCGAGGAGAACCCCATGTGGTACTTCACGTCGCCCGAGCCGGTCATGGCCTCGATGTTCTGCTTGCCCTCGAATTCCCGGAACAGCGCCTGCGGCGCCTTGCCCAGCACGTTGACCAGCACGTTGATGCGGCCACGGTGCGCCATGCCAATGACGAGTTCCTGGATACCGCGGGCGCCGCCCTGCTGGATCAGGTCGTCGAGCATGGGAATGAGGCTGTCGCCACCCTCGAGCGAAAAGCGCTTCTGGCCGACATAGCGCGTATGCAGGTAGCGCTCGATGCCCTCGGCCGCGGTGAGCTGGCCGAGGATGTGGCGTCGCTCCGCCGCGGTGAATGGCTCGCCCAGCTGCCCGCGCTCGAGGCGCTCGCGAATCCAGCCGCGCTCGCGGCTGCGCGACAGGTGGGCATAGTCGGCGCCGATCCTGCCGGAATACACCCGGCGCAGCAGCGCCAGGATGTCCCTGAGCTTCATGCGGGCGCCGCCGGTGCTGGCCAGCCCGTTGGTGAAGAACTCCGTGTCCATGTCGGCTTCGCCGAGGCCAACGTAGTCCAGGCGCATCACCTGCGGCAGCCGTCGCTCGGCGAGGCCCAGCGGATCGAGGTCGGCAACCTGGTGGCCACGCTGGCTATAGACCTGTATGAGCCGTGATACCGCTGCCTGCTTGACGCTGAAGGCATCGCCTGGCCGCGCCGCCGTCGCCGCCGCCGCGGCAGCTGGCCGCCCCGCGCGGGTGCCCGGCGACGGCAGGCTGACAACCCGAGTCACCGCGGCGGGCGCTGGCCCCATGCTGGCGAAGAACCGCCGCCAGTTCTCCGGCACCGATGCCGGATCGCGCTGGTAGGACTCGTAGAGGTCCTCGACGTAGGGTGCGTTGGCGCCGAACAGTGGCGACGAGAGGTAGTGGTCCCTGATGGACTGGCTCATGGATGGCCCGAAAAGCCCTGGGAAACTGCCTATGATAGAACGAGGCGCGGACCCGTGCTACCGCAGCCCGTCGATCAGCCGAAGAACAGCAGCCTGATACCCCCGGCCTGCGCGACGACCTGGTACAGCAGGTACAGTTCCCAGCCGATCAGCACGACGTAGCCGAGGACGCAGGCCTTGATGAGGCCGAGCACCGGCACGCCGCCGAGCACACGATGCCTCGCGGCAACGGCCAGCGCGACCACGCTGGTTGCGGTCAGCCCGATCTTCGCCCAGAGGAACCAGTGCGGCCCCTGCATCAGCAGTGCGCGCATCACGAGGTTGAGTTCTTCCCCGCCCACCGCCAGCAGGTTCAGGGTGAACAGCGCATCCGCACAGCTCATCAGCACGATTGCCAGTGCCAGGTACAGCACCCGCGGCTCGTGCCAGTCGAGGAAGATCCGCTGTTCGTCGCCCAGGCGCCGACCCGCGCGCCGGCGCGGCCTCAGGCCACCGTAGAAGAATGACCAGGCCGAGTGCCGGCGGCGGTCCGCCGGGCTGCGCCGTTCTACGCGGCCACCCGAGCCGGCCTGGCCCTCCAGGGCAGGCATTCCAGGCCTGGCGTTCCAGCGGAAAAGAGGCACGTTAAGTTCAATTCATAAACTATTGTTATTCTTGAACTGAAGACTAACAGGACCGCCGGCATCCGGCCAGTATCCGCGGCAGGGACAGGTCCAAGGCCCAGCCGGTACGGCCGGAGGCGGCTCAAGACGGACGGCGCAGCCGCCGCACCAGGCTCGAGGTATCCCAACGCCCGCCACCCATGGCCTGGATGTCGGCGTAAAACCCGTCCACCAGCTCAGCCACGGGCAGCTGTGCACCGTTGCGGCCCGCCTCGGCCATGCACAGCCCGAGGTCCTTGCGCATCCAGTCGACGGCGAACCCGAAGTCGAAGCGATCCTCGATCATCGTCGCGCCCCGGTTGTCCATCTGCCAGCTCTGCGCCGCACCCTGGCCGATAGCCTCGAGTACGCGCGGCATGTCGAGGCCGGCCGCCTGGCCGAAGGCGATGCCCTCGGCGAGGCCCTGGACGAGCCCGGCAATGCAGATCTGGTTGACCATCTTGGCGAGCTGGCCCGAGCCGGGCGGGCCTAGCCGCGTCACGGCACGTGCGAACGCCAATGCCACCGGTCGTGCCTGCTCGAACGCCGCCTCTTCGGCCCCGCACATCACCGTGAGCTGGCCGCGGATCGCGCCCGCCTCCCCGCCCGATACCGGCCCATCGATGAAATGCAGGCCACGCCGTCGGGCTTCCGCCGCCAGTTCGCGCGCGACCTCCGCCGAGGTGGTGGTGCAATCAAAGAAGATGGCACCGGCATCCATGCCGGCGAAGGCGCCGCCAGGACCCAGAGTCACCTCGCGCAGGTCGGCGTCCGCACCCACGCAGGCGAAAACGATCTGCGCAGCTCCGGCTGCCGCCGCCGGCGTGCGCGCGGAGGACCCACCGAACTCGCTGGTCCAGCGCTGCGCCCGCGCCGCGGTCCGGTTGTGGACTGCAACGGAATGCCCTGCCCGCGCCAGGTGGCCCGCCATCGGATAACCCATGGTGCCGAGGCCGATGAATGCCACCTGCATCGCGCCATCCTCCATCTGTCGGTCAGAAGCGAAGCATTATGACAGCTGGCTATTGACGGCCGTGATTCGCAGCCGACATCCTGCGGGCGGGACTGACAACAAATCCAATCGACTCGCTCCCGGGGAGGAACCACATGAAGACGCTGATGACTGCGGCAGCCCTGCTGCTGGCCGCGACCGTTGCCAACGCGGCACCGGTCACCTACACGCTGACCGGCGTGGCCTACGAGAATTCCTTCGGCACGGTGACACCTATCTGCAGCGGCTGCGGCACTGGCACCGCGGTGGACGATGGCGCCGGCAACATCACCATCACCGGGATGGCCTGGGAACTCAACGGCAATGGCAATCACTACCTTGCCAGCATCGACGGCACCACCACGCTGGCGCCCACGCAGACGCCGAATACCAACCCGGCCAATGCACTGCCGGCAGGCAGCGTCCTGACACGTACCGGCGGCTTCTGCACCACCATCACCGTCGGCACCTCGGACCTCTGCGATCCCGCGGCCATTCGCTCCGGCTACGCGGCATCGCTGAGCTTCTATACGGGCACCAACAGTGCGGGTGGCACCTGTGGACAGCCGCTGACCAATCTCAACTCCATCAACCGCTGCCGCGTGGACCTCACGCAGGCGGGCAATACGCTGACACTGCAGCTCAAGCGTGCGCTCTCGGAGAGCGCCACCTCGGGCAGCTACCAGCTGCTGACCTTCACCTTCGAAGCGGCCGCAGTGCCGGTGCCGGGCGCGGTCTGGCTGCTCGGATCCGCCCTGGGCCTGCTGGGCCTGGTCCGTCGCACGCTCGCCTGACCGGGAGATGGGCACATGAAACTCCTGAAAACCCTTGCCGCCGCGGTTGCGCTGGGCACGATCCCGCTGTCCTCGCAGGCCGCCCTCCTCGGCCGCGACCTCAATGGCAGCCCGGGCAGCATCGAGGCCTACTACGACACGGCGCTCGACATCACCTGGCTCGCCGATGCCAACCTCGCCGCGACCAATACCTTTGGTGTCTCGGGTATCACCGGCACCGGCCAGATGGACTGGGCCACGGCCAATGCCTGGATCGCCGCCATGAACACGGCCAACTACCTGGGCATCAGCAGCTGGCGCCTGCCGGACATGTTCGACATCGGCGGCGACGGCTGCACCGTGTATTCCTACACGTCGTACAACGGTGGCGACTGCGGATACAACGTGGTCAGCACCGGGCAACAAGCCTCGGAACTGGCCTCGCTGTATCACGCGACGCTCGGCAACGTCGCCTACTACGACAGCAGCGGCAATCCGAATTACGGCGGATCGCCGCATATCCAGGCCACCGGTCCGTTCCAGAACCTGGGCAACACGCTGTACTGGTACGGTCAGTCCACCGTCACCGACAGTTCGGGCAACAACTGGGGTGAACCGGCGTTCAATGCCTGGTACTTCGGCATGCCCTCCGGTGGCCAGCGGCCCATCGACATGACCCAGGTGAGCACCATGACCGCATGGGCGGTCGTCGATGGTGATGTGCAGTCGACCGTGCCGGTGCCGGGTGCGGTCTGGCTGCTCGGTTCGGCGATCGGCCTGCTCGGGGCCCTGCGCCAGCGCAACGCGGCCGGCGCCTGACCAGCCAATGCCCCGCCGCAGCGGCTGCGCGGTTCAGCCGCTCAGCCAGCCGGCGGTGGCGTTGACGATCGTCGCCGTCACGTTCTGCGCCTCGGGCAGCGCCAGCAGCAGCGCGGTCGCCGCGGCCTCCTCGGGACTCTGCGGGCGCCCCGGGTAGCCAGCGCGGATCTGCTCGCGCATCGCTTTCGGGATGCCGACCGGATGGCCGAGCACCTGCGCGCCGGCTTCCCGTTCCCCGGTCAGGCGCGTATCGACCCAGCCGTAGGCGATGGCGTTGCAGGTCACGCCGAAGCGTGACCACTCGAGCGCCACCGCCTTGGTGAGCCCGTGCAGCCCGTGCTTGGCCGCGCAGTAGTTGGCCATCCCGGGACTGCCGATCAGCCCGGCGGCGGCCGAGATATTGATGATGCGGCCGCCGTGGCCCTCGTGGCGCATGTGCGGGGCGGCGGCCCGGATGCAGTTGAATGCCCCTTTCAGGATGACGTCGACGCAGTCGTCCCACTGCGCGTCGCTCATCTTGTGGATCATGGCATCGAGGGGAAATCCGGCATTGTTCACCAGGATGTCCAGCCGCCCGAATTCGCTGGCTGCGGTGTCGACGATGCGCTGGGCATCGGCGGCGCTGCGCACGTCGCCGGCGCAACCGGTGGCCTTGCCGCCGTCCGCAAGGATCGCCGCGACGACGTTGTCGACCGACGCCTGGTGCAGGGCATTGACGACGAGCGCCGCTCCCTGGCGCGCGAACAGCTGGGCGATGGCCCGGCCGATGCCCTGTCCCGACCCCGTGACCACGGCCACCTTGCCCGCCAACGCTGCGTTCGCCACCATGATCGTTCACCCCCCGGAAGCACCGGCCGACCGCGATGGCAGGACGACGACTCCCCTGCCGACCGTGGTGCGCTCGCCACGCGCGTTGTCGATCCACATTTCGCACTCCACGCAGTGCACGTCGCCATCGCGGTACTTGCCGGTCACCCGGCCGCTGCAGGCCAGTTCGACGTCGAAGAAATCGATGCCCTGGAAGCGGCAGCTGACCTTTTTCAGGAACCCCTCCAGCCCCATCCAGTCGGTCAGCAACCGGGCGGAAATGGCCGCCTTCAGGGCGCCATGCACGATGACGTCGGGCTGCCCGGCAGCCTGTGCGAAGTCCTTGTCGTAGTGGATCTCGTAGTAGTCCCCGGAAGCGCCCGCCCACTTCACCGCCTGGCGCCGGGTCGGCGTCAGGCGCAGCGGCCCCAGGGCCTGGCCGACCGCGACGTCCTCGTAGAACAGCTGTGCCTGCAAAGCCTGTTGCTCCTCAGTAGCGGATGAAGCTCTGGCGCAGCTTCATGACCCGGCTGCCATGCTGGTTGCTCCAGTCGACTTCGAAATGGAAAAACACCATGTGGCCGATGCGCCCCTGCTTCTCCTCGACGTCGGCCAGCACCAGGATGCCCGTGAGCACGTCACCTGGCCGTATCGGCGCGAAGAACTCCTTCTCGAAGCCGGCGTTGAGCAGGCGCTTGAGCGGGAAATCGTACTGCGTCGCCATCCAGTCCATCTTCGCTGGAATGATCGGCCACGCGATGCCGGGGGGCGCGATCATGCCCCCGTAGCGGCTGTTGCGACTCGCCTCGCAGTCCCGGTACAGCGGGTTGTCGTCGAGTGCTGCCTCAGCGAGGCGCCGGATCATGCCCTTCTCGATCTCGCATACGGAGCGGTCGAGTTCCCGGCCGATGAGGTTGCGGATAGCGTCGGTGATGTACGACTTCTCGCCCACTGCCCCTCCAGGTCGCTGACCCGAAAACTGTAGCACCGTTCCTGCGGTTCTCAACGCTCCCGGTACTGCTCCGCGCCGAAGAGAACCGCCCGATGCTCATCGCTGAATCCCTTGAGGCCGCCCTGGATGATCTCCGGACGTACCTTCTCGTCGAATGCGACCAGCCCGCGCTGCACCGCGGGCCGCGCGCGCAGGCGCTGCGCCCAGGCCTCCAGGTGGGGGCGCTGGCCCGGTGTGGCATCGAGCCGGTTGATCACCCAGGGAAGGATGCACATGTCGGCGATCGTGTAGGTCTCCTCGACAAAATAGCTGCGTGCCTGGAGGTGCTGGTCCATCACGCGCATGAGCCGCTCGGTCTCGCGCCGGTAGCGGTCGATCGCGTAGGGAATCTTGTCTTTTGCGTAATAGAAGAAGTGGGCGAACTGGCCGAACATCGGCCCCACCCCCGCCATCTGGAACATGATCCACTGCAGCATGGTGTAGCGCCCCGCGGGGCTCGGCGGCAGGAACCGCCCCGTCTTCTCCGCGAGGTAGACCAGGATCGCGCCGCTCTCCCAGAGCGTGATCGGCTCGCCGTCCGGACCCTCCGGGTCACGCAGCACGGGAAACTTGTTGTTCGGATTCAGCGCCAGGAACTCGGGCTTGAACTGGTCGCCGTCGAGGATATCCACGTAGTGCCAGCACCACTCGAGTCCCGCTTCCTCGAGGAAGATGGAAACCTTGCGGCCGTTCGGCGTCGGCCCGGACCAGAGCTCGAGCATGGTGCTGGTTCCTCCTTGCCGGCCATGCATGGTACCCCGACCGCGATTCGAACGCGGGACCTTCCGCTTAGGAGGCGGACGCTCTATCCCCTGAGCTATCGGGGCACTCGGCTGGACGTCGGCAATTCTAGCCGATCACCGTGACCAGGACCCGCCGGCGGCTGCCGGCGCGGCGGTGCTCCCACAGGTACAGGCCCTGCCAGGTACCGAGCGCTAGACGGCCGGCGCTGACCGGCACGACCAGCGAGTTGCCGGTCAGCACGCTGCGCACATGGGCGGGCATGTCATCGGGTCCCTCCGCGGTGTGGGTGAACAGGCCGTCGCCATCCGGCGCCAGCCGGGCCATGAAGGCCTCGAGGTCGCGGCGCACATCCGGATCCGCGTTCTCGCAGAGGAGCAGCGAGGCGCTGGTGTGCTGCAGGAAGACGGTGCAGGTACCGGCAGCGATGCCGGAGGCGCGGACGACCGCCTCGACCCGGCCGGTGAGGTCAACGGTCCCGCGGCCGGGAGTCGGCATTTCGAAAGCTTCCTGGTGCACCACCCGCGGCATTGTAGAGTAGCGCCATGACACCCGAACGGTTCGCGAAGCTCAGGGCCGTGCTCGATCGCCGGCAGCCGGATCTCACCGTGCTCTGCGAGGACGTGCACAAGTCGCACAACATTTCCGCCATCCTGCGCAGCTGCGATGCCGTCGGTGTCGCCGAACTGCACGCGGTGTCGCCGGGCGGCGAGTGGAGCCGCCACCGCGGCGTCTCCGGCGGCAGCCGCAAGTGGGTCCGCAGCCGCATCCATCGCAGCATCGAAAGCGCGGTTGCTGATCTCCAAGGCAGTGGATATCAGATACTTGCAGCGCATTTCTCGAGTAACTCACTTGACTACCGCAGCGTGGATTTCACCCGCCCGACCGCCATCCTGCTCGGCGCCGAGCGGCTGGGCGTCAGCGCGCAGGCTGCAACGCTGGCGGATGCGCACATCGTCGTGCCAATGCGCGGCCTGGTGGAATCCCTGAACGTCTCGGTGGCCGCCGCGGTGATCCTCTACGAGGCCGCCCGCCAGCGCGAGGAGGCCGGCTTCTATGCCCGGCCGCGACTGGACGAAGGGACTTACCGCGAGTTGCTGTTCGAATGGAGCTACCCGGCCGCGGCCCGCCACTGCCAGGCCCGCGGCCTGCCCTATCCGGCGCTGGATGCCGAAGGCTTCATCCAGCGCCGGCAGCTGGCGGATTCGCTGCGGGAATCGCGGGCGGCGGCAGGTAGGGGGCGCCGTATTTCAGGCGCAGGGTCTTGACCTTGCCGTACCAGGGAATGCTGACGACATAGAGATTGTCGTATTCGTCGGCAGCCATCGGGGGCAGCTTCTTGCTGCCGTGCAGTTCCTGGATCAGCACCGGCAGCGGCTCGGTGTGGGTGATGACCAGCACCACCTTGCCCTTCCAGTCCTTGAGGATGTGCTCGAGCAGGCCATTGATGTCCTTGACGTCCACGACCTGGACCTGCAGGTGCAGGCGGCGCGCCAGCGGCTCGGCCGTCTCCTGGGTGCTGCGGTACTGGTTGGCGAAGATCGCATCGACGCCCGCCACCACGTCCACGTCCCCCAGCACACGTGCCAGCTCCTGAGCCCGGGCCTGCCCGGCCGGCGACAGCCCCGGGTTGTCGCCCTGGCTGCGATCGATGTCGGCGTAGCGGGTGAAGATCACCGTGGTGGTGGCCTGTGATTCGAAGAACCAGGCGAGGCCAAAGGCCACCATGAGGAAGATCAGCACCGCCGCCTGGCGCCGCAGGCGACGGCGTTTGCTCCGGCGCTGGTCGCTGGTCACGGTGCGTGCCCTCCCCACTGGGCCGGCTGCTGCTCATCTTGCATGGCGGCACATTCTACCGGTGCCGCGCCGGCATGGGGCAGACCGGCGGGCGTGAAATCAGGCAACACCGCCCTCGAGGAGCGACAGGGTGGCCGGCGCCGGCAGCGGCAGCACCCGCTGCAGCTGCAGGCCCGCCGCCGCGAACAGGCGGCGGAACTCCGCCTCGGTGCGCTCGCGGCCGCCGGTCAGCGCCATCATGTTCACGTCCATGAACTTGTTCGGATCAGGCGCATTGCCCGGCTTCATCACCGCATCGATGACCAGGATGCGCGCGCCATCGCGCAGCGCCTCGCGACATCCCTGCAGCAGCGCCAGCGCGTGGTCGTCGTCCCAGCCATGCAGGATGCGCTTGAGCACGTAGAGGTTGCCGCCGGGTGGGATGGTGCGGAAGAAGTCGCCACCCACCGCTTCCCAGCGGGCCGCATAGCGCTCGCCGGCGAGCTGCTCCGGGGCCGCGACCACCTGCGGCTGGTCGTAGAGCACGCCGTGCACCTCGGGGTGACGGTCGAGCACCGCTGCCAGCAACCCGCCCTGCCCGCCGCCGACGTCCACCACGAACGGAAACTCGCCGAACGGGTAGCTCGCGGCGATCAGCGGATTCTCGATCTGCGACAGCCGCGCCATCGAACGGTCGTAGATGGTGTTGATCTCCGGGTTCGAGGCCAGGAAATCGAAGAAGGAACGGCCATGCGCCTGGTCGAAGGCCGTCACCCCGGTGCGCAGCATTTCCGGCAGGTGCTGGTAGCTGCGCCAGAGCAGATCCTGCCAGGGGCGGCGCAGGCGGTCGCGCACCGAACCCGGCACGTTGACGCGCAGGAACTCGCCGCGCGGCGTCAGGTGAAAGCAGTGCGCCTCATCCTCGGCAAAGAAGCCGAAGGAAGCGAGGAAGCGCAGCATGCGGTACAGCGTCTCCTCGTGCAGGCCCGCACCGGCCGCCAGCTCCGCAGCCGTCTTCGGCCCCGGCCCGAGGCGATCGGCGATGCCCTGCTCGGCTACCGTCACCAGGCAGCGCACCAGCAGCGCGTTCGCATAGAGTTCCTGCAGGTAAAGCGCGGTTTCCGCGCCTGGGTCGAAGGACCCGGAATCGCTCATCGTCCGTTCGCTCCTTGAACTGGCGGAGAGGGAGGGATTCGAACCCCCGAGGGACGTGAGTCCCTAACGGTTTTCAAGACCGCCGCATTCAACCGCTCTGCCACCTCTCCGCAACGCGACATCGGGCAGGCCGCGCACCCGGCGTGACCCGCAAAACCGGGGCGGATTGTCCGCCGCCCCGGTCCCGCGGCGCAAGTCAAAGGCGACCGGACACCCGGGCTGCGGCTCAGGACGGAGAAATTGTCTCCATCCCTCCCATGTAGGATCTCAGCACCTCGGGGATGCTGATGCTGCCATCGACCTGCTGGCCGTTTTCCATCACGGCCACCAGTGCCCGGCCGGCTGCCACGCCCGAGCCGTTGAGGGTGTGCAGCAGCTCGGGTTTGCCGGTGTCCGGGTTGCGCCAGCGCGCGCCCATGCGGCGGGCCTGGAAGTCCATGAAGTTGCTGCAGGAGGAAATCTCGCGGTACTTCCCCTGCCCCGGCAACCAGACCTCGAGGTCGTAGGTCTTCGAGGAACCGAAGCCGATGTCGCCGGCGCAGAGCGCCATGACCCGGTATGGCAGCCCCAGCCGTTGCAGGATGACCTCGGCATGCCCCGTGAGCGTTTCCAGCGCCGCGCCGGAATCGGCTGGCGGCACCACCTGCACGATCTCCACCTTCTCGAACTGGTGCTGGCGGATCATGCCGCGGGTGTCCTTGCCGTAGGAACCCGCCTCGGAGCGGAAGCAGGGCGTATGTGCGGTCAGCTTCAGCGGCAGCTCGCGCGCCTCGAGGATGCGCTCGCGTACCAGGTTGGTCAGCGGCACCTCGGCGGTCGGGATGAGGAAATAGCCCTGCTCGCCGCTGACGGCAAACAGGTCGGCCGCGAATTTCGGCAGCTGCCCGGTGCCCTGCAGGCTCGCCGCATTCGCAAGATACGGCACGTACACCTCGGTATAGCCGTGCTCGCCGCAATGGGTGTCGAGCATGAACTGGATCAGTGCGCGCTGCAGCCGCGCCAGCGGCCCGCGCATGACGGCGAAGCGCGCGCCAGCGATGCGCCCGGCGGCCTCGAAGTCCAGCCCCAGCCGCGCGCCGAGGTCGACATGGTCCAGTGGCTGGAAGCCGAACTCGCGTGGCGTTCCCCAGCGGCGCAGCTCCTGGTTTGCGCTCTCGTCACGTCCATCGGGCACCGAGTCCTGCAGCAGGTTGGGCAGGCCGAGCTGCAGCTCGTCGAGCTGGCCCTGCACCGCCTGCAGTTCGGCCTCGGCCGCCGCCAGTTCGCCGCCCAGGTGCTCGACCTCGGCCAGTAGCGGGGCGATGTCCGCACCCTGGGCCTTGGCCCGGCCGATGCCCTTCGACCTGACGTTGCGTTCATTGCGCAGCTGCTCCACCCGCAGCTGCACGCCGCGCCGGCTCTCCTCGAGCGCGAGGAAGGCCGCAGTGTCCAGCTGGAAGCCGCGCCGCGCGAGGTTGGCGGCAACGCGCCCGGGATCCGAGCGCAGCAGTCGGGGGTCAAGCATGATCCTGGTTCTCCGGCGGGCGGGTCCCGCCGCCCGCCGCGAATTCTACCCGCAAGCGGGCCGGTTACCGCTGTTTCCTCGGGCCGGCAGCGGCGCGGTTGCGTTCGCGCAGCTCCGCCAGCCGCGCCGCGATCTTCGCCTCCATGCCGCGGCCGGAGGGCTCGTAGTAGGTCCGCTCCGGCAGTCCCTCCGGCAGGTAGCGTTCGCCGGCGGCGAAGGCATCCTCCTCGTCATGCGCATAGCGATAGCCCTGGCCATGGCCGAGGTCCTTCATCAGCCGTGTCGGTGCATTCCGGATGTGCAGCGGCACTTCCAGGGAACCATGCTTCACCACGTCCTCCCGGGCTGCCGCAAACGCGCGGTACACGGCGTTGCTCTTGGCCGCACAGGCGAGGAACACCACCGCCTGGGCGATGGCCAGCTCGCCTTCCGGGCTGCCGAGCCGTTCGTAGGCATTCCAGGCTTCCAGCGTCATGGTCAGGGCCCGGGGATCCGCGAGGCCAATATCCTCGACCGCCATGCGCACCACGCGGCGGGCGATATAGCGCGGGTCGCAGCCGCCATCGAGCATGCGGGCCAGCCAGTAGAGCGCGGCATCGGGGTCCGAGCCACGCACCGCCTTGTGCAGCGCGGAGATCTGGTCGTGGAAGGCATCACCGCCGCGGTCGAAGCGACGCCAGCTGCCGGACACGACCTGGGCCACGGTCTCCTCGATGACGTCCGGCGCGGTGGCGCTGGCGGCACGCGCCACGCCGGCCGCGAGGTCCAGCAGGTTGAGCGCGCGGCGGGCGTCACCGTCCGCAGCCTGGGCGATGGCATCCAGCGCTGCGTCGCTGAACCGCAGTCCGAGGGCACCGAGCCCGCGTTCACGATCCGCCAGCGCGCGGCGCAGCAGCACCAGGAGATCCGCTGGTGCCAGCGGGCGCAGCACATAGACCCGCGCCCGCGACAGCAGCGCATTGTTGAGTTCGAAGGACGGGTTCTCGGTGGTGGCGCCGATGAAGATGACGGTGCCATCCTCGACGAAGGGCAGGAAGGCATCCTGCTGTGCCTTGTTGAAGCGGTGCACCTCGTCGAGGAACAGTACCGTGGGCTGGCCGCGATCCACCTGTGCGGCGGCGATGGCCTCGCGCACATCCTTGACGCCCGCGAGCACCGCCGACAGGCCGATGAAGCGTGCCCCCGCCGCCTGTGCCACCAGCCGGGCCAGAGTGGTCTTGCCGGTGCCCGGCGGTCCCCAGAGGATAGCCGAGTGCAGCGGCCGTGCCTGGACCAGGCTGCTGAGCGGCTTGCCCGGGCCCAGCAACTGCGGCTGGCCCACCACCTCGTCGAGGCTGCGTGGCCGCATGCGATCGGCGAGCGGCTGCCAGCCCGGCGGCGCGCCCTCCTCAGCCGTATCGCTGCCAGTCCCGGCAGACATCCACTATGGGCCGGCGCCCAGCCAGGCTTCGACCCACCCGCACCAGCGGCGCAGGCCGGCGCTGGCCATGAGCCAGCCGATGCCAATGCCGGTGAAATCGGCCAGCACATCCCGGGGATCCGCTGCGCGGTAGGCGAGGAAGCTCTGCAGGAACTCGATCAGCAGCCCGTAGGTTGCGAGTGCGGCGATGACCCTGAGCGTCATCCCCTCGTCGACGACACCGAGGAACCAGACGGCGAGGAAGGCGAAGGCCAGCGCATGCAGGAACTTGTCCCCGTTGGCCACCGCAATGGGTGTCGCCATCGGCAGCAGGGCCAGCACCAGCGTCAGCGCCAGGCCACCCAGGCCGGCGCCCAGCCAGAACCACTTGTAGCGCAGGGGCTGCATGGCGCGACTAGAGGCCACCCTCGCGGATCACATCGGCACCGGGCGGCACCTTGAACGTGAATGCTGCATCATCGACCGGCGCATTGAGACGCACCTCGGTCAGGTACAGGTGCGTCTGCTGGCCGAGCCGGTCCTCCAGCACCAACTCCGCTGGGCGCTCGCCCGCGAAGGCCACCGCCACGCTGCTGAAATCGGCATCGCTGGCGCGCGGCCTGAGCTTGACCCAGGCCAGCTGCTCACCGGTCCAGGTGCTGACGCGCTCGAAACGCTCGAGGATCGTGCGGTTCCCGGTCAGCAGGGCCGCTGGCGTCTCGCCCAGCGCATCGGTCAGGGGCCGTACGGTCACCTGAGCCAGGTCGGCCTCGTAGAGCCAGAGGCGCTGGCCGTCGGCGATGAGCACCCGCTCGTACGGACGCAGGTAATCCCAGCGGAAGCGTCCCGGGCGCTTGAGCAGCAGCGTGCCCTCGGATCGCTCCACCACCTGCTGTTCGGCGTTGACCACTTCCTGGCGGAACTGGGCACGCATCGAACGCGTGCGCTCGAGGAAGCCCTCGAGGCGGGCCATGCCATCCGGCGGGCTGGCCGCGGCGCTGGCCGCGCCGCCCAGGAGCAGCAACGCCGCCACCAGGATGTGCCGGAGAGCCACGCGATCAGGCTTCTGGAGGCGGTGGCGCCAGCACTTCGCGGAAGCCATTGGACTGCAGGGGCCCGACCAGCCCCGCCTGTTCCATGGTCTCGACGAGGCGCGCAGCGCGGTTGTAGCCGATCTTCAGGCGGCGCTGGATGCCGGATACCGAGGCGCGACGTGTCTCGGCGACGATCTGCACCGCCTGGTCGTAGAGCGGATCGGCCTCGCCATTGCCATCCTCGCCGCCCGCGGCCGGCTCGCCGGACAGGCCCGGGATTGGCGTCGACGGCCCCTCGAGGACTTCGTCCAGGTACTGCGGGCTGCCCGAGCCCTTGAGCTGGCCGGCGACGCGGTGGACTTCCTGGTCGGAAACGAAGGCGCCGTGGACCCGCAGCGGCGCGGCCGTGCCGGGGGCCATGAACAGCATGTCGCCATGACCGAGCAGGCTTTCGGCGCCACCCTGATCGAGGATGGTACGCGAATCCACCTTGGCGGAGACCTGGAAAGCAATACGACAGGGGATATTGGCCTTGATGAGCCCGGTGATGACATCCACCGACGGCCGCTGAGTGGCGACGATCATGTGGATGCCGGCGGCGCGCGCCTTCTGTGCCAGCCGGGCGATCAGTTCCTCGACCTTCTTGCCGACGATCATCATCATGTCGGCGAGCTCGTCAATGATGATGACGATGAACGGCATGGGCTGCAGCGGTTCGGCCTTCGCCGGCACGCCATCGGCTGTGTTGGGCGGGAATGGATCCGGGATGCTCTCGCCCTTCTCCTGCGCGCTGCGGATCCGGCGGTTGTAGCCAGCGATGTTGCGCACGCCGAGCGCCGCCATCAGCCGGTAGCGCCGGTCCATCTCCACGACGCACCAGCGCAGCGCGTTGGCGGCATCCTTCATGTCCGTCACCACCGGACAGAGCAGGTGCGGGATACCCTGGTAGACGGAGAGCTCGAGCATCTTCGGGTCCACCATGATGAGGCGGACTTCCTCCGGCTTCGCCTTGTACACCAGGCTCAGCACCATGGCATTGATGCCGACCGACTTGCCCGAACCGGTGGTGCCGGCGATCAGCAGGTGCGGCATGCGCTGCAGGTCGGCCACCACCGACTTGCCCCCGATGTCCTTGCCGAGCGCCAGCGTCAGCGGCGAGTTCATTTCCTCGTAGGCCTTCGAGCGCAGGATCTCGCCGAGGGTGACCAGCTCGCGGGTCTCGTTGGGAATCTCCAGGCCCACGGTCGACCTGCCGGGGATCACCTCGACCACCCGCACGCTGACCGCGGACAGCGAACGCGCCAGGTCCTTGGCAAGACCGCTGATCTGGCTGACCTTGACGCCCGGCGCCGGATTGAGCTCGAAGCGTGTCACCACCGGGCCGGGGTGCACCGATACCACCTCGACCTCGACGCCGAAATCACGCAGCTTCATCTCCACCAGACGCGACATGGCCTGCAGGCCCTCGGTGGAGTAGCCCGTCGCCTGCTGTGGCGGATCGTCGAGCAGCGACAGTGGCGGCAGTTCGCCCGGCATGCTCTGCTCGAACATCCTGACCTGACGTTCCTGCTGCACGCGGACGCCCGGCTCCGGTGGCTTGACGACCGGCTCGATGCGCGGCGGCGGTTTCTTCGCCACCTTCCTGCGCTCGGCACGCACCACCTCCTGACGCTGTTCCTGGGCCTGCTTCATGTCGGCGCGTTCGCGCAGCTGCCGGCCGAAGCCGCGCAGGCGGTCGACTCCCTCGAGGACCAGGCGGCCGATGGTGTCCATGAGCGCGAGCCAGGACAGGCCGCTGAAGATGGAGACGCCGGCCAGCCACAGCGACAACAGCAGAAGCGTGGCGCCGATGCTGCCGAGGCTGTCGGCCAGGCCCCGGCCGACCAGTTCGCCGAGCGCACCGCCGGCCGACTGCGGCAGCGAACCGGCGTCGAAATGCAGCGTGGCGAGGCCGCAGCTGGTGAGCAGGGTCAGCAGGAAGCCCGCCAGTCGCGTGCCGAGGATGGCGCGATCCAGCGGCCCGGGCAGCTTGCGCATCGTGAACACCAGCCAGCCGGCGAGAGCGGTCATGGCCGGCAGCAGGTAGGCCGGGCCGCCGAAGAAGCTGTATGCGAGATCGGCAAACCATGCGCCACCGGAGCCGATCTGGTTGTGGACGGACAATCCGCTGCCGGTGTTGCTGAAGCCGGGATCGCGGGGGTCGTAGCTGAACAGCGCGACCAGCATGATGAGCGCGAGCGCACCCAGCACCCACAGGGCGGACTCCCGCAGGGCATTGCCCGCCGGACCTGCGGGGATGCTGTCACCGTCGAGACGGGCTGCTTTGCTCACCGGAGATTTCGCAACAACAAAAGATGGCGGCTGCCTTCGCGCCAAAGCAGCCACGGGCGATCATAGCAGCAAGTCGCCTGGGGGGTTGAACATCCGGCTGGAGACATACGCCAGGCACTTGGCCCGCTGCGGCATTCTTTCCTACACTACTGCGCCGGGCGGCAAGCCACCCCGGACCGATCGGCGGCAGTGTGCTGCCCTACCGCCACCCGAAGGATTGTCCGATGGCTGAAGCCCAGCACGCCCGACTCCTGATTCTCGGCTCCGGCCCCGCAGGCTACACGGCGGCCGTGTACGCGGCCCGCGCCAACCTGCGGCCACTGCTGGTCACCGGCATGGAACAGGGCGGGCAGCTCATGAACACCACCGAGGTCGACAACTGGCCGGGCGGACCCGAGGGCCTGCAGGGTCCACAACTCATGGAACAGCTGCGCGAGCACGTGGCCCGCCTCGGCGTGGAAATGGTCTTCGACCACATCCACAAGGTGGAGCTGGGCAGCCGGCCCCTGCGCCTCACGGGCGGCGAGCGCGAGTACAGCGCCGATGCCCTGATCATCGCCACGGGTGCATCCGCACGCTATCTCGGACTGCCGGGCGAAACGGCCTATCGCGGCCGGGGCGTGTCGGCCTGCGCGACCTGCGATGGATTCTTTTATAAGGGACGGGACGTGGCCGTGGTGGGCGGCGGCAATGTCGCGGTCGAGGAAGCGCTGTACCTCGCCAACCTCTGCAATCACGTCACGCTGATCCATCGCCGCGACAGCCTGCGCGCGGAGAAGATGCTGCAGGACCGGCTCATGGCGCGGGTACGCAACGGGAACATCGACATCCTCTGGAACCACGAAGTGGCCGATGTGCTCGGCGACGCGGCGGGCGTCAATGGCCTGCGGCTGCGCGGCGCCGACGGAGCCAGCCGCGAGCTTGCCGTCCATGGCGTGTTCATCGCCATCGGCCACGACCCCAACACCGGCATCTTCGCCGGCCAGCTCGCCATGAACAACGGCTACATCACGGTGCGCTCCGGGCTGCAGGGCGGCGCCACCGCCACCAGCGTGCCCGGCGTGTTCGCCGCGGGTGACGTGGCCGACCACGTCTACCGCCAGGCCATCACTTCCGCCGGATCCGGCTGCATGGCCGCACTCGACGCCGAGCGCTACCTCGATTCGGCCTGAGGTTTGACAGCTCCCGCGCCAGCGCCGAGGCTGTGGCGCAGGCCAGCGGGGCCATGGATCATCGGGCACGACGTGCAACTGCAGGTCCTCGACAGCATCGGCGCGGCCAGCGCCACCGAATGGAACGCGCTGGATAACGCCGGCCAGCCATTCCTGCGCCACGAGTTCCTCGCCGCCCTCGAGGACAGTGGCTGCGTGGCCCCGGAAACCGGCTGGACGCCACGGCATGTGGTCGCCCGCGACGACGCCGGCCGCCTGGTCGGCGCCCTGCCGCTGTATCGCAAGACCGATTCCTGGGGCGAGTTCGTCTTCGACTTTGCCTGGGCCGACGCCTATCGGCGCGCCGGGCTGCGCTACTTTCCGAAGCTGGTGGCGGCGGTGCCGTTCACACCGGTCACCGGGCCGCGTCTGCTGATCATCCCAGGCGCCGACCAGCCCGCCGTGGCTGCGGCACTCCTCGACGCGGCGCTGGAACACATGCGTGACACGGGCGCCTCGTCCCTGCACCTGCTGTTTCCGGGGCTGGACGAGGCCGCCAGCCTCGGCCGGCGCGGGCTGCTGCTGCGCAAGGACTGCCAGTTCCACTGGCACAACCGCGGCTACGCCAGCTTCGAGGACTTCCTCGGGCAGTTCACCGCCGAGAAGCGCAAGAAGGCCCGGCGCGAGCGCCGGCGGGTCGCCGAAGCCGGCATCCGCTTCCGCATCCTGGACGGCGATGAGATCGACGACGCGCTGTGGGGCACGATCATGCCGCTCTATGCCAGCACCTTCTGGCGACGGGGCCGCGAACCCTACCTCAGCGAGGATTTCTTCCGGCGCGTGGCGCGAGCGATGCCCGCGCAGATGCTGGTGGTGCTGGCGATGCTGCACGATACACCGGTCGCGGTGGCCATCCTGTTCCGCAGTGCCGACAGCCTGTACGGCCGCTACTGGGGCAGCGCCGGCGACTACCACAGCCTGCACTTCGAGACCTGCTACCACCAGGGCATCGAGTACTGCATCGCCCACGGGTTGCAGCGCTTCGAGCCCGGCACCCAGGGCGAGCACAAGATTGCCCGGGGCTTCGAGCCCGAGGCCGTCTGGTCGGCCCACTGGCTGTCCGACCCGCGCTTCGCGGCAGCCATCGACCGCCACCTGGACCGTGAACGCGAGCACGTGGACCAGTACATCGACGTGGTGCAGGAGCACGTGCCCTTCCGCAGGGAGCCGCCGTGAAACCCGGTGCGCGCCTCGCCTGGATCAGCCCGGATGATCCGCCCGACGCCTTCCCCGACCCCGGCAGTGCCTTCGACCAGCCCAACGGACTGCTGGCCGCGGGCGGCGACCTGGCGCCGGAACGGCTGCTGGTGGCCTATGGTCGCGGCATCTTTCCCTGGTACAGCGCCGGCGAACCGATCCTGTGGTGGTGCCCGGACCCGCGCGCGGTGCTCCTGCCCCGGGATCTGCACGTCTCCCGGCGCCTGGCGCGCACCGCGCGCAGCGGCCGCTTCACGGTCTCAGTGGACCAGGCATTCGGTGCCGTCATCCACGCCTGCGCGGCGGCTCGCGGCGAGGCCGCCACCTGGCTGACGCCGGAAATGATCGCCGCCTACTGCCGGTTGCACGAACTGGGCCTGGCCCATTCGGTGGAGTCCTGGTCGGCGGGACGGCTGGCCGGCGGCGTCTACGGCATCAGCCTCGGCAGTATCTTCTTCGGCGAGTCGATGGTGAGCCTGGTGCCCGACGGCTCGAAGATCGCCCTGATGAAGCTCGCGGTGCTGGCCACCGATCTCGGCATCGGACTCATCGACTGCCAGGTGCCGAATCCGCACCTGCTGCGGCTCGGCGCCGTACTCATGCCACGCGAGGACTTCCTCGCGCAGGTCAGCCGCGGAACCCGCGAGCTGCCGCTGCAGCGGCTGCAGGCCGAACCCGCCGGTGCCGTTCCCTTGCGCCCTTAGGCAAGTTCTTGCACAATCCGCCCGCCCCCGATACCGGAAGCCCCAATGCCGAAAGAGGAAGCCCTCCAGCTGGATGGCGTCGTCACCGAGACCCTGCCGAACACGACCTTCCGCGTGAAGCTCGACAACGGCCATGTGGTGACGGCACACATCTCGGGCAAGATGCGCAAGAACTACATCCGCATCCTCACCGGCGACCGCGTCACCGTCGAGCTGACGCCCTACGACCTCAGCAAGGGCCGCATCACCTACCGCGAGCGCTGAGGCCTTCGGGGGTAATTCGGGGACAGTTTACTGAACTGCACATTTGGCAGTTCAGTAAACTGTCCCCGAATTACCCCCGAATCACGTGATCGCCCGGGCCGTCAGCCCGGCTCGGCAAAATGCGCCAGCTTCTTCGTGTTCGGCAGTGACCTGAGGCCGAGCTTGCCGTCCTCGTCCAGAACGATGCGCACATGGCCACCGTTGGCCAGGTCTCCGAACAGCAGGTGCTCGGCCAGCGGCCGCTTGATGTTCTCCTGGATGACGCGCGCCATGGGGCGCGCGCCCATGGCGGGGTCGTAGCCCTTCTCCGCCAGCCAGTCGCGCGCCTCGGGGTCGAGCTCCACCGTCACGTCGTTGCGCTCGAGGGCGGCCTCCAGTTCCATCACCAGCTTGTCGACGACGCGCAGGATCGCCTCGCGGCCGAGCGGCTTGAACTGGATGATGGCATCGAGGCGGTTGCGGAACTCCGGCGAGAACAGCCGGGTCAGCGCCACCATGCCGTCGGTGGCGTGGTCCTGCCGGGTGAAGCCGATGGAGGCGCGGCTCATCTCCTGGGCGCCGGCATTGGTGGTCATGACGATGATGACGTTGCGGAAGTCGGCCTTGCGGCCGTTGTTGTCGGTCAGCGTTCCATGGTCCATGACCTGCAGCAGCAGGTTGAACACCTCGGGGTGCGCCTTCTCGATCTCATCGAGCAGCAGCACCGCATGCGGATTCTTGCTGATGGCCTCGGTCAGCAGACCGCCCTGGTCGAAGCCGACGTAACCGGGCGGTGCGCCGATCAGCCGCGACACGGTGTGCCGCTCCATGTACTCCGACATGTCGAAGCGGATCAGCTCGATGCCGAGGCAGTGCGCCAGCTGGCGGGTCACTTCGGTCTTGCCGACGCCCGTGGGGCCGGTGAACAGGAAGGCGCCCACCGGCTTCTCCGGCTCGCGCAGCCCGGAACGCGCCATCTTGATGGCCGATGCCAGCGCCTCGACGGCCTGGTCCTGGCCGAAGATGACCAGCTTGAGGTCGCGCTCGAGGTTGCGCAGCTGGTCGCGATCCGAAGCCGAGACACTCTTCGGCGGGATGCGCGCGATGCGCGCCACCACCTTCTCGATCTGCCCCACGTCGACCACGTTGCTGCGCGTCGCCTCGGGCTCCAGGCGCATGCTGGCGCCGGCCTCGTCGATGACGTCGATGGCCTTGTCGGGCAACTGCCGCTCGTTGATGTGCCGCGCCGACAGTTCCGCCGCGGACGACAGGGCCTCATCGGTGTAGCGCACGCCGTGGTGCTCCTCGAAGCGCGAACGCAGGCCCTTGAGGATCTCCACGGTCTCGGGCACCGAGGGCTCGGGCACGTCGATCTTCTGGAAACGCCGCGCCAGCGCATGGTCCTTCTCGAAGATGTGCCGGTACTCGCGGTAGGTGGTCGAGCCGATGCAGCGCAGTTCGCCGTTCGCCAGCACCGGCTTGATGAGGTTGGAGGCGTCGAGCACTCCGCCCGAGGCGGCGCCCGCGCCGATCACCGTGTGGATCTCGTCGATGAAGAGGATCGCACCCGGGTTCTTCTTCAGTTCGTTGATGACGCCCTTCAGCCGCTTCTCGAAGTCACCGCGGTACTTGGTGCCCGCAAGCAACGCGCCCATGTCCAGGGCGTAGATGGTGCAGTCCTTGAGCACCGGCGGCACCTGGCCATCGACGATCATCTTCGCCAGGCCCTCCGCCAGCGCGGTCTTGCCGACACCCGCCTCGCCGACGTAGAGCGGGTTGTTCTTGCGGCGGCGGCAAAGCACCTGGATGGTGCGTTCGATTTCGGCCTGCCGGCCGATCAGCGGATCGATGCGGCCTTCCGCCGCGCGCCGGTTCAGGTTCGAGGCGTAGTTTTCCAGCGCGCTGCCGGAGGGATCTCCCTCGCCCTCCTCGCCTTCGGGACCACGGCTGCCGGTGCCGCGGCGCTCGCCGAACTTGGCAAGCCCGTGGGAAATGAAGTTGACCACGTCCAGGCGCGTGACATCGTGCAGCCCCAGCAGGTAGACCGCATGGGACTGCTTCTCGCCGAAGATGGCGACCAGCACGTTCTCGCCCTTCACTTCCTTCTTGCCGCTGGACTGCACGTGGAACACGGCCCGCTGCAGCACGCGCTGGAAGCCCAGGGTGGGCTGCACGTCCTGGTCACTCTCGCCCTTGAGCCGCGGCGTGGACTGGTCGGTGAACTCCTCGAGTTCGCGGCGCAGGCGCTCCATGTCGGCACCGCAGGACTTGAGGATCTCGGCCACCGCCGGAATGTCGAGGATCGCCAGGAGCAGGTGCTCCACGGTCATGTATTCGTGGCGGTTCCTGCGGGCCTGCTGAAAGGCCTCGTTCAGGCAGTATTCCAGTTCGCTGCTCAGCATGCCTGCCTCACGTTTCCTCCAGCGTGCACAACAGCGGGTGCTGGTGCTGCTGGGCGTACGAAGTAACCTGCGCCACCTTGGTCTCGGCGATCTCGTAGGTGAACACGCCACACACGCCCTTGCCCTTGGTGTGCACCTCGAGCATGACACGGGTCGCCTTCTGCCGGTCCATGGAAAAGATGCGCTCGAGGATCTCCACCACGAACTCCATCGGCGTGTAGTCGTCGTTGATCAGGACCACCCGGAACAACGGCGGCTTCTTGAGCTTCGGCCGGGCCTCCTCGATCGCCAGACCACGGCCGTCTTCCGGTCGCCCACCGGGTGGATTGCCTTCACTGGCCATGACTGAAATCCCAGACATCGACTGCATGCGCGACAATCACCATATTACCGCTGGAAAACCTGCCGTCGACGCACCTCCTGACGGTCGGGGCACGACAATATGTATACCACCCTGCCGGTGGCCGGACCGTGCGGCATCGCACAGCAGACCGGCCGTTGCCGGTGGTTCACTGCGCCCGGTCGGTGGCCCGGCAGCCTGGTGAACCCGCGCCTGAAGTCCCGGCGCCATCCCGATGCCCTGCAACAGGAAATACCTGCCATTTTTCGCCTTACTCCAAGACCTTGATTATGCTAATTTGCGGACTTCCGGACACGGCCTGCCGGCCCGGTCCCTCCTGGTGGGTGCCTGTGGAGCGTCATTGAACCTCGCCGAAGTCATGCATCGGTGCAACGTGCAGAGCCCGGAGGCCCTGCTCGGTCGCGCCAGCGAGACGCTGCCTTTCTGGGTCTCGCTGCTGCTGGTAATTGGCATCGGCTACTACTGTGCGCGCCTCGCCTGGCTTCTGGTTCCCGGGCCAGCGCCGGCAGCCTGGACGCCACCACCCCTGGCTGCGCCCAACACCCCGATTCCGGCCTCCGCCAGCGACCCGGGTGCCTATGCAGCCATTGCCTCGGCCCACCTGTTCGGCCAGGCCACGGCGGAGGCTGCACCCGGCCTCGACAACGCCGCCAACGCACCGGAAACGCAGCTGCAGCTACAGCTGCGCGGCGCAGTCGCCGCCCTCGACGAGCGCTTTGCCCACGCCATCATTGCCGATAGCGGCGGCAACGAAAAGGTGTATTTCATCAAGGATCCGCTACCCGGTGGCGCGGTGCTGCAGCAAGTCCAGGCCGACCGCGTGATCCTCAGCCGCGGTGGCGTGCTCGAGGCGCTGCTGCTGCCACGCGTTTCCGTGGGCGGTGGCGCCGCCGGCCCGCGCACCGCAGCGCCGCAGCCGCTGATCCGCCGGCCGACGCCGGCATCGATGCAGGAAGCCGTGACCCAGAATGCGGCGGCCATCACCGAAATCATCCGGCCGCAACCGTTCATGCCAAACGGCGAACTCAAGGGCTACCGGGTATACCCAGGCCGCAACCGCGAACAGTTCGTGGCCCTGGGCCTGAAGCCTGGGGACCTCGTCACAGAAATCAACGGCATGGCCCTCAATAATCCCGCGCAGGCCATGGAGACCTTCCGTTCCCTGGCCAATACGACGCAGGTCACGGTAACCATCGACCGCGATGGCCAGACACAGTCGCTGACACTGGACTCCAGCCAGGTGGCAACGGCCGGCGAGGCGCCAGCGGCCGAGGTCACGAATGCCGCTGCAGCCGGTTCTGCCGCCGCCACGGCGCCGACCGGCCAGTCCGATGCCGCGGGCGCGGCCAGCCAGTAGTGTGGAAATGCGCATGCGCAGAGCTTCAGGGTTGACGCGGATGATGCAGCAGCTGGTCACGCTGATCCTGGCGCTCGCCCTGGTCACCGGGCCAGTGGCCGCACAGCAGGCGCAGGGCGCCATCACGCCCAACTACAAGGACGCCGACATCCGCCAGGTGATCGAGGCGGTAGGCGCGGTGACCGGCAAGAACTTCGTGCTGGACCCGCGCGTCAAGGCGCAGGTGACCATGCTGTCGTCGGCGCCGATGACGCCCGATGCCTTCTACGAGGCATTCCTCTCCATCCTCGCCGTTTACGGCTATATCGCCGTGCCCTCGGGCAATGTCGTGAAGATCCTGCCCGATGCCAATGCCCGACAGGTCCCCGGCGCGGAGACCGGCGCGGGTGGCGGGCGCGACGCCGATGACATGGTGACGCGTATCCTGCCCGTGAGGAACGTGGCCGCCGCGCAACTGGTGCCGATACTGCGGCCGCTGATCCCGCAGTACGGCCACCTGGCCGCGCACCCCCAGTCCAACATGCTCATCATTTCCGACCGCGCCGCCAACGTCGAACGCATGCAGCGCATCATCGAGCGCATCGACACCGAGAGCACCTCGGACATCGAGGTGATCAGGCTCGAAAATGCCTCGGCGGCCGAGGTGGTGCGGGTGATCACCACCCTCGGGCAGGGTGCCAAGACCGAGGGCGGTGCCGCACCGTCCGCAACCGTGGTGGCCGACGAGCGCACCAACAGCGTCCTGGTGAGTGGCGACAAGACCGAACGACTGCGCCTGCGCACGCTGGTGGCGCACCTCGACACGCCGCTGCAGGAAGGCGGCGACACCCGGGTGCGGTACCTGCGCTATGCCGAGGCCAAGGACCTGGCCACCAAGCTGCAGGCCCAGTACCAGAAGCAGGGTGGCGGCACCGTGCAGGCAGGGGCCAACGCAGTTCCACCCACCGAGCGCGGCGAAGTCAGCATCTGGGCCGATGAGTCCACCAATGCGCTCATCATCACCGCCCCGCCGAAGGTCATGAAGGCCATGATGGCGGTTATCGACAAAGTCGACATCCGCCGCATGCAGGTCCTGGTGGAGTCGCTGATCGTCGAAGTCAGCGCCGACAAGGCCTCGGAACTCGGCGTGAACTGGGCGGTGGGTGACGCCGACCTGGACAACATGGTCGGCGTCACGCGCTTCGACCTGCCGAACACCGGCGGCGGCGGTATCATCGGCCTGGCGGCCGCGGCCAAGAGCGGCGATACGGCCGCCATCGGTGCCGCCATCGGCAAGGGCCTGAACATGGCGGTAGGCCGGGTGCAGGATTCGGGCACCAGCTTCGCCGCACTGATCAATGCCCTGGCCTCGGATGCCAACACCAACATCGTCGGCACGCCGGTCCTCGTGACCATGGACAACGAGGAAGCGGAGATCAAGGTGGGCCAGGAGGTCCCGTTCGTCACCGGCCAGTTCACCAACACCGGGGCCACCAGTGGCGGCACCAGCGTCAATCCCTTCCAGACCATCCAGCGCGAACAGGTCGGCCTGACCCTGAAGCTGACGCCGCAGATCAACGAAGGCGACGCTGTGCTGCTGAAGATCGAGCAGGTGCTCTCGGCGCTGGCTGCCAACGTCCGTGGAGCCGCGGACCTGGTCACCACCAACCGCTCCATAAGCACTTCGGTAATCGTCGAGGACGGCGGCACTCTGGTGCTCGGCGGGCTGATTCAGGATGACCTCACCGAGCAGCAGCAGCGGGTGCCGCTCCTCGGCAGCATTCCCCTGCTCGGCCAGTTCTTCCGCATGGACAGCACCACCAAGAAGAAGACCAACCTGATGGTGTTCATCAAGCCAACCATCCTGCGTGATGCCGCCCAGGCGGCCTTCGAGACCAACGCTAAGTACAACTTCGTGCGCAACCAGCAACTCGCCATGAACCCGGAAAGGGTGCGGCTGATGCCTGGCCAGACTCGGCCCATGATGCCGCCCATCGCGCCGGCGGCCCCGCCCGCCCTGGACCTGCGCCAGCTGCGCCTCGATGCCCAGCAACCCGCCAGCCCGGCCGCTCCCGACGCCAATGGCAACGCCGGCCAGCCAGCTCCCTGAGGAGGTGACACTGGAGTTGCCGGCGGCCGCGGCTCCGGCCGCGTCCGCCGCAGCTGCGGCTGGCACCCGGCTCCTGCCCTTCCCCTTTGCCAAGCGCCATGGCGTCCTGGTCCTCGGCTGCGAGGGCGGCCGCGCGCAGGTCCTCGCCCGGCCCGGGACGCAGCCGCTGGCCATTGCCGAGGCCCGGCGCTGCCTGGGCATGCCGCTGGAACTGCGGCTGGTGGGCAGCGAGGAATTCGACACCCGCCTCCAGGAAACCTACGAGCGCGAGTCCAGCTCCACCATGCAGATGGTCGAGGGACTGCGCGACGACACCGACCTGCTCCAGGTTGCACAACAGCTGCCGGAGCCATCGGACCTGATGGAAAGCGATGACGACGCGCCCATCATCCGCCTCATCAATGCCGTGCTGACCTCGGCGGTGAAGGAAAACGCCTCGGACATCCACATCGAGCCCTACGAGAACCGGCTGGTGATCCGCTTCCGCGTCGACGGCGTGCTGCGCGAAGTGCTGCAGTCCCGGCGGGCGGTGGCGCCGCTGGTGGTATCGCGCATCAAGGTCATGTCCCGGCTCGACATCGCCGAGAAGCGCCTGCCGCAGGATGGCCGCATTTCACTGCGTGTGGCCGGCCGCGCCGTCGACGTCCGTGTTTCCACGATGCCGTCCGGCCACGGCGAGCGCGTGGTCCTGCGGCTGCTGGACAAGCACGCCGGACGCATCGACCTCGACAATCTCGGCATGGATCCGGCAACGCAGGACACCATCGACGAGCTGATCCACAAGCCCCACGGTATCATCCTGGTCACCGGGCCCACGGGCTCCGGCAAGACCACCACGCTGTACGCCGCGCTCGAGCGCATCAATGACAACACTCGCAACATCATGACCGTGGAGGATCCCATCGAGTACTACATCGATGGCATCGGCCAGTCACAGGTCAACACCAAGGTCGAGATGACCTTCGCCCGCGGGCTGCGCGCCATCCTCCGCCAGGATCCCGATGTGGTGATGGTCGGCGAGATCCGCGACCTCGAGACCGCGGAGATCGCCGTCCAGGCGAGCCTCACCGGCCACCTCGTGCTCTCCACCCTGCACACCAACACTGCCGTGGGCGCTGTGACCCGCCTGCGCGACATGGGCATCGAGCCCTTCCTGCTCTCCTCGAGCCTGGTCGGCGTGCTGGCCCAGCGCCTGGTGCGCATGCTCGATCCGGATGCGCGCCAGCCCTACACCGCCTCGGAGTACGAGTGCCGGGTGCTCGGCGTCGACCCGGCGCAGCCGCCGACCCTGTACCGGCCACGCGATGACGTGCCGGGGAGTAGCGGCTACAAGGGACGCACCGGCATCTATGAGCTCGTCACCATCGACGACGAGCTGCGCACCATGATCCACGATGGCTCGGGCGAACACGAACTAGAGCGCCACGCCCGCACCCGCAGCCCCAGCATCCGCGACGATGGCCTGAAGAAGGTCCTCGCCGGCGTGACCACGCTGGAGGAAGTCCTGCGGGTGACGCGCGCCAACTGACCGCCGGGAAAAGCGGAGCGGCAACGGCCCATGGGCGCCTTTGAATTCACCGCAGTCGACAGCGGCGGGCGCGAGACCCGCGGGGTCATCGAGGGCGACACGCCACGGCAGGTGCGGCAGCTGCTGCGCGAGCGCAGGCTGTTGCCGCTGACCGTTGCCGAGGTCGCACAGCGCGAAGCCACCAGGCAACGCTCCTTCACGCTGCGGCCGTCGATGACGGCCGCCGACCTCTCGCTGGTGACCCGCCAGCTGGCCACCCTGGTGCAGTCGTCCCTGCCGCTCGAGGAGGCGCTGCTGGCGGTAGCCGAGCAGACCGAGTCGCCGCGGGTGAAGAGCATCCTGCTCGGTGTGCGTTCCAAGGTCATGGAGGGGCACACCCTGGCCGATGGCCTGGGCGACTTCCCCAAGGCCTTCCCCGAGATATTCCGGGCAACCGTGGCTGCGGGCGAGCAGTCCGGCCACCTCGACGCAGTACTGGAGCGCCTCGCCGACTACACGGAGGGCCGCCAGGAACTGCGGCAGAAACTGCAGAACGCGATGATCTACCCGGTGGTGCTCACCGGCCTGGCGCTGCTCATCGTCGGCGGCATGCTGGTCTACGTGGTGCCCAAGGTGGTGTCGGTGTTCGCCAGTACCGGCGGTGAACTGCCGTTGCTGACCCGATCGCTGATTGCCGTCAGCGACTTCCTGCGCAGCTACGGCATCCATCTCGCCATCGGCCTGGCAGCACTCGCCTGGGGTGCCAGGCGACTGCTGCAACAGCCCGGGCCGCGCCGCCGCTGGCACCAGACACTGCTGCGACTGCCGGTGGTCGGCCGCCTCACGCGCGGCTTCAACACGGCGCGCTTCACCCGCACGCTCAGCATCCTCAGCGGCAGCGGTGTGCCGGTGCTGGAAGGGCTGCGTATCGCGGCCGAGGTGGTCACCAACCTGCCGATGCAGTCCGCGGTCCAGGATGCGGCCGAGCGCATCCGCGAGGGGGCCCCCATCGGCCGGTCGCTGGCTGCCAGCGGCCATTTCCCGCCGATCTGCATCCACCTGATTTCCAGCGGCGAGGCCAGCGGCGAACTCGAGGCCATGCTGTCCCGTGCCGCAGCCAACCAGGAGAAGGAAGTCGACGGGCTGATTTCGGCGTTGATGGGCCTGCTGGAACCCGCGCTCATCGTCACCATGGGCCTCATCGTGCTGATGATCGTGCTGGCGATCCTGCTGCCGATATTCCAGATCAACCAGCTCGTCGGCTGAGTGCGTATCGGGCTATTGCCAAGGCGTTGAAATCCGATTATATAGCCGCCAATCAGCGCAGCCTGGAACGTCCCGTGAGGAAGGCCAAGACCAGAAAGAAGCCTGCGGCAAGCCGGCCGGAGGTTGAATCCGAGCCGGAAAGCGATCGCGGGGTCGACGATGCCGATGCCGATTCTGACGGCGAAGGGGATGGCGGCAGGGCCGCGGCATCCACCGACAACGTCGGCGACATCTCCGTCGAAGTCAACGTCGAAGACCTGATCGCGCAGATCGAAACCGAGAGCAAGGGCGGGCTGGCACCCGACGGCTCGGCACGCCGCAAGATCGAGGACATCCTCGAGGAGAAGCGCGTGGCGAAGGAGATCATGGATCTCGAGGACTTCGACATCGGCGACTGACGCCGGATCAGCCGGCGGGGCGGCCGCCCTGCCTCAGTGAAAGTCGCGACTGCGCACGACCAGCCTGCCGAGCAGGGAGCTGTAGTCCTCCAGCCTGCCGGCGATCACGTGCAGCACATCCCCCTCCCGCTGCAGTTTCCCCCATACAGCCATGAGTGTCGCCTGCAGCAGGATGCGCCGCTGTTGCAGCGCGAGCCGTTCCCGGATGATGAGATTGACCTGCCCGGTCTCGTCCTCGAGGGTCACGAACACGACACCGCTGGCGCTCCCGGGGCGTTGCCGCGTGATGACCAGGCCCGCCGCATGGACCAGGCTGCCATGCTCCAGGCACCAGAGATCAGCGGCACTCGCCACGGCCCTGCGGGCCAGGCCGGCGCGTAGCAGCGCCAGCGGGTGGCGCCCCAGAGTCAGGCCGGTGCTGGCGTAGTCGGCGACGATGTCCTGGCCCTCCGTGGGCCTGCACAGCAGTGGAATGCCTTCGCTGACCTGCGGCCGCGGCCACAGGGGCAGTGGCGGCTCCGCGCCGGCCACCGCCCAGGCGGCACGGTGGCGATGGCCGGCGATGGCCGCCAGCGCACCGCAGGCGGCGAGCACCTCCAGTTCGCGCCTGCCGATGCCAGTACGCCCGGCGAGGTCCTGCACGCTGGCAAAGGCCCCCGCCCCGCGCGCCGCCACCAGGCTCGCGGCCGAAGCCGCGGACATGCCGCGGGCCAGCCGCAGCCCGAGGCGCAGCGCCGGCCCCGCTGCCCCCGGCTCCAGCCCGCAGTCCCAGTCGCTGGCGTTGACGTCGATGGGCCGAACCTCCACGCCATGGCGGCGCGCGTCCTGCACCAGCTGCGTGGGCGCGTAGAAACCCATCGGCTGGCTGTTCAGCAAGGCACAGGTAAAGGCCGCGGGCTCGTGATGCTTCAGCCAGGCCGAGACATACACCAGCAACGCGAAACTCGCCGCATGCGATTCCGGGAAGCCGTATTCACCGAAACCGAGGATCTGCTGGAATATCTGCCGGGCGAATTCCGGGGCGTAGCCGCGCCGGCGCATGCCTTCCATCAGGCGGCGCTCGAAGGGCTCGAGTCCGCCGCGGCGCTTCCATGCCGCCATGGCCCGGCGCAGTTCGTCGGCTTCGCCGGGCGTGAAGCCGGCGGCAACGACGGCCAGCTGCATGACCTGCTCCTGGAAAATGGGTACGCCCAGGGTGCGTTCCAGCACCTGCCGCACCTCGGCGCTCGGGTAGCTCACCGCCTCCTCGCCGCTGCGCCGGCGCAGGTAGGGATGGACCATGTCGCCCTGGATCGGTCCCGGGCGGATGATCGCCACCTCGATCACCAGGTCGTAGTAGCAGCGGGGCCGCAACCGCGGCAGCATGGCCATCTGTGCGCGGGACTCGATCTGGAACACGCCGATGGTGTCGGCACGGCTCACCATGGCATAGACCCCGGAATCCTCCGCCGGCACGCTGGTCAGCGTGAGGTTGCTGCCGCGACGGGCGTTGACCAGTGCCAGGGCGCGGCGAATAGCCGACAGCATGCCGATGCCCAGGATGTCCACCTTGAGCAGGCCGAGGTCATCGAGGTCATCCTTGTCCCACTGGATGACGGTGCGCTCCTCCATGGCCGCGTTCTCGACCGGCACCAGCCCGGCCAGCGGGCCGCGGGAAATCACGAAGCCGCCGACATGCTGGGACAGGTGGCGCGGGAAGCCGATGAGTCCCCGGGCCAGGCCGACCAGGCGGCGCACCACGGGACTCGCCGGATCGAGCCCCGCCTCGACGATGCGTGCGTCGTCGATCTGGCTGCCGTCCCACCACTGCATGGCACGGGCCATACGCTCCAGCTGCGGTGCCGCCATCCCCAGGGCCTTGCCGACATCCCGCACCGCGCTGCGGGGGCCGTAGGTGATCACCGCGGCGGCGAGCGCGGCGCGGTCCCGGCCATACTTGCCGTAGACGTACTGGATGACTTCCTCGCGACGCTCGTGCTCGAAGTCCACGTCGATGTCCGGCGGCTCGTTGCGCTCGCGGGAAATGAAACGCTCCATCAGCATGGCCATGCGTGACGGATCCACCTCGGTGATGCCCAGGCAGAAGCACACTGCGGAGTTGGCCGCCGAGCCCCGCCCCTGGCAGAGGATGCCGCGCTGGCGTGCATGGCTGACGATGTCGTGCACGGTGAGGAAGTAAGGCTCGTACTGCAGCTCGGCGATGAGCGCCAGCTCGTGCTCGATCTGGTGGCGCAGGCTGGCGCCGATGCCATCCGGCCAGCGCTGGCGAATGCCGGCCTCCACCAGCTGGCGCAGGTGACTGGCGGGTGACGCCCCGGGTGGCACCAGCTCCCGCGGATACTCGTAGCGCAGTTCGTCGAGACTGAAATGGATGCCCGCGGCGATATCCAGGCTGGCGCGCAGCAGCTCCGGCGGGTAGATCTCGCGCAGGCGCGCCAGCGGCCGCAGGCTGCGCTCGGCGTTCGGCTGCAACCGGCCCGCGGCACCGGCCAGCGTACTGCCGAGGCGGATCGCCGTCAGCGTGTCCTGCAGCGCACGCCGGCCGCTGTCGTGCATGTGCACGTCGCCGACGGCGACTGCAGGCAGCCCGCAGGCCGCGGCCATGCCCTGGAGACGGGCCAGCCGTGCCCGGTCACGGCCACTGGCGAACAGCCCGATGCCGAGCCAGGCGCGCCCGGGAAAAAGACGGCCCACCCAGGCGGCTTCGGCTGGCCCGGCGGCCTCGTCGGCCAGCCAGATGGCGCGGCAGCCATCGAGGCGCATGGCGAAATCCCCGCGTCCCAGGCGATAGCTGCCCTTGGGGGCCGCACGCCGGCCGCGGGTGATGAGCTGGCAGAGCTGGCCATAACCGTCCCGGCTGGCTGCCAGCAGCACCAGGTGCAGGCCGTCCTCCAGGCGCAGTTCCGTGCCGACGATGAACTTCAGCCCCGCCTTGCGCGCGGCGACATGGGCGCGCACCACGCCGGCAACGGAGCACTCGTCGGTGATGGCGAGCGCCGCATAGCCGAGTGCCGCGGCGCGCTCCACCAGTTCGGCGGGATGGGATGCGCCCCGCAGGAAGGTGAAATTGCTGATGCAGTGGAGTTCGGCGTAGCCGGGCAACGCCTGTTGTTGCGACTGTTCGGGCATCGACGGGCAGCTGGCCTGGCAGGATCACCCGAACAGGCCGTGCAGGTACCAGCGTCCGCTGCGGCGCTCACGGAAAACCCACAGCCGCATGCCCCGCCGGCTGCGGGCCACGTAGTAATCGCGACGCACATCGTCACCATCCCACCAGCCCGCCTCGATGCGTTCCGGGCCGTCTACGAGGACCAGGGCACCCTGGAACAGCGGCACTTCCCCGCGCCGGGCCAGGGCCGCCGGTTCGGCCAGGATCCACAGCGGCCGCAGGCTGCAGGCCACGGCGCCTGCGAATGCCGGCTCCGGCTTCATAGTGCCCGGCTCCATGGCATCGACCACCGGCCGCCAGGCCCGCTCGGGGCGCTGCTCGGGACTGGTCCGCAGCCCGTGCACCGCATGCATGCCGAGGCGCAGCCGCAGCCGCTCCATCAGCCCGGCCAGCCGCTCGCCCTGGTCGAGCCTCAGGCCGAGCAGGTCTGCTGGCGTCACGGGCTGCAACCCGGCGACGTCGGCCTCCAGCACCAGGGCAACCACGGGCGCAGCCAGGCGCAGCGCGGAGAAATGGATGGCTGCCAGTTCGCGCATCCCCGCCACGTCGCTGCTGGGCCTGAGCAATCCGATGCGCAGCAGGCTGTCGCCAGCAGCGTGGTGACGCAGGCGCAGCCAGAGAACCTGCGCCCCCGCCTGGCGTGGCTGCAACCGTGCATGCAGCCTGAGCAGCAGCAGTTGCAGGGCCTCGAGCAGCAGCCTGCCGTCACGGGTTTCCACCGGCAGTTCCAGCTCCTCGCGCAGACGCTCCTCATGGCGGCAGGCCGGGCGCAGTTCCGGGCGCCGTCCCAGCGCCTCGTCGATCTCCTGCAGGCATTCCCGGCCAAGCCGGCGCGCGAGGCCATCACGCGGCAATCGCATGCAGTCGCCGAGGTTGCGGACACCCATGCGCAGCAGGCCGCCCACCACCGCTGCGGGCCAGCCGGGCAACTCGACGGGAATGTCAGCCAGCACGGCCGGCAGCTGCGCCTCTTCCATCACCAGCTGCCGCCGCCCCGAGCGTGCCAGCCAGAGTGCCGCCCGCGCCGTGGGCGCGATGGCGGCCTGGAGCTCGTGGCCGCGCCCGCTGATCCCGGAAACAGCCGCCTCGAGCAACGCCCCTGGACCACCGAACAGCGCGAGGCTCGCCGCGATCTCCAGCAGCAGGGCATCACCACCGGGGTCCACATTGACCAGCGGCGTGAAGCGCGCCATCCAGGCGGACAGGCTGGCCAGGGCAGCCTGCTCCAGCTCAGGCCGGCGCTGCCGGACGCCAAGATCGGGCAGCAGTGCCAGCGCCGCGTTGAGCGGCATACCGGAGTGAATGCCACAGGCGGCGGCAGCCGCGCTGGGCAGCAGGATGACGGGACCCCGCCGGCCGTCGGCGACGACCGCCTGTGGTGCATCGCCTGGCGATGCCACCACCTCCAGGGGCAGTTGCGGCAGCTGCAGGCACAGCCAGAGGCGGCGGGTGCCGCCAGGCGCGGGCAGCCCGGCAGCAGGCACCGCGGCCGGCGGCGGGGCCGCGGCCGTGAACGGCAGGGACAGGTTCGGGGACCGCCGGGGCATGGCGCATCAGCCGATGTCTGCGACCGCCACCGCCGGTGGCCCGCCCCTGCGCTTGAGGACATGCAGCCTGGCGGGGCCCGTTGCGCACTCCCGCATGAAGTGGATGCGCAGCGGCGCCGGTGATGGCACCCGCCGCAGCCTGGCAGCACGAAACAGCAGGACCCAGGTATTGCCGGGTTCCGCCGCCAGCTGCAGGCGTCGCAGCGATGTCTTCCCGGCGGTATCCGCCCAGCCTGCCACCACGGCGCAGCTGCGTGAGCGCAGCGCCTGCTCCATGGCCCACAGGGTGTCCGCCTCCTGCTTCGAGTGCACGACCAGGAATCTCACGGGATCAAGGCCGGCACCTGCCAGTGCGGGCGCGTAGGGAATGTAGGGCGGCGCAATCAGCATGACCTGCCCTGCTGCCGCGCCGGCGTCCGGTGCCCGTGCCACCAGCCGCCTCAGCGCCGGCAGCAGCAGCGTGAACTCGCCCGTGCCATGGGCTTCGACGAGCAGTTCGGTCAGCTGCCCGAGCGGCCAGCCACCACCGAGGGCCCGGTCGAGCCCCGGCCAGCCCGTCGGCAGTTCCGCAGCCATGGCTGCCGATGCGCGCCCTGCCTGCCAGATGCGGGAATCCTGCAGCAACCGGCCAATCGCTTCCCGGGACGCCACGGAGCTGCCGCTATTGTCAGGAGAGGTGGTTGCGCAGCACGCCGACCACCACGCCCTCGATGACCATGGGGTCTTCCTGGAGATCGACACGGATGGGCTCGAAGTCGGGGTTCTCCGGGATGAGCCATACCACCGGGCCTTCCTGGCGGTAACGCTTGACGGTGACTTCTTCCTCGAGCCGCGCCACCACCACCTGTCCGTTGCGTACCTCGGGCGTGCGACAGACGGCCACGAGGTCGCCATCGAAAATCCCCGCGCCCTGCATGCTCATGCCCTGCACGCGCAGCAGGAAGTGCGGCTTCGGATTGAACAGCGATGCATCGACGCGGTAGCGGCCCTCGATGTTTTCCTGGGCGAGTATCGGGTGACCGGCGGCGACGCGGCCGATGAGTGGCAGCAGGTCCTGGTCACGCAACCCGTCCCTGGCCTGGCCCTTGACCTGGATGCCACGGGATGCGCCTGGCAGCAGGTCGATGACTCCCTTGCGCCGCAGGGCTCGCAGGTGTTCCTCGGCGGCATTGGCGGAGCGGAAACCCAGCGCCCGGGCAATTTCCGCACGTGTGGGCGGCATCCCGGTTTCATCGATAAACGACTGTATGAACGAAAGAATTTCAGCCTGTCGGGAGGTGAGTTCATCCATGTCCGGATACCTGTAAATAATCCCAATACTGTGATTATCTACAGTTACCTGCCTGGTGCAAGCCCGGTTTGCCCAGCCAGCTGCACCGGAACCCGCCACTGGGCACTCCCCTGTATCGCGCCCGCTCAGATGTATCCGGCCCGCTGCCTTCCCGCTGTCCATGTGGCCATCGATGAGCAGCCATCAACGACAACACGCTCATCCCGCTCGCCACGATGTCCGCGCGGGTCCGCCAATTGCGAAGCACAGCGGATTCGTTCATGATTATGACCGCTTTGGGGGAAGCTCCAGCAGTTTTCTCCCGCGTTTTGGCCGCGGTATTCGCCGCAATCTTGTCAAGATCACCAATCCAGAGGACTAGTGATGAACACAAAGCTCGCAATTAAGGCAGGCGTTGCCGCTCTCGCACTGATGATGGCAGCCGGCTGCTCGTCCGTTGCAAAGAAGGACTTCGATGCGCTGAGCGCCAAGGTCGACCAGCTGAGCCGTGACACCGCATCCGCCAAGTCCGCTGCCGACGCCGCCAGCGCCGCCTCCAGCGAGGCCGGCCAGAAGGCCGCGGCCGCCCAGAGCACCGCCAACCAGGCCCTGAATGCCGCCAACCAGAGCCAGGCCTGCTGCGATGCCACCAACGAGAAGATCGACCGGATGTTCAAGCGCAGCCAGGCCAAGTAAAGCCTGAGTCATGCAAAAAAGGCCGCAGCGCAAGCTGCGGCCTTTTTCTTTGGCGGGTCCGTCCGCCGTTCCGCGCCGGTCACCTGCGCGGGTATTTCACCGCATCCATGGCCCGCCGTGCAGGCGCATCGCGCGCCGGCAGATCGCCGGCACCAGCACTGCCGCCGGCTGCATCCGCCACCTGCGCCGGGCCACCTACCCGCACCGGAATACCGAGCTTCGCGCGGTAGACCTCGTCCACCAGCGGCCAGTCCACCTCTGCCGGACGTCCCTCGGTGGCCCGCACGTAGCGGGCCATGAGATCCGTCATCCCCTGGTCGGCGGCACCGGCATCACCCTCCAGGTGCGGATGCACCTCGAGATACAGGCCATCGGCGGCCCAGCCGAACTTGTAGGGCTGGTTGACGATCTGCACGGCTGCACCGACCGGCACCTGGGGAAACAGCCACTCGATGTCCTCGGGATACATGCGGATGCAGCCATGGGTGACCTGCATGCCGATGCCGACCGGCCGGTTGGTGCCGTGGATCAGGTAGCCCGTGCTGGTCAGGCGCATGGCGTAGTCGCCCAGTGGATTCTTCGGTCCCGGTGGTATCGCCCGCGGCAGGATGTCGCCGTCAGCGGCATGCTCGGCACGTATGCTGGCCGGTGGATACCAGGTCGGTTGCTTCTGCTTGGAGAGGATCCGGTGCATGCCAATGGGTGTGGCCCAGTCCATGCGGCCGATGCTGACGGGAAAGGTTGCCACCACCGGCCGGCCCCCGTCTCGCGTGAAATAGTAGAGCCGGTATTCGGCGATATTGACCAGCACGCCCTGGCGCGTGCCTTCCGGCAGCACGTAGCGAGTCGGCAGCAGGATTTCCGTATTGTCACCAGGCAGCCAAGGGTCGACACCCGGGTTGGCGCGCACCATGTCCTCGTAACCGAGGCCGGCACGCCGGGCAATGTCGGTGAGTGTGTCCTCGTAGGTCGAGCGCACGGTCGCCAGCGCGCCGACCAGGTCTGATCCGGGCTCCAGTGCCAGCGTCTCGGCCCGCAAGCCCGGAAGCGCAAAGCCGATCAGCGTCGCCAGCACCAGGGCCTGGATGCGGTGGCAACCAGCAAGGCAATGCGGCAAGAATCGCGACGGAAGATGCATGACGCCATTCTATTGGGAGCCCCGGCCGGCGGCCAGCGCAGCGGCCAGCCGATCTCAGAAACGGATCAGGCAGGCCCCCCAGGTGAAGCCGCCGCCGAAACCCTCCAGCAACAGCAGGTCGCCGCGCTTCACGCGGCCATCGCGCACGGCGACATCCAGCGCCATCGGTATCGATGCGGCAGATGTGTTGCCATGATCCTGCAAGGTGAGCACGACACGCTCCATCGGCATGTCCAGCCGCCTGGCCGTCGCCTGGATGATGCGCAGGTTCGCCTGGTGCGGAATCAGCCAGTCAATCGCCGCGTGCTCCAGGTTGTTGGCGCCGAGCGCTTCGTCGACCAGACCCTCGAGGGTCTTCACGGCAACCTTGAACACCTCGTTGCCCTTCATGTGGATGAAGGCACCGGCATCGTCGCCGAACACCGGCCCCGGGCAGCGCGAGGGACCGTACGGGTGGTACAGCAGGTCCTTGTAGCGGCCATCGGCACCGAGATGGCAGGAAACGATCCCGGGCTCGTCGGCAGGCTTGAGCACTACCGCGCCGGCGCCATCACCGAACAGGACACAGGTGGTGCGGTCGCTCCAGTCGGTGATGCGTGAAAGCGTTTCCGCGCCAATCACCAGGGCGCAGCGTGCCTGCCCGGTGGCGACGAACCGGTCGGCGATGCTGAGCGCGTAGATGAACCCGCTGCAGGCGGCCTCGACGCTGAATGCCGCACAGCCATGGATGCCCAGCCGTTCCTGCAGCAGGCAGCCGACGTTGGGAAACACGACATCGGGCGTGGTGGTGCCGACGACGATGAAATCGATGTCGGCTGGGGTGACGCCAGCCGCCTCCATGGCACGGCGCGCGGCTTGCTCGGCCAGGTCAGCCGTGGTCTGCGTCGCGGCTGCAATATGCCGGCGTTCGATGCCGGTGCGATCGCGGATCCACTCGTCGGTGGTGTCCACCATCTTCTCGAGGTCCTGGTTGGTCAGGATGCGCTCGGGCAGGTAGCGTCCGGTGCCGGCGATGCGCGAGTACATCTAGCTGGCCTGTTCCTGTAGCAGCTTGCGGATCTGGTCGGGCACCTGCTTGGAAACCTCGATCATCGCCGTGTGGATGGCCTGGCGGAACGCAACCCTGTCGGCACCACCGTGGCTCTTGATGACGATGCCATCGAGTCCCACGAGGCTGGCACCATTATAGCGGCGTGGGTCGAGCTTGTTGGCCAGCGAACGCAGCACCGGCAGTGCCACCAGGCCCGCAAGCCGCCCATAGATGCCGGAACGGAATTCCTGCTCGAGGAAGTGGCGCACCAGGCGGGCCGTTCCCTCCATCGACTTGAGGGCGACATTGCCGGTGAAGCCATCGCAGACCACGACATCGGCACGCTGGTCCGGGATGCGGTCGGCCTCGATGAAGCCGACGTAGTTCAACGGGCTTGCGGACAGCAGCGCGGCCGCCTGCTTGACGGTCTCGTTGCCCTTGATCTCCTCCTCGCCGATGTTGAGGAGCGCGATGCGCGGAAACTCGATGTTCTCGATGCCGGTGGCCACCACCGAACCCATCACCGCGAACTGGAACAGGTGCTCGGGCGTGCAATCCGAGTTGGCGCCGAGGTCGAGCATGTAGGTGCGGCCGTGGATGGTCGGCACCGGTACCATGATGGCCGGGCGGTCGATGCCAGGCAGGGTCTTGAGGACGAAGCGGGCGGTCGCCATCAGCGCGCCGGTGTTGCCGGCGCTGACGCAGGCGTCAGCCTGGCCGGATTTCACCAGGTCGATCGCCACGCGCATGGAAGAGTCCTTCTTCTTGCGCAGGGCATCGGCCGGATGCTCGTCCATGCCCACGACCTGGCGGGCATCCTGGACGGTCACGCGGGAGGCGACCTCACCGAGGTCCTGGACGAACGGATCGATGACTTCGCGCTGCCCGACGAAGATCAGGTGCAGGTCCGGGTGCTGGCGCAGCATCGCCAGCCCGGCGGGAACGCAGACGGCGGCACCCTTGTCGCCGCCCTGGGCATCCAGCGCGATGGTAACGGGCCTGGACAAGGCTTGCCCTCAGGCTGGATGCGGTGATGAAGCGGTGGTACGCGGTGAAAGACGGCTGGCGCGGCTACTCGGGCGCTTCTTCCGCGGTGTCGATGACTTTCTTGCCGCGGTAATAGCCGTCGGGGCTGACATGGTGGCGGCGGTGCGTCTCGCCGGTGGTCGGCTCGACCGAGACCGCCGGCTTCTCCAGCCGGTCATGCACCCGGCGCATGCCACGCGTCGACGGTGTCCTGCGACTCTTCTGAACTGCCATCTCGAACTCTCCTGCAAAGTCTATTTTCGGTCCCGGCCGTCATCCCGGATCAGGGCACCCAGGCCGGCGAAGGGCCGGTTCACCCTGGTCTCGGGGACAGGCTCCACGATCTGCGCGGCCGCATCGCCAGCGGCCGCATTGCAACCCTTGCCCGCGTCATGCAGCGGTGCCAGCGGCATCATCGCCAGGATCTCATCCTCGACCATCGACCGCAGCGGCAATGCTCCGTCGCGGTCGAGCAGGACGCTGTCGAACGGATCGGCCAGTTCCCCGGCTGCCGCCTCGTCCGGCACCGCGGTCAGCGCCACCTGCAGGTCCACTGGCCAGTCCACCGCAGCCAGGCAGCGCTGGCACACCAGCGGCAGCAGGCCAGCGACGGCGACCTCCACCACGGGGAAGTCCTCCGGCCCATTCCGGAACCGCAGCGCCACCTCGAGATGGCCGCCAGTGTCCGCCGCGAGCAGCGCGGCCACGCGTGGCAGATCACTGCCGCGGACACCTTCGGTCAGGCCTGCACCCGCCGCCGACAGTTCCAGGAGCTGCGCGGATCCAATGCGCTCAGCGAGCATAAACGGGGAAGTTTAAGGAGGCTGGCATACCCTGTCAAAATCCGCTAGCGTCGCCCTGCCATGCAGAAAGCCGCACCCGCAGCCACCGGCATCGCGCCGCAGGTCGTACTGGGGTCAGGCTCCCGGTACCGCCGGGAACTGCTGGCACGCCTGCTCCCCGCATTCGAAGTCGTGGTGCCGCAGGTCGACGAGATCCCGATGCGGGGCGAGGCCGCGCCCGCCCTCGCCATCCGCCTGGCCCGACTCAAGGCCGCAGGTGTCGCCTCTGCCTGGCCGGATGCCGTCGTCATCGGCAGCGACCAGGTTGCCGAATGCGCCGGGCGAATCCTCGGCAAACCCGGGACTGCCGCTGCAGCGGTTGAACAGCTGTGCCACTGCGCCGGCCAGCCGCTGGTGCTGCACACCGCGGTTGCAGTGCAGGGCCCGGATCGCCGCGTCATGGAGCACCTCGACCAGACCACGCTGCGCTTCCGGAACCTCCAGCGCGATGAAATCCAGCGTTACGTCGACCGCGACAGTCCCCTGGACAGCGCCGGGGCGTTCCGCTTCGAATCACTGGGTGTCGCGCTGTTCAGCGAAGTCGCCACCCGCGATCCAGCCGCCATCCAGGGCCTGCCCCTGCTATGGCTGGCCGAAGCATTGCGGGAACTCGGGGTGCGGATCATCTAGCCGGGTTGCGCGTGGCGCGCAGCCGTGCCAGCACCGCGCGCAGATCCTCCGGCAACGGACTCGTGACGCGGATGACGCGCTCATCGCGCGGGCTGGCGACGGCGATCGACGCCGCGTGCAGGAACAGCCGCTGCAGTCCCGCCTGGTCCACCACGGGATCGGGGTCCAGGCCATAGCGCGGATCACCGGCCAGCGGCAGCCCGATATGGGCGGCATGGACACGGATCTGGTGAGTGCGCCCCGTGAGCAATGCCACTCGTACCAGCGTCGTACCCGGCAGGCGCTCCTCCACCATCATGCGGGTAGCGGCAGGCTTGCCACCGGCATCGACGCGCACGTGGCGCTCCCCGCCCCGCCTCTCGGTGGTGAGCAGCGGCGCATCCACCAGCCGCTCCTCGGCCCGCAGCCTGCCGACCAGCAGGGCAAGATAGATCTTCTCGACCTCCCCGGCCCGGAACTGGGCCTGCAGCTGCCTGAGGCTCGACGCGCGCTTGGCAAACATCAGGCAACCGCTGGTGTCGCGATCCAGCCGATGCACCAGTTCCAGGAACCGGGCATCGGGACGCGCCGCGCGCAGCAGTTCAACGGCGCCGAGGCTGACACCGCTGCCGCCATGCACCGCCAGCCCGGTCGGCTTGTCGAGCACCAGCAGGTCCGGGTCCTCGTAGAGGATGTGGGTCTCGATCCAGCCGGCGCTGCCGGGGCGCACCGGCCGTCCCGCCGTGCCCGGGGCCTGGCGCACCGGCGGGATACGCACCCGGTCACCGGCCTCCAGCCTGTGGCTGGCCAGGACCCGCCGGCTGTTCACCCGCACCTCGCCGGAGCGGATGATCCGGTACACATGGGTACGGGGCACGCCCTTGAGGCGTGCCACGAGGAAGTTGTCGAGGCGGCGGTTCGCCTCTTCCGCATCGACGGTAATGGTCAGGACACCGGGCCGGTTGGCCTCCGGCTGGCCCGGTGCTGGGTGGTCGGCGTTCAAGACTGGCCTAATCCATTGATGGCAAAGGTCCTGGCTGGTATATTACCGGCCGCGTACGCTTTGTGCGCTTTCGGTCTCCGGGCTGAGGTGTCCGTCCCCGACGGGCCCGACACCGGCGATTCCGAGTTTCCGGAGCCTGCCTTGCAGGCTCGCCGTTTGGGCTTCCCTGGCTGACGGAATCGGGCCAATACCCGCCTCCGCCGCGCCGCGAATTCCAGTGACAGTGCCCCATGCCGGACCCGGTCCAGATGAGAATCAGCGATTGCGGGATGCGCCCCCGGGCGCCCGCGCCGGCAATACCGTGGGCACCGGGCGCCAGCACCGGTGCCGGCAGGTCACACCATTCGATGGCGCGCGGCCGCTCTCCAGGGCAGCCCGCACACCACCCACAAGTAGGGCCCCATGAAGAGAATGCTGATCAATGCAACTCAGGAAGAAGAGTTGCGCGTGGCCATGGTCGATGGCCAGAAACTGTACGACCTTGACATCGAGTCATCCTCCCAGGAACAACGCAAGGCCAACATCTACAAGGGACGCATAACCCGCATCGAACAGAGCCTCGATGCGGCCTTCGTCGACTATGGCGCCGATCGCCATGGGTTCCTGCCGATGAAGGAGATTTCCCGCGAGTACTTCGTGACCGAACCCAGCGGCGAGCGGATGAACATCCGCGAACTGCTCCGCGAAGGCCAGGAAATCGTCGTCCAGGTGGACAAGGAAGAGCGCGGCAACAAGGGCGCCGCCCTCACCACCTTCATCAGCCTGGCCGGCCGCTTCATCGTGCTGATGCCCAACAACCCGCGCGGCGGCGGCGTCTCGCGCCGCATCAGCGGCGAGGAGCGTGACGAGATCCGCGAAGCCCTGCATGACCTCGAGGTCCCGGGCGGCATGGGCGTGATCATCCGCACCGCGGGCGTTGGCCGCAGCACCGAAGAGCTCAACTGGGACATGCAGTACCTGTTGAGCATCTGGGAAGCCATCAAGTCGGCCGTGGTCAGCCGGCCGGCGCCGTTCCTGATCTTCCAGGACAGCAACGCCATCATCCGCGCCCTGCGCGACCACCTGGCCAACGACGTCGGCGAGATCATCATCGACGATCCCGCGACCCACGAGGAAGCGCGCCAGTTCATGGAGCGCGTCATGCCGCAGAACCTGCGCAAGCTGCGGATGTACCAGGATCCGGTACCGCTGTTCACGCGCTTCCAGATCGAGAGCCAGATCGAATCCGCCTTCTCCCACGTCGTGACGCTGCCTTCCGGCGGCAGCCTGGTCATCGAGCAGACCGAGGCGCTGGTGTCCATCGACATCAACTCGGCCCGCTCCACCAAGGGCGAGGACATCGAGGCCACGGCGTTCGCCACCAACCTGGAGGCGGCCGATGAAGTCGCGCGCCAGTGCCGGCTGCGCGACCTCGGCGGCCTGCTGGTGGTGGACTTCATCGACATGTCCTCGCAGCGCAGCCAGCGCGAGGTGGAGAACCGACTGCGCGATGCCATGAAGATGGACCGCGCACGGGTGCAGATCGGGCGCATTTCGCGCTTCGGCCTGCTCGAACTGTCACGCCAGCGCCTGCGGCCCTCGCTCGGCGAATCCGCCCATCAGCCCTGCCCGCGCTGCAATGGCTCCGGCTCCATCCGCGGCGTCGAGTCGCTGGCCCTGGCCGTGCTGCGGCTGGTGGGCGAGGAAGCCCGCAAGGACCGCTCATCCAAGGTGATCGCGCAGTTGCCGGTGGATGTCGCAACCTACCTCCTCAACGAGAAGCGCGACTGGATCCGTGCGATCGAGGAGCGCGACCACGTGCAGCTGGTCCTGATCGCGAACCCGCACCTGGAAACGCCGAACTACAGCATCCGGCGCGTGCGCGACGACCAGGTATCAGCCCCCGAGAACACTGGTGCCAGCTACACGCTCGCCGCGCAGGAGCAACCCCCGTCCGACGGGGCCCTGGACCTCTTCGCCCCGCGGGTGAAGGCGGAGGAGCCGGCCGTGGTACCGGCCATGCCGGCGACGCCCGCTCCGCCCCCACCGCCGGAATTCGCCGCTGCCGAGTCCCCGGCAGCGGCACCGGTGGCGCCGACGCTGGGCCTCATTCCGCGGCTCAAGATCTGGCTGTTCGGCAGCGGCGCCGCCGAGCCGGCGAAAGCCGCGCGGCCCGCCGACGAGCGCCGCAGGGATCATCACCACCGCCATGAAGGCAGCCGTCACCGCGACCAGCATGGCCGCGGTCGCCGCGATGACCGTCACCGCGACGAGCGTCGCGGCGGACGTGGCCACTCGGGCCAGTCCGGCCAGGCTGGGCAAGGTGGCCAGAACGGCCAGGAGCGACGCGAGAGCCGTGGCGAGCGTGACGGGCGCGGACAGCGCGCTCCCAGGCAGGAAGGCGGGCGCCCGCAGGAGCAGCGCGGCGAGGGCCGAATCGAATCACGCCAGGGCGACGAGCAGCGCCGCAGCCAGGCACCCCGCCAGGGCGCCAATGGCAGCGAGGCGCGCGGCGGCGAGCCAGACCAGACTTCACGCCGGGACCGTTCCCGCCCCCGCCGTCGTGGTGGCCGCGGTGGCCGTGGTGCTGGCGAAGACCGCCAGGGACGCGAGGCCCTGCCACCGGGATCGCCGGCCGAGCCGCGGCCAGGCCCGGAGGGCAACGGCTTCGCTGACCAGCAGGCCAGCCGCGACGACGGCCCCACGCCACGGCCCGAACCCGAGACGCGGGCGGACCGGCACAGCGACGCCGGCGAGCGGCCGCAGGACAGCCGCCCCGACCCACGGCCGGAACCTGCACCCGGCAGGACCACCGTGGAAACCGCAGCGCAGGAACCCGGCGAGAGACCACGCCAGCTGCCCTGGGAGCCGCCGGCCTCCGGTGGCACCCGCAGCTACACGGTGTGGTCTTCGGGGCCCGGTGAAACGGACGCGACAGGTCGCGACCGCGAATAGACCGCTGCCCGGGCGGTGCCAGGCCAGGCACCGCCCGGGCAGTGTTTGCCCTACGGTTCTTCCAGTTCCGCCCGCAGGCGCAGCAGCAGGCCTTCCGTAGCCTCCTCCAGCATGTCGAGCACACGCTCGAAGCCGATCGGCCCGCCATAGTACGGGTCGGGTACGGAACGGCCGGCATCACCGGTCGCGTACTCCATGAACAGGTGGATCTTCCGCCGATGCTCTGCGGCCGCAGCAGCGCGCAGGTTGCCGAGGTTCAGCTCATCCATGGCGAGGATCAGGTCGTGGCAGGCGAAATCCTCGACCGCCACGGCGCGCGCGCGCAGGTCCGAGATGTCGATGCCACGGCGTGCCGTTGCCAGCTGGGCGCGCTCGTCGGGCGCCGAGCCGGCGTGATAGCCATGGGTTCCCGCCGAGTCGATCGCCACGCGCTCCTGCCAGCGCAGCTCACGCAGCCCCTGGCGCAACATGCCGTGCGCCATCGGCGAGCGGCAGATGTTGCCCATGCAGACCAGCAGGATCCGGGTCCGGGGGCGGTCGCCGGGAATTGCCATCGGACCGCGACTCAGTCCTGCCTGGCGGCCATGCCAGCCATCCAGGCCTCGACGGCGGCGACATCGGCCGGCGTATCGACGTCGGGCCCATGGGCCTCGTGCGCCGTGGCGACGCGGATCTCCATGCCCATCCACAGGGCCCTGAGCTGCTCGAGCTTCTCCACCGCCTCAAGGTAGCACGGCCGCGCGGCGCTGAGGCGCCGCAGCTCGCCGCAGCGATAGGCATAGATGCCGAGGTGGCGCCAGGCACGCGGCAGCGTGTCGCTGCCGTGCCCCGCACAGGGAATGGACGCGCGGCTGAAGTACAGCGCGCGTCCGTCCTGGTCCATGACCACCTTGACTACGTGCGGGCTGGCGTAGTCCTCCGGTGTCACCACCGGCACGCACAGGGTCGCCAGCGATGCCTGCGGATGCTGCGCCAGCAGTGCGGCGACCTGCGCCACGCTGGCCGCAGGCGTGAGCGGTGCGTCACCCTGCACGTTCACCACGATCGTATCCGGCAGCCAGCCACGGCCGGCCGCGACTTCGGCAATGCGGTCCGTACCGGATGCATGGTCGGCCCGGGTCATGGCAACGGTGGCGCCGAAGCCGCGTGCCGCATCGGCAATGCGCGCGTCGTCGGTCGCCACGATCACCTCGGCCGCGCCGCTAGCGACTGCACGGCGGTAGACATGCTCGATCATCGATCGCCCGGCCAGCCGCGCCAGCGGCTTGCCGGGGAAGCGCGAGGACGCATGGCGCGCCGGGATCACCACGCGGAACTCAGCCATGGGCGCCACCTGCCGGCTGCAACCGCGCCAGGATTCGCGACATCAGCCCTGCTTCCGCCTCGGGCAGCATCTGCACGTCCACCGGCAGGTACCAGCTGTCCGGGTCGGTCCACTGTGGGTACTTCACGGCATCCTTCTCCGTCATCAGGATGGGCCAGGGCACTTCGCTGCGCAGCTGCGCCAGGTCCGCCCGGCCATGGTCCGGCACCGCGGCCGTCATGACCTGCATGCCGCTGGACGCCAGCAGGGCGTGGAATCGCGCCGGGTTGCCGATGCCCGCCACGGCGAGCACCCGCTGGCCGGCAAACTGCGCGATCGGGCGGCACTCCCCCGTGGCCAGCGACACGGCAGCGCCCGGGCGGAGGCTGAAGCCGGTTTCCGCTTCCCCGGGCTCGCCACCGTTGACCAGCACGGCGTCGACCTCGGCGAGGCGGCCCAAGGGTTCCCGCAGCGGTCCCGCGGGCAGCAGCCGCCCGTTTCCCCAGCGCCGCAGGCCATCGACCACGACGATCTCCACGTCCCTGCGCAAGGCATAGTGCTGCAGTCCATCGTCGGCGACGATGACATTCGCGCCGCTGCCGGCAGCGGCCCGCGCCGCGCGCAGCCGGTCAGTACAGACCACGACCGGGACACCGGTACGCCGGGCCAGCAGCACCGGCTCATCGCCGGCGATGGCCGGATCACTGTCGGCATCCACCTGCAGCGGCTCGCGCTGCGGCACGCCGCCATAGCCGCGGCTGACGATGCCCGGGCGCAGGCCCGCTGCCTGCAGGCGTTGCACCAGCCAGCCCACCAGCGGTGTCTTGCCCGCGCCGCCCGCGGTCAGGTTGCCGACGACGATGACCGGCACGCCGGGATGCCCGGAGGCGAGCCAGCCGCGCCGATAGGCGGCCCGGCGCAGTTTCACGGCCAGGGCGAACAGCAGCGCCAGGGGCTGCAGCAAGGGACCAAGCAGCGAACGGCCGTACCAGACCCGCTGGACGCTGCCCGCCACCACGCCACTAGTCATCGCGGAACTGCATCCGGTACAGGGTCGCGTACTGCCCGCCTGCGGCCAGCAGCTCGCCATGCGTGCCGCTCTCGGCAATGCAGCCCCCGGCCATGACGATGATCCGGTCGGCATTCTCCACGGTGGACAGGCGGTGCGCGATGACGAAGGTCGTGCGGTTGGCCATCAGTTGGTCGAGCGCGGCCTGAATGTAGCGTTCGGATTCCGTGTCAAGCGCCGATGTGGCCTCGTCGAGGATGAGGATGGGCGCATCCTTCAGCAGCGCCCGGGCAATGGCGATGCGCTGGCGCTGACCACCGGAAAGCAGCAGCCCCCGGTCGCCGACCATGGTGTCGAGGCCCTGCGGCAACTGGGCCAGCAGTTCGTCGAGGTGCGCCGCATGGGCGGCGCGCTCGATATCCGCACGCGGCGCGCCGTTCAGCGACCCATAGGCGATGTTGTTCGCCACGCTGTCGTTGAACAGCGTGACCTCCTGGCTTACCAGGCTGATCTGCTGGCGCAGGCCATGCAGCGAGTACTCGCGGATGTCACGGCCGTCGATGAGGATCTGGCCCTCGCTGGCTTCATAGAAGCGCGGCAGCAGGTTGACCAGGGTGGTCTTGCCGCTGCCGGAGCGGCCGACGATGGCCAGCTTCTGGCCGGGCGGCACCTGCAGGTCGATGTCGCGCAGCACCGGGCCCTTGGCCGCGTCATAGCTGAAGCCCACGCCGCGGAACTCGACCGCACCCTTGACCCGGGCAGGCGCGGCACTGCCGGTGTCGACCTCCTCGGCTTCATCGAGCAGGCTGAATACGCTTTCCCCGGCTGCCAGTCCACGCTGGATCACGGCATTGATGCCGCCAATCTGGCGCAGCGGCCGCATCAGCAGCAACAGCGCGGTGATGAAGCCACCGAAGTCACCGAGGTTCATTTGGTTGCGGACCGAGGGCGAGATCGCCACCGCCGATACGGCCGCCAGCCCCAGCGCGGCCATCAGCGCCACCAGGCCGTCGCCCACTCCCTTGGTGACCACCAGTCGCATCTGCAGCCGCCGGCTCTTCTCGTTGGCCACCTCGAAGCGCCGGTACTCGTAGTCACGGGCATTGAAGATCTTGATCACCCGCTGGCTCTGCAGGGACTCCTGTGCCACGCGGGTCACGTCGCCCATGGACTGCTGGATGCGTTCGCTGTAGCGGCGGAAGTAGCGGCCCAGCGTCCTGGTGATCAGCGCCATGATCGGTGCGGCAACGAATATGAACAGCGCCAGGGTCGGGCTCAGGTAGAACAGATAGGCAATAAGCCCGATGGCGGTCAGCACCTCGCGCAGCATCACCGTGACGACGGTGGAGGTCGATTCGGCAATCTGGTCGATGTTGAATGTCAGCCGCGACAGCAGGGCACCGGTGGACGAAGTGTCGAAGTACCGGGTCGGCAGCCGCATGAACTTGTCGAACACCTGCTGGCGGATGTCGGTGACCACGCGCCGCCCGATCCAGCCCAGCCCGTAGTTGGAAGCGAACTCGGATACGCCCCGGGTGAGGAACAGGACCATGATGGCCAGCGGGATCCAGCGGCGCAGGTCGCCCTCGCCCGGCGCCTGGCTGCCCGGGGCGACCACCTCGAGCAGCCGGTTCACCACCCAGGCGAAGGCCGTGTTGGTGCCCGCATAAACGATCATGCCGACGCCGGCCAGGACGAACATGCGCCAGTAGCGGAACGAAAGGCCCAGCATGCGACGGTAGAGCGCGCCGGACCCTCCGCCCTCGCCCGCCGGCGTCACTGGTCCTGGTCCTTGCGGGTGCGCAACGTGGCGATGTGCACGTCGGTGATGCCCAGCCGACCGGCCACATCCATGGCCGTGACCACATCCTGGTGCGCGGCGCGGGCGTCGGCGTTGATGGTCACCGAATGGACCTCTCCCCGCGGCATGACCCGGCGCAGGGCGGCCATGAGCGTGTCCGGGCGGTTGTCCACCAGCGCCCGGCCGTTGACGAAGAATCCGCCACGGGCGGTGACGGTGACCTCCAGGAGCGGAGCCACGGTGTCGCGGCCGGTATCGGCCGCCTCGGGCAGGCGGATGGCCAGGCGCGACTGCGCCACGAAACTGGTGGTCAGCACGAAGAAGATCAGCAGCAGCAGGACCACGTCCACCAGCGAGATCAGGTTGAGTTCCGGGTCGTCCCGGGAGCGGTCATGCCTTCGCAGGTTCATCGCGCCGCCCGAAGCTGTCGAGATACTGCCGCCGATGCAGGGCATCCACCAGGGTGATCGCTTCCTTCTCCATGTCGATGACCAGGCCGTCGACCCGGTCTCGCAGGAACCGGTAGGCCACCAGCGTCGGGATCGCCACGACCAGTCCGCCGACCGTGGTGATCAGCGCTTCGGAAATGCCTCCGGCGAGCGCCGCCGGATCGCCGACCGCGCCGGTGGCGCTGATGGCGGCGAAGATGCGCACCATGCCGGTGACCGTGCCGAGCAGGCCCAGCAACGGGGATATGGCGGCGATGGTCCCGAGGAGGTTCAGGTAGCGCTCGAGGTCATGGACCACATGGCGGCCCGTGTCCTCGATGCTCTCCTTCATGACCTGGCGGTCGCGGTTGCGGTTGAGCAGCCCCGCGGAAAGGATCCGCCCCAGCGGCGAGCCCTCCTGCAGCGACTGGATGTGCGCGTGGTTGAGTTCATTGCGGCTCACCCATTCCCAGACCTGGCGGGTGAGATCGTCGGGCAGCACCCGGCGCCGCTGCAGGGTCCACAACCGTTCGAGGATGATGGCCAGGGCGATCACCGAGCAGCCGATGATCGGGATCATCAGCACCCCGCCTGCCTTGATGATTTCCAGCATGGATCCGCGGCCCCGAAACGCCTTCCGATGAAGACAATAACCCGCTCAACGGCCGACAGTTTACCCTAGCCGTGGCAGGGCGCTACGCGCCTCCCGGCACTCGGCAGGGGGATGCCCGGGGCATCGGCATGGTCCACAGGCGGGCGCCATCGCGGCGTGCCGCGTAGGCGAGGCGCAGGCCCCGGTGATCGAACTCGAAGACCAGCGCGCCGGCGGCTGCGGTACTGAACGTGCACGCACCGCCACGCTCCCAGCGATCACGCACCACCGCCGCGGGAAATCCCCAGCGGTTCATGTACCCCGCGGAGAACACCACGGCGCGCGGCCGCGTTGCTGCCACCAGCGCCGGCCCGGAGGAGCTGCGGCTGCCATGGTGCGGTGCCAGCAGCAGTTCGACAGGCGCCAGCAGCCCGCGGGCCACCAGCACCTCCTCCTGCCGGCGCTGCACGTCGCCTGGCAGCAGCGCGCTGCCACCGTCGCTGTCGATCCTCAGCACGCAGGAGCCATCGTTGTCGGACAGCCGTGCACCCGGCGGCGGGTTCAGGATGCGGAAGCGCACGCCGTCCCACCACCACTCCTCCCCGGCGACGCAGGGCTGCGACCGGGCCGGTTGCAGCCGCAACGTGGAGCCGCCGATCAGGACCGCCTCGGGATGTGCACGCAGGACTGCTGCCGCTCCGCCAGCGTGGTCGAGATCGTCATGGGACACCAGCAGCGCGTCCAGCCGGCGGATGCCGGCCGCGCGCAGCACCGGCACCACGACGGATTCCCCCGCATCCCGCATCCGGTAGGCGGGTCCAGCGTCGTAGACCAGCGCATGGTTCGCGGTCTGCAGCAGCACGGCGAGCCCCTGGCCCACATCCATCACAGTCACGCGCAGCTGTCCCTGCTGCAGGTCGCTGCTGCCCTCCCCGCCCACGATCACTGGCAGCAGCAGTACCGCCGCCAGCGAACGCAGCGGCAGTGGCCGCCACCAGGCGAGCATCGCCGCCGCGACCACGCAGAGCCCGAGGCCGATGGCCCCCGTGGACGGTGGCTGCCAGGCACCGTCGCCGACAAAGCCATCAGCCAGCCGCGCCAGCAGCTCCATGAACGCCGCCACCGCAGCGGCCGCCAGCCGCAACAGCGCCATGCCGAGCGTGGGCAGCGGCAGCAGCAGCGCCGCTCCCCCCAGCGCCAGCGGCATGATGGCGAAGCTGAACGCCGGCACCGCGAGCAGGTTGGCCAGCGGCGCCACCAGCGACAGTTGCTGGAAGTAGGCGAGCGTCAGCGGTGCCAGGCCCACCCCGAGCAGCAGCTGCAGCCGCAACAGGCCGGCAGCCGCGGTCATCGCACGCCGCGCCAGCCCCGGCCGCGATGCTGCCACCGGCCAGGATATGCGCGTCGCCGCCACCAGCAGCCAGGCGACGCCGGCGAACGACAGCCAGAACCCGGCTGCCAGCACGGCCGGCGGATCGATCGCGAGGACCAGCAGCGCCGCGGCAGCCAGCGTGTCGAACCCGTCAACGGGGCGGCGCCGCCAGACCAGTACCGTCATCACGCCCAGCATCAGCAGGGCGCGCAGCACGCTGACGCCGAACCCGGCCAGCGCGCTGTAGAGGGCGGCAACCGCCAGCGCCAGCGCCGGGCCGGCGCCTGGCCGGCCGGCGAGGCGCGGCCAGGCCCGCGCTGCCCAGGGCACCAGCAGCACGAAGGGCGCGGCCACCAGGGCAATGTTGAACCCCGAGATCGCCAGCAGATGCGTGGTGCCGGTGCGGCGCATCAGCTCCCAGTCCGCGGCGGACAACCCGGTGGTCACGCCGACCGTCAGGCCCAGCACATGGGCGCTGCCGGGCCGCCCGGCCAGCGCCGCCTCGATGCGGCCCGCGAGCACTCCGCGCAGGCTGCCAACCGGGCAGTCCGCAACCTGCGCGTCGAGCGCGCGATTCAGACGCGAAGCGCGCACGTAACCCGTTGCACCGATGCCGCGCTGGAACAGCCACTGCTCGAAGTCGAAGCCACCGGGATTGGCCAGTCCATGGGGCGGCTTCAGCCGCACCAGCAACTGCCAGCGCTCCCCGGGGCGCAGCTCTGGCGCTGGCGCGTACCAGTTCAGGTGCAGCCGCGCCGGCAGCCCCGCGCCGCGCGCTTCCGTCCCCGTCTCGAGCACCAGGCGTAGCGCCTCGGAGTCAGACCGCGGAAAGTCGCAGACCACGCCGCTCACCAGCAGGTCACGTCCGGCCAGTTCCACGGGCAGGCGATCCTCGATGAGCCACGCGGCCCGGCACAGCGTCCAGCCTGCGAGCAGCACCAGCAATGCCGCGCGGCCACCCAGGCAGTGCCAGGCCAGCAGTGCGCCCCCGCACCAGGCCAGCGCCGGCCATGCCAGCAGCCACTGCGTATCGAGGGACTGCAGCAGCCAGGCAGTGGCAACGGCAATGACCGCCAGGCAGGGCATGTGCGATGAGACGCCGGATGATTGATAATGCGCGGGCACGCGAAGCAGGCTCGCGACAAGGGCGTCCCGTTGCGCAGCCCCGACCCCACGTGAACCACCCGGCAGTGTAGGCAATGCCGCGAAAATTCCTGCGGCGCATTTCCCGGCAGTACCGCCAGAATGAGCAGGCCTGGTACCTGCGGCCGTTTCGCCGGCTGCTGCGCCAGCCGATGTACTTCGCCGTCAACCGGCGCAGCATCACCGGCGCGCTGGCCATCGGCGCGTTCATTTCCATGTTGCCGGTCCCGGGCCACACGCCGCTGGCCGTGGCCCTTGCCCTGCTGGCGGGAGTGAACCTCGGGGTTGCGGCGCTGGCGGCCTGGCTGAACAGCCCCCTGACGCTCGTTCCGGTGTTCTATTTCGAGTACCGGCTGGGTGCCTGGCTGCTCGGCATGCCGCCGCGGGAGTGGCCGGATGCAGTGACCTGGGGCTGGCTGCAGGCGCAGATGGAGTTGATGTGGCGCCCGTTGTTCCTCGGCGCGCTCATCGCGGCGACTGTGACCGCCGCCGTCATTTATTTCGGCAGCAATGCCCTGTGGCGCTGGTCGTCGGCACGGCGCCTGCGGCGACGGCAGGCACGCCAGCGCGACTGACCGCCGCCTACCCTCAGGCGAGCACCTCGCCGGTCACCTCGCGCAGGCGCCCATCCTCCATGTGCAGCACGCGATCCATGCTGCGGGCCCGGGCGAGGTCATGGGTGACGATCACCAGGCTGGTGCCGGTCTCGGTGTTCAGCTCCAGCATGAGTTCGAAGACGCGGTCACCGGTGCGGTGATCGAGGTTGCCGGTGGGCTCGTCCGCCAGCACCACCGCCGGCGCAGTCACCAGCGCGCGTGCCACCGCGACCCGCTGGCGTTCGCCACCGGACAACTCGCCCGGCTTGTGGTGCAGGCGTGAAGCGAGGCCCACCCGCTCCAGCAGCCGCGTCGCCTCGGCGCTGACCTGTTCCAGCGGCAGGCGCCGCAGCAGCAGCGGCATGGCGACGTTCTCCAGCGCGGTGAACTCGGGCAGCAGGTGATGGAACTGGTAGACGAAGCCGAGCGACTCGTTGCGGATGCGGCCACGCTCGGCCTGGCCCAGCGCCGCCACGTTGCGGCCGAGCACATAGACAGCTCCCCGGGTCGGCGTATCGAGTCCGCCGAGGAGCTGCAGCAGCGTGGTCTTGCCGGCCCCGGAGGCGCCGATGATGGCAATGCGCTCGCCGCGCGCCACCTGCAGGTCCACGCCGTGCAGGACCTGCACCACAGCCGGCCCCTCGCGAAACTCCTTTTCCAGGCCGACGCAGGCCAGGGGAATGGCCCGGGAATTGTCCTGAGAAATGTCCTGGGGATCTGCGGCGGGTTCGGCTGCGGGGATGTCCATGGCAGTCTGCGGTTCCATGATCAGTAGTGGCGCAACGCCTCGGCCGGCGGCAGCGTCGCGCCGCGCCAGGCCGGATAGAGCGTCGAACTGAAGGCCAGCCCCAGGGCGATACCGCCGATGACGGTGACATCGGACCAGCGCAGCTGGGTGGGGAAATCACTGATGAAATAGATGTCCGGCGCCAGGAACTTCATGCCCAGCATGCGCTCGACCATGGCGACGAGCACATCGAGATTGGCGGCGACCAGCACCCCGAGGGTGACGCCGATGGCAGTGCCGGCGATGCCGATGAGCGTGCCCTGCGCCATGAAGATGCGGACGATGGCCCCCGGCGCCGCACCGAGCGTGCGCAGGATGGCGATTTCCCCGCGCTTCTCCCGGACCACCATCACCAGCGTCGAGACGATGTTGAAGGCCGCGACCGCCACCACCATCAGCAGGATGATGAACATGATCGACCTGGTGAGTTCGATGGAGCGGAAGAAATTGGCGTGCTCGCGGGTCCAGTCACTGACGAACACGCCGCCACCGTAGGCGCGGGCCACGCCGACCACGGCCTGCGGTGCCTGCGCCGGGTCGGCAAAGGCCAGGCGCAGCCCGCTCGCGGCATCGCCCATGCGGAACAGCCGCGCCGCATCCGCCATGTGCGTGAACACAAGGCCACTGTCGTACTCGTACATGCCGGCCTGGAAGATGCCGACCACCCGGAAGCGGCGCATGCGCGGCACCACGCCTGCGGGCGTGGCGATGCCTTCCGGGACCAGCATCACCACCGGATCGCCGAGCCCAACCTGCAGGCGCTCGGCCAGTGCCTGGCCGATGACGATGCCGTAGCCGCCCGGCACCAGGGCACGGAAGTCCCCGGCACGCAGCAGCGTCTGCAGCGCCGCGGTGGCCAGTTCGCGCCCGGGTTCGATGCCCCGGACCTCGACGCCCTTGACGGCGTCCGCGCCGACCACCATGGCCTCGCCGCGCACGAACGGCGCGCTGGCGACCACGCCCGGGTAGGCTTCCGCGACGCTTTCCAGCTGGCGCCAGTCCGCGATCCGCCCATCGAGCCCGGTGATGGTGCCATGGGCGAGCACGCCGAGGATGCGCGTGCGCACCTCGTGCTCGAAGCCGTTCATGGCCGAGAGCACCGCGATCAGCACGGCGACGGCCAGCGCGATGCCCGCCACCGACATCAGCGAGATGAAGGAGACGAAGCGGTTCTTGCTGCGCGAGCGGACGTAGCGCAGGGCGATGGCCAGTTCAACCGGGCGCAGCATGGCGCCTCGCGCGTCTATTCATAGCGCAACACTTCAGCCGGCTCCACCGCCGCGGCCCGCGCCGCCGGGTAGATGGTCGCCACCGCGGTCATGGCCAGCGCCACCAGCCCCACGGCCAGCACATCGCCCCAGCGCAGGTCGGCGGGCAGCGACGTCAGGTAATAGACATCGGCTGGCATGAACTGGAAGCCGAGCAGCCGCTCCAGCGCCGGCGCGACGACGTTCATGTTCGCGGCCAGCGCAGCGCCACCGGCAACACCGGCCACCACGCCGATCCAGCCGATGGCCACACCCTGCACGGCAAATACGCGCACGATGTCCGCCCGGGAGAATCCCAGCGTACGCAGGATGGCGATGCTGCCGCGCTTGTCGGTGACCACCATGACCAGCGTCGCCACGATGTTGAAGGCCGCCACGCCGACGATCAGCGACAGCAGCACCATCATCATGGTCTTCTCCAGGCGCACTGCCCGGAAGTAGGTCGCATGGTCCTGGGTCCAGTCCCGTACCACGAGGCCCGCACCGCGGCCGGCGGCCCAGGCGCGGATGATGTCGGGCGCCGCGAAGATATCGGCGGTCGTCACGCGGATGCCGCCGACGCGCTGGCCCAGGCCGCCGATGGCCGCCGCATCCGCGAGGTTGACGAAGGCGCGCGTGCCGTCATGATCCTTGACGCCGAGCTCGAACATGCCGCGGACGGTGAACTGCCACAGGCGCGACTGCAGGCCATGCTCGCGGTCCTTGGTTGGCACCAGCACCGTCACCGGGTCACCGACGCGGGCACCGATGCGCGCAGCGAGGGCATCGCCGAGGATGATGCCCCGGCTGCCGGGCTGCAGGGCATCGAGTTCACCCGCGCGCATCCCGGCACGCAGCGGCGATGCGCTGCCTTCCAGCGCCGGGTCGACACCGGTTACCACCGCCCCCGCCAGGTCCGCACCACGACCCAGCACGGCTTCCAGCTCGATGACGGGTACCGCGCCGGTGATCCCCGGGTATGCGAGCAATTCCCCGCGCAGATCCTGCCAGTCGGCGAGGCCACCGGGCTGCGTCACCCAGGCGTGGCCGGTGACGCTGGTCAGGCGGCTGCGCAGCTCGTCCTCGAAGCCGTTCATGACCGAGAGCACGACGATCAGCGCCGCGACCCCGAGCGCCACGCCCAGGGCCGATGCCAGCGTGACGAAGGAAGCGAACTGGTTGGCGCGCTGGCTGCGCAGGTAGCGCAGGCCGATGTAACCGGAGACGGGGCGCCTCACCGGACACTCCGCGGGCGGTCGACGGCGCAGGTGCACACAGGGGCGGTCTCCTCGGCAGGCGGCACAGTATGCACGTGTTCCAGCCGCCGTCCCAAGCGCCGCCAGCAGCCCTGCCCGGGCGCCTGCGGGCGGGGACCGGCCGCCACCAGGCGCCACCGTGGCGGTCGCTTTGCGCAGCCGCGCGGAGCCGGCCAATAATGTGAAACGGGTTCACGTAGGCATCGGTTTTTTTGCATTACGGTGCGATGTTATAGTCAACTGCTCACGTGCCGTTGAGGTTATCACGATGCGCAACCGCTCCTGCATTTTCCTCGCCGCCACCCTGGGCCTCCTCGGCTTCGCGGCTGTCGCAGGTGCCGATACCCTGATCATGCAGGGCATCGACGCTGCCCGTGCCAGCAGCGCCGAGCGTCCGGCACGCGGCATGACCATGAAAGCCGTGGCTGCGAAATGGGGCGAACCTGCCAGCAAGCAGGCAGCGGTCGGCCAGCCACCCATCACGCGCTGGGACTACGGCAGCTACGTCGTCTACTTCGAGTACGAGCACGTCATCGACGCGGTGGTCAAGCGCCAGTGAAGTAGCGCTCGGTGCGGGCCAGCCCGACGGCGGCCCGTGATGCCGCGGCGGCGACATGCCACTGGCGCGAGCCAGTGGCAGGCCTGGCCGGCCAGTCGTCCTGTGTGATAATCGCGCCCCCGCCACCATCCCTGGAAGCCCATGGCGCGCGCCCTCCTTGCCCGTACCGAAGACCTGCCCGCGCCGGGTTCGACCAGCCGCTGGACCAGCCTGCCCGGTTGCGCCCCGGCGCTGGCGCTCGCGGAACTCGCCGCCACCGGCCGGCGCCTGCTGGTGCTGGCCACCAGCGTCGCGCAGGCCGAGGCACTTGAAGCGGAGCTGCGCTTCTTCAGCCCGGCCGCGACCCGCATCGAGCTGTTCCCAGATCTCGAAGTCCTGCCCTACGACAGCTTCAGTCCGCATCAGGCCCTGGTGTCGACACGGCTGCGCATCCTGCGTGAACTGCGTAGCTGGCCGGCAGGCATCCTGGTGACGGCGGCGTCCACGCTGTTGCCGCGCCTCGCGCCGACCGCGTACCTGGAACGGCATGCGGTAAGGATTGCGACCGGCCAGGCCTGCAGCCTCGAAGCCTTCCAGGCGAGCCTGGAGCAGGCCGGCTACCAGCGGGTGAGCCAGGTATCCGCCCACGGCGACTATGCCCTGCGCGGCTCGCTGGTCGATTTCTTCCCGACCGGTTACGAGTCCCCGGCACGGGTGGACTTCCTCGACGATAGCGTCGAATCCATCCGCAGCTTCGATCCCGACACGCAGCTGTCCGCCGGCCTGCTCGACAGCATCGATACCATGCCGGCGCGCGAACTGCCGAACGATGCCGAGTCCATCCGCCAGTTCCGCCAGCGCTATCGCCGGCGCTTCGAAGGCAACCCGGCCGAGTCGCTGATCTACCGAGAAGTCTCCGCGCGGCGCCTGCCGGGAGGTGTCGAGAGCTACCTGCCGCTGTTCTTCGACCAGACCGCGACCATCTGGGACTACCTGCCGGCGGACACGCTGGTGGTGACGCTGGGCGACCTCGCGCAGCTGTTCCAGCAGGCCTGGCAGCAGGTCGAGGAACGCCACGGGCAGCTCGGCTCGGATCGCGAGCGGCCGCTGCTGCGACCGGAAGAGGTGTATTGCCCGCCTGCGGAACATGGCGCGCGGCTCGGCGCCCACCCGGTGCTGCGCCTGGATGCAGGGCAGGAGCCGCTGCAGGCCGCAGCCGTCAGCAACCTCGCGGCCTCCAGCGCACCGCTGCTGATGCTCAACCCGCGCGAGGATGAGCCCGGCAGCCGCCTCGGGGGTTTCCTCGCCAGCCATGGCGGACGGCTGCTGCTGGCCGTGGAGTCTCCCGGGCGCCGCGAGTGGCTGCAGGACCTGCTGCTGCGCCTAGGGGAGCCGGTCGACACCGTCGATGGCTGGGCCGCCTTCCTCGCCAGCCCGCGACGCGTGGGTCTCGCCAACTCGGGCCTGGAGCATGGCGTGGTGCTGCGCGATGCCGGCATCAGCATCTTCGGCGAGCAGGAACTCTTCGGCCAGGCCAGCCGCCGCCGCCCGCGACGGCGCCGCGGCCGCGACCCGGAAAGCATCATCGGCGACCTCACGGACCTGCGGGTCGGCGCCCCCGTGGTCCACGTCGACCACGGCGTTGGCCGCTACGTCGGCCTGACGCGCATGACCATCGGCGGCATCGCAGGCGAGTTCGTCACGCTCGAGTATGCGGGCGGCGACCGGCTGCATGTCCCGGTGAGCTCGCTCGACCTGGTGTCGCGCTACAGCGGTGCGGCGCCCGAGCTGGCGCCGCTGCACCGCCTCGGGACCGACCAGTGGCTGAAGGCGCGGCGTCGCGCGGCGGAAAAGATCCGCGACGTCGCCGCCGAGCTCCTCGACCTGTACTCGCGCCGCGCCGCCCGTCCCGGACGCAGCGCCAGCGTGGACGCGGCCAGCTACGAAGCGTTTGCCGCCGGCTTCCCCTTCGCGCTCACGGATGACCAGGCGAAGGCCATCGACGACGTGCTGGCCGACCTTGCCAGCCCCAGGCCGATGGACCGCCTGGTCTGCGGCGATGTCGGCTTCGGCAAGACCGAGGTGGCGCTGCGGGCTGCCTTCGCCGCCGTGGGCAGCGGCCGCCAGGTGGCGGTGCTGGTGCCGACCACGCTGCTGGCCCAGCAGCATCATGAAACCTTCAGCGACCGCTTTGCCGACTGGCCGGTCACGGTGGAAGTGCTGTCGCGGTTCAGGACGCCGCAGGAACACCGCCAGGTGCTGCAGCGCGTGGCGGCCGGCCAGGTCGACATCGTCATCGGCACCCACCGTCTGCTGCAGAAGGACGTGGCCTTCAGGGACCTCGGCCTGGTGATCGTCGACGAAGAGCACCGTTTCGGCGTGCGGCACAAGGAGCAGCTCAAGAGCCTGCGTGCCGAAGTCGACATCCTGACGCTCACCGCCACGCCCATCCCGCGCACCCTGAACATGGCGCTCGGCGACCTGCGGCAGCTGTCGCTCATCACCACCCCGCCGGCCTCCCGGCTCGCCATCCGCACCTTCCTCAGCACCTGGAGCGCGCAGCTGATCCGCGAAGCCTGCCTGCGCGAGCTGCAGCGTGGCGGCCAGATCTACTTCGTGCACAACCGCATCCAGGACATCCGCTCGGTCGGCGAGAAGCTGGCGCAGATCATGCCAGAGGCGCGCATCGAGGTGGCCCATGGCCAGATGCACGAGCGCGAGCTGGAACGGGTGATGCTGGATTTCTACCACCGGCGCTTCGACATCCTGCTGTGCACCGCCATCGTCGAGAGCGGCCTCGACGTGCCAACCGCCAACACCATCATCATCGACCAGGCCGAGCAGTTCGGCCTGGCGCAGCTGCACCAGCTGCGCGGCCGCGTCGGCCGCTCCCATCACCAGGCCTTTGCCTACCTGCTGGCGCCGCCGCGCGCGGCGCTGCAGGCCGACGCGCTCCAGCGGCTGGAGGCCATGGAGGCGCTCGAGGACCTGGGCGCCGGCTTCGTGCTGGCAACCCATGACCTGGAGATCCGCGGCGCCGGCGAGCTGCTCGGCGAGGGCCAGAGCGGGCAGATCCAGGAAATCGGCTTTGCGCTCTACAACGAGATGCTGGCCCGTACCGTGCGCGCCATGGAGAGTGGTGGTGATGCGGATCCGGAGCAGGACGGCACGCGCGGCCCGGAGATCGAGCTGCAGCTGCCGGCACTCCTGCCCGAAGAATACCTGCCGGACATCCATCTGCGGCTGGTGCTGTACAAGCGCATCGCCAATGCCGGCTCCGACGCCGCGCTCGCCGACATGGGACGGGAACTCGCGGACCGCTTCGGGCAGCTGCCCACGGCAACCGCCAACCTGCTACGCGTGGCCGGGCTGCGGCTGCGTGCCCGCGAACTGGGGATCGCGCGCATCACGGCGGGCGCCGCCGGTGGCAGCGTCGAGTTCGGCAGCGCCACGCACGTCGATCCGGCGGTGCTGGTGCGCCTGCTGCAGTCGGACCCGAAGCAGTTCCGCCTCGATCCACGCCAGCGGCTGGTGTTCCGTGCCGGGATGGAGTCGGCCGAGGAACGGCTGGCCTACATCGACCGCCTGCTCGCCGCCCTCGGCGCCAGCGCCGCGGACAGCGGCACCGCTCCCTCCAGGGCGGCCGGCGTGGCATCATGATCTGCATGGACTGGCGCCTGCCCGCTGCGATCCGCCGCCGCACCCTGGCGGTCATCTCCACCTTGCTGGTATCCGCGGTCGCCACCTGGCCGGTCGTTGCCACCGCGGGTGACAGCGGCGCCTACGAGGTGGAGATCGTCGTGTTCCGCAACCTCGACCAGCGTGGCACCACGCCCGAGGTGCCCGTCCCGGACCGCGTGGATGCCGGCGTCGCTCCCGGCCTGGCGACCCCCGCGGACGCCATCGGCCTCGAACCGGCTGCATTGCGCCTGACGGCACTCGCGGCGCGCCTGCGCCGCGGGCCAGGCTATCAGCTCCTCTATCACGGTGGCTGGCGCCAGGCCGCTCCGCCACGGGCGCAGTCGGGGCCGACACCACTGCCGGCCGCGGCCATCGAGTCGGGACTGGATGGTACGCTGACGCTGTATCGCGAACGCTACCTGCATGTGCTGCTGCAGCTGTCGCTGCCAGCCGGCCCGGAAGCTGCGGGTCGCAGCTGGCACATCAGGCAGGGGCGCCGCCTGCGTGGCGATGCCCTGCACTATTTCGACAATCCGGGGTTTGGCGTCATCCTCGCCGTCAGGCCACCGGCAGGCGCGAGCGAACCCGATCCCGCAGCGGCCACCGACGAGGAATCCTGAAGGCAGGCCAGCACAGACCCGTGCAGGCACAGTGCCGGCAGCGGCTCAGCCGACGCCCAGTTCGTCGCTGGTCGCGGCGGCCGGCCGCGCGACTTCGGCCTCGGCCTGCTGCAGCAGGCCGTGGTCGCCCTTGCCCCAGGCCGGCACCACCGTCGCCAGCCCAATCGAGACCGTGACGTAACGGCCGCTGGGCGAGCGCGGATGGTGTATCGCGAGGTTGCGTACCCTGCCGGCGATCTGGCCGGCGAACTCGCGCAGCTGCGCTTCCTCGCCGCCACTCATCAGTGCGGCGAAGCGATTGTCGGCAACCCGCGCCGCCACATCGCCGGTACGCCGCAGCGAACCGCTGATGGCATGGGCCACCTTGCGCAGGCAGGAGTCCGCGGCATGCTTGCCATACAGGTCCCGGTAGCGGTCGAGGGCATCGACCTGGAAAACGATGACGCTGATGCGCCGCTGCTCGCGGCTCGCCACGGACCAGTCGCGCTGCACGACCTCGAGGAAGGCCTGGCGGTTGGCGAGGCCGGTGATGGCGTCGCTGCGATCCAGTTGCCGCAGGCGCAGCTGCGCATCGCGCAACGCCGTGCGCAGCGTGTCTTCGCCGCCCGCATCACCGGATCCCTGCTCCGCATCCACGGTCACCAGCCAGTAGGCGGGATGCCCGGGACGGTCGAACAGCGGCGAAACCTGCAGGACCAGGTCCACGGGCTCGCCGGAGCGTGACTGCCAGCGCTGTCGCAGGTGGCGCACCACGAGCGCCGGACTGCCCAGCAGCCGTTCGCGCTGGGGTGCGAGTTCCTCCGGGTCCATCAGCAGGCCATGCCAGGGGCAACCGAGCAGCGTCGCCGTGTCCAGCCCGGTCAGGTGCCCGACGATGGAATTCATGTAGATGACCGGCCAGTGATCCTGGCGGGCATCGATGATCAGGGTTCCGAGCGGCAGCTGGTCCAGCGCCTGGATGAGGATATTTTTTTCGATATCTTTCATCAGCTTGATTACTGAACTTCAGGCGATTCCAGTCTGCTCCGCGGGTGCCTGCCCGCAGCGGTTCCGGCGCGACATAAGGGCCAGGGGCCATCTTAGGCAGCAGCCGCCAGCGGGTCTGTGAAGCAGGTCACCGCCGCGCCGGTGGACCCCGGCTCCCGCGGGAGGGGTCCGGCGCTAGCGCCGGTGCTGGTTGCCAGCCGGATCCGTCAGCGCATGGATGCCGGGGAGTTGCCGCCAGCGTTCCTGGAAATCCATGCCACAGCCGAATACGAAAACGTCATCGATCTCCAGCCCGACGAACTCGGGTAGCGGCGCCGCCACCGGCCGCGGGTGGCGCTTGCGGGCGAGGACCGCCGTCACGACGCGCGCAGCGCCGGCCGCCTGGCAGTGGCGTCGTGCCTCGGCCAGCGTATGGCCGGCGTCGAAGATGTCGTCCACCAGCACCGCCACGCGCCCCCGCAGCGGTTGCCGCGGCCTGCTGATCCAGCGAATGTCCCCGCCGGTGGTGCTGCTGCCATAGCGGGTCAGGTGGCAGTAGTCGAGGGCGAACGCGCCCTCCAGGCGCCGGGATATTTCCACCAGCGGGATCATGCCGCCAACCATGACGCCGATGAGCACGCAATCCCCGGCGCTGACCAGCGGTTGCAGGCCGGCCGCAAGGCGGGACCAGGCCTGCTCGACCTCGGTGGCGGACACCAGCAGGCGCGCGGCGGGAAACGGCGGCTCAGCCATGCAACTCGAGGGATGGACGGCCAAGGGCGGCCGCCAGCTGCGCGGTGGCCTGTTGCCAGTCGCTGCGCTCGCGCAGTGCCGGCAGGCCCGGGTCGCGCGGGGGCCGGGCTCGCAAGGCTACCAGCCTGGCATGCGCGGCCGGGTCGCTGAACCCGGCAAGGTCGGCGAGCGTGGCAGCCGCGGCAATCGGGTCGTTGCAGACCAGGGCCATGTCTGCTCCAGCCTCCAGCGCCAGGCGCACGCGCGCGGATACGCTGCCGCCGACGGCGGCGCCCGCCATGCTCAGGTCGTCCGTGAAGATCGCGCCCTGGAAACCGAGGCGCTGGCGGAGCTGGCCACGCAGCCACAGCGGCGACAGGCTGGCGATGCGCACATCGACCCTGGGAAACTGCAGGTGGGCGACCATGACAGCGGCGAGCCCGTGGTCGATCAGGCGCCGGTAGGGCGTGATGTCCTCGTCGATCTCGGCCAGCGAGCGCCGATCCACCGGCAGCTCGTGGTGCGAGTCGGCGGTCACGGCACCGTGGCCGGGGAAATGCTTGGCCACGGCCGCCATGCCCGCCGCGCGCATGCCCTGCATGTAGGACAGCGCCAGGCTGGCCACGGCCTCGGGGTCGCGGTGCAGGGCGCGGTCGCCGATGACGCCGCTCACGCCCCAGTCGAGGTCGACGCAGGGCGCAAAGCTGAGGTCGATGCCGTCCTCGACCAGCTCAGCCGCCATGATCCAGCCGCAGGCGAAGGCGAGGTGCCGCCCGCGGTCGGCGTCCTGGTCGTACTCATGCCCGAGCCAGCGCAGCGCCGGCAACACGGTGAAACCCGTACGGAAGCGCTGCACGCGGCCGCCTTCCTGGTCCACGGCGATCAGCGGCGCCGGGTGGCGCACGGCGCGGATCTCGGCGGTGAGGGCCCGCAGCTGCCCGCGGTCCTGGAAGTTCCGCGCGAAGAGGATGACGCCACCCACCAGCGGGTCGGCCAGGCGCTCGCGTTCCTCCTCCGTCAGAGCCAGGCCCTGGACGTCGATCATCAGCGGTCCGAGTGTCATGGGATCACGCGCCTCACCGGGCTGCGGCGGTCAGGGCACGATGTCGACTGCGGTGCCGGGGCCAATCCGGTCGAACAGTTCAATGACATCCGCATTGCGCATTCTGATGCAGCCGTGGGAAAAAGGCACCCCCATGGGTTCGCTGTCCGGCGTGCCGTGGATATAGATGTAGCGGCGCATGCTGTCGACCTCGCCGAGGCGGTTTCGGCCGGGCTCGGTGCCCGACAGCCAGAGGATGCGGCTGAGGATCCAGTCGCGTCCGGGATGGCTTGCGGCGAGCGCCGGCGTCCACACCTCGCCCGTCGGCCGGCGGCCGCGCAGCACGGCGGCCACCGGCAGCCCGGCGCCGATGCAGGCGCGCACCACGTGCCGGCCACGCGGTGTGCAGCCGCTGCCGAGCCGCTCGCCCGGCCCGAAACGGGAGGTGGACACGGGGTACCCGGTACGGCCCGTGGCCGCGCCGAGGACCTCGAGGCGCTGCTCGGTCAGGATGATACGCAGCTGCAGCCGGGCCACGAGGTTCAGGGCCTCTCGAACAGCGCCACGGACTCGACGTGACTCGTGGACGGGAACATGTCGAGGATGCCGGCCGCAGCCAGGCGATAACCGTGACCGTGCACCAGCGTGGCGGCATCGCGGGCCAGCGTGCCGGTGTGGCAGGACACGTAGAGGATGCGCCGGGCACCGGTCTGCACCAGCGGGTCGATGATGGCGGCTGCCCCCGCCCGCGGGGGGTCCAGCAACACCGCGTCGAAGCGCTGCCCGGCCCAGGGGATCGCGCCGTCCGCCGTGGACAGGTCCGCCAGGGCGAACGTCGCGTTGCCAATGCCGTTGCGCCGGGCATTGTCTCGTGCCCGCTCGATCATCGGCCCTGCCCCCTCCACACCCAGCACCGTCCCGGCGCGTTGCGCCAGCGGCAGGGTGAAATTGCCGATGCCGCAGTACAGGTCGAGCAGGCGCATGCCGGCCGCGGGCGCCAGCAGCTCCAGCGCCAGCCCCACCATGCTGTCGTTGATCGCGCCGTTGACCTGGATGAAATCGGTAGGACCGAATCCCATGCGCAGGCCGGTGCCGGCGATGCCGTACCAGAGCTCACCGCCATCCAGCTCCGCATCCAGCGGCTGCAGGGAATCCGGGCCACCGCCCTGCAGCAGCACCCGCAGGCCATGCTGCTGGCGGAAGGCGCGCAACGCCGCGAGGTCCGCCGGGCCTGGTGGCTCCAGCACGCGGAACACCAGCACCGTGGCGTTGTCCGCGACGGCCGCCTCCACCTGCGGAATCCGCTGGCGAATCGCCAGGCTGCCGACCAGGTCGCCGAGTGGGCCCACCAGCGCACCGAGCGCCGGATGCAGCGTCTCGCAGCTGCGCATGTCGGTGATCCAGGAGCCGTGGCGCTCGGAAAACCCCACCAGTACCCGGCCCTTGCCTGCGACGTAGCGCGCGCCGAGGCGTGCGCGCCGGCGGTAGCCCCAGGCGGGGCCCGTCACCGCCGGCATCAGCCGGTCGGGAACCACCGCGGCAATGCGCTTCAGGCTCTCGACCAGCGTGCGCTCCTTGAGCGCGAGCTGTGCGGCCGGCGACAGGTGCTGCAGGCTGCAACCCCCGCAGGTACCGAAGTACTGGCAGCGCGGCGCCACCCGCTGCGGCGCGGGCCGGTCAATCGCCAGCAGTTCGGCCTCGTCGTAGTCGCGATGTGCGCGTACGCGCCGGAAAGTCACCGTCTCGCCGCCGATGGCACCGTCGATGAAGACGCGCTTGCCATCGCTGCTGGCCAGGCCCTGGCCTTCGATGGTCATGTCCTGCACCAGGCCCGTTTCCGGTGCCGCGTGCTGCAGCCTGCGGATCGCGCGGCGGCCGCCCATCCCGGTCAGCCGCCCGCGGCGGCCGTGGCACTGCGCCAGGCTTCCAGGAATGCGCTGAGATGCGGCTGGCCCGAGGCGCCGAGCAGTTCGCGCACCCGGTCGAGTTCGCGCTCGAGGCCGGCCTGGTCCAGCAGGCCGCGGATGTGCTGGAAGCGCAGGTACACCAGCCATGTGTTGACTACGTCAGTCTCGCAGTAGTTGCGGATCTCGACGATGCGCCCCTCCTGCCAGGCCTCCCAGACCCTGCTGCCTTCCATGCCCATCTTGCCGGGAAAGCCCAGCATCACGGCAATGGCATCGAGACCGGCGCGGCCGCGCCCCTGGAAACCCGACAGCACATCCATGAGGTCGGTGTGCCGCCAGTGGAAGCGGCTGAGGTAGTTGTTGAAGCGGAACTCGCGATCCGCGTCGCCGACATCCCAGTAGCGATGCGACACGACCCCATGCAGCAGCGCCCGGTAGTGCAGCACCGGCAGGTCGAAGCCGGCGCCGTTCCAGGACACCAGGTCCGGCGTGTAGCGGTCGATGCCATCGAAGAAGCGGCGGACCAGTTCGCCCTCGTCGCTTTCCGGGCTGCCGAGGCTCCAGACCTTCAGCTCGTCCTGGCGGCGGAGCACGACCGAGATGGCGACGATGCGCTGCTGGTACAGCGGCAGGAACTCGCTGCCCGTCGCCTGCAGCTGCTGGAAGGCCATGGCCTTGGCGACATCGGCATCGGCGATGCCATCGAGGTTGTACAGGCGCCGGCCCAGTGCCACGTCGGGAATGGTCTCGATGTCGAACACCAGCGTCGTCATGGACACCCGCCCTGCTCCTTGCGCATCAGCACGGCCACCGCGACCACCAGCCCGGCCTCGTCGGACAGCGTCAGGTGGCCTGCACCGATCCCGAGTTCGTCGCAACGGCGGCGGCCGCGGGCGGAATAGATGATCTCGGGCCGGCCCAGCGCGTCGGGCGCGACGCCGGCGTCGCGGATCCACATGCCGTTGGCGAAGCCGGTGCCCATGGCCTTGACGATGGCTTCCTTGGCGGCGAAGCGCATGGCGAGGAAGCGCACCGGCTGCTGCGAGCTCCGGAACTGCCGGAGTTCCTCGGGCATGAGCAGCCGCTGCACGAAGCGTTCACCGAAGCGGGCAAACGCCGCGGCGATGCGCTCCGTCCGCAGGATGTCGGTGCCGATGCCGTGGATCATGGCGACCGGGCGGCGAGCATCAGGCGCTTCATGATCGCCACGGCCGTGGCCAGGCCGTCGAACACCGCCCGCGCCACGATGGCATGGCCGATGTTGAGCTCTGAGATTTCCGGCAGCGCCGCCACCGGCTGCACGTTGTGGTAATGCAGGCCGTGGCCGGCATGCACGTCGAACCCGAGGCTGGCCGCGTGCCGTGCCGCCTGCCGCAGGCGTTCCAGCTCCCGGGCCTGGGCCGCGGCGTCGGCGGCCTCGGCATAGCGCCCGGTGTGCAGCTCGACGCTGCGCGCCCCGGCCGCCGCGCAGGCATCCACCTGCGCGGGATCCGGATCGATGAACGGCGCAACGCGAATACCGGCGGCGGCGAGCCTGGCGACGGCCTCGCGCACCCGGCCAAGGTCGGCGGCGACGTCCAGCCCGCCCTCCGTGGTCAGCTCCTGGCGGCGTTCCGGCACCAGGCAGCAGTCCGCCGGCCGCAGCGTCTCGGCCAGGCGCAGCACCGGCTCGGCCAGCGCCATCTCGAGGTTCATGCGCGTCTGCAGGGTCCCCACCAGCAGCTCGATGTCGCGCTCCTGGATGTGGCGACGGTCCTCGCGCAGGTGCACGGTAATGCTGTCGGCACCGGACTGCTCGGCGACCCAGGCGGCCATGACCGGGTCGGGGAACCGGGTACCACGCGCCTGGCGCAGGGTGGCGACGTGGTCGACGTTGACGCCGAGGAGGATGCTGCTCATGTCTCGCGGGATTCCCTGATGGCCGCCCGGTCCGGGCCTGTGCCCGCCGGCGGCCGCATGATCTCACCGGCCCGGCGCAGGGCGCAACGCACCAGCCCTCAGCGGCGCATGGCCCTGGCCACCCGGCGCGTCTGCAACGGCTGGCCACCGAGGTGGTGGTCGAGTACGGCACGCAGCAGGCGGCGTGCGGTGGCCGCGGCCCCGGCGCCGTCGAACTCGCCACGGCCGATGGCGAGCAGTTCGCTGCCACCGTAGGTCGCTGCCTCATCGGCGTCGGCGACGATGGGTCCGCGCTCCACGACGTAACGGTAACGGCCAGCGGGTTCCAGCGGCCGCCCGGACAGCGCCTCGTGATCGAGGTTCAGACCATAACCCGACTCGGCCAGCAGCAGCATTTCGAAGCCGCGCAGCACCGGCTCGGCGCTCACCCCGCCAGCGAGCCGCGCCAGTGCCTGCGTGTACGCGCCGAAGACCTGCGGATGCGGGTCACCCCGGTGCAGGAAGCGCAGCAGCAGCTCGTTGAGGTAGAAGCCCGACAGCAGGCAGTCGCCCGCCAGGTCCAGCGGCACGGCCGCGGCCTCCGCCGCAGCCAGCGTCATCAGGCCACCGGTGCGCCCCGACCAGGACAGGAGCAGCGGCCGGAACGGCTGCAGCAGCGGCCGCAGCCGGCTCCGCGGCCGGCGCACCCCGCGGGCCACCAGGCTCACCCGGCCATGGTCGCGGCTGAACACCTCAAGCAGCTCGCTGGTCTCGCGGTAGGCCCGGCCGTGCAGCACGAACCCTGGCTCCAGCAGCACGCGCTCGATACTGCTCACGATTCGTCCTCGTAGCCGAACTGGCGCAGGGCACGCGCGTCGTCGGCCCAGTTGCGGCGCACCTTGACGTGCGTCTGCAGGAAGACCTTCTTGCCGAGGAATGCCTCGAGATCCAGGCGCGCCGCCTGGCCGATCGCCTTGAGCCGCTCGCCGCCCCGCCCGAGCACGATGGGGCGCTGTGATTCCTTGGCAACCCAGATCTGGGCATCGATGCTCGCGAGCCGCTCGCCATCCTCGACGGCGCCGATCTCCACCGCCAGCCCGTAGGGCACCTCGCGCTCCAGCGCCGCCATGAGCTTCTCGCGCAGGATCTCGCCGATGCGGAAATCCCGGCCCCGATCGGTCTTCATGTCCTCCGGATAGAAGCGCTCCCCGGCCGGCAGCCGCGCCAGGATCAGTTCCATGAGCCGCTCGAGGTTCTCGGACTCCAGCGCCGAAACCGGCACGATCTCGGCGAACAGCTGCCGCGCCTGGACGGCCTGCAGCAGCGGCAGCATCTTCGACCGCGGCCGCACCAGGTCGGCCTTGTTGACCACGAGGATCATCGGTGCCGCGACCCTGGAAAGCCGTTGCAGCACGTGCTCGTCCGCGGCGCGCCAGCCGCTGGCCTCGATGACGAAGAGCACCACGTCGGCATCGGCGAGCGAACTCGCGGCGGCGCGGTTCATGGTGCGGTTGATGAGCTTGCGCGCGTTGCCGTGCAGGCCGGGGGTATCGACGAACACCACCTGGCTGTCGCTGCGGCTGCGAATGCCGAGGATGCGGTGGCGCGTGGTCTGCGGCCGCGAGGTGACGATGCTGACCTTCTCGCCGACCAGCGCGTTGACCAGCGTCGACTTGCCGGTGTTCGGACGGCCAACCACCGCGACGAAGCCCGATCGGAAGCTGCCCGCCGCCATCATGGCGCCGTTGCGTCCGGTTGCCCGGCGCCGACCTGCTCCAGGGCGCGCTGCGCGGCATCCTGTTCGGCAATGCGCCGGCTGGCGCCGTGGCCACCCACCGCGAGGCCCAGCGATTCAATCTCGCAGACCACCTCGAAGGTCTGCGCGTGCGCGGCACCGGCGACGTTCCTGACGGCATAGGACGGTGGACGATGGCCTCGCGCCTGCAGCCACTCCTGCAGCCGCGTCTTGGGATCGCGGAGGTCCTCCTCGGCGGGAAGGTCCTCCAGGCGGCTGGCGTACAGGCGCAGCACCACGGCTTCGGCCGCCGCCATCCCGCTGTCGAGGTAGATGGCGCCGAGGACAGCTTCCAGGGCATTGGACAGGATCGAAGAGCGCTGGTGACCGCCGGTACGGGCCTCGCCACTGCCCAGCCGGACGAGGTCGCCGAGGCCGATCTCGCGCGCCATGTCCGCCAGTGTTTCCCCGCGTACCAGCCGGGAGCGGATCCGGCTCAGCAGGCCCTCGCCGGCCTCGGGGCGACGCCGGTACACGGCATCCGCAATCACCAGGCCGAGCACCGCGTCGCCGAGGAACTCGAGTCGCTCGTTGTTGCAGGCCGAAACGCTGCGGTGGGTCAGGGCGAGGTCAAGGAGATCCTGGCGAATGAAGCGGTAGCCGAGCCGGTCCTCGGCCCAGCGCAGGGCCGCCTTCACTTGCGTAACTCGACCTCGTCATTGAAGGTGGCCAGCAGGGAAATATTGGCGATGAACGGTTCGGCGCGCTCGTAGCGCGCGGCGACGGAGAGGCCGGAATCGGTGCTTTCGATCTCGAAATCGCGGGCCCTGAGGCTGTAGACCATCTCGATGTTCAGCTTCTTGTCGATGGCCGTGCGCACGGCCATGGCCGTGGTTGGCTGGCCGTCGAACTCGGCCTTCACGTCGTTCAGTATCTTCCTGATCTTCATGTTCTCGAGGTAGATCGGCACCAGCTTGAGGCCGCCGAAGCCGATCAGCCCGATCATGGCCGCGAGGATCATGAAACTGATGAACGTCACGCCCTTCTGCCTGGTACGCATGCGCTTCACTCCCTAGCCGCAGATGTCGCCGGGACCGGCCCCGCGACGCACAGGATACACAACCCACGATGGCCGCGGGTGACGCACTACTCAACCGGCCGGCCGATCCGGCTCCAGCGGGGCATGGCCGGGAAGTCCCAGTTCATCCAGATCCGTACGGCACGCCCGACGATGTTGCCCTCGGGGATCGGGCCGATGAAGCGGCTGTCCTGGCTGTTGTCGCGGTTGTCACCCATCATGAAGTAGTGCCCCGGCGGAACCACGAACGTGCCGTCCCCGCGGCCGGAAACCCCGGGAATCAGCAGCACCTGGTGACGGGCCTTGCCGAGCTGCTCCTGCATCAGGATGGACCCGGGCTGCAGTTCGCCGTCGTACACGCCCAGCAGGGTTTCCGCCACCGGCTGGTCATTGATGTAGAGGTGGTCACCGGCATAGCGGATGGTGTCGCCAGGCATGCCGACCAGCCGCTTGATGTAGTTGATGCTGGGGTCCGAGGGCAGGCGGAAGACGATGACATCGCCGCGCTCGGGTTCACCGATGTCGACGATCTTGGTGTTCAGCACCGGCAAGCGCAGCCCGTAGCTGTACTTGTTGACGAAGATGAAGTCGCCGATCAGCAGCGTCGGCATCATGGAACTCGACGGGATGCGGAACGGCTCGAACAGGAACGAGCGCACCACCAGCACCAGCAGCAGTACCGGGAAGAACGAGCGGGCGTACTCCACCACCACCGGCTCGGCGGCGGGCTCCGCCCCGCTCAGTGCGCGGACAGCGCGGTAGCCACCCCAGATGAGGCCCGCAGCCAGCGTCGCGAGTACCAGAATCAGCGAGAAATCCATGTCATCGTCACCTGGGGCCGCGGGAAACCCGGTGGAATGTACCATGGCCGGGCATCACGATTCCGTGCTGCCGCGCCCCGAATCGAGGATCGCCAGGAAAGCCTCCTGCGGGATCTCCACGGCGCCGAACTGCTTCATGCGCCTCTTGCCCGCCTTCTGCTTCTCCAGCAGCTTGCGCTTGCGCGAGACGTCGCCACCGTAGCACTTGGCCAGCACGTTCTTGCGCATCGCCTTCACCGTGGCGCGCGCGATGATCTGCGAGCCGATGGCCGCCTGCAGCGCCACCTCGAACATCTGCCGCGGGATGACCTCCTGCAGGCGCTCGACGATCTCGCGTCCGCGGCGCTGGGCGGATTCACGGTGCACGATCAGGGACAGGGCGTCGACCTTTTCCTTGTTGATCAGGATGTCCAGGCGCACCAGGTCGCCCGGGACGAAGCGCGAGAACTGGTAGTCGAACGACGCATAGCCGCGGCTGATGGACTTGAGACGGTCGAAGAAGTCGAACACCACCTCCGCCATCGGGATCTCGTACTCCATTGCCACCTGGTTGGCGAGGTATTCGATGCGCTTCTGCACGCCGCGCTTGCCGACGCAGAGCTGCATCACCGGCCCGACGAACTCGTTGGGCACGAGGATGCTGGCGCTGATGTAGGGTTCGCGCACCTCGGCGATTTCGTTGGGTGGCGGCAGCGAGGCGGGATTGTCGATCATGCGTGTCTCGCCACCCGTGGTCACGATCTCGAAGACCACGGTGGGCGCGGTGGAGATCAGGCTGAGCCCGTACTCGCGCTCCAACCGCTCCTGCACGATCTCCATGTGCAGCAGCCCGAGGAATCCGCAGCGAAAGCCGAAGCCGAGGGCCGCGGAGGACTCGACCTCGAAGCGCAGCGCGGCGTCGTTGAGCTTGAGCTTCTCCAGCGCGTCGCGCAGGCCCTCGAAGTCATCCGCCCTGGTGGGAAAGAGCCCCGCGAACACCCGTGGCTTGATCTGCCGGAAGCCCGGCAGCGGTTCCTCGCACGGGCGCGACTCCAGCGTCATGGTGTCGCCCACCGGCGCCCCGTGGACGTCCTTGATGCCGGCGATGACGTAGCCGACCTCGCCGGCGCCCAGTGCGCCGCGCGCCCTGGCCTTGGGCGTGAAGACCCCGACCTCGGTTACCACGTGGGTGCGGCCGGTGGACCAGATGCGCACCTTGGCGCCCTTGGGCAGGGTGCCGTTCATGACGCGCACCAGCGACACGACCCCCATGTAGTTGTCGAACCAGGAGTCGACGATCAGCGCCTGCAGGGGTGCATCCGCATCGCCCCTGGGAGGCGGAATGCGCTGGATGAGCAGTTCCATCAGCTCGCGCAGGCCCTGGCCGGTCTTGGCGCTGACCAGCGCGCAGCCCGTGGTGTCGATGCCGATGATCTCCTCGATCTCGCGCATGACCTTCGGCGGATCGGCGCTGGGCAGGTCGATCTTGTTGATGGCGGGCACGACCTCGAGGCCCGCCTCGATGGCCGAATAGCAGTTGGCCACGCTCTGCGCCTCGACGCCCTGCGCGGCATCCACCAGCAGCAGCGCACCCTCGCAGGCAGCCAGCGACCGCGACACCTCGTAAGAAAAGTCCACGTGCCCCGGGGTGTCGATCAGGTTGAGCTGGTAGATGGTGCCGTTGTCGGCCTTGTAGCGCAGCGCCACGGTCTGCGCCTTGATGGTGATGCCCCGTTCCCGCTCGAGGTCCATCGAGTCGAGAACCTGGGTGCTCATCTCGCGGGCCTCCAGGCCACCACACATTTCGATGAAGCGGTCGGCCAGCGTGGACTTGCCATGGTCGATGTGCGCGATGATGGCGAAGTTGCGGATCTGGCTGAGGCTGGGGCTCATGTGCCGGTCGGCCCGTGTAAAAAGGCGGCAGATTATACCCGGAAGCGGGGCCGGGCCATGGCTGCCGGGCCCGGCGGCGGACTCAGGAGCGCCGGCCGAACCAGGCTGCGAGCTGTGCCTCGTCCAGCGGCCAGGCGCAGAGTTCGCTGTCTCCCGCCATCACGACCGGGATGCGCAGGCCATAGCGGTCACGCAGCGCCTGGTCGCCGTCCACATCGACGACCCGGAGGCGTACACCGTAGGCGCGGCAGCGCGGCTCGAGCAGCTCCAGCGCCTCTTCGCACAGGTGGCAACCGGGCCGGCTGAGCAGGGTCAGTTCACGGATGGCGGCTGGCCTCATCGCGAGGCCGGCGTACGTTCCAGGGACCGGGCCGACTCGGCAAACATCTCCACGGTACGGGCCGGCACCTCGCCGATCGCGGTGACCATGTGGCCATCGATGCTGGTGGTATAGGCATTGGCGGCGCCGATCTGGGAAAGGCCCTCGGCCTGCTCGGAGGCAGCGACCGCCGGCTCCACGAACAGGGACACGGTGGCCAGGCCATCCGAATAGACGATGTGGCGCAGGCCGCTGAGCGCATCGGGCGCGACCTGCGCCTTGCGCACGGTCAGCCGGAAGCCGGGCGGCAGCGCCGTCACCGACCACTGCGGCCCTGCCTGGTCGGTTGCGGGCCCGGTCGCCGCCCGGGCGGCCCGCCGGACGGCGAAGGCACCAGTGGCGACCGTGGGCCTGACCGCCGAAGCCGGGATCCGCTCCGGAAGCACGATCTTGGTGAACAGCAGCTGCTCCAGGACGCGGTCCCGCTCGTCGACCAGCTGGGTCTTCAACGGCATGTAGGTGGCCCGGTCCAGCCAGATCCGGTAGCCGTAGCGGAATCCATCCCTGGGACGTATGACGATGCCCCGGGTATCGCGGCCCGCGATGCGTTCGGGTGGAGCGAACGACAGCAGGTACAGCGCGTCGTCGATGCTCGCGGCACCGGGAAGCCGTCCCCGCAACGGGCTGCTCGGCTGCCCACGATCGTCCCTGGGCTCGACCAGCACCGCATGCTGGTCGGGAAAGATGCCGGTGACCTCGTCATTGTTGCGGATGAGCTGCCGGCCGGCGTCGTCGCAGCTGATCCGCTCCGTGACCTGCCCGTCCTGCACCTGGTGGGTGATGTGCAGGACGCTGCTGTCGCCACCATGCAGGTGGACGAGCGTACCTTCGTAATTGAGGTATTCGACCGCATTGGCCATGCGTTCGAGCATGGCACGCGGTGCCTCTGCGGCCGCTGCCGGTGACCCCAGCCCCGGCAGTGCGAGCAACAGCCCGGCCACGACCTGAAGGGGCTGCCAGTCAGGCCGGCAGCTAACGGGCATCAGCCGCTTCCCCGGCCTGCCGCCAGGAGGCACGCTCGGCGCGGGCCGACACCAGGCGCGAATCGAAATTGCTGCGGGAGATGGCATTGGCGTACTCACCATGTGCCATCAGGTAGCTCGTCAGGCGGGCCGCGGCCCGCGGGCCGAGGCGATGGCTGGCAATGGCATTGACGTCGGCCAGGGGCTCGAGGCCGGCATCGTCCCGGGCGGCCAGCAGCGCGGGCTCAGGCTGTGCGGAGCGCGATGGCGTGGCCTCCTGCCAGATGTCGGGTGCCGTCAGCAGCAGCGCCACCAGCGCCAGCGAGGCGGCCACTGCACCACCAACCCACCCCATCCTCGATCCCCTGGCCGCCACCGCGACCGGGGCCGCATCGGCGTCTGCGGCCAGGGCGGAGCGCACGCGGTCGGCGACATCGAGGGCGGCTGGTGCCGCCGCGCCGGTGCGGATGCACTCGCCGATCATGGCATAGCGACCCAGGGTCGCCCGCCGCGCGGGATCGCGATCGAGGCGTGCCAGCAGCAGGTCGACCTCTTCCGGAGGGAGCTCGCCGTCGAGAAATGCGGACAGCTGCTCGTCGAGAATCTTGCTCATCGGTCGACTGCGATCCTGTTGCTATTGGGGTCTGCCGGCCAGCGCCGCGATGCTGGCGTCGATCGCCTCGCGCGCCCTGAAGATTCGCGACCGCACGGTGCCCACCGGGCACTCCATGGCGGTGGCGATCTCCTCGTAGCTCAGGCCATCGATTTCGCGCAACATGATGGCGGTGCGCAACTCCTCTGGCAATGTCGAAATCGTCCGTTCCACCGCCTGGCGCAGCTCCTCCTGCAGGGCGATTCCCTCCGGGGAATCCTCGTCACGCAGGCGGGCATTAGCTTCATAATTTTCCGGGTCCTGCAGGTCCAGGCTGTAGTCCACGGGCCGGCGCTGCAGCGATACCAGGTGGTTCTTCGCCGTGTTGATGGCGATCCGGTAGAGCCAGGTGTAGAAAGCACTCTCGCCACGGAACGATGGCAACGCACGGTACGCCTTGATGAAGGCCTCCTGCGCCACGTCCTGTGCTTCTGCCGGGTCGTGCACGTAACGCATGATCAGCTTCACGATGCGTTGCTGGTAACGGAGCACCAGCACGTCAAATGCACGCCGATCGCCCTGCTGGACGTTCTGCACTAGCAGCTGATCGCTGGTTTGCTCTGCCATGCGGTTCCGATACCGAAAAGCGGCACGGACCCGCGTCAGCACGATAGACTGCGGTCCGCCTGGAAAGTTCGGCCTCCTCCGGCCGGAAAGGCGACGCTCGTCACAGCCCGGCTGGTGCGGCGCAGCGCCGGTGCCATTTTACGTCAAGCGCAGCTGTACCCGTAGCCGGCGCCACTGCGGCTGCGGGCAGCGATGCCGCCACAGCCAGGCCCGGCGGCGGCTTCCATCGTCACACAGCCATTCCAGGGCGATCAGCGGCCCGAGTGAATGGCCCCAGGCGTACAGGAGCTGCGCACCGACCGTGCCGCTGCCGGTTTCCAGCCGCCAGCTGCCACCCGGCAGGCACATCACCCGGATGACCGGTCCCGCGGCAGCTGGCGACGTCCCTCGCAGCTGCAGGACCAGGCGCGCCAGCACTGCGGCGGCCAGCCCGATGCGCACCACGGGCGGCAGGTCGGCAATGGCGATCGCCAGGCCGCAGGCCACCGCGAGCGCCAGCGCCGCGAGCAGCCGCTCGCGCCCGGCCTCAGCGCTGACCGTGATCATCTCCAGAAAGCCGTTCACCCACCACCTGCGCCACCACGCCGCGGAGTTCGGCATCGTCGCTGCGCAGGCGCCCGTCCAGCAACGCGACAATCTCGGGATCCGGCAGGGAAAGTAGCTGGCGGAACGCTGCCTGGCCTGCCGCGCCGGCCTCGCGGTAGTGCCGGTCAACATAAGCCATCAAGAGGGTGTCGAGTTCCCGCATGCCGCGCCGGCAGCGCCAGCGCAGGCGGTTCTGTTCCTGCTCCGGCGTCACGGCCGCATGCCGGCGACTACAGCTGCCGCGCCGCGATCATCTTCTTGATCTCGGCGATCGCGCGGGCCGGGTTGAGGCCCTTGGGACAGGTGTAGGTGCAGTTCATGATGGTGTGGCAGCGATAGAGGCGGAAGGGATCTTCCAGCTCGTCGAGGCGTTCGCCGGTCGCCTCGTCACGGCTGTCGACCAGCCAGCGGTAGGCCGCCAGCAGCACCGCCGGCCCGAGGTACCGGTCGCTGTTCCACCAGTAGCTGGGGCAGGCGGTGGAGCAGCAGGCGCAGAGGATGCAGGCCGAGGGCGAGTTGATCTTCTCCTGCTCTTCCTTCGACTGCAGGCGCTCGCTGTCGGGCGGTGCCGGGCTGCGAGTCTGCAGCCAGGGCTTGATCGATGCGTACTGGGCGTAGAAGTTGGTCAGGTCGGGAATCAGGTCCTTGACCACCGGCATGTGCGGCAGCGGGTAGATGCGCACGTCGCCGCGGATGTCGCCCGTGGCCTGGGTGCAGGCCAGGGTGTTGACGCCATCGATGTTCATGGCGCAGGAGCCGCAGATGCCCTCGCGGCAGGAACGCCGGAACGTCAGCGTCGGATCGATCTCGTTCTTGACCTTGATCAGCGCGTCGAGAACCATCGGCCCGCAGCGGTCGAGATCCAGTTCGTAGGAGTCGATGCGCGGGTTGTCGCCGCTCGCGGGGTCATAGCGGTAGATGCGGAAGGTCCGCACCCGGGTCGCGCCCGCGGGCGCCTTGTACTCGCGCCCGGGCTGGACGCGGGAGTTCGCTGGCAGCCTGAACTCGGCCATCGGTCGTCCTCGTCAGTCAGGTCAGTAAACGCGCGCCTTCGGCGGCACCGGCTCGACGTCATTGGTGAGTGTCTGCAGGTGCACCGGGCGGTAGTCGATGCTGACCCTGCCGCCAGCATCGACCGAGGTGAGCGTGTGCTTCATCCAGTTGGCGTCATCCCGCTGGGGGAAATCCTCGCGCGCATGGGCGCCGCGGCTCTCCTCGCGGTTCGCCGCCGCCGTGATGGTGACCAGGGCCTGCTCCAGCAGGTTCTCCAGTTCCAGCGTCTCCACCAGGTCGGTGTTCCAGATGAGGCTGCGGTCACTGACGCGCACGTCGGCGAACGACGCATAGGTACGCTTGAGCAGTTCCACGCCCTCACGCAGCGTCTCGCCGGTGCGGAACACCGCCGCGTGGCTCTGCATGACCTTCTGCATTTCGAGGCGGATCGCGGCGGTGGGCCGGCTGCCGTTGGCATGGCGCAGGCGATCGAGGCGTGCCACCGCCTGCTCGCCCGCGTCGGCCGCCAGCGGCCGCGGACGGCCGGCATCCCTGAGCGTCTCGGCACAGCGGCGGGCCGCCGCGCGACCGAACACCACCAGGTCCAGCAGGGAGTTGGAGCCGAGACGGTTCGCGCCATGGACCGAGACGCAGGCCGCCTCGCCGACCGCCATCAGGCCGGGCACCACGGTATCCGGGTTGCCGTCCTTCAGCACCAGCATCTCGCCGTGGTAGTTCGTGGGTATACCGCCCATGTTGTAGTGCACCGTCGGCAGCACCGGAATGGGCTCGCGCGTGACATCGACGCCGGCAAAAATGCGCGCCGTCTCGGCAATGCCGGGCAGGCGCTCGTGGATCACCTCGGGTCCCAGGTGCTCGAGGTGCAGGTGGATGTGGTCCGCTTCCGGGCCCACGCCCCTGCCCTCGCGGATCTCCACCGTCATCGAGCGGCTCACCACGTCGCGCGAAGCCAGGTCCTTGGCGTTGGGCGCATAGCGCTCCATGAAGCGCTCGCCACGCGAGTTGGTCAGGTAGCCGCCCTCGCCGCGCGCGCCCTCGGTGATCAGGCAGCCCGAGCCGTAGATGCCGGTCGGATGGAACTGCACGAACTCCATGTCCTGCAACGGCAGGCCGGCACGCAGCACCATGGCGTTGCCATCGCCGGTGCAGGTATGCGCCGAGGTACAGGAAAAATAGGCGCGGCCATAGCCGCCGGTGGCGAGGATGACCCGGTGCGCGCGGAAGCGATGCAGGGTACCCGTGGCCATGTCCAGGGCGACCACGCCGCGGCACTCGCCGTTCTCCATGATGAGGTCGATGGCGAAGTACTCGATGAAGAACGTCGCGTTGTGCTTCAGCGACTGCTGGTAGAGCGTATGCAGCATGGCGTGGCCGGTGCGGTCCGCGGCTGCACAGGTGCGCTGGGCGGTGCCCTTGCCGTAGTGGGTGGTCATGCCGCCGAAGGGCCGCTGGTAGATCCGGCCATCCTCGGTACGGGAGAACGGCACGCCGTAGTGCTCCAGTTCGATGACGGCCTGCGGGGCCTCCTTGCACATGTACTCGATGGCGTCCTGGTCACCGAGCCAGTCGGAGCCCTTGACCGTGTCGTACATGTGCCAGCGCCAGTCGTCCTCGCCCATGTTGCCGAGCGCCGCGCTGATGCCGCCCTGCGCCGCCACGGTGTGGCTGCGCGTCGGGAACACCTTGGTGATGCAGGCCGTGGTCAGGCCCGCCTCCACGAGACCGAAAGTCGCCCTGAGCCCGGCTCCGCCCGCACCGACGACGACGACGTCGTAGCTGTGGTCGGTAAAGGCGTAATCCGCGCTCATGCCTGGGCTCCCAGCGACAGTTTCACGATTGAAAGAATGCCGGCCACGGCCAGCGCTGCATGGGCGAACTTCACCAGCACCAGCAACAGCACCAGTGCCCGGGCGTCATGCACGTAGTCCTCGATCACGACCGTGACCCCGAGGCAGGAGTGATAGAGCAAAGTCGCCACCAGCAGGATCAGCAGGATCGCGTGGGGTGTCTCGGCAATCCAGGCCGCCGCCGTGGCGTGATCGGCGCCACCGATGCCGATCAGGCTGACAGCGAACCACAGCCCGAGGAACACCATGGCGGCGGCCGACAGCCGCTGCCCCCACCAGGGACCGAAACCGGACTTCGCCGAGCCGAGGCCGAGCGCGCGCCCCAGGGGTGTTTGCAGGCTCATGCGTCAGCTCCCGCTGGTCAGGGCCACGACCCAGAACAGCACTGTCAGGAAACAGGCAGTGGCGACCGCCAGCTTGCCCGACCGGTTGGACTGTGGAATCTCGAAACCATAGCCTGCGTCCCAGACCAGATGCCGGACGCCGTTGCAGAGGTGATAGAAGAAGGCAAACGACCAGCCCACCATCAGCAGGATGCCCACGGGTGATTTCAGCAAGCCGACCAGGCCTGCATAGGCCGCCGGCCCGCTGGCTGCTGCCACCAGCCATGCTGTCAGCACCAGGGCACCGACGCTGAGCGCCACCCCGGTCAGGCGATGGATGATCGACAGGCCATTGCTGATCTGCCAGCGATAGATCCCCAGGTGCGGCGACAGGGGTCGGTCAGGTTGCGCCATGGGCCAAAAACCTCGCAATTGCATTCATGCGTCCGCAGCCCGCCCGCTGGCGGCCACCCGTCACGGATGCGGTCGCAGCAGCTGGAACGGTGCGCGGCGCTGTCGTCAGTGGGCGAGCCATGTCAGAAGTCGATGCACCGGCCGCCCTTCTCCCAGTCCCCGAAACGCGTGGGTTCGGGACCGGCAGGCCCGCCCAGCTCGCGCTGGCCGGCCGTCGGCCCTGCGGCCTTCGCGGCGGCATCGGTCACCCGGGTTTGCTGCGGCAGGTCCGCCGGGGGCTCTCCGGAATTCCGTTCCGGTCTGGAGTCAGCCGCTGGCATGGGAAAAAGTGTGCCAGAATGCGCCCCGATTTTCACCACGCACCGTCCCGGCCAGGCATCGGATCCGGGGCCACGACAGGCATCCACCGGCCATGCCGCTGCAGTCACTCCAGCTCCTTCGCGTCGCAGGCCGCGATCGCCATGCCTTCCTGCAGGGCCAGCTCACGCAGGACCTGCGGTCCGTGGCCGCCAGCTGCGCCACGCGCTATGCCTGGGCCGATGCCCAGGGCCGCGTGCTGGTCGTCGGCGAGCTGTTCGCCTGGAACGACGCGTACTGGCTCACGGTACCCGCTGCGCTTGCCGAGGCCACCGCGCGCCGCCTGCGGCTGTTCGTGCTGCGCGCGCAGGTCACCATCGAACCGGCCTCATGCAGTCTCGAGGGCCGGCGGCTCCCGGCCGGTGCCGCGGGCCTGCTGCAGGACTGCGAGCTGCCGGTACGGCCGCTGGCCTGTGCCGCGACCGGGGACTGGTGCGCACTGCGGGTCGATGCCGAGCGGCTGCTGCTCGCCGCGGCAGCGCCTGCCCTGCCGGAACTGCTGGCGGCGCTCCCCGGCGATCCCGTCGACTCCGGCGCCTGGACACTCGCCGACATACGCGCGGGCTTTGCGCGCCTGGAATCAGCGGCAGGTGCCTACATCCCGCAGATGCTCAATCTCGACCTCGCCGGCGCCGTGAGCTTCGACAAGGGCTGCTACCCGGGCCAGGAAATCATCACGCGCACCCGCCACCTGGGGCGGCTGAAGCGGCGCCTGTTCCGCTTCGCGGCCGATCCGCCGCCGCTGGTGCCAGGCGATCCGCTGTTCGCCGCCGGGGGTGAGTGCGGCACGGTGCTGCTGGCCGCGCCGGCCGCCACGGGCAGCGAGGTCCTCGCCGTGCTGCGCCTCGATGCCGCCGCAAACCCGGTGTTTGCCGACGCGGAACTGCGCCAGCCGCTGCTGCCGTGCGACCTGCCCTACGAAGTTCCCGGCATCATCCCCGGGCAGCACCCCGCCTGATACCCCGGCCGCGCCTGTCCTACCCCGAGCCAGGCCCCGTGCCCTGGCTCTCGCGCATGTGCGGGAACAGCAGCACGTCGCGGATGGAAGCGCTGTCGGTCAGCAGCATCACCAGCCGGTCGATGCCGATGCCCAGCCCCGCGGTGGGTGGCAGGCCGTATTCCAGCGCCGCCACGTAGTCTGCGTCGTAGAACATGGCTTCCTCGTCACCCGCCGACTTCCGGCTGGCCTGCGCCCGGAAGCGCTCGGCCTGGTCCTCGGCATCGTTGAGCTCGGAGAAGCCGTTGGCGATCTCGCGGCCATGGATGAAGAGCTCGAAGCGGTCGGTGAGGAAGGGATCCGCGTCACTGCGGCGCGCCAGCGGCGAGACCTCCGCGGGAAACCCGGTGACGAACGTCGGCGCCTCCAGCCGGTGCTCGGCGGTCTTCTCGAAGATCTCGGTGAGCAGCTTGCCGGCCCCAGAGCCCGGCTGCACGCTGATCCCGAGGCGCTCGCACCAGGCACGCAGGGCCACGGGATCGCGCAGCTGCCGGCGATCGAGACCGGGGTTGTGCTCGGCGACCAGTTCCTCGATGGACACCCGGCGAAACGGCGCCGAGAAATCGTAGCTCCGGCCCTGGTAGACCACGGTGGCGTTGCCCGAGAGGAACTCCGCGAGGCTGCGCAGCAGCTGCTCGACCATGTCCATCAGCACCCGGTAGTCTGCATAGGCCATGTACAGCTCGAGCATGGTGAACTCGGGGTTGTGCTGGGTGGAAATGCCCTCGTTGCGGAAGTTGCGGTTGAGTTCGTAGACACGCTCGAAGCCGCCTACCACCAGCCGCTTCAGGTAGAGCTCCGGGGCAATGCGCAGGTACAGCTGCCGGTCCAGCGCGTTGTGATGGGTGACGAACGGCCGGGCCATGGCGCCGCCCGGGATGGACTGCATCATCGGCGTCTCGACCTCGAGGAACTCCATGGCGTCGAGGTAGCTGCGCAGGAACTGCACGATCTGCGAGCGGCGCCGGAATACCTCGCGCGAGTCCTCGTTCATGATCAGGTCGAGGTAGCGCTGGCGGTAGCGTGTCTCCTGGTCGGTGAGACCATGGAACTTCTCCGGCAGCGGCCGCAGCGCCTTGACCAGCAGCTCGATCTGCGTGGCACGCACGGTGATCTCGCCCGTCCGCGTACGAAACAGCTGCCCGCGGGCCCAGAGGATGTCGCCGACATCCCAGCCCTTGAAAGCCTTGTACACCGCCTCGGGCAGGGTGCCCTGCTGCAGGCAGACCTGGATCTGGCCGCTGCGGTCCTGGATCTTCACGAAACTGGTCTTGCCCATGACGCGCTTGGCCATCATGCGTCCGCCGACGGCCACCTCCACCGCCTCGGCTTCCAGCGCCTCGTTGCCGTGGCCCTCGTAGGTGCTGAGGATCTGGCCCGCGAGCGCCGTGCGCCGCAGCTGGTTCGGGAAACGGAAGCCCGCCTCACGCAGTGCCTCGAGCTTGCGGCGGCGCTCGGCCACCAGGTGATGTTCGGTTGCGGCTGGATTGTCTTCGCTCATGTCACCACCGTGGCCGCGTCGCGCGGCGTCCTACAGGCCCTGCTTCAGGCTCGCCTCGATGAAGCGGTCGAGGTCGCCATTGAGGATGTCGTCCGGATTGCCCGCCTCCACCTGCGTGCGCAGGTCCTTGATCCGCGACTGGTCGAGCACGTAGGAGCGGATCTGGCTGCCCCAGCCGACGTCGGCCTTGCTGTCCTCCAGCGCCTGGGTATCGGCGCGGCGCTTCTGCTCCTCGATCTGGTACAGCCTGGCCTTGAGCTGCTTCATCGCCGTGGACTTGTTCTTGTGCTGGGACCGCTCGTTCTGGCACTGCACCACAACGCCGCTCGGCAGGTGCGTGATGCGCACCGCCGACTCGGTGCGGTTGACGTGCTGCCCGCCGGCGCCGCTGGCGCGGTAGACGTCGATGCGCAGGTCCGCGGGGTTGATCTCGATCTCGATGTCATCATCGATCTCGGGCGAGACGAACACGGCGGCAAACGAGGTGTGGCGGCGGTTGCCGGAGTCGAAGGGCGACTTGCGCACCAGGCGGTGCACGCCGGTCTCGGTCCGCAGCCAGCCGTAGGCGTACTCGCCGACGACGCGGATGCTGGCGCTCTTGATGCCGGCAACCTCGCCGGCGGAGGCCTCGAGCATTTCCACGGTGAAACCCTTCTGCTCGCAGTACTTGAGGTACATGCGCAGCAGCATCTCGGCCCAGTCCTGCGCCTCGGTGCCGCCGGCTCCCGCCTGGATGTCGACGAAGGCATTGTCGGCGTCATGGGCGCCGCTGAACATGCGCTGGAACTCGAGCCGGCCAACCTCCTCGCGTGTTGCCTCGACGTCACGGGCCACGCCGGCCACGGCAGCGGCGTCGTCCTCGGCCTCAGCCATGTCGAGCAGGTCGGCGCTGTCGGCCAGGGCGCGGTCGATGCGCTCGAACCGGCGCAGGATGCCGTCGAGCTGCGCCCGCTCGCGCCCGAGGGCCTCGGCCTTCGGCGGATCCTGCCAGATGGCGGCGTCTTCCAGTGCCTCCTGGACCTCGGTCAGCCGCTCGCGCTTGCGATCGAGGTCAAAGATACCCCCGTAGGGCAGTGGCGCGCCCCTGCAGGTCGCGGATGAGCTGGCGGATCGGGCTGGTTTCCATGCGGGCACTGCGGTCTTGCGGAAGGCGCGTAATCCTATGCGGATTGCAGGTGTTCCACAACCAACTGGCGGCGACGGCGCCCGCCGAAATCATTGATGCCGAGGCGGTAGCAGCAGCGGATCCGGCCCGGCAGCGGCATCGTGCGGTTGAAGGCCATGGCCTCGATCGGGTCACCGCCCGCCGCATGGCGCAGGCTGAGCCGCAGGTGGGCGTCCTTCAGCAGCCGCTGGTCCAGGACCTGGAATTCATTGTCGAACAGCGGCTCGGGGAATCCCTGGCCCCAGGGCCCGGCAAGATGCAGCTGCCCGGCCAGTTCGTCGTTCAGTTCCGCAGGCGCCAGCGGCCCGTCGGTCCAGAGCACCTGGCCCGTGTCGACGCCGGCGAGTGCCAGCGCGAGTTCCGCCTGCCAGGCCGACTCGAATGTTTCCAGCTGGCCTGCAGGCAGGCGCAGGCCTGCAGCCATCGCATGCCCCCCGAACCGCAGCTCGCGAATCGCGCCGCGGGTGGCCACGGCAGCGAGCACGTCACGGATGTGCACGCCGGCGATCGAGCGCGCCGATCCCTTGAGGATGCCTGCCTCGTCGCCAGGGGCGAACGCCACCACCGGGCGCCCCGTGCGCTCCTTCAGCCGCGAGGCCACCAGCCCGACGATGCCCTCGTGCCAGGCGGGATCGAACAGGCACAGGCCCGGAGCCGCGCCACCGGCTGCGGCATCGGCGATGCCGGCCAGGTGGCCCTCCGCCTGCGCCTGCATGCGCTGCTGCAGGGCGCGTCGTTCGGCATTCAGCGCATCGAGGCGCGCGGCGCGCTCGCGCGCCTGACGCGGGTCGGCCGCCAGCAGGCAATCGATGCCGAGCGACATGTCGTCGAGCCGGCCGGCGGCGTTGAGGCGCGGCGCAATGGCGAAGCCGAGGTCGGCGCTGCGGGCCGTGGCAGGGTCGCGCCCGGCGACGGCGAACAGTGCCGCCAGCCCGGGCCGCGCAGCCCCGGCGCGCATGCGCCGCAGGCCCTCGGCGACCAGGATGCGGTTGTTGGCATCCAGCGGTACCAGGTCCGCCACGGTGCCGAGCGCGACCAGGTCCAGGCCGGCGAGCACCGGCCGGCGCAGCTCCTCGTAGCGGCCGAGACCGGCGGCATCCAGGACCCTGGCGAGCGCCGCCACCAGGTAGAACGCCACGCCGACGCCGCACAGCGCCTTGCCCGGAAAGCCCTCGCCCGGCAGGTTCGGGTTGATGATCACGCTGGCGGCCGGCAACTCCGCGCCCGGCAGGTGATGGTCGGTGACGATGACGTCGATGCCCCGCGCCCGCGCCCTGGCCACACCCTCGATGCTGGTCACGCCATTGTCGACCGTGATGATGACTGCCGGCCGGCGCGTGGCGGCCAGGTCCGCCACGCCGGGCGAGAAGCCGTAGCCAAACTCGAAACGGTTGGGGACCAGGTAGTCGACGGCGGTGAAACCCATGCCGCGCAGTGCGGCGACCACCAGCGCGGTGGCGGTCGCGCCGTCGGCGTCATAGTCGCCGACCACCAGCACCGCTGCCTGCCGGCGGCGCACCGACACCAGCAGATCCGCGGCCGCCATGACGCCACCGAGGCTGGTGACCGGCAGCAGGCCGGACAGCGTCGCCGCCAGTTCCCCTGCCGCGACATGCCGCGCCGCGTAGATGCGCCGCAGGACCGGGTCGAGCGCCGCCGGCAACGCCTGGTAGAGCGGCTCCGGCACCTCACGCTGGCGGATGACAGGCGCGGATGCCACGGCTAAGCTGGCCACCCGTCGCTGCCGGCACCGGCTTCGCAGGCAGTACTCACAGGCATGAAACTCGACCTCGACAGCAGCAGTGGCAACCTCATCCGCGGCTTCAACGGCAGCGCCATCCTCGTCGGTGCCGAAAGCTTCACGCGGCCGCTGATCCTCACCGTCGACCGCATCATCCGCGACTGGGACCCGCCCGCCGTGGAGCAGCTGGCGGACAGGGACTTCGCCGCCATCCTCGCGCTGCAACCGGAAGTGATCCTGCTCGGCACCGGTGGCCGCCAGCGCTTCCCCGCCGCCACCGTCACCACCGCCATCCTGCGCCAGGGCATCGGCATCGAAATCATGAACACTGCTGCTGCCTGCCGCACCTACAACATCCTCGTCGCGGAATACCGCCGCGTCGCTGCCGCATTATTTGTCGGCTGACATGCGCCGGCCAGCGGCGCGCGCCGGCAGGTACTGCAGTGGATCCAGCGGCGCACCGTTGCGCCGGATTTCGAAATGCAGCGCCCCCGGCAGCCCCGCCCCCGCGCCCATGTGGCCGATGGCCTGGCCGGCACGCACCTGCTCGCCCTCCCGGACCAGCATGTCGGCGTTGTAGCCATAGGCCGTGAGCCAGCTCGCGTTGTGGCGGACGATGATCAGCAGGCCGTAGCCGGGCAGCCCGCTGCCAGCATAGACGACTTCACCAGCAGCAGCCGCCACTACGGGAACGCCAGGCGATCCGCCAATGAGGATTCCCGAAGCCGTGCGCGTGGACTCGCCGAAACGGCCCAGCACCTCGCCGTCCGCCGGCCAGATCCAGCCGGAGGCCGGTGGTGGCTCTCCAGCACCACCGCCGCCGGCGGCGGCTGGCCGCGCAGCACTGCCGGTCGGGGGGCGCAGCCGCAGGCGCTGGCCCGGGTAGATCAGCGTGCCGTCACCGAGCCGGTTCCAGCGCGCCAGGTCGCGGTGATCGAGGCCCAGGCGCCGGGCGATGCCGAACAGGGTGTCACCTGCCCGTACAACGTAGACGTCACCCTTCCGGCCGGCATCATCCGGCCCGCCTGCGGCACAGCCTGCCAGCAGCATTGCCGCCAGCACTGCCGCCAGCAGACCTCCGCAGCGTTTCAGCCCTTGCCCTCCAGCAGCGGCACGAAGCTCACCCAGGACAGGTGCTCGCGCTCGACACCGCTGGCGTGGCGGCTGATGCGCAGCAGTTCCTGGTTCCCGGCCGGACCCACGGGGATCACCAGCCGGCCACCGGGAGCGAGCTGCTCGACCAGCGCCGGCGGCACTTCAGCAGGCGCGGCGGTGACGAGGATGCCATCGAACGGTGCCTGCCCCGGCCAGCCCTCGAAGCCGTCACCGTGCCGAAAGCGCACGTTGCCGAGACCGAGCCCGGCCAGGCGCTGGCGTGCAGCCCGTTGCAGGCCCGCGAGGCGCTCAATGGTGAACAGCTGCCCCACCAGCGGCGCGAGTACCGCGGTCTGGTAACCGCATCCGGTGCCCACCTCCAGCACCTTTTCCAGGCGCCGCGCTCCGCTGCCGTCGAGCAGCGCCTGGGTCATCAGCGCCACGATGTAGGGCTGGGAGATGGTCTGCCCGAGGCCGATGGGCAGCGCGCTGTCTTCGTAGGCGCGGCTCGCCAGTGCCTCGTCGATGAACAGGTGGCGCGGCACCGCGCGGATGCGCTCGAGCACCGCCTCGTTATGGATGCCGCCGGCGGCGAGCCGCTGCACCAGCCGCTCGCGCGTCCGCGCCGAGGTCATGCCGATGCCATGCCCGCCGGAATTGCTGCTCATCGTGCGAGCCACCCGGCCAGGGAGGAAATCGCCGCATGGCGCGTCAGGTCGATCTGCAGCGGCGTCACCGAAACCCGCGCGTTGTCGATGGCGTGGAAGTCGGTGCCCGGGCCGGCATCCTGGCCCGGACCGGAGGAGCCCACCCAGAAGACCGGGCGGCCCTTCGGGTCGGTGGTCTCCACCATGGGGTCGGAGCGGTGGCGGTAACCGAGGCGCGTGGCCTCGAAGCCGCGGATCTCTCCGTAGGGCAGGTCCGGGACGTTCACGTTGAGGATGGTGTCCGCCGGCAGCGGCTCGCGCTGCAGTTTCAGCAGCAGGTTGCGTACTGCCTGGCCGGCGCTGTCGAAGTGGCGTGGCGACTGGCCGGCCAGCGAAACGGCGATGGCCGGCAGGCCGAGGAAGCGGCCCTCGACGGCGGCCGCCACCGTGCCCGAATACAGCACGTCGTCGCCCAGGTTGGCGCCGTGATTGATGCCGGCGATCACCATGTCCGGCTCGTGGTCGAGCAGGCCGGTGATGGCCAGGTGCACGCAGTCCGTCGGCGTGCCGTTGACATACATGATGCCCTCGCGGGTACGTCCCACGCGCAGCGGCGCCTCCAGTGTCAGCGAATGGCTCGCACCACTCTGGTTGCGGTCTGGCGCGACGATGGTGAGTTCGGCGAGGTCGGCCAGCGCCAGCGCCAGGGTCGCCAGGCCCTCGGACTGGTAGCCGTCGTCGTTGCTAAGCAGTATCTTCAAGCAAGCATTCTCCCCGCATTCTTCGCCAGCGGCACATGACCGGCAAACCGCCCAACGACCCCGATCCGGATGACGCGGCACTGTTTCGCGCCGCGGTGGCCGGCACGCGCCCGGTCAAGGGGCGCCGCCTGTTGCTGCGCCAGCCCCCACCGGCGCCGCGGGCGCGCTTCCGCCGCCAGGAGGAAGCCCAGGTCCTGCGCGAATCGCTCCACACCTCGCCCGAACAGCTCGGAATCGAATCCGGCGAGGAACTCAGCTTCCGTCGCCCAGGCATCTCCGCCCGGGTCTTCGCTGACCTGCGTCGCGGACGCTATGCCGTGAAGGCCGAGATCGACCTGCACGGGATGACCAGCGACCAGGCCCACCAGGAACTGCGCCAGTTTCTGGCCGAGGCGTTGCGCGACCGGCTGCAGTGCGTGCGCGTCATCCACGGCAAGGGCCTGCGCTCCGGCCAGCGCGGACCCGTGCTCAAGCTCAACGTCAACCGCTGGCTGCGCCAGTGGGACGATGTCCTCGCCTTCGTCTCGGCACCCGCCCACGACGGCGGCACCGGTGCGTTGTACGTGCTGCTGCGTCGCTAGGCGCTGCAGCCTACTTCTTCGCCAGCCGTTCCACCAGCGCCCGCATGCCGGCCTGCGTTTCCTCCGAAAACCAGAGCTCTGTCGCCAGCCGCGCATCCGCCTGCGGTTCCAGCAGGTCGACCAGCCGCCGCCGCGCCAGCAGGCGCGTGCGGTTCATCGCCAGCTGCGGCAGCCCGGCGAGGCGCCGCGACCAGTCCCAGGCGTGGCTCATCAGCTGGTCGGGTTCCACCGCTTCATCGAGCAGGCCGATGGCGAGGGCTTCGTCCACCCCCACCAGCTGGGCCGTCATCGCCAGCCGCTGCGCAAGCCGCGCGCCAACCAGGTGCTCGAGCGCCAGCATGATGCAGTCCGGCACCGGCAGGCCCACCGCGACTTCGTTCAGGCCCATGCGGAAGCTGCCCCGGGCGCCGATGCGGTAGTCGCAGTGGATGGCCAGCACCGCGCCACCGGCCGGGGCGTGGCCGCTGATGGCCGCCACTACCGGTACCGGGCTCACCGCCAGGGCCCGGGTCAGGCGGAAAAACGCGAGCCAGAACTCCTCCACCGCCGCTCGCGACTGCGGCAGCAGTTCCGGAACGTCGAGGCCGCCGCTGAACATGCCGGGACGGCCGGTGAGGATGATGACCCGCGCACCGCTGGTGCAGGCGGCCTGATGCGCATCGTGCAGGCGCGAAACCAGTTCGGTGTTGAGCGCATTGGCCGGCGGCCGGTCGATGCTGATGGCCGTGATGCCATCGCGGCTCTCGGTGTGGATCACGCGCCTCTCCCCGGAGACCGGCCTGCGCCCGCGGTCAACGGGCGGCCAGGCCGCGGGCCTGCGCGTCCTGCTTGCCGGCAAATATGTAGAAGGTCTCGTTGGAGCCGATCAGGCCCAGGTCGGAGCGGGCCCGCTCCTCGAGTGCCGAGAAACCCTGGCGGAGGTCGGCCACCTCGGCCTCCAGCCGCTGGTTGCGTTGCGCCAGGCCACGATTCTCGGCACGCTGCTCCACCAGCTGGCTGCGCAGCTGCGCGACACCGCGGACGCCGTCCTCGGAGAACCACAGGCGCAGCTGCAGCAGCCCCAGCGCCACGACCAGCGTGATCGAGACCACCCGCAGCAGCATCAGTTCAGCCTCCCAGCTTCACCGGAAACGCGGACCGGCCGGCATAGCGTGCAGCCGGCCCCAGCAACTCCTCGATCCGCAGCAGCTGATTGTACTTCGCCATGCGGTCGGAGCGGCAGAGCGAGCCGGTCTTGATCTGGGTGGCCGCCGTACCCACGGCGATATCGGCGATGGTGGCGTCTTCGGTCTCGCCCGACCGGTGGGACACCACCGCCGCGTAGCCGGCCGCGACCGCCATGGCAATCGCCTCGAGGGTCTCGGTCAGCGTGCCGATCTGGTTCGGCTTGATGAGGATCGCATTGGCGATCCCGCGGCGGATGCCCTCGGCGAGGATGGCGGTGTTGGTGACGAACAGGTCATCCCCGACCAGCTGCACGCGCGCGCCGAGTTCCCGGGTCAGCAGTTCCCAGCCGTCCCAGTCACCCTCGGCCATGCCATCCTCGATGGTGACGATGGGATAGGCCTTGACCAGGCCGCCCAGGTAGGCCGAGAACTCCGCCGGCGTGAAGCTGCGGCCCTCGCCCTCCAGGTGGTAGCGGCCGTCGCGGAAGAATTCCGAGCTGGCGACGTCCAGGCCGAGGTAGATGTCATGGCCGGCGCGGAAACCCGCCTTGTCGATCGCCGTCATGATGACATCGAGTGCCGCCGAGTTCGACGGCAGGTTTGGCGCGAAGCCACCCTCGTCGCCCACCGCCGTGCTGAGCTTGCGGGAACCGAGCACCGCCTTCAGGGCATGGAACACCTCGGCGCCATGGCGCAGGGCCTCGCTGAAGTTCGCCGCGCCCACCGGCAGGATCATGAACTCCTGGATGTCGACGTTGTTGTCGGCATGGGCGCCGCCGTTGATGATGTTCATCATCGGTACCGGCATCGTGTACGGCCCGTCACCGAGGCTGCGGAACAGCGGCATGCCGCGATCGCACGCCGCCGCCTGCGCGGCCGCCAGCGACACCGCCAGCAGCGCATTGGCACCGAGCCGCGACTTGTTGTCGGTGCCGTCCAGCGCCCGCAGCCTGGCATCCACGGCGGCCTGGTCGGCGGCGTCCTGCCCGGTGAGCGCATTGCGGATCTCGCCATTGACGTTGGCCACCGCCTTGAGGACACCCTTGCCGAGGAAGCGCCCGCGGTCACCGTCACGCAACTCCACCGCCTCGCGGCTGCCGGTAGAGGCGCCAGAGGGCACCGCCGCCCTGCCGAATGCGCCACCGGCGAGCTCGACGTCCGCCTCGACCGTGGGGTTGCCGCGGGAATCGATGATCTCGCGACCTCGGATGCTGATGATCTTGCTCATGGGTATACCTGGACTGTTGACAGAACTGCCCGCGGTCAGCCGCGGGCCGGAAGGGAATCCTCGGCGAAGGGTGCACGCTTCACCGCGCGATCCACTTCGACCAGCGTGGCCAGCAACTCCGCCATCAGTGGCAATGGCCAGGCGTTGGGGCCGTCGCTCAGAGCCTCGGCCGGGCGCGGATGCGTCTCCATGAACAGCCCCGCCACGCCGGTGGCCACCGCCGCCCGGGCCAGCGGCGCGATGAACTCGCGCTGGCCGCCGGAAGCATGGCCGCGCGCGCCGGGCAGCTGCACCGAATGCGTCGCATCGAACACCACCGGACAGCCGGTGGCCCGCATCGCCACCAGCGAACGCATGTCGGCCACCAGGTTGTTGTAGCCGAAGCTGAAGCCGCGCTCGCAGACCAGGATCTGCCGGTTGCCGGTCTCGCGCGCCTTCGCCACCACGTTCTCCATTTCCCAGGGCGAGAGGAACTGGCCCTTCTTGATGTTGACGGGCTTGCCGCAGGCGGCGACGTTGCGGATGAAGTTGGTCTGGCGGCAGAGGAACGCCGGGGTCTGCAGCATGTCCACCACGTCGGCCACCTCGCCGAGCGGCGTGTCCTCGTGCACGTCCGTCAGCACCGGCACGCCCAGCTGGCGGCGCACTTCGGCCAGGGCGCGCAGGCCTGCCTCCAGCCCGGGGCCGCGAAAGCTCGTGGCCGAGGAACGGTTGGCCTTGTCGAAGGATGCCTTGAAGATGAATGGCACGGCGAGCCGCCCGGTGATCTCGCGCAGCTCGGCGGCAACCTCCAGCACCAGGCTCTGGCTCTCGATGACGCAGGGTCCGGCGATGAGGAACAGCGGCTGGCCGGGCCCGGCCTGGAAATCCGGCAGCTTCATGCCTGGGCCACGGCCGGCAGCGTCCCGCTGCGCGCATCGCGCGCCGCCTGCACGAAACCGCGGAACAGCGGGTGGCCATCACGCGGGTTGGAACTGAATTCGGGGTGGAACTGACAGGCCATGAACCAGGGGTGGTCCGCGAGTTCGACCAGCTCGACGAGGCCATCCACCGAGAAGCCGGAAAACACCAGCCCGGCAGCCTGCAGTCGCTCGAGGTAGCGGTTGTTGAATTCGTAGCGGTGGCGATGCCGCTCGCGGATGACGTCACGGCCATACAGCTGGCGCGCCCGGGTGCCCGCCTGCAGGCGGCAGTCCTGGGCGCCGAGGCGCATGGTTCCGCCGAGGTCGGACTGCTGGGAGCGGGCCTGGGTGCTGCCGTCGCGGTCCTGCCACTCGGTGATGAGCGCGATGACCGGATCCGGGGTTCCAGCGTCGAACTCCGTGCTGTGCGCCCTGGGCAGGCCGGCCACGTGGCGCGCGAACTCGATCACCGCCACCTGCATGCCGAGGCAGATGCCGAGGTAGGGTACACGGCGCTCGCGCGCAAACCGCACCGCCGCGATCTTGCCCTCGATGCCGCGGTCACCAAATCCGCCGGGTACCAGCACCGCATCCACGTCCTCGAGGCAGCCGGTGCCGGCAGTCTCCAGTGCCCGGGCCTCGACATAGCGGACATCGACCCGGGTGCGGGTACCGATGCCGGCATGCTGCAGGGCCTCGGCGAGGGAAATGTAGGAATCACGGAAGTCCACGTACTTGCCGACCATGGCAATGGTGACCGTCGCCTCCGGCTTCTGCCGCGCGGCCACCACCGCCTCCCACTCCCGGAGGTCGGCCGGCGGCAGCTGCAGGCCGAAGCGCTCGACGATGATCTGGTCGAGTCCCTGTTCGCGGAACACCATCGGCAGGCGGTAGATGTCATCGACATCCACCGCGGAGATGACCGCGCGCTCCTGCACGTTGGTGAACAGCGCGATCTTGCGCCGCTGCTCCGGCGGCAGCGCCTGTTCGGAGCGGCACACCAGGATGTCGGGCTGGATGCCGATGGAGCGCAGCTCCTTCACCGAGTGCTGGGTCGGCTTGGTCTTGATCTCCGCGGAGGTGGCGATGTACGGCACCAGCGTCAGGTGCACGTACACCACATGGCCCGGGCCGAGGTCGACACCGACCTGGCGGATCGCCTCGAGGAACGGCAGCGACTCGATGTCGCCCACCGTGCCGCCGATCTCGACGATGCAGACATCGGATTCCCCGGCGCCGAGCGCGATGCTGCGCTTGATCTCGTCGGTGATATGCGGGATGACCTGCACGGTCGCCCCCAGGTAGTCACCACGCCGCTCCTTGGCAATGACGCTGCCGTAGATGCGCCCGGTGGTGAAATTGCTGTGCCGGCCGGTGGTGGTGCGTACGAAGCGCTCGTAGTGGCCGAGGTCGAGGTCGGTCTCGGTGCCATCCTCGGTGACGAACACCTCGCCGTGCTGGAACGGGCTCATGGTGCCGGGATCCACGTTGAGGTACGGGTCCAGCTTGACCATGCTGACCTTCAGGCCGCGCGCCTCGAGGATGGCACCCAGGGAGGCCGAGGTGATCCCCTTGCCCAGCGAGGAGACTACACCACCAGTCACGAACACATAGCGCGGCATCGGGAACCCATCCAGAAAAGCATGCGCCCGGCCCGGAACTCATCCGGCCCAGGCCGTTGCGACGGAGCGATCAGATGGGAGAGGAAAGGTACCAGATAGGTCCGGTGGCGACAATCGACCGCCACCCTGCCGTCACTCGATGGGCGGGTGCTGGTCCCAGCGCACGCGCAGGCCCGGCTCACCGGCAACGGCGACATACTCGTGGGCGATCCACAGCCCGGCCACCGCGACCAGTTCCCCATCCGCGTACAGCAGCGGGATCCGGTCGCGCATCCAGGGAACCACGCCACGTTCCTGCAGCAGTTTCTTCAGTTCCCGGTGGTGGCTCTCGCCCGCCGGCCGCAAGCGCTCGCCACCGCGACGCAGGCGCACCGTGAGCAGCGCACCGACGCGCCGGGGCGCCAGGCCGCCGGAACCCGTACGTGCAAGACTGATGCGGCCGATACTGCCGCAGTCCAGGCGGGCACCGGCCCGCACCGGCAATTCACCAGCCAGGGGCGCCACCGGTGCCAGCGGTGGCTGGATGTAGAGGCTGCCGCGGAAGCGGCGCAGTTCCCCTCCCGGCCAGGCGAGGAGCGGGCGACGATCGGCACCGGCCTGCAGCAACTGTGCCAGCCCGGCACGCAGACGCCGCTGCGGCGGCGTTGATCCGGTCTCGCGACGGCACAGGTAGCGCAGCAGGTTGCGCTGGCGCGGCTCGGCCAACTGCGCCAGCAGTGCAACCTGGACCCTGCCCCGGCGCGACACGCGCCGCGCATCGCCGGCCGCGAGGTCCTCGAGCAGCTGCGCCGCCTCGGCGCAGAGCTGCGCGCTGCGGGCCATGGACCCGGCAGCCGCGGGCCAGCGGCTGCCGAGCAGCGGCAGCAGCTGCAGGCGCAGGAAGTTCCGGTCCAGCCGCGGGTCGATGTTGGCGGGATCCTCTATCCAGTTGATCCCGGCAGCACGGGCATATTCGCGCAATGCGGTCCGCGGCAGCGCGAGCAGCGGCCGCAGCAGCCTGGCCTCGCCGCGCCAGCCATCACTGGCGATGCCAGCCAGTCCGGCAGGCCCGGAACCGCGCAGCAGGTTCAGCAGCAGGGTCTCGACCTGGTCGTCACGATGGTGAGCCGTGAGCAGCATTTCCCCGGGACGCAGCCCCGCCAGCAGTGCCTGGTAGCGCGCCTGGCGCGCGGCGGCTTCCATGCCCTCCCCCGCAGGCTGCACCGTGACCTGACGGCTGGAAAACGCCACGCCCAGGCCCGCGCAAAGCGCGGCGCAGTGTTCACCCCAGCGGGCGGCCTGCGGGTGCAGGCCATGGTCGATGTAGACGGCGCGCAGGCCGGCAGCGGGGCGCAGCCGCGCCAGCGCATGCAGGAGCACCGAGGAATCCAGGCCACCGCTCAGGGCGACACAGAGCCCTGCGCTCGCGTCCTGCGGGAGAGCGGCCAGCGCGCCGCGGATGGCGTCAGTGACGCTGTCCACGTCCGCCGCAGCCGCGATGGTCGCGCATCAGCTCTCGCGGAAGCGGCCGTAGGACTGCAGCCGCGCCTGGCGTCGCTTCAGCAGCTCCGCGGCATCCAGCAGCTCCAGGTCGCGCAGGTTGAGCAGCAGCGTGCTGCGCAGGCTGGCCGCCGTGGCCGCGGGGTCCCGGTGCGCGCCGCCCAGCGGCTCGCGCACCACCTCGTCCACCAGGCCCAGCTCCAGCAGCCGCGGGGCGGTGATGCCCATGGCCTCCGCGGCCGTCTCGGCCTTCTCGGCGCTCTTCCACAGGATGCTGGCGCAGCCCTCGGGGGAGATCACCGAATAGACCGCGTACTCCAGCATGATGACGCGATCGGCGACGCCGATGGCGAGCGCGCCACCGGAGCCGCCCTCGCCGATCACCACGCTGATGATCGGCGTCTTCAGCCGCGCCATTTCGAACAGGTTGCGGGCGATGGCCTCGCTCTGGCCGCGTTCCTCGGCGTCGAGGCCCGGATAGGCGCCCGGGGTATCGATCAGCGTGATCACCGGCAGGTGAAAGCGCTCGGCCAGCTGCATCAGCCGCAGCGCCTTGCGGTAACCCTCGGGTTTCGGCATGCCGTAGTTGCGCCGGACCCGTGACTTGGTGTCGCGGCCCTTCTGGTGGCCGATGAACATCACCGGCTTGCCCTCCAGCCGGCCGAGGCCGCCGACAATGGCCGGATCATCGGCGAACATGCGCTCGCCGTGCAGTTCCTGGAAGTCGGGGCTGATCACCTCCAGGTAATCCAGCGTGTAGGGCCGCAACGGATGCCGGGCGAGCTGCGCGACCTGCCAGGAACTCAGGTTGGCGAAGATGCTGCGCGTCAGGGCCTCGCTCTTTTCCTTGAGACGCTCGATCTCGTCGCTGATGTTGATCTCGGAGTCGTCGCCGACGAACCGCAGCTCGTCGATCTTTGCCTCGAGCTCGGCAATCGGCTGTTCGAAGTCCAGGAACTTGAGATCCATCTGCGGGCGGTCCGGGGGTCTGCGCGCTGACACTATAGCGGCCCGGCCGCCGCGCACAAGCGCCGGTCAGTGCAGCGGCTGGGCGACTTCATAGACGAAGCGGAAGCCGTCGCTGCCCACCAGCTCCGAGAGCCGCTCGCGCAGTTCGCGGCTCGGCCGCACCGCCCACTCCGCGCCCAGTGTCAGGCGCGCCTGGGCATCGGCCCGGCTGTAATAGACCCAGATGCCGCACTTGCCCGGCCGGGAAGGCTCCAGCGCCCGCCGCAGCCTGGTGGCGTCCAGCCGCGAATCCGCGCTGCTCGCCCAGCGGATCAGCAGGCGCGTGGCGCGCGTCTCGATCACGCGGTCGATGTCGATGATCTCGCGGGCCGCCAGCCGCCAGCCATCGATGAAGGCGTCCCAGCGCAGCTGGCCGGTCACCACCACGATGCTGCCCGGGCTCAGGTGGCTGCGGCAACGATCGTAGGTTTCCGGGAATACGCTCATCTCGATGACGCCGGTGCCGTCATCGAGTTCCACGGTGATGCGCCCGGTGCGCCGGCGCAGGCCGGCGACCAGGCCGGCCACGGTGGCATCGCGCGCCGACTGGTATTCGCTGCCGGGTGCTGGCGGCGGCGCACCGACCAGGGCCGCCACCGTTCCCGAGGCGATGTGGCTGGCATCGGCCCGGTACTGGTCGAAGGGATGGCCGCTCAGGTACAGGCCGAGGCTCTCGCGCTCGGCCTCGAGACGGCGGCCCAGGCCCCAGTCATCCAGCCGCGCGATCGCTTCCTCCGCCGCTGCCGCGCCGGCGGCGGCCTGCCCGAACAGGTCGTCCTGGCCGGAATCACGCGAACGCGCGGCCTGCTCGGCGCCGCCGAGCGCCGCCGGCAGCGCCGCCAGCAGGCTGGGCCGGTTGGGCCCGAGGCCGTCGAAGGCACCGGCCTTGATCAGTGCCTCGAAGGCCCGCCGGCCGACGCGCTGGCTGCCGATGCGGCGGCAGCAGTCGTGCAGGCTGCGGAACGGGCCACCCTCGCCGCGCGCCTGCACCAGCTGCTCAGCCGCCGCCTGTCCCAGGCCCTTGATGGCGCCGAGCCCGTAGCGGATGGTCTGCGGCCCGCTGACCTGGAACGGGTAGGCCGAGTGGTTGACATGCGGTGGCTGCACGGCGAGGCCGAGGTTCTCGCATTCACGCTTCAGCATCACCAGCTTGTCCGTGTCGTCCATTTCGGAAGTCAGTACCGCCGCCATGAATGCCGCCGGATGATGCGCCTTGAGCCAGGCGGTCTGCCAGGACAGCAGTGCATAGGCAGCCGAGTGCGAGCGGTTGAAGCCGTACTCGGCGAACTTCTCCATGAGATCGAAGATCTGCGTGGCGAGCGCGGTGTCCACGCCACGCTGCGCGGCGCCCGCCAGGAACACCGAGCGCTGCCTCGCCATTTCCTCCGGCTTCTTCTTGCCCATGGCCCGGCGCAGCAGGTCCGCGCCGCCGAGCGTGTAGCCGGCCAGCACCTGGGCGATCTGCATCACCTGCTCCTGGTAGACGATGACTCCGTAGGTGCTGCGCAGCACCGGCTCCAGGTCCGGATGCAGGTAGTTCACCCTCGCCCCGCCATGCTTGCGGGCGATGAAGTCATCCACCATTCCCGACTGCAGCGGGCCGGGCCGGAACAGCGCCACCAGCGCCACCAGGTCGTCGAACGTGTCCGGCTGCAGCTTCTTCACCAGGTCGCGCATGCCGCGCGACTCCAGCTGGAAGACCGCGGTGGTGCGCCCGGAGCGCAGCAGCTCGTAGGTGGCGCGGTCGTCCAGCGGGATGGCGCCGATGTCCACCGGCGGCTCACCACCGGCCTGGCGCCCGGCGTTGATGGTCTTGAGTGCCCAGTCGACTATCGTCAGCGTGCGCAGCCCGAGGAAGTCGAACTTCACCAGGCCCACCGCCTCCAGGCCGTCCTTGTCGAACTGGGTGACGGTGGCGGACTCGCCCTCCACCCGGTACAGCGGCGCGAAGTCGGTGATGCGCGTGGGCGCGATGACCACGCCACCGGCATGCTTGCCGGCATTGCGCACCAGGCCCTCGAGCTGGCGGGCGAGGTCGATGACGGCACGGACCTCGTCATCGCCCTCGTACAGCGCGCGCAGCTCGGCCTCGCTGGCCAGCGCATCGGCGAGCTTGATCTTCGGCTCCGGCGGGATCAGTTTGGCGATGCGGTCGGTGAAGCCGTAGGGGTGGCCGAGCACGCGGCCGACGTCGCGCACCACGGCGCGCGCGGCCATCGTGCCGTAGGTGATGATCTGCGACACGCGCTCGCGCCCGTAGCGGTCGGCGACGTAGTCGATGACCCGGTCGCGGCCTTCCATGCAGAAGTCGATGTCGAAGTCCGGCATCGACACGCGCTCCGGGTTGAGGAAGCGCTCGAACAGCAGGCTGTGCTGGATCGGATCGAGCTCGGTGATGCCCAGCGCATAGGCGCACAGCGAACCGGCACCTGATCCACGACCGGGTCCCACGGGGATGCCGTTGGCCTTGGCCCACTGGATGAAGTCGGCGACGATGAGGAAATAGCCGGCAAAACCCATGCGGCAGATCACGGCCAGCTCCTGCTCCAGCCGCTCGCCGTAGGCCTGCTGCAGCTCGCCGGAGCCGATGCCGCTGGCCGCCAACCGTGCCACCAGGCCGCGGCGCGCTTCCCGCAGCAGGAAATCGTCCACCGGCAGGCCGCCGGGAACGTCCAGCTCCGGCATGTAGGCACCGCCCAGGTCCAGCACCAGGCTGCAGCGGCGCGCGATCTCCACCGCATTCTCCAGCGCCTCCGGGAGGTCGGCGAACAGCTCCGCCATGGCGGCCGGGCCGCGCAGGTACTGCTGCTCGCTGTAGTCGCGGCTGCGTGCCGGATCGTTGAGCACCCGACCCTGCTGGATGCACACCCGCGCCTCGTGGGCCTCGAAGTCCGCCGCCGCGAGGAAGCGCACATCGTTGGTCGCCACCACCGGGCAATCCGCCAGCGCCGCGAGGCGCACGGCAGCCGCCAGGTGTTCCTCCTCGCCGGGGCGCCCGGTGCGCACCAGCTCGATGTAGAAGTCGCCGTCGAACAACTGCTGCAGGCGCCCGAGAATGCCACGCGCCTCGTCCATGCGCCCGGCGGCCAGCACCGCGCCCAGGACGCCCTGGCGCCCCCCCGACAGCGCAATAAGGCCCGCCGCACCTCCCGCCTCCAGCCAGGCGGCATGCAGCACCGGCAGCCCGGCCTCCAGGCCCTCCAGGTAGGAGCGCGACACCAGCCGCGCCAGGTTGGCGTAGCCCGTAGCATCGCGGCACAGCAGGACCAGGCGCGTGGCGGGGCGGCCGTCGTCGGCCAGCCGCAGCCAGACGTCGGCACCGATGATGGGCTTCACGCCGGCCGCCAGCGCGGCCTTGTAGAACGTCACCATCGCGAACAGGTTGCCCTGGTCGGTCAGGGCCACCGCCGGCATACCGGCGGCGCGCACCGCCGCCAGCAGCTCGGGAATGCGTACCACGCTGTCCGACAGCGAGTACTCGCTGTGCAGGTGCAGGTGGACGAAGTCGCGGCTCACGCGCGGACACCGCAAGCAGCGGCCGCGCGCACCGGTGCGTAGCTCAGCCGATGGGCGGCGCAGGGACCGAGGCGCAGCAGTGCCGCGCGGTGCTCGGCCGTGGGATAGCCCTTGTGGCGGGCGAAGCCGTATCCCGGGTGGGCGGCCTCCAGTTCGAGCATCTCGGCGTCGCGCGCCAGCTTCGCGAGGATGGAAGCGGCGGCGATCGCCTGGCAGGAGCGGTCGCCACCAACCACGGCGTGCACCGGGCCGGCGAAGCCGGCGAAGCGCGGGGCGCGGTTGCCGTCCACGGCCAGCTCCCGCGGTACCACGGCGAGGCCCGCCACCGCGCGCTGCATGGCGAGGAACGTCGCATTGAGGATGTTCAGGCGGTCGATCTCCGCGACCGTGGCCCGGCCCAGCGCCCATGCCAGGGCTTCGGCATGGATACGCCCGGCGACGCGTTGGCGCTGCGCTGCCGACAGCAGCTTGGAATCCCGCACGCCTTCGATGGCCTGGCCCGGCGCCAGCACCACCACCGCGGCGACGACGGCCCCGGCCAGCGGGCCGCGGCCCGCTTCATCCACCCCGCCGATGCCGGCTGGTGCCAGCAGCGGGGCAGCGGGAACATCGCGACGCGGGATCATGGAAGCGGATTATAGGGACGAACCCCGCCCGCAACCTCAGGGACGGCCGGCCACCTCCAGCGTGGCGCGGGCGGCCGTGGCACTGGCATCCTGGCGCAACGCCCGATGCAGTTCGGCAAAGCGCGCGGCCAGTGCCGCCTGCCGCTGCGGCGAGCGCAGGATCGCCCCCAGCTCCGCAGCCAGGCGCGGGCCGGTGACCTCCGACTGCAGCAGTTCCGGCACCAGGGCCTCGTCGGCCAGCAGGTTGGGCAGCGAGAAGTACTTGACGTCCACCAGCCGCAGGATCCGCGCCAGCCAGTAGGTGAGCGGCGCGAAGCGGTAGGCAACCACCATCGGCCTGCCGACCAGCGCCGCTTCCAGCGTGGCAGTGCCCGAAGCCAGCAGCAGGCCATCGCTCGCGGCCATGACTTCGCGGGCGCGCCCGTCCACCAGCCGTAGCGGCGGCGTGCCCGGATGGCGAGCGAGTCCGGCTTCGAAGGCAGCGCGCACTTCCCGGCTGGCCATCGGCGCCATGAACTGCATGTCCGGCCAGTCGCGCGCGAGAATGGCGGCCGCTTCGAGGAATGGCGCGCCGAGGCGCGTCACCTCGCCGAGCCGGCTTCCCGGCAACAGGCCCACCACCGGCCCGGCACCGAGCCCGAGGGTGCGGCGTGCAGCCTCGCGGTCGCTCTCCATGGGAATCAGGTCGGCCAGCGGATGGCCGACGAAGGTCGCGGGCACCCCTGCCGCCTCGAGGAACGGTGCCTCGAACGGCAGCAGGCACAGCACCCGGTCGCAGGCCGCGCGCAGCAGCCGCACCCGGCCACGGCGCCAGGCCCAGACGCTGGGCGAGACGTAGTGCACGGTGCGCACGCCTGCACGCCGCAGGATCGGCTCGATCCGCAGGTTGAAATCCGGGGCGTCGATGCCGACGTAGACATCCGGTGGCTCGGCGAGCAGGCGGCGCAGCAGCGTGCGCCGCAGGCCCGCCAGCCGCGGCAGGTGCCGCAGCACCTCGGCCAGGCCCATTACCGCGAGTTCATCGGCGGCAAACCAGGCCTCGCAGCCCGCGGCGCGCATCGCCGGGCCGGCAACCCCGGCGAAGCGCGCCTGCGGACACAGGCGGCGCAAGGCGTCGATCAGCCCGGCGCCCAGCTGGTCGCCCGAGGCTTCACCGGCAACCAGGACGATGCGCATGGCGGCCGGCGCTGCCGGTCCACGGGCTAGCGGACAATGCTGCGTTCCGAGCGGTCGAGGAACTCGACGATGGCGCGCACCTCCGGCTGGTCCACCGCCAGCACGGCGAGCTGCTCGCGAGCCTCCACCAGGCGCAGGCCGGAGCGGTAGAGGATGCGGTAGGCCTCCTTCAGGTTGCGCAGCTGTTCCGGCCCGAAGCCACGGCGCTTCAGACCTTCCTGGTTGATGCCGCGTGGCTCGGGCGGATGCCCCGCCACCATCATGAATGGCAGCACGTCACGGGTCACGCCGGACAGGCCGCCGACGAAGGCATGGGCACCGATGCGGCAGAACTGGTGCACCGCACAGAAGCCGCTGAGGATCACCTGGTCCTCGACATGGACATGGCCGGCGAGTGTCGCGTTGTTCGACATGATCACGCCGTTGCCGACCTGGCAGTCGTGCGCGATATGGGTGTAGGCCATCAGCCAGTTGTCGTTGCCGACGCGGGTCACACCGGCATCCTGGGCGGTGCCGCGGTTGATCGAGCAGTACTCGCGGATGGTGTTGCGGTCGCCGATCTCCAGCCGCGTTACCTCGCCGCCGAACTTCTTGTCCTGCGGATCGTCGCCGATGGACGCGAACTGGAAGATGCGGTTGCCGGCGCCGAGGGTCGTCGGCCCCCTGATCACCACATGGGGACCGATCACCGAACCGGCGCCGATGCGCACCTGCGGGCCGATGATGCTGTAGGGGCCGACGCTGACATCGGGCGCCAGCTCGGCATCCGGGGAAACAATGGCGGTGGCGTGGATCATCGCGGACCCTGCCTGCGGAAGGCGGCTTCCAGCTCCCGAAGGCGTCGCGCCAGGGCGTCCAGCTGGCCGAAACGCACGGCGTTCCTGCGCCACTGGCGCGCCTCGTCCGCGGGAATTGCGCCGCTGTAGAGCCCCGGCCTGGAAATCGAATTGGTGACCTTGGCGCCGCCGCTGATGACGACGTCATCGGCAACGACGATGTGCCCGGCAAAGCCGCAATGGCCGCCGATGATGCAGCGCGCGCCGATGCGCGTGCTGCCCGAGATGCCGGTCATGGCGGCGATTGCCGTGTGGTTGCCGATGCTGACGTTGTGCCCTACCTGAATGTGGTTGTCGAGCCTGACGCCATCGCCGACCAGCGTATCCTCGATGGCGCCGCGGTCGATGGTGGTGCAGGCACCGATGCTGACGTCGTCACCGATCACCACGCCGCCCAGCTGCGGCACCCGGGTCCAGGCGCCGCCCGGACCGCGGGCGTTGCCGAAACCGTCCGAGCCGATGACCGCACCGGGATGCACCAGGCAGCGGCGACCGACGCGGACCCGCTCGCAGAGCACCACCCCCGCCATGATGCGCGTGTCATCGCCGACGACACAGTGCGCACCGATCACGGCGTTGGCAGCGATGATCACGCGGGCGCCGATCACCGCACCCTCGCCGATCACCGCACCGGCGTCCACCTGGCTGAGCGCGCCGAGGCTTGCCGATGCCGCGATGCTGGCACCAGCGGCGATTCCCGGCCGTGGCGGCGGCAGCGGATGCAGCTCGGCCGCCAGCCGGGCATAGGCGAGGTAGGGATTGCTGCTGACCAGGCAGGCCGTGGGACAGTCGGCGGCCGATTCCGCATCGAGCACCACCGCGCTGGCCCGCGTTCCGGCCAGCTGCGAGCGGTACCGGGGGTTGGCCAGGAACGCAAGTGCCCCGGGGCCGGCCGCGGCCAGCGTTGCCACATGATCCACGGTGACGTCGGGATCGCCATGCAGTTCACAGCCGTGCCGCACCGCCAGCGCCGCCAGCGTCATGCCCATGTCAGCTCCGTTGGCACCCGGTCGCACACTGGGCTGCCGTGCCGCCAGCGCCTCAGGGCCTGGCCGACGCGCCGGGCTTGCCCTTGTAGGCCGCCTGCACGCTGCTGAGGATCTGCCCGGTCAGGTCGAGGTTCTGGGCCGCGTAGATCACGCCTTCACCGACGATCAGGTCGTAGCCACGCTGCCGGGCGAATGCCTGCACTTCCTGCAGCAGGTCGCGCTGCAGCTTGCCCAGCTCCTCGTTGCGACGCACGTTGAGGTCCTCCTGGAAGGCATTGAAGCGCCGGCCCAGCTCGCGCTCGTCGTCGCGGAACTTGCTTTCGGCATTGCGCCGCTCTTCGGCGCCCATCACCGCGGCATCCTTCTGCAGCTTGGCCTGCCGGTCCTTCAATTCATTCTGCTTGGCCACGAGGTCACGCTGCCGCGGGGCAAACTCGTCTTCCAGCGCCTTGAGCGTTGCCTGGGCCTGCGGCGATTCCTTGATCAGGCGGGCGAAGTCCACCACGCCGACCTTCAGCGGCGGTGCCGCCTGGGCCGCGGCCAGGCCCGGCAGCAGCAGGGCCAGGGCCAGCAGTGCGCGGAAAGGGGTTGAGCATCGTGTCATTGGTACTGATCCTCTTGCTTGAGAGTCCTAGAATGCGCCGCCGATCGAGAACTGGAACTGTTCGGTGTCGTCCCCGTAGGAGAAGGCGGTCGGATCCTTGCTGTTGAGCGGGAAGCCATAGCTGAAGCGGAACAGGCCCAGCGGCGCCAGCCACTGCGCGGAAATACCCACCGACTGCTTCAGGTTGCCCAGGTCGAAATTGTAGTCGATTGGCACCGTATTGTTCGGGTAGGGCGCCGTGAAGGTCACGTCGCCACTGGAGAAGACGTTGCCGACGTCGTAGAACAGGGTCAGGCGCGAGCGCGAGCGCCACTTCTCGGGAATCGGCAGGATCAGCTCGGTCTGGGCCGCGACCAGCATGTTGCCGCCATAGGGATTGCCGAAGCTGTCGCGGGGTCCAAGGTAGTTTTCCCGGTAGCCACGCACGGTATCCGGGCCGCCGGCGAAGAAGTTCTTGAAGGGCACGATGGCGGTGGTATCGCCGAAACTGTCGCCGTAGCCCAGGTCGACGCTTACCGACAGCGTGAAATACTGGCTCATGGGGAAGTACTGCACGCCGTTGTAGTTGAGCGTGTAGTACTCGACATCGGCACCAGGCACGGTGCTCGACAGCGTCAGCCGGTGGCGCGCTCCGCGGTCGGCGAACAGCGCGCGGTTGCGGCTGTCGTAGACCCAGCCGGCGACCAGATCGAAGGTCATGAAGTTGGTCCCATAGACCTCCGCGCCTCCGGTGACCTTCTCGGCGAAGCTGCTGCCGTTGTTCTGCACCCACTCCTTGGCCTGGGCGCTGCTGTATGAATCGGCCAGCAGGTTCGATTCCTGCCAGCTGAAGCCAAAGATCAGCCGCTGGAACTCGGTGATCGGATAGCCGTATTCAACCGACAGTGCCGCAGTCTCCGTGGAGAAGTCCGATGCGCCGGAGGTGTACTGGGTAATGTCCCGGTAAGACAGGCTTATGGTCCGGCTGACCTCGTCGATGGTGGTGTATGGATCGGTGTGCGACAGGCTGTAAATGGTCCGGTACTTGCCGGAATTCACGTCGGCCGCGATGCGGTTGCCGGTGCCGAAGACATTGGAGTGCACGAAACTGCCGTTGAGCATGAAGCCCTGGGAGCCGGAATAGCCGACGCCGCCACCAAAACTGCCGGGCAGCCCTTCCTTGATGTTGAAGTCGATATCCACCAGGTCAGGCGTGCCGGGAACCGGGTTGGTGCTCGACTCGACCTTTTCTATGTACGGCAGGCGCTGCAGGCGCACCTTGGAGCGCTCCAGCCGGCTGTTGGAAAGATAGCCGCTCTCGAACTGTCGCACCTCGCGGCGCAGCACCACGTCGTTGATGCTGCTGGTACCGGTGAAGTTCACGCGCCGCACATAGACCCGGTTCTTCGGCTCCACATACAGCGTGATGGCTGCCGTCTTGTCGGTCTTGTTGAGTTCCGGCACCGGCTCGACGCTGGCGAAGGCGTAGCCCTCCTCTCCCAGGCGCAGGCGGATCAGATCGGCGCTCCGCGTGATGGTGCGCTGGGAATAGACCTGCCCGGGCTTGACCAGAACATAGGGGTTGAGCTCCTGCTCCTGCAGGATCAGTTCGCCCGCCAGCTTGACCTCGGACACCTTGTAGCGCTCGCCCTCGACGATGTTGACGGTGATGAAGATGTCCTTCTTGTCCGGCGACAGGGCTACCTGGGTGGATTCGGTGCGGAAATCGGCAAAACCCTGGTCCATGTAGAAGGAGCGCAGCGTCTCCAGGTCACCCTGCAGTGCCTCCCGGGAATAGCGGTCGTCCTGGCGGATGAACGACAGCCAGTTGGGCATCTTCAGCTGGAACTGCTCGAGGATCTCGTCGTCGTCGAAGCTGTGGTTGCCGACGATGTTGATCTGCCGGATGCGGGCCCGGTCGCCTTCGACGATCTTGATGGCGATCTTGACCTTGTTGTCCGGCAGATCCTCGACCTCGGTGGTCACCCGGGCGGCGTACTTGCCCCGGCTGAAGTACTGGTCGGTCAGCGACTGTTCCACTTCATCCAGCACCGAGCGGTTGAAAATGCGCCCCGACTTCAGACCGATCTTCGCCAGTGACTCGGTCAGGTCCTCGGTCTTGATGTCCTTGTTGCCGGTGATGCTGAAGCTCTCGATGGACGGCCGTTCGGCCACTGCAATGACCAGGGTGCCATTGTCCCAGCGCAGCTCCACGTCCCTGAAAAAACCGGTCGCATAGACCGCGCGCAATGCTTCCTGCATGCGCTGCCGGTCGAGCCTGTCGCCGATGTTGACCGGCAGGTAGTTGAACACCGTGCCCTCGGAGATGCGCTGCAGGCCCTCGACGCGGATGTCCTTCACCACCATGTCCGCTGCGGCAGCAGCCAGCGATGCCGCCAGCAGCAACAGGCAGACAAACCACCGGCGCACGCGGCCGGGCTGGCGGAGTCCATCGGCAGGCATGGTCACGGAATCAGCCGAGCAAGCGCGAGATGTCGTTATAGAAGGCGAAGCTCATCAGCACCAGCAGCAGGAAGATACCCAACTGCTGGCCAATGACCTGCGAACGCTCGGAGAGCGGCGAACCCTTGGCGACCTCGATCAGCTGGTAGGCGATCTGGCCGCCGTCCAGCATTGGCACCGGCAACAGGTTGAGGATGCCGAGGCTCAGGCTCACCACCGCCAGGAAACCGAGGAAGGGTGACAGGCCGACGCTGGCGCTGTAGCCGGCGTACTGCGCGATGTTGATCGGCCCGCTGATGTTCTTCACCGAGACGTCACCGGTAAGCATCCGCAGGATCATCCGCAGGGTCAGGCTGGACATCTCCCAGGTACGCGCCAGCGCGGCACCGGCGGCCGCCACCGGCCCGTAGCGCTCCACCGAGCGCATGCCATCGTAGAGGCCCGGCGGCACCTGCGGCGAGGCGCCGATGCGCCCCACCGCACCATCCGCCGTATCCGCCTCCGCCACCTCGAGATGCAGTTCGAGCGTGGCGCCATCGCGGCGCACTTCGGCGACGATCGACCTGCCCGGGCGCGCACGTACGTATTCGACCCACTCCGGCCAGCTGCCGATGGCCTGGCCGTCGGCACTGAGGATCCGGTCCCCGGCGCGCAGGCCGGCACGCTCGGCGGTGCCCCCTGGCAACGTCTCGCCGATCACCGGCGGCAGCGTTGGCGCCCAGGCGCTGAAGCCGAGCCCCGGGAACAGCCGTCCCGGTTCGGTCAGTTCCGCCGAACGGCCCGCCGCATCGAGGTTGACCAGGCGCTCGCCGCCCGACTCATGGCGCACCCGCAGGCTGATGCGGCCACCGTCCAGCAGGCCGTCGAGCATCGCCACCACCGCGCCCTCCCAGGTGGCCGTTGCCTCGCCGCCAACCTGGACGATCTCGTCTCCCGCCTCCAGGCCCGCCCGCGCGGCGATGGAATTCGGGGTGACCTCGCCCACCACCGGCCGCACCCCGGGCACACCGATCATGAACATCGCCCAGTAGGCGACGACGGCGAAGACGAAGTTGAGCGCAGGACCGGCAGCGAGGATCACGATCCGCGAAGCCACGGGCTGGCGGTTGAAGGCACGCGGCTGCTCCGCCAGCGTCACCGGACAGTCGCGCTCGTCGAGAAGCTTCAGGTAGCCGCCGAAGGGAATGGCGGACAGGCAGTACTCGGTGCGGTCGGGCCCGGCCCGGCGCATCCAGACGGGGCGGCCGAAACCGACGGAGAAGCGCAGCACGCGCACACCGAGCATCCTGGCGGCAATGAAGTGGCCGAACTCGTGGACGGCGACGAGGATGCCGATCGCGACCAGGAAGGAAATCGCCGATGTGAAGATGCTCATAGGCCTGCCAGCGCACCCGAATAGCCTGCCGCATGACAGCGTCGCGGCCGGACGCATGCGTCGGCCGCAGCTGCAGCGGCGTGCCATGATCTCAAGCCCGGCAACCCGGTTGCAACCGGTGGCGAACTCATGCGCCGAGCCAGCCCAGCCAGCCTGCCTCGAGCAGGAACAGGGGCGCCGCCGCGGTCACGCTGTCGATGCGGTCGAGGATCCCGCCATGGCCCGGGAACAGGTTGCCGCTGTCCTTCAGGCCGGCATTGCGCTTGAACATGCTTACCGTGAGATCGCCGACGATGGAAATGGCGCCGACGCTGAGGCCCAGTGCCATGGCGGGCACCGGCGGGTGGCCGAGGATGGCCGCGCCGGCCACCGCCGTCATGGCGGCGCAGGCCAGGCCACCGAAGACGCCTTCCCAGCTCTTGCCGGGACTGACCTGGGGCGCAAGCTTGACCCGGCCCAGGCGTCGGCCGGCGAAATAGGCGCCGACATCCGCGGCCCAGACAATGGCCAGCGCCAGCAGCAGCAAGGCGCGGCCATTGACATCCGTATACAGCAGCGCAGCGAGGCAGAGCCAGGCCGGCAGCAGCACCAGCAACCCGCAGAGGGCGGCAACCGGGCGCCGGATCGGTACCGGGAAACGCAGGATCAGCAGGAATGCCAGCGCCCACCAGAGCATGGCGCAGACGGCAATCACCGTCACCGGCACCACAGCCGTCAACAGCACCCGGGATGCCGCCAGCAGCAACGCGACCAGGGCGACGCAGGCGAGCCGCGGCGGCACTGTTGCCAGGCCGAGGAAGCCCGACCATTCCCAGGCCGCACCCAGCACGAACAGGCCGATCAGGCCGAGGCCGAATGCCTTGGGCAGCAGCAGGAACGCCGGCAGCAGCACGGCAACCAGCGCAGCGGCCGTGATTATCCGTTGCGCCAGGGGGTTCAGCGCCATCTTGGCTGCAGCGCGATCCGGGCTGGCACTGGCAGACTGCGTCAGTCCGCCAGTGCCTCGAGCTGGCCGCCGGTGCGGCCGAAGCGGCGCTGCCGCTGCCGGAAGAAATCCATGGCCCGGGCCAGCTCGGCTGGACCAAAGTCGGGCCAAAGCAAATCGGTAAAGTAGATCTCCGTGTAGGCCAGGTCCCAGAGCAGGAAATTGCTGACGCGCTGCTCGCCGCCGGTCCGGATCAGCAGGTCGGGTGGCGGCAGCCCCGCGAGCGACAGGTGGCGGCCCAGCAGTGCCTCGTCGATGTCCTGCGGGTCGATGTCCCCCGAGCGGACCTTGGCGGCGATACGGCGCGCCGCCTGCACGATGTCCCAGCGGCCGCCATAGGAGACGGCGAGCACCAGCGTCATGCGTGAATTGCCTGCCGTCTTCGCCTCGGCATCGGCGACCCGCTTGCGCAGGATCTCGGGTAGCTGCTCGCGGGCACCAATGAAGCGCAGCTGGAAGCCGTTGGCGTGCAACTCGTCCACCTCGCGCTGCAGGACTTCGACGAACAGGCGCATCAGGCTGTTGACCTCGTCCGGCGGCCGGTGCCAGTTCTCGCTGCTGAAGGCGAACAGGGTCAGCACTTCCACCCCGGCTTCCGCGCAGGCCCTGGTCACCGTGCGGGCGGCACGGACGCCGGCCCGATGGCCGGCATGGCGCGGCTTGCTGTGGGCAGAGGCCCATCGCCCGTTGCCGTCCATGATGAGGGCAACGTGGCGTGGCGGGCCATGCGGCAGGTCGCCGCCTGTTGTCGCTTGAGGGCTCATCCAGCTCTAATTCAGAACTCGCAGAAAGTCCTATACTTGCATGATTTCTTTCTGTTTGTCCTCAGAAATCTTGTCGATCTGGCCCACATGGCGGTCGGTGAGTTCCTGAATGGACTGCTGGGCCTTGCGCTCCTCGTCCTCGGTGATCTCGCGACCCTTGAGCAATTCCTTGAGGTCGGCCATCACGTCCCGGCGCACGTTGCGCACCGCCACCCGGGCCTGCTCGGCCTCGCGGCTGATGTGCTTGGCGAGATCGCGCCGGCGCTCTTCCGTCAGCGCCGGCAGGGGCACGCGGATGACGGTACCCGCCGTGACCGGATTGAGGCCGAGGTCAGCGTTCATGATCGCCTTTTCGATGACCTGCACCATCTTCGGCTCCCAGGGGGTCACGCTGAGGGTACGGGCGTCCTCCACGGCCACGTTGGCCGCCTGGTTCAGTGGCACGTGGCTGCCATAGTAGTCGACCTGGATATGCTCCAGCAGGCCGGTATGGGCGCGCCCGGTACGCAGCTTCTTCAGCACCTGACCAAACGCGGCAACGGCCTTGGCCATGCGCTGCTCGGCATCTTTCCTGATATCTGCAATCATCATCGCTTCCCTTCGTTGCGGCCCCTGTGGCGCGGCGTCAGCCCTCGCTGACCAGCGTACCCACCGATTCACCACGGACCACGCGCAGCAGCGCGCCCGGGACGTTGAGGTCGAACACCCGGATCGGCAGATGGTTGTCGCGGCACATGACCACCGCCGTCGTGTCCATCACATCGAGCCGGTCGGCCAGCACCTTGTCGTAGGAGAGCTGCTCGTAGCGCGTTGCGCTGCGGTCCTTCATCGGGTCTGCAGTATAGATGCCATCCACCTTGGTTGCCTTGATGAGAACGTCGGCACCGATCTCGATGGCCCGCAGCGCCGCGGCAGTATCCGTCGTGAAGAACGGGTTGCCGGTGCCGGCCGCGAGGATGACCACGCGGCCCTTCTCCAGGTGACGGATGGCACGGCGGCGGATGTAGTCCTCGCAGACCTCGTGGATCTGCAGCGCCGACATGACCCTGGCGTAGGCGCCGGCGCGCTCCAGCGCATCCTGCAGGGCAAGCGCGTTGATCACCGTGGCCAGCATCCCCATGTGGTCGCCGGTGACCCGGTCCATACCGGCGCGTGCCAGGCCCGCACCGCGGAAGATGTTGCCGCCACCGATCACGACGCCAAGCTGTACACCCATGCGCAACAGCTCGGCTATCTCGCCGGCGATGCGCGCGAGCATGCGCGGGTCGATGCCGTAGTCTTCGTCGCCAAGCAGCGCCTCGCCGCTCAGCTTCAGGAGGATGCGGTCGAACTTCCTCTGCGGTTCGGTCATGTTGCCTGCCGGTACGTTACGCAAAAAGAACCCCGCACAGGCGGGGTCGTGGATACTTCCTCATGCCCGCGGCGGCTGCCCCGCCCCGGTCCCGGCCGCAGGGCGGCCGTCACTCCGCCCCGCCCGTCGTCAGGCATGTGCTTCAAGTTGCGCGCGCACTTCGTCGGCGAAGTTTGCCGCCTTCTTTTCGATACCCTCGCCAACCTCCAGGCGGACGAAACACCTGACCGAGGCCTGGCGTGCCTGCACCAGCTGCTCGACGCTGATGTCGGGATCCTTGACGAAGGGTTGGCCAAGCAGCGTGATCTCGTTGAAGAACTTGCGCAGGCGCCCCTCCACCATCTTCGCGACGATGGCCGGCGGCTTGCCCTCCTGCACGGCCTGTTCCGAGAGGATGCGCCGCTCGCGCTCCAGCGCATCGGCCGGCACGTCCCCGGGGGACACGCACTGGGGCCGGCTGGCAGCGACATGCATCGCCAGGTCGCGGCGCAGCTCGTCGTCGCCACCCACGACATCCACCAGCACACCGATGCGGGTGCCGTGCAGGTAGGTGCCGAGCTGCCCGGTCGCGGCCAGGCGCTCGAAGCGCCGCACGGCGATGTTCTCGCCGATCTTCGCCACCAGCTCCTTGCGCAGGTCCTCGAGTGAACCGCCGGCGGCACGTGGCAGCTGCATCAGGGCTTCGACATCGGCCGGAGAACGCGCCAGGGCCAGTGCCGCCGCCTCGCTGGCAAAAGCCAGGAAGCTGGCGTCACGCGCCACGAAATCAGTCTCGCAGTTGACTTCCATGATGACGCCGCTGCGCCCATCGGCGGCCAGCGCCAGCTCGATGCGCCCCTCGGCCGCGACGCGGCTCGCCTTCTTGTCGGCCTTGGCCTGGCCGCGGGTGCGCAGGATCTCCAGGGCCGCCTCGATGTCACCCTTGGCCTCGACCAGGGCGCTCTTGCACTCCATCATGCCGGCGCCGGTGCGCTCGCGCAGTTCCTTGACGGTGCTCGCCGCAATGCTCATGCCGTTCCTCCAGCTCGCTCGCCACCGGCCGCCACTGGCGGCCGGTGGCCGGGCCTATTCCTTGTTCTCGCCTGCGTCCGCTGCCACAGGCGCATCCGCTGCCGCCGCGGGTGCCGCCTTGGTCCGGGGACGCCGCGCGCCCTTCGTTGCATCAGCCGACCTGGTGCCGCGGGTCGCCTTGCGCGCCGGTGCAGCGCGCCGGCTGCCGGGCTGGGACTTCGGCTTGCCCTCGGCATCCAGCTCGACGAACTCGTCCTCGCCGGCCGGCAGCGCCGGCACGGACACGCGGCCGTCGAGCACCGCATCGGCCAGGCCGACGGCATAGAGCTCGGCGGCGCGCATGGCATCGTCGTTGCCGGGAATCACGTAGTCGACCTCGTCGGGCGAGCAGTTGGTGTCGACGACGCCGATCACCGGGATCCCGAGGACACGGGCCTCGTGCACGGCGATGCCCTCGTGGCCGACATCGATGACGAAGATCGCGTCGGGCAGGCTGGCCAGGGTCTTGATGCCGCCGAGGCTGCGCTCGAGCTTGGCCTGCTCGCGCTTCAGTGTCAGCACTTCCTTCTTGGTCAGCCGCTCGATCGAGCCGTCGGCCTGCATCTGCTGCAGTTCCTCCAGGCGCTTGATCGACTGCTTGATGGTCTTGAAGTTGGTGAGCATGCCGCCCAGCCAGCGATGGCTGACGTAGGGCATGCCGCAGCGTTCGGCCTGGGCCCTGACCGAATCCCGGGCCGAGCGCTTGGTGCCGACGAACAGGATGGTGCCGCCGTCGGCCGCCAGGTTCCTCGCGAAGGCACAGGCCTTGTGGAACAGCGGGACGGTGTGCTCGAGGTTGATGATGTGGATGTTGTTGCGGGCGCCGAAAATGAAGGGCGCCATCTTGGGGTTCCAGTACCGGGTCTGGTGTCCGAAGTGAACACCGGCCTCCAGCATCTGGCGCATGCTGACTTCTGCCACGTTTGCTCCTTGGTCGGGTTTGGCCTCCATGTGCCCCGTAGCGGCAACCCGCTCATTGCTGAGCCAGGCACCCGGCCGTACGTGTCGACACATGTGTGGATTTCGTTGCCTGCAAGGCGCGCGCTTTATACCATAACCGCCATCCAGCAACAACGCGCCGGGCGCTGCTGCCCGGCACCGGCCGCCAGCCGGCGGCCCCAGCCCCGTGGCCACCCGGAGCGGCCCCTGCAATGAAACGCCCAGATCCCGCCAGCCAGCACCCGGCCGTGGTGGCGCCGCTGCCGCCGCGCGGACCAGGAAATGTCCCGATGAACGCAAGCATCAAGACCCCCGCCGAGCAGCAGCTGATGCGCGTTGCCGGGCGCCTCACCGCCGACGTCCTCGACATGATCGGCCCGCACGTCCAGCCGGGGGTCAGCACCGAGGAACTCGACCGCATCTGCCACGACTTCATCGTTGGCGTGCAGCAGGCGATTCCCGCGCCGCTCAACTACCGGGGTTTTCCCCGGTCGATCTGCACCTCGGTGAACCACGTCGTCTGCCATGGCATCCCCGGTGATCGCAAGCTGCGCCAGGGTGACATCGTCAACATCGACATCACCGTCATCAAGGATGGCTACCACGGCGACAGCAGCCGCATGTTCTTCGTGGGCAAGCCGACGGTGCAGGGTGCGCGCGTCACGCAGGTGGCCTACGACGCCATGTGGGCCGGTATCCGCATGGTGCGTCCGGGCGCCCGCCTCGGCGACATCGGCCATGCCGTGCAGGCCTGCACCGAGGCACAGGGCTGTTCGGTGGTCCGCGAGTACTGCGGCCACGGCATCGGCCGCGGCTTCCACGAGGATCCGCAGGTACTGCACTACGGCCGGCCCGGCACCGGCATGGAACTGCGCGAGGGCATGACCTTCACCATCGAACCCATGGTCAACGCCGGTGAACGCGGCGTGCGCCTGCTGCCTGACGGCTGGACCGTGGTTACCAGGGACCACTCGTTGTCGGCGCAATGGGAGCACACCGTGCTGGTGACCGCCACCGGCTGCGAAGTGCTGACCCTGGGAGCAGCGGACCGGCCATGAGCACGCCGGCCCGGGCCGCCACCGAAGCCGACGCGATCCCGCCGCAGCTGGCTGCCGCTGCCGCCGCAGGCAGCCGGTTCCTCACCGCCAGCGGCAACGGCCTCGACTGGGCGCGCATCGATGCCAGCCTGGCCGCGGCCAACGGCACCGTGGCCGGCATCCGCGAGATCCTGCGCGACGCCAACGGGGCACTGGTCAACCGCTTCCTCGCCGGCGAAGCCGCCACGCAGCTGGTGGCGGACCAGACGGCGGTCGTCGACCGCGTGATCCGCGCCGCTTGGGAGCTGAGCTGCGGGCCGCAGCTGCCGGATGTGGTGCTCGCAGCCGTTGGCGGCTACGGGCGCGCGGAACTCCACCCCTTCTCCGACGTGGACCTGCTGGTGCTGCTGCCGGACCAGAAACAGCGTGACGTGCGCGAACCCGTTTCGGCGTTTCTCGCCCTGCTCTGGGACATCGGCCTGCAGGTCGGCCACAGCACCCGCACCGTGGAGGAGTGCCGCGACGAGAGCCGCCGCGACCTCACCACTGCCACGACGCTGATGGAAGCGCGCTGCCTGCTGGGCCCGGAGGAACTCTTCCAGCAGATGGAAGCGGCCTGCGCGCCGCCGGATGTCTGGCCCGCGCGCAGCTTCTTCGAGGCCAAGCTCAAGGAGCAGCAGGCCCGGCACAGCCGCTACGACGACACCGCCTACAACCTCGAGCCGAACATCAAGGGCAGCCCCGGCGGCCTGCGCGACATCAACATGATCGTCTGGGTGGCGCGCCGCCATTTCGGCACCGGCGACCTCGAGACGCTGGTATCGCACCGGTTCCTGACCCCGGGCCAGCTGCGCGTGCTGCGCCAGGGACGCGACTTCATCTGGCGCGTGCGCTTCGCGCTGCATGCGCTCACCGGCCGCAAGGAGGACCGGCTGCTGTTCGACTACCAGGCCCGCATCGCGCGCCTCTTCGGCTACCAGGACGCGACCTACATGCTGGCGGTCGAGCAGCTCATGCAGCGCTACTACCGCACCGTGATGGACCTCAGCCGCCTGAACGAGATGCTGTTGCAGCTCTTCCAGGAAGCGATCCTGATGAACCCCGGGGTGGAGGCCGAGCCGCTCAACGACCGCTTCCAGGTCAAGAACGGCTTCCTGCAGGTGGTGGACGATGCGGTGTTCGAGCGCCAGCCCTCGGCGATCCTCGAGCTGTTCCTGCTGCTGCAGCAGCAGCCACAGCTCAAGGGCGTCAGCGCCACCACCGTGGACCTGCTCCAGCGCAGCCTCTACCTCATCGACGACGAGTTCCGCCAGGATCCGCGCAACCACCGCCTGTTCCTGCAGATCCTGCGCGCTCCCGAGGGCGTCACCCACGAACTGCGGCGCATGAATCTCTATGGCGTCCTCGGCCGCTACATCCCGTCCTTCGGCCGCATCGTCGGCCGCATGCAGTACGACCTGTTCCATGCCTACACCGTGGATGCCCACACGCTGTTCGTGGTGAGCAACCTGCGCCGCTTCGCACTCGCCCGCTACGACCACGAGTTCCCGCGCTGCTCGGAGATCATGCGCGAGCTGCCGGCGCCGGAGATTGCCTACCTGGCCGGGCTGTTCCACGACATCGCCAAGGGCCGTGGCGGCGACCACTCGGTGCTGGGCGCGGTGGATGCCGAGGCGTTCTGCCTCGAGCACGGCATGAGTCGCTACGAGGCGCGCCTGGTGGCCTGGCTGGTCCGCCACCACCTGACGCTGTCGATGACCGCGCAGCGCCGCGACATCACCGACCCGGCGGTCATCCGCGAGTTCGCCGCGCAGGTCGGCGATGAAACGCACCTGGACTACCTCTACCTGCTGACGGTGGCCGACGTGCGCGCCACCAACCCCAAGCTGTGGAATTCCTGGAAGGCGCAGCTGTTCGAGGAACTCTACGGTGTCACCAAGCACGCCCTGCGCCGCGGCCTGGAGACGCCGGTGGACAAGGACGAGCTGCTGGCCGAAAGGCAGGCCGCCGCGCAGCAGCTGCTGGATGCCGCCGGGCTCGACCGCGAGGTCGTGGCCCGCGTCTGGCAGCAGCTCACCGAGGATTACTTCCTGCGCTGCCGGCCGGAAACCATCGCCTGGCACACGCAGCAGCTCGCCGGCCACGAGCCGGCGCGGCAGCCGGTGCTGATCGGCGTCCACGGCGCCTCGACCAGCGGCGGCACCGAGATCTTCCTCTACACCCCGCAGGAACAGCACAGCTTCGCTCTGGCCACGGCGGTGCTCGACGAGCTCGGGCTCACCATCGCCGATGCGCGCATCATTCCGCTGGACAACGGCCGCAGCATCTCCACCTACGTGGTGCTGGAGCAGACCGGCGAACACATCGCCGACACCCGCCGCCACGAGCAGATCCGGCGGCACATGGAGCGTGCCCTGGCCCGTGCGGACGGCGAGCCCGCGAGGGTCACCCGGCGCGCACCACGGCAGGTACGCATGTTCTCCATCCCCACGCTGGTGAGCTTCGCCAGCGACGAGCGCAACAACCGCACCGTGATGGAACTGATCGCCGGCGACCGCCCCGGCCTGCTCTGCGAGGTGGGCAAGGTGCTGCGCGACCAGCAGGTCGCGGTCCACACGGCGAAGATCGTCACGCTCGGCGAGCGTGCCGAGGACGTCTTCTACGTCACCGACCGCAACGGCCAGCCACTGCAGCCGGAGTTCTGCGAACAGCTGAAGCAGGCCCTGACGGTGGCACTCGACCAGCCGGCCTGAAACGGCCGTTGCCGGACTGCATTTCACGACCCACAGCACAGGAATGCCATGAGCGAACTGCAAGCCACCATCGAAGCCGCCTTCGAACGCCGCCGCGAACTCGACCCTGCACGCCCGGACCCGCGGCTGCGCGCCGCCATCGAGGAGGCAATCGCCATGCTCGATGCCGGTACCGCCCGGGTTGCCGAGAAGACCAGCTCCGGCTGGGTCGTCAACCAGTGGCTGAAGAAGGCCGTGCTGCTGTCCTTCGCGGTGTCGCAGAACCGGCGCATGGATGCCGGCTTCACCACGTTCTTCGACAAGGTGCCGCTAAAGTTCGCCGGGAGCAGCGCCGAAGAACTGGCGGCCGCCGGGGTGCGGGTGGCACCCCCGGCAGTGGCACGGCGCGGGGCCTACATCGCCCGCGGCGTGGTGCTGATGCCCTCCTACGTCAACATTGGTGCCTACGTGGACAGCGGCACCATGGTGGACACCTGGGCCACGGTCGGCAGCTGCGCGCAGATCGGCCGCAACGTGCACCTCTCCGGTGGCGTCGGCATCGGCGGCGTGCTCGAGCCGGTGCAGGCCAGCCCGACCATCATCGAGGACAACTGCTTCATCGGCGCGCGCTCGGAGATCGTCGAGGGCGTCATCGTCGAGGAAGGCGCGGTGATATCCATGGGCGTCTACATCGGTGCCAGCACGCGCATCTATGACCGCGAGAACGACCAGGTGCTCTACGGCCGGGTCCCGGCCGGCGCCGTGGTGGTCCCCGGCTCCATGCCCTCCGCCAGCGGGCGCTGCAGCCTGTACTGTGCGGTGATCGTCAAGCGCGTCGATGCCCAGACCCGCGCCAAGGTCGCCATCAACGAACTGCTGCGCGCCGAGTGAGCTCCGCGGCATGAACGCAACACTCGAGTTCACCCGGGAGCTGATCCGTCGGCCGTCGGTGACGCCGCAGGACGCCGGCTGCCAGGACCTCATGGCCGCCCGCCTGCGGCAGGCGGGATTCACCATCGAGACCCTGCAGTACGGCGAGGTCACCAACCTTTGGGCACGCCGCGGCAGTGGCGGCCCGCTGCTCTGCCTGGCCGGCCACACCGACGTCGTGCCGCCCGGGGACAGCAGCCAGTGGCAGAGCGACCCGTTCTCGCCGGAGATCCGCGACGGCTTCCTCTACGGCCGCGGTGCCGCCGACATGAAGGCGAGCCTCGCGGCCATGACCGATGCCGCCTGCGATTTCGTCACCGCGCGGCCCGGGCACGCCGGTTCCATCGCCTTCCTCATCACCAGCGACGAGGAAGGCCGGGCGCGCGACGGCACGCTGCGGGTGATGGCCGAGCTCGCCTCGCGCGGCGTGAAGATCGACTGGTGCCTGATCGGCGAGCCGTCCTGCAACGAAGCGCTGGGCGACACGGTGCGCATCGGGCGACGCGGCTCGCTCAGTGGCATGCTCACGGTCAACGGCATCGAGGGGCACGTGGCCTACCCGCAGCTGGCCCGCAACCCGATCCCGCTGTTCGCCCCGGTGATCACCGAGCTCTATTCGACGCCGCTCGACGATGGCAACGAGTTCTTTCCGCCATCGAGCTTCCAGGTGGTGAAGCTCGAGGCTGGCGAAGGCGCCCCCAACGTCATTCCCGGCAAGCTGCATGCACGCTTCAATTTCCGCTATTCCACCGTCTGGACCTACCAGCAGCTGCAGGCCCATGTCGAGGCGCTGCTCCGGCGCCATGGGCTGGACTTCGAGCTGAACTGGCACCTGTCGGGCGAGCCGTTCCTCACTCCCGTCGGACAACTGACCGATTGCATCACGGCCGCGGTGCGCACGGTGACCGGCCTGACGCCGCAGCTTTCCACGGGTGGCGGCACCTCGGATGGCCGCTTCATTGCACCCTACGGCACCCAGGTCGTGGAATTCGGCCCGGTCAATGCCTCGATCCACAAGGTCAACGAGCGCGTCGCCGTCGCCGACATCGACCGCCTGAAGGGCGTCTACCGCAACGTCCTCGAGCGCCTGCTGCCGGCCGGCTAGCCGGCAGCGCGCCGCCAGTTGTTCCAGACGCCAAACGCGCCGAGTACCAGCAGCGAGATCAACACCCAGCCCGGCATGGCCAGGCCGAGGAACCGCCAGTTGATCTCGGCGCACTCGCCCGACCCGGACAGTACGGTCTGCAGCATGTCGGTAAACGGGAACGCCTCGAGCATGTAGTCGAGCCCGGGCCCGCAGGCCGGAACGCGCTCGGGCGGCAGGCTCTGCAGCCAGAGGTGGCGTCCCGCCACGCCGGCGCCGCCCGCTGCTGCCAGCAGCAGCAGCAGCGAATACGCACGCCGGCCGCGCGGGCCAGGGCCATGGACCGCGGCCAGCAGGAAGACCGCACCGAGCGCGACCACCGCGACCCGCTGGAAGATGCACAGCGGGCAGGGTTCGTAGCCCAGCACGTGCTGGGAATAGAGCGCGTAGCCCATGAGCCCGGCGCAGGCCAGGGCAGCCAGGAGATTGCCGGTTCGCGGTCCGAAGGGCATGCAGTCCTACTCCGTTCTGGCGGGCGAAGATACAGGCGCCTGGCCCAGGTACTCCGGCAGCGCGTCGGCGGCAGCCACGGTCCGGCCAGCGGCAAAATCGCGATCCGCCATGCTCAACAAATCCAGCGCCGACGGCAAGAGGCCGGGGCGCGGCGCCGCCAGCCGCGGCTGATGCCGCTGGAGCAACGCCGGCCAGGCCTGCCAGCCATCGCCGAGCGCGATGCAGGCGGCGTCACCCGGAAAACCAAATGTCTCCGGATCCACCAGCGCCTCCGGCATGAGGGCCAGCGGTGCCGCGTCGCCTGTCACCTGATACAGCGCCGCATAGGCGCGTCCCATGCGGGCATCGACACAGATGGCATGCAGCCCGGGACCGGCCCCCGCCGCGAGTACCGCCAGGCTCGATATGCGGCATACCGGAATGGCGCGCGCATAGGCCAGCGCCTGCGCGACCGCGGCCGCCACCCGCACGCCGGTGAAGCTGCCCGGGCCACGGCCGAAGGCGACGTAGTCGAGGTCGGCGAAGCCGGCACCGAGGCGCCCCAGCAGCTCGCGCGCATGCGCATAGACATCCGCAGTCGCGGTCCTGGCGGGCTGCGCCTCGAAATACTCGACCTGCCGGCCGCGCCTCGCAGCCAGGCTTAGCCGGTCGCTGGAAGCCTCCAGCGCGAGTGCACAGTTGTCCGTCATGGCTCGCCGGCCTCCCATTGCCGGAGGAAGTCACAGGCCTCCGCGGCGCTGCGCACCACGGGCATGGGTGGCAGGCTGGCGAGGAACACGCGGCCGTAACCGCGTCCGCTGAGGCGCGGATCGCAGATGATGACGATGCCATAGTCCGTGGTGCCGCGGATCAGCCGACCCACGCCCTGACGCAATGCCAGCACCGCCTGCGGCAGCTGGTAGTCGCGGAACGGATCGCCGCCGGCCCGGCGCACCAGTTCCAGACGCGCCTGCAGGAACGGATCACCCGGTGATGCAAAGGGCAGCCGATCAATCGCCACCACCACCAGTGCGGGGCCACGGATATCCACGCCCTCCCAGAAAGTGGCGGTTCCGAGCAGCACTGCATGGTCCGTGCGTGCGAAATCCTCCAGCAGGCGCGAACGCGGCGCCGATCCCTGCACCAGCAGGGTATGGCCATGGGCCCTGCTGGCCAGCAGGTCCGCCGCACGCTGCAGGGCCCGGCGGCTGGTGAACAGCAGGAACGCGCGCCCGCGGCTGGCCTCGAGCACCGGCTCGATGGCCGCCACGCAGCGCTCGAGGTAGTCGGTTGCCTCCGGCGCTGGCAACCCCGCGGGCAGGAACAGCCGTGCGCAGCGCGCATAGTCGAAGGGGCTGTCGATACGCCGCGTGTCGAGCGGCTCCAGCCCGAGCCGCCGGGAGAAATGCGAGAAATCCTCGCCCACGGCCAGCGTTGCCGAGGTGAATATCCAGGTACAGTGCTGGTTGCCCAGCATCTCGCGCATCTGGCCCGGGGCATCCACCGGGGTCAGGTGCACGGCAAAGGCCTCGCGCCCACCCTGCACCCAGCAGAGGTCGGCCCGGGCCTGCCAGTCGGCGATACGGCCGGCCGCCGTGGCCAGCGCCGCGGCACGTTCGGCGCAGCGGCCGAGTCCGGGATCCGGTTCGCCGCGCTCGCCGAGCAGTGCGCTCAGGGCAGCCAGCGACTGCGCCAGTCCCAGCAGCGCGGCAGCCATCGCCGGTACGGTATCCATCGCCACCGGATCGGCACCCGCTGGAGCGGCAGCCTGCGTGTCCAGGACCGCGCCGAGCAGCGCATCCAGGCGGCCGCGCAGCTCCTGGTCCAGCATCCCGCCGGCCTGCGCCTCGGCCGCGGTGTCGCGCACCAGTTCCTCCAGCTGCCGGGATCGCAGCGTGATGTCGAACCAGGCCTGGGCCGTTTCCGGGAAGCGATGGGCCTCGTCGACGATGACCACTTCGGCGCCGGGCAGCAGCTGGCCAAAGCCATCGTCCTGCAGGGCCATGTCGGCCAGCAGCAGGTGATGGTTGACGACGGCGATGTCGGCAGCGGCTGCACGCTTGCGCGCCGCGACCACGTGGCAGCCGTCGATGTCGGGGCAGCGGCTGCCGAGGCAGTTGTCGGCCGTTGATGTCAGCTGTGGCCACAGCGGTGAATCCTCCGGCACGCCGGCAAGCTCGGCAATGTCGCCGGAACGCGTGCGCTGCGCCCACTCGCCGATGCGCTGCAGGTCACGCCGTGACTGGCTACTCGCCGCACGAGCAGCGCCCTGGGCACGCGCCAGGCGGTAGCGGCACAGGTAGTTCGCGCGCCCCTTGAGCTGCGCGACCACGGCCGGCCGGCCCAGCGCTGCCGTGACCACCGGCAGGTCGCGGTGGTAGAGCTGGTCCTGCAGCGTACGGGTGCCGGTGGCGATGATCACCTGCTGGCCGGACATGAGCGCCGGAACCAGGTAGGCCAGCGTCTTGCCGGTGCCGGCGCCAGCCTCGATGGCCAGGTGGCGTCCATCGGCCATCGCAGCGCTGACCAGCCGTGCCATCTGCAGCTGCTCGGGCCGCGGGGCAAAGCCGGCGAGCGCGCTGCGCAGCGGGCTGTCGGCGAGGAAGAAACTGTCGAGCTGGTCTGGAACTGGCACTGGCACTGGCACTGGCACACCATGGCGCATGACCGGACCCTGGTTCATCCAGGCCCAGCCATGGCCGCATGGTTCCCGGGTGTCGGCTGACCCCCTGGTCGTGGTCTGTATAATAGGCAATTTCATGGACCACGAGCCGGCGACCAGCCGGCTCGCTTGTGCCCCGTTCTTTTTCCAAGGATCGACGATGACGACAACCAACAAGGCCCTGCAGGACTGGGTGGCGGAAACGGCCGCGCTCACGAAACCGGATCACATCCACTGGTGCGATGGCAGCGAGGCCGAATACCGGTCGCTGGTCGAACTGATGCTCGGGCGCGGCGACCTGCTTGCACTGAACGACAAGACCTATCCGAACTGCTACCTGCACCGCTCCGACCCCAGCGATGTCGCCCGCGTCGAGCACCTGACCTTCGTCTGCACGCCTGACCGCGAGGAAGCCGGCCCCAACAACAACTGGATGGCACCAGCCGAGGCCCACCGCAAGATGGCCGGCCTGTTCGAGGGCTGCATGCGCGGGCGCACCCTCTACGTGATCCCCTACTGCATGGGCCCGGTGGACTCGCCCTACGCTCGCTGCGGCGTGGAGATCACCGACAGCCCCTACGTGGTCGCCAACATGAAGCTCATGACCCGCATGGGCAAGCCGGCCCTGCAGCGCATCGAGCGCGAAGGCAGGTTCGTGCGTGGCCTGCATTCCACCGGCGACCTGAATCCGGAACGCCGCTTCATCATGCATTTCCCGCACGAGCTGCTGATCCAGAGCATCGGCTCCGGCTACGGCGGCAATGCGCTGCTCGGCAAGAAGTGCCATGCGCTGCGCATCGCCAGCTGGCAGGCGCGCAGCGAGGGCTGGCTCGCCGAGCACATGCTCATCGTCGAGGTCGAGAGCCCGCAGGGCGAGCGCCACTACCTGGCGGCCGCATTCCCCTCCGCCTGCGGCAAGACCAATCTCGCGATGCTGATACCGCCCGCCTCCCAGGCCGGCTGGAAGGTACGCACCATCGGCGACGACATCGCCTGGCTGCACCTGGATGCCGAAGGCCGCCTGCGCGCCATCAATCCGGAATCCGGATACTTCGGTGTGGTTCCCGGCACCAACCCGAAGACCAACCGCAACGCCTTCGACATGATCACCCACGACACCATCTTCACCAACGTGGCTGTCACCGCCGACAACGAGCCCTGGTGGGAAGACAAGGACAAGCAGGAGCCAGTCACCGACTGGCGCGGCAACCCCTGGAAAAAGGGCGGTCCTGCCGCCGCGCACCCGAACTCGCGCTTCACGGTCGCCGCCAGGCAGAACCCGAGCTACTCGCCGCTCGCGGACGATCCGGCCGGCGTGCCCATCAGTGCCATCATTTTCGGTGGCCGGCGCCGCGAGCTGGCGCCGCTGGTATACCAGGCCCGCGACTGGCGTCATGGCGTGTTGATCGGCGCCTCGGTGGCTTCCGAAACCACCGCGGCCGCCACCGGCCAGGTGGGTGTGGTGCGCCGTGACCCGATGGCCATGAAGCCCTTCTGCGGCTACAACTTCGCCGATTACTGGGGCCACTGGCTGAGCTTTGCCGGCAAGTCGGATCGCCTGCCGCAGATCTTCCACGTCAACTGGTTCCGCCAGGACGGGAACGGCAAGTTCATGTGGCCGGGTTTCGGCGACAACCTGCGCGTGCTGCGCTGGATCATCGATCGCTGCGAAGGCCGCGCCGGCGCCCGCGAGACGCCGATCGGCTTCCTGCCGCAGCCGGCGGACATCGACCTCGGCGGGCTCGACATCGACCGCCAGGTGCTGGATGCGCTGCTGGCGGTGGACGCGGCCAGCTGGCGCGAGGAGCTGGCCGGCATCGCCAGCTACTTCGGCGAGTTCGGCGACCGTGTGCCGGCGGCCCTGCTCGAGGAGCACGCCAGAGTCAGCAAGCGGCTCGGCTGAGGTGCATGCAGGCCGCCGCCCGATGGGCGGCGGCTACTGCTCGCAGCTGTATTCGATGGCGAGCGGCGTGCCGCGCGCCGCCACCCGGCCCATGCCAATGACACCGCTGCCGGCGAGTTCGGCCGAGTCCCGTCGCACGTAGACTTCCTCGCCACCGTCGGGCTGGATGAAAGTCCCGTTGGTGCTCTCGTCCACGAGCACGAAGCGATTCTTGCGCATGTCGATGCGCGCGTGCACGCGTGAAATCAGGTTGCCCTTGATGACCACGTCGTTCTCGTCGGCCCGGCCCATGCTGGCCTCGGCCTTGCCGCCCTCGCCGAGCACGAGTTCGTGGCCGCGGAAACGCAGGCGCAGGCGGCCGGGAGCCGCCGGCTCGGGCGCCGTCCACTTGATCGACGGCAGCATGCTGGTGGCTTCCTCGGGCTGCCAGACCACCTCGAACAGGGCCATTTCGCTGGAGTAGCCCTTCACGGTAGCGATGTCGATCTGGCGGGCAAGCGCCCGCCACTCGCCGGTGAGCTGCTCCACCGTGACCGCGGTAGTAAGGATCTGCCCCGCCTTGGCCTGCGAGGTCATGCGATTGGCGGTGTGCACCGCCTGGCCGAAGATGTCGCGGTCCTCGGCCACCACCGGGCCATAGTGGCAGCCGATGCGGATGGCGACATGGGTCCCGTCGGCGAGGCGGGTGCTGCTGGTGATGCGTTTCTGCATCTGGCTGGCGGCGCTCATGGCATCGTCGGCCGACGGGAAGGTCGCCATGATCTCGTCGCCCATGGTCTTGATGACGGCGCCGCCGAACTGCTCGGTGGCATCCCGCATGACCTTCAGGCACTGCTGCACCGTCTCGCGGGCGCGGTCATCGCCCATGGCTTCGTAAAGGTGCGTGCTGCCGACCACGTCGGCGAACAGGATGGCGACTTCCTTGCCTACTCCGTCAGCCACGTCACCCCCGCTACCGGAATATGTCAAACACCACTGTTGGCATTATACGGCAAGGATCCGCGCGGCAAGAGTGCCCGGGTCGCGCCGGCACCCCGCCCCATCATGGCACCGAGCTACTTCTCCGCCACGACATAGGCGATCCAGCCACCATCGGCCTCGCCTGTGGCCGATGGCGTGAACTCGCCATTGCCTCCGCCTTCGCCGTCGTCTCCCTCCCAGTACACGGTCACGCGCCGGAAACCCGCCTGCAGGAGGATCTCCCGCAGCTCCGGCAGGGTCCACAGCCGCCAGTCGTAGCTGAACGCCCGATCCATGCGCGAGCCGTCCGGAAAGCGGAAATGGATGTGGCAGAGCAGGTGCCCGGTTACCGGCTGGTAGCGGGCCTGGTGCCAGACGTAGGTGAAGCCGCGGTGCTCGGTCTGCTCGCGCATCTCGCGGCAGGCCTCGTAGCCGCCAAAGGCATCGAGCACCAGGATACCGTCGCGGGTCAGGCCGGCAAAGGCGTTGCGGAAATAGCGCAGCAGCTGCTCCCGCTCCTTGAAGACCCAGTAGCTGAAGTTCAGTGCCGCGATCACCTCTACCGGCCGGGTACGCACCGTCAGTACGTCGGCATTGACAAGGCTGACCCGGCGGCGCGCCGCGGGCGTCAGGCGCGACAGGCGCTTGCGTCGCCCCCACTCCAGCACCGCCGGCTCGATGTCCACGCCAATGGCCCGGCGCTGGGGGCCGCGTCGGGCCCATTCGCAGGCGGCACTGGCGGCGCCGGAGAAATCCTCGCGGAAACTACGCGGCAGGCGCTTGCGCGCATCGCGGAACACACGCTGCAGGAAGTCCACCTCGGTGGCCGGATCATGCACGGCACGCTCGTAGAGCACCATGCGATCGGCACGCTCAGCCATCGTGGGGGGACGGCGCTTGCCGCTGCGTGCCGCGCCGCTGGTCTTCTGCTTCGCCACTCGTGATCCTTTCGTCTTGGATACAGGCCGGCACAGGCGCCGCGGGCGCCAGGCTGGCCCAGAATCAGGCCTGGTTGCACATGCCCATCGCATCCAGGGACTCCAGCAGCAGCTGTGGCTGCGCCCCGGGGCGCCCGGCCTGCTCCGACAGCAGCCGGCGCCAGCCACGTGCACCGGGCAGGCCGTGGTAGAGCCCCAGCATGTGCCGCGTCACCTGGTGCAGGCGCAGGCCGCTGCCGGCCTGGCGCTGTGCATACTCGCACATGCGGCGCACCACATGGTCGCGGTCGAAGGCCGGGTGGTCGTCTCCGGACGCGAAGAATCGCGCCTCCACCGCGGCGAGGAAGCTGGGATCCCCCGCCACCTTGCGGCCGAGCATGACCCCGTCGAGCAGCGCGAGTTCGGCGTCGATGCGCTCGAGGCTGGCGATACCGCCGTTGATGATGATGCGCAGCGCGGGGAACTCGCGCTTCAGGCGGTGCACCCGCTCCGGCAGCAGCGGCGGAACCTCGCGATTCTCCCGCGGCGACAGCCCCTGGAGGATGGCCTTGCGCGCGTGCACGATGAACGTGCCGCAACCGGCACGGGCCACCCGCTCGACGAAGGCGGCGAGGAACTCGTAGCTGTCGTGGTCGTCGACGCCAATGCGCGTCTTGACGGTCACCGGGACCTGTGCCGCTTCCGCCATGGCAGCGACGCAGCGTGCCACCAGTTCCGCATCGAGCATCAGGCAGGCGCCGAAGCGGCCGTCGCGCACGCGGTCGCTGGGGCAGCCGACATTGAGGTTGATCTCATCGTAGCCCCGGGCGGCGGCGATGCGTGCTGCGGCAGCGAGCTGCGCCGGGTCATGGCCGCCGAGCTGCACCGCCAGCGGGTGCTCGGCGGGATCGAAGGCGAGCAGCCGCTCCTGGTCGCCATGCAGGATCGCCTGGGCGGTGATCATCTCGGTATACAGCCGGACATGCGGCGAAATCTGCCGCAGGAAATAACGGCAATGGCGATCCGTGACGTCCATCATGGGCGCCACGGAAATCTGCTTGCCAGCAGCCATCGCCATTGGCCTGCCCCTGTGTCGTCACCGGAAAAGATGCGGCGCGGCGCATGGTGGCCCAGCGTCCGGCCGGGGGTCAAGCTGTGAGGCAGGACCGGGCGCACCGGTCGCCCGGCACCCTATAATTGCCGTCCATTTCCGGAAAGCACCGGTACCAGGGTCATATACATGCAGGGCAAGGGCATTCTCGTCACCGGCGGCGCGGGCTACATCGGCAGCCATGTGGTGCGCCAGCTGGGCGACGCCGGCGAGCGCGTTGTCGTGCTCGACGACCTGTCCACGGGTTTCCGTTCGGCCGTAACCCATGGCACGCTGGTGGAAGGCGACATGGGCGATGCGGCGCTCGTCGCGAGCCTGCTGCGCGACTTCGACGTCGACACGGTCATGCACTTCGCGGCCCACACGGTAGTGCCCGAATCAGTCAGCAACCCGCTCAAGTACTACGGCAACAACACCTGCTCCAGTCAGCGGCTGCTGGCCTGCGCCAGCCAGCATGGCGTTGCCCAGGTGATCTTTTCCTCCACCGCGGCGGTGTATGGCATGCCGCCAGGTGGCAGGGCCGCCGAGGACAGTCCGACCTCGCCCATCAATCCCTACGGCTCCTCCAAGCTGATGACGGAGTGGATGCTGCGTGACCTGTCACGCGCCTCGGCGATGCGCCACGTCACGCTGCGCTACTTCAATGTCGCCGGGGCCCACCCCGGCGGCACCATCGGCCAGTCCACGCGCAATGCAACGCTGCTCACCAAGGTGGCCTGCGAGGCCGCGGTCGGCAAGCGGCCGTACGTCTCGGTCTTCGGCACCGACTACGACACGCCCGACGGCACCGGCGTGCGCGACTACATCCATGTGGAGGACCTGGCCTCGGCGCACATCCGTGCGCTCGACTACCTACGCGCTGGCGGCGACTCCATCACGCTCAACTGCGGCTACGGCCATGGCTACAGCGTGCGCGAGCTGCTTGCCGCCGTCGAGCGGGCCTGCGGCCACCGGCTGGCGACCCGCGAAGAGCCGCGGCGGCCCGGTGATCCTCCGGTGCTGGTGGCTGTCGCCGAGCGGATCCGCTCGGCGCTCGGCTGGCAGCCCGCGTACGACGACATCGACGCCATCGTGCGCAGCGCGCTCGCCTGGGAACAGCGCCTGCTGGTGACGCCGGCCAGCTAGGTTCCAGCCGGTCCCTCGGGCCGTTCAGCGGCGGCCTGGATGCCGTATTTCTGCAGCAGGTCGTAGAGTGTCGGCCGGGTGATGCCCAGCAGCCTGGCCGCCTGCGACACGTTGGCATCGCACAGCGCCATGGCACGACGGATGGCGCGGGTTTCCGCCTCGCGCCGCACTTCGCGCAGGTTGAGGTTCGGGGCACTGGGATCGATGGCTTCCAGGCCGAGGTCGGCCGCGGTGACCTGCTTGCCCTCGGCCATGATCACCGCACCCTTGATCTTGTTCTCCAGCTCGCGCACGTTGCCCGGCCAGGAGTACCTGTCGATGGCATGCTGCGCATCGGCACTGAAACCGCTGATCCGCCGGCCATGCTGGGCCGCCGCCTTCTCCAGCAGGATGCGCGCCAGCACCAGCTTGCCTGCCTCCCGCTCGCGCAGCGGCGGCAGGCGGATGGTGATCTCGCTGATGCGGTAGTAGAGGTCCTGGCGGAAGCGACTCTCGCGGATGCCGGCATCGAGGTCCTGGTTGGTGGCGCAGACCACGCGCACATCCACCGGGATCTCCTCGCGCCCGCCGACGCGTTCCACCACGCGCTCCTGCAGGAACCGCAGCAGTTTGGCCTGCAGCGACAACGGCATGTCACCGATCTCGTCGAGGAACAGGGTGCCGCCGTCGGCGGTCTCGATCTTGCCCGGCGTCTGCTTCACCGCGCCGGTGAAGGCGCCCTTCTCGTAGCCGAACAGCTCGCTCTCCAGCAGCGTCTCCGGGATGGCCGCGCAGTTGATGGCGACGAAGGCCTTGCGGGCCCGCGGACTCAGTGCATGGACGGCGCGCGCCATCAGCTCCTTGCCGGTACCGCTCTCCCCCAGCACCAGCGTGGTGGCGTTGGTCGGCGCCACCTTCTCGATGACCTTGCAGACCTGCAGCATCTTCTCGCTGCCGGCAACGATGCCATCCAGTGGCGAGGCGCCCTGCTGCCGCGCCAGGCGCTGGTTCTCCAGCTCCAGCTCGTGGATCTGGTAGGCGCGGTTGACGATCAGCTGCAGGACTTCGGTATCGACCGGCTTCTGGTAGAAATCGTAGGCGCCCAGCCCGACCGCCTTCACGGCGTTGTGCTGGTCGCCATGCCCGGTGACGACGATGACCTTGGTCGCCGGCGCCAGGGCGAGGATCTGCTCCAGGGTGGCAAAGCCCTCGGAGACGCCCTCCGCGTCCGGCGGCAGGCCGAGGTCCTGCAGCACCACGGCCGGCTCGTGCCGGCGCAGCTGTGCGAGGGCCGACTCGCGGTCCTCGGCCACCAGTACCTCGTAGTCCTCGAAGCACCAGCGCAGCTGGCTCTGCAGGCCCCTGTCGTCCTCCACCACCAGCAACCGCCGCCGTTGTTCGCTCACCGCGCTCCCTGTCCCTTCAGCCCTGGGCCTCGACCGCCTCGGCCAGCGGCAGCCGGATGGTAATACACGTGCCCTTCCCGGGCTCTGATTCGACATCCAGCGTACCGCCGGAATCCACCACCAGGCTGCGCGCCTGGTAGGCACCGATCCCCATGCCCTTGCTGCCCTTGGTCGAGTCGAAGGGCCGGAACAGGCGGGTGCGGATGAACTCCTGGTCCATGCCACAGCCGTCATCGCGAATGCTGATGACCACCTGGCCGGCGCTGCGGATGACGCGCAACTCAACCCTGCCCTGGTCGCCGGTGGCCTCCTGCGCGTTGCGGATCAGGTGCGCCGCCACCATGGTGAAACGGTCGCGGTCGATCTGCGCGTGCAGGCGCTCGTCCGCCTCGATGATCTGCGGCTCGGGACTGCGCACGCGACAGCGCTCGACGGCATCCTGCAGCGCGCCGGCGATGCGCACGCGGCTGCGCCTGCCGCCCGCCTCGCCGCTCTGCAACTGCTGCAGCAGCTTGCTCATGCGGGCCACGGAATTGTCGATGGTGGCGATGGCGTCCTCGACGAAGGCCGGGTTGCCCTTGTGGCGCGCCGCGTTCTTCACCACCAGCGACTGCTGCGCGATCAGGTTCTTCAGGTCGTGCATCAGGAATGCCGTGAGGCGGTTGAAGGCCTCGAACTGCCTGGCCTCGGCGAGCCGCTGGTCGGCTTCGTACTGCGCGAGGTGTGCCGCCACCTGGCGCCCCGAGGTGCGCAGCAGGTCGATCTCCTCGAAGGTCAGGCGGAAGGCGGAACTGGACTGCAGCAGCAGCATGAAGCCGATCAGCAGCTGGTTGCTGATCAACGGCACCAGCAGCAGCGCATCCGGGAACTGTTCCAGCCAGGCGGGGCGCTGCAGCCCGTTGTACATGGCCGGGCTGCGGGCCAGTTCCGCGGTGTCGAGGATCCACTGGCGCTCGAACATGAAGCTGATGACCGGGCTGTCGGCGGGCACCCGCTCGTTCGACCACATCCTGGTGTTCCAGCCGGCCACGCAGACGAAGGGCCCTTCGGCCTCCCGCCGCATCCACAGGAGTCCAGCCGGGCTGCCCACGATCTGCGCCACCGCCTTGATCGACCTCTCGGGCAGCGGCAGCGGCTGGTCCGGTGACGCCAGCGTGTCGATGAGGCGCAGCCATTCCTCGCGATAGTCATAGCGGAACGGCAGGAAATGCTTGCTGAGGAACACGCGGGCCCGGGCACTGAGGCTCTGCGAGAACAGCAGTGCCACGACGGGTGAGCCCGTGAGGCCGATCAGCAGCAATCCCAGCGGATGCGCTGCACCCGGCTCCAGCGAGCGGCTGTAGGGCAGCACGGCCAGCAGGATTGCCAGTACGCCCACCATCGCCATCAGGCGCGGCAGGTAGCTGCGGGCCTGGGGCGACACGAAAATCGCCAGCGACCACTGCGGCTGCAGGTGCACCGCACGGGCGAGCAGCACCGCGGCCCCGGTCATGGCCACCGCGCGCGCCAGCTGGATCTCCGGTGGGGTGTAGGAGCCGAGCATGGCCAGGGCCATGGCCACCGCCTGCGCGCCGGCGGCCAGCGCCGCCGCCGCCACGAGCATGCCCAGCGCGGGCCGGCCTTCCACAGGCGCATCGCGGCTGAGCTGCGCTGCCAGCGCCAGGCAGGCCAGGGCACCGGCCAGGACCACGCCGCTGAAGATGCCGGAGGTCCAGCCCTCATCAGCCCGCGCGTACCAGTTCCAGCAGGCCAGGGCTCCCAGCACCGCCAGCAGCAGCCAGAGCAGCACCAGGCCCCGCCGCACCAGCTCCGGCATCGAGCGCCTGTAAGGCCCACGCAGCAGGCGGTTGAGCAGCAGGAACCAGCTTCCGAAGCAGGCCATCTCGACGAGGAAGGCAAGCGGGTCCAGGTACGGAGCGAAGGGCTGGCCCGCCCGCTCGGCCAGGAAGCCGCCCCAGGCCATGCCCGCCGCGGCCACGGCCAGCAGGTGCCAGCGCAGCAGGCCGCGTCCACCCGCCACCAGGATGTAGGCCAGCAGCAGCGCATAGGCAACGCCAGTGGCCCAGTAACTCCAGGACTGGTTAAGCACCAGGGACAAGTGCGCATCCTCGTCCGGACGGTTCCGGCGATCCGCCGGGCCGCGACACGACAACCCGCTGAATCATAATTGAATGCGCGAATGCCCGTCCAAGACCGGACGCACAGCGGGCAATTGCGGTTGCGGCGTTCCGGCAATCGCCGGCCAGCCAAAATCGAGGCCCACGGGCAGGGCTCGTGCCGACCGCGATGGCGGTTATCGGGACCCGGGGGTGGTTCCTGGCAGGTCGAACCGGCCTTCGGCGCTGAAGCGGTGCGTCCCGAAGCGGCCGCCTTCGAGCTTGCCCTCGACCCTGTAGGGAATATCCTTCAGGTCATCGCCACCCATCACGCCCAGGGCGTGCCGCAGCATGCTGAAGGCCGAGATGGTGACCGGGACCGTCAGCACCGTCTCGCCGTAGCGTGGCACCGCACCGCTGTCGCTGCTCACACCGCTGGCCAGTTCCCTGCCGTTCACATCCATGGTGAGGGCAGCACCCGTGAACTGCACGGGTTGGTCATTGGGATTCTGGATCCGCAGCTTCACGGCCAGGCGCATCTCCATGCCCGCACCGGCCACCGGCTCGATGCCGGCAACCGTCACCTTCAACGGATCCCTGCCCATGAGGCCCGAGCAGGCACCGAGCAGCAGGGCAAGCAGGAGCACCGGGAGACTGGGACGCATGGAAGTCATCGGGTCAGCCATCCGACAGGTCTGGCGTCCCCACGGGGATTCGAACCCCGGTTACCGCCGTGAAAGGGCGATGTCCTAGGCCTCTAGACGATGGGGACTCGTGTTCAGGAGCGGGTGCGGAAACCTGGTGGAGCTAGGCGGGATCGAACCGCCGACCTCTTGCATGCCATGCAAGCGCTCTCCCAGCTGAGCTATAGCCCCACGCGGGGGCGGACTGTACGCAAGCCCCTGAGGCCTGTCAAGAAACCGGCGGCTGCGCCTGGGCAAGCTGCAGTGCCTGGCGCAGCCGGCGCAGCACGCGCTCGCGGCCGATCAGCTGCAGCGTCACGTCGATGGGCGGCGACACCGTACCGCCGGTGATCGCCACGCGCACCGGCTGGCCGACCTTGCCGAAGCCGATGCCGAGCGCGGCCGCGACGGCCTGCAGCACGTCGTGGATGGCCTCGCGCTGCCAGCCGGGCAGCGCCTCGAGCCGCTCGATCACCTGCGACAGTACCGGCACCGTGCCTGCCTTCAGGTGCTGGCGTGCCGCCGTGGCGTCGATGGCCGCGAAATCACGGAACACATAGGTGCTCGCCTGGGCCATGTCCTCCAGGGTCACCGCCCGCTCGCGATAGGCATCCACCACCTGTTCCAGCGGCGGACCCTGGTCGTGCTCCAGCCCGCGCAGGTCCATGAAGGCGCCGAACTCGGCGGCGAGCTGCCCGCGGTCACGCGCGAGGATGTACTGCTGGTTGAGCCAACCGAGCTTGTCGGGGTTGAAGCGCGAGGCGGCGGCGTTCACGGCAGCGATGTCGAACAGCTCGATCATTTCCTGGCGGCTGAACACCTCCTGGTCACCATGGGACCAGCCCAGGCGCACCAGGTAGTTGAGCAGCGCATCCGGGAGGTAGCCGCGCTCGCGGTACTCGAGGACGTTGACCGCGCCATGGCGCTTGGACAGGCGCGTACCGTCCGCACCGAGGATCATCGGCAGGTGCGCATAGACCGGGACCGGCACGCCGAGCGCCTGCTGGATGTGGATGTGCCGCGGCGTGTTGTTCAGGTGGTCGTCCCCGCGGATGACATGGGTGATCCCCATGTCGGCGTCGTCCACCACCACGCCGAAGTGGAAGGTGGGCACGCCGTCGGAGCGCATGAGGATGACGTCGTCCAGATCCGCGTTGCTGAAGCTGACGTCACCACGCACCAGGTCGTGCACGGTGACGCTGCCCTCGCGCGGGCTGCGCAGGCGGATCACGGGGTTCACGCCGGATATCGGTGCCTGGCGGTCGCGGCAGCGGCCGTCGTAGCGTGGATTCTCGCCACGGGCCACCTGCTCCGCCCGCATGGCCTCGAGTTCGTCCCGCGAGCAGTAGCAGCGATAGGCCGTACCGCGGGCCAGCATCTCCGCGGCCACGGTCGCATAGCGCTCGAAGCGTTCGGTCTGGCGGAATGGCCCTTCGTCGTAGTCGAGCCCGACCCAGTCCATGCCGGTGAGGATGGCCTGGATCGAGTCCTCGGTGGAGCGCTCGCGGTCGGTGTCCTCGATGCGCAGGACGAACGAGCCACCGTGGTGGCGGGCATACAGCCAGGAGAACAGCGCCGTGCGGACGCCGCCGATGTGGAGGTAACCGGTCGGACTGGGGGCAAATCGGGTCTTGACGCGCATGGCTCGGCTGCCGGTCGGAACAGGGCCGCGATTCTACTTCGGTCCCCCGCGAAGTGCCTCCCGCCGTTGGCAGGCCGGCCCACGGCTTGGCAGACTCGTGCCCATGGGCAGCAACGACCCGCAGGCCGCGTGGTGCGAGGCGATCGACGGCCTGTTCCCGGCTGGCGTTGCCTGCGCCGCGGCGCAGGCCCTGGAGCCGGATGAGCGCCTGTTTCCGGAGGAAGCCACGGCCGCGACCGGTTTCGCCCCGGCGCGCCTCGCGGAGTTCCGGCTGGGACGTGCCTGCGCGAGGCGCGCACTGGGCAGGCTGGGCATGCCACCCCAGGCCATCGCCGTTGGCACCCGTCGCGAGCCCTGCTGGCCGGCAGGTATCGTCGGCAGCATCTCGCACGCGGGCGGCATGGCGGTGGCCGCCGTGGCCCACGGCCACAGCTTTGCCGCGCTCGGCCTCGACATCGAAGCCAGCCAGGTCCTCGAACCGCGACTCATCGACATGGTGTGCCGGCCCGAGGAAGCGCGGCGACTGGGCGCAGGCGGCGCAGGCGCCGCTGCCGAAGCACTGCTGGTCTTCAGCGCCAAGGAAGCGGTCTACAAGGCGCTCGCGCCGTTGGTGGGCCGCTTCATCGATTTCCAGGAGGTAGCCATCCTGCTGCATGCGGATGGCGGCGGCTTCCGCGTGCAGGCCCATGGCCGCAACTGCCCGGCACCGCTGGCGCAGGCCCTGCAGGGCCGCATCCGGCACCTGGCCGGCATGGTGGCGACAGCGGTATGGATCGAGGCAGCGGCCGGCCGGCCAGTCTCAGCGGACTCCTGAACGCCTCAGGAACCCACTTCGCGCCGCAGCCGCCTGCTGCGGCAACCGCGAGGGCGGCGCCGTGCGCTGTGGCGGCTGGCAGGCGCGGCTGCGCTCCGCGTCCCCGGCGCGGCGTGGCGCGGCCTGGCGGCGCTCCACACCGGACCTGCGCTCCGGCCCGGCGTAGCCATGGCCACTGGACTGGCGGCGGTCGATATTGGAGCGCCGGTCCGCAACCATGCTGCGCCGGCGGCAGATCGAACGTCGCAGGAACCGCATGACGCGCCAGGAGTGCATGATCATCCAGAAATAGAGCATGCCCGCCAGCAGGAAGGCGCCGGCCAGCAGCAGGTCCGGCACGTCCCGCCAGGTGCCGACCAGGCCAACCGCCACGCCAGCGGCACTCAGCAGTGCCATGATGCCCACGGTCTGGTTCACGCTGAAGCCGGCCAGCAGGAAGATGTGGTGCAGGTGTTCGCGATCCGGCGAAAACGGCGAGCGGCCACGCACCACACGGCGCAGCATCATGGCCACGGCATCCATCACGGGAACCATGATGAACCAGAGCGCGGCGGCCGGCTTGATGACCCGGTCGGGTCCCTGGGAAAGGGAGATGGCGAACCAGGTCAGCGCGAAACCCAGAAACATGCTGCCGGCATCACCGAGGAATATCGATGCACGGGCCCGGCCCGGCAGGCGCAGGTTGAACAGCAGGAAGCCGACGATGCCGCCGCCGAGGACCGTCAGCAGGCCGGCGTGGTCACCCCTGCCCCACAGCGCCAGCGCCAGCGCGAAGCCACCCAGGGACACCAGCGCCTGGCTGCCGCTCAGCCCATCGAGGCCATCGCACATGTTCAGGGCGTTGATCACGCCGACGGTCGCAAACAGGGTGAACGGAATCGCCGCCAGCCCGAGTTCCAGCGGTGCGCCCGAGAGCGTCATCGCCCCGAGGTCCGCCAGCACCACCTTGGCGCCAAAAACCATGGCGAGTGTGGCCAGCGCCTGTGCCAGGAAACGCGATCCGGGGGAGAGCTCCACGAAGTCGTCCACCAGCCCGACGCCGACCAGGATCATGCCGGCCGCCACGAAGCTCAGGACCTCGGGAACGGCAATGGACAGGCCGGTCAGGCCGGGGACCAGGCAGCCGGCAAGCACGCTGGCGAATATGGCGAGCCCCCCGACCAGTGGAATGGGTCCCTGGTGGCTTTTGCGCGCATCCGGTACGTCCACCAGACCGACGCTCATCGCCACCGGCCGCAGCACGAAGATGATTGCCGCAGTCAAGGCGCAACCCAAGGCGGTGGCCAGGAAGTCGGTCATGTTGGCGTCCGGTGGTCCGGCTCGTTGTGCTTCTGCGAATTCAGCCGTAAAACGTTGTATCAGAAACTGAAGTATCGGTTAATGGTATCCTGCCGTTCTGCGATGTGGCGCACGGCCGTTCACCGGACCACGACGCCAGAATATGTCGCAAGACGGGGGGCTGACTCTGTGGCTTGCCTCCCGGGCAGGATGGTTCCGCGGCTGCCTTAACTCTGGCTTAAGAAATCGCGGCATTTTGTCCGGGTGCCCTCGCATGGACCACCAGCGACTGGGCCGGCGGCGGTTTCAACGGCATCCTGAGATCACGACAATCGGGAGTTCCTGCATGGTCGACAAGACGACACTCAACCGGCTGCTGCAAGCTGTGGCAATACTCGTGCTGCTGGTCACCAACCTCGGTGCCTCCGCCGCCGACACCCCACCGGCCCGCGACCCCTACCGGATCAATCCGGGCGATATCCTCCAGGTTTCAGTCTGGAAGGAACCGGACCTGCAGCTCCAGCTGCTGGTCAACCCCGACGGCCATTTTGCCTTCCCGCTGGCCGGCGATGTCGTCGCCGAGGGCAAGACCGTCGAGGAAATCCGCCAGGAACTCACGGCAAAGCTCGGCAAACTGATTCCGGACGTAGTCGTCACGGTCAGCACGCTGAAGCTGGAGGGCAACAGGATCTACGTGCTCGGCCAGGTGGCCCGGCCCGGTGACTTCGTCATCACCCGGGCCGTGGACGTGATGCAGGCCATCGGCATGGCGGGCGGCACCACGCCCTTCGCCAAGCAGGATGACGTCAGGATCCTGCGCCGGGGCGCAGATGGCGCGCAGATCGCCATTCCGTTCCGCTACAGCGAAGTCCGGGAGGGCCGCAAGCTCGACCAGAACATCGTGCTGCGGGCGGGCGACACGGTGGTCGTGCCCTGACGCCGGAAGCCTCCCGGGCTCGCCACGACTGCAGGCCAGATCCGGGACAGCGAGTCGCCCAGCTGATGGCCAGACCCCTCGAATCCAAGCCTGGTTTGCGCGTCGGCTGCGCTGGCGCCTGGCTGCAGGCCGCGCTGCTGGCGCTGCTGCCGGTTTCGGCCCCGGCGGTGACCTGGGACTACGTGCCAACGCTCTCGGCGGGCGTCGGCTACGAGACCAATCCCGGCAGAACCTCCAACAGCGACCTGGAGGACGACGGCTACGTCACCAGCGGCACGGCTTCCCTGAACATCACCGGCGAGACCGGAACCACCCGCATCAGTTCCAGGCCGGAACTGCAGGGCGCGATCTATTCCGGCACGGATGACGAGTACCGGGACGACAGCTATCTCAACTACATCCTTCCGGTCACCGTGTCGGAGTCCTGGCAGCGGGCGCTGGGCAGCTTCAGCGGTGGCTACTCACGCATTTCCACGCGCGACAGCATCGTCGTCGGTTTTGACCCGAACAATCCACCGCGACCCGGCATCGACACCACCAACCGGCGCACGGAGTACCAGGAACGCTGGTACCTCGCGCCTTCGTTTCGCTACCAGGTCACCCCCAGGGACATCGTCGGCCTCAGCATCAATTACGACGACGTCACCTACACCGAGGCGGAGTTCAGCTTCCGCACCGATTACATCGCCAGCTCGGCCGATCTCTCGTGGGACCGGTCGCTCAGCCCGCAGAGCACGGTCAGCCTCAGCGCCAACGTCAGCGGCTTCGAAGCCACGCGCCCCGGCAGCCCGGTCGAGAACGACACGCTGACCTACGGCCTGTCGGCCGGCTACCAGTTCGCCCTCACGCCCACTGCCACCCTGGGGCTGACCGCGGGCGCATCCCGCAGCGAGGTCAAGATCAAGGGCCTGGCCTTCATCACCACGCCGATTGGACCCCTGCCCTGCCTGGATCCGGTGCAGAACACGTTCGTCCTCTGCACCATGGAAGGCACCGACGATAATTTCCTCGGCCAGGTCTATTACCGGCAGCGAGCCGGGGACAGCATTACCACGGAACTGCGACTGTCACGATCCATCGAACCAAACTCCGATGGTTCCCAGGTCACTCTGGACCAGGTCAGTGCCTTCCTGACCAAGGACTTCTCACGCCTGCTCTACGCACGCCTGGGCGCGCGGTTTTCCAAGCAGGATGCTGTCGTCAGCCGTGGTGGTGCGCTGTCGAACCGCTTCAACCGGGACTACACCACGGTGGAGGCCTCGCTCACCAGGCGCCTGAATCGCAGCTGGTCGTTGCGCGCCCAATACACCTTCACGGATGACGAGCAGACGCAAGGCTTCACCTACTCCGTCTCGAACCACCGGCTGTACCTCTACCTCCAGTACACCGGCCTTGGCAGCCATTGAACGTGCGGCGCGCGACGATCGGCGCCGTGGATTGCGCCAGTGGAGTGGTGGGCGATGAAGGGATCGAACCTTCGACCTCTCCCGTGTGAAGGGAGCGCTCTCCCGCTGAGCTAATCGCCCGTTGCCGTGCATGGCCCGGCCCGCAGTTGCTGCGCTGCCCGGTTCCGCGAGGAGCGACATAATAAGCGAACTGCGTGCGCGCCGGAAGCGGCCCGTTGTAATAACATATTCCGCTGAGTCGCCTCAGCCCAGCGAGAGCCCCGGCCCCATGTACGAACAGCATTTCGGACTGACCTGCAGGCCGTTCGACCTGGCACCGGACCCGCGCTTCATCTTCATGACCGCCCAGCACTCCCGTGCCGTGGCCAACATGAAGTTCGCCCTGATGAACCGCGACAGCTTCGTGATCATCACCGGCGAAATCGGCATCGGCAAGACCACCATCCTCAACACGGTGCTGGAAGAACTGGGGCCGGATTTCGTCACCGCCAAGCTCACCCACACCACCCTCTCGCACATCGAACTCCTGCAGGCCCTGCTGTCGGAGTTCGGCATGCCGATCTACAAGAAGAAGAAGGTGCTGCTCCTCGACACGCTGCGCGCCTTCTTCCTGAAGAAGCACGAGGAAGGCAAGCACGTCGTCATCATCGTCGACGAAGCCCAGAACCTCAGCGGCCCGGCGCTGGAAGAACTGCGCCTGCTGTCCTGCATCGACACCGCCGACCGCAAGATCATCAGCATCGTACTGACGGGCCAGCCCAACCTGGACGACGTGCTGGACGCTCCGGGCCTCACCCAGCTGCGCCAGCGGGCGCGCCTGCGCCAGCGGCTCGACCCGCTCAACGAGGATGAGACACTGGAGTACCTGCGCCACCGCCTCGCCATCGCCGGCGGCGAGCTGGATGCCAGCTTCGAGCCCGACGCGGTGAAGGATGTACATCGCCTGACGCAGGGTATTCCGCGGCTGATCAACACGCTGTGCGATACCGCGCTGACGGCCTGCATGGTCGAGAACCTGCCGAAGGTCACCCTCGACATCATCGATGAGGTGGTCCACGAGCTGCGCTGGCAGTGGTTCGAGGAGCGCCAGGGCATGCACGCCAGCGCGGCACCTGAGCCACAGTCGGGATCCGCCTCCCGCGGCGGGCGCCCGAACCGGGTGATGCTGATGGTGTACAAGGAGGGCCAGTTCGTCGAGCAGGTGCAGGCCGCCAAGTTTCCCTTCGTGATCGGCCGCAGCAATGCCAATGACCTGGTGATCATCGACAAGGAAGTCAGCCGTCGCCACGCCCTGGTCGACTGCATCGGCGGCATCTACGTCGTCGAGGATCTCAACAGCAAGAATGGCATCCTGGTGAACCGCAAGCGCCGCCCCCGGGCGTTGCTGCGTTCCGGGGACGTCATCAGCTTCGGCCAGATCGACGTCGTCTTCTACAGTGATCGCGCGGCTGCCGGCCGCGATGCGCCCGCACCGTCCCTGATGGCCGTACCGGATGCGTCAGCCAGCGACACCGGAAAGACCGCAGTACTCCCCGAAGCACAGGACGAGAGCGAACACACCGCCCGCCAGCGCAAGACTGGCATCCTCAAGCTGCCGTCCTGATCGTCGACTCCGGCCTGCAGCCGCGGTCTGATTCGCCGCGTACCAGCGGCGGGAGCCAGAGCAGTGTCCGTGGCCGCGCGCCACCCGCCTGCCCCGCCTGATGACGGAGAGCCCTCGCCTCAGGCTGCGTCGCTCTTGCGCGTGGTGAACAGACGCATCTGTGCGGGGCTCTGGGGTGCCTCACCATCGCCTGCCTCGCTGCTGCGGGGCCCGGCCATGCTGGTGCCACGCCCCCAGATGACGACCTCGAGCGTCTGCATGAGGATGACGAGGTCGAACAGGGTGCTGGTGTTCTTGATGTAGAACAGGTCGTACTTCAGCTTCTCGTTCGCGTCCTCGATGGATGCGCCGTAGGGGAAATTGAGCTGCGCCCAGCCGGTGAGGCCCGGCCGCACGCAGTGACGGTAGTCATAGAGTGGCAGGTGCTGGCTGAGCTTGCCGACGAACTCCGGGCGCTCCGGCCGCGGCCCGACGATGCTCATTTCGCCACGGATGACATTGATCAGCTGTGGCAGCTCGTCGATGCGGAAGCGGCGCAGCAGCGCGCCAGTGCGGGTGACACGGTCATCTCCCTGCCTGGAGGCCCACATCGGCCCGCCCTTCTCCGCATCCAGGCGCATGCTGCGGAACTTGAGCAGGTGGAACAGCCGGCCACCGCGGCCAATCCGGCGCTGGCGGTACATCAGCGGCGCAGCACGGCCTTCCTCGATGCGAATGGCCGCCACGGCCAGCAACAGCAGCGGCGAGGTCAGGACCAGCATGACCGTTCCGATGCCGACATCCACCAGGCGCTTCATTACCCGGAAGCCCCAGCGGCTGTGCCCGCTGCTGGCAAAGATCAGCCAGCCAGGATGCAGCACGTCGAGGTCGATCTTGCCGGTCTCCTGCTCGAGGAAATCGACGATGTCGCGTACCGGGATGCCGATGTAGCGGTGTCGCAGCAGCTGCGCGGTGGGGAACGTTCCGCGACGATCATCGAGTGCGACGACCACCTCGTCGAAACGCAGCTGCCGGAGGTCTACATCCGGGCCGATCAGCGGCCCCATGCCGTTGCGTTCGGCAAACTCGCGCTCCGCGGCACTGCCCGGCACGAAACCCACGACTTCGAAGCGGCGGCGGTCCGAGCGCCGGCGCAACCGGCCCACCTTGGCCGCCACCCGCCCCGAACCCATCAGCAGCACCCGCCGCTTGGCCGGGTTGTGGTCCAGGAACCGCAGCAGCAGCCCGCGGACCAGACAGATGGCAACAAAGCAGAGCACCATGGCGATGGCCAGCGTCAGCCGGCCGGTGTTGTGCTCGGGAAAAAGATAGAAGAACAGGATGTGGCCGAAGCCGCCAATGCCGACACCCACGAGGACACGGGCGATGCTCTCGCTGACCGTCGGCCGCTGGCGGGCACGATACAGGCCCATGGTCGTCAGGCCGATCACGATGCAGACGGCAAAGCTGACCGCGCGCGGAAACAGCGGGCCGATGCTCTGCGCCGCGCTCGCCAGGTCCATGCCAAAGCGGATCCACGCACCAGCGAACAGCGCGGCGAAGGCCACCAGGGCATCCGCCGGCAGGAGGACCAGCAAGGGGTTGGACAGGCGCTGTGTCAGGCGGCGGATCGGGTTCACGCAAATCGACCGGTCAGCGAAGGATTGTTGTTCAGGCCCTTGTTCTCGTTGGCTCGTTTTCGGGCAGGCGCCCGCTTGCGGGACACCCGGAGAGGCTTATCGTTGGAAATTATAGGCTTGCTGCAACCTGCAAACCAGCGAATACGTCTCATTCGGCGGGCCGGGCAAGCCACATAACCGCTTGCTGGCGGACCCGGCCGGCGACGCTGCGGAATCGAAGCTCTAGACCAGGATTTCCAGCGGTTCCGGGTGGCCGAGGAACCCGTGTGGGCTGGCGCTGCAACCATAGGCGCCGGACTGCAGCACGGCCACGAAATCACCAGGGCCAGCCTGCGGAAACAGCATGGCATCAGCCAGCAGATCGAGAGGCGTGCACAACGGCCCGACCACCGAGGCGATCTCCACCGGTGGCTGGTCCAGCCGGCTGGCAATCACGACCGGATAATTCTTCCTGACCACCTGGCCGAAGTTGCCACTGGCGGCCAGGTGATGGTGCAGCCCGCCGTCAGTCACCAGGAACACCCGGCCGCGGGACAGCTTGCGGTCGATGATGCGGCAGACATAGTAGCCGGCCTCCCCCACCAGGTAGCGGCCGAGCTCGATGATGAGCCGGGTTCCCGGCAGCGTGCGCCGGGCCCGCGCAGTCAGCTGGGCCAGGGCCGTACCGACGACGGCGAGGTCCACAGGCCGCTCCCCCGGAAAATAGGGGATGCCCAGGCCACCACCGATATTGAGTTCCGCAACCGGTCCCGGCGCGTCGGCTGCCAGCTGCTCCACGAGCAGCAGCGTCTGCGACTGCGCCTCGCTGATGGCCGCCGCCGAGAGGTTCTGCGAACCGGCAAAGACGTGGAAACCCCGGAACTCCACGCGTGTCGTGTCGAGGCTGCGCAGGACCGCGGGCACGCGCTCGGCGTCGATGCCGAACTGGGATGCACCACCACCCATCTTCATGCCGGCCGTCTTCAACTCGAACGCGGGATTGACACGGATGGCGAGGCGCGGCCGCTGGTCCCGGCGGCCGAGGTCGTGCAGGATGGCGATCTCCCGCTCCGACTCGGCATGTATCGTGATCCCGGCGTCCACTGCCGTCTGCAGTTCCGGCACCGACTTGCCCGGGCCGGCGAAGCCGATGCAACCCGGCGCCATCCCGGCCGCCAGCGCGATGCGCAGCTCGCCAGCAGATGCAACGTCGAAGCCGTCGACAAGGCCCGCCATGTGGGCCACCAGGGTGGGCATGGGGTTGGCCTTGATCGCATAGTGCAGGCGCATGCCTTCCGGCAATGCCGCGCGCAGCTGCGCCACCCGCGTGGCGATGGCCCGGCGGTCATAGGCGTAGAACGGCGTGCGGCCAACGCGCTCGAGGATGGCAGACACGCTCTCGCCGCCGATCAGCAACTGCCCGTCGCGCGACTGCAGCTGGTCCAGCGCCGCGTGGCGCAGCGTTTCACTGGTCCGCCGCATGAGCAGCCTCGAGTTGCGGCCGCAAGCGGCCGATGATGGCGCTGCGGTCCAGCTTACCATTGGGATTGCGCGGCAGCTCGGCCTCCCAGATCACGGTCGCTGGCACCATGAACGGCGGCAGCGCCTTGCGGCACTCGGCCAGCAGGCGCCCGGAATCAGGCAGCTGTCCGCCAGCGGCCTCCACTGCCACGGCGATGCTCTGCCCGAGGCTGGCATGGTCAACACCGAAGGCCACCGCGCCGGCCACCATCTGCGTCGCGTACAGCACCTCCTCCACCTCGGTGGGGCTGACGCGATAGCCCGAGGTCTTGATCGTCTCGTCATGGCGACCCACAAAATACAGGAAGCCTTCGGCATCGCGCCGCACGGTGTCCCCGGACCAGACGGCGATCTCCGGGAGCGGCATGCCCGGCAGCTGGCCAGGTGCCGGCCGGAAGCGCTCGCGGCTGCGCTCCGGATCCCGCCAGTAGCCCCTGGCCACCAGCGCCCCCCGGTGCACCAGCTCGCCAGGCTCATCCACCCCGCACTCGGTGCCATCGGGACGAACCACGAGGACCTCCGCGTTGGGAATCGCCCTGCCGATGGACGTCGGCCGCTGGTCCACCAGTTCCGGGGGCAGGTAGGTCGAGCGGAAGGCCTCGGTCAGGCCGTACATCAGGTACAGGCGCGTGGCCGGCAGTTTCTGGCGCAGCTTCCGGACCGTGGTGAGCGGCAGCTTGCCGCCGGAACTGGTGATGTAGCGCAGCCGTGCACCGGCCGCCTCTGGCCATTCCAGCGCGGCGAGCTGGATCCATAGCGGCGGCACGCCGGCGAGCCCGGTGATGTGCTCGCGCTCCAGCGCGCGCAGCACGTCGTTCGGCAGCAGGTAGTTCAGCAACAGCACCCGCGCCGCGCTGTGGAAAGCAGTGGTCAGCTGGCTGAAGCCGTAATCGAAGCTCAGCGGCAGCACGGCCAGGATGCTGTCTTCCGGCCGGTTCTCCAGGTAACTCGCCACGCTGTGCGCGCCGGCAACCATGTTGCGGTGGCTGAGCACCACGCCCTTGGGACGGCCGGTGCTGCCAGAGGTATAGAAGATGGATGCAACATCCTCGTCGATGACGCGGGGTGCCGCCAGGGCCGGCGCCCCGTCGCGTAGTGCCGTCATGGATACGACCCGCAAGGCTGCCTGCGGGGACGCGTCCGTTGCCTCCACGGTGACCACGGTCCGCAGCTCGGAACAGGCATCGAGCTCGGTCGCGAGCAGCGCGAGGCGCTCCACGGAAGTGACCAGCAAACCGGCTCCGGAGTCCCGCAGGATATAGGCCACCTGAGCCGGCCTGAGCAGTGGATTGACCGGAACGAAAATGCCGCCGCCGAGGGCGACGGCGAACATGGCCTCGACGGCTTCCAGGCACTTCGGCAGGTATATCGCCACGCGTGTCCCGCGACACATGCCGGCGTCGGCGAGTCCAGTGGCCAGGCGCTCGATCCCGAGCGCGAGCTGCTCGTAGGTCACCGTGCGTGCCGCGTCGGTCACCGCAGGCCGCCCGCCGTGGCGTCGGGCGGACGACATAATGAGTTCATGCAGGAGTTCGGTCATTGGCCTGCGCCCTGGGCGCTGGTGCTGGATGCCGACCGGACGGCCGGCTGCGCGACCAAGCATACTTGCGTTTGTTGGGCGAAACACTGTTTTTACTATAAAATTCCGGCAACCGTGGAGTCCGCCCAGGCACCTCCAGCACTCCCGGCACAGGATAACCGGAGTACTCACGACATGCTGGATCAGCAGCTGCGCGCGATCCTGAGGGATGCACTGCAACTGGGTGAACGGGCCGCCCGGCTGGAAGCGGACTCGGCGCTGCTCGGCGCACTACCGGAGCTCGATTCCATGGCGGTGGTCGAAGTCATCACGGCCATGGAAGACCGGTTTGGGATCGTGGTGCACGATGACGAGATTTCAGCCGACACCTTCGCCACCTTCGGCTCGCTGGTGCACTTCGTGCAGGGCAAGGTGACTCAGTAGTCTCGTGATCGGCCTGGATCTCCTGGGGCGCCCGCGCCGGCTCCACGCCCGCCCGCACCAGGCGCCGGCTCAATGCCGGGAAAGCAGCGCCAGGATTTCGGCCGTCTTCGCCTGCATCAACCCCACATCACCACGACTCTCGACGTTGAGCCGGATGACCGGTTCGGTGTTGGAGGCCCGCAGGTTGAAACGCCAGTCCTGGAAGGCGATGCCAAGGCCATCGGTCTCGTCGATCACCTCGGCCCCGGCCGCATAGCGCGCACGGACCCGGGCCAGCGCCGCTGCCGGATCCGCGAGCTGGCGGTTGATCTCGCCGCTGACCGGAAAGCGACGGATACGGTCGGCCACCAGCGCCGACAGTGGCCGCCCTCCACTGCTGACCATCCCAGCCACCAGCAGCCAGGGGATCATGCCGCTGTCACAGTAGGCAAAGTCGCGAAAATAGTGATGCGCGCTCATCTCGCCGCCATAGACGGCATCTTCCCGGCGCATGCGCTCCTTGATGAAGGCATGCCCGGTCTTGCTCTGCACCGGAATGCCGCCCTGAGCACGGACGATGTCCTCGGTGTTCCACACCAGCCGTGGGTCATGGATAATGCGTGCGCCCGGATGCGCCGCCAGCATCGCCTCCGCCAGCAGGCCGACCACATAGTAGCCCTCGATGAACTCGCCGCGTTCGTCGAACAGGAAGCAGCGGTCGAAATCACCGTCCCATGCGACACCGAAGTCGGCGCCCACGCTGCGGATGGCGCTGCTGGTTGCCGTGCGATTCTCCGGCAGCAGCGGATTCGGCACGCCGTTGGGGAAGCGGCCATCGGGCTGGTGCTGGATTTTCGTCAGCCGGAACGGCAGTTCGCGTTCCAGCGCATCCACCACCGGCCCGGCACTGCCATTGCCGGCATTCATGACCAGGTGCAGTGGCTTGAGGCGGTCACGGTCCACGTAGCCGAGCAGGTGACGCACGTAGTCCTGCCGGGGTTCGGCCCGGCGCACGCCGCCCTGGCGCGGCATCCCGGGAAGTGCAGCGCCGGCCAGCTCTTCGGCACGCCGGCGGATGTCGACGAGGCCGGTATCGCCGCTGACGGGCCGCGAACCGGCGCGCACCAGCTTCATGCCGTTGTAGTCGGCCGGGTTGTGGCTGGCCGTGACCATGATCCCGCCGTCAGCGCCCAGGTGCGAGGTGGCGAAGTAGACCTCCTCGGTGCCGCAGAGGCCAATGTCGATGACGTCGACACCGGCGGCGTTCAGCCCTCGCGCCAGCGCTGCGGACAGTGCCGGCCCCGACAGCCGGATGTCGTGGCCCACGACGACCTCGCGTGCCGCGAGGAACTCGCCAAATGCCCTGCCGATGCGGCAGCCAACGTGCTCGTCGATCTCGCCGGGAACGCGCCCGCGGATGTCGTAGGCCTTGAAGCAGGTCAGCGGCTCGGTCATTGGCGCTCTTCCGGAACCGGCAGTGGCGGGACTCAGTCCCTGCGGCCCTGGCGGCCGTAACGATCCTCCAGGCGGACGATATCATCCTCGCCGAGATAGTCACCCACCTGCACCTCGATGATCTCCAGCAGTTCAGTGCCGGGATTCTCGATGCGATGGCGCGCCCCCAGGGGGATGAACGTGTGCTCGTTGCGGCGCAACTCGAAGACGTCCTCGTCGCGGGTAACACGGGCGATTCCCGACACCACCACCCAATGCTCGGAGCGCTGGCGATGCAGCTGCAGGGACAACGCAGCGCCGGGCAGCACCGTGAGGCGCTTCACCTGGAAACCAGGCAGCGACTCCAGGCTGTCGTAGCTACCCCAGGGGCGGGCAACCTCGCGTCCCTGGGTGACTTCAGGGCGGGCTGCAGCTACCAGCGCCTCGGCCAGCAGTTTCACGTCCTGTGCACGCGACCGCGGCGCCACCAGCACGGCATCCCGGGTTTCGACGACGACACAGCTCTCGAGGCCCACCGCGCCGACCAGCCGGCTCTCGGCGCGCAGGTAGGAATTCCGGCAATCGATCGCAACCACGTCACCGGAAATGACGTTGCCGGCCGCATCCTGGCCCGAGATCTCGTGCAGGGCCGCCCAGGAGCCGACATCGCTCCAACCGGCACCGAGCGGCACCACGCTGCCGCGGCTGGTTTGCTCCATCACCGCGTAGTCGATGGATTGCGAACGGCAGCCGCGGAATGCCGCATCCTCGAGCCGCAGGGTCGTGGCTTCGGCATGCCCAGCGGCAACCGCCGCCTCGCAGGCCGCGAGGATGTCCGGGGCGAACACCCGCAGTTCGCGCAGGTACGCGCTGGCACTGAAGAGGAACATGCCGCTGTTCCAGAAGTGCCGCCCGCTGGCCAGAAACCCGCGGGCCGTGTCGAGGTCCGGCTTCTCGACGAACTCCTCGATGCGTCGTGGACCGGCGCCACCGGCTGCCCCGCGGATATAGCCATAGCCGGTCTCGGGACGCTCGGGTACCACACCGAAGGCCACCAGTTCGCCGGCCACGGCAACCGGCAAAGCGGCGTGCAACGCCGCCTGGAAGGCAGCGTCATCGGCAACCACGTGGTCAGAAGGCAGCACCAGCAACAGTGGGTCGTCGGCATGCTCTGCTGCTGCCCGCAGCGCGGCGACAGCCACGGCCGGCGCCGTGTTGCGGCCGACCGGCTCCAGGATGAGCCGTGGGCTGGCGCCGGCCTGGCGTAGCTGTGCGTCCACCAGGAATCGGTGGGCCTCGTTGCAGAGTACCAGCGGCGCCTCGCAGGCCGGACCGAGGCCCTGCACCCGGCGGAAAGTCTCCTGCAGCAGCGTACCCGTGCCCTGCAGCGCCAGCAGCTGCTTGGGCAACAGCGCCCGCGACAGGGGCCAGAGCCGGGTACCGGATCCGCCGCAGAGGATGACGGGAACGATCTGCATGCGGCAGCCCTGTGGTGTCGCGCTCAGGTGGCAGGCGTGCTGCGACCGATGCCGAAGTAATGCAGGCCCATGCGCTGGACCATTGCCGGATCGTAGATGTTGCGGCCATCGAAGATGGCACCAGCCGCGAGCTTGTCGCGCAGGCGTTCGAAGTCGGGGCTGCGGAACTCCTGCCACTCGGTGACCACTGCCAGCACGTCGGCACCCTCCACCGCCTCGTAGGCCGACTGGCAGTAGACCAGGTCGGGCCGCTCACCGTGGATGCGGCGTGCTTCGTCCCGGGCCTTGGGATCATAGGCGCGAACCCGCGCACCGGCTGCCCAGAGCTGCTGCATGAGCACGCTGCTGGAAGCCTCGCGCATGTCATCCGTGTTGGGCTTGAAGGCCAGCCCCCACAGCGCCACCGTGCGCCCCTGGAGCTTGCCGCCGAAGAACTTTTCGATCTTCGTGAACAGCACCCGCTTCTGCCGGTCGTTGACTTCCTCCACCGCCCTGACCAGCTGCATGTCGAAGCGGTGTTCGTCGGCGGAGCGGATCAGGGCGCTCACGTCCTTGGGAAAGCACGAGCCCCCATATCCGCACCCCGGATAGATGAACTCGAAGCCGATGCGCGGATCCGAGCCGATGCCGACCCGGACCTGCTCGATATCGGCGCCGCAGATCTCGGCGAGGTTGGCCAGCTCGTTCATGAAGCTGATCTTGGTCGCCAGCATGGCATTGGCAGCATACTTGGTGAGTTCCGCAGAACGCACATCCATGACAATGAGCTTGTCATGGTTGCGACTGAACGGATCGTACAGCGCACGCAGCAGCTCCGTGGCCCGGGCGCTCTCCGAGCCGATGATGATGCGGTCGGGCTTCATGAAGTCACCGACGGCGGCACCTTCCTTCAGGAATTCCGGATTCGACACCACGTCGAATGATGGCGGCGACTGCCGCTGGCCCAGCACCGCAGCAACCGCCTCGCGAACCTTGTCGGCCGTGCCAACCGGCACCGTGGACTTGGTGACGATTACCTTGTAGTCGTCCATACCCGCGGCGATGGCACGCGCCACTGCCAGCACATGGCTCAGGTCGGCGGAACCATCCTCATCCTTGGGAGTGCCCACGGCAATGAACTGGAATGGTCCGTGGCGCACGCCGACGGCAACGTCCGTGGTGAAGGCCAGGCGACCCGCCTGGAAGTTGCGCCGTACGAGATCTTCCAGGCCAGGCTCGTAGATCGGCACCTGGCCGCGTCGCAGCGCTGCAATCTTGGACTCGTCGATATCGACGCAGGTGACGTGGTTGCCGACCTCCGCCAGGCAGGTACCCGTGACCAGGCCGACATACCCGGTGCCGTGAACTGTTACGCGCATGATGTCCTGACTCTCTTCAGCCGCTACACACCGCAAACGCCGGGCGGCCGGAGGCGGCGGCCGGCAACCCCACCCGACCCGCTGCTACTGGTTGAGGCGGATCCCGTAGTACTCGAGGTACCACTCGACAAAGCGTGCCACACCGACCTCCACCGGGGTAGCCGGCCGATAGCCAACCTCGGTGATGAGGTCCTCGACGTCGGCAAAGGTGTCAGGCACATCGCCAGCCTGCAGCGGCAGCAGGTTCTTCTCGGCCTTGCGGCCCAGGACCTCCTCGATCACCTTGATGTAGTGCATCAGCTCGACAGGACGGCTGTTGCCGATGTTGTAGAGCCGATAAGGCGCCGAACTGCGGGCGGGATCCGGACTGTCGGCGTCCCACTGCGGATCGGGCTCCGCGACCCGGTCCAGGGCGCGCACCACGCCCTGGGCAATGTCGTCGACGTAGGTGAAGTCGCGGCGATGCCGGCCGAAGTTGAAGACATCGATCGGCTTGCCCTCGAGGATATTGCGCGTGAACTGGAACAATGCCATGTCGGGGCGGCCGTAGGGCCCGTACACCGTGAAGAAGCGCAGGCCCGTCGTCGGCAGGCGATGCAGCATCGAGTAGCTGTGCGCCATCATCTCGTTGGCCTTCTTGGTCGCGGCGTACAGCGAGATCGGGTGGTCCGCGGCCCGATGGGTGGAAAACGGCATGTGCGTGTTGGCGCCGTACACCGAACTGGTGGAGGCATACACCAGGTGCTCCACGCCGTTGGCGCGACAGCCCTCCATGACATGGAAGCTGCCCACCAGGTTGCTGTCAATGTAGGCATGGGGATTGATGAGTGAATAGCGCACCCCGGCCTGTGCCGCCAGGTGCACCACGCGCTGGAAGCGCTGCTCGCGGAACAGGGCCTCCATGCCGGCGCGATCGGCCAGGTCGAGTTTCACGAAGCGGAAGCCCGGCAGCTTGCCGAGCAGTGCCAGGCGATGGTGCTTGAGGTTGACGTCGTAGTATTCGTTGAGGTTGTCGATGCCGACGACCTCGTCACCGCGCTCCAGCAGGATGCGCGACACGAACATGCCGATGAATCCGGCGGCGCCGGTGACCAGTACTTTCATGATGCATTGACTCGTCTGGAGGCCGTCACAGGCGTGCGTCCACCTGGTCTGCGGGCAGCATGCTCTTGATGTCGTAGAGCACGGCATCGCCCACACCCAGGGCACGAATGGCATTCACGCCCAGGTCCTGGAACTGGCGGTGAGCCACCGCCAGCACCATGGCATCGTAGCTGCCCGGCCGCGGCGCCGTCTGCAGGAGGTCGATGCCGTATTCCTCGTGTACCGCGGCGGCATCGGCCCAGGGATCATAGATGTCCACGGCTGCGCCGTAACCGCGCAGTTCCCGGACGACATCGACGACCCGGGTATTGCGCACATCCGGGCAGTTCTCCTTGAAGGTGAAGCCCAGCACCAGGATGCGGGAGCGCGGCAGGCTCTTGCCCCGCCGCACCATCAGCTTGACCACCTCCGAAGCAACATACAGGCCCATGTTGTCGTTGATGCGCCGGCCGGCCAGGATCATTTCCGGATGGTAGCCGATCTGCTGTGACTTGTGCGTCAGGTAGTACGGATCGACACCGATGCAGTGGCCGCCCACCAACCCGGGACGGAATGGCAGGAAGTTCCATTTCGTGCCGGCGGCCTCCAGCACCTCCAGGGTGTCGAGTCCCATGCGGTTGAAGATCAGGGCCAGCTCGTTGATGAGCGCGATGTTGACATCGCGCTGGGTGTTCTCGATGACCTTTGCCGCCTCCGCCACCTTGATGCTGGACGCCCGGTAGGTACCGGCCTTGATGATGCTGGCATACAGCCTGTCGATGAATGCGGCCGCCTCTGGCGTCGAGCCGGCGGTGATCTTGCGGATCGTCGTCAGCCGGTGCTCCTTGTCGCCGGGATTGATGCGCTCCGGGCTGTAGCCAAGGAAGAAGTCACGGTTCGCCTTGAGGCCCGATACCTGCTCGATGATCGGCGCGCAGTCCTCCTCGGTCGCGCCGGGGTACACGGTGGACTCGAACACGACCACGGCACCCTTCTTCAGCGCCTTGCCGACCGTCCGGCTGGCGCTGATCAGAGCACCGAGGTCGGGTCGCTTGGCATCGTCGATGGGGGTCGGCACGGTGACGATGAAGACATCGCGATCGCGCAGCTGCTCGAGGTCCGTCGTGTAGCGCAGCCGACGGGCCGCCGCCAGCTCCTCGGGGCTAGCCTCGAGGGTCGAGTCCCTGCCCGACTGCAACTCGGCCACGCGCGCCGCATTGATGTCGAAACCCACGGTGTCGTAGTGGCGGCCGTACTCGACGGCCAGCGGCAGCCCGACGTAACCGAGGCCAATGATGGCGACACGGGTTTGGTCAATCTTGTCCAGATCCAGCATGTGTTCTCGTTCACTTTTCAGGGGGCCGGGAGGCTCACCGCGTGGTTGTCGTTTTTCGCGTGCGGCCCGGGACACGCGCCCGGAGGGGACTATTCTGGCGTTGTACCCCGGTTGTCGCCAGCACAGCCTTCACAGTCCGCAGCGAAGCCGGCACCCGATGGCCGGGCCACCGGAACCGGCATATGTAAAGGAGGTTCCTCAACCGTCCCGCCGACGCCATGCAGCCCCCTGCGGGCAGGCCTTCTCCAGCAGGTCCAGCTGGCGTTCGTGCGCTGCCAGCTCTTCCGTGCTCGCGCGCCGCACCACCAGCGACAGGCCAGCACGGTCGAAGCGCGGCGCCACCGATCCGGCGACCTCGGTGGCTGGCACGATGTCCAGCGACAGTGCAGCCTGGCCGCCGGTCATGGCCAGATAGACATCGGCCAGCAGCTGCGCATCCAGCAGCGCACCGTGGTAGTCACGGGCGGAATTGTCGATTCCGTAGCGCCTGCACAGCGCATCCAGGCCGTTGCGCTGGCCGGGGTGCAGACGACGGGCCAGCAGCAGCGTGTCGAGGACCTGGCAATGGCCACGAATGCTGTCGCCATCACGGCCAGCCAGGCGCAGCTCGTTGTCGAGGAAGCCGACGTCGAATTCGGCATTGTGGATGATCAGCTCGGCGCCGCCGATGAATTGCAGGAGATCACCGGCAATCTCGGCGAAACGCGGCTTGCCTTTCAGCACCTCGCTGCTGATGCCGTGGACCTGTTCAGCGCCGCTGTCGATGTCACGATCCGGGCGCAGGTACTGGTGGAAGGTATTGCCGGTACGCCGCCGGTTGACCATCTCGACACAGCCGATCTCGATGATGCGGTGGCCCTGTTCGACCTCCAGTCCCGTGGTCTCGGTATCGAGTACGACCTGCCTCATGCTCCCGGTTCTCCACGGCACGCCGTGCTGCCAGGCCTCCTGGCGGCAGGACCGGCCGGGGCCAGGCCCAGCACTTCGTCGACGCCGCGGTTGGCCAGTGCGTCGGCACGCTCGTTGTCGGGATGCCCGGTGTGGCCCCGGACCCAGTGCCAGGTCACGGCATGCCTGGCCGCCAGCTCATCCAGGCGCTGCCACAGGTCCTCGTTCCTGACCGGCTTGCGCCCGGCCGTCTTCCAGCCGCGGCGCTTCCACTGCTCCAGCCACTCGGTGATGCCCCGCCGCAGGTACTCCGAATCGGTATAGGCCCGGACGGTGCAGGGCACGCGCAGCGCTTCCAGCGCACGGATGGCCGCGGTGAGCTCCATGCGGTTGTTGGTCGTAGCCGGTTCGCCGCCCCAGATTTCCTTCTCGCGAGTCCCCCAGCGCAGGATGGCGCCCCAGCCGCCGGGCCCTGGATTGCCGCGGCAGGCGCCGTCGGTATGGATCTCGACCTCGGTCATGCGACGTTGCGAGTCGTCGGGTTGACCAGGCCACCGACCAGCGCCGGCCGGCGCCGCCAGGCCAGGCGGATCGGTGTGACGACGCAGGTCTGCTTGCGGGCCACCAAGACATAGCAGGCCGCAAATGCCGGTATCCGCCTGAGCAGCGAGGCCTGGCGCGACCGGCGGCCGGCCGGGCGCACCGGGGAATCCGGCTGTACCCCACTCTCCTCGGAGCGCTGCGGCCGGCCTTGCCGCGGCAGCGCGCCGCGCAGTATCGGCGGCACGAAGTAGTACACGGCCGAGTGGTGCACCTTGAACTCGAGCAGCTGCAGCCAGTCGCACAGCCGGCCGTCGGAAATCATGCGCTGGGAGCCGGATGGAAAGCCCCGGCGGGACAATCCATGGCGCAGCCCCCACCAGCCCCAGGGATTGAAGCCCAGCACCACCAGCTGCCCGTCCGGGCGCAGGATGCGGTCGACCTCGCGCAATACCGCATGCGGGTCGTCCACCAGCTCCAGTGTATGTGGCAGCAGCACCGCGTCCACCGAGGCACTGATGATGGCCAGGGCATCTGGCGCGCAGACGGCATCCACTCCCGGCGTTGGCTGATCGCTGACCACCGCGGCCCGGCGCGTCCGGGCCAGGCGGCGGAACATGCCGGGCTCGCCCCAGGTACCCAGCTGCACAAGCTGGTCGCCAAAAACGCTATCCAGTGCGCGCCGGACCTGTCGTACCTCCTCGCGCAGGAGATTGCGGCCGGTGAGCGTATTCAACCACCCGGGGATCTGTGTCATGCGCCTCGAGGCCAGCTACCCGCGACCATCGCGATGCCCGGCCATGCGGAAACCCTTGCTACAGCCTATGATAACGGAGGTGGGGGAGCCAGACTCCTGTGACGAATCGCCGGCCTCCGGCTTACAATCAGCGCCGACTTCAGGGTGCAAGAGCAGGTTTATGGGTTTCTTGACGGGAAAACGTGCGCTCATCGTCGGTGTCGCCAGTGACCGTTCGATCGCCTGGGGCATCGCCGAAGCCATGGCACGGGAAGGGGCCGAGCTGGCCTACACCTACCAGAACGACAAGCTCAGGGAGCGGGTCGAGGAACTGGCCAGCGCCACCGGCTCACGGCTGGTGCTGCCACTGGACGTGGCGGAAGACTCGCAGATCGATGCGGCTTTCACCACCCTGCAGCGTGAGTGGCAGCAGCTCGACATCATCGTGCACTCGGTGGCCTTCGCGCCGCGTGAGCAGCTGTCCGGGAGCTACGTGGACACGGTGACCCGCGAAGGCTTCAGGCTCGCCCAGGATATCAGCAGCTACAGCTTCGTCGCGCTGGCCAAGGCCGGCCGGCCGATGCTGCGACCGGGAAGTGCACTGCTGACCATGAGCTACCTGGCGGCCGTGCGCACCATCCCGAACTACAATGTCATGGGTCCCGCCAAGGCGAGCCTGGAAGCGAACGTGCGCTTCATGGCGTCGGACCTGGGGCCGTCGGGCATCCGCGTGAACTGCATATCGGCCGGACCGATCAAGACGCTGGCCGCCGCCGGCATCGGCGGCATGCGCATCATGCTCAACTACATGGGCAAGACCGCACCCCTGCGCCGCTGCGTCACCATCGAGGAAGTGGGCAATGCCGGCGCTTTTCTCTGCTCCGACCTCGCAGCCGGCATCACCGGGCAGACGCTGTATGTCGACGGCGGCTACCACGTCATCGGCATGAGTCCCGAGTAGCGCGGTCCGTCAGCCGGAAGCCGCTTCCGCGAGTGACGGATCGGCCACAAGCCCGTCGTCGTGGCGGGCAATGATGGCAGCGCAGACGGCATCGCCGAGCACATCGACGCTGGTGCGTGCCATCTCGAGGAGTCGGTCGACCACCAGCAGCACCCCAACTGCTTCCGTCGGCAGGCCGATCGTCGACAGGATCACCGAAATCGCCACCAGTGATCCGTAGGGGACGCCTGGCGTGGCCACCGATGCCGCCACTGCTATGGCCAGGATGACGAACTGCATCCACAGGCTCAGGTCGATGCCATAGGCCTGCGCGAGGAATACCGCCGCAACGGCCTGGTACAGCGCGGTACCGTTGAGGTTGATCGCCGCACCCAGCGGCAGGGCCAGGCTGGCGACCCGGTTGGGAATGGCGGCACGCTCCACGGCGCACTGCATGGTCACCGGCAGCGTTACCGGCGACGAGGCCGTGGCCAGCCCGGTCAGCACGGCAGGCATCATGGCGCGGTAGAACGCCAGCGGCCCGGTGCCGGCGAACAGGCGCAGCAGCAACGGCAGGGTCAGCAACGCGTGGGCAGCCAGGGCGGCCAGCACCACGCCGGAGAACGCCAGCAGCGGGGCTGCGGCAGCCAGCCCGGACTTGGCACTGGCCTGAGCCGCCAGGCAGAAAGCGCCCAGCGGTGCGAACCGCATGATCCAGCCGGTGATGCCCAGCATCACCTGGTGCACGCCACTCCAGAAGCGCGACAGCGTTGCGGCAAGCTCCTGCCTGATCCGCAGCATGAACGATCCGAAGAGAATCGAGAAGACGATCACGCCGATCATGTCGTCACTGGCCGCGGCGCTGAACACATTGCCCGGAACGATGCCGACGAGCACGTTGAAGACATCGCCGAGGCCCTTGTCGGCCAGTTCACCCGGCATGTCGGCACTCGATGCCTCCAGAGCGAGCACGTCGCTGGCCGGCCGGCCATCGACGATGCCCGGCATGAGCAGGTTCGCGAGGACCATGCCCGTGATGATGGCCGCGATGGTGGTCAGCAGGAAGAACGTGACGGTACGCAGGCCAAGGCGCCCAAGCCGGCGCCCCGAGCCGGCGCTGGCCACGCCGACGATCAGCGCCGAAATCACCAGCGGCAGCATCACCATCTTCAGCGCACTGGTGAACAGCGTGCCGATGAAATCCAACAGTACTGCCAGGGGCATGGCCAAAGGCCCGCTGCCCTGCTGCAACCAGCTCCCGAGCAGCACGCCAAGACCCATGGCCAGGGCGATGCGCCAGTGCAATCCCGGAAGCGCCACGGATGCCCCCGCTGGACGCCGTCGCTGGTCAGGGATTGTCCTGCTGGTCGAACAGGCCTGGTGCCACGACGACCTTGGCGGCCTTGCGCAGGTCGACCGCCACGCCGGTGACCTCACCGATCCCGGTCTGGCGCGCCAGGGCCGCCTTGCGGGCGTCGCGCTGCTCGCGGGGAATCTCGTTGGGCTTGCCGGGAATCACGGCATCCACGCGCAGCACCGCATAGCTGCCATCCTGCAGGGCCAGGCCGTCGAAGCTGTTGCGTCCAGTGGAGCCGGCACTGCTGGCTGCGGCCGCAGGCCGCGGCGCACGGAAAATCGCTGCCAGGACCTCCGTGGGCACACCCGGGCTGTTCCGCACCAGCGGCTCCGGCGGCGCCACCAGCGTCGCACCCGCTGCGGCCACCAGCGTGCGGAAGTCGCCGCCCGCACGCGCGTCCTGAATGATCTTCTGGCCACGCTCGGCCGCCAGCATGGCCGCTTTCTCGGCGCGGGCATCGGCCTCTGCCTGTGCCCTGACTTCCTCCAGCGGCCGCAGCTTCGCCGGCCGGTGCTCGGTGACCCGCAGGATCACTGCGCTGCCGTCGCCGATCTCCACCAGCGCACTGTTCTCGCCCGCTTCCAGCACCCGTGCGCTGAATGCGGCATCGATGACCGCCCGGTTGGCGCCGAAGGGCTCGCCGCCGGCGCTGCGGGTGAACTCGGCCACATGCCTGATCGGCAGCCCGCTGGCCTTTGCCACGGCTTCCAGGCTGCCCGGGTTCTGCAGGGCAGCGTCATCCATCTTCTCCGTCAGCTCGAAGAACCGGTCCTGGGAGCCCTTCTGCCGCGCCTCCTCCGCCAGCTCCGGGCGAACTTCGTCGAAGGTCCGGCGGATCCCGGGGCGGACTTCCTCAAGCTGGATGATGTGGTAGCCGAACTCGGTCTTGACCGGCTGCGTGATCTCGCCAGGCCGGGCCGCGAACAGCGCTTCCTCGAACGGCGCCACATAGGTTCCCTTGCCGGCCCAGCCGAGTTCACCACCATTGGCGGCGGAGCCTGTGTCGTCCGAGTACTGGCGTGCCAGCGCCGCAAAGTCTTCGCCCTTTTCCAGACGAGCACGGATGTCCGCTGCCTTGCTGGCTGCAGCCCTGTCGTTCACGTCCTTACTCGTTGCAACCAGGATGTGCCGTGCACGGCGCTGCTCGGCGCTCTCGAATCGGTCCGGGTTGGACTCATAGCTGGCACGCAGTTCCGCCTCGGTGGGCTCGCCCGCCGGCGCAACCTCGGAAGGCCTGGCCTCGACGTAGTCGATCGAGACGCTCTCGCGGGTCTCGAAACGGTCCGGATGCGCGTCGTAGTACGCCTTGACCTCGGAATCGGTAACCGTCACTGCAGCGGCGAGGGCCTTGATGTCGAGAACCGCGTAGGCCGCCTGGCGACGTTCACCTTCGAGGACCACGAAGCGGCGAAATTCCGCTGGCGTGTAAAACGCGCTCTCCAGCAGCCCGTCCTGCAGCTGCTCGATCTCCATGGCGACACGCCGCTCTTCCTCGAAGACCGCCGGCGATATGCCCTGGCTTGCCAGAGCCGCCTGGTAGCCATCCGGAGAGAACCTGCCGCCAACCTGGAAAACCGGCAGCGCACGGATCTGCTCGGCCACGCGGGCGTCGCTGACCCGGAAACCCTGGGCCTTCACGTACTGGGCAACGACGCGGTTGCGGACCATGCCCTCGAGGACATTGCGATCGATCTGCGCCCTCTCGGCCGCCGGGATGTCCGACTTGGTAAGCTGTTCCTGCTGCAGCACCTGCTGCTGCACCACCTCGCGATAGTCGGTAAGGGCAATATCCTCGCCGTTGACGGACGCAGCGGACTCGCGCCCCTGCATGCCGGTGTCGGTATTCACCAGGCCGATGACCATCGCCACGCCGATACCCCCGATGAGGATCAGCGCCATGACGCCGGTGAAGCGGTCACGAATGTTCTGCAGCATGCTGCCTCCAGTGTGTGCGATCTGCGCCCGCGGAACTCGCACCCCCGCGGACGTGCCTGTCGGCTGAAACGCGCATTCTACAGTTGGAAAAAAGAACGGGCGCCACTGCTGGCGCCCGCCTTTCCTGGAGCTGGCGGAGTGGACGGGACTCGAACCCGCGACCCCCGGCGTGACAGGCCGGTATTCTAACCAGCTGAACTACCACTCCACGGAACTGGTGGGTGCTGAGGGTCTCGAACCCCCGACCTTCGCCTTGTAAGGGCGACGCTCTTCCAGCTGAGCTAAGCACCCGTCCGTGACGTTCAAACGCCCGGGAGGCTTGCCGCCGCAGGAAACCGCCGCCCCAGCACTGGCACGGTCACACACCCGCCTCCGGAACCTGTCGGGTCATCAGCAAACCCGGCAGTACCGGAAAAAGGCGCGTTAGTTTACGGCATCCTTCAGGGCCTTGCCAGCGCGGAAGCCGGGAATCCGGCTGGCCCGGATCTCGATGGTATCCCCGGTGCGAGGGTTGCGGCCGGTACGGGCAGCGCGCGTCTTCACGGTAAAGGTGCCGAAGCCGACCAGGGAAACCTGATTGCCGTCCTTCAATGCCCTGGTAATGGCCGCAATCATGGACTCGACAGCCCGCGAGGCATCGGCCTTGGACAGCCCGGCCTCACCGGAAACGGCATCGATCAGATCACCCTTGTTCATGGAAATTTCCTTAAGCGAAACGCGACGATTGCGCTGGAACCGCACGCCACCGGTTACGGCGGCGTCCCCCGAATGCGCTCACCGGCTGATGCCGATTCCTTCGCGTATGTCCAGGCAACGCGGATTCTTGGCAGGAGACACGCTGCCGGCGGGCAGCGTCATGACCGGCGAGGTCCGCGACGTTATACCAAGGCCGAAAAACCACTGTCAATAAAAGTCGCCGGCCACCATCAATGCGCACGCACCTCGCCGGAGCCCGTTTCGCTCTTCGCTGGCGCCTCTTCCGATGCTGCGGCGTCACCGGCCTTCGGCATCGGCAGCCGCTGCAGCGACAGCTGCAGTACCTCGTCCATCCATCGAACCGGAACAATCCGCAGCTTGTCCTTGATGTTTTTCGGGATTTCCGCGAGGTCCTTTTCGTTGTCCTTCGGGATCAGCGCGGTAGTGATTCCACCACGGTGTGCAGCCAGCAGCTTCTCCTTCAGGCCACCGATCGGCAGCACTTCGCCACGCAGCGTGATTTCGCCGGTCATGGCGACATCGGAGCGCACGGGGATGCCGGTCAGCGCCGAGACCAGCGCGGTGCACATGCCGACGCCGGCGCTCGGGCCGTCCTTCGGGGTCGCACCTTCCGGCACGTGCACGTGCAGGTCGAAGCGCTGGTGGAAATCTTCGTCGATGCCCAGCACCCGGGCGCGGCTGCGCACCACGGTGGTGGCCGCCTGGATCGATTCCTGCATGACATCGCCGAGCTGGCCGGTGTGGATGAGCTTGCCCTTGCCGGGCACCACGGCAGCCTCGATGGTGAGCAGCTCGCCGCCGACCTCGGTCCATGCGAGGCCAGTCACCTGGCCGACCTGGTCGGTCTCTTCGGCGCGGCCGTAGCGGAAGCGCCTCACGCCAAGATGCTTGTCGAGGCTTCGCGGGCCAACCTGGATCTGGCCTTCGCGCGGCTTGAGCAGCAGGCTCTTGACGACCTTGCGGCAGATCTTGGCGATCTCCCTCTCGAGGTTGCGCACGCCGGACTCGCGCGTGTAGTAGCGGATCACGTCGCGAATCGCCGCATCACCGATGACCAGCTCCCGATCCTTCAGCCCGTTGGCCTTCATCTGCTTGGGAATCAGGTAATTGCGGGCAATATTGAGCTTCTCGTCCTCGGTGTATCCCGGGATGCGGATGACTTCCATGCGGTCGAGCAGCGGCGCCGGGATGTTGAGCGTGTTGGCCGTGCACACGAACATGACATCCGAGAGGTCGAAATCGACTTCCAGGTAATGGTCGTTGAAGGTCGTATTCTGCTCCGGGTCCAGCACCTCGAGCAGAGCGGAGGATGGATCACCGCGGAAATCCGTCGACATCTTGTCGACCTCATCCAGCAGGAACAGCGGGTTGCGCACGCCAGTCTTCGCCAGGTTCTGGATGATCTTGCCCGGCATGGATCCGATATAGGTCCGGCGGTGGCCGCGAATCTCGGCTTCGTCGCGAACGCCGCCCAGCGACATGCGGATGAACTTGCGGTTCGTTGCCCTGGCAATGCTCTGGCCAAGCGAGGTCTTGCCGACACCGGGCGGCCCGACCAGGCAGAGGATCGGACCCTTGGTCTTCCTGACGCGCTGCTGGACGGCCAGGTACTCGAGGATGCGTTCCTTGACCTTCTCCAGGCCGTAGTGATCGGCTTCCAGCACGGTCTCGGCATGGCGCAGGTCACGGTTGATCTTGGTCCGGCTGCGCCAGGGTGACTTGACCAGCCAGTCGATGTAGTTGCGCACCACGGTCGCCTCGGCCGACATGGGCGACATCATCTTCAGCTTGTTGAGCTCCGAGGTGGCCTTGTCGCGGGCCTCCTGCGACATGCCGGCACGGCCGATCTTCTGCTCCAGATCAGCGATCTCGTTCGGCGCATCTTCCATGTCGCCGAGTTCCTTCTGGATCGCCTTCATCTGCTCGTTGAGGTAGTACTCCCGCTGGCTCTTCTCCATCTGCTGCTTGACGCGCCCGCGGATGCGCTTCTCGATCTGCAGCATGTCGATCTCGGTATCCACCAGGCCCAGCACGTGCTCGAGGCGCTCGCGGACGGCGTTGATCTCGAGGACCTTCTGTTTGGCCTCGAGCTTCAGCGACATATGGGCCACCACGGTGTCGGCGAGGCGGCCAGGCTGGTCGATACCGGCCAGCGAGGTGAGGATCTCCGGCGGCACCTTCTTGTTGAGCTTTACGTAGTTCTCGAACTGGGAAACGATCGAGCGCCGGAGCACATCGAGTTCCCGGGCCTCGATGCTGCCGTCGTCGGCAACCAGCTCGATGTCGGCGGCGAAATGTTCGCCGGAAAAGCATTCCAGCAGGCGCGCCCGCGAGCCGCCCTCCACCAGCACCTTGACCGTGCCATCCGGCAGCTTGAGCAGCTGCAGGATCGTCGCCAGCGTGCCCACCGTATAGATGTCACCGAGGCCGGGATCATCCACGTCAGCCTGCTTTTGCGCGACCAGCAGGATCTGCTTGCCGGCATTCATGGCCACGTCCAGTGCGAGGATGGACTTCTGGCGACCGACGAACAGCGGGATCACCATGTGTGGATAGACCACGACGTCGCGCAGCGGAAGTATCGGCACGCCCTTGCGTAACTGCGACTGGTCTTCGGTCATCTGGCTCTCCGTCGTCCCTGGAAACAGCGCTGTTCCGCCGTCATGACGGAACCGGCCGGGTGGCTCAGGACCGGCCGGAGCCGGTACGCAGGCGCTCGTCCTCGATGGTCTGCCGCGGTGCTGCAACCTCGTCGGACTCGTAGATCACGTACGGCCGGGTCTCGCCGAGGATGACGGCCTCGTCGACCACGACCTTGCGGGCATTGGTCATGGAAGGCAGTTCGTACATGGTGTCGAGCAGCACGCTTTCAAGAATCGTGCGCAGGCCGCGTGCGCCGGTCTTGCGCTGCATCGCCTTCTGCGCCACGGCGCGCAGCGCATCATCGCGAAACTCCAGCTCGCAGCCTTCCATCTCGAACAGCTTGTGGTACTGCTTGGTCAGCGCATTGCGCGGATCGACCAGGATGCTGACCAGCGCCTTTTCGTCCAGCTCGTCGAGCGTCGCCACCACGGGCAGCCGGCCGACGAATTCCGGTATCAGCCCGTACTTGATCAGGTCCTCGGGCTCGACATCGGTCAGCAACTGGCCGATGTTGGGCTCATCAGCACTACTCTTGATATCCGCGACAAAACCAATGCCACCAGTCTGGGAGCGCTTGCGGATGATCTTCTCCAGGCCCGCAAACGCACCGCCGACGATGAACAGGATGTTGGTGGTATCAACCTGCAGGAACTCCTGCTGCGGGTGCTTGCGGCCACCCTGGGGCGGCACGGAGGCCACCGTGCCCTCTATCAGCTTCAGCAGGGCCTGCTGCACGCCCTCGCCCGAGACATCCCGGGTGATCGACGGGTTGTCGGACTTGCGCGAAATCTTGTCGATCTCATCGATATAGACGATGCCCGTCTGGGCCTTTTCGACATCGTAATCGCACTTCTGCAGCAGCTTCTGGATGATGTTCTCGACATCCTCGCCGACATACCCGGCCTCGGTCAGCGTCGTGGCGTCGGCGATGGTGAACGGCACGTTCAGCAGGCGCGCCAGGGTCTCGGCCAGCAGCGTCTTGCCGCAGCCCGTCGGGCCGATCAGCAGGATGTTGCTCTTGGCGATCTCGACATCCTTCTTGCCGCCCTCGCCACCGCGGGTTTCCAGGCGCTTGTAGTGGTTGTATACCGCAACCGACAACACCTTCTTCGCGCGTTCCTGGCCGATGACGTACTCGTCGAGAACTGCCTTGATCTCGTGCGGCTTCGGCAGCTTCGTGCCGCGCTGCTCCGTGCGATCCTCGAGCTCCTCCCGGATGATGTCGTTGCAGAGCTCGACGCATTCGTCGCAGATGAATACCGACGGACCCGCAATGAGCTTGCGGACCTCATGCTGGCTCTTGCCGCAGAACGAGCAGTACAGCAGCTTGCCGTCGTCATTTCGTCCACGAGTCTCGTTCGACATATCACCCTCGGTTCCAGTGCCACCGGCCAGTCAGCAGGCTGGCGCAAACGCCCCGGCTTCCCGCCGGTATATATCACGCACCGAGCAACCGGCGCAAAGCACGCAGGTCGCGTTTCCGGACAATACCCTCAGGCCGGACCGCCACCTGGCGTTTCGACCGTGGCGCGCCGCGCCAGCACCGTATCGATGATGCCGTACGCCGCCGCTTCCTCGCCGCTCATGAAGTAATCGCGGTCGGTGTCCTTTTCGATGCGCTCCAATGCCTGGCCAGTGTGCCTGGCGAGGATGTCATTGAGCCGCGAGCGGGTCTGGAGGATCTCCTTGGCATAGCGGTCGAAGTCCTCCGCCTGCCCCTGGAAGCCGCCAAGGGGCTGGTGGATCATCACGCGGGAATGCGGCAGGCAGTGGCGCTTGCCCTTGGCGCCGCCAGCCAGCAGCACCGCTCCCATGCTGGCTGCCTGGCCCACGCAGATGGTGCCGACATCGGGCTTGATGAACTGCATGGTGTCATAAATGGAGAGGCCGGCGCTCACCGAACCGCCGGGCGAATTGATGTAGAGGTGGATGTCCTTGTCGGGATTCTCCGACTCGAGGTACAGCAGCTGCGCAACCACGACGTTGGCGGTGTAGTCCTCCACCGGCCCGACCATGAACACCACGCGCTCCTTGAGGAGGCGCGAATAGATGTCATAGGAGCGCTCGCCGCGCGCGGTCTGCTCGACCACGATCGGAACGAGGTTCAGTGCCTGGGTATCCATGCGGTTCATGCTTTCCTTTCTATACGCCCATCAGCTGCCCGAAGGCGACGCTCCGCGTCGTGATCCTGGCCTTTTCCATCAGCCAGGTCATGACCTGCTCCTCAATCACGGAATTCTCGACCTGGGCCATCAGGTCGGGGTTCTGCTGGTAGATCCGGCGCACTTCATCGGGTCGGTCATAGGTCCGGCAGAGTTCGTCGAGCTTGAGCTCGATCCGGCCCTGGTCGGCGGTAATGGACTGCGCCCTGACCAGTTCACCGAGGATCAGCCCGATGCGCACCCGTCGCCGCGCGACTTCGTCGTAGGCACCGGCCGCCTGGCCCTGCGTCGCTCCGGCACTGCGTGCGGCCTCGGCCTGCAGGCTGGCCGCCTCACGGGACACCATGACGGCGGGCACGTCCACCGGATTGGCCGCCAGCAACTGCTCGATGACCTGGCGGCGCATCTCCGCCTGCACCTTGGCCAGCACTTCGCGCTCGAGGTTCTCGCGCACCAGCCTGCGGAACTCCGCCAGGTCGCCGCTGGCCACGTCGAAGCGGCGGATGAATTCCGCGTCCACCACGGGCAGTTCCAGCGCCGTCACCTCGTGGACGTGCACCTGGAAGGTCACCGTCTGACCACGCAGCTTTTCCTCGTAGTAGTCGGCAGGAAAAGTCACGTCGAAACTCTTGTCCGTGCCGTCGGTGGTGCCGACCAGGGCGGACTCGAACCCGGGCAGCATGCGGCCCTCACCGATCACGACGGCGAAGCGCTCCGCCTTGCCACCCTCGACCGGCTCTCCCCTGAGGGTGCCGGCGAAATCCAGTACCACGCGATCCCCGGTGGCGGCCGCGCGCCCTGCCGGCTGCCACTGGCCACGCTGCTTGCGCAGCCGTTCGATGGTCTGGTCGATATCGGCCTCGGTGACGCTGACTTCGGCCTTCTCGACCACCATGGCGTCGAGTCCGGCCACGCTGAATTCCGGATAAACCTCGAAGATCGCCGTGTACGCGATGCCCTCGCCCGGGACCTCGGGCTCGCTCTCGATGCGCGGGCTGCCCACCGGCCGCAGCTTCTCCCGGGCAATGGCCTCGGAATAGCTCGACTGGACCACCTCCTGGATCACTTCCTGGCGGATCTGCGGCCCGAAGCGCTGCCGCACCACGCCATCGGGCACCTTGCCTGGCCGGAAGCCCTTGAGCCGCACCGTCCGTGCGGCTGAACGGAACCGCGCTTCCAGCTCCTGCTCCACGCGGGACGCCGGCACCTGCACCCGCAGCCGCCGTTCCAGCCCCGCCCCCGTCTCCAGTGAAACCTGCACGTCCGTCAAAGTTCGTTCCTTGTCAGATTGTTTGTCACACGCGGGAAACGGGACCGACTGCTCGCGTGGTGCGAAAGGAGAGACTCGAACTCTCACGGGTTGCCCCACAGGAACCTAAATCCTGCGCGTCTACCAGTTCCGCCACTTTCGCGCGTCGGCCGCGATCTCCGGCGGCAACCGCCATTATAGCCAAGTGCCCCAGCGGCTCCGGGACACAAAGCACCTTCCCTGCCCGTTACCGCCATGCCCGACTGCGCAGGCATGTTGCGCACAGCCCAGCCAGCCGGCACCTGGCATGGGCCTTCCTATCGCAACAGATTTGTTGTTTTGCAACAATACATTAGGAAACCCTCCTGACTTGCATTCTGACTGTCGCACCGCCCCTGGCGCCGGACTGACCCAGATCAGCCGTCGGCGTCAGTCGATGTGCTATTGAACGGCCATCGCAGCAGGAGACCACATGGACGACAGGGACGAACAACGAACGGGGGATTTCGTACGCGTCGGCGCCCGCGACAACTTCTACCAGAGCTGTGCCTTCCTGCCGATGTCCTTCGCATTGGTGACCACGGTCGACGAAGCCGGTGACACCGGGATTGGGCCGCATGCACTGTGCTTTCCATTCAACGTCACCGAACCGTACGCCATGCTGCTCATCAGCCGGCCGACCAGCGCCACCGCAGCCAACATCCGTCGCAGCAGGCGCTGCGCACTGAACTACGTCGAGTTCGATGCGGAACGCCTGCGGGCGATCACACGCCTCGGCTATCCGGGCCAGTCGCCCGAGGCCAAGCGCAAGGCCAATCCGTTCACGCTGCGACCCTCGCCGCTGGCTGCGTGCCGTGGCACCATGGACCACCCGCAGATCATCGACGAAGCCGTGCAGGTGTTCGAATGCACCTGGGACGACACGCTGCCGGTGGACATGGGGCCGGCGCCGCCGGCAAGCCCCGGAACCGGGAAGTTCGTGCTCCGCATCGACGACATTCTGCTGAAGCCGCAGTTTCGCGCTGGCGTCGAAGAAGGCCGTGAGTTTCCGAACCTGCCCATCTTCTACGGCTTCCGCGCGCGGGGTGAGTTCTGGTTCGCCGGGCACGCCAGACCCTTTGCGATTGCTGCGCCTACGGTGCCGGGCAACGAACTGCAGGCCGTGATCTACCTGGCCAACCGGCTCGACGAGAAGGTACGATTCAGCGAAGCGGCCTGCCGTCGCCTCACCGACGTGCCGCGCCCCTTCCTGCAGGCGGTACTGGAACGCATCATTGCCACCGCCCGCCAGCAAGGCGTGTGCACCGTGGATGAGACCTTCCTCGATGCCGTCCGCCAGCAGCGCGGCAGGAACTGATTGCCCAACCCACAACGGAGAGACCTGATGACCCCCTGGATTCGCCTGGCCACAACCGCCGTCCTCGGCACTGTCCTGCTCGCGCCCGCCGCCTGGTCCGCCACTGGTGGCGATGAAGCGACCGAGGCGGCGGCCGTAGTCACCGCCTTCAACGCCGCGGTGACCGGGCGTGACCTCGAGAAAGCCGCCAGCTATTTCGCTCCCGGCAGCGTGCAGTTCACGCTGCGCCCGTCCCATCCCGGAACCGGTGGCGCACCAGCCGACAGCCTGACTTCGGTATTGCGCAGCCACTGGATGATGGTCGGTTCGGTGCTGATCTCCGCCACCAAGGTCTACAGCCGCAAGGCCGAAATCCTCGACAGCCGTGCAGAGGGCGATATCGCCACGGTCTGGACCCGGGTCACGACCGTGACCGAGCGGTCGGACAAGGCGCAGAAGGCGACCGATTCGTTCGTCGAGGTGTACCTGATGGTGCGCAAGGACGACCGCTGGATGATCGGCGCCATGGTCGACAACCGCCGGCCCAACGATGTCGGCATTGGCAATCCCTAGCCTGCCGTAGCAGCCTTGCCCGCTGCCGCGGGCGCACTACCCTGCTTCAGCCCCGGCGCCAGCCAGCGCCGGGGCTGTCCGGGTTGCCGGTAACCCGCTCAGGCCGGCCACCTGCGATCGCCGCATCTTCGGGCGCGGGCATGGCATGGCGTTCCGTGCCGGATTCCAGGCTGCCACCCTCCCATTCCCAGCGGGACAGGGCACGAACCAGCGGCCTGTCCCCCGACTGAAACTTTGCTTCCCTGGTCATGGCCCATCGCCTCCGACAACTGTCGATGCTCCAAATCTCCTCAGCATTGATCCCGCCCACACCCCTTGCTGGATGGTGGCTGAGCTGAAGAATTTCAACAACGCCATGAACACCCCGGCCGCACGTTGCGCTACAGCAGGCACGATGCGCTAAATTGCGATGCTATCGATGCGCAACCATCACAGCTCACCCTCGGTATCATGACCCGACTGCCGCCGCCACAGCAGGCACGCTGGCAGACGGGCACTGTCTTCACGGTCGGGCATTCGACCCTGCCAGTCGGGCAGTTCATCGCCATGCTGCAGGCCTATGGCATCGAATGCCTGGCCGACATCCGCACGGTGCCGCGCTCGCGGCATAACCCGCAGTTCAACAGCGATGCCCTGGCCACGAGCCTGCAGGCCGCGTCCATCGACTATGTGCCGATGCCGGCGCTGGGTGGCCTGCGGCACGCACGCAAGGACTCCCCCAACGCAGGCTGGCGGAACAGGAGCTTCCGGGGCTATGCGGACTACATGCAGACCACGGATTTTCGCCAGGCGCTTGAAGCGTTGATCGCAGCGAGCCAGCGGCAACGCGTTGCCATCATGTGCGCGGAGGCCGTGCCCTGGCGCTGCCATCGCTCACTGGTGGCCGATGCGCTTGGCGTACACGGCATTCCGGTCGTCGAGGTCCTGTCCGCAACCAGCTACCGCGATCACCAGCTGACGTCGTTTGCGCGGGTCGAGGGCACGACCATTACCTACCCACCGGAGCAGGCCAGCCTGCTCTAAGCGGCCATGCCGGAAACCCTGCAGCAGCTGCTGGCCCGGATCCGCGCCTGCACGCACTGCGTGCCCGCCCTGCCTCACGGGCCACGTCCCGTGCTGCAGGCGCAGCGCCAGGCGCGCCTGCGCATCATCGGCCAGGCGCCGGGCCGCAAGGTGCATGAAACCGGGATCCCCTGGAACGATGCATCCGGTGACCGGCTGCGTGACTGGCTGGGCCTGACGCGGGAGCAGTTCTACGACCCGCGGAAGGTCGCGATCCTGCCGATGGGCTTCTGTTACCCGGGCAAGGCCGCGTCCGGCGACATGCCGCCGCGACCGGAATGTGCCCCGCGCTGGCATGGCCGGCTGAATGCCCAGTTGCCGGACATCCACCTGACCCTGCTGGTTGGCCACTACGCGCAGGCCTACTACCTGGGATCCCGGCGCAAGGCCACACTGGGCAAGACCGTCCGCGCCTGGAAGGAATACCTGCCGCTCGGCTACCTGCCGCTGGCGCATCCCTCCCCGCGCAACCAGCCCTGGCTGGCGCAGAACCCGTGGTTCGAGAAGCAGCTGGTGGTGGAACTGCGCAGGCTGGTCAGGGCCCTGGATCTTTAGCCCGCTCGGCTGCGGGGGGCTGCCACACAGGTCCGGCCACGACCTGATGCGGGACTGGTGGGTCGTGTAGGAATCGAACCTACAACCAACGGATTAAGAGTCCGCTGCTCTACCAATTGAGCTAACGACCCACACCTTGCATTCTTCACTGCCGCCATTGCAGCGGCCATCTCATCGAACTGGGGTGGACGATGGGACTCGAACCCACGACGGCCGGAATCACAATCCGGGGCTCTACCAACTGAGCTACGTCCACCATCGCAAACCATCCCGGCCCGCGCGCGGCAGATGGCGCGCCTGGCAGGAATCGAACCTGCAACCCCCGGCTTAGAAGGCCGGTGCTCTATCCGTTGAGCTACAGGCGCCCCGCTCCAGCCGCGGCCCGCCTGCAAGCCCTCCAGGAGCGCTGCAGGCCTGAAAGTGGTCGGGGCAGACGGATTCGAACCGCCGACCCTCTGCTCCCAAAGCAGATGCGCTACCAGACTGCGCCATGCCCCGATTCGCCGGCTCGCCGGACCTCGTGCCCGCCCATTATAGCGGCCCCGCTCTTGGGCGGCAGGATCATAAGGAGCTGCCCTGACCCCGTCAAATTTCCTGCGCCTCCGCGGCCTTGCCTTGTGGCGCCAGCCGCGTCTGGTATGGTGTGCGCCGAACCCGGATACCCGGCCGCAGGAAACCCAGGGCCAAGCGCAATGACTGCCCGACTCATCGACGGACGCGCGATCTCCCGGGAGATCCGCGCGGAGGTCCGCGACCGCATCGAGGCGCGCCGTGCCGCGGGCCACCGCGCGCCCGGCCTGGCGGTGATCCTGGTGGGAAGCGATCCGGCTTCGCGCATCTACGTGCGCAACAAGCGCACTGCATGCGAGGAGGTGGGCATCGCCTCACGTGACTACGACCTGCCGGCCGATACCAGCGAAGCGGAGATCCTTGCGCTCATCGCGCGGCTCAACGACGATCCGGACATCGACGGCATCCTCGTGCAGTTTCCACTGCCCGCACACATCAACGAGCCTGCGGTCATCGAGCACATCAACCCGGTCAAGGATGTCGACGGCTTCCACCCCTACACCGTCGGGCGCCTCGCCCAGCGCATCCCCATGCTGCGTCCCTGCACGCCGTTTGGCGTCATGACCCTGCTGCGGCGGATCGGCGTGGATCCGAAGGGCCAGCATGCGGTGGTGGTCGGCGCGTCCAACCACGTCGGCCGCCCGCTGGCGCTGGAATTCCTGCTGGCCGGCGCGACGACCACCGTTGCCCACCGCTTCACACGGGACCTGGCGGCCTGCGTGGCGAGCGCCGACATCCTCGCCGTGGCCGTCGGCAAGCCGCGACTGATCCCCGGGGAATGGATCAGGCCTGGCGCCGTGGTGCTGGACATCGGCATCACCCGCCTGCCCGACGGCAAACTGGCGGGCGACGTGGATTTCGCCGCTGCCAGTGAACGCGCCTCGTGGATTACCCCGGTGCCTGGCGGGGTGGGTCCGATGACCGTGGCAACCCTGCTGCAGAACACGCTGAACGCCGCCATTGCCGGCAGCAGCCTGCTGGACGTGGCCCCGGGCAGCCGCGCCGGAGTGGCCTGATGGGACCTCGCCGACTGCGCCTCCCAGCCTGGCTGGCGCTGATGCTGCTGGCCGGAACCGCAGCGGCCGCGCCGCCGCGGGTGCGCATCGAGACCAGCGCCGGCAACATCGTGGTGCAGCTCGATGCCGAGCGGGCGCCGCTCTCCGTGAAGAACTTCCTGCAGTACGCCGCGGACGGCTTCTACGCGGGCACCATCTTCCACCGCGTCGTCACGGGCTTCATCATCCAGGGAGGCGGCTACCAGGAAGACCTGTCCCTGAAGCCGGCGCGGGCACCCGTCGCCAACGAATCCGGCAACGGCCTGGCAAACCACCGCGGCACCATCGCCATGGCACGCAGCGCCGATCCGCACTCGGCCGACGCCCAGTTCTACTTCAACCTGGCGGACAACGTGGCGCTGGATCCCAAGCCCACCCGCTGGGGCTACGCGGTATTCGGCACCGTGGTCGAGGGCATGGACGTGGTCGACGAAATCGGCCACCGTGCGACGACGTCGCGCAATGACCTGGCCGACGTGCCCGTCCAGCCGGTCGTCATCCGCAAGGTGGTGGTGCTCCCGGACCCGGGCCCGTGACCACCACGCTGTTCGTCTCGGACCTGCACCTCGATGCCGGCCGGCCGCGCGCCACGACAGCCTTCCGCGAGTTCCTGGCCGGCGACGCCCGCGGCGCCAGTCATCTCTACATTCTCGGTGACCTGTTCGAATTCTGGATCGGCGACGACGACGACCAGCCGCTGGCGCGCGAGGTGACTGCCGCACTTGCCGACTACACCCGTGGCGGCAATGCCTGCAGCGTGATGCGCGGCAATCGCGACTTCCTCCTCGGGCCGCGTTTTGCCGGCATGACCGGTGCGCGGCTGCTCCCCGATCCCAGCGTGGTGGACATCGGCGGCGAGCCCGTCCTGCTGACGCATGGCGACCTGCTGTGCACCGACGACCATGCCTACCAGCGCTACCGGAAACGCGTCAACGACCCTCGCCTGCAGCGGCTGTTCCGCGCACTGCCGCGGTCCTGGCGGCGTGCGGCCGGGGCCGAGGGTCGGCGGCGCAGCCGGCGCTATTCCTCCGGCCGACCGGCGGCATACATGGACGTGAATGCCGAAGCTGTCGCCGCTGCCATGCGCCAGGCCGGCGTACGCAGGCTGGTCCACGGCCACACGCACCGGCCAGGCATCCATCGCTTCACCCTCGATGGCCAGCAGGCGATCCGCGCGGTGCTGGGAGACTGGTACGAACAGGGCAGCGTGCTCGCCTGGTCGGCGACCGGTCCTGAGCTGCGCTCACGCGCCTTCGGCTGAGACCGCGGCCAGGCTCCCGGGGCGCCATTCGAGGACTTCCTCCGCGGACTGGAAGCGGTCCTCGGGCTGCTTGGCCAGCATGCGATCGATGGCCGGCTGGAACCGCGCGAGATTGCCCGGCAGCCGCGGCACCGGCGCCTCACGGTGCTGGATGATGACCGCCATCGCGGCTTCACCGTCGAAGGGTTTGCTACCCGTCAGCATTTCATAGAACACCACGCCCAGGCTGTAGATGTCGCTGCGCTGGTCGACGATGCTGCCGTTGCCCTGTTCCGGGCTCATGTAGTACGGCGTGCCGAAAATCGCGCCGGTGCCGGTGATACCCGCCTTGAACTGCGCCTGCTTGGCGAGACCGAAGTCGATCAGCACCAGGCTGTCATCCTCGCGGAACATGACATTGGTGGGTTTCAGGTCGCGGTGATAGATGCCCACGGAGTGCAGCGCGGCGAGCGCACCGGCGATGACGCGCATCCAGGCAAAGGCCTGTTCGCTGCTCATGCCCGCGGTGATGCGCCGCTTCAGGCTGCCCCGGCTGCAGTACTCCATGGCGATGTAGGCATGGTCGTCGGCCACGCCGAGATCAAAGATGCGCACGACGTTGGGGTGGTCGATGCGGGCAATGAGTTCGTACTCCTGCAGGAAACGATCGAAGTGCTTGTCGGTTCCGGAGTCCGGCACCTGGCGCAGCACCTTGAGCACGACAGTGCGGCCGCCGGCACGCTCCCGGCCGAGGTACACGGAGGAAATGTCGCCCTCGCTCAGGCTGCGGATCAGCTCGTAGCCGGGCAGCCCGGGAATCGTTCCCGGTGCCGCTGCCGGCAGGCGCGCCTTGCCCGCCTCGCTGGCCGCAGCGCCCGACAGCACCGCCTCCAGCGCTTCCACCAGGCGCGAGTGATTCAGCGTCGGCTTGGCGATGTAGTCCTCGGCGCCCGCCTTGATGGCTGCGACAACCTGGCGCTCATCGCCATTGCCGAGGAAGATCACTGGCGGAAAGCGCGGCACGCGGCGCAGCTGCCGCAGCCACTCCAGGGCATCCCCGTGTGCCGCCGGGTGGCCGAGGAGCACGACGTCGCTGCCAGCACCGGAGAATGCCAGCGGCAGGCGCCCGGAGATCACCGGATCGTAATACTGCAGTTCCGCCGCCGGCCAGCGCGCCGAAATGTGATGCCCCAGCAGGCGCCGGAAATCAGCATGATCGTCGATGATGAAAATGCGTGGCGCGGCCATGGCCGGCTCAGCTCCCGTCGCCCAACCGGCTGCGCATCAGCCGGGTTTCAGGCCACGCCGGCGCGCGGACGCGAGGGAAACTCGTCGACACCGGCGCTGTCATCGTCCTGGCCGTCATCGACGGCGGGCTCGCGCTGCACCCGCGCAGCGTCGCAGCGCTCGGACTCGAGGCGTGCCAGGTAGGCCGGGGTGACATCACCGGTCACGTAGTGGCCGGAGAAGCACGAGGTATCGAACTCGGCGATGTCGCCGTTGTCGTAGCGCACCGCGCGCACCAGGTCGTCGAGGTCCTGGTAGACGAGCCAGTCAGCGCCGATGAAGCCTGCCACCTCGGCATCCGTGCGTCCGGAGGCCACCAGTTCGCCCGTCACCGGCATGTCGATGCCGTAGACATTGGGGAAGCGCACCGGTGGCGACGCCGAGGCGAAGTACACCCGCCGCGCACCGGCCTCGCGCGCCATCTCGATGATCTGCCGCGAGGTGGTGCCGCGCACGATGGAGTCGTCGACCAGCAGCACGTTCTTGTCGCGGAACTCCAGGTCGATGGCGTTGAGCTTGCGGCGCACCGACTGCCGGCGCAGCGCCTGGCCGGGCATGATGAAGGTGCGGCCGATGTAGCGGTTCTTGATGAACCCCTCGCGGTACTTCACGCCGAGGCGGTGGGCCACCTCGAGCGCGCTGGTACGGCTGGAATCCGGGATCGGAATGACCACGTCGATGTCATGCTGCGGGCGCTCGCGCAGGATCTTCTCCGCCAGGCGCTCGCCCATGCGCAGCCGGGACTTGTACACCGAAATGCGGTCGATGATGGAATCGGGCCTGGCGAAGTACACGAACTCGAAGATGCAGGGTGTGTAGCTGCGAGGCCCGCCGCACTGCTGGCGGTGCAGCCTGCCGCTGGCCTCGATGTACACCGCCTCGCCAGGGGCGATGTCACCCACCAGGCGGAAATCCAGTGCATCCATGGCAACGCTCTCGGAGGCGACCATGTACTCGGTCCCCTCCGCGCCCTCCCGCTGGCCCAGGCACACCGGGCGGATGCCGTTCGGATCGCGGAATGCGACGATGCCATGGCCGAGGATCATGGCCACCACGGCATAGCCGCCACGACAGCGCCGGTGGACACCGGCCACGGCAGCGAATACCCCCCGCGGCGTCAGTTCCGCGCCGTCCTGCCGTTGCAGCTCGTCGGCGAACACGTTGAGCAGCGCCTCGGTATCCGAACCGGTGTTCAGGTGGCGCCGGTCGTGGTTCACCAGCAGCTCCTTGAGCTCGGTCGCGTTGGTGAGGTTGCCGTTGTGGGCCAGGCAGATGCCGTACGGCGAATTCACGTAGAACGGCTGGGCTTCCGAGGAACTGGAGCAGCCGGCGGTCGGGTAGCGCGTGTGGCCGATGCCCATGTTGCCCTTGAGGCGCAGCATGTGGCGCTCCTGGAACACGTCGCGGACCAGGCCAAGGGCCTTGCGGCTGTAGAGGGTGCCGGCGTGCTCGGTGCTGATGCCGGCCGCATCCTGCCCGCGGTGCTGGAGCACCGTCAGCGCGTCATACAGCGCCTGGTTGACCGGCCGCTGCGCCACGATGCCGACGATGCCACACACGCTGAATCGCTCCTAGGTGCCGATCCGGCCGGGAATCCGGCCCCCCGACAGCGGGGCCGCCAGCGAGCCGGGCTGGCCGATCTCGCGCTCCGCGGCCTCGCGCAGGGCGTCGGCCACCGGAGTCGCATACGGTACCAGTTTCGACCTGCGCCACCAAGGTTCCTCGTCGAGGCCAGCCACGCGCAGCAGCACCAGCAGGACCGCCGCCAGCAACACGCCGCGGGCGATGCCGAAGGCCATGCCGGCCGAGCGATCGACCCCGCCCAGCCGCCCGCCGCGGATCGCCATGGAGACGAGCCAGGTGAGGACACCGCCCAGCAGCAGCACAGCAATCAGCACCGCCAGCCGCGCAGCCCAGAGGTCCAGCACCGGGCTCTCGATCCAGCGGGCCATGTAGGGCACCAGCCAGCCTGAGTGGCGTCCCGCAGCCCACAGGGCTGCGACCCAGACCGCCAGCGACATCGCTTCGCGAAAAAGGCCACGAAACAGCCCGACCGCCGCCGAGCCGGCGACGATGACGATCAGCGCATAGTCCAGGTAGGTCATGCGCCGGCCATCCCTTACTGCGACACGACCGTCCCGGGGTGGCCCGCCGCGGCAAGGCGCCGGGCGAGCGATGCGGCCGCCTCGCGGCTGCCGGCCGGTCCCACTCGAACCCGGTACAGCTTGCGGCCGCCGCTGGTCACGGTACTGATCGAAGGGGCAAAGCCGCCACCCTTGAGCGTCGCGGCCAGCTTCTCGGCGTTGCCCTTCTGGCTGAAGGTCCCGACCTGCACCAGCCAGGCACCACTACCCGCGGGGCCCTGGGCGGCTGGTGCCGGCGCGGGCGGTGTGCCACTGCTCGCAGGCCTGGCGGGTGCGGGCGGCTGCACGGGTTGAGGTGCCGGCTGCCGCACGACCGTTGCTGCGTCCGGCACCGCGGGAGCTGCGGCAGCCTCCGCCGCCGCTTCAGGCGCGGCGGCAGCCGGTGCAACCGTGGCCGGCACGACGGCTGGGGTGGCGACCGGGACGGCGTCCGGTGGCGGCGTGGCCGCGGCCGTGGCCGCCGGTGCGCGCAGGTCGATCGTGCGTGTGTGCAGCTCGTCACTGCGCTGGCCGGGAATGGCGTCGGCATCCAGGTCACCCTGCTGGCCGCCATCGAGTACCAGTGGGCCAACGATCACGAGGGCAATCACCAGGACGGCTGCGCCGATCATCCGCTCCTGCAGTTTTCGCTCCATGAAAACGCGCCCCCAAGCCGGCCGTCAGTATATGCCAAGCCACTGGAGCGCGGGCCCGACCACGCGAAAGGAACCGCAGACCACGATGCGGCTACCCGCCGGTGCCCGCGCGCGCGCCTGTTCCAGCGCATCCGTGACCGTGCCTGCGGCCACGACTTCGGCACAACCCAGGTCGCGCAGCCGCGCGGCAATGCTGGCGCCCGCTCGTGCACGCGGATCGTCGACACTGCAGGTCACCCAGCGGCTGGTGATCGCCCCCAGCGACGCGACGAATGCCTCGAGGCTCTTGTCACCGAGCAGGCCGATCACCACCGTGGTGTGTGCCGCTGCTGGCAGTGTCTCCAGCTGCGCGCGCAGGGTGGCCACCGCCTGCGGGTTGTGAGCCACGTCCAGTACCCACTCCTGCTCGCGGCGCAGCACCTGGAAGCGCCCGGGTGGACGGGCGCTGGCGATGATGCTGTTGACAGCCTCCGTGCCGGGGACGAGCCCGGCGTCATGCTGCTCCAGCGCAGCCAGCACCAGGCTGATGTTGCGCAGCTGGGCAACCGTGCCGCCGGGCGGGTAGTGCAGGCCGTCCAGCGCCAGGCGTTCGCCCTTCCAGGACCAGTGGGGCCGCGTGGCCGTCGCGCTGAAGCCGGCACCGGGACTGCGCAGCTGCAGGCCGAGCCGGGTGGCTGCCTCCCGGATCGCAGCCGGCACCGGCTGGTCGCCATAGAACGCGGCGCGGCTACGGCGCAGGATGCCGGCCTTCTCGGCCGCGATCTTCTCCACCGTGTCGCCGAGGTATTCCTGGTGGTCGAGGTCGACGGTCGTGATCAGGGCGTAGTCGGCGTCGATGACGTTCACGGCGTCCAGGCGCCCGCCCATGCCCACCTCGAGGATCCAGCAGTCACAGCTGGCATCAGCGAACACCAGCAGCGCGGCCAGCGTGCCGAACTCGAAGAACGTGAGCGGCAGCGCGCCCCGAACCGCCTCGATGCGCTCGAATGCGGCCAGCAGCGCGGCATCGGTCGCGTCGACTCCATCCACCCGGATGCGCTCGTTGTAGGCGACGAGATGTGGCGAGGTGTAGGCACCGGGCCGGCGGCCAGCGGCGCGCAGGAAGGCCTCCAGCAGCGCCACCGTCGAACCCTTGCCGTTGGTACCGGCCACCGTGAAGACGGGTCCGGCCGGGCGCGGAATCCCGAGGCGTCCGTGGACCGTGCGTACCCGGCCGAGGTCGAGGTCCATCCAGCGCGGATGGAGCGCCTCCTGCCAGCGGAGCCACTCCTGCAGGGAACGCCGTCCGGAAGCCACGCGCTCAGCCCTCGGGGGGCGGGCGCTTCATCAGCTTGGCCAGCAACGCGGCGATCTCGTCGCGCATCCGCCGGCGGTCGACGATCATGTCGACGGCGCCGTGCTCCAGCAGGAACTCGCTGCGCTGGAAACCCTCGGGCAGCGTCTCGCGCACCGTCTGCTGGATGACGCGCGGACCGGCAAAGCCGATCAGCGCCTTCGGTTCGGCGATATTGATGTCTCCAAGCATGCCGAGGCTGGCCGACACGCCGCCGGTGGTGGGGTCGGTCAGCACGGAAATGAACGGAATGCGCGCCGCCGACAGCGCTGCCAGCGCAGCGCTGGTCTTGGCCATCTGCATGAGCGAGAACAGCGCTTCCTGCATGCGCGCCCCGCCGCTCGCGGAAAAGTTGATGAACGGCATCTTGTTGTCGCGGCTGTAGGTGGCGGCGCGGGCGAACTTCTCGCCAACCACCGACCCCATAGAACCGCCCATGAAGCGGAACTCGAAGGCGCTGGCCACCACCGGCTGGCCCTTGAGCAGGCCCGTCATCGCCACCAGCGCATCGTTCTCCCCGGTCTCCTTCTGTGCCTGGCTCAACCGGTCGCGATAGCGCTTGCTGTCGCGGAACTTCAGTGGATCCTGCGGCAGCAGCCGCTCGGCGATCTCCCGGCCGGAATCGGCATCGAGAAACACCTCCAGCCGGCTGCGCGCGGACAGCCGCATGTGGTGGTCGCACTTCGGGCAGACATAGAGGTTGCGCTCGAGTTCGGCCCGGTAGAGCTGGGCGCCGCACTCCGGGCACTTGATCCAGATGCCCTCGGGGACGGAACGCGTCTTGCGTTCCGTCTTGATCCGCGACGGCATCAGCTTTTCGAACCAGGTCATGTGGCCTGCATGATAATCAACTGGCGCTCACAGATCACCGGCCCGGAAGCTGGCCGGTCGCGGTATTTCCAGGTGGTCCGGGTAGTGAACCTCGCTGAGGTACAGTCCCCTGGCGGCAGCCGTCATGCCGGCGGTGCGGCGATCCCGGCCGGCCAGCACCCCGGCAAGCCATTCCGGTGCTTCGGTGCCACGCCCGATGCGCAGCAGGGAGCCGACGATGTTGCGCACCATGTGGTGCAGGAACGCATTGGCGCGACACTCCACCACGACCAGCGGCCCGTCGCGCCTGACTTCGAGCTTCTGCAGGTCGCGCATCGGCGAGCGGGCCTGGCAGCCGGCGGCGCGAAAGGCACTGAAGTCATGCTCCCCGAGCAATGCCGGGGCTGCCGCCTGCATCGCCGCCACGTCAAGTGCGCCGCGCACCCAGAGCACGCGGTCCCGGCGCAGCGCCGGGCGCGCCGGACGGTCGAGGATCAGGTAGTGGTAGGTGCGGGCGCGGGCTGAATAGCGCGCATCGAACGTGGCGTCCACCCGGCGCACCCAGCCGATGGCGATCTCCGGTGGCAGCAGGCTGTTGGCGCCCAGCAGCCAGGCACGATCCTCGCGCAGCACCCCGGTGTCGAAATGGGCCACCTGGCCCAGGGCGTGAACCCCCGCATCGGTGCGCCCGGCAGCCGCCACGGCCACCGGCGCGTCGGCGACGCGGCTGAGGGCTGCCTCGACTTCCGTCTGGATGGAGCGCGCGTGCTGCTGGTGCTGCCAGCCGCAGAACGGCGTGCCGTCGTACTCGAGGCCAATGGCCAGGCGGGGCATGGAAGCTCGGGGCCGGTTCCCGCCGACGGCGGGACAGTCAGGATCCGCCTACTGGTTGTCGAGGCTGTCGAGCAGCTGCCGCGCTTCCTGCCGCTGCCCCTGGTCGCCCTCCTCGAGCACCTCGTTGAGGATACTGCGGGCACCGTCCGGGTCGCCCATGTCCATGTAGGCCCGCGCGAGATCGAGCTTGGTGCCCACCTCGGTCATGGTCTGGTCCTCGGGGCGCCGTGCACCGCTGATGGCCTTGATGCCCGTGGAGGTCAGGTCGGAACCGGCTTCGACTCCGCCGAGGTCGATGTCGATGTCCAGGGACTCCAGCTCGTCACTGGTGGCACTCAGGCGCTGAGTCGCCATGGTGTCGCCGCTGCCGATGCCGGGCTGCTCCGCCGTGTCATCGGCCAGCGCGGCCTGCGGCCTGCCGGTCATCTCGGCGGTACTCTCCTCGCCATCGCTGTCAGCAGCACCGCCGCTGAGGTCGAAATCCAGGCCGGAGTCGCCGCCAGAGGGCAGTGCCTCCTGCAGGCCGGTGGCCATGTCCCGGGCGGCTTCGTCGAGCCCGGTCAGGTCGAGGCCGAGGTCCTCGAGATCGATCTCCGCGGTCTGGTCATGGGGCTCGTCGCCAGTCGACAGCCCCTGCAGCCGCGCCGTGCCGCCGATGCCGGGGGCCTCGATGGTCGGCGTCTCCATGGTGCGGCCCGCAGCCCGGGTCTGGATGGTTGGCGTCTCCATCGTCGACGACAGTTCCGGGCTCTCGATGGTCGGGGTCTCCATGGTGGGAGCGCCATCGGGACCCGGCACCTCGACGGTCGGGATCTCCTGGGTCTGGGCCGAGCCCCAGGTGCGCGAAAGCCTGGTCGGTGCGTTCGAATCGGCATCTGCTTCCATGCCGCTGAGGTCGAAGTCCAGCCCGGCGTCGGCGCCGCCGAGTTCCATGTCCACGGTGCCGCTGCCTTCACCGCTGAATGCGAGATCCATCTCCTCGGCGCCCGGTGCTGCGGCGGCAGCGAACAGCGCTTCACCCGGGCACAGCTGCTTGCCCATGATGCAGACGCGCTTCCAGTCCGGATCGTCCTCGGTGCCGATGCGCTCACGCAGCGCCCGGGCCTCCTTGAGGAAGCCCTCGCGGTTCTCCCAGCCGAAATAGACGTCGAGCAGCTTGAGCGCCAGATCCCGCCGCGACGGTTCACGGGCGATGGCCGCCGTGAGGATGTCGGCTGCCTGGTCGTACAGGCCGTAGGCGACATGGAACTCCGCCTCGGCCAGGGCATCCGACTGGTCGAGGTTGACCGGCCCCTCGGTGCTGATGGTCTTTTCGAGCAGCGTCTCCTCGTCGCCCCTTGCGGTTGCGCGGCGCTCGAAGCCGCCCGTGGCCTGGGGCCGCTCCTCGATGACGATCATGTCCTCGCTGCGTGCCTGGGTCGCCTCGGCGGCGTCCTGGCTGCGGCCACGGCCCGTGGTCGGCTGCCAGCGAGCCGGCTCTTCTCGAGACGAGCGGCGGCGGGCCAGCAGCAGTCCACCGACCAGGACCACGGCGGCCGCGATCCACAGCCAGATGGAGGTGAACAACTGACCAATGGTGCCGATGAGCCCGGGGCTCTCGGCCGGCGCACTGGTGGCGGGAGCCGCCGGGCGGGTGCGCACCGGCTTCGCCGGCTCGACGGCCTCCGCGGCGCCAGCCGGGGCTGCCGGTGCCTCGGCCTCGAGCTCAGGCTCCGCTGCGGGGGCCTCCGCTGCGGGTGGGGCTTCGGCCTGGGTGGCCGCGGCCGGCGGCTCCTGCTCCACGGCAACCTCGCCGGCCTGCTTCTCGAGGTCGGCGACGCGCTTGCGCAAGGCCTGGAGTTCCGCGTCCTTCACCGCCAGCAGGCGGCGGGTTTCTTCGGCTTCGGCAGCCTGCTTCGCGCCTGCCGTGCCACTCGTTGCGGCGGCGGCCGGAGTCGCCGCTTCCGCCGGTGGGGGCACGAGTTCCAGGCGCGCCGGTGCCGGCGCGGGAGCCGCTGCCTGCCACTCGCTGGTCTGGCGGCGCACCTCGGCATCGGCCTCGGCCTGGCCAATGGCAGAGACGGCTGCCTGGTCCGGCAGGTGCAGCACGGCCCCGGCGTTCAGCCGGTTGATGTTGCCGGCGAAAGCCTCGGGATTGGCCCGGTAGATGGCCATCATCACCTGGTTGATGTCCGCCCCGCCCTGCGGGCCGTAGCGGTTGGCAATGCCCCAGAGCGTCTCGTTGCGCGCCACGACGTGGATCGAGCCGTCGGCAGCCGCCGACACTGCCGGGCGGGAGGTCGCGGGGCCCTCCTCGGCCATGGCTGCTGTGGCTGCCGGGGCCTGCGCGGCGGCGGCGGGCGCCTGGACCGGTTGGCGCACCGCGCCACCGGTGAACGCCGGCGGATCGAGCAGCACCGTGTACTCACGCAGCAGCCGGCCCTGCGGCCATTGCACCTCGAGCAGCAGCGTCAGGAACGGCTCGGTCACCGGCTGCGAGGAGGTGATGCGGATCACCCCACCCCGGGCGTTGGGCGTGACCGCAAAGGAAAGGTTGCCGAGGAAGGCGGGCCGCTGGAGCCCGTACTGCGCGAAAGTATCTGGCGAGGCGAGGCTGACGCTGAGGCCGGCCATTTCGCCCGCCGCCTCGGCGAACACCGGAATCTCGGCTGCCAGCGGCTGGTTCAGATACGACCTGGATTCGATTTCGCCGAGTCCAAGGGCGGCCGCACACAATGGCAGCAGCCCGACCAGCGCCACACCTGCGGATGCGGGAACACGTGACATTAGCGGACCCCGAAATTAGCTTCGCTCCCGCAACGGCTTGCCGCTCGGAACCGAAGGCGCAACAAACGCTCGCAAACCCCTGAAATGCCGGGGCCACTATAGCCTAAAAATAATCGCGCACCAAAATCTCGGCTATCTGGATGCTGTTCAGGGCGGCCCCCTTGCGGATGTTGTCGGCCACCACCCACAGGTCGATGCCCCGTTCGCAGGAGATGTCCTGGCGGATGCGGCCGACGAAGACATCGTCGCGATGCGCACCCTCGGTGACCGCGGTCGGGTAGCCGCCGAGGCGGGCCTCGTCGAGCACGGTCACCCCCGGCGCCCTGGTCAGCAGCTCGCGCACCGCAGCCGCGGAAATCGGCTTGCGGGTCTCGACGTGCACGGCTTCGGAATGACCGTAGTACACCGGCACGCGCACCGCCGTGGGATTCACCTGGATCGACTCGTCGCCGAGGATCTTGCGGGTCTCCCAGACCATCTTCATCTCTTCCTTCGTATAGCCGTTCGGCTGGAACTCATCTATATGAGGAATGACGTTGAAGGCGATGGGCTTGGCCGCACCCTCGGTCTGCACCGGGCGCTCGGCCAGGGATTCGCCCGCCTGGCGCCGCAGCGTCTCCACCGAGCGGCGGCCGGCACCGGAAACCGACTGGTAGGTCGCGACGTTGATGCGGGTGATGCCGGCGGCGTCGTGGATCGGCTTGAGCGCCACCACCATCTGGATGGTCGAGCAGTTCGGGTTGGCGATGATGTTGCGCGGCGGGTAGCCCGCAATGGCTTCTGGGTTGACTTCCGGCACCACCAGCGGGACATCGGCGTCGTAGCGGAACTTCGAGGTGTTGTCGATGACCACGCAGCCGGCCGCACCGGCACGCGGCGCATGCACCGCCGAGACGCTGGCCCCGGCGGAAAACAGGCCGATCTGCACGTCCCTGAAGTCGAAGCGGGCCACGTCCTGGACCGGGAAGTCCTCCCCACGGAAACGCACCTTCCTGCCGGCCGAGCGCTCGCTCGCCAGCGGCACGAAGCGTGACACCGGGAAATCGCGTTCCTCGAGGATGCGGATCAGGGTCTCGCCCACCAGGCCGGTGGCACCGAGGACCGCAACGCTGTAACCCTTGCTCATCGACTCACTCCCGACTCATCCCGGCCGCCGTGGCCGAGCGCGCAGGATAGGCAAACACCGCCTGATTACAAGTGCCTCAGGGCCTGGTGCGGGCCGCGATCGGCGGCACCTCCGAGCGCACGTCGGCATTCTGCCCGCGGTGGCGCAGGTAATGGTCCATCAGCACCAGCGCCAGCATGGCCTCGGCAATCGGGGCCGCCCGCAGGCCGACGCAGGGATCGTGCCTCCCCGTGGTGACGACTTCCGTGGCGGCGCCACCGCGGTCCACGGTCTCCCCGGGCAGCCGGATGCTGGAGGTCGGCTTGAGGGCGATGCTCACCACGATGTCCTGCCCCGAGGAGATGCCGCCCAGGGTGCCGCCCGCGGAATTCTTGAGGAAGCCCGCGGGCCGGATCTCGTCGCGGTGCTGCGAGCCCTGCTGCTCCACCACGGCAAAGCCGTCGCCGAGTTCCACGCCCTTCACCGCATTGATGCCCATCATGGCGTGGGCGATGGCGGCATCGAGCTTGTCGAACACCGGCTCGCCCAGGCCGGCGGGTACGCCGGTGGCGATTACGTTGATGCGCGCGCCGATGGAGTCGCCCTGTGCGCGCAGCGCATCCATGTAGGCCTCGAGCTCGGGCACGCGGCCCGGCTCGGCGCAGAAGAACGGGTTGTCGTCGATCGCGTCCGGATCGGTGTAGCCGAGGCGGATCGGGCCGAGCTGGGCCAGCCAGGCACGGATCTCCACGCCGAGGCGCTCGCACAGGTACTTGCGGGCGATGGCGCCGGCGGCCACGCGCATCACCGTCTCGCGGGCGGAGGAACGGCCGCCGCCGCGATAGTCGCGGATGCCGTACTTCTGCTCGTAGCTGTAGTCCGCATGGCCGGGGCGGAACATGTCCTTGATCTTGCTGTAGTCCTTCGAGCGCTGGTCGACGTTCTCCACCAGCAGGCCAATGGGCGTGCCAGTGGTGACGCCCTCGAACACGCCCGAGAGGATGCGCACTCGATCCGGCTCCTTGCGTTGCGTGGTGAAGCGCGAGCGGCCGGGGCGGCGCCGCTCCAGGTCCTGCTGGATGTCCTCCTCGGCGAGCACCAGGCCCGGCGGGCAGCCGTCGACGATGCAGCCGAGTGCGGGCCCATGGCTTTCGCCGAAGGTGGTGACGCTGAACGCCCTGCCGATGCTGTTGCCTGACATGCTGCCGATCCCGATGAAACGCTAATGCCCGGGGGCCGTCGCTCCCGGGGCGCCATTGTCCTCCGGCAGGTCGCCAGCCGCCACCAGGGCGATGCCGTCCCCGCCACGCTCGAACTCCGGCCAGACGAAGGCCAGCTGCGGGAATGCCCGCTCCAGTGCCGCCATCCCCGCCCCCACCTCCACCGCCAGCCAGCCACCGGGTCGCAGGTGGGCTGGCGCGCCGGCGATGATGCGCCGCACGAGGTCGAGGCCGTCGGCGCCGCCGCCGGCCAGGGCCGAGCGCGGCTCCCAGGCCAGCTCCGGCGGCATGGCCTGGAGGTCGGATTCCGGCACATAGGGTGGATTGGACAGGATGAGGTCGAAGCGATCCTCGACGCCGTCGTAGAGGTCTGCCTGCAGCAGTCGCAGACGCGCGCCCACGCCATGGCGTGCCACGTTGGCCGCCGCCACGGCCAGGGCATCGGCGGAAATGTCGGTCGCCAGCACCTCGGCCCCGGGAAACGCCAGAGCGCAGGCGATGGCGATGCAACCGCTGCCGGTGCCGATCTCGAGGATGCGCGGCGCAGGCCCGGGATCCGCCCAGGGCGCGAACCGCGCCTCGACCAGTTCCGCGAACGGCGAGCGCGGAATCAGCACGCGCTGGTCCACGTGGAATGGCAACCCGCAGAACCAGGCCTCTCCCAGCAGGTAGGCAGCCGGGATGCGCTCGGCGGCGCGCCGCTGCAGCAGCGCCTCGCAACGCGCCTGTGCGGCGGCCGTGACCGGCTGCTGGCCGGCGCCGGGATCGCCGTGGTCGAGGCCCAGCTCGTGCCAGATGATCATGGCCGCCTCGTCCCGGAAATCGGCAGTGCCCTGCAGGCATTGCACGCCGGCACGCTGCAGCGCGCGTGCCCCGCGCGCCAGCAGCTGGTCCACGGTGATTTCCGCAGCGGGCTTGCGCGGCATGTTGCTCATGGTCTCGCCTGTGGTCCCGGGCCCAGCGCCGGGCGCCGGGGGCGGCGCAGCGCCTGTGTAGAATGGCTGCCTCCCAGTGTAACGCGGCCTTGCGAGCGAGCCTGCCCGAGCGTGTCCAGCCCAGTGCGCGAATCGTTGTTCATGGCCCTGCAGTACGTGCTGCCGGCGCGGCTGCTGGCCTGGCTGGTTTACCGCGCCACGCGCAGCCAGCAGCCCTGGTTCAAGGACCTGCTGATCCGCGGCTTCGTACGCCTCTACGCGGTGGACACCAGCGATGCCGATGCCCCGGTCCCGTCCGGCTACGCGAGCTTCAATGCGTTCTTCACGCGCGCGCTGCGCCCCGGTGCGCGCCCGCCGGATGCCGACCCGCAGGCGGTGCTCAGCCCTGCGGACGGCACGATCCAGCAGATCGGCGTCCTGCGCGGCGACGAGATCCTGCAGGTCAAGGGCCAGTACTACAGCAGCACCGAACTGCTCGGCGGCGACGCCGGGCGCGCCGAGCGCTACCACGACGGCTGCTTCGTCACCATCTACCTGGCTCCCTGGAACTACCATCGGGTGCACATGCCGTTCGGCGGTCGCGTCGAGCGCATGAGCCATGTGCCCGGCGAACTCTGGTCGGTCAATGCCACGACCGCGGCCCGCGTGCCCCGGCTGTTCGCCCGCAACGAGCGCCTCGTCTGCCACTGCAGCGCGCCCTGGGGGCCATTCGCCGTGGTGCTGGTGGGCGCACTCAACGTCGGCAGCGTCTCCACGTCATGGGCCGGCGAGGTCCTGCCCCGCCCCGGCAGTGGCAGCCACTGGGACTACCCGCCGGAAGTCGCCGCCACGCGGCTCGGGCGTGGCGCTACGCTCGGCCAGTTCAACATGGGCTCCACCGTGGTGTTGCTGCTGCCGCCCGGAGTCGCGCGGTGGCGCCCGGGCCTTGCCGCCGGCGACCGCGTCCGGGTCGGCGAGTCCCTGGGGCGACTGCTGGCGCCCCCCGCGCCATGAGCCGGTCATGAGCCGCTACGCCGCCGCATGGCGCCCGACGGCGAGCCTGGAAACGCTGCGGCGCCGGGCCGTGGCCCTGGCCACCGTGCGTGAATTCTTCGGCATCCGCGGCGTGCTGGAAGTCGAAACCCCGCTGCTGGTCCGCCATCCGGTCAGCGATCCGCAGCTCGCCAACCTGCCGAGCGCGCTCAGCGTACGCCCCGGCCTGCCCTGCTACCTGCACACCTCGCCCGAATACCACATGAAGCGCCTGCTCGCCGCCGGCGCACCCGATATCTACCAGCTCGGCAAGGTGTTCCGCGATGGCGAACTCGGGGCGCGACACCGGCCCGAATTCACGCTGGTCGAGTGGTACCGGCACGGCCAGGACCTGGACGCCTGCATGGCGGAAACCTGCGATCTCGTCGCCACGGTCGCCGCCCGGCTCGACCGCAACCTGCCGCCGCCGCTGCATGCCAGCTACCGCGAGCTGTTCATCGAGCACGCCGGTTTCGATCCGCTCGTGGCCGAGCTGGGCGAGATCCGCACCTGGGCTGCCGCCCTGCTGCCCGGGAGCCTGTCGCCCGGCCTGGTCGCGAGCCTTGGCGAGCGCCGCCAGGCCTGGCTGGACCTGGTGCTGGTGCAGGTGGTGGAGCCAGCCCTGCGCGGCGCCGGGCTGGTGGTGGTGAGCCAGTATCCGGCGACCCAGGCCGCACTCGCGCGCCTGCATCCGGACGATCCACGCGTTGCCGAGCGCTTCGAGGTGTATCTCGACGGGCTGGAGCTGGCCAACGGTTACCACGAACTGGCGGATGCCGGCGAACAGCGGCGGCGCTTCGCGGCCGACCGTGCCGAACGGCGCGCGCTGGGACTGCCCGATACGGAGCCCGACGAGGCGTTGCTCGCGGCCCTGGAAGCGGGCCTGCCCGACTGCTGTGGCGTGGCCCTGGGCTTCGACCGGCTGCTGATGGCCTGCCTCGGGCTGCAGGACATCGCCGCGGTGCTGGCCTTCTCCGCCCCGGAGGACGCCTGAGGCCGCGGGCGGTACTCAACGCACGCGGGAGATGTATTCCCTGGTGCGCGTGTCGACCTTGATGACCTCGCCTTCGTTGATGAACAGCGGCACCTTGACGACGGCGCCGGTCTCCAGCGTCGCCGGCTTCATGCCACCGGTGGCCGTATCGCCGCGGATACCCGGGTCGGTCTGCACGATCTTCAGCTCGACATGGGCCGGCGGTTCCACCACCAGCGGCTGGCCGTTCCACAGCGTGATGTTGCAGAGCATCTGTTCCTTGAGCCAGGACCGGGCTTCACCCACCGCCGCACTGCCCGCGCCATGCTGCTCGAAGGACTCCGGCTCCATGAAGTACCAGATGTCGCCATCGTTGTAGAGATACTGCATGGGCGTGGTCATGACGTCGGCCGCCTCGGCGGTGTCGCCCGACTTGAAGGTCTTCTCCACCGTGCGCCCGGTCTTCAGGTTGCGCACGCGGACGCGGTTGAAGGCCTGGCCCTTGCCGGGCTTGACGTACTCGTTCTCGAGGATCACGTAGGGATCCCCGTCGAGCAGGATCTTGACGCCGGACTTGAACTCGTTGGTGCTGTAACTGGCCATGGTGTGCTGCGACAAGGCGCGGGATTGTTCCGTACAATCGCCCGGCAGCCCCGCTGATGCGCCGCCCGGACGGTCGAGCCCCTGCGGGGCGGCGCCATTCTATAGATTTTGACCTGCCTCTGCCCGACATCCGCCGTGAGCACCGCAAGCCCCACCACGGTCCTGGCCGCCGCCTCCGCATGGCAGCGCGAACTCGCGCACGCCATCACCAGCCCGGGGGAGCTGGCCACGGCACTAGGCCTGCCGGCCGCGAGCCTCGATGGCGCCGCGGACGCCAGCACCCGCTTCGCGCTGCGCGTGCCGCGGGGCTTCGTCGCACGCATGCGCCCGGGCGACCCGCGCGACCCCCTGCTGCTGCAGGTCCTGCCGCTGGCGCAGGAGCTGGCGCCGGTTGCCGGCTACGGCGCCGATCCGCTGCAGGAGCTCGGGCAGATGCAGCCGCCGGGGCTGCTGCAGAAGTACCGCGGCCGCGCGCTGCTGGTCGCCAGCGGCGCCTGCGCCATCAACTGCCGCTACTGCTTCCGGCGCGAGTTCCCCTACGCCGAGGCCAGTGTCACGCCGGGAACACTCGCTCCCGTGCTGCAGGCCCTGGCGGCCGATGCCGGCATCGAGGAAGTCATCCTCAGCGGCGGGGATCCGCTGGCGCTGAGCGACCAGCGCCTGGCAACGCTGCTGGGTGCAATCGGCCGCATGCCGCAGGTGAAGCGCATCCGCATCCATACGCGGCTGCCGGTGGTGCTCCCGGAGCGCGTCGATGCGGGGCTGCTCGGTGCACTGGGGCAGGCGTCGCAGCCGCTGGTGGTGGTGCTGCACGCCAACCACGCGAACGAACTCGATGCCAGCGTGGCACGGGCCGCCGCCGACCTGGCAGGGGCCGGCGCCACGCTGCTCAACCAGTCGGTGCTCCTGCGCGGCATCAATGACGAGGCCGGGACGCTGGCGGCGCTCAGCCAGCGGCTGTTCGAACTCGGTGTCCTGCCCTATTACCTGCACCTGCTCGATCCGGTGCGCGGCGCGGCGCATTTCCGCGTCGGCGAGCGCCGCGCGCGCCGCATCCTCGGTGCAGTCGCGGCGCTGCTGCCCGGTTACCTGGTGCCAAGGCTCGCGCGCGAGCGTCCGGGCGCGCCAGCCAAGGAAATCCTCGCGCCGACGCTACATAATCGCCGGCAGGTCACATAACCAGACACGGGTCACATAATCCGCGCGGAGCGGCCTGCAGAATCCCTGCCCATATCCGTGTTGTGCCGTGGGATGCGTGTCTTGCGCGACGCCGTAGGTGTGCCTCTGATCGTCGTCAGCCGCCATGACGACAACCTTGCTGCCATCAATACCGTGCTGCGCGAGGCCGGGCATGCAGTGCACTGCACTCGCGTGGACGAGCCTGCCGCGCTGGAGGAGGCGGTCGCCGAGCAGCAGCCCGAACTGGTGCTGATCTTCGCCGACGAGCCCGACCTCGACCTCACCGGCCTCTCCGGCGCCATCTTCCGGCGCAATCCGCCGATACCCGTGATAATCGTGCGCCAGCAGGTCAGCGAGCGCGCCATCGCCGAGGCCATCGCCGCCGGCGCGCGCGACGTGGTGTCGCTGGCCTTCCGCGGCCGCCTGCAGGCCGTGGTGGAACGCGAGCTTCGTGCCCGCCGCCTGCAGTCGGCGCTGGATGGCGTGCTGTCTTCGGCCAGCCAGTACCAGCAGGAGCTGCGCAACCTGATGCAGGGCGCCACGGAGGCCATCGCCGATGTGCAGGAAGGCATCGTCATCGCTGCCAACCCGGCCTGGCTCGGCCTGTTCGGCCTCGACGCGGAGCAGGACCTGCTCGGCCAGCCGTTCATGGACCAGTTCGGCGACAAGGACCTGCCGAGCATCAAGGGTGCCATGCAGGCCTGCCTCAAGGGCAAATGGACCAACGCCAGCCTGCAGGTCACCGGCCAGCGCCGCGACGGCAGCATGCTCGGCCTGGAACTGCGCCTCGAGCAGGTCACCGTGGATGGCGAGGCAGCGGTGCGCGTCATCGTTCCGGCCGAGCGCCCGGCCACCGGTCCCGCCGAGGACCTGGTCGAGCAGGCGCTGTGCAAGGATCCCTCCACCGGCTTCCTGCTGCGCCACCACTTCCTGGAACAGGTCGAGGACCGGCTGCGTTCGCCGGTGGCGGCGGGCGTGCGGGCCATGGCCTACTTCCGCCCCGACCACTTCTCGCGCGTGCACCGCGACGTCGGCCTGCTCGGCACCGAGGCGCTGATCATGCGCCTTGCCGAGCAGCTGCGCGAAATGCTCCAGCCCAACGACATCTGCGGCCGCTTCGGCGGCACCATCTTCGCGATGCTGCTCGAGCGCGGCACCATGAACGACGTCGAGGCCTGGGCCGAGCAGGTGCGCAAGGCCGTCGCCGGCCGCGTTTTCGAAGTCGACCGCCAGTCCACCAGCCTGACCTGCACCGTCGGGCTCACCGAGATCGGCAGCGAATCCACCTCGCTGGCCGAGATCCTCACAGTGGCCGAGAAGGCCTGCCGCAGCGGCCGCGATGCCGGCGGCAACCGCATCGAACTCTGCGATTCCACCTCGGCCACCCAGAAGGTGCGGCTCAGCGACGCCACCTGGGTGCCGCGCATCCGCGCCGCGCTGATGCAGAACCGCTTCCGCCTGCTGCACCAGCCGATCGCCAGCCTCACCGAGGAGGTGCAGGGGATGTTCGACACGCTGGTGCGCATGGTTGACGAGGATGGCAACCAGGTACTGCCGGGCGAGTTCGTGCCCCCGGCCGAGCGCGCCGGACTGATCAAGAACGTCGACCGCTGGGTCATTGGCGCTTCGCTGTCGTTCTGCGCCACCAAGCAGCCGACGCTGGTGTTCGTGCGCCTGTCGCGGGATTCGGTGCTCGACGAGACGCTGCCGGATTGGCTGCTGGCGCGCCTGCAGAGCCTGAAGGTGCCGGCGCAGCGGCTCTGCTTCCAGGTCAGCGAGGAAGTCGCCGGCGCGCACCTCAAGCAGACCCGGGACCTGTCGACCCGGCTGGCCGCGGGTGGTTTCCTGTTCGCCGTGGACCATATCGGCACCGGCCGCGACTCGGCCCAGCTGCTGCACCACATTCCGATGCAGTTCATGAAGATCGACGGCAGCCTGATGCAGGGCCTCAACCGCGATCCAGACCAGCAGCGCCGCGTCACCCAGCTGTCCCAGGTGGCGAAGAAGCTCGGCATCCGTACCGTTGCCGAACGCGTCGAGGACGCCAAGACCATGGCCGTGCTCTGGCAGCTCGGCATCGCCTACTTCCAGGGCAACTTCGTGCAGACCCGCGGCGTGGTGCTGGAAAGCGCCCCCGGTCACGAGAACCGCGCCACCGGCTGATCGCTCCAGGACGGGTGACGCAGGTCACAGATCCGCGTTCCGGAACCGCAAAACACCACGCCGGCAGCTGAAACGAGACCGGATTCGTTTACGGGCTTATTGACAAATGGTCTCCTGTGCAGCGGAGATCCTGCGAGCAGGCAGGGTCGAAGCAACCTGAGGTTCGGAGCGAGATCCTATGGCCCGCGGGCATCACCGGAGGTCAACCAGCCGGAAAGAGTCGTCGAGGAATGCAGCTGGCGTCCCGGCAGCGGGCCGGCGCGGCCTGGCCGCGGGTGCGCTGGCCATGGGCGGCTTCGCCGTCTCGCTGCTCACTCCGGCGCAGGCGGTCACCCTCGGTGACGTCTCGCTGCAATCCGCACTCGGCCAGCCGCTGAGCGCGCGCATCCCGGTGCAGCTCGGCCCCGGGGAGATGCTCGGCTCCGCCTGCGTCAGCATTCCCACGCCGGCGCGATCCGACCTCAGTGCCCTGCCGCAGCCGCAGGTCACGGTGCCCGAGGCAACTGGTGGCAGCATCAGCCTGCACGTCACCACCACACAGCCGCTTTACGAGCCGATGTACGAGCTGCAGGTGCAGCTGCGCTGCGCCGGCACGCCATTGCTGGTGCGCCAGTACGTGCTCATGCTGGACCTGCCGGGCACGCTGCCGGCAGCCGCCGAGCCGCAGCCGCAGGCAGCGACAACCACCGGCACCACGGTTGACCTGCCAGCCGCTCCCGCTGCCCGCAGCAACCGCGCGCCACGCCCGCGGCCGCAGCTTGCAACCGCTGCGGCGATCCCGTCCGGCGGCCGCTATCGCGTGATGGCCGGTGATACGCTCTCCACCATCGCCGCCCGGGTCGGCGGAGGCCACGGCGTCTGGCGCCTGGCCGATCAGATCTTCGCGGCCAATCCCGCCGCCTTCATCGGCGGCAACCCGGACCTGATCAAGCTCGGTAGCGAGATCGTCATCCCGGTTCCGGGCGCAGTGGCATCGACGCCAGCCGCGCCCGATGCAACCACGGCAGTGGCGTCGGCTGCCGCGCCACCCGCCGTTGCAACGGTTACGGAAAATTCCGCTCCGGAAGCGCCGCAGGCGCCCGTTTCGGCAGCAACGACCAGCACTGACCCGGCGACCACGGCGGAAAGCGACGCGGCCACCGTCGCAGCCAGCCGCACGGAAGCCGAAGCCCCGGTGTTTGCCGACGAGCAGGCCCCGGAGCCGCAGGCAGCGGCCGAATCACCGGTGATGGCCGCTGCGCCGCCAGTGACCGTGCAACGCAACGGCGCACCGCCGTGGCTCGCTGCCCTGATCGGCGTACTGATCGGCGCAGCCGTGAGCCTCGCGTTGCTGCGCGACCGGCTGACCGGCGCACTGGTCGGCCTGCTGAAGCCGCGCCAGCCGGTCATCGAACCCATCGCCGGTGCTGCGGCCGCGGTGCCCGAGCCACGCGCCATGCCCCGCATCAGCCGGCCACTGCCGGCACCCGAGCCGACCATGGTGGTGGAGGAACACCACCACGAGGAGTTCGAACACGACCCCCTGGCCCGGACCGACGATGCCGTTACCGTCGAGCAACCGGCGCGGGTAGAAACGACCGCCGAGATTCCGGCCGCCGACGCCGACCGCGACCTCGCCAGCCTCTTCAGCGAACCGGACCTGCCGCTTTTCGAGGCCGCGGTCGATGCATTGCCCTCGGCCGAGGACCTGGACCTGGACTTGAGCGCGGCCAGCAGCGATGCCACCGTCGACCAGGACATCGGCTGGCTTGGGGACGACACCAGCCTGACGACAGTGCCGCAACCGGTCATCGACGCGGCCGGCAACACCGCCGAAATCGTCGAGAACATGGACCTGCAGACCCTGTCGCAGCACGTGGGTGACGACGCCATCTCGCAGACCCTGCGGGACGCGCTCAACCTGCTGGAAAGCGACTACGAGGACGAACTCACCGCCAGCCAGGTCGTCGACCGCAAGAAGCTGAATCGCCTGCTCGACGAGAGCGATGTCGAGGACACGATGGTGCGCACCGGCACCGACCAGCTGCCCCGTCGGCGCTGAGCCGGTCCCGGCTCAGGCGCTGGCGCGAACCACCCCGAGGCCGTCCACCCCACGCCAGCCACGCGGCAGCACCAGGCCGCGATGGCCCCGCTCGCCGGCGTAATGCGCGAGGTCGGCGGGCTTGAGGGTCATCTGCCGCTGGCCGCTGTGCACCAGCAGGTCATCCGACGGCCCGAGGACGGCCAGCGCCACCAGCCGCTCCTCGCCTGATTTCAGCTTCGCGGCCGGGATGCCCAGGATGCGGTTGCCCTTGCCCCGCGGCAGTTCCGGCAGGTCAGCGGCAGGAAACACCAGCAGGTGCCCGGCCGAACTGACCGCTGCCACGCGTGCCGGGCCGGGGAACTCCCCGGGCGGGGCCGCCGCAGGGATGACGACGTCCCAGCCTTCCTTGAGCCGCAACGCCGCCTTGCCGGCGCGGTTGCGGCCATGCAGCTCCCCGAGCTTCACGAAAAAGCCGTAGCCGGCGCTGCTCGCCACCAGCCAGCGGGCCTCGGGCTCGCCGATCATGGCGCCGCGGAAGCTGGCACCATCCGGCGGATTCAGGCGGCCGGACAGCGGCTCACCCTGGCCGCGCGCCGAAGGCAGTGAATGGGCAGGCAGGCTGTAGGCGCGGCCGGTGGAATCGAGGAACACCGCGAGCTGCGTGCTGCGGCCGCGCACCGCGCAGAGGAAGCCGTCGCCGGTCTTGAAGCTGAGCGCCGCCGGATCGATGTCATGCCCCTTGGCGGCCCGCACCCAGCCCCGCTGCGACAGCACCACCGTCACCGGCTCGGCGGTCACCAGGTCTTCCTCGGCCATGGCCTGCGCCGCGGCGCGCTCCACCAGCACAGTGCGGCGCTCGTCGCCGAATTCGCTGGCGAGCTGCTCGATCTCCCCGCGCACCAGGGCGCGCAGCTTCGCCGGGCTGCGCAGCACCTTGTCCAGCCGCTCGCGCTCCTCCGCCAGCTCCTGCTGCTCGCCGCGGATCTTCATTTCCTCGAGCTTCGCCAAGTAGCGCAGGCGCAGGTTGAGGATCGCCTCGGCCTGGACGTCGCTCAGCCGGAACTTCTTCATCAGCACCGGCTTGGGCTCGTCCTCGCGGCGGATGATGCGGATCACCTCGTCGATGTTGAGGTAGGCGACCAGCAGGCCATCGAGGACGTGCAGCCGCTCCTCGACCCTGTCGAGGCGGAACTTCAGGCGCTTCTTCACCGTCTCCAGCCGGAACCCCAGCCAGTCCGTGAGCAGCGTGCGCAGGTCGCGCACCGCCGGCTTGCCGTCGGTGCCGATGACATTGAGGTTGACGCGCAGCGTGCGCTCGAGGTCGGTGGTGGCGAACAGGTGCAGCATCAGCGCCTCGATATCCACGCGGCCGGAACGCACGCTGATCACCAGGCGCGTGGGCTCTTGCTCGTCGGACTCGTCGCGCAGGTCCTCGACCATCGGCAGTTTCTTCGCGCGCATCTGGCTGGCGATCTGCTCGAGCACCCGGGCGCCGGAGGCCTGGTACGGCAGGCTGTCGATGACGATGTTGCTGTCGTCCTCGATGCTGTAGGTGGCCCGCACCCGCAGCGTGCCGGTGCCCTTCGCGTAGATGGCGACGATCTCCTCGCGGCTGGAGACGATCTCGCCGCCGGTCGGGAAATCCGGTCCCTTGATGCTGCGGGTGAGCTGGCGCACCGAGATGTCCGGGTCGTCGATGAGCTTCAGCAGGCCGGCCGCCACCTCGCGCAGGTTGTGCGGCGGCACGTCGGTGGACATGCCCACGGCGATGCCGGTGGCGCCGTTCAGCAGCAGGTTCGGCAGCCGGGCCGGCAGCAGCGCGGGCTCGCGCAGGGTGCCGTCGAAATTCGGCACCCAGTCCACGGTGCCCTGCTCCAGCTCGGCGAGCAGCACGCTGGCATAGGGCCGCAGCCGCGCCTCGGTGTAGCGCATGGCCGCGAACGACTTCGGATCGTCGGCGGAGCCCCAGTTGCCCTGGCCGTCGATGATCGGGTAGCGGTAGGAGAAGTCCTGGGCCATGTGCACCATGGCCTCGTAGCAGGCGCCGTCGCCATGGGGATGGAACTTGCCGATGACATCGCCGACGGTGCGTGCGGACTTCTTGTGCTTGGAACCGGCGGCGAGGCCCAGTTCGCTCATGGCGTAGATGATGCGGCGCTGCACCGGCTTCAGGCCGTCGGCGATGTGCGGCAGCGCGCGATCGAGGATCACGTACATCGAGTAGTCGAGGTAGGCGCGCTCGGCGAACTCGCGCAGCGGCAGCCGCTCGATGCCCTCGAAATCCAGCTTGTCCTGCTTGCCCATGGCCAGCCCCGCCTCAGACCTGGACCTGGGCCAGGTTGCCCTTGGTTTCGATCCAGTTGCGCCGGTCGCCGGCGCGCTTCTTGGCGAGCAGCATGTCGAGCAGCTGCTCGGCCTGGTCCTGCGCCTCGACCGTCAGCTGCACCAGGCGGCGCGTGTCCGCCGCCATGGTGGTCTCGCGCAGCTGCGCCGGGCTCATTTCCCCCAGCCCCTTGAAGCGCGTGATGCTGACCTTGCCCTTGAGCTTCTCCGCCTCGACGCGGTCGAGCACTCCCTGGCGCTCGTTGTCGTCCAGCGCGTAGAACACCTCGCGGCCGACGTCGATGCGGAACAGCGGCGGCATCGCCACGTAGACGTGGCCGGCGTGCACCAGCTGCGGGAAGTGCCGCAGGAACAGTGCACAGATCAGGGTGGAGATGTGCTGGCCGTCGGAATCCGCATCGGCCAGGATGCAAACCTTGTGGTAGCGCAGGCTGGAGAGATCCGCGCTGCCGGGATCCACGCCGATGGCGAGGCTGATGTTGTGCACCTCCTGCGACGCCAGCAGCTCGGCCTGCTCCACCTCCCAGGCATTGAGGATCTTGCCGCGCAGGGGCAGCACCGCCTGGGTACGCCGGTCACGCGCCTGCTTGGCGGAACCGCCGGCCGAGTCACCCTCGACGAGGAACAGCTCGCAGACTTCGGGGTCATCGCGCGTGCAGTCGGCCAGCTTGCCCGGCAGCGCCGGCCCCGCGACGATCTTCTTGCGCGCCACCACCCTGGTGGCCTTGAGGCGGTTCTGCGCGGCGGCGATGGCCCGCTGGGCGATCTGGTCGCCGGTCTCCGGGTGCTGGTTGAGCCAGAGCGCGAAGGCATCCTTGACGACGCCCGAGACGAAGGCCGTGCACTCGCGCGATGACAGGCGCTCCTTGGTCTGGCCGGAGAACTGCGGATCCTCGAGCTTCACCGAGAGCACGTAGGCCAGGCGGTCCCAGACATCCTCCGGCGCCAGGCGGATACCCCGCGGCACCAGGCTGCGGAACTCGCAGTACTCGCGCAGCGCCTCGGTCAGACCGGTGCGCAGGCCACTGACATGGGTGCCGCCCTGTGCGGTCGGAATCAGGTTCACGTAGGACTCTCCCGGCGGCTGCCCCTCGCCGTCCACCCAGAACAGCGCCCACTGCAGCTCCTCGTGCTGGCCCCTGGCCTCGCCGATGAACGGCTGCGCCGGCAGCGTCGGGGCAGCGCCCACCGACTCCACCAGGTACTGGCCGAGCCCATCGCGATACTCCCACTCGAAGCGCTGCTGGGGATGTTCGACCTCGAAGACGATCTTCAGCCCCGGGCAGAGCACGGCCTTGGCCTGCAGCGCGTGGCGCAGCGGCGGCACGGAGAACTTGTCGGAGTCGAAATACTTCGGGTCCGGCCAGAAGCGGATGGTGGTGCCGGTGTTGGCCTTGCCGACCTTGCCCACGGTCTCGAGCGGGCTGGCGCGGTTGCCGCCGCGGAAACTCATGTTGTACTCGTGGCCGTCGCGGCGCACCCAGACCTCGAGGTTCCTCGACAGCGCGTTGACCACCGAGACGCCCACGCCGTGCAGGCCGCCGGAGAACTGGTAGCTGCGGTTGGAGAATTTCGCCCCGGAGTGCAGCCGGGTCAGGATCAGCTCCACCCCCGGGACCTTCTCCTGCGGATGCACATCCACCGGCATGCCGCGGCCATCATCGGCCACCTGCAGCGAGCCGTCCCTGAACAGCGTGACTTCGATGCGGCTGCAGTGCCCGGCCAGCGCCTCGTCGACGCTGTTGTCGATCACCTCGTGGGCGAGGTGATTCGGCCTCGAGGTGTCGGTGTACATGCCGGGCCGGCGGCGAACCGGATCGAGGCCGCTCAGGACCTCGATTGCGGTGGAGTCGTACTTGCTGCTCATCGTGGGTTCAGGCTCGCGGGTTCAGCTGCGCAGACGTGCGCGATTCCCACGGACCAGAGCGCCAGCAGTCGCTGGCGAAGCCGTGCCGGCCCCATGGGCCACGAACCCCGGCTCTGTGGCAGCCGGAACACCCGGAAAGCGCGCACAACAGGCGCGAATAGTAGTGTGCGCAGCGGGTTGCGGCAAACCCGGGGCGTTGCCCGGAATGCTGGCCAGGGATCCGGCCGATTGTCTGGCCGGCAATCCGGAATCTGGCCAGTGCGGCTCAGTCCAGGTCGGCGACCAGGGACTCGCGCACCACCTCGGGCACCGATTCGATCTGCTCGGTATACGCCGGATGATCGACGCCGGCGGCCAGGCCGGCGCCATCCTTGAGTGCCGCCACCATCGCCGCCGAGAGCTCGAAGCGCAGGAAGTGCACCGAGGAAGTCTTGGTGTCGGTGCTGCGCTCCAGGTCCTCGTCGGCAATCCCGGTGACCGGCGGATGTCCCTCCACGCGCAGCCAGAGCCGGTGCTCGACGCCGACCAGCCGCTCCAGCGCCCGCGCGCGCTCGGCCGGGTCCGGGTACTCGATGAGCAGCGTCGCCTTCCAGTTGCTGCCGTCGGGGATCAGCGGGTTGTAGGTGGCCAGCTCCTCGCTGATGGCATCGGCCTCGAAGATGCGTTCGGCCCGCAGCATCTCCTGCACCTGGTACTGCATCGTCAGGCGGTCCTCGAAGCACAGCGTGAAATGCGGGCCGAGATGCAGCCGGCGATGGCGCTTGTGCTCCATGACCCGCGCGCGGAACTCGTTGCGCAGCCGCGAGTATTCCTCGAGGCCGTAGAGGTCGGTGATGGCGAGCTGGTGCATGGCTTCAGATCCCGTAGGCCCGGCGCAGCAGGGTGAAGGGGTGGGCGTAGTTGTCCTCGGGCAGCTGCCCGGCGATCTGCGCGCCTGCCATCGGGCAGTCGCTGGTGAACGCCACGGCATCGGCATCCTTCACCCGGTTGACCACCGGCGCGGCGATCTTCAGGGAAGCGGCGCGGAAGCGCTGCTTGACGCCGTAGGTGCCATCGTGGCCCGAGCAGCGCTCCACCGACAGCAGTTCCGTGCCCGGTATCCACTCAAGGACCTCCCGGGTCTTCGGCCCGACGTTCTGCACCCGCTGGTGGCAGGGCACGTGGTAGGCGACCTTGCCGAGCGCGGTGCTGAAATCCGTGCGCAGCTTCCCGGCCTTCTGCCGCAGCACCAGGTACTCGAAGGGATCGCGGAAGGCATCGGCCACCAGGCGCACCTCCGCGTCGTCGGGAAACATCAGCGGCAGTTCCTGGCGGAACATCAGCACGCAGGAGGGAATCGGCGCGACGATGTCGTAGCCCTTGCGCACCCAGGCCGCCAGTTCCGGCACATTGACCTCCCTGGCGCGGGCCACCGACTGCAGGTCGCCGAGTTCCAGCCGCGGCATGCCGCAGCAGGTCTCACGGCCGGCGAGCTGCACCTCGATGCCGTTGTGCTCGTAGACGGCCACCAGGTCCTCGCACATCGACGGCAGGTTGCGGTTGCCGTAGCAGGTGGTGAACAGGACCACGCGCCCGCTGGTGCCGCCCGCCTCCCCGGTGGCGGTCGCCGGTGCGGGCCGCTCCTGGCCGAGGCGCCGGCGGGCGGTCTTCGATTCGTAGCGCGGCAGCGGCGCGTCGCGCGCCACGCCGAGCGTCGCCTGCAGGGCCGCGCGGCCGATGGCGGTCGAATTGACGGCATTGACCACTTCGGCGACCACCGGGATGCCCGCCAGGTTGCCGACCGCGTCCGTCGCAGCCAGCACGCGGTCGCGCAGCGGCGCGCCCTCGTCGCGGAAGCGCTTGGCCTTGGCGCGCAGCATCAGGTGCGGGAAATCCACGTTCCACGGGTGCGGTGGCACGTAGGGGCACTTGGTCATGAAGCAGAGGTCGCAGAGATAGCAGTGATCGACGACCTCCCAGTACACCTGCTTCGGTACGCCCTCGAGCTCACCGCTGTCGGTGGCATCGATGGCATCGAACAGCGTCGGGAAGGCATTGCAGAGACTGAAGCAGCGCCGGCAGCCGTGGCAGATCTCGAACACGCGCTCCAGCTCGGCATCGAGCGCGGTGGGGTCGTAGAAGGCCTCGCTCTGCCAGTCGAGCGGGTGGCGCTTTGCAGCCTCGAGGCTGCCCTCGCGATGGGGCTTGTCCGCCATGCATCTCTCCGGCGCCGGGCGCCGGCTCGCGCCCGGCCAGTGCAGGGGAACCCTGCCGGCCGCGGTGCCCGACGGCACCGCGGCCGGGGGATCGGTCAGGGACTCAGCGGCCCAGCGTGTCCAGCGCCTTCTGGAAGCGGTTGGCGTGGGAACGCTCGGCCTTGGCCAGCGTCTCGAACCAGTCGGCGATCTCCCCGAAGCCCTCGTCACGGGCGGCCTTGGCCATGCCCGGGTACATGTCGGTGTATTCGTGGGTCTCGCCGGCGATGGCAGCCTTGAGGTTGGCGCTGGTCTCGCCGATCGGCAGGCCGGTGGCCGGGTCGCCGACGGCCTCGAGGTACTCGAGGTGGCCATGGGCATGGCCGGTCTCGCCCTCGGCGGTGGAACGGAACACCGCGGCGACGTCGTTGTGGCCCTCGACGTCGGCCTTCAGTGCGAAATACAGGTAGCGGCGGTTGGCCTGGGACTCGCCGGAAAACGCGTCCTTCAGGTTCTGCTCGGTCTTGCTTCCCTTGAGCTTCACTGGTCATCTCCTCGACTGGCTGGACTGGCCCATGCGGGCCGGAAAAACTAGAAATTAGAATTGATCCAAATATAGGCAGCCCGGGACCGGGCTGTCAAATCAGGTGGCCCACTATACACGCGGCTGCGCGGCGATTGACCGGTCCGGACCCCTGTGCGAAGTTAGCCGGCGTCTGCAGCAAGACCCGATCGCCATGACGGATTCCCGACGACCCCGCATCGATCTCGAGAAATCCCTCGCCGAACTCGAGGACATCGTCGAGCAGCTGGAAGCCGCGGACCTGCCGCTGGAGAAATCACTGAAGCAGTTCGAGCGCGGCGTGCGCCTCAGCCGCGACTGCCAGGCCGCGCTGCAGGATGCGGAGCAGCGCGTGCAGCTGCTGATGGCCAACGAACTACGCGACCTGGACCCGGAGACCCTGGCCGGGCGCGAGCCGGAATCAGATCCGGAATCAGACCCTGAAGCAGATTCTGGCGACTGAAGCGCGCCGGGAGCCGCGGCTCAGGTGCGGGTGCCGTTGGATCCCTGCAGGCGGCGGATCAGCGAGCGCAGGAACACCTTGTTGAAGCGCAGCTGGCAGTCGGTGGACACCTGCTCCAGCAGCGTGGCGCTGACGCTCAGCACGGTGACGGGCTCTTCGGCGCGGATCGTCGAATTGCGCTTCACGCCGCCCACGTAGCTGCTTTCGCCGAAGCAGTCGCCCTCGCCCAGCACGCCCACCGCCTGGCCGTTCATCTCGACGCGGACACCGCCGGCGACGATGACGTAAAAGCGATCGTCCATCTCCCCCTCGCGGACGATCTCGTCGCCGCCGCTGTACTCGCGCCACTCGCTGGCGCGCAGCAGTTCCCAGATCTCGGAGCCGGAGAAGTCGTGGAAGAAGCTCAGGCGCCGCAGCTGGTCAAAGTGCTCCTGGTTGTCGACCTTGGCGTACTCCTGGCGCAGCTGCTGGTAGATCCGCGTGAGGCGCGCGGCGAGTTCCGCGCCATTGATGCGTGTCGCCGGGGCCTTGGCCAGCACCGCCATCACCGCCTGCTCCAGTTCGTCGGGAATGCCTTCGCGCAGCGTGTGCAGTGGCGGCGGCGTGGCGTAGACGATCTGGTTGAGCAGCCGCGACAGGGTGCTGGCACGGAACGGCCGGAACCCGGTCAGCAGTTCGTACATCACCGCGCCGAGGGAGTAGATGTCGGAGGCCGGCGTGATCTCGGCGGACTCGACCTGTTCCGGCGACATGTAGCTCGGCGAGCCGGCGATGCCCTCGATCCGGGACACGTCCGCATCGCGCAGCAGGGCGATGCCGAAGTCGATGATGCGCACGTCGTTGTCGCGCATCAGCATGATGTTGCTCGGCTTGATGTCGCGGTGGATGACGCCGCGCTTGTGGGCGTACTGCAGCGCACGCGCACACTTGTAGATGGTCTTGACGACATCGTCGACCCGCAGCAGGTTGTCCGGCCGGCAGTAGGCTGCCAGCGTGCGCGCGCCCTGCACGTGTTCCATGACGACGTAGTAGCGCCCGCCCTCCTCGCCCGCGTCGTAGATCGGCAGGATGTTCGGGTGCTGCAGCATCCCGACCATGCGCGCCTCGTTGAAGAACATCTTGCGGGCGATCTTCGCGCGCTCGGGGTCCTCGTCGGTGACGACGTTGTAGACCTTGATGGCGACGTCGCGCTTGAAGAACGGGTCGTGCGACAGATACACCGTGCCGGTGCTGCCGCGGCCGACCTCGTTGACGATGACGTACTTGCCGATGCGCTCCGGCACCGGGCCAGGGTCGGTCCCCGTGGCCGGGGTCGCGGCTGCGGCAGCGGTCTCGGCGTCCGTCAATACAGGTATACGGAGAGTTTCCACAGGCTCGACACAACCGCGGCCGCAAATGCGGCCGCCAACGCGTCATCGAGCATAATTCCCAGCCCCCCGGGGATTCTGTGATCGGCCTCGCGGATCGGCCAGGGCTTCCAGATGTCCATCACGCGGAAGGCCAGGAAGGCCAGCCCGCTCCACAAGGCGGTACGCGGCACCGCGGCCAGGGTGGCCCACATCGCCACCACCTCGTCGAGCACGATCCCCGGGTGATCGTGCACCCCCAGTCGCCGGGCGCTCAGCCCGCAGAGCCAGACACCCAGCACAAAGCCGGCCGCCGCAATCCCCAGGTGCAGTGTGAGGTCCAGTGGCGGCAGCGCCCAGTACAGCAGCACCGCCAGCAACGAGCCCCAGGTCCCCGGTGCCATCGGCAGCAGGCCCACGCCGAGGCCGAAGGGCAGCCAGTGCAGCGGCTGGCGCAGGACTTCGCGTCGCAGGGAATGTCGGGAATCCGGCTGCATGGCGGCGCTAGGCAAAATGTCGGAACGTCTTGTCCCGGAACCGGAACGGTCTGGCGTCGAGTGTCCAGCTCAAACCGGCGCGGCGGCGCACCGTGCCGATGCGCGTCACCGGCAATGCCCAGCGGCGGGTCAGACGCGCGAGTTTCGCCTCCCGGCGCGGCGGCACGGTGAACAGCAGCTCGTAGTCATCGCCGCCGGAGAGCGCCATTTCGCGTGCGGCCTCGACGCCGGCTGCGGCCCGCAGCTGGTGTGACAGCGGCAACCTGCCGACATCGAGGTCGGCACCACAGCTGCTCGCGCGCATGAGCTTGCCGAGGTCATCGTGCAGGCCGTCGGAGACATCCATCATGGCCGAGCTGATGCCTGCGAGCAGCGCGCCTTCGCGCAGCCGCGGCACCGGGTAGAGAAAACGCTGGCGCAGCACGCGACTGCCGCTCCCCCTGGCCAGCAACAACCGGCCAGCCACTGCATCGCCCGGATGACCGCTGACCCAGATGCCATCGCCGGGCCGCGCGCCGCTGCGGGTCACGCCACCTCCCCGGCTCACCTGGCCCTGCACCGTGACCGTGGCACCCTCCGGCCCGCGCACCGTGTCACCGCCGATGAGCACGATGTTCGCGGCCCGCGCCAGGGCGAAGAAGCCGGCGGCGAACTCGCGCAGCCAGGCCGCGCGGGCCCGCGGCAGGCTCAGCGCCAGCGAGGCCCACAGCGGTGTCGCGCCCATGGCGGCGAGGTCGCTGAGATTCACGGCGAGGCAGCGGTGGCCGATGGCCCGCGGCGGCGTGCCGCGCGGGTAATGCACGCCGGCGAAAATCGCATCGGTGGCGGTGACCAGGTCCTGGCCTGGGGGCAGGCGGGTCACGGCGGCATCGTCACCGATGCCGAGGATCACCCCGCGACGCGCCGGCGACGGCCGCGCGAAGTAGCGCTCGATCAGCGTCGCCTCGTCGAGGGCCGGGCGCCGCGCAGCCATGGCTCAGCCGCCCGCAGGCGGGCGCAGCCGGCGCACCATGCCGTCGAGCACCGCGTTGACGTAGCGGAATCCGTCCTGCGCACCGAACTCCTTGGCGAGTTCGATGGCCTCGTCGATGACCACGCGCTCCGGCACATCGGGATGCGCGCGCAGTTCGGTCAGCCCGATCCAGAGCACGGCCCGCTCCACCGGATCGAGCTGGTTCACCGGCCGGTCGGCGGAAGCAGTGATCAGCTCATCGAGCGCCGGCGTGGCGGGGATGATCTCCTCCACCAGCACATTGAAGTAGGCCGCATCGATGCCGCGGAATTCCTTGGTGACGCTGAACTGGGCGATGAGTTCCGCCGCAGCATGCCCGGCGAGCTGGTGCTGGTACAGCGCCTGCAGGACCAGGCGGCGCGCGCCGTGGCGACCACGAGCCATGGGAACCGCCCGTCGGTCAGGGAGCGATCTGCCGCAGCAGGCTCACCATCTCGATGGCGGCCAGCGCGGCATCCGCGCCCTTGTTGCCGTGCTTGACGCCGGAACGCTCCACGGCCTGGTCCACGGTGTCGCAGGTCAGGACCCCGAAGCCGACCGGCAGGTCGAACTCCAGGCTGACGCGGGCCAGCCCCGCGGCGCACTCGCCGCAGACATAGTCGAAGTGCGGGGTCGCGCCGCGGATCACCGCACCCAGCGCCACCAGGCCATCGTACTGCCGGGTGCGCGCCAGCTTCTTCGCGGCCAGCGGCAGTTCGTAGGCCCCCGGCACGCGCACCATGTCGATGGCGGTATCGGGAATGCCGTGGCGCCTGAGGGCGTCCAGCGCACCACGCACCAGGTCCTCGACGATGCGGTCGTTGAAGCGGGCTGCGAGGATGCAGAACTTCGCGTCGCGGACGTTGAGCTGGCCTTCGAGTGTGCGCATGGTGACCTTAAAGAACGTGGTGGCCGGCCTCAGGCCGGATCGTCCACGTACTCTACTACTTCCAGCCCGAAGCCGGAAATCGCGTGCATCTGCTTGGGCGCGCTCAGCACCCGCATGCGGGTCACGCCGAGGTCGCGCAGGATCTGCGCGCCGGTGCCGAAGGTGCGCAGCACCGCGACCCGCTCCCGTCGCGGAGCCTCCGCCGCCTGCGGCTGCGCCAGGGCGCGCACCGCCGCCACCAGCTGGCGCGGCGTCTCCGGGTAGCGCAGCAGCACCACGACCCCGGCGCCCGCGGCGACGATGCGCCGCATGGCCGAGCGCAGCGGCCAGCCAAGCTGCGGACCCTGCACGCCGATGACGTCGCCGAGCGTGTCCTGGACGTGCACGCGCACCAGCGGCACCTGCCCCGCGGAGATGTCGCCATGGACCAGCGCGAGGTGCACGTTGCGGTTGACGTGGTCCTCGTAGGAGTACAGGCGGAACGGCCCCATCTCGGTCTCCACCGGATGCTCGCCGATGCGCTCCACCGACACCTCGTGCTGCAGGCGGAAACGGATCAGGTCGGCGATGCTGCCGATGCGCAGCCCGTGCTGGCGCGCGAACTCCTCGAGCTGCGGCCGGCGCGCCATGGTGCCGTCCTCGTTGAGGATCTCGACGATGACCGCCGCCGGCTCCAGGCCCGCCAGCCGCGCCAGGTCGCAGCCCGCCTCGGTGTGGCCGGCGCGGGTGAGCACGCCGCCCGGCTGCGCCATCAGCGGAAACACGTGCCCGGGCTGGCGCAGGTCCTCGGCGCGGGCCTCGGGCGCCACCGCGACGCGGATGGTGCGGGCGCGGTCATGCGCGGAGATGCCGGTGGTGACACCCTCCGCCGCCTCGATCGACACGGTGAAGTTGGTGGCCTGCTGCTCGTCGGTGCCGTTGACCATCAGCGGCAGGCGCAGCTGCTGGCAGCGGCTGCGGCTCAGCGTCAGGCAGATCAGCCCGCGGCCGAAGCGGGCCATGTAGTTGATGTCCTCCGGGCGCACCTTGGAGGCGGCCATGATCAGGTCGCCCTCGTTTTCGCGGTCCTCGTCGTCGACGATGATGACCATGCGCCCGTCACGGATGTCGGCGATGATGTCGCGGATGTCGCTGAAGACGAAGGGGTTGTCGCGGGGCTGTTCCTGCATGCTCAGTTTCCGTCGGCGACCAGCCGTTCCAGGTAGCGGGCGACGAGGTCGACCTCGATGTTGACCGGGGTGCCGGGCCGATAGCCCGCCATGATAGTGCCCTGCAGGGTGTGGGGCACGAGATTCACCTCGGCCCGGTCGCCGGTGACAGCGTTGACCGTCAGGCTGACGCCGTCCACGCAGAGCGAGCCCTTGCGGGCCACGTAGCGGGCGAGTTCCGCCGGCACCCGCAGCGTCATGCGGGTGGATCGCGCATCCGGCGCCAGCGCCAGCACCTCGCCGATGCCGTCCACGTGCCCGGAAACCAGGTGTCCGCCGAGCGGATCGGCCAGCGTCAGGGCCGGCTCGAGGTTGACGCGGCTGCCCACGGCGAGCCTGCCCAGCGTGGTGAGCGCGAGCGTCTCGCGGGACAGGTCGAAGCGGGCGCTGCCGCCATCCTGCGCGGTCACCGTCAGGCACACGCCATTGACGGCCACGCTGGCGCCGGGCAGCAGGCGCTCCGCGGGCAGGCCGGCGACCTCCACGCGGATCTCGGTGTCGCCGCCGCGCGGCGCCACGGCGCGCACGGTTCCCACGCTCTGCACGATGCCGGTGAACATCAGGAACTCCGTTTCAGGAAGCTGAGCCGCAGGTCGCCGCCGACCTGCCGCGTGCCCGCCAGCACGAACTCATGGCGCTCCGCCATCGTGGCGAGTGGCCGGCTGGCGAACATGCCGCGGCTGTCGGCGCCCAGCACCAGCGGCGCCAGGTACACGACGAGTTCGTCGATCAGGCCGGCATCGAGCAGGGCGCCGTTGAGGCCGGGCCCCGCCTCCACCAGCACCTCGTTGGCCTCGAGTTCGGCGAGCCGGCACAGCACCAGGGCCAGGTCGGGCCGGCCATCGCCGCCGGCCAGGGTTTCGACCTGCGCGCCGGCCGCCTGGAGCGCCGCGGCACGGGCCGGGTCGGGGCGGCTGCAGAAGATGCGGCTGATGCCGGACTGGCGCAGCAGCTGCGCCTGCGGCGGCGTGCGCAAGCCGGAATCGAGCACCACGCGTTCCGGCGGCACGCCCTCCCCCAGATCGGGGCGGCGCGCGGTCAGCGCGGGATCATCGGCCAGCACCGTGCCGATGCCGGTCAGGATGGCGGAGCTGCGCGCGCGCAGCTCGTGGGCATCGCGCCGTGCCGCCTCGCCGCTGATCCAGCGACTCTCGCCACTCGCCAGCGCGGTGCGGCCGTCGAGGCTCACCGCCAGTTTGCTGCGCAGCCAGGGGCGCTGGCGCTCCATGCGGGAGAAGAACCCGCGGTTCAGTGCCCGGGATTCCGCAGCCATCACGCCCGCCAGCACCTCGATCCCGGCGGCACGCAGGGCAGCGGCGCCCTGGCCGGCCACCCTTGGATTCGCGTCGTCAGCGGCGTACACGACCCGGGCAATGCCGGCGGCGACCAGCGCGGCCGTGCAGGGTGGCGTGCGGCCCTGGTGGCAGCAGGGCTCCAGCGTCACGTAGGCCGTGGCGCCGCGCGCCAGCCCGGCAGCCGCCGCGAGCGCCACCGTCTCGGCATGCGGCCCGCCGGTGCGCTGGTGCCAGCCCTCGGCCACCACCGCATCGCCGGCGACGATCACGCAGCCGACCCGCGGGTTCGGCTGTGCGCTGTACAGCCCGCGTCCTGCGAGCTGCAGGGCGCGGGCCATGAAGGCGAAGTCCCGGGCGCTGGCGTTCATTCCTCGTCCGGCAGCAGCGAAAGCTGGTTGCGGCGCTTCTCGGCGTCGCCCATCTCGCGCAACCGATGGATCTCGTCCTGGAAGGCAGTGACGTCCTGGAAGCTGCGGTAGACGGAAGCGAAGCGCACGTAGGCCACCTCGTCCATCCGGCGCAGTTCTTCCATCACCATCTCGCCCACCTGGCGCGAGGCAATCTCGCGCTCACCCATGGTCTGCAGGCCGTGGATGATGCGGGCCAGCGCCGCCTCCACCGCCTCCATGCTCACCGGCCGCTTCTCCAGCGCCCGCACCATGCCGTTGCGCAGCTTGGCCTCGTCGAAGGGCTCACGGGCACCGTCGCGCTTCACCAGCCGGGGCATCACCAGTTCCGCGGTCTCGAAGGTGGTGAAGCGCTCGCCGCACTGCTGGCACTCGCGGCGCCGGCGGATCTGGCGGCCCTCGCCAGCGAGGCGCGAGTCGATGACCTTGGTTTCCTCGTGGCTGCAGAACGGGCAGTGCATGGCCGGCCCCGCGGCTCAGCGCCGGCGCGGGTCGCGCCCCGGCTTCCGGCCGCTCACGGCTGCCTCACCGGTAGACCGGAAACTTCCCGCACAGCTCCAGCACCTCGGAGCGCACGCGGGCACGGCAGCGCTCGTCGCCGATGGCCCCGAGGATGTCGGCGATCCAGCCGGCCACGGTGGCGACCTCGGCCTCACGGAAACCGCGCGTGGTGATGGCGGGAGTGCCGATACGCACCCCGCTGGTCACGAAGGGCGAGCGTGGATCGTTCGGCACCGCGTTCTTGTTGACGGTGATGTTGGCCTGGCCCAGCGCGGCATCGGCGTCCTTGCCGGTGATGTCCTTGTCGATGAGGTCGAGCAGGAACATATGGTTGTCGGTGCCACCGGAAACGATGCGGAAGCCGCGGCCGGCGAGCGCGGCAGCCAGCTGGCGCGCATTGGCCTTGACCTGCCGCTGGTAGGCGCGGAACTCCGGCTGCATCGCTTCCAGCAGCGCCACCGCCTTGGCCGCCACCACGTGCATCAGCGGCCCGCCCTGGATGCCGGGGAACACCAGCGAATTGAGCTTCTTGTTGATCTCCTCGTTGTCGCGCGCGAGGATCAGCCCGCCGCGCGGCCCGCGCAGCGTCTTGTGGGTCGTGGTGGTGGTGACGTCGGCGATCGGCACCGGATTCGGGTACTCGCCCGCCGCCACCAGCCCGGCCACATGGGCCATGTCCACGAAAAACACCGCCCCGACGTCGTCGGCGATCCTGCGGAAGCGCTGCCAGTCGACCACCCGCGAATAGGCGGAGAAGCCGGCGAGGATCATCTTCGGGCGATGCTGCTGCGCCTGGGCCTCGACGGCCGCGTAGTCGATCTCGCCGGTGGCCGGATCGAGGCCGTAGGAGACGATGTTGTACAGCCGGCCGGAGAAATTCACCGGCGAGCCATGGGTCAGGTGGCCACCATGGGCCAGGCTCATGCCGAGCACCGTGTCGCCCGGCTTGAGCAGCGCCATGTACACCGCCGCATTCGCCTGCGAGCCGGAATGCGGCTGCACGTTGGCGAAACCGGCGCCGAAGAGCTGCTTCGCCCGCTCGATGGCCAGCACTTCGGCCTGGTCGACGTACTCGCAGCCCCCGTAGTAGCGCTTGCCGGGGTAGCCCTCGGCGTACTTGTTGGTCAGCACGCTGCCCTGGGCCTCGAGGACCCGCGGGCTGGCATAGTTCTCCGAGGCAATGAGCTCGATATGCTCCTCCTGGCGACGCTCCTCGCCAGCGATCGCCGCCGCCAGTTCCGGGTCGAATCCGGCGATCTCCAGGTCCCTCGTAAACATGCCAGCCTCCGCGCGAATGGGGGCGCAATTGTACGCTGCGCCCCGCCGGCCCGCGACCCGACGCGGACCCCGGGGCGGCCCGCCGCTGGCCATTCTGGCGGCCGCCGCCGATAATCGCCGCCTTTTCCGCGGGCAGCCGAAAATCCAGCCATGAGCCAGTACGTCTTCACCATGAACCGGGTGGGCAAGGTCGTGCCCCCCAAGCGCTTCATCCTCCGCGACATCTCGCTGAGCTTCTTCCCCGGCGCCAAGATCGGTGTGCTGGGCCTCAACGGCTCCGGCAAGTCTACCCTGCTGCGCATCATGGCCGGCGTCGACAAGGAATACGAAGGCGAGGCGCGCCCCCAGCCGGGCATCAGGATCGGCTACCTGCCGCAGGAACCGGAACTCGATCCGGCACGCAGCGTGCGCGAGATCGTCGAGGAAGGCGTCGCCGGGCTGATCGGGCTGGTGCAGCGCTTCAACGCCATCGCCGAGCAGTTCGCCGAGCCCATGGACGATGCGGCCATGAACCGGCTGCTGGAGGAGCAGGCGAAGCTGCAGGACGAGATCGACGCCCAGAATGGCTGGGAGGTGGACCGCACCCTGGAGATCGCGGCCGATGCGCTGCGGCTGCCGGACTGGAGCGCGCGGGTGCAGACCCTCTCCGGCGGCGAACGCCGGCGCGTGGCGCTGTGCCGGCTGCTGCTGTCGAAGCCCGACATGCTGCTGCTCGACGAGCCCACCAACCACCTCGACGCCCAGTCGGTGGCCTGGCTGGAAAAGTTCCTCGAGAACTACCCGGGCACGGTCATCGCCGTGACGCACGACCGCTACTTCCTCGACAACGTCGCCGGCTGGATCCTCGAGCTCGACCGTGGCCACGGCATTCCCTGGAAGGGCAACTATTCCTCCTGGCTGGAGCAGAAGGAGGCGCGCCTCGCCATGGAGGAGAAGCAGGAGGCCGCACGCCAGAAGACCATCAAGGCGGAACTCGAGTGGGTGCGGGCCAACCCCTCGGCGCGGCGCGCCAAGAGCAAGGCGCGCCTGCAGCGCTTCGAGGAGCTGTGCTCGCAGGAATTCCAGCGCCGCCAGGAAACCAACGAGATCTACATCCCGCCCGGCGAGCGCCTCGGCGACCTGGTCATCGAGTTCAACCAGGTACGCAAGGCCTTCGGCGACCGGCTGCTGATCGAGGACTTCAGCGGCGCCATACCGCCGGGTGCCATCGTCGGCGTCATCGGCCCGAACGGTGCCGGCAAGACCACCCTGTTCCGCATGATCACCGGCCAGGAGCAGCCCGACAGCGGCAGCATCCGCATCGGTCCCACGGTGCAGCTGGCCTACGTCGACCAGTCGCGCCAGAGCCTGGACGACAGCAAGACTGTCTGGGAGGAACTCTCGGGCGGGCAGGAACTGATCAAGGTCGGCAGGTACGAGACCTCCTCGCGCAACTACGTCGGCCGCTTCAACTTCAAGGGCACGCAGCAGCAGCAGAAGATCGGCCTGCTTTCCGGCGGCGAGCGCAACCGCGTGCACCTCGCGAAGGTCCTCAAGGCGGGCGCCAACGTGCTGATGCTCGACGAGCCGACCAACGACCTGGACGTGGAGACGCTGCGCGCTCTGGAGGAAGGCCTGCTGGACTTCCCGGGCTGCGCCATCGTGATCTCACACGACCGCTGGTTCCTCGACCGCATCGCCACACACATCCTGGCCTTCGAGGGCGATAGCCAGCTGACGCTGTTTGCGGGAAACTACGCCGAGTACCAGGCTGACCTGCATCGCCGCCTCGGCGACGCTGCCGACCAGCCGCATCGCATCCGCTACAAGCCGCTGCAGCACTGACCCAGCGCGCGGCGACGGAGTCCCGGCCATGAGCATCCCGGCATTCCTCGACAGCCAGAACCGCCTGCACCGCGAGTCGGTGAACGGCGAATGCCCGCATTGCGGCAGCGTCGCGCACTTCTCGCTGATGGCCTGCCCGACCTTTGCGCGCCTGCGTGCCGAGCGGCCGGCGCGCGTCGGCATCGTGCTCGAATGCGATGCCTGCCACATGCCGCTGTTCGTCCGTTACCGGGTGCGCGCCTGGTACGAGGACCGCGTCGAGTTCCATCCGCTGCCGGAGGAAATGGAGCGCCCACCCGAGCGCTTCAGCTACGCGCACCTGCCCGAAGCCGTCGCCAGCACGTTCCGCGAAGCGCTGGCCTGCCATGGCGCCGGGCTGCACCAGGCATTCGCGCTGATGTGCCGCGCCACCATCCAGGCGATGCTCGAGGACCTTGGCGAGCGCAGCCGCCTGAAGATCTTCGACCAGGTGGCCGAGGTGCGCATGCTGGCGGAGATCGACGACACCACCTTCAACGCCATCCGCCGCGTGCTGTTCGAAGGCGAGGCCCCGCTGGGCGAGGCTCCGCCGCCACTGACGCGCCTGCAGGCGGCGGTACTGCTGGAAACCCTCAAGGACCTGCTCTACCAGGCCTATGTGCGCCGCGCCCGCCTGCAGCAGGCACTGCGCCTGCGGCAGTTTCCGGCCGGTGAACCGGCACGCCCGCCGGTCATGCCGGCTGTCCGCAGCGCGGAGCGCTGAAGCGATGGTCGATGATCGACGTCAAGCAGAGACAGGGGCCAATGGCTAGAATGCCGCCATGCCCCGCCCGATTTCCTTCCGTGCCGGCGCAAGCCGGCTCTCTGCACTCGCCCTCTCGGCACTGATCAGCGCCTGCGGCGGCCAGGAGCCGGCTCCCGAGGCGGCCCCGAGCCTCACCGTTACCGCGACCCGGCTGGCCAGCCGTCCACTGGAGCGCACGCTGGTCGCCTCCGGGTCGGTAGCCGCCTGGCAGGAGATGTCGCTGGGTGTCGAACTCAGCGGCGTGCGGGTCACCGCGGTGCTGGTCGAGGTGGGCGACGCCGTGAAGCCCGGCCAGACGCTGCTGCGCCTCGATGCGCGCACCCTCGAAGTTCAGGCACGCCAGGCGGATGCCGCCCTCGACCAGGCGCAGGCCAACCTCGCCCTGGCCCGCGCCGCGAACGCGCGCGGCGACAGCCTGCTCGAACGCAAGCTGATCTCTACCGCCGATGCCGACCAGCTCAAGGCCAACCTCATCAGCGCCGAAGCCAAGCTCACCACGGCCCAGGCCGACCGCGACGCGGCCCGGCTGAAGCTCGGCTTCGCCACCCTGGAAGCGCCACAGGCGGGGGTGATCTCGGCCCGCTCGGTGGAACCCGGCCAGGTGGTTTCCGCCGGCGCGGAACTGCTGCGGCTGATCCGTGATGGCCGCCTGGAATGGCGTGCCGAACTGGCGGAAGGCGACTTCACCCAGATCCAGGCAGGGGCCATCGTGAAACTGGCCGGCCCGGACGGCGCCGAGGTGAGCGGCCGGATCCGCGCGGTATCCCCGGCACTCGATCCACAGACCCGCACCGGGCTGGTCTACGCCGACCTGCCCGAGCCCGGCGCCCTGCGCGCCGGCATGTTCGCCCAGGGCCGCATCCTCCTCGGGACCGTGGCGGCACAGGTGCTGCCGCGGGAAGCCGTGGTGTTCCGTGACGGCCTGCCCTATGTCTTCGTCCTGCAGGGCAACGCTGCGGTGACCAAGGTCACGCAGCAGCGTGTCAGCCTCGGCATCCAGCAGGGCCAGGTGATCGCGATCACCAGCGGCCTCGGGGCCGAGGACCGCGTGGTCGCACGCGGCGCGGGTTTTCTCGGCGACGGCGACCTGGTGCGGGTGCTGCCGGCAGAGCCGGCCACGGCGGCGCCGGAGCCGCCACGGTGAACGTCTCACGGTGGGGCATCGCCCACCCGATCCCCGCCGCGCTGGTATTCGTCGTCCTCTGCGTCTTCGGCTTCTGGGGCTGGCGCCAGCTGCCGATCTCGACGCTGCCGGACTTCACTCCGCCGGAGATCGACATCACGGTGACCCTGCCCGGTGCCAGCCCGAGCCAGCTGGAAACCGACGTCACGCGCAAGGTCGAGGATGCCGTCGCGGGCATCGCCAACATCGACAAGCTGCTCTCCACGGTCAACGAGGGCCAGTCGCGCACCCGCATCCTGTTCGAACTCGGCCGGGACATGGACACCGCGCTGGAGGAAGTGCGCGATGCCATCGACCGCGTGCGCAGCGACCTGCCACCGGAGATCGACGAGCCGCAGATCACCCGCCTGACGGTCCTCGGGCCGATCATGCTCACCTATGCCGTGGAGTCCGACCGACTCGCGCTCGACGAGCTGAGCTGGTTCGTCGACGACACGGTGAAGAAGGTCCTGTTCGGCACCCCGGGCGTCGGCACCGTGAGCCGCATCGGTGGCCTCGACCGCGAAGTACGCGTCGACCTGCGCCCCGACATGCTGCAGGCCTTCGGGCTGACCGCCGGCACCGTGTCCATGCAGCTCGCCCGCATTCAGGTCGAGCGGGCCGGCGGCCGCACCACGGTCGGCGGCAGCGAACAGACGGTGCGCACCATCGCCACGGTGCACAGCGCGGCCGAACTCGCCAACTACCCGATCTCGCTGCCCGACGGGCGCTCGGTGCGCCTGTCCACCATCGCCACGGTGGCCGACAGCCATGCCGAACCGCGCGACATGGCGCTGCTGAACGGGCGGCCGGTGGTGGGCTTTGGCATCCAGCGCGCCGTGAAGACCAGCGAGGTGGCGGTGGGCGACGAGGTCCGCCGGCGCATCGCCGAGCTGGCGCGCGAACACCCGGAAGTACGCTTCATCGAAGTGGACTCGGTGGTGGAGGAAGCCCGCAACTCCTACAACGCCTCCATGTCGATGCTGGCCGAAGGCGCGCTGCTGGCCGTGGCGGTGGTGTGGCTGTTCCTGCGCGACCGGCGCGCCACCTGGATCTCGGCGCTGGCACTGCCGCTGTCGGTCATCCCGACCTTCGGCGTCATGCACCTGCTCGGCTTCAGCCTCAACCTGCTGTCGCTGCTGGCAATGGCCGTGGTGATCGGCATCCTGGTGGACGACGCCATCGTCGAGGTCGAGAACATCACCCGCCATCGCGCACTGGGCAAGACGCCGATGCAGGCCGCGGGCGAGGCGGCCGACGAGATCGGCATCGCGGTCATCGCCACCTCCGCCACGCTCGCCGCGGTATTCATCCCGGTGGCCTTCATGCCCGGGCAGATCGGCCTGTTCTTCCGCGAGTTCGGCTGGACCGCAGCCACTGCCGTGCTGTTCTCGCTGCTGGTGGCGCGCCTGCTGACACCGATGCTCGCCGCCTACTTCATGACCCGCAAGCCTGCGCACCCGGCCGAGCCGGCCTGGGTCCGGTTCTACATGCGGCTGGTGGGCCACGCCCTCGACAAACCCTGGCGCACCCTGGCCACCGCCTTCGCCACCTTCGTCGTGGCGCTGGCGCTGGTGCCGCTCATCCCGCGCACCTTCGTGCCACCCAACAACGAATCACGCTCCACGGTGCTGCTGGAACTGCCGCCCGGCTCCACCCTGCAGGACAGCGCCGCGGCCGCCGAGCAGACGCGGCAGCTGCTGGCCGACCTGCCGGAACTGAAGAGCGTGTTCGCGCGCATCGGTTCGGTATCCGGCACCGGCTTCACCACGGCCGGCAGCGGCAACGTGCGCAAGGCGCAGCTCAACCTGCGGTTCCATGACGAGCGCCAGCGCACCATGCAGCAGCTCGAGGTCGAGGTCCGGCGCCGGCTGGAGAAGCTGGCCGGCGTACGGGTGAGCTTTGCGGCGCTGGGACCCGGCGACCGGCTCGAGGTGGTGGTGGTCGGCCGCGACCCGGTGCAGCTCGCCGCGACCGCCCAGAACATCGAAACGGCGATGCGCGGGGTGCGCGGCCTGAGCGGCGTGCAGTCCTCGGCTTCGCTGCTGCAACCGGAGATCGCCATCATCCCGGACCCGGCCCGCGCCGCGGACCTCGGCGTCTCCACAGTGGACATCGCCGAAGCGGCGCGCATCGCCACCACGGGGGATTTCCTCCGCAACCTGCCGAAGCTCAACCTGGCTGAAAGGCAGATCCCGATCCGCGTGCAGGTGGCCGAGGCGGCGCGGGACGATGCCTCGCTGCTCAGCCTGATGCGGGTTCCGGCGCGCGGCGGTGCCGTACCGCTCTCCGCGGTGGCCGAGATCCGCGACAGCAGCGGACCGGCGATCATCGAGCGCTACAACCGCGAGCGCAACGTCAAGATCTCCGGGGAACTCAACGGCAATCCGCTGGGTCCGGTGATGAACGAAGTGCGCAGGCTGCCGGCGGTGCAGAACCTGCCGCCGGGGGTGCGCATCCTCCCGGGCGGCGATGCCGAGGCCTTCGTCGACCTCTTCGTCGGCTTCGCGCTCGCCATGCTGACCGGTGTGCTCAGCGTGTATGTCGTGCTGCTGATGCTGTTCAACAGCCCGTCGATGCCGCTGGTGATCCTGGCCGCGATCCCGCTGTGCGGCGTCGGTGCCTTCGGCGCGCTGCTGCTGACCGGCTATGCGCTGTCGCTGCCCTCGCTGGTCGGCCTGCTGATGCTGACCGGCGTGTCCACCAAGAACTCGATCCTGATCGTGGACTACGCCATCATCGGCGAACGCGCCGGCCTGCCGCGCCGCGAGGCCATCATCGATGCCTGCCACAAGCGGGTACGGCCGGTCATCATGACCACCATCGCCATGGGTGCCGGCATGGTGCCGGTCGCCTTCTCGCTCGCCGCCGATGGCAATTTCCGGGCGCCGCTCGGTATCTCGGTCATCGGCGGCCTGCTGACCTCGACGCTGCTGTCGCTGATCGCCGTGCCGGCGGCCTACTGGCTGGTCGCCGAGTGGGTCACCCGCTTCCGGGCACGCCGCGCCGCACGACGCCAGGCGCGGGAGGCGCGCGGCGCCGTCTAGCCCACCCAGGCCCGGGCATTGCGGAACATGTGCATCCAGGGCCCCTCCTCACCCCAGTCCTGCGGATGCCAGGAATGCTGCATGGTCAGGTGCACGCGCTCGGGGTGCGGCATGAAGATGGTGACGCGGCCATCGGCCGAAGTCAGGCCCGCCACGCCCTGCGGCGAACCGTTGGGGTTTGCCGGATAGGTCGTCGCCGGACGGCCGTGGTTGTCGACGTAGCGGATGGCGACCTGGCCCGCCGCCTCGCAGGCCGGCAGGTCATCCGCCGCGGCGAATTCCGCGCGCCCCTCGCCATGCGAGGTGGCGATCAGCAGGCGGCTGCCGGCCATGCCCTGCAGCAGTACCGAGCGGCTCTCCAGCACCTCGACCAGGCTGAGGCGCGCCTCGAACTGCTCGGAGAGGTTCTGCACGAAGCGCGGCCAGTGGTCCGTGCCCGGGATGATCTCGCGCAGCGAACTGAGCATCTGGCAGCCGTTGCAGACGCCGAGCGTGAAGGCATCGGGTCGCTGGAAGTAAGCCGTGAACGCTTCCCGGGCGCGCGCATTGAACAGGATCGAGCGTGCCCAGCCGCCACCGGCGCCGAGCACGTCGCCAAAGGAGAAGCCGCCACAGATCACCAGACCGCGGAACTCGTCGAGGCTGCGCCGGCCGGCGAGGATGTCCGACATGTGCACGTCGACCGGCGTGAAACCGGCCCGCAGGAAGGCGGCGGCCATTTCCAGCTGGCTGTTGACGCCCTGCTCGCGCAGGATGGCCACACGCGGGCGCCTGCCGCTGGCGATGAACGGCGCGGCCGGATTCTCCGCCATGCTGAAGGTCAGCCGCGGCGACAGACCTGGATCGCCGGCATCGGTCAGGGCGGCGTAGGCCTCCGCCGCCGTGGCCGGGTTGTCGCGCAGGCTCTGCATGCGATAGCTGAGTTCCGACCAGCTGGCATGCAGGGCCTGGCGCTCGAAGTTGAGCAGGGTCGCACCGGCCTGGCGGATGACGATGCGTGCGCCGGTGCCGACGCGGCCGATGCGCTGCGACCAGGCGGCGATGCCGTGTGCCATGAAAGCCGCTTCCACGCGAGCCGCATCCGCGGCGCGCACCTGGATCACCGCACCCGGTTCCTCGGCGAACAGCGCGCCATGCGGACTGGCCCCGGCCGGCAGCTCGACTTCGAGGCCGGCGCGGCCGGCGAAGGCCATCTCGCAGAGCGTGGCAAACAGCCCCCCGTCGGAGCGGTCATGGTAGGCGAGCAGCAGGCCCTCGGCGCGCAGCGCGGTGATGCAGGCGAACAGGCCCGCCAGGCGCTGCGGATCGTCGAGGTCGGGCACTTCCCCGCCAGCGATGCCGAAGACCTGGGCGAGGCAGGAGCCGCCGAGCCGGTTGCGGCCGGCGCCGAGATCGAGCAGGTAGAGCAGTGAACCCGCGTCCTGCGCGAGCTGCGGCGTCAGCGTGGCGTGCACATTGCTCACCGGCGCGAAGGCGGAAACGATGAGCGACACCGGCGCGACCACCGACTTCGGCGCGCCGTGGTCCTTCCAGGCGGTGCGCATGGACAGCGAGTCCTTGCCGACCGGGATGGCGATGCGCAGCTCGCGGCAGAGCGCCGTCGTCGCGCTCACGGCGTCAAAGAGCGCCTCGTCCTCGCCATCGACGGCGCTCGCCGCCATCCAGTTGGCCGACAGCCGCACCTCGTCGAGGCGCGTGACTGAAGCGGCCAGGATGTTGGTCAGCGCCTCGGCGACCGCCATGCGCCCGGAAGCCGGCGGATCGATTACCGCCAGCGGCGTGCGCTCGCCCATCGCCATGGCCTCGCCCGCGATGCCATCGAAACCCAGTGCCGTCACTGCGACGTCGCTCACCGGTACCTGCCAGGGCCCGACCAGCTGGTCGCGGGCCACCAGGCCACCGACCGTGCGATCACCGATGTGGATCAGGAAGGACTTGTCGGCCACGGCCGGGAAACGCAGCAGCCGCTGGCAGGCTTCCGCCAGGTCGAGCTGCGCGAAGCTGGCAGCCGTCCGCGCCCGCGCCTTGCGGGTGACCTTCATGGTGGTGCGCGGCGGCTTGCCGAGCAGCACTTCCAGCGGCATGTCCACCGGCGCCTCGCCCAGCAGCCGGTCGGCGACCGTCAGCTGGCGGCTGTCGTCGGCACTGCCCAGCACCGCGAACGGGCAGCGCTCGCGCTCGCAGGCGGCACGGAACCAGTCGAGGTCTTCCGGCGCGATGGCCAGCACATAGCGTTCCTGCGCCTCGTTGCACCAGATCTCCGCCGGCGACATGCCCGGCTCCGCATTTGGGATCTCGCGCAGTTCCAGCCGCGCACCGCGCCGGCTGTGGTCGACGAGTTCCGGCATGGCATTGGACAGGCCGCCCGCGCCCACATCGTGGATCAGCAGGATGGGGTTGTGGCCGCCGGGCGCCGCGCCCGCGGCCCAGCAGGCCTCGATGACCTGCTGCGCGCGACGCTGCATCTCCGGGTTGCCCCGCTGCACGGACGCGAAGTCCAGGTCCTCGGCGCTGCTGCCGCTGGCCATGGACGAGGCTGCACCGCCGCCCAGCCCGATGAGCATCGCCGGCCCGCCGAGCACCACCAGCAGCGCACCGGGCGGCACCGCGGCCTTGTGCACGTCGTCCTCGCGGATGTTGCCGAGTCCGCCGGCGATCATGATGGGCTTGTGGTAGCCCCAGGCGCGCCCCGGCTCACCGGCCACCGGTTGCTCGAAACTGCGGAAGTAGCCGGCGATGTTCGGCCGACCGAACTCGTTGTTGAACGCCGCGGCGCCGATTGGCCCGTCGAGCATGATCTGCAACGGTGAAACGATGCGCCGTGGCCGCCCGAGGCCGCCCGCCTCCCAGGGCTGCGTGTATCCGGGCAACCGCAGGTGCGAGACGCTGAAGCCGGCGAGGCCGGCCTTCGGGCGCGCGCCGCGTCCGGTGGCGCCCTCGTCGCGGATCTCGCCGCCGGCGCCGGTGGCCGCGCCGGGAAACGGTGCGATCGCGGTCGGGTGGTTGTGGGTCTCCACCTTCATGAGCGTGTGCACCGGCTCGCGCTGCAGGCGGTACTCACCGCTCGCGGGATCGGCGAGCAGCCGCCCGGCGATGCTGCCGGCCATGACCGCGGCATTGTCGCTGTAGGCGCTGAGCACCCCGGCAGGATTGGCCGCGTGGGTGCTGCGGATCATCGCGAACAGGCTGTCGGGCTGCTCGCTGCCGTCGATCACCCACCTCGCGTTGAAGATCTTGTGCCGGCAGTGCTCGGAATTCGCCTGGGCGAACATCATCAGCTCGGCATCGGTGGGGTCACGGCCCATGGCGGTGAAATGCCCGGCCAGGTAGTCGATTTCATCGGCCGACAGCGCCAGCCCCAGCGACTGGTTGGCGGCCTCCAGCGCCCCGGGACCGTCGGCCAGCAGCGGCACGCGCGTGAGGCGACGCGGTGCCTGCGCGCCAAACAGGTCCGCGGCCTGCACCGGCCGCGGCAGTGCCGATTCCGTCATGCGGTCGTGCACCAGCGGCGCCAACGCACCCACCTCGGCCGCGGTCAACCCACCCTCGGCCAGGAAGGACCAGGCCACGCCCCGCTCGCAGCGGCGTACGGCCTCGAGCCCGCAGCTGCGGGCGATGTCGGTGGCCTTGCTGGACCAGGGTGAAATGGTACCCAGGCGCGGTACCACCCAGAGCCGGGGGCTGGTGACGGCAGGGGCCTGGTGTGTCGGCCCGTAGCGCAACAGCTCGCCGAGGACGGCCGTCTCGGCCGCCGTGAGCGGGCGCGCGACATCGACGTAGTGCAGGTAGCGGGCCTCGAGGCCGCTGATGCGTGGCACCGCCGCGCGCAGGCTGGCGAGCAGGCGCTCGCGCCGAAAGGCGGACAGTGCCGGTGAACCGGCTATCTCCAGCATGGCAGGCACGGGCGGGGCGCTGCGGTTGGCGGGCTAGTCGCCGCCATCATTGCGGCCCGGGGTGTACACCGGCATCGGGAACTGGGCGACGTTGCCACCCTCCGCCCGGGTGATCTTGCTGACACCCTCTTTCTCGACCTCGTCGATGCGCAGCACGGAGTGCATGGGGATGTAGCTGCGGCGCACTCCGGAAAACTCCGACTTGATGCGCTCCTCGGCCGGATCGAGCACCACGGTGCTGCGCTCGCCGAAGACCAGCTTCTCCACTTCGATGAAGCCGAACAGCCCGCCCTGGGTCACCGACCGGGCGTAGATCTCGTAGACCTTGCCCTGGTTGACGAACGATATTCTGTAAAGTCGCCTGGCCGACATGCGGGACACGAGGGGGTTGCTGGCAGTCCTTGCAGGGCAACGCACCCTCCCGGACCGGGCCGGCATTATAGCCCAGCGGCAGGCTCGCGCCGCGGCGCGCCACGGCTGCCCGCGGGGTGACTCCGGCCCGGCAAACTGTGAACTGCCCGGCGGCAACGGCGCTGCCATGGCGCCATGATCCGCCGGCGGAAAACGGATTCGGGCAGTCCCGGGACCCGAGGCTCCGCGTATCCCGGAACCCAACGGCGGGAATGGTCGGCATGGCACTGCGCCTTCGCATCACGAGTCAGCAGAAAGCCCAGCTGGGTGAATCCCAGCTGCGCGAGTTCGTCGCCTGCGGCGGCACCATCGGCCGCGCCGCCGACAATGACTGGGTGCTGCCCGACGAAAAGCGCTTCATCTCCAGCCGCCACGCGCTGATCGACTTCCAGGGCGGCGCCTATTACCTGGTGGACACCAGCCGCAACGGCGTCTACATCAACGGCTCCGACACCGCCGTCGGCCGCGGCCATCCGCAGCGGCTGTTCAACGGCGACCGCCTGCGCCTCGGCGAGTACGAGGTCAGTGTCGAGGTGACGCCGGGCGACGAGCAGGTTGCCGACGATGGCATGCGCGACTCGGTGGTGCGTGCCCAGCTGGTACCGGTGGACGAGTCGATCGAGCTGAAGCTGGTCGACGAGAGCAAGATGCGCGCCTTCGAGTACAACGCGCTGGAGCGTCACCTGAAGCCGGCCGACGACAGCTCGGCTGCCGTGCGCAAGCCCGCAGCAGCCGCCGCGAAGCCGGTACCAGCCAGTACCCCTGCCGCGCCGACCGGCAATGCCGCGGCGGTCGAGTTGTTCTGCAGGGCCGCCGGCCTGAAGCCCGGCGACCTGCACGGCTCGAACCCGGAGGAGGTGCTGGAGACCGCCGGCCTGCTGATGCGCGAGCTGCTCACCGGCCTGGCGGACCTGCTGCAGAACCGCTCGCGGATGAAGGATGCACTGCGCCTGCCGCAGACCATCATCCGCCCCTCGCAGAACAACCCGCTGAAGTTCTCCCCCGGCGTGGCCGACGCGCTGCGCTACCTGCTTGGCGAGCCCGGCCAGTCCTACCTGCCGCCGGATCGCGCGGTGCAGGCCGCCTTCCTCGATGTGAAGAGTCACCAGCAGGCGCTGTTCAAGGCGATGATCCACGCGGTGCGCGACTTCAGCGAGCGCCTGGATCCAGAGGAGCTGCGCAGCCGCTTCGACCGCGGCCTGAAGCGCTCGCCGCTGCTCGCTGGCGCCAACAAGCTCAAGTACTGGGAACTGTACGAGGAAAGCTACGCCACCCTCACGCACCAGGAAGAAGGCGCGCCGATGCCGGCCATCGTCATCGAGGAACTGACCCGCGCCTACGAGCAGGAGATCGAAGCCCTGCAGCAAGGGGCCACCCGGCCCATCGGCACCCGCCCCGCAAGAGCCTCCTGAGACACCCCCGCCCGAAGCGGCGCCGCCACGGCGGCGCATCCGTACTGTCCGCAACGACCTGCGGTTGATTCTCACTTACAATGCCGGCATGACGCTCGATGAGCTGAAGCCCGGCCAGAAGGCCACCATCCTCCGCATCGAGGGCGACGGCCCCCTGGTGCAGCGCCTGATGGCGCTGGGCCTGCTGGAAGGTTCCGACGTTTCCATGACCCGGCGCGCCCTGGGCGGCGATCCCGTCGAGGTCCAGGTGATGGGCTACGCCCTGTCGCTGCGACGCGAGGAAGCCCGGCGCGTCGAAGTACAGGTGATTTCGTGAGTGCCCCGGCCGCCAGCACCCCGCCGGCGCCAGCCCCCGTCACCCATACTGCGCCGATCATCGCCGTCATCGGCAACCCGAACACGGGCAAGAGCACGCTGTTCAACGCCCTGACCGGGCTCAAGCAGAAGACCGCCAACTACCCCGGTGTCACGGTCGAGCGGCACACCGGCTCGATCACCCTCGAGGGCCGCGAAGTCTGCCTGGTGGACCTGCCGGGTACCTACTCGCTCGCCGCCCAGTCGCCCGACGAGGTCGTCGCCATCGACGTGCTGCTCGGCCATGTCGAGGACCTGGCCCGGCCACGCGCGATCCTCATCGTGGCGGACGCCACCAACCTCCGGCGCAACCTGTTCCTCGCCACCCAGCTGGCGGAACTCGGCCTGCCGCTGGTGCTGGCGCTGAACATGCTGGACGTGGCAGCGGAGAATGGCGTGCAGCTGGATCCGCAGCGCCTCGCCGCCAGGCTCGATGCCACGGTGGTGCCGGTGGTGGCCACCAGCGGCCAGGGCCTGCCGGAGTTGCGCGCCGCGCTGGCCGAGGCGGTACGCAAGCCGCCGCGCCCGCGCCTGGTGGTGCTGCCCGAGGTGCACCAGGCGGCAGTGGCGCTTGCCGCTCGAGTGGCGGCAGCCGGCCACAGCCTCGACGCCTACGAAGTCGAGCGTGCACTCATCGACGCGCATGGCGTCGCGGAGCGGCGCTTCGAATATGCCACCAGCCCGGAGCTGATGGCGGAACTGGCGGACCTGCGCATGCGGCTGAGCGCCGGCAGTTCGCTCGCGGCCATCGAGGCCAAGGCGCGCTACCAGCTCATCGACGGCATCATCCGCGAGGTCGAGGTCCGGGCCCCGCCGAAGGTGACGCTGCGCGAGCACCTGGACCGCATCACGAACCAGCCGGTGGTCGGTTCGGTGCTGTTCGTGCTGGTGATGGCCACGGTGTTCCAGGCGGTGTTCTCCTGGGCCACGCCTCTCATGGACCTGATCGAGGCAGTCACCGCCTGGGCGAGCGAAACGGTACGGGCCGCGCTGCCGCCCGGCGCGCTTTCCAGCCTGCTGGTGGACGGTGCCATCGCCGGCGTGGGCAGCGTGGTGGTGTTCCTGCCGCAGATCCTCATCCTCTTCGCCTTCATCATCCTGCTGGAGGACACCGGCTACATGCCGCGGGTGGCATTCCTCATCGACCGCCTCATGCGCCTCTGCGGGCTGTCGGGCAAGTCCTTCATCCCGATGCTGTCGAGCTTTGCCTGCGCCGTGCCGGGCATCATGGCCACGCGCGTCATTCCCGAGCGGCGCGACCGCCTGGCCACCATCCTCGCCGCGCCGTTCATGACCTGCTCGGCGCGCCTGCCGGTGTATGCACTGCTCATCGGCGCCTTCGTCCCCGACCAGCGCTACTTCGGCGGGTTGGTGAACCTGCAGGGCCTGGTACTGCTCGGCCTGTACCTGCTCGGCATCTTCGCCGGGATCGGCACCGCACTGCTGATGAAGCGCACCGCGTTGCGCGGACCCACTCCCACCTTCCTCATCGAGCTGCCGCCCTACCGGCTGCCGAACTGGCGCTCCGTGGCGCTGCGGCTGCTGGAACGCGGGCGCATCTTCCTGGTGCGCGCCGGTACCGTGATCTTCTTCGTGGCGGTGATGGTCTGGGCGCTCGCCTATTTCCCGAAGGATGCCGGCATTACCCAGCGTTTCGACGCGGCACGTGCCACGACCATGGCGACCCTGCCGGAGGGGGAGGAACGCGAGGCGGCGCTGCGCGGCATCCGCAACCAGGAAATCGCTGCCAACATGGAAGCCAGCTACCTGGGCCGCATCGGAAAATTCGTCGCGCCCGCCTTCGCGCCACTCGGCTGGGACTGGAAGGTATCGGCAGCGGTGATCGCCGGATTCCCGGCCCGCGAGGTGGTGGTGGCGATCCTCGGCACCATCTATGCGGTGGGTGATGATGTCGAAGAGGCTGGCGAAGATGCCCTGGTCGAGCGCCTGCGCGATGCCACCTGGCCCGATGGTCGTGCGGTGTACACCCTGCCGATGGTGCTGGGCCTGCTGGTGTTCTACGCCTTCTGCCTGCAGTGCGCGGCCACCATCGCCATGATCCGCCGCGAGACCAACGGCTGGGGCTGGCCGGCCTTCGCCTGGGCCTACATGACGGGACTGGCCTACCTGGGTGCCATGCTGGTGTACCAGCTCGGGTCATGAGCAACCTCGACACACAGGACCTGATCGCGCTCGGCATCGTTGCCGTCGTGGTCGCGCTCGCCCTGTGGCGGCGCATCCGCCTGCAGCGCGAGCGGCGCCGCAACCCCTGCGCGGGCTGCGAGACCACGAAGGTCACGCCCGCCGAGACCGCGGTGCGCTTCTACCGACGTGCACCGGGCAGCCCGGACGGCAACAGAAAACAGTCCTGACCCGGCGTCATGGCCGGGCGCGGCCGCCCTCATCCACCCGATAGACAGGGGCCGGACCCTCGCCGGGCCCGGCCCCCGCCGTATAGATGCCGAACAATGTACCGCGTCAGTCGCAGAAGTTCGGGTCGCCCGGATCCAGGCTGTCGATCCAGGCGCCGATGGCGTCGCGCTCCGACTGCGCCAGCAGACCGCCGATGGGTGGCATCGGCCTGGCCACATCATTGATCCGCTGCCACAGCACGCTGGTCTCCTTGACACCCGGGGTCACCACCGGCCCGCGGAAGCTGCCGGCGCGCAGGTTGTCGCAGGTGGTGACACTGAGGCGTGCCGAAGCGCCGTGGCAACCGGTGCAGGTGCGGTTGAACACCGGCTGCACGTCACAGGCGTAGCTGACCGGTCCGCCCGCGGAGGTCACCGACACCGCCACCGTGGCCGAAGTCACGGCACCACGGTTGTCCACTACCTCCACCGACGCCGTGTAGTTGCCATCGCAGGAGTAGGTATGGCTTGGCGACGCCTCGGTGCTGGTGTTGCCGTCACCGAAATTCCACAGGATGTTGTTGATCGTGCCATCGGGATCCACCGCGTTGGCCGCGAAGGCCACCGGCAGCGGCTCCACGCCCGCGGCCGGGCTGGCGGTCGGCGCGACGGTGGGCGGCAGGTTCGGATGCAGCTTGTCCTCGACGGTGTTGCCGAAGACGCGATTGACGGCCTGGAAACGCGCACGTGCATTGGCGTCACGCACCTGGTTGTTGAGCGCCTGGTCAAACCAGCCGCTCAGCAATCCTGCCCATTGCAGGGCGACCGCATCCGGCTTGCCGTTGCCGACGGCATAGCCGATCAGCGTCAGCCAGGCATGGAGAATCTTGCGGCTGGTCTTGCCGAAACGTAGCGCGGAATTCGGCGTATCGGCGAGCAGGTTGTTCATGCCCTTGAGCTGGGGCGCGAGGCCAGGCGTGTAGACCTCCACCGTACGCAGCAGCACGGCACCGGGCGAGACGAAGCCGCCGGAGATGACCGCACGGCCATCGTCCAGCAGCAGACCGCTGAACTCGTCGCGACCGGTGCTCATGATGCCCGAGAGCTTCCAAGCCCCGGCCACCGGGTCGTACACCTCGGAGGTTGGCTGGAAGATGCTCGGATAGTTCCTGCTGGTGGTGACGCCACCAGCCACCAGCAGCGTGCCATCGAGCAGGCCGAGCGCGCCGATGTCGATGCGCGGCTTGAACATGCGCGGGATCACCGTGAAGCTGCGCGTGTCCGGAGTGTAGATCTCGCTCTCGGCGGTGATCACGCCGCCGGCCGAAGTATGGGTGTCGTTGTAGTAGGACGCGCCCTGCACGATACGCCCGTCACGCAGCTTGCCGGGCAACTGCGCCAGGTGCGAGTAGTTCATCGGCCCGACGGCCGTGAAGCTGTTGTCCGCCGGGTTGAAGATCTCCGCGGTCGTGGTCGGATACAGGGTACCCATACCAGTCGAACCGCCGGTGATCAGCACCGTGCCGTCATCGAGCAGGATGGCGCTGTGCGCCGAGCGCGGCTGCGTCATGTCGCCGATGACCGTGAACATGCCGGTGGCCGGGTCGAAGACCTCGACGGAGGCCAGCGGCATGGAGCTGGTGGTGCTGACACCGTTGCCGCCACCCGAAATGAGTACCTTGCCGTCCGGCAGGAGTGTCGCGGCATGGCTGCGGCGGCCGACGCTCATGGCCCCGGCGGTTTCCGTCCAGGCATTGGTCGCCGGGTCGTAGATCTCGGCGGTGGCCAGTACCACGCCGGTGGCCGCGGTCGAGCCGGTGCGGCCACCGGTGACCAGCACGCGGCCGTCCGCCAGCGTCGTGGCCGTGTGCGACCAGCGCCGGATGGTCATCGGCGCCACCGGTGACACCGAGTTGTCCGCCGGATTGAAGGCATCGACGGAGTTGGTGATCACCGAGGCCGGCGCATTCGCAGCCTGGCCGCCGGTCAACAGCACCCGCCCGTCGTGCAGCTTGGCGGTGCGATGGATGAAGCGCGGCATGGTCATGTTCAGGCCGCGGGTGAAGTCCCCCACCGCGCAGCTCTCCAGGCCCATGCTCTCCAGGACCTCCTGCGATGGCGAGTTCGGGATACCCGCGTGGCAGGAAATGCATGAGGCTGGCGCCCGGCATTCCGCCTGGGCCAGCTCGGCCACTGTCGTCAGCAACAGCGCGGCGAGCAGACCTGCCACCGCATGACTCGTCGAACGGATGCTCCGGCTCATGGTGTCCCCCCCAATGGCGTGGATCCGGCGAATCGTGAATGTCATGTCGTCATGACATCGGGCCTACCGGTTAATGGAGCGGCCCCGGAGCGTCGATAGGTATTTTCCCTTACGGGCCTCTGGGCAAGTACTGAGCTTTTTTCCGCAACCCATTGTTGCAAAAGCGCCCCCATCTCCCGCCGAGATCGTATCAACCACCCCGGCCCAGTCGCTCCGCATATGACGTCAGCGTACTCGCTTCAAGCCTCGTGGGTTCGCTGTCGCGCAGCCTGGCGCGGGCCGCATCGACTGCAGCCTGGCGGGCCTGGTCATCGAGCCGGATGCGGATACCATCGCGCGCTTCATCGAGCGGGCGGACACGGGCCGGAACCTGCTCTTCCGCCCGCAGGACCGCAAAACCACCGGCCACCGCCCCGACCTCCCCGACCGCACCCGGCGCCAGCTGCAACGCCGCCGCCTCCAGGGGAATCGACCCCGGTACATCCTGGATCCAGAACTCGCCGGCCTGCGCAGCGGCGCCCGCCGCGATTCGGGCCTCCTCGAGGCTGGCGCCCCGGCCCAGTGCGGCTCGCGCCCGCTGTGCAGCAGCCTCGTCGGCCGCCAGCACGCGGCTGACCCTGGCGCGTGCGGGCTCGGTGAAATCACTGCGATGGGCAGCGTAATATGCGGCGACCTCCACAGTGGATGCCGGCGGCACCCGGGCCCGCTCCGCGGCCAGCCAGCGGCTCGCCAGCTCGATCTCCCGCTCCCGCGCATCGTTGCCTGATACGCCCTTCCCAAGCCCTGCACGACCTGCGGCGGCCGCCATCAGCCGCTGCTCGACCAGCGACGATACGAGATCCGCGACCGCCGCCTCCGATGCCGTGACTTCGAGCCGGTCGCCCGCCGGCATCGCCGCCAGCGCGGCGTTGGCATCGGCGACCGTGATCACGATCGCGCCCGCGCGGGCCAGCACGGCATCCGGCGGCGGGCCCGGCAGCGCTGCAGCTGACGCCTCGATCGAGGGGTGGTTGGCCGGCAGGGCTGGCGGCGGTGCCTTGCCGCAGGCGGCCAGCAGCAGGCCCAGCGCGGCGACCCGGCAGGCACCAGGAACAGACCCGGCTACCAACCGCAGCCCGTTCCCGGCCGGGAACCCAATCCGGCCATGGTCTTTCAGCATGCGCCGCTCCTTGCCTTCGCTTCCATGATGTCCGACGCCGTCGCTGCTCGCGGGGCCGACAGCAGCGTATCAGCGCGGCGCGCGCCAGCCCGCTGCACGCGCCTCGTCCTCGCTGCAGAACCAGCGTTCACCACTCTCTGGGTTGATCCGGGTGCTGGCATAGGAGCTGCGACCCGGCAGGTGGTAGATGCGGTCGCCCTTGCTGTTGATGTTGCCCTTGATGTCGCAACCGGGCGGGTGCCCGGCGCCGGCGCTGGCGGCTTTCTCCGCCAGCGTACCATCACGGCCCAGCAGCCCCTGCGGCATGGTGATACCCGGTTGCGGGTCCGCCTTCCCGATCGCGGCGATGCAGTCCTGCGCCGTCTCCAGAGCATAGTCCCTGGAGGGCAGCTTCGAGCCGGGCGACGCCCGCTGCCGCGCGCGCCAGATCCAGGGCGGTACCCAGCGTGCGCTCGGCAGTGACCACAGGCCGCGGCGGCCCTTCCGGGCCGCCGCCTCGATCTCGCAGAAGCGTTCATCACCGTCGAGCTGGCCGAGGTAGCGACGGTATGCCCAGGCATGGCCATCGCTGACCATCTGCTCGTTGACATTGAGGCGCCCGACGTAGAGCACGGCGACCAGGCGGTCGTACTGGTCATAGGGCTCGTCGCTGACCGGCTGCACCTCCACCGCAGCCGAAGCCAGCAGCCGCTTCAGCGCCTGCGTCGCCTCGCGGCCACCGGGTGCCCGCGCCTCGGGCGTGTCGATGCCGTAAAGACGGATGCGCTGCGGCCCACTGTCGAGCTGAACATCGAGCGTGTCACCGTCGATGACACGCGTGACCCGGCCATCCATGACCAGGACGCTGTCCGGCACGGATCCATCCACATCCTGTGCCGCGGCCTGGAACGGCAGCTGTGGCCACAGCCAGCCGACACCGGCCAGCAGCGCAATGACGGCGAGTGCGGCCAGCAGTGCCCTCAACTGCCGCTCACCCGGCCGTCGGCCGCTGCGCCCGCCCGGTCATGCCGAGGCCGGAACCGCCTGCGGGGCCCAGTGGTAACGCACCGGCAGCGCGTGATAGCCCTTGAACATCACGCCCGAGCGCGGCACCGGGTCCGCTGCCAGGCCCACGTCAGCCAGCTGTTGTGTCAGCTGGCGGAAGGCGATGCGGCCCTCGAGCCGCGCCAGCGCATGCCCGGCGCAGAGATGGCGGCCGGCGGCGAAGCTCAGGTTGTCGCGGGCATTGGCACGGCCGAGGTCGAGGACATCGGGCTGGTCGTAGTGCCGGGGATCGCGGTTGGCGGCGGCCAGCGACAGCATCAGGAACGTGCCTGCCGCGATCGGCTGACCCTCGACCTCCACGTCCTGCGCTGCCTGCCGGAACAACACGTACAGCGGCGGGTCGTAACGCAGGAACTCCTCCACCGCGTTCTCCGCCAGCGCCGGCTGCGCCTGCAGCTGCCGCCAGCTCGCGGGGTTGCGCATCAGCGCCAGCAGGCCGTTGCCCAGCAGGTGCGTCGTGGTCTCGTGCCCGGCCATAAGCAGCGTGATCGCCGCCCAGACGATCTCCTCCCGCGACAGCTTGTGGTCGCGCTCGTTGCGCAGCAGCAGGCTCAGCAGGTCGTCGCCGAGGTTGCGCTCGCGCAGCCGCAGTACTGCGGTCAGGTAATCGTGGAGCGCGGTGGCACCCGCCGTGGCGCCCTCGAACTCCTCCGGCGTGGCGATGATCTCCAGTCCCGCCAGCATGGCGGCCGAACCCTCGTGCAGCATGATCTCTTCCTCCTGCGGGATACCCAGCAGGTGGCAGATCACGGTGACTGGCAGCGGCAGGGCGAAATCGGCGATGAAGTCGCCCTCGCCGCGCTCGCGCATGCGTGCAATCAGACTGGCGCAGGTCTGCTCGATGAACCCAGCCAGCGCATCGGTGCGCTTGCGCGAGAAGGCCGGCATGATCGCCTGGCGGAAGCGCGTGTGATCCGGCGGGTTCATGCCGATCATGTTGTTGCGCCCGAAATCGCGGAACGGCCCTTCCGGCTTGCGGTTCACCGACCACTCCGTCGGCCGGCGCACTTCATGACTGTTCAGCGCCCAGGACACATCGGCATGGCGGCACAACAGCACGCCGCCATCGGCCAGTGGCGTCACCGGCTGCTCGCGCAGCAGGCGCGCGAACAGCTCCTGGGTGTCATAGCGGAATTCCGGGGCCATGGGATTGATGACGAGGGTCATGGCTGGGCTGCCTCCTGGGTGCCGGATCGGACGGACTCCCCGCCATGGTAGCGCCCAGCGGACCCGGTCGTGCAAGCCGGCTTGCCAACGACGAAACCCACCCAGGCGACGCCGGGTTCAGGGGTGGCTCACGGCCTGAGCTACTTGCCCCCGGAAAATGCACGGCGTCGGCAGCACGGGCGACGGCCCCTCGCCTGCCACCGTCGCGGATCCGCTGCCGCGGTCACGCCGCGCCGGCTGGGTATCCTCCAGCCCAGTGGCCGGCGCTTCCCGGCAGCGGGTCTGCACCCGTGGCGGGTGCCCGGAGCCGCAAGCTACGCGGCGAGCACCCCGGCGCGCCACAGGAAGTCGCCGAAACGCTCACCCTGCTGGCGTTGCTCTGCGTAGCGCGCGAATAGCGGATCGAGTGCCTCGAGGATGGCCGCCTCGTCGATGTTGTCGCGATAGACGATGTTCAACCGCTGTCCGCTGGCATCACCGCCGAGGCGCAGCACATAGCGGCCGGGCGCGCGGCCAACGAGGCCGATCTCGGCGAGATAAGGCCTAGCGCAGCCATTCGGGCAGCCGGTCAGCCGCAGGCTCAGCGGCAGCTCCTCCAGCCCGTGCTTTGCCAGCCGCTCCTCGATGCGCGCGAGGATGGTCGGCAGGTAACGCTCGGCCTCTGCCATCGCCAGCGGGCAGGTCGGGAGCGCGACGCAGGCGAGCGCATCGCGGCGCAGCGGCGTGGCCGCCAGCGCCACGTCGAGCCCGTGAGCGGCAACCAGCTGGTTGATGCGCTCGACTGCCTCGGCAGGCACGTTGGCGATCACGAGGTTCTGGTTCGGCGTGAAGCGGAAATCCCCGGTGTGGATTTCGGCGATGCGCTCGAGGCCGGCGAGCTGGTTTCCGGCAACCCGTCCGGACTCGATGCGCAGGGTCCGGTGCAGCCGGCCATCGACGCCGCGCAACCAGCCGAAGCGGTCGCCCTGGCTGCTGAGGATGAATGGCCTGGGCGGCGCGAGATCCCAACCCAGGCGCGTGGCCAGCTCGCCGCGGAACCAGGCGAGGCCACGGTCGGCGATGGTGTACTTCAGGCGCGCGTGCTTGCGATCCGCGCGATCACCGAAGTCCCGCTGCAGTGTGAGGACCGCCTCGGTGACCTCGGCCAGGCGCTCCGGCCCGAGGAAGCCGATCAGGTCGGCCAGGCGCGGAAAGGTCGCGGACTCACCGTGACTCATGCCCAGCCCGCCACCGGCAACCAGGTTGAAGCCGGCGAGCCGGCCGCCCTCGACGATGGCGATGAAACCGACGTCCTGCGAGAAGACATCGATATCGTTGTGCGGTGGCACGACGATGCCCACCTTGAACTTGCGCGGCAGGTAGGTCGGCCCGTAGAGCGGCTCGGCCTCTGCCGTGCCTGCGACCCTGGCCCCGTCGAGCCAGATCTCGTGGTAGGCGCGGGTGCGCGGCCGCAGGTGCTCGGAAAGCGCACGCGCCAGTTCGTGCACTTGCGCGTGCAGCAGCGATTCCACCGGATTCACGCTGGCCATGACGTTGCGGTTGACATCACCGCAGGCGGCGATCGAATCCACCAGCTCGGCATTCATGGCGGCGATCGTCGCCTTGAGGTCACGCTTGACGATGCCGTGCAGCTGCACCGTCTGGCGCGTGGTCAGGCGCAGGCTGCCGTTGCCGTAGCGGCGCGCAAGACCGGCCAGCGCCAGCCACTGGCGCGGCGTGCACACGCCACCGGGCAGGCGGGTGCGCACCATGAAGCTCCAGGCGGGCTCGAGCTTCTGCCGCGCGCGTTCCTCGCGCAGGTCGCGGTCGTCCTGCTGGTAGCTGCCGTGGAACTTGATGAGCTGCCGGTCGGGCTCGCGCAGACCGCCGGTGGTCGCATCGGCCAGGCTCTCGACCAGCGTGCCGCGCAACAGGCGGCTGGAGCGCTTGATGCCCTCGACCGGGGATTCGCCGCCCATGTCAGTAGACATCCCGCAGGTAGCGGCCATCGGCCGCCAGCCCGGTGAGCCACTCGCCGGCCTGGTCCGCATCCATGCCACCGTGGCTGACCGCGATGTCGAGCAGAGCCGCATGCACATCGGGTGCCATGGACCTGGCATCACCGCAGACATAGAGCGATGCGCCGCCGGCCAGCCAGGCGTAGAGCTCCGCGCCGGCTTCCCGCAGGCGCTGCTGCACGTGGATCTTCTGCGGCTGGTCGCGGGAGAACGCCACGTCCAGCCGGTGCAGCGAGCCCCGGCGCAGGGCGTCCTGCCACTCGACCTGGTAGAGGAAATCCTCGCGCAGCGTGCGGCCGCCGAAGAACAGCCAGTTGCGGCCGCTGGCCCCCGTGGCCTCGCGTTCCTGCAGGAAGCCACGGAATGGCGCCACGCCGGTGCCCGGGCCAACCATGATGATGTCGCGGGCCGCATCGGCGGGCAGCCGGAAGCGTTCGTTGGACTCGATCCAGAGGGCCACTTCGGCCGCCTCGCCCTGGGCTGCAAGGAAGCTCGATGCCGCGCCCGGCGCCAGCACCCGGTCGCGGTCGCTGCCGACCAGCGCCACCGTGAGGTGCACCTCGTCGCCCACCGCCGTCGGGCTCGATGCCGCCGAGTACACGCGGCCGGCCACCGGCCGCAATGCCGCCACCAGCGCCGCCGCATCCCAGCGGGCGGGCCAGCGCTCGAGCACGTCTGCCACCTGCGATCCGGCGATGAGCGCCTCGAGCGGCGCCGGATTGCGGGCATCGAGCAGTTCGCCGAGGTCTGCGCCGCTGCGCTCGGCCACCGCGGCCAGCAGCGGCCTGGCGATGCGCGTGATCTCCCGCTCCTCGCGCAGCCACTGCGCGAGGCTGCGCGTCGTACCCTGCAGCGTGACCGGCTCGCTGCCGGTCAGCCCCGTGGCCTGCAGTACCCTTTCGATGGCGCGCTCGGGATTGCGGTGTACCACGCCGATGGCATCGCCCGGGCGGTACCAGCCGCCGAGGCCGGCCAGCGCGAGCTCGATGTGCCGCACCTCGCGCAGCGACTCGCGGCCGGAGATGCGCTGGTTGACGTACACCTCGGCGGTCACCGGACTGCTGCGACCGGGAGCCGCGGGAGCCGTGCTGCCGACGCTGACCGCAGGCGTCGTGACGGCCGCCTGCCGCTTCAGCCCGTCCGGCACGCGCGCGAGCGCATCCTCGAGCCAGGGGGCGGCGAGGCGCTCGTAATCGACATCGCAGTCCACCCGCGGCAGGAGCCGGCGTGCACCGAGCCGGGCCAGGCGCTCGTCGAGGACACGACCGGCCTCGCAGAACTTCGCGTAGCTCGAATCGCCGAGGGCCAGCACCGCGTACTGCAGCTCCGGGAGCTGCGGCGCACGCCGGCTGGCGAGGAACTCGAACAGCGCGCGTGCCTCCTCGGGAGGCTCGCCGTCACCATGGGTGCTGATGATCACGTGCAGGAGCTTTTCGCCGGCAAGGTCGCGTGGCCGGTATTCGCCAGCCGTCACCAGCCGGGCGCTGATGCCCGCCTGGCGCGCGCTCGCCAGCAGTCGCTCGCCCAGCTTGCGGCCATTGCCGGTATGCGAGGCCGAGAGGATGGTGAGCGTACTGGACGGAGCTGGGGCTGGGGCTGGCACAGGCACCGCCGCCGTGGCCGGTGCCGCGGCCGCGAGTCCCGCCAGGTAGCCCGATGCCCAGGCGAGCTGCTCGCGCCCCAGGCCACTGGCGAACTCGGTGAGGAGCGCCTGCTGGCGTGACGGCAGCGGATGCCCGGCAACTGGCGCGACCTGGTTCATGGGACGCGATGCTAGGGGGCCAGCCGCCGTCGCGGAACGACCGGCCTGTTATGCCCTCATAACCACGGCCACTGCCGGCTCAGGGAGGATGGCGCTCAAGTTCCCGTTCGAAAACCAGGCGGCGCATGTCCGTCATGCGATCGATGTACAGTCGGCCGTCGAGATGATCGAACTCGTGCTGGACGACGGTGGCGGGAAAGCCCCTGAGCTCGAGCTGCCGCGCCTCGCCCTGATCGCTGGTGTAGCGCAGCCGCAGGTGCTGCGGCCGCTCCACCCAACCACGCAGCCCCGGCACCGACAGGCAGCCTTCCCAGTTGCCGGCGGTCTCCGGGCCGAGCACCTCGATCTCGGGATTCACGAACACGGTCAGCGGCATCGCCGCCAGTTCGCCATAGCGGGTCCGACCGCCCCGGAACTCGATCAGCGCCACCCGCAGCGACTCACCCACCTGCGGCGCCGCCAGGCCGATGCCGCCATAGTCGTGCAGCGTGTCCACCATGTCGGCGACGAGGTGGTGAAATGCCGCAGTGCCGATCTCGCCCGGCGCCAGTTCGCGCGCCACCTGCCGCAGCAGCGGATGTCCCATGCGAAGCACGCGCCGGATCGCCATGCCGGCAAGGATAGCGGCTAAGATACGGCGGTGGAAATCGACATCATTCTCAACGAATTCGCCTCGCCGCAGGCCGCGCTGGAGCTGGGCCTGATGGCCGAACGCTACGGCGTGCGCGGCCTGTGGTCTGCGAACTACGCCTGGTCGCGGGACCCCTTCTTCACCCTCTCGCTGCTGGCGGAACGTTCCTCGACGATACGCATGGGCCCGATGGCCATCAGCCCGGCCGAGTTGCATCCGCTGAAGATGGCGAACCTGCTGTTCTCGCTGAACGAACTCTCCCGCGGCCGCGCAATGATCATGGTGGGCGGCGGCGGCGCGGTGCTGCAGGCCATCGGCGGCAAGCGCGAGCGCATGGTGCGGGGCGCGCGCGAGTGCATCGAAATCCTCAAGGGCGCCTCGCCGCAGAAGACGCTCAACTACCAGGGCGAGATCTGGAAGGTCTGGGGCTACCGGCCGACCTGGCATACGGAACCGCCGCCACTGGTCTATTTCGGCTCGAACCATCCGCAGAGCCGCCGCATGGCGGTCCGGCACGCCGATGGCCTCATCACCAGCGACTTCGTCGTGCCGCTGATGAAGACGTTCGTTGCCGATGCCAGGGCCGAGATGCTCGCCGCGGGCCGTGATCCCGCCAGCTTCCGCTTCAGCAACTTCTGGGCCTGGCACATCAAGGCCGATCCCGCGGCCTCCTTCGCCGAGGCGCGGCGCGAGCTGATGCTGCGTGGCTGGCTGCGCGACAAGTACTTCGCGCCGTTCCTCGACCCGGACGAACTCAGGGTCATGCGCGCCCATGAAAAAGACTTCCTCAACGCCTTCCTGCGCGGCAGCGACCGCATCGAGAACGTGCCGGCCGGGCTGGTGGACAAGATGGTCCGCAACATTTCCTTCGCCGGCGGCCTGGACCAGATCGATGCCGCCATCGAGACGCTGCGGGCCTTTGCCGCGGCCGGGCTCACGGAAATCGCCATCCGCGTCCACGACGATCCGGCCACAGCGCTGCAGCTGATTGGCGAGCGCGTCATCCCGGCGCTGCGGGCCTGATGCCGGGCAACCACCTGTTCCAGCCCCTGTTCGCCGGACCGCTCGACATCGTCGGCGACGTCCACGGCGAGCTGGATGCCCTGTGCGAACTGCTCGCCGTGCTCGGCTACCACGCCGATGGCCGGCACCCGGAGGGCCGGCGCCTCGCCTTCATCGGCGACCTCTGCGATCGCGGACCCGAGAGCCCCGCCGTCTTTGCGCTGGTGGCCGGCCTGGTGGAACGTGGCCTGGCACAGTGCCTGCTCGGCAACCACGAACTCAACGTCCTGCGCAATGCACGCAAGGAGGGCAACGGCTGGTTCTTCCCCGAAGACCACGATGCCGAGCAGGGCCGCTTCCGCGATGCGGCCCGCGCCAGTGACGCCGACCGCGCCGCGATCCGCAGCTTCATCACCACGCTGCCGGTGGTACTGGAAAGATCGGATCTGCGCCTGGTGCATGCCGCGTGGGACGATGCAGCCCTTGCCCTGCTGCGTGAATGCCAGGCTGCCACGCTGGCCATCCATGACGCCTACGCCAGGCGCGGCCGTGAAGTTGCCGGGGAAAGCGGCCTCGCGCAACGTGCCGCGGAAGAATGGCGCCTGTACCAGCAGCAACTGACCGACCCGCAGGCCACACCGCCGCTGCTGGAAAACCTCGGCCGGCTCGACTCCCTGGAGCAGATGGCCAATCCGCTGCGGATCGCCACCTCGGGGCCGGAACTGCTGGCAGGGGCGCCATTCTTTGCCGCCGGCAAGTGGCGCATGGTGGACCGTGTCCGCTGGTGGACCAACTACCGGCATGAAGTACCGGTGATCATCGGCCACTACTGGCGCTGGCCTACGCCCGAGTTGCGCGCTGCCTTCACCCGCGGCGAGCACGACCTGTTCGACGGTACCGGTGTCGACCGCTGGCTCGGAGCCAGGCAGAACGTCTACTGCGTGGACTTCGGTGTCGGCGCCCGCTACATGGAACGTGCCCGGGGCAGCACCCGGTTCGCCACCCGCCTCGCTGCCCTACGCTGGCCGGAGCGCGAGGTCATTACGGATGAAGGCGACCGACTGCCGCTGCAGCGACCAGCCTAGGACGCCGCAATCTCGACGCTGGCCGGCACCGTCCCAATGGCTGCGCGCGGCTTCCGCATCATCTGGTCGTCGTCCGGCTGCTCCCTGAGGCCGGGGCAGCCGCGTCCGGCGAGACCAGGCGCCCGGCCTGGTAATCGGCGATGGCCTGCTCGATCTCCTCGCGGCTGTTCATCACGAAGGGACCGTACTGCACCACCGGCTCGCCAATCGGCTTGCCGGCCAGCAGCAGCAATCGCGCACCCGCCGCGCCCGCACGCAGGTCGATGCTGTCGCCATCAGTGAGCAGGCTGGCAGCGCGCACTGGCAATGGCTGGTCCCTGCCCACGACGGCCGCGCCTTCATATAGATAGAGAAAGGCGTGGTGGCCCAGCGGCAGTGGCACCTGCAGCGTCGCACCCGCAGGCAATCGCAGGTCGAAGTACCACGGCTCGGTGGACAGGCCGCCGATGGGCCCGGCATGGCGCAGGCCGTCCTGCTCGAAGGTGCCGGCGATGACCCGCGCCTCGCCGCCACCAACGAGCGGCAGCACCGGGATCCGCGCCGCGGCAATGTCCTGCCAGGCGGCCGGCTTCATCTTTTCCTTCGCGGGCAGGTTGATCCACAGCTGGAAGCCGCGCAGGCGTCCGGACTCCTGCTGCGGCATCTCGGAATGGATGATCCCGCGCGCCGCGGTCATCCACTGGACGTCGCCCGGCCCGAGGTCGCCGCGGTTGCCGAAGCTGTCCTCGTGGCGCATGTGGCCATCGAGCATGTAGGTCACGGTCTCGAAGCCGCGGTGTGGGTGCGAGGGAAAGCCGGCGATGTAGTCACCGGGGTCGTCGGAGAAAAACTCGTCGAGCATCAGGAACGGATCGAAGCGCTGGCCCTGCTGGCTGCCGAGGCTGCGATACAGCCTGACCCCGGCACCATCGGCAGCGGCAACGGCGGGAACCACGGTCTGGATCTGGCGGGAAGTCATGGCAGGTGCCCCCAGGCAAGCTCATCAGGTCAGAATGCCCCCAGAATGACGTGGCAACAAGGGGACGGCCCCAGGTTTCAGCAGCGACGATTTCAGGCAACCCCATGTTCCACGGGGGCTTTGTCGTGCCTGGAATCCCCCGGGAGGGGTATTTGGCGGAGGGAGAGGGATTCGAACCCCCGTGACGTTTCCGTCCCACTGATTTCGAGTCAGGGCCGTTTAGCCGCTCCGGCATCCCTCCGGGGCATGCAGGACGCGGAATTATAGGCGGCTCGCGGCCGGCCGCCAGCCGTTTCGCACCTGGAGGCGGGTGCCCTCAGTTGCCTGGGCTCTGGTCAGCCAGCCGGGCCAGCGCCTGGAAAAACTCCCTGGGACGGCTGATGGCACCGCGGTTACGGGCATTGGGATCCACCGAGCAGCCCGAGGCGGTCGGCGCGTTCTGTTCCACCTCGCTGGCAGTCTCCATGCGATAGAACGTGAACCAGTTCTCCAGCGGCAGGGGCTCGCCCTGGCGCCCACTCTCATAGTAGTGGCGGTAGGCCTGGTAACGGCCAAACACGAGGCGCACCTCGGCCGGATCGAGGTCCCGGGCACGGCACCAGTCATCCCAGCCTGGAGTCCCTGCGCTGTCGGCCGCGGTCATGGCCGGGCATCCCGACAGGAAGGAGACTCATAACTAAGAGGTTTATATAGATTCAATATGTTATTGATAAATATAAACATATACATAATACCCGGTCAGATAATGGTGACCTGTTCCAATGGCCGGGCCAGTGGCGGGCATGGTAACGTCTGCCCCGCGTCTGGGCCAAACCGTCAGGGACGACCCTGCGGATGGAGGTTTCAAGGTTGCTGGCTGCCCGCCTGAAGCTCGGAGCACTGCTGTGTGCGACCCTGGTGCTGGGCACCTGCGCCCACCCGCCCTCGCTGCTGCAGGAGGTCCGGCAGCTCGGTGAACTGCGGGTCATCACGCGCAACGGGCCCAATGCCTACTATGTGGACGGCGATGGCCCGAGCGGCCCCGAATACGAGCTGCTGAAGGGTTTTGCCGACGAACTCGGCGTCCGCCTGCGGCTCATCGTGGTGGAAAACGCCGCCCAGGTCCTGCCCGCGCTGGTCAATGGCCAAGGTCATCTTGCGGCTGCGGGCCTGACCATCAACCGCGACAGCGAGCGGCTGGTGGACTTCGGGCCGGTCTACCAGCAGGTCACCGAGCACCTGGTCTACCGGGACGGCCGCCGCCGGCCCCGCGACCTGCGGCAGCTGCGCGGCAAGCGCCTCGAAGTTCCTTCCGGCACGAGTTATGTCAAGACACTGGTTCGGGCACAGGCGCGGGTACCGGACCTGGTATGGACCGAGAACCCCCACGCCGACCAGAACGAGTTGCTGCATCGGGTCGCCAGCGGTTCGCTGGACTACACCGTGGTGAAGTCCAATGCCTTTGCCGTGTACCGCAGCTACATCCCCGAGATCCGCGTTGCCTTCAACCTCGCCGAGGGCGAGTCGGTAGCCTGGGCCTTCCCCCAGCGTGCGGACTCGAGCCTGCGGCAGGCGGCCGAGCGCTATTTCGCGCGGATCCGCGCCAGCGGCGAACTGGACCGGATCATGGACGCCTACTACGGTCACGTCGCCCGGCCCAACTACGTCGGTACCAGGCATTTCCTGAAGGACGTGCGCTCCAGGCTGCCGCCATACCGCCAGCAGTTCAAGGCGGCTGCGGCCGAGTTCGGCATCGACTGGCGGCTGCTGGCAGCCATCGGCTACCAGGAATCCCGGTGGGATCCCGGGGCCGTCTCCCGCACTGGCGTACGCGGCCTGATGATGCTCACCGAGCAGACCGCGGCCACCTTCGGCGTCGAGGATCGCACCGACGCCGCGCAGAGCATTCGCGGCGGGGCGCGCTACCTGGCGCACATCCTGTCGCGGATCCCGAAGGACGTGGTCGAACCGGATCGCACGGCCTTCGCACTGGCCACCTACAACATGGGCTTCGGCCACCTGCTCGACGCCCGGCGCCTGACCCGCGACGCGGGCGGCAACTGGAACCTCTGGGTGCATGTGCGCCCCACCGTGAAGAAGCTGGCTGACCCGGATTTCGCCGCGCAGTCGCGCCATGGCTTCGCCCGCGGCGGCGAGACCGTCTGGTTCGTGGACAACGTGCAGGCCTACTTCAACGTGCTGGCCTTCATGACCCGCGACGAGGTGCCCCTGCCCGGCTGGATGCAGCAGCGGGCCCCCGCGCCCATCCAGGCCGATGCGGGTCGCAACCCGGCCAAGGCCTCCGGCGACGAGGCCACCTGAGCCGGGCCCACGCCCGGCCGGCAGCCGAACCGCATCAGCGCCGCTCGCGAAAAAAGCCCTGTAGCAGGTCCCGGCACTCCCCGGCCAGCACGCCGCCGCTGACTTCCATGCGGTGATTGAGCGCGGGTGAACGCGCCAGTTCGAACACCGAACCCGCGGCACCAGCCTTGGGATCGACAGCTCCGTAGACCAGGCGCGCGATCCGCGCATGCACCATGGCACCCGTGCACATCGCACAGGGCTCAAGCGTCACGTACAGCGTGCACCCGCCGAGGCGATAGTTGCCGAGGGCCCGGCCCGCGGCACGCAGCGCCTCGATCTCCGCGTGCGCAGTGGGATCGTGTCGCAGGATCGGCTGGTTGTGACCGCTGGCGATGACCTGCCCATCGTTGACGATCACGCAACCGACCGGAACCTCGCCGGCGATGCCAGCCAGCCGCGCCTGCTCCAGCGCGAGCCGCATGAAACGTTCGTCTTCGGCTTCCAACACAAGGTCCCTCGCATTCGTGCCTGCGGCGGGCTCGCCGCGCATCGCAACCGGCCCGGCGGGATCATTCTGGCAGAGCACCACGCGGCAGCACAGCGAACCAGCCGCGATCCATGCCAGCGCCTGCCAAGCACAGCTGACCAGCGACATCGGCCCACGGTATCCTGCAGGCGTCATGACCAGTGATTGCAGCAGCGCTCCCGGCTGGCCTGGTTCCCCGCCACGCTGGACCTCGAGTGCCAAGACCGGCGTCGGGACCTCCCTCTCCAGCACCAGCCACGTCTGGTTCACGATCAGCCACGGCATCCTCAACGAGGTCTATTACCCGCGCCTGGACCTGCCCTGCACGCGTGACCTGGGCCTGGTGGTAACCGACGGGTACGACTACTTCTCGGAGGAGAAGCGTCATGCCCACTCGCAGCTCAGCTACCCGTTCGCCGGCGTGCCATTCTACCGGCTGAGCAATCGCTGCCTGTCGGGCCGCTATCGCATCACCAAGGACATCCTCGCCGACCCGCGCCGCGATTCGGTGTTGCAGCGCATACAGTTCATGCCCCTGCAGGGCCATCTCGCCGACTATCAGCTCTACGTTCTGGCCGCACCGCATCTCGGCAACCGCGGCCAGGGCAACGATGCCTGGATCGGTGACTGCAAGGGCCAGCCGATGCTGTTCGCGCAGCGGGACGGCTTCGCGCTGGCCATTGCCTGCTCGGCACCCTGGCGCAGGCGTTCCGCTGGCTATGTCGGCACGAGCGATGGCTGGCAGGACCTGTCCCGGCACCGGCGCATGGAGTGGCAGTACGCCCGCGCGGAGGACGGCAACGTCGCCCTCACCGGCGAAATCGACCTGCAGGCCTGCAACGGCAGTTTCGTGCTGGCGCTCGGTTTTGGCAGCACTGCCGCTGAAGCAGGTCACCGCGTGCTGGCGAGCCTGGCCGACGGCTTCGACGCCGCACAGGACGCCTATGTGCGCGGCTGGCAGGACTGGCAGCAGTCCTTCCGGCCACGCGCCGGCAGCCGGGATCCCGGGGACGACCTGGGGCACGACGCCTGGCGCAACAGCCTGATGGTGCTGCGCACGCATGAGTCCAAGCGCCTGCCGGGTGGCCTGATCGCGAGCCTGTCGTTTCCCTGGGGCTTCGCCCGGGGCGATGACGACCCCGGCGGCTACCACCTCGCCTGGCCGCGCGACCTGGTCGAGGCAGCCGGCGCCCTGCTCGCGGCCGGTGCGCATGAGGACGTGCGTCGCGTGTTGCGCTACCTGCAGACCACCCAGGAGGCCGACGGCCACTGGCCGCAGAACATGTGGCTCGACGGCACCCCGTACTGGCGCGGCATCCAGATGGATGAAACGGCGTTCCCGATCCTGCTGACCGACCTGGCGCAGCGTGAAGGCGCTGTGAGTGCCACCGAACTGCAGCAGCTGTGGCCGATGCTGCGGCGGGCGGCTGGCTTCCTCGCCCGCAACGGGCCGGTCACGCAGCAGGATCGCTGGGAGGAAGACGCGGGCTATTCGCCGTTCACACTGGCCGTGGAAGTGGCGGCGCTACTTGTCGCAGCCGGGTTCGCGGACCAGAACGGCGAGCCGACCCTTGCCCGCTACCTGCGCGAGACGGCCGACTCCTGGAACGCGCAGATCGAGCGCTGGACCTATGTCACCGGCACCGACCTCGCCCGGCAGGCCGGAGTGGATGGCCACTATGTGCGCATCGCACCCCCTGTGGACGATGCGGGCTGCGCAGCCGGCGATGGCCTGGTGCCGATCAAGAACCGCCCGCCCGGCGAAGGCACCGCGCAGGCGCGCCAGGTGGTCAGCCCGGACGCACTGGCGCTGGTACGCTTTGGCCTGCGGGCTGCGGACGACCCACGCATCGTCAATACCCTGCGGGTGATCGACGCCCTGCTCAAGGTGGACATGCCCAGCGGTCCGGCCTGGCGCCGCTACAACGATGATGGCTATGGCGAGCACCCGGACGGTGGGCCATTCGATGGCACCGGCTGCGGCCGTGCCTGGCCGCTGCTCACGGGTGAACGTGCGCATTACGAACTGGCGGCGGGCCGGCCGGAAACGGCACACCAGTTGCTGCGGACCCTGCTCGGATTCGCCAATGAAGGTGGCATGCTGCCGGAGCAGGTCTGGGATGCACCCGACATCCCGCAGCGCGAACTGTTCTTCGGCCGCCCCGCAGGCTCCGCCATGCCGCTGGTCTGGGCCCATGCCGAGCACATCAAGCTGCTGCGCTCGTTGCAGGACGGGCATGTCTTCGACACGCCACCGCAGGCAGTCGCGCGCTATGTTGCCCGGCAGCCAGGGCCACAACCGGCGATCTGGCGCTTCAACCACAGGTGCCGGTCGATTCGCGCGGGCAGCGCGCTGCGTATCGAGGTTCTGGCCAGGGCTACGCTCCACTGGAGCAGCGATGGCTGGAAGACCACCCAGGACACCGTCACACGGGACACGGGCATCGGCCTGCACCTCATCGACCTCCCGGCCGGCAGCCTGCCAGGCGGTGCGACGCTGTGGTTCACTTTCTACTGGCACGAGGCCCAGCGCTGGGAGGGAGTTGACTTCCAGCTCCATGTGGCGTGAGACAATAGCCGCTGGCGCGGCAACCGCTGCCGCTGCGGAGGACCCCCAGGTGAAGCCGAGAACTGCATCTCTCGCCACGGCATTGTTGGCGCTGGCACTCACGGCCGGCTGCGTGCCGGCGCGCAAGCCCGACACCACCGCCCATGCGGCCCCACCGGCCAACGCGACGATCGTGCGCAGCGTGGTGGGCGTGCTGGACTGCACCACGCTCAGCAAGGGCGAACCCTGTGGTCGCGAGGCCTGGACGCTCACCGTACAGGTCGATGGCTCGCGGACCATGCGCGCCTTCTTTGACGGTGGCCGTGATGCCCAGCAGATCAGCACCATCTACCGCGCCGATGCCGCCTTCCGCTTCCTCGAGGCCTTCTCCACGGCATACAGCAAGGGCAAGCTGCTGGGATCGGGCTTCTACGTGGCCGACGGCTCCCTGCTCCACGTCACCACGCGCAGCAGCACCGGCTACACGGCAGAAGACCTGCCGCTGCCGCAGGACTACTCCGTGCTGCTGCATCCACCGAGCATCGACGGCTGGCATTTCGGTCACTACGACAGCGCTGCCGGCGGCCGGCAGAAGCTGCCGACTTTCGTCTTTGGCGGCGTCGACGGCAGCCCGCGGGTCGCTGCGTTCCCGATCACGCTCGAGTTCGTCGGCCGGGAGACCATCACGGTGCCTGCCGGCACGTTCGAGACCGAGCACTACCACTATGGCAAGGACACCGAGGTGTGGATCATGGGCCCGGACCGCATCATGGTCCGCCATGAGTACCGTGCTGCGGACACGCGCTTCGAACTCACGCAGGTCCAGGGCCCGGTCGGCGGGCGCCTGTGATCCGGCGCCGGCTCATAGTCATGCTTGTCGCCTGCACCGTCATCTTCGGCGGTGTGCTGGGCTTCCAGGCCTTTGTCGGGCAGATGATGCGCAAAGCCATGGCGTCCGCACCTCCGCCGGTGCAGACGGTCTCCACGGTGCAGGCCGAGATGCTCGATTGGCAGCCGACGCTGCACGCCGTCGGCACGCTGCGTGCCGTCAGCGGCACCGACCTTTCGGCCGAAGTGCCGGGCATCGTCGACGAGATCCACTTCGAATCCGGCGACGACGTCCGCAGCGGCCAGCTGCTGGTCAGCCTGCGCTCCGGCATCGATGTCGCCAGGCTGCGCGAGGCGCAGGCGGCGGTGGATCTTGCCAGGCTCGACTTCCAGCGCAATCGCGAGCTCGCGCCGAAGGGCCTGGTGAGCCAGGCTACCCTGGATGCGGCCGAGACGCAGCTGCGCAGCACGGAGGCGCAGCTGAAGCAGCAGCAGGAGGGCGTCAGGCGCACCTCGATCCGCGCACCCTTCGGCGGCCGCATCGGCCTGCGTGTCGTCGATGTCGGTCAGTACCTGAATGCCGGCACCCGGATCGCCACCCTCCAGGCCCTCGACCAGCTGCTGGTGGACTTTTTCCTGCCGCAGCGTGACCTCGGGCTACTGTCACCACGACAACAGGTCACCGTGGCAGTCGATGCCTGGCCCGGCGAACTGTTCAGGGGCGAGGTCATCGCCATCGACTCCCGGGTCGACGCCCAGACCCGCAACGTCGCCGTGCGTGCGCGCATCGACAATCCTGCGCACCGGCTGCTGCCCGGCATGTACGTGTCGGTGAACGTCGCCGCCGGCGCCAGCCTGCGCCATGTCACGCTGCCGCAGACCGCCATCGTCTACAACTCCTTTGGCGACTCCGTCTACCTCGTCGAAGGCAGCGGCGACCGGCTGCTGGCCAGGCAGGTCTTCGTCCAGGTCGGGCCGACCCGGGGCGACCAGGTCGCCATCCTCTCCGGTGTGGCGGCCGGTGCGACCGTAGTCAGCGCCGGGCAGATCAAGCTGCAGGACGGTACGCCGCTGCGGATCAACAACACCGTGCAACCGCCCAACAACCCGGCACCCAACCCGCCCGACGAGCCTGGCCGGCGTAAATGAAGTTCACCGACATCTTCATCCAGCGGCCGGTGCTCGCCACGGTCGCCAGCCTGCTGATCCTGGTCCTCGGGCTGCGCTCGGCCGAGATGCTCCGGATCCAGGAGTTTCCCTCGACCCAGAGCGCGGTGATCACGGTCACCACCACCTATTTCGGCGCCTCGCCCGACCTCGTCGCCAGTTTCATCACCGCCCCGATCGAGAGCGCGGTTTCCCAGGCCACCGGCATCGACTACATCGTCTCCTCGAGCCGCACCGGCGTCAGCACCGTCACCGTCAACCTGCTGCTCAACTGGGACCCGAACAAGGCTCTGAACGAGATCAGCATCAAGGTCAACTCGATCCGCAACCAGCTGCCGCCCGAGTCGCAGCTACCGGTGATCACGCTCAGCCTCGGCCAGCAGCTCGCCGCCATGTATATCGGCTTCGCTTCCGAGGTTCTGGCACCAAACCAGATCACCGACTACGTCGCACGCCTGGTGCAGCCGCGGTTGCAGGCTCTGCAGGGCGTGCAGAGCGTGGACGTCATCGGCGCCCAGAACATCGCGCTGCGCGCCTGGCTGGACCCGCAGCGGCTCGCCGCCTACGGCCTGACCGCCAGCGACATCACCCAGGCACTGGCCGCCAATAATTTCCTCTCCAGCCTCGGCCGGACGCAGGGTGACGTGGTCCAGGTAGGGCTCGTGGCCTCCACAGGCCTGCACAGCCTCGAGGAGTTCCGCAACCTGATCGTGCGCCAGTCCGGCGGTGCCATCGTGCGCCTGCAGGACGTGGCCAACGTGACCCTGGGCTCGGAGAACTACGAGTCCGGCTTTGCCTTCAACGGTCGTGACGCGGTGGCGCTCGCCGTCAACGTCGCCCCTGGCGCGAACCTCCTGGAGACGACAGCGGGCGTGCAGCAGGCCTTCCGCGAGTTGCATGCCAGCCTGCCCGGCGGCCTCGAGGGCGAGATCATCTACGACTCCGCCGAGTTCGTTCGTGACTCCATCAACGAGGTGGCGTTCACGATCGTCGAGGCGCTGTTCATCGTCACCCTGGTGGTGTTCCTGTTCCTCGGCTCGCCACGCTCGGTGCTGATTCCCGTGGTCGCCATCCCGCTGTCGCTGGTGGGCGCCTTCACGCTGATGCTCGCGGCCGGCTTCTCGTTCAACCTGCTGACGCTGCTGGCCCTGGTGCTGGCAATCGGCCTGGTGGTGGACGACGCGATCATCGTCGTGGAGAACGTCAATCGCCACATCGAGGAAGGCATCCGGCCGCTGCAGGCGGCCCTGCTTGCCGCTCGCGAGCTCGGCGGTCCGATCATCGCCATGGGCGTGGTGCTGATTGCGGTCTATGTGCCGATCGGCTTCCAGGGTGGCCTGACCGGGGCGTTGTTCACCGAGTTCGCGTTCACGCTGGTGGCCGCCGTGGTGGTCTCGACCATCATTGCCCTGGTGCTCTCGCCGATGATGTGCGCCAGGCTGCTGCGACCGCTGTCCGAGGAATCCGGCTGGGCGGCGCGCTTCGAGGAACTCAGCAACCGGGGTTTCGGCCGCCTGCGCCAGGCCTATGAGCGCACGCTGCATGCCAGCCTCGACACCGTGGTGGTCACCCTGGTCTTCGCCGGCATCGTGCTGGTGTCGATCGTCCTGCTGTACGGCAACGCGCGCAAGGAACTGGCGCCGCAGGAGGACCAGGGCTTCCTGCTGACGATGTTCACCAGCGCGCCGAATGCCACGCACGAAATGCTGACCACCTATTCGCGGGACGTCTACCGCATCGTCCGCAAGTTTCCGGTGTTCACCAACGTGTTCCAGTTCGAAGCCACGGGATCGGTGTTCGCCGGCACGGTGATGAAGCCCTGGAGCGAGCGCAGCGAAAGCGCCAACGAGCTCATGCCGATACTGCAGAAGGCCTTCGACGAGGAAGTGGCCGGCCTGCGTGGTGCGGTGTTCCAGCTGCCGCCGCTGCCCGGCGCCCAGGGCATGCCGGTGGAGTTCGTGCTCACCAGCACCGACCAGTTCCCGAGGCTGAACGAGGTGGCGCAGGCCTTCCTCGCCGAAGCGGCCAGGACCGGCCAGTTCATGTTCCTCGACAGCGACCTGCGCATCGACCAGCCACAGGCCACGGTGAACATCGACCGCGATGCAGCCGCGCGTCTCGGACTGCAGATGAGCGACATCGGCGGCAGCCTGTCGGCCATGCTGGGCGGCGGCTACGTCAACTATTTCTCCCTTGCCGGGCGCTCCTACAAGGTCATGCCGCAGGCCGCCCAGCGCTTCCGGCTGAATGCGAACCAGCTCAACGACTACTACCTGCGCACACCCGACGGTGCCGCGGTGCCGCTGTCGACGGTCGCCAGCATCGACACCACCGTGGTGCCGCGCTCGCTCAACCGCTTCCAGCAGCTCAATGCAGCCACCATCAGCGGCATCATGATGCCCGGGGTTTCGCTCGGTGACGCGCTCGACACGCTGAACGGCATCGCGGCCCGCGTGCTGCCCCAGGGCTACGGTGTGGACTTCGCCGGCCAATCACGCCAGTACGTGCGCGAGTCCAGCGGCTTCCTCGTCACCATCGCCTTTGCGATGATCATCATCTTCCTGGCGCTCGCCGCACTCTTCGAAAGCTTCCGCGATCCGCTCATCATCCTCATCTCGGTGCCGATGTCGATCGCCGGGGCGCTGATCTTCGTCAGCCTCGGGTTCTGGCATGTCAGCCTTAACATCTATACCCAGGTCGGCCTGGTGACGCTGATGGGCCTGATCAGCAAGCACGGCATCCTCATCGTGGAGTTCGCCAACAAGCTGCAGCAGGAAGGCCGCAGCCGGCGCGAGGCCGTCGAACAGGCATCTGCGATCCGGTTACGGCCGATCCTCATGACCACCGCGGCGATGGTGCTCGGCGTGCTGCCGCTGCTGGTCGCCACCGGTGCCGGTGCGGCCTCACGCTTCAACCTGGGCCTGGTGATCTTCACCGGCATTTCCATCGGCACGCTGTTCACGCTGTTCGTCGTGCCCGCGGTCTACCTGGTGCTGGCGGCCGATCATCACCGCGCCAGCGACGCGGCCACGCCGACGGCCTGATCGGCGGCCGCGACCGGGTCGCGGGCAGCGAGCGAGCGCAGGAACCGCGCCACGAACAGCAACGTCGTCAGCAGCAGGCCAGGGTAGCCAATCCCCGCCATCAGGTAGGGAAACAGCATGCTGCCGTCCTGCACCGTCCGCAGGTTGAAGCTCAGCAGGCCCAGCGTGATGACGGCGCCGAACACCCACATCGCCAGCAGCCAGAGCCCGGTTTCCCAGCCGGAAAGCCGGCCGCCCCAGCCGGTCGCCGCCACGGGCCGCGCCACGGCCGGGGCTGGCGCGCGCAGACCGAGCGTCAGCAGGTCGTAGACCAGCAGGCCGGCGCCGATCGTGAACACCAGGCCGAACACCGGCACCAGCAGCTTGGCGAACAACATGGCCGGCGCGACTTCGCCGCCGAACCAGTCCAGGCCCAGGGTGCGGTACACGTACACCTGCACGGTGCCGCCGATGGCAAAGGCAAAACACAGGCCCAGCATCCCGGTGAACACCAGCCAGAACGCCAGCCTGCCTGGACGCTGGTCGAACTGGCCGACACCACGCATCAGCGGGATCGCATAGTACGCGGTGGCGATGCCGAGCATACCGAAGGTACCGAACAGCGCGAGATGCGCGTGGCTCAGCGTCACCCAGGTGCCATGCGACCAGACGTTGGTGAGCGCGAAGGTCATGGTGAAGCCGAGGATGCCGGCGCCGACCTGCTCGAGTACCACGGATCCCAGCAGGAAGGCAAAGGCCGGCATGTTGGCCAGCGGCGCCCCGTCCTGGTGGGCATCGAGGTAGAGGTGCCAGAAGCAGAAGATGAGTGGCAGCGGTTCCAGCGCGCTGAACAGCGACCCCCAGAACTGCCAGAACTCGGGCGTACCGACCCAGAAGTAGTGGTGGGCATTGCCGAGCAGCCCGGACAGCCAGACCAGCGAGATGCCCCAGAACACCGCGAAGCCGACGGATTTCACGTCCGCCCTGAACATCAGCACCAGCAGGAAGCCCACCAGCGAGATGTGGATGACCTCCCAGACGCCCTCGACCCAGTAGTGCACGACGTACCAGCGGAAGTACTCCTGCAGGTCGATGCGCTCGACGAAGAACATGCCGAAGATCCACACCAGCGTCAGTGCCAGCACGCCGATGCCCAGGCCCCAGTGGATCTCGTTCCACTGCGAGATGGGCGGGAAGCTGCGCCAGACGACATGGCAGAGGATGGCGAAGCCGACCAGGATGACCACGTCGACGATGCGCCCGGCCTCCAGGTACTCGAGCCCTTCCTGCAGCAGCGGCTGGCCCAGCCACCAGCCGGCAATGCCCTGCTCCGCCAGCACCTGGGTCGCCACGTTCCAGAGGACCACGGCCAGCAACGCGTAGAACAGCAACCTGATCAGCCCGGGCGCCGCCAGCTCGCGCTTCGACAGCAGGGGGCCAACGAACAGGATGGCGCCGATGAATCCCGACAGCACCCAGAGGATACCGAGGTTGGTGTGCTCGGCGCGGACCACGTTGAAATTCAGCGTCCCGGCCAGCAGCGTCGGGTCGATGTGCTGCCCGGTCAGCAGCAGACCGAATGCGGTCTGGAACAGGAACAGCACCAGCATGAGCAGGAAGAAGCGCAGGCTGAGGCGCTGGGTCTGGTATTCGATCCGGATCATGGCTGGCCTCCCTGCAGGCTGCGGATGTAGGCGACGATGTCCGCCACCTGAGCGGTATCCAGCACGCCGGCATACGCCGGCATCACATGCGGCACGTAGTCCTTCACCACCCGGGCATCGGGATCGACGATGGACTGCGTGAGGTAGGCGTCATCCGCGCGGGCGCTGGAACCATCGGCGAAGGCGACGTCGGAGCCATAGAGCCCGCCCCAGCCGGGACCGACCAGCCGCTCCCCACCCTTCGAATGGCAGGCCATGCAGCCGGTGGACTGGGCGAGATCCGCCCCGCGCTGCGCCGCGGAAGCCGGCGCGGTAGTGGTTGCCGCGGCAACCGTTGCTGCCTGCGCCGCCGGCAGCGTCGCCGCTTTCGCGAGCGCCAGGCCAGCGGCCCGTGGCGTCGGTGGCCAGCCCTCGGTGTTCATCGTCGAGCTGTACTTCAGGAAGGCGATGAGTTCACGCACCTCGTTGCGTGACAGCGGCAGGTTGGGCATCAGCGTCGTGTGCCCACCGCGGCGCTCGACACGCTCGGCAGCAGCCGGGTACTTCTTCAGGTAGGTGTCGATCGAAGCGGTGCCCGCTTCGCCTGCCGTCGCCGCATCCCGCAGCTGCAACGCTACTGCGGTGCTGGTTGGCCAGGAGCCAGCCGAAGGCAGGAAGGCCTCGAGCCAGGCCGGGCCAACCCTGCCATAGAGCTTGGTGAGGTCCGGGGCAAAGTAGGCCCCGTTGCCGACGATGGTATGGCAACCCATGCAGTTGTAGGCCTGGAACACGCGCTTGCCCTGCACGGCATCGAAACCGGCGTAGCTGACGCTGGCCGGCACCACCTGGCCACGCGAACCGAGGAACGAGGCCAGCGACAGGACGATGAAGATGGCACCCATCAGGCCGAGCACCGCCAGCGCGCGCCGTCGCCTGCCGCCCTCCTCGCAGGGCTCTCCGGCCGCGCAACTCATGGCGCGGGCTCCCCGTCACCTGCGGCTTTCGTATCCGCGGTAGCCGCCCGTCGCGCCCGCTCCAGCGCGTCATGCTCGAACAGCGAACCCAGCCGCCCGAGGAAGGCGTAGAAGACGTAGACCGCGAGCAGGAACCCCAGGATGAAATAGCCGAGCCACATGCCGCGTGATTCGGCCCAGTAGCCAAAATCGCGCCAGTACGGCCAGGAGAGCGCCAGGCTCGCAGCGCTGGCCAGGACAGCCAGTGCCATACGGATATTGCGGTTTGCAGACATGTCGCCCTTCCTTCCCGCAGGCCCGCCGGGCCCGCCATGCCAGCAACAGGAAACCCAGCGGCGATTGTCTGCTCATTTAATCTGTACTGCAAATACCTCTTTTAGACGTGCCTCAGGCCTGCCCGCCAGACGGCGCTGCCAGCGCCCTGCGTGCCCGCTCCTGCAGGGCCCGGTAGGATCTCTCCCACTCGCCGCCACGCGGCGTCGTGCCGGCCAGTTGCCGCAGCACGGCCTCCAGTTCCTCGGCACGCCGCTGCAGGCGCTGCGCCCGCGCCTGCAGCTCATCGAACTCGGCGGCGTAGACGAACTGCACCTGCCGGTCCTGGCAGATACCGATGCAGGGGCGCGGCCCTTCGATCTTGCCGCAGCCGATGCACTGCCAGGCACTCATGTAGGTGGTCATGGTCTGCACCCTGGCGCGGACAGCGCAGCGGATCGCGTCGCTTTTTGCCGGACCATCGGGATTTCCCTATCATCCTAAGGACGCGACAACTGCTCCACAAGCCCGAGGAACACACATGAACATCCGCAACGCTCGCCTGCTGGCCGGCGCATTGACCTGTTCCCTCGCCACCAGCGTCGCTGCCGTCGCGGCCGACACCCACCAGCATGCAGCCAGCGAGCACGCCGGGCTCGCACTCGATCACGGACACAAATGGGCCACCGACGCACCGCTGCACCAGGCAATGACGGCAATCCGCACGGCCCTCGCAGCCCGGCACGAAGCCATCCACCACGGCAGCCTGTCGGCCGCCGATTTCCAGGCGCTCGGCTCGGAGCTGGAAGCGCAGGTCGCCAGTATCGTCGCCAACTGCAGGCTGGAGCCTGCGGCGGACGCCAACCTGCACCTGATCATCGCCAGGCTGCTCGCGGGCGCTGCGGCGATGCAGGGCCACTCGGGAACCGCTCCAGCGGCGGGTGCCGTGCAGGCCATCGAGGCGCTCAACGACTACGGCCGGTATTTCGATCACCCGGGGTGGCAGCCACTGGGCTGAACCATCACGCCAGGGCCTGGCCGGGCCGTCCCCCTCAGAGGTAGGGCTGCAGCAACCAGGCGGCACCATCGCGCAGCTTGCGCCAGAGCGGCCTGGCATCGAGCTCCGCCCGCGTAAGTTCACGCGCTGCCTCGCGCCTGGCGGCAATGATGGCGCCGACTCGGCTCGCAAAGGCAGCCGAATAGCACTCGACGACGTACTCAAAGTTGAGCCGCAGCGAACGCGGATCCCAGTTGGCCGAACCGAGCAGCACCCAGAGGCCATCGACCAGCATGAGCTTGGAATGATCGAATGGCGCACGGGTCAGCAGCACCCTGCAGCCGCCACGCAACACCGGCTGCAGCTGCGCCATCTGGGCCCACTGCACCAGCCGCAGGTTGCCTCTTTCGGGTATCAGGATCTCGACATCGACCCCGCGCAGGGCCGTCACCCGCAGGGCATCGATGAGCGGTGGATCCGGCAGGAAGTATGGCGTGACGATCCGGACCTGGCGGCGTGCCGCAGCCAGCGCACCCATCAGTGTGAGCAGCAGCGCATCGCGGGTCTCGTCAGGGCCATCGGCAATGCCACGGGCCAGCATGTCGCCGGCGGCTGCCACCGGCGGGAACCAGGCGTCGCCCGCCAGGTGCTCCCCGGTCGTGAAACGCCAGTCGAAGACGAAGACATCCTGCAGGTGCTGCACCACAGGGCCGCGCAGCCGGAAATGCGTATCCCGGGTCGGGAACGCCGGGCGACTCGCCAGCCGGCAGGCATCGCGGATATTGAGCCCGCCGGTGAAGGCGACCATGCCGTCGACCACGAGGATCTTGCGGTGGTTGCGCAGGTTCGCATACGGGTTGGGCAGCGGAAACCGTACCGGGAGGAAGCTCGCCACGGGTATGCCACGCCGCTGCAGTTCGCCCCGGATCGGCGGCCGGGAATAGCGCGCACCCAGGCCATCGATGAGCACCCGCACCTCGACACCCCGGGCTACCGCCGCCGCCAGCGCAGCCACAAATTCATCCGCGACGACGCCGCGATCGAAGATGTAGGTCGCCAGCGAGATGCTACGGCGGGCGCCCGCAATGGCCTCCAGCATGGCCGGATACGCCTGATCACCGTCCAGCAGCGGCTCTATGTGGTTCCCGCCCTCGAGCGGCTCGGCGGAAATCCGGTCTGTCAGCGTGACCAGCGGTTGCCAGGTGGCCGGAACCGGACTCGCGCCATCACCACCCTGCCCCTTGCGGCTCGCGGCCTGGTGTTCCGCGTTGTGGGTCCCACGCACCTGGCGCATTCGCCCGACCGCACGCCGGATGCGGTTGATGCCGAACAGCAGGTAGGACACCGGGCCGAAGAGCGGTGCCAGCCAGACCAGGCCCGTCCAGGCAATCGCCGCCCGCACCTCGGTCTTGGTGAGCAGGATATGCACCGTCGCCAGGATGGCGAGCAGGAAGTGGGCCAGCCCCGCAATCAGCTCGTGCAGGACCGTCTCACTCACGCGGACCGCCTGGCGGAGATCTTCTGCTCGAGCGTCTGGTTGCCACTGCCACTGCGCTTCCTGAAAAATCCGGGCACCGGGGATCAGGGCAGATGATGACCACGGCGACTGCCAAAGGGAAGACTGGCCGGAAGCCACGCGGACCTGCGATGACCGTGACCACTGTCACCACGGCGGCGATCCATTTCGTGCACGGCGCCGCAGCCAGCATGGCCCGAATGGCTACCATCTGGATCCTCGGGATCCACGAGGTCATCGGCAACCCATCCATGCGCAATGCCCTGCTGACATGCACCGCGCTCCTGCTGCTCTGTACGGTTTCGGCCCGGGCAGAGGTTACCGTTGAAGTGCTCGATACATTCCCTGCCGGTGACACGGTCAGGCTGGGCCCCAACCAGAGTTTCTACCTCCACCTGCGCTACCAGTCCGACCAGCCCCTGCGGATCTGGGCGCGGCCCTTGTTCCAAGGCAGTCCGGCAGCCGCGGGCACCAACCCCTCGCGCATCCATCCCGCTGGCTCCGGCGAGGTCCTGGGCTGGTTCTTCCTGTCCGATCAGGATGCCCGGGTGGATGAGGTGCAGATCACCGCGGGCGACGGCTCGCCCGACGGCACAGCCCTGGTGGCGATCTATCCGGTAGCAGTCATCGGCACCCGCAATCCGGTGCCGGAAGCCGCCGCGCCGGCCTGGCTGGGCGAACTCAGGCAGCAGGAGCTGGATGCACAGCGAGCTGCCTACGAAGAGGCGATGAATACCCCGCCAGACGCCACCAGCATCCTCCTCTTCAACGGCTTCATGCTCGCGATGTTCGTCTGCGGCATCCTCGGTCTGGTTGGACCGGCCTGGTGCATCTGGCGCTGGCAGGGTGGCTGGCGGCTCGCCGCGGCGGTACCGGGCGCGATCATGGCCCTCTTCGTACTGCGCCTGCTCGTCGACGCGGCACGGGATCCCACTTCGCACAATCTCTGGCCATTCGAGGTCCTGATGGTGGGCGGCCTGAGTACCGTGATCATTGGCATACTTCTTGTCGCCCGACGACTCCTGGGAGTATCCACAGCATGACGATCGTGCTTACTGCCATCGAGGCCCGCGTCATCGGCAGCCTCATGGAGAAGGAGGTGACGACGCCGGAACAGTACCCGCTGTCGCTGAACTCGCTCCTCGCCGCCTGCAACCAGAAGAGCAACCGTGATCCCGCAATGAACCTCGGCGAAGCCGAACTGCAGGCCGCGGTCGACGGCCTGATGAAGCGTCATCTGGTCAGCGATCGTTCCGGCTATGGCGGGCGCGTGCCGAAGTACAAGCAGGTCTTCTGCAACACGAGCTTCGGGCCGCTGCAGTTCACCGACCTGGAGCGCGCCATCGTCTGCGAGCTGCTGCTGCGCGGCCCGCAGAGCGCCGGCGAACTGCGCACGCGCTGCCAGCGCATGACACCGGTCCCGGAAGTTGCGCTGGTGGACGCCGCACTCGAGGCGCTCGCGATCCACGAATCCGGACCGTTCGTCGTCAGGCTGCCGCGTCGTTCAGGCGCGCGCGATCCACGCTGGATGCACCTGCTGGGTGGTGATGTGGCAGCTGCAGGACCGGAAAGCACCGCTGAATCGGCGGCAGCGGATGCGGGCGCGACCGGCATTCCGGCGACCGCCGCGGGACGGCCGACACTGGCCGAGCGTGTCGCGGAGCTCGAAGCGGAGCTGGCTGCGCTCCGGCTCGAAGTCGCATCACTGCGCGGCAGGCAACCTCCCGACTGACGGCGGCGCGTCGCAGGGCCGGTTTGGCGAACAGGTCACCTTCGAGAATGGCGCCGGCACTTCCGCCGACATCGATTTCAGCTTCGACGGCTGGATCCTGGGACCGGTCCGTGGCCCGAACATGAACAGCACCCTGCAGATTCTGGTGGACGGCTACATCGCGGTGTTCGATCCGTCCGCGGGCGTCACGGCCAGCAGTGCCCCGCGCGGGACCGCGGTGAAATCATCGCTGACCTGCGCGCCGGGCCAGTTCCCGGTCAGGGTCGGCTGACGTTCACGACCGCCGAGGGCGGCCCCTCGGAGCCATCCCGTGCCCGATACACGAGCCGGTAGGCCAGCTGGCCGGAGGGGGCCTCGCTGTCCACGAGCCGCTGTGCCGACGAGGGGCCGGCAACGGTATGCCACGGGCCGGCGTCGCCCTCCCTGCGCTGCAACAGGACGGCCAGGCCGGCCGGCGGTGGCGCGAAGCGCAGCTCGATGCCGGCAATGGGTTCATTCACCATGCGTGCCTGCGGCGGTGCCGGTGCCGGAACGGCGCCGGCACCGATCCGCACGGATACGGCCGGGCTGAGCGCGCTGCGATTGCCGGCCGCATCGAGCGCCACCAGCCGATACCAATACGACTCCCCGGCAAACACCCAGTCGTCCGTCCACTCGCGTGCCGTACCGGGCAGTGGATCACCAATGACAACGCCTGGGTCGTCGGCCGCACCACCGCGGAGCACCAGGAACCTGACGGACTCGGCCAGTGGTTCAGCCGGCATGAAGCGCAGCCGTGCCCGCCCGCCACTGCCATCGATAGCCACAATTCGGGGTGCCGCCGGCGGCTGCGTGTCCGGCAATACGACGCTCAGGGCCGCGCCCGGTTCACTCTCGCGGCTGTCGTAGCCCACGACGACCAGACGGTATTCGAATCGGGCGCCGGCGGGCAGGCCGGTATCGTCGTAGCGCGGTTCTGCCGTGATCGGATCATTGAGCAACTGCCACTGCGCGGCACCCGCAGACCGGCGTTGCAGGTAGTAACCGGCCACCCCGGGCAAAGGCTCCCAGCGCAGGGTCACCTGGCTGGCGCCCACCTCCGCGCGCAATGCCGGGGGCCGCGGCAGGTCGGGGGGCAGGACCCGGGCGGTGGCCGGCAACGAAGGCTCACCCAGCACACCACGCGGATCCATGGCACGCAGGCGGTAGAAATACCAGGTGCCCGCCGCTGCAGATTCATCGACAAACTCGGTCGTGGTCCGCTCAAGGCCGCGTGGGGTGAGTGTTTCGTATGGGCCGCCCCGCAGCACGGAGCGCTCCAGCACATAGCCGCTGGTGAAGGTATTTGCGCTCGCTGCCCAGCGCAAGCGGATATCGTTCCCGGCCACCACGGCCGCCAGGTTCCGTGGTGGATCGCGCGCCGCGATATCAGCTATGAATGCGGATGCCTCGCTCCACGGGCCGGCACGCCCGAACACGTCGACAGCCGCTACCCGATAGCGGACCTCCGTTTCGAGCGCCACCCCGGCATCCATGTAGGCCCGGCGCTCGGCTGGCCAGCGCTCACCCAGCAGGACAGGACTGCCGGCGACGGCCGTACCATCGCGCTCGACGAGCCAGGCGACACCGGGCGGCACGCGCGGCGCCTGGCCTGGCTGCCAGTACAGTTCGGCACCGCCCCGCACTGCCTGGATCTTCAGGCCCTGCACCGGCGGCGGCAGTGGATCGGCCTTGCGACTGTCGACCACCCGGCCACGCATGGCGGCGCCGAGGGCGGCACCATCCGCCCCGAGGGGCACCACACGATAGCGTCGCTCGCCGCCGGGGACATCATGCAGCTCGCGAGCCGCGCCCTGTGCCTGCGCGAGCGCCCAGTCACCAAGCAAACGGGCCGCGGCCAGAGCACGCCCGACCTGGCGCAGATCAGTGCTGGTCGTGCCGGCCGACGCATTGCCCCCCTCCGCTACCGGAACGCTGGCCTCTATCACCCGGACACGACCCGCGGACTCCTCCTCGAGACGCCAGGCTGCGGGAGCCAGCCCGTCGGGTGCCACCCAGATGAGACGGATGCCACCCGCGCCATCACTTGCCGTCATGAGGGCACCGGAATTCTGGCTCCCGGCCAGGGCGGCTGACCAGCAGCCGCTACCGAGGAATGCCAGCAGCAGCACCCTCTTCGATACACAGCGCAGGATCACTGGCATCACCATAGAGGATTCAGGTCGCACCAATCCAGGTCAGGCGAGACACCGGGCGATGGCAACACCTTGAGAGTGAGACCAACATCGGGAACCGGGCACGGCAGATCGATCGAGAACGCATAGCGCATCACCGGACCAGGCAGCTCGCCATATGCAGAAACATTGCCTCCCACTCCGGCGCAGTGATCGTCGTAGCAGCCTCCCGCATCCACAGAAACCGCACTCGTCCCGGCCAGCTTGACCGGACTGGTGACGAGCGCGAGACCGACATCGGCGTTGCCTTTGACGTACGCACAGACATCTCCGCAGTCACCAATCGATTCGTCGATATTCGCTCCCCCTCCCATGGCCAGTTTTGCCGGACTGAGCATGAGATAGGCATTCTCCTTGATGAACAACGCGTGACCTTCGATTCGCGGCCCGGTGTCCCTGCCAAAGTAGGCATACCAGTCGCCATTGCCGAAGTGCAGCTGGGTGGCGCCCTTGGGTGCATTGATCCCGGCAGCACCTCCCAGAAAGTCAACGGCACCCCAGATCTCGCCGTCGAACGCACCACCCTGGTACTTGATGAATCCCTCCAGTGGTGCTGCGGCAGACTTCCAGTTCGGGCTCGGGCTGAGCAGATACGCACCAAAATCAATACGGGTGCCGGGCTCGCTGCCGGCCACCTTGATGGACAGGTCACCGCGCATGCCTAGTGTCAATCCATCCGGTGTTCCGACCAGCGAGGCGGCGTTGAACACCGGTACCCCGCCACTCGACGAATAGCCGAGCGACTCCAGGCCCTGCCCCTTGAGCGACTCCAGGGACACGTTGTAGCCCAGCCCGCCACCGATGGCATACATGTTGAGGAATGGCGGCACGAGTGGTGCGCCGTTGGGGCCGAAGCCGTCGTAGATGGCTTTGATGGCCCAGAAATCATCACTGCCGGAATAACCCAGGGCAAAATCAGCGGTGACCGGCAACGCGAACATGCTCATGTCCACAGTGCCCTTGAAGCGGATCTGGCTGGAATCCGCCAGGGCTGCCGGAATCCAGCCGAACAGCGGCGGTGCTGTAGCAGCCGTCGGCCCGGGCGTCCCCACATAGCTTGCCTTGATCTTGCCTTTGACGCTGCCCTCCGCTTTCGGGAAGGTCACCGAAAATGGCTCGACCGTGCCGGCGACCGGTCCAGCCGCGGTGTACATGTTCTCGCCGGGCTCGAGGATGGTGTAGCGTACCGTCATTGCGGCCGGCTCGAGCGCCTTGGAGATCGTCACCTTGCCATTGAAGTCGAAGACGAGCCTCTCGTTGCCGCTGGCCGGGACGCGTACCGTCACATCATCGAGCGCCAGCGCTGCCTGACCGATGGCGCCACTCTGGCCAGCCAGGCCAGTCTTGACCTCCGTCACCCCTGGCGGCAGGTAGGCGCGGCCATCGAGGCCGAAATACAGGTCCTTGACCCATATATCCTTGGCAAAAACCTTGTTTTCGCCGGCGAATGTGAAGCGCGTATCGCTACGCACCGCAGGCACCATGTCCTCCATCTTCACAAGTTGCAGGTCCTGTGCCATCAGCGTAACCGGCCCCTGCTGCCGAGTGACCGGCCCACCAGTGAGGTTGAGGCTGAGGCTCTGCTTGCCGACACCCTCGCCCGCCTTGAGCAGCGGATCCTGCGCGCCATGCAGCTCTGCATCGAGCCAGGGCACCTTGACGCGCAGGTTCTGGTAAACGGCATTGAACTGGCCGCTTCCGGCCGTCACCTTGATGCCGTCCCAGCGAAACTCGCCGCGCAGTTGCTTGGCACTGAATGCGCCCATCTGTGCCGTGCCGCACAAGCCACTGCTGTCTATCCCGAAGTGATCGACCGCGGCCGTGCTGTCACCCGGCAGGTCGAAGTCGAAAGCCCTGAGCGTGGCGCCAACGCCCAGGTGCACGCCAATCCAGTCATTGCCGCCTGCAGCGCAGGACGCATCGGGCGCTGCGCCCTCGGCCGCGCTGAGGTCCAGCGCGACGGCCTTCGGTGCCAGCGTGAATCCCGAGTCATAGAGCCGCAACTCACCAGGCGAGAGGCCCGTGGCGTACCAGTCGCCCTGCGGTGAAAGCACCGCGGAGGTCACCGGCCATTCTGGCGGCGACCCGTTGCCCGACGCCTGGATGCTGCCCTGTGCGAGTCGGCTCTTCAGGCCGGCCTCGAGGCTGACCTGCGCGGTGCCGGTGAGCTTCTCGACGCTGTACGCCAGCCCTGCCGCAGTCAGTTCCCCTCCCGGAAGCTTGCCGGCATCGAGCGTGCCCTGCGTGACGGTGAAGCCATCGGCTGCGATCGTCCAGTTCTTGAACGCGAGTGGCAGCGGCAGGTGCTTGCCCGGCTGCCCCGGTACCGGAAGCTGCAGCACCCCGCTGCCGGAGAACACGTTGCCCAGATGACTCACATTGGCCTTGCCGCCGCTCTGCAGCCCCCCCACCCGGAAGGAGCCGCCGCTCACCGGAAACTCGAAGGTACAGGGCAAGGCGCTGTCATGGCCGACCACCTGGTATGGCTTTTCCCCGGACTCGACGAATTCAGGCGGCGTCTTCTTAGGCACCAGGGAACCAGCCGACTTGTTGAGCGCCTTGTCCAGCGGCAGGACTGGGGGCAGCGCCCCGGCATTGGCGGCCAGTGTTGGCGGGCTGTCGATCCTGGCGACCTGTTCCAGCGCCTCGCGTACGTAACTCACTGCCGGCAGGCCGCCGCCCGTCTGGGTATATGGCGTCAGCACGCCAATCTTTGGCCCTCCCTGGCTGCCGAGCAGGATGGCCTTCGCTGCTGCCGCATCCGGCAGCTGGCCGCCAGCACCGAGCGCCTGGCTGATGGCAGCGTAGAGCGCCGGGGTCCGCGTCGAGTAGATCACCTCGGCTTCCACGGCAACCTTGTGGCTGGCTGGCTTGTCGAGGGGAACCGGTCCGGACAGCAGGTTGGCACGCACGCCATTGGGTGCCGCGGCCCACTTCGCAGGATCCTGGGCGAGCATCTTGTCCGGTCGCGGCGGTGACGGCCCGATATCGTCATACACCTCTTCATGGAAGACCGCGCCATCGAGTCGCCAGCGCAGGCGAGCAGACCCCTGACCGACATAGGTCAGTGCCGCCCCGGCGGTCAGTGAGACATCGCAGGCCGTGAATGTCGGTGCACCACCAGCCCCGGTGCCGAACAGCTTGGGCGCAGCCGCCGCCATGTTCATTTCCGTAGCCGTCGCCTGTACGCTGGGGCTGCTTGTCGCTGCAGCGACAGCGCCGCCCTGCCCGGCGGATGACGCCTGCTTCGGTAGCGGCTTGCCGGCGCGGGAAGCCTTGGACTCCGCCCAGGGGAACCCCTGGATATCGATGCTGACCAGCTTCAACGGCCCGGTTGCATCGGGATCGGTGCGTGGCGATACGCTGACATGCTGGCAATAGAGCATGTAGGCGCTGTCAGCAGCCGCCTTGCCCACGGCGAGCTGTTCGCTGGCCAGTGCCTGATTGCCATCCATGGCCAGTGCCTGGTGATAAACCCCAGCCTGCTCACCGACGGAAGCCGTCAACACTTCGGTACCGCCCTTCTGCACGGCGCCGTTGGCGAGCTGGTAGACGCGCACCACGTAGTTGCCCGGTTCCTGGTACTGGTGGGTCCAGCCCTTGTCGCCAAGGGACAGTGTCACGTCCGAGTGGTAGTCGCCGACATCCCCACCAGAAAACGTCTTGAACGGTTCCTGGGTACCGTCACCCCAATCGATGAACAGGTTGTCGAAGGCCCAGCTGGTGACAATCACCTTGCCCATGAACGACGGCTTCGAGGTCTGCGGCTTTGAAAGATAGGGACTCCCGGCCAGCGAGAACTCGCCGGTGAGCCGCATGACATCCCAGGTCCGGTTGCTGCCAAGACCCTGCTTGCTCAGGTTGACCAGGCTGAATTTACCGGTGATGTCCTGGCCGCAGGCGAGCCCCGTGGGCCGGAATGGCGTGGCCAATGGCCAGCGATCGGATATCTCGACCTCGACGGTGGTTGCAATCGTATCAGCCAGCGTGTCGGCAGCTGGCGCTTTCCCCGGCTTGCCGGAAATCGGCGGCGGTGTTCCTGCTGCCGCAAGCAGGATGGGCTCGACAACCGGGTCCGCATCCGGCCCGGTGCCTGCGCTCTTCGCGACACCACTGGCCTGAAAGCTGCGGAACCCCGCGACCTCCCAATACAGATCCGCCATGGCCGCGGCCTGCTGCTCGGCGGTCGGTGCGGACTGGCCAGGCTTGCCGCCGGGCGGCTTCGCTACCAGGGTCTCGCCCGGGGCCAAATTCACTTTTGCCTGCCGGGACGTCCCGGTTGCCGTCCCGGGCGGTACCAGCTGCATGATGAGCTGGGCATCGGCACGCAACCAGGTGGGCAGCAGGCTGCCGGTGGACTTGCCGATCTTGATGGTCTGCGGGTCGATGCGCCGCGTGGCGACCTGCTGGTCCTTGCGGTAGAAACGCACTTCGAACCACTCGGCAGTGCCGGGGTTGAGCTCCTTCCAGCTGAACAGCTGATCCTCACGCAGCTGCGGCACATCGATGCTCCAGACCGGCTGCGGTGTACCCAGCGGCTTGCCGGTGACCGGATCCTTCGGTGGCACGGTACTCGCCGTCTGGGTCTTCCATTCCGGCGCCGTCAGATCGATGCGCTGCTTCGCGATAGCCACGACATCGAGCACCGGAATCTGCGGTACCGGCATGGTCCTGGAGGCCTGCGCCGCCTTCCTTCGGGCATTGATGCTGAACTGCAGACCCTGATCCACGAACGCGGCGGACGGCCCGGAGGCAAGCTGCAACCGGCGTGGGCCGGGGAAGGCGGTCGGGCGCACCCTGATGTCTACGCGTGCCTTGCCGGTACCCAGCACCTGCAGGGGACCGATGATCTCGATATCGGCACCGAAGCTGACCCGCAGCGCCGGACTGAGTGCACTGCCCTGCAGTTCCAGCGTATAGGTCGATCCTGGCTCACCGCTCGACGGCACCATCCGGATCACGCGCGCCGCGATGGGCGCGGGCTGGCGCAGCGACGGGCCGGGCGGCACGATTCCGGTATCGCCAGGCGGCGGCCGGATACCCGGCATGGGCGGCAAAGCGCCGGGGCCAGCGAGGGGTGGCGGACCCATAGTGGGTGACGTCGTCACCTGGGCCACCACTTCGACCGCGCGCAACAACTCGATCGTAGCCGGCTTGCCTGGCATCGCCGCTATGGCGGCACCCGCAGCCGGCGCAGGTACGGTCAGCGCAAGCGTCCTGAACCCGGCCGCTGCCTCCGGTGCGACCTGGACACGCAGCTGTGCCATGCCGGCTGACTGCACGAGCACCGGCCCCAGTACACGCAGGCCCGCCGGCACGAAGTTCGCGGCCATGCCGCTGACGAAGCCGCTGCCGGAAATGGCGAGTGTGTAACTGTTGCCGGCCTCGAGGCGGTTGGGCGCCACGCGGAAAACTGCCGGCCGCACCGCCGGGGCTTCAACGCTTCGCGCCTGATCCCGTGCGGCTGGCACCGGGCCCGGCAGCGCCCGCTGTGCGCCCGCCACCACCGGCGCTGAGGCAATCACGAGCGCCGCAATCCGAAGCACGCCTGTCCGGAGCCGCATTGTGCCGCACGCCCTCACTGTTCCGCCTGCGCGTTCCGCCCGAACATTGCCGCTGCTACGACGATCAGTCTGGTCCGCGCCACGCCAGGGCAATACTCCACCAGAACGCCCGGGGAATCCACACCCCCGTACGCCGATGCTGCCCGCCTGCCCCTCACCTCCTGCCCCCTGCAGTCCGTGACCAAACCGATTGTTTCGTCGAATTGCAAGCGCTAGGCTCCGACTGCTGCCAGCCGCGGCATTCAAGCAGCTGCGGTTGCCTTCATGGGAACCGGGTTCGAGGAAGGGAGCGGCTATGGCCGACAGGCGCCGGGCGGTGCGCATGTGCCGCAGCGTTTGGATTCTGGCTGGGATCGTAGCGCCAGCAGTATGCGCCGCCGGCGCCGACAGCGGTCATCTCGTGCTGGCTGGCAACGAGCAGGTGCTGCAACAATGGGCCCAGGCCAGCGGCACCGCGCCGCCACGCCTCATCGAAGGCGGCGGTGGCAGCGACAGTACCCGCCTGGAATGGACCGGGGGCGTCTCTTACGACTTCTACGGAACTAACTCCCGTGGCGGGTTCATACTGACGCCGGTCCGCGACGATGGGTCGCACAATACCGCGCAGATCCAGACCGATGTGCGCTCGACCGGAACCGACGGTGCACTCTCCTGGTTTACCTTCGGCGCCACGTTCAGCGATGACCGGGCAACCATCGATCACCCGATGCTCATCAATACCGTGCAGATCGGCCATGCCGGCGACAGCTACCGCGTCGCGCTGGGAGATGTCCCGGCGGGTTTCTCCACCCTTGGCACCAACACCGGCCTGCGTGGCCTGCTCGGCGAGGGTTACCTGGGCCGTACGCTGTTCCAGGCCGTGGCTGGCGTGCAGGCGGATACCTGGGAGTCGATTGCCAACGAGGAACGACGGACGCGCTATCAGCGCAACAGCTATGCATTCAAGGTCGAACAGCCGGTTGGCGAGGCATTTGCCGCCTACGTCACCCTACAGGGATATTCGGACGACAGCGATGCAGCAACAGCCGCCAACACCGGCCTGGCACCCGCCGATGGCAACGCGGCCACGCTCGGCTTCCGCTTCCGCCAAGGCGGCTTCAGCCTCAGCGGTGAAGGCGGCGCGAGCCGCTGGAAGGAACAGGGACAGTCCAGCGAGAGCGATGAGGCATGGATCATCGATGCTGCCTGGCAGGGCGAGCAGCTGGGTTTTCAGGCCGGTTATCACGACCTCGGGCTTTTCTACAGCTCGCTGTCGGGCGAAGCGCTGTCCGGCGTAAGCGAGATGTATGGCAGCGCCAGCTGGATGGCGACGAACTGGCTGTCGCTCAACGGTGACCTGCGCCATACAGAGAATGAACGCTCCATCCCGCCAACCAAGCTTGGCCAGCCGATCAGCTCTCCATATACGCCGAATGCAGCCGAGGCAGACAGTTGGTCACTGGGTGCCGATGTATCGATATCCGCCATTGACGGCCTGAGCCTGCAGTTCAGCCATTCCCAGTCCAATGGCGAGAATGATGGCGGCGGTGCCAATGACCAGAGCAACAGCGCGGCCGGCGTCTCGTTCAGCCGCAGTGGCTGGTCGACCGGATTCAGCCTGCAGCAGGGTGACTTCGAGAACTCTGCCGCAGCCGCAACGGACTCGGAAACCGATGGCTGGAGTGCGTACCTCGGGCGCGAGTGGATGGAAGCGGAGAACGGCAGCTGGAGCCTTGGCACAACGCTCACCTACAGCGACCAGCGGCAGGAACTCGACAGCGGCGCACGTAATGGCAGTGAGAGCTGGCAGTTTGATCTCAGCGGCCGGCACAGGCGCTTCGGCGAGTTCAGCGCCCTGTGGTACGACGGCCGGGTGCGGGATCCCAGCAGCGGGCAGATGCTCGACCAGCGTGGCATCCAGTTCAGCGCCGGACGGGCCATTGGCCGCTATGGCTCGATCAAGGCCTACTATAGCCGCAACGACAGCTTCGACGACCGCAACGACATCGCCTACATGGAACGCACCCTCGGCGTACAGCTGCTTGCGGCATTCTGAGATGGCCCCCTGGGACCCACAAGGCACGGCATCATGATTTCCAGCGATTACCGCCACCGAACAGCCACCGGCATACTGCTCGCGCTGGTCACCACCGGCATTGCCGCGCAGGGGGTGCCACGCGACGAAAACCCGCTGCCGCCTGCTTCCGAGATCAAGGGCATCGGCGCCAGTCCGACGACACCGGCGCCCGGCGCTGCGACCGGGGCCTTCGAGGATGTGCAGCAGGCCCGTGATGCGCTCGAGGAGCTGCTGCGCGCCTACGAGACCGGCAACATCGCCAGGTTCCAGCAGATGCTCGACCCGTCGATGGTGGGCTACCAGGTGTTCCTGAACGGTGTCCGGCGTGATGTTGCCGCCTACCGCAACCTGCGCATTCACCTCACCGATACGCAGATCACCGCAGGACCGGACCTGGCCGTGATCCAGACCGCTTGGGAAAAACGTTTCCTCGCGGCCGGCGATTTCACCCCGGGCATCGTTACCGGTCGCAGCTCCGTGCTGATGCACCGCGATGGCAAGGCCTGGCGGCTATCCGCAGTGGCGCTGGACAATCCCTTCTCCAGTGCCTCGGGTGTGCTCGCGCGCCTGACCGTGACACCGATGGCGATCAGCGAGGTCGCGCTGACCGATGGAGCACCGGTGGGAGTCGAAGTGCGTGACGCCGACATGGCCGGCGCGGAGGCGGTGACTGTCACGGTCAGTACCGCCAACGGTGACCGCGAGACACTGCGACTGCCGCCGGCCACTCCGGGAGTATTCCGCATCCTGACGGTCCCGATACGGGCCGACCCTGCACCTGCCACCCCGAACAACGGCCTCGTGGAAATACTGGGCCCCGGAAATGTCACCTTCCGCTATGTCGACCCAAACCCGGGCAACGACCGCCCACCGACCACCCTGACACGGGTCATGCGGGTGCTGTAGCCGCAACAGGCCAGGTCACGAGCCTGCCATATCGCGCTGCCGCGAGCCGCCATCCCGACCGGCGCGCACGGCATGGCAGCGCCCGCGGCAGCACGCTCACTGCTGCTCCGCCACCCTGGTGCGGGAAACCTCGAGCCTGGAACGTTCCCGATGGATGCTTGCCCGGATCAGCAGCATCGCGGTGACTGGTGAAGTCATCACCACGAACACGGTGACGAGCAAGGGGTGCAGTACCGGCCGCTGCGCGGCCGCCGACCCCGCGATGATCGACGCGATGATCAGGCAGCCGAGGCCGAGCGTGTTGCCCATTGATGGACCATGCATGCGCGCCTGAAAGCTTCGCAGGCGCACCAGACCCAGCGAACCGACCAGCGCGAGCAGCCCGCCGGCAACCAGCAGCAACGCAACCGGCACGGCAACCCATGGTGACTCGATTCCACTCATGGTTCAATCACCTCCCCGCGCAACAGGAATTTCGCCAGCGCCACCGACCCTACGAACCCGAACAGCGCGATCAGCAGCGCGATTTCGAACCAGGCGCCAGAACCGAAACGAAGCCCGTAGGCCAGGAGCATCGCCAGCGCATTCACGTACAGGGTGTCAAGGCCCAGCACGCGATCGTGCGCTGCCGGACCATGAATCACCCGCCAGGCCGCAAGCAACATTGCGGCGCCGAAGCAGCCGGAAGCAAGCCACGCCGCCACATCCACCAGGGTTGCCATACTCATGCCTGAAAAATCCGGATCAGTGGGCGCTCATAGCGCTGTTTGATGGTGCGGATCCACTCCTGCTCATCCCGCAGGTCGAGTACGTGCAGCACAAGCCTGCGACGCTCGGCAGAATGCTCGACCCAGACCGTGCCGGGTGTCGATGTGATTATGGTCGCGAGGACCGCAAGGCCGTGCGGGTCGTCCAGCTCCAGCGGAATCTCGAGGAAGCCCGTGCGGATCTCACGCTTTCCGGAAAGGCCGAGGATGATACGGCCGACACCGATATTGGAGCGCACGATGTCGACGAATACCGTAACCAGCAGTGCTACCGCAAGCCAGGGTCGCCGAATCCGCGGGCGCAGCGGCCGCATCTTCGACGCCCACCACGCGAGGGCTGTCGCCACCAGCATGCCCAGCACGACCTGCCCCGGCGAGAGCGTGTCGTTGGCCACCAGCCACATGGCGGTGAGCGCGAGCACCAGCACCGGTGTACCACGCTTCATCGACCGCCTCCGGTTGCAAGCACGGTCTCGATGTAGATCTGCGGGGAACGCAGTGACGCCGCAGTCGAGTCGAAGAAACGCATGACTTCACCGGCGGCAATCGTCAGACCAATACACAGCAGCACCAGCACTGCCACCGGACCCGCTTCGAGAACCCTCAGGCGTGGCGTGTTGCGCCCGATGACCGACCAGAACAGGCGCATGCCGATGCGCGTAAGCGCGATCAGGCTTGCCAGGCCTGCGGCAAGCGTCACAAATACCAGGATCCACGCTGCCGGCTCCCATGTTGCGCCTTTTGCCGCATGTATGGCTGCGGAGATGATCGCGAACTTGGCGATGAAACCCGACAGCGGTGGCGAACCCGTGACGAGCAGCACACAGAATGCAAACATCAGTCCCATGAACGCCATCGCCGCCGGGATAGCCACACCAACCTCCGCGTCAGGCTCCGGCACCGGCGGCCCCCGGCGTACCCCGAATGGCACGTAGCCCCCGGTCGAAAGCAGTGCGGGCTCGGCCACTGTCGAAGACGGCCTCGACGGTGCACGCCATGCGCGTTCGGTCATCCCGGTCAGCATGAAAAACGCCCCGGTTGCCAGCACCGAGCCGACGAGATAGAAAAGCGCCGGCGCCAGCAGCGGCGGATGATCCAGTCCCATCACCATCAGCAACAGTCCCGATGAGACTATGACCGAATAGCCGACGAGGCGTGACAGCTGCTGCGCCGCCAGCGTGCCGACAATCCCGAATCCGATCGTCGCGAAACCCAGGTAGTACAGCCCGCCATGAAACAGATCGGGCCGCAGCAATGCGCTGCCTTCGTGGTGCAGCAGCACGTCGGCGCTGGCGATCAGCGAACCCAGGCGCAGCAACGCGTAAATGCCCACCTTGGTGAGTATTGCGAAAACCGCAGCCACCGGTGCGCTTGCGGCCGCGTAGGTTCCCGGCAACCAGAAATTGAGTGGCCAGCAGCCTGCTTTCGTCAGAAACGCAATCCCGATGAATGCTGCCGCGACATCGAACAGCGTGCGATCTGCAGCGGACAGTGCGGCAGCCCTTGCCGGCAGATCCGCCATGTTGAGGGTACCCGTCACGCCGTAAACCAGCGATATACCAATCAACAGCAACAACGATCCCGTAAGGTTCACCACGATATAGTGCAGTCCGAACCTGACCCGCTGGCTGTTCGACCCATGCAGCAGCAGGCCGTAGGATGCCGCCAGCAGGATCTCGAGGAACACGAACAGATTGAACAGGTCCCCGGTGAGGAATGCACCGTTCACGCCCATGGAAAGCAGCTGGAGCAGCGCGTGGAAGTGCGGTCCCGCCCGATCCCAGAATGCAAGCGAATTGATGAATGCCGCCAGTACCACCACCGCATTCAGCACCAGCATCAAGCCCGTCAGCCGATCGATCACCAGCACAATGGCAAAAGGTGCCGGCCATCCACCGATGGCATACGCACCGACGCCACGGGACCAGATGTCCGGGAAAGCCTCGGTGGTCAGCGCCAGCAACACGATTGCCGCCACCAGCTGCACAATGATCGATACTGCCGCGACGGCGACCCGCAGCACCCGCGCCCGCTCTGTCAGGAAAAGAATTGCCGCTGCTGCGACCAGCGGCACGATGATGGGTACCACCGGCAGATGAGTAAACCAGGCACTCATCCGGCTTCCCGCCCATCAACATGGTCGGTTCCGGTGAGACCGCGCGCGGCGAGCAATACGACGAGCAGCAGTGCGGTGGTCGCAAAGCCGATCACAATCGCCGTAAGCACGAGCGCCTGGGGCACCGGATCAACCACCGCCACTGGTTCTGCCAGTCGGCCGGCGGTAACGATTGGTGGTCGCCCCACCACAAGCCGCCCCATGCCGAAGATGAACAGGTTGACCGCATACGAACACAGCGCGAGACCAACGATTACCTGGAACGTACGCGGCCGCAGCAGCAACCAGACCCCCGCGGCCGCAAGTACTCCAATAGCCATCGCAAAGAGCGCTTCCATGCTCAACCCGCCGCCCCACCGCTTCCGGCGGAATCACGCGCACTGCGAAACGACTGGTGCGCGAGGGCTATGAGCATCAGTGACGTTGCGCCAATAACCACCAGGTATACGCCGGTATCGAACAATAGCACGCTGGCGATGTGCACCGACCCTACCAATGGCAGGGTGATCTCGCCACCAAGGCTCGCCAGAAACTGGCGCCCCATGGCCACCGCCAGCAAGCCGGCACCGCCGGCTGCCGTGAGACCAAGCGCGACCCAGTATTGCGGATGCACACGCATGCGCCACTCGACCCATAGCGCACCACCCACCATGTACTGGGTTATGAAGGCGATCGCCATCACCAGCCCACCGACGAATCCGCCTCCGGGCGCATCATGCCCGCGCAGCAGAAGGTAGACAGCGATGAGACCCGCCATGGGTAACAGCAGGCGCACGAGTACTGCAGCAATCCGCAGTTCACCTCCCGGCAGCAGTTCGCCGGGATCGAAGTTGCGCAGGCCTCCGGTATCGTCGTTAACCCGCTGCGCACGCGGTACCCTGATGCTTTCCGGCGCGGGACGAAAGCGACGCAGCAGCGCATAGACCGTAAGTGCCACGATGCTGACCACCGTGATCTCCCCAAGTGTGTCAAAGCCGCGGAAATCAACGAGGATGACGTTGACGATATTTTGGCCGCCACCTTCCGGCAGCGCACGCTCGACAAAGAAGTATGAGATCCCCTCCACGGGTGCATGGGTCAATACCGCAAACGACAGTGCTGCCAGCCCGCACCCTGCAATCCCGGCGACAACGAAATCCCGTGTACGCCGCATTCGCGCCCTGATTGTTCCGTGATCCGGCTCGTCCGCTACCAAGCGCCGCGGCAGCCAGCGCAAGCCGAGAAGCAGCAGCACCAGGGTCACGACCTCGACCGCAACCTGGGTCAACGCCAGGTCCGGCGCCGAGAACCACGCGAAGCTGAGGCTGGTAAACAGCCCGGCTCCACCCAGCATGATCAGCGCCGCAAGCCGGTGAAACTTCGCCTTCAGCGCCGCGCCGACTGCGCACGCGCAGCCAATGATCCACACGAACAGGTATGCGGGATCGACCGGTGTCAGGGCGCCCGCCCCGCGTGGCATGCCTCGACCGGCGATCGGAATAGCCGCGACCGCAACCGTCATGCCCACCATGATCAACAACTGCAACTGCAGGCGGCGCGACGACGCAAAGCGCACCATCCGCTCGGCGAACCGATGCAGCACGACGATGATGATGTCGAACACCCGGCGTCCATCCAGTGGCGCACGTAATGGCGCCTGACCCGTGGCCCGCTGGCCGAAGAACCAATGCAGCATGTAAAGGCCGATACCACCCGCGAATGCGCCCATGCTCATCATGAAAGGCACCGTGAAACCGTGCCAGACGCTGAGGCTGTATGGTGGGGCCTGTTCGCCGAGAATCGAAATCACGGCGGGCGCGAGTACGGGGCCTATCGTCCGCGCCGGGAATATTCCCACCAGCAGGCAGGCCGTTACGAGCAGCATGCTCGGCAGCAGCATCCAGCGAGTCGGCTCGCGTGGTGTACGTGGCAAGCCCTGTGCCGGCGGCCCGAAGAATACCTGGTGGATGAGCCGTAGCGAGTACGCGACGCTGAATGCGCCCGCAACCGTCGCCACTGCCGGCAACCCCTGCCGCAGCAGCGGGCCCTCGCCCGCGAAAATCGTTTCAGCGAAGAACATCTCCTTCGACAGGAATCCATTGAGCAACGGGACCCCCGCCATCGCCGCTGCCGCGACGGCAGCCACGGTCGCGGTGATGGGCATCGCTTGCGCGAGCCCGCTCAGGCGCCGGAGGTCGCGTGTCCCGGTCTCGTGGTCGACGATGCCGGCTGCCATGAACAGCGACGCCTTGAAGGTTGCGTGGTTCATCATATGGAATACCGCGGCAACCAGCGCCAGGCGACTGTTCATGCCAAGCAGCAGCGTTATCAGGCCAAGGTGGCTCACGGTCGAGTACGCCAGTACGCCCTTCATGTCGCGCTGGAACAGTGCCGCCGCCGCCCCGATCAGCAGCGACGCAAGTCCGGCACCACTGACCAGGATGAACCACAGATCGGTGCCTGCCAGCACCGGCCACAGGCGCGCGAGCAGGAATACCCCCGCCTTCACCATGGTGGCTGAATGCAGATACGCGGATACCGGGGTCGGTGCCGCCATCGCGTGAGGCAGCCAGAACTGGAACGGGAACTGCGCGCTCTTTGTCAGTGCGCCAAGCAGGATCAGCCCGAGCATCGCCGGATACCAGGGATGCGACTGCACCTGCCCGGCTGCGGCAAGCACGCGGTCGAGGTCGTAGCTTCCCGTCATCGTGCCGAGCATGATCACCCCGACGAGCAGGCAGAACCCGCCAGCCGCGGTCACCGTAAGTGCCATGCGCGCACCGTGCCGGGCATCGACCCGGTGATACCAGTAGGCAATCAGCATGAAAGAGCTGAAGCTGGTCAATTCCCAGAAGATGACCAGCTGTATCAGGTTGCCGGACAGCACGATGCCGAGCATCGACCCCATGAACGCCAGCAGGAACGAGAAAAAGCGCGGTACCGGATCTTCGGGGGACAGGTAGTAACGGGCGTAAATCACCACGAGCGTGCCCATCAGCGACACGAGCAGCGCAAAGAGCCATGCGAAGCCATCCATGCGCAGGTGGAAATCGAGGCCCGCCTGGCTCAGCCATGGCACGACGAAACGCACCAAGCCGTTGCCGGCGATCTCCGGATACAGGCCAAGCGTCAGTACCGTGCAGGCCAATGCGCAGGCCCCCGCAAGCCACGCCTCGGCATTGCGGGCATTCGCGGGCAGAAAGGCAGAGCAAAGGCCGCCGATGAACGGCAGCAGGACGATCAGTACCAGTGTCACGAGCAACTCCGCATCAGGCCCATTCTTGCACAGCTGGTGATTGTGGCGTGGGCGAACTGCAAGGGAGGATATCGCGGGCTACGGCCCGTATCGCGGATTGCAGCAGCCAGAATACGCGGATGCCCCCTCGCGGCTGGTGAATCATTTCCCGCCCAACACCGGTATCGGCCAGGGGTCATGCAATCGATGGAAGGCAAAGCAGTCACGCCAGCCCAAGGCCCGGACCCGCAGCGGTTCTTCTGGTACGGCGTCTGGACGGGCATCATGGTGGTCTCTGCCCTACCGCTGTTCGGATGGCGTGTACCGGCAATGCTGCCATACTTGCCACTGCTCATCATCCACGAGTTCGCGGCCTTCGCCTACGTCGGTCATACCCTGTTCAGCAATATCTGAGCCATGCGGCTGCGCATGACGCAGCCGCTCGGAACCGGAATCTGGGCGTGGGGCATGCTGCGGTCCATGGCACTCGGCATCACGGCACCGACGGCAGTGATCATGTCGCTGGCCGGCCTGCAACTGGTAGACTACTCGGCCGACTCGCGGCCTAACCCAGGGCATGGGCGTAAAAGGTGCCGGTGTTACGGTTTCGGTTCCTGCCCGGGCCGGGCCACCACTATTCCAGCACCAGGCTGTCGAGGCCGTAGCCGACGCCGTAGACGCTGCGGATCGGTGACGCCGCTGGGAAATACGGCCGCAGCTTCGCCCGCAGGTTCTTTACATGCCCGTCGATGTTGCGCTCCCATGCGCTGAGGTCGGTGCCGCGGACCCGCTCGAGGAGCTGCGTGCGCGACCAGACCCGCTGCGGCTGTTCCATCAGTGTCGCCAGCAGCTCGAACTCGATGCGAGTGAGTGCCAGCTCGTTGCCCTGCACCAGGACCCGGCGTGAACCGCGCTGCAGCTCCAGCGCGCCGACGCGCAACGAGTCGCCGGCAGGTACCGCCCGCAGGCGCCGCAGCACTGCATGGGCCCGCGCCACCACCTCGCGGGGGCTGAAGGGCTTGCAGACATAGTCGTCGGCGCCAAGTTCGAGGCCGAGCAGACGGTCTATTTCATCAACGCGGGCGGTTACCATGATGATCGCCGGTCGGTCACCACGGGCCCGAAGGGCCTTGCAGACATCGAGACCGTCCTTGCCTGGCAACTGCAGGTCGAGGATCACGAGCTCCGCCTCCCGGCGTGCCAGATGCGCCTCGACCTCATCCCCGCGGCCAAGGACGTCGGTTTCGAAGCCTGCCTGTACGAAGTAGTCCCGCAGCAGTTCCGCGAGCTTCGCCTCATCCTCCACGATCAGCACCCGCGCACTCATGATGGCCGGGCCTTTGGCCAGTGGCACTGCACCTCCAGACCGCCAGCGGCGCTGCGCTGTGCACGGACGAACCCGCCATGGGCAACGACTATCGAGCGCACGATGGCCAGCCCCAGGCCGGCGCCGCCACCGGCACGGCGAGAAGGATCGACACGGAACAGCCGGTCGAAGAGCCGGGGCAGCGCGTCCACCGGCACACCCGGGCCGCCGTCGGCCACGGCCAGCAGCAGCGCGTCGCCCTCATTGGCGACACGCACGGTTACCGGCCCGGGCGGTGTGGCGTAACGCAGCGCATTCTCCAGCAGGTTGGCCATCACCGCCTCCACACGCTGCTGGTCGGCGCTGATGACATACGGCCCGCCATCCACGGCGCATCTCAGGTCGAAGCCGGCCGCCACGAATCGTGGCGCATAACGTGCAACGGCATCCGCTGCCAGGTCCGCGAGGTCGAGGTCCGCCTTCTGGAGATTCAACCCACCGGATTCAGCAAGCGATAGCAGATGCAGCTGCGCGACGATCGCCTCGAGCCGGGCAATCTCGCCAGCGAGCGTGCCGAGTGCCTGATTATCAGGCGCACGCACGCCGTCGAGCACGGCATCGATCTGCGCCCGCAGGACCGCGAGCGGATTGCGCAGTTCATGGGCGACATCGGCCAGCCACTGGCGCTGGCGCAGGTCATAACCCTGCAACGCCTCGGCCAGCCGGTTGAAATCGCCCGCCAGCCGGCCGATTTCGTCGGTGCCGGTAACACTGACCCGTGCCGTGAAGTCACGCCGCGCCAGCGCTGCGCTGGCGGCCGAAAGTTCGCGGATGGGCCGGGCCGCACGGCGTGCCAGCAGGGCTGCAAACAGGGCTGCCAGCAGGATGGCCGCACAGCTGATCAGCAGGTAGGCGCGCCCCTGGCGCAGGGTGAACGCCGCGTTCATTTCCTGTGCCAGACTGTTGCGCGGCCAGGCGATGTAGCCGACAACCTTGCCGCTAGACTCGATCGCCGCGCGTTCGAGTCCCTGCGGGTCAGGGGGCGCGGCCCCCAGCGGCTGCCCAGCGGCATCGAGCAGGAAAGCCGGTGGCGGCGGCGGGCCCGGTGACCGCTCCCGCCTCCGGGACCCGGCGCGGCCATCCCGGGGCCGGCCGCGCGGCGGGCGCAACGCGCGCACACCTTCGGCTGCTGCCTGCAGGTCCGCCGTTGCCGCGTAACGCCTGCCAATCTCTTCGGCGACCTCACGGAAGATCTCTGCGTCCCGCGCCCGCAGGTAGTCGGCAAAGTTCTGGCCGGTATAGAGGCTCAGCACACCGATGGCGCCGGCAACCAGAACTGCCGCCGCCAGCAGCTGCATCAGAAAGAGCTTGACGAAGAGCGTGGCGCGCATGGCCGGCATCTTACGCCACGGCCAACCGCATCCGTCCGATCCCGCAATTCCCCCGTGGTTTCCCCACGATGTCTCCACAAAGGCGGTGCAGGCTGTCTCCCATCGAGACCAGCACCACCAGCTGCTTCATCACAACCCCCTGGAGTAACCACATGAAACGAAGGCTCATTCCTCTCCTCCTCCTCTCGGGCCTGGCGCTGGCGGGCACCGCCAATGCCGGCGACAACGGCCGCCATGGACATGGCCGGGGCGATCGTGATGCCCGCCCGGCCTCGGTCGAGCGACTGGCCATGCAGAACCTGCTCGCCGCCAGTCTCGCCCAGAGCACGGGCCGCGATGCAACCGAGATCGGCAACCTGCTCGCGCAGTCCCGCCCTCCCAGGGTGGCGGAGCAGCTCGGCATCGATAGCGATGCCATGCTTACCGCCATGAAGGCGGCACGCGCCACGCTGATCGAGCGCTCCCTCGCCGCCGGCCTGATCACGGCTGAACAGGCGGAAACGCTCAAGGCAACCAGCCCCCCGCCGGGCCGGCGTCCCCCACGCTGACCCGGTCGCCCTCCCCCGGCACCACCCCCCCTGGTGCCGGGGGCCGGGCGCTCTTTCACCACCCCCCCGATTCAGGAAGGGTACCGCTCCATGGCCCGAACGGCTGGCACCAAGATCCGCCGCATCCTGTTCTGGGCGCACCTCAGCTGCGGTGTTGCCGCTGGTGTCCTCATCCTGGTGATGTCGGCCACCGGTGTGCTGCTGACCTACGAGAAGCAGCTGGTTGCCTGGAGCACAGCAGCGGTGCCGGCATCCGACAGTGCGACCGGCATGCAGCTGTTCATGGAAACGATCGAGGGCTGGCATCGCCACCTTGGCGGTGAACGCGACAGCATGCGTGCCGGGTTGCTGGACCTCGCCAACCTGCTGTTCGTCTTCATTCTCGTCAGCGGTCTATGGCTGTGGCTGCCGCCGGTGTGGCGCTGGCAGGTCATGAAACTGCGGCTGCTCCTGCGCCGCAACTACCAGAGCAGCAAGCAGCGCGACTTCGGCTGGCATCACGTGCTGGGCATCTGGATGCTCGTGCCGCTGCTGCTGATCGCGGTTTCTGGCGTGGTCTTCTCCTATCCCTGGGCGAATCAACTGGTGTTCGCCGCCTATGGCGAGGTGCCGCCCGCACGCCGGGAGCCACCACCGGCGATGGCCGTTGGGGCTGCCTCATTGCAGGATCGCGCATCACCGCCAGCGGTCGCAGCGGCACCAACGCCCGGCCAGCAGGCGCGTCGCTGGCTGCGCTTCATCCACACCGGGGAGGTGTACGGAATCGCCGGCCAGACCGTGGCCGGACTCGCGTCACTTGCAGCCTGCTTCCTGGCCTACACCGGCCTCGCGCTGGCCTGGCGGCGCCTGATGCTACCGCTGGTCCGGCCGGGATAGCACAGACCAGGCAGTCCTTTGAGGCGCGACCCACCCTTCGCGAGCCTGCGCCCTATCGCCTGCTGCGGGCCCTCAGCATCACGAGGCCCATGCCGGACAGCAGGAGCGGCAACGCACCGGGCAGCGGCATCACCACGGCATTCAACGTCCTGAACAGGGCGTAGCCGCCTTCGCTGGCGCTGTTACCACCAAAGGTATCGGTCCAGACAAAACTCGCCGGGGAATTGCCGATCAAGGTTCCGTATGGCGAAGATCCGTTCGCCATGCTGGCCATGAGCGTAGACCATGCATCTGGAGAGCTAGCCAGCGCTGCAGCGTCGCCTGCAGATGGATTCTTGATGGTGCCGTTGGCCTTCCCCACCCAGTCGGTCGTGTTCGAGTAGAGCTTGGTGCCCGCAATGTCGAACTCACCGATCCATGCGTGAGGCGGGCCGTAGGAAGCGCTGTCCCAGGCGGCGACATACAGGTACTGGCCGGCACCGATACCGAAAACCACTGGCGCTCCCTGGCTGGGCCAGAGACTGCTGCCCGAGGACGCGACTTCGACCAGGGAGGTGCCACTGGCATCCCCGACAAAGATCTTGTAGTGATCGTCAGCCACCACCCTTGCGGTTACCGATTCAGCATGAGCGGTGATCGCCGTGGCCAGCAGCAGGCCGCCGAATAGCCATTCTTTCAACATGGATTTCTTCGCTGTTCCCGGGATTTCGATGTTCAGGCAATTGGCTACGCCATTAACGAACTGGACCGCAACGGCCGGCAGAGAGCGTACATGCGGGTCTCGGGGGCAGGTATGCCTAGCCACTGAATGGGTTATGTCATATCAGCTTCACGGGTCGGCATTGTCGGGCAGCCGATTGTGCAGCAGGACGAGCCTGCTCGGCTTTTCTTCGTAATCCAGGTGCACAACAAGCAACAATGCACCGGATATCCATGGCAGGCGCAAATCGTGTCGCAAGTCAGAGGAGAAGGCCACGAACGGAAGGTCGCCTGTTCTCGCATGCGTACTCGCCGTCATCCCGCTGGTTTCGCATGCCGCAACCGAATGGGCCACATGAAACACGGCTCCCGATAATCTTGGATCAACCGGCAGCTTTGTTGACGGACGTTCCGTAGGGCTGACGGCCTGGTTCGAGACCATCGGCGGACCTGCAGCTGCCGGCAGCGTTTACTCGGCCAGTCCAGCGGTTCCCGGGTAGCCCGATGGCAGGAACCCGTCGTTCACCTACGCACTTACCGGCGCCGGTCCCTACCCCGCCCTTCTCGATCCCGGTCATGAGGCGATGCTCCTCGACCTGACATACGACGGCAGTGGACTGATCGCCGACATGGGGCGTGTCCTCAACGCTGTCGCCTCGGGCTCGATACCGGCCGGCAAGATCGACTACACCGGGAATGACGCGGGTGGCTGGTATACGCACACCGGACTCTGCACGTTCGGCAATCTTCCCGCCGAGACCCGCTTCATCCACCTGGTGAACTTCGGCCTGTACGGCCAGTATCAGGAGCAGACCGAGGGCATCCACGTCCTGCTCGGCGGCACTGTGTCAGCCGTACCGGTACCCGCTACCGCTCCATTGCTGGGCACGGCAACTGTCCTTGTCCTGTCACGAGTACGGCGTCGGCCCTGCTGAGTTCTGCAACCGTTCCTGGCACGGCTGCTGGCTTCGAGGATTGCGCCAGTACTCGTATACCCGGGTGCAGCAGGCTCTGTGCCTGCAGGGGCAGCGAAGGCAGCAAATTGCGAAACAGTGCGGCCTCGACGATCAGGCAGGCAACGGCAGAAGAGGCAGCGACCAGGATCAGGTTCTGCGCAAGTGTCTTTATTCTGATATTCCGAGGAAGCGCCCGAACTGGAATCGATGCAGCTTGTTGCCGACACCACTAGCCCGGCTTGATGATGCTCACGGCAACGATTGTCGCCACGAACAGCCATAGCAGGACCAGGAACGCCGTCGAACTGGCATAACGGCCTCGCAGCTGCCGCTCCAGGTCGTCGGTCGAGCCCGTTGTCCTGATGCTGCCCCAGACCCGGAAATAGCGCACGAGTTCCAATCGGATACCGAGCCCGCTGGCCATCACGGCGGCGAGCAGCGCCAGCTTCACGGCCAGCCAGCCGGTGATGGACCAGTAGCCGAAAAGCGTCCCGACGGCGATCACGGCCAGCACCATGATGGCGAGGTATCGCAGTCCGCGATCGAGCCTTCCCAGGGCATTGCCCACCGGGCGCTTCCTCAGGCGGTGGGTCGCCTCGACGAGCGCCAGCCAGGCCAGGCCCAGCAGCGTGGCGATCCAGGCAAGCCGGGCACCCCCGGGCAAGTAGCCATACAAGGCCCCGAGCGTAGTTCCCAGCCAGAGCTGGAGCACCAGCGCGTAGCGCACGTGCTGGTCGACATCGAGTACGTGGTCCAGCAGCCTGTCGCGCTCGGCAACCGGCAATGACGTGGTCCGTGACACATAACGAAAGGTACTGTTGATGACCAGGTCCGAACCGAGCCAATAGCCCACGACGATGATGTGGGCCACGAGTACCGCATGGATCAGCATGGTTGCAGACGCCCGCGCGAAACTCGACCCGCCGGCGAGAACGGTGGTGAATGTGCCTTCACGGGGTATCCACCCTACTTCAGGCGCCGCCCCGCCAGGAGTTGATCAGGTCCCGGAAAGCGTGAACGCGGACCTGTGCCCACAGGCCGGCCCGGTAATAGGGGTCACCACTGATGATGTCGAGGACCGCCTGCCTGGACTCGGCCTCGACGACAAGCACGCCACCGGCCGGCGCACTCCCGTCGTCGCGCATAATGGGACCACCCAGCCTGACGGCTTGTGCGTGCTGCGCCATGTGCGCCATATGCGCTTCCAGCAGCGGCCTGCGAATAGCCATGTTGTCCGGCACATCCTCCAGGTAAACCATGTAGAGCATCGTCCTTCCCCATGACCCCTGCTGCGGATTCAGGCCGCAACTAGAACGGTTGCCTGATGCCGAGCCAGGCCATCGTGATGATCAGCAGCCAGAACAACCAAGCCGCGTATCGTGCCCGCCGGTGGGCGCCGGTAAACAAGGCATCGACCGCGGGGCCCTGCTCGCCATTGCGCAGGCGAGTGAACCCCTCTCGCCAGCCGCGGATGCTGACGCGCAGGTAGAGTCCCACCATCAGCAGCGCCGAGTAGACCAGCAGCTTGGTGGCGATCCAGTTGCTGTGCACCGGGCCCCCGTGGCGCAGCGACTGTATGCCAGCCCAGACGAGGCCGGCAACCAGCACGAATCGCCAGGCGACGTCGATTTGCTGCCAGCGCGCTCCGGAAGGCCGACGCAGTGTCCGATAGGCCATCCAGACGACAGCCAGCCAGATGACGTCGAGCATCCAGAAAACCGCGAGTCCGCCTGCCCCGAGATCGACCGCGCCGCGCATGGTGGCAAGTTGCAGGCCGACAGCCGGCAACAACACGATGGCCGTGCGCGGCATGATGTCGATGGCCATCAGGGCTTCCAGGAAGCGTTCCCGCTCGGCGACGGGCAGATCCGCCCGGACCACGTAGCGAGAACAGACATACACGCCGAAATCCCCACCCAGCCAGTAGGCAAACAGCACCACGTGAGCGGTGACCAGCCAGAAGTAGGGTTCATTCATGAGAGTCAACGGTGCCGGTGTTACGGTTACGGAAACCAGCTGGCTCGTGACTTCGAAGCAGCTGGTTTCCGTAACCGTAACACCGGCACCGTTGGCTGGCGGGTCAGCGCTCCTCGCCGCCGAAGCGTACCCGGGCCGTGAGGCCGAAGGTGGCGAGGCGCGGATGGGTCACGGTCAGCCGCCAGGGGAAAAAGTCATCCTGTGTCGAGGATGGTGCTGCCTGCTGGTAGACGTCCGTGGCGTTGGTGAAGAACACATCCCGGTAGGCGGCAATGGGGTTGTCGTCGCTGAAGATGTTGCGGCCCCACAGTTCCACCGAATAGCGCCCGGACTCGATGCCGAGCTTCAGGTTCACGTAGCTGTGGGCCGGCAACCAGCTCAGGTTGCTGTTGCCCTCGTAAACCTTGCCCTGGTAGCTCAGGTCGGCCCGGCCGTACAGGTCCCAGCCGCTGGCCAACTGGTGCCGGTAGTCGAGGCTGGCGCTGGCCTGCCACTCGGGTTGTCGCAGCATGGTATTCCCGGAGATATCGCCGGCACGTGCCTGGCAGGATGCCTCCTCAGGAGAGCCGGTCACGACCGTGCCCTGGCAATCGGCTGGCCGGTAGCTCGGGAATGTCTCCAGCGTCGCCTGATGGGTGCCATGGTCCCAGGTCGCATCGGTGTGGGAACCGCTCAGGCGCAGGGAGAGATCGTCCGTCAGCAGAACATCCATCACCATTTCCCAGCCGATGATCGTGGCACTGCCCAGATTGCCGTTGAAGCTCGCTGGTTGCGAGAATGGCCGGCCGTCTATGGGACTTGCCTCGTAGACCTCGGGAATGACGACGTCGTTCCAGTTGTTGTAGTACACCGACATGTCGATCGCGACACGGCCATCCGGCGTATGGCCCTTGATACCGAGCTCGGTGGCAACCAGCTTCTCGGAATCGAACGACTTGACGATGATGTCCTGAACGCCGTCGACATAGGTCACGCCGGTGACGTCAAAACCACCGGCCTTCTCGCCCCTGGAAACCGAGGTGTAAGCCATCCAGTTTTCGGAAACCTTGAGCCTGGCACCCAGCCGCCAGGTGATGGCATCCCAGCTATCCTTGTCACCGGCGCTGAGCAGAGGATCCGGCGCACTGAGATCATCCTCATCCCACCTGAACCCCTTGGCCTCCCTTTCGTCATGCCCGTAGCGGAGCTGGGCATCGAGTGTCAGGGCATCGGTGACGTCCAGGTCGGCTGACGAGAATACCGACCAGGAACTGTCATCCTCCTCGCCGACATGACGCTGCAGGGGGTCGGCGTCACCGCCGGGCTGGAACCAGGGCCGGAAGGCTGCCTCGCCAATGATGACCGGGAAGGTAGTCACCACCGGACCGAACTGGTTGTTCGGGAACGGAGGCGCGGGCTGGTTGGTGGCCTCGACGCCGCGCTCGCGAATATCACGATCCACGTCGTACCAGTAGGCACCGACCGACCAGCGCAACCGCTGGTCCTGGTTGCTGGTGAAGCGGATTTCCTGGCTGATCTCGCTCGTCTCGGTTTCCTGCTGGATCTGCAGCAGGCCGGTGGCAAGGCGAGCGAGCGGCAGGACCCCACCCGGCCCGGGGTTGCACATATAGGCGCCACCACCGAGGTCGCTGGTGTTCGTGCAGTACACGAAAGGCAGGTCCACACCGAGACTGCGGTTACCGTCGACCAGGGCGGTCTGCTTGGTATTGGAGTAGCCCGTCAGCGCCGTGACCGTCCCGCCAGCCACGTCCCAGTCGATGGTCAGGTGGCCACGGGTAAGCTCGCGGTCCTCGCCGAGCGCCCTCGCGATCTTCGGGATGGACTCGTCGGAGAAAGCATCGGCAAGGTACAGGGCCGATGGCGTGCCAATTCCCCGCAGGGTCTGGGCATAGTCATCCATGCTCGGGATCTTGCCGCAGAAGTCCTGCAGGCGCTGCAGGTTGAGATTCGTGTCCACGCGGTTTTCGCAGGTGGCCTTGTAGGCGGTGGTGGCCGAATCGTCGATTTCGTCGTTCGAGTAATACAGCGCGCCGGTCATCGACAAGGATTCCGCCGGCGCCCAGCGCAGCTTGCCTTCGTAGCTCCGATAGCGATAACCACTGATATCCTGGCCACCCAGCGGGTTGTCGTAGCTGCCGTCGAACTCGTCGTAGAGAACGGACAGCCGCCCGGTGAGCTGGTCGGTGAAGATCGACCCGGTGACAGCCGCCTGCCCGCCCATGCGGCCATCGCTACCCGCGGTGACTTCCGCCTTCGTGCCGAACACACTCGACGGCATCTTGGTGACGTAGTTGATGGCACCGCTGAACGCGTTGCGGCCGTACAGGGCGCTTTGTGGACCCTTCACGACCTCGATGCGCTCCAGGTCGAGCTGGGAAAAATTCAATCCCTCACGACCCGAGACGTAGACGCCATCCACGAAGATGGCCGCATTGTTCTCGCCGAAGATGTCCGTCGGCGCCATGCCGCGGACCACCGGCACCGCGAGGAACTCGCCCTGGGCATTGAAGAAAGACAGGCCCGGGGTCAGCTCGGCGATGTCGTGGAGATCGCGGATGCCGGCATCCTGGATGGAGTCGGCCGTGAAGGCGGTGATCGCCACCGGCACTTCCTGCAGGTTCTCCGCCTTCTTGCGGGCGGTCACCACGATCTCCTGGATCACTGTGCCAACCTGGGCAAGCGCGCGGTCCACGGGTACCGCCATGAGCGCTGTGGCTACGGTGGCTACGGACAGGCTGAAGGTGCCGCGGCGACGGCACGGAACCATCTGGCTCAACATCGGTGCCCCCCCTCTATGAGCCACGGAATGTGACGCCCAAGCCACCGGCCGGACAGCCGCCAGGATGGGTGTCCCGTCCCGATAATACCGAAAAACGCCTGACGTGCTACCCCGCCAGCAACCGGTCACCACTGGCTGGCCACAAACTGCGCCAGCGGGTGCCGGCATAGTGGATGGTGGCAGGCACTCGCAGCCAGGCGCTCTCCGGCAGGCTGGGCGGCCATTTCGCCGACGTCGTAATATTCAGGGGAAGCGCATCAACCTGCACCGGTACCCGGATTCCCACCGGGCTGCAATTGCCCCACCCCGACGGAGCACACACGCCGCCATGCCACGCATCAGCATCGACCTGCCTGAGCAGTTTGCCTTCACCACCGACCTCAGCATCTACGTGGGCCACGTCAATTACGGCAACCACCTGGACAACGCCATGCTGATCAGCCTCGTTTCCGAGGCGCAGATGCGCTTCTTTGCCGCGCTTGGCTATCCCGAGGGCCGCATCGGTGGCCTGGTCACGCTGATCGCCGATGCTGCCGTCCAGTACCGGTCCGAGGCCTTCCGCGGCGAGGTCATGGCCGTATCGATGACTGCCAGTGATTTCAACCCGAAGGGATGCGACCTGGTGTGGCGCATGGCCGAAAGATCCTCAGGCCGCGAGGTGGCACGAGGCAAGACCGGGATCGTGTTCTTCGAGCTGGCGACACGCAGGCTGGCAGCCATGCCGGAGGAATTCCGGCAGCGTGTCGGAGGTGGTACGAGCACTGGCTGAGCTCCAGGATGGATCGCAGTACCAGAACGCGTCATCATCGATTCAATGTTGTCCTGGATCAACCCGCGCAGGAGACTTCATGACCGCCCTAAACAGACTCTGGCGCATCGCCAGCCGGCCCACCGACGCCGTGTCCCGACAGAACTTCCTCTGGGCGGAAGAGCCGTTGCCGGAGCCTCGTGAAGGGGAACTGCTGGTACGCGTCGTCTACCTCTCGATCGATCCGGTGCAGCGCTACTGGTTGTCGCCCGATGCCACGTTCGGGCCGCCGACCGCAGTGGGCTTGCCGATGCCGGGCCGCATCTGGGGAGTCGTGGAGCAATCCACCAGCCCGGCATTCCCGCGGGGCGCGCTGGTCGCCGGCCCGGGAACCTGGGCGCGGTGGTGCACGCTGCCGGTCGCAGCGGCGGAACCCGTGCCCGACTGGCCGGGCATTCCCCTGCTGGCCCACACCTCCCTGTTCTGCATGCAGGCGCTCACCGCTTACTTCGGCCTGCTGGAAATCGCCAGGCCTCTAGCAACCGACACCGTGGTCGTGTCGGCGGCCGCAGGCGCGGTCGGCTCCCTGGTGGTCCAGATGGCGCGCATCAACGGCTGCGCCCGCCTCGTTGCCATCGCCGGCAGCGAGGAGAAGTGCCGGTGGCTGCGCGAGCAGCTGGGAGCGGATACCGCGATCAACTACAAGACGACGGACATCGGCCAGGCGCTCGACGCCGCCTGCCCCGACGGCATCGACGTCTACTACGACAACGTGGGGGGCGATATCCTCGATGCCGTGCTCGCCCGGATCAATGCCCACGCGCGCATCGCCTGCGGCGGCTTCATATCCCACTATGACGACGGCGGGCACCAGCCGGGTATCCGGAACTTCCAGATGCTGGCGCTGAAGCAGGCGCGCGCCGAAGGCTTCAGCTGCTTCGAGTACGTGCCCCGCGCCGGGGAAGCATTCGATGCCATCCGGCGCTGGTATGCACAGGGCCGGATCAGCTACCGGGTCCACCTGCTCAAGGGCCTGGAGCAGGCACCGGACGCGCTGGCCGGCATATTCGCGGGCCGCAACACCGGCAAGACCGTCGTCGAAGTATCGCCACCGCCCCCGGAGACCGCAGCATGACCTCCCGAGACCAGGACGACAGCAGACAGATCGAGGCATTGTTCCGGCGCTACATCGAGGCCTGGAACGCCAGGGACTTCAACTGCATTGCCCACGAGGTCTATCGCACGCCCGTCCCGGTCTTCGACACGGGAGCCACCAGCACGCTCGAAACACCGGAAGCCATCGTCAACCTGCTGTCAGGTCTGCGCGGCGAACTCGACGGCGCCGGCTTCACTCACTCCGAACTGGTGGATGTCTCGCAATGCAACCTTGGCGGCGGCCTGGCATTCGCCAGCTTCCACTACCGCCGGTTCAACTCGCGGGATCCCGGTGCCGGCAAGGAAGTGCTGTCATCGGCGTACATCCTGCGCCGTTATGCGGATGGCTGGCGCTGCGTGGCCCACGTGGTCCAGCCGCAGGTCAGCCGGTTGCGGTGCATGCCGGGGTCGGCCAGCACCTGATCCCTGCCGTCACCGGCCTGCGGGATCAGCGTGGCTCGCGCGGCTGGCGCGGTCGCAGTTCCGGCAGCTTCACCCGCACCGATTCCAGTACCCAGCCACTGCCGCGCCCGTACTGCGCGTCCAGGCGCATCATCCAGCGGTACATGGCGCGCCCGAACCACAGCGAGAACAGCAGGGCAACCAGCACGGGCTTCCAGCCCAGCACCCAGGTATCACCGTGCAGCAGGTACTTGATCAGCGCAAAGATGATGAAGGCACCGCCATTGATGTAGAGCGTCACCGCAATCGCAATCCTGCGATAGAGCGCCGGGTTGCCGCTGAATTCCATGAGCCAGCTGTCCTTGTGCCGCAGCGCTGGTCAGAATGGCTTGGTGATGGCGAGGAAGACGATCAGCACCGCGAACACCATGACGGGCGGGCTGGTGACCAGGAAGAACATCCAGTGCTGCTGAATCGACCGCTCGTAACCGGCGGCATCGCCCGCCTCCCGCAGGCGGCGCTTGTTGCCGCGGAAATGCGAGAGGTGGTAGTCGACGATTTCGATCGGTATCGCCACGAGGCAGACGAGGATGATCTTGAGCAGCAGCCAGTTCGTGGCCGTGGTCCAGCCGCCGAGCACGTACATCAGTGGTCCCGTGAGGATGATGATCGGGAACGCGACGTGCTCGAAGATGATGCCCTGGTCGAAGCGCTCCATCGTCCAGTTGCGCAGCGCGATGATCTCCTGGTCATGCGGGTTGCGCCGCCAGGCCTTGAAAACCGGCACCAGGTAGTAGGTGTAGGCCACCACGGTACTGGCAATCCATACCGCGACGAACAGCACGTGGAGGAACTTGATCTGCAGGTACCAGGGGCCAAGGATCTGTCGGAGCAGGTCTAGCATCATCACACCGGGCTGTGGCATTCGCGGTTCACGGGCAGGTGCACCGCACCGGACCGGCCCGCATGGCGGGCCGGATCAGGACAGCTTCTAGCAATGCCACGCACAAATTGTCAAGCAACTTGATAATATCGCCCCCTGCCTGCACTGGCCCGGTGAGGGAAAACGCGATGCCCTATTCGCTGTCGGATCAGCTCATGCGCGCGGCGCGCCAGCCCGGGCCCGCTCGGGTCCATGACCACTCGGGCAGCGCGGACTGGCAGGGTGTGGCGCAGCGGGTTGCGCTGATGGCGGGCGCGCTCCGCGGCCTCGGGGTGACGCCTGGTGACCGCGTCGCGCTGCTCGGCCACAACAGCATCGACTACCTGTGCCTGTACTTTGCGATTCCCTGGGCTGGCGCCATCGGCGTGCCGGTCAACACCAGGCTGTCCACCGCGGAAGTCCTCGAGCAGCTGGAAGACTCGCAGAGCAGCGTGCTGCTGGTGGATGCGGACTTCGCGGCCGTGGCACAGGCTGCGCGCGAGCGGCTGCCATTCCTGCGCCACAGCGTCTGCCTGGGGCGGACCACGACCCCGCCGGGCATGTCATCCCTGGAGCAGCTGCTCGCCCAGGCCATGCCGGTGGCGGACGCCGGTCGCTGCGACGACGACGTGGCCATACTCTTCTATACCGGTGGCACCACCGGGCGTTCCAAGGGGGTGATCCTCACCCACCGTGGCGTGGTCGTCGGCACGTTGCAGTGGGCCTACACGGTCGGCGTCGGCGCCAGCGACACGCTGCTGATTGCCATTCCGATGTTCCACATCGCGGCGGGGATGAATGCCATCGCAGCCGTCATGATGGCTGCCGGCCTCGTGATCCAGCCGCGTTTCGACCCGGCCGCCACGCTGGAGCTGATTGCGCGCCATCGCGTCACCAAGACGGCCCTGGTCCCCACGGCGCTCGAGATGCTGATCACGTCGCCGCATTTCGCGCAGGCCGACGTCTCGAGCCTGACACGCATCACCTACGGTGGCGCGCCGATGCCCACGCGGATACTCGAGCTGGCGCTGGCCAGGCTGCCCCATACGCGCTTCTACCAGATTTACGGCCAGACCGAGAGCGGTGGCGTGGCGACCTGCCTGCTCCCCGAGTTCCACGCCGTCGAGGGTGAAGCTGGCCGCAAGCGCCGTACCGCCGGGCGACCGGTCGTGGGCATGGACCTGCGCATCCTCGACGCCGAAGGCAGTGAACTGCCACAGGGCGAGGTCGGCGAGATCTGCCTGCGCGGGCTGGCGCTGACGCCGGGCTACTGGAACCGCAGCGAACAGACGGCCACGCTCTACACCGGGGGCTGGCTGCGCACGGGCGATGCGGGGTTCCTCGACGCCGACGGCTTCCTGACGATCGTCGATCGGGTGAAGGACATGATCATCAGCGGCGGGGAAAACGTCTTTGCCGCGGAAGTCGAGGGCGTGCTGTACCAGCATCCCGCGGTGGCGCAGTGCGCGGTGATCGGCATACCCAGCGAGCGCTGGGGCGAGGAAGTCCATGCGGTGGTCCTCCTGCACGGGGGTGCCAGCGCGGGAGCCGAGGAACTGATGGCATTCTGCCGCGAGCGCATCGGTGCCTTCAAGTGCCCACGCAGCGTCAGCTTCCGGACAGATCCGCTGCCGATGACGAGCCTCGGCAAGATCCGCAAGAACGAACTGCGGGCACCGTTCTGGGCGGCCCAGGTGAAGCAGCAAGACAACACTTGACTGCCGGGCGAAAGCACTATATGAACAACATCGTTGACAATGCTTCGCTGTACCCGGGGGGGGGGCACAGGTAGCCGGCAGCCGGTGCAGGGAGAGGCACCCGCAGCTGGCAACGGAAGATGTTGTTCACAGACCAGGGGGTAGGGCATGCTCGAGGATTTCTGCAAGCAGGGAGGCGGCCTGCTGGCCGCCGTCAGCGCAACTCTGGCCTTGGCCATGGCACCGGGAGGCACCGCCCTGGGACAGGAACCGGGAGCCTCAGGCAGCCAGGCCAGGAAGACCACGGCCCCCATCGGGGAAATCATCGTCACCGCAACCAAGCGTGAGGAATCCCTCCAGAACGTCCCGATCTCGGTCGGTGTTCTCAGCGGCGATGTAGTGGCGGAGCTTGGCATCAAGGGATTCGAGGATGTGCAGGACTACATCCCGAACCTCGTGATCCAGGAGACACTCGGCAGTTACCAGATCCGCATGCGTGGCCTCGGCTCGGGCAATAGCCAGCTGTCGTTCGTCAGCGCCGTCGGTATCTTCGTGGATGGCGTCTACTGCGGCCGCCCGCGCTGCTTCCAGAACCCCCTGTTCGACATCGAGCGCGTCGAGGTGGTGCGCGGCCCGCAGGGCGCCCTGTTCGGCAAGAACACCATCGCCGGCGCGGTCAGTACCATTTCCGCCGGGCCTACCAGTGAATTCGCAGCCGAAGCCAGTGCAGGCATTGAACTGGCGGAAGGTGGCTACAACGTCAGCGGCTTTGTCTCCGGGCCGATCAACGACACGCTCGGATTCCGCCTTGCGGCCAGGCACGAGGACCTCGACGGCTTCATCAAGAACACCTCGACCGGCAAGGACGAGAACGCCGTCGAATCCGACCTGGTGCGCGGCATCCTCGAGTGGACCCCGCGCGACAACCTGACGGTGCGCCTGAAGGCCGAATGGGCCCAGCGCGACTACGATGGCTACACCGCCCAGCTGCTGGCCCTCGGTGGCTATGGGCTCCCGGTGCCGTTCACCAGGCCGGAAAAGCTCGATGACAAGACCTCGGTGCTGACCATCTTCCCGGATGGCCAGTGGGACAATACCGACAGCTCCAACTACGCCCTGCAGATCGACTGGGACATCGGTGGCTTCACGCTCACGTCGATCACCGGGGCGACTTCGTTCGAATTCCTGCGCCGGGTGACGGCCACTTCCTACACAATGCTGTTCGTCGATACGGAAATCGGCGAGAACTACGAGCAATACAGTCAGGAATTCCGGCTGACCTCGCCGACCGGTGGAATCTTCGACTACATCGTCGGCGCCTACTATTCGCAGGACCACTCGAAGATCATCCAGTGGTCTCCGTATGCGTTTCCGCCATTCACACCCTGGTCTCCCACCAACCCCGACACGTTCGTCTACTCCAGCGGCGCCCGCTATTACCATGGGGATGGCGACACGATTTCGGCCTACGCGTCAGGCACATTCCATTTCCTGGAGGACCGTGCGCGACTCACGCTGGGCCTGCGCCTCGGCGAGGATGGCCTGGACGGGCATTCCTGGCTCACCAATGGCACCTATGACCGGGCGCTCAACCAGTTCATCCCGCTGCCCAGCGACTTCGTGTACATACCACCTGGCGCGAGCAACCGCGAGTTCAACCTCTACAGCGACCGGGACGAGTCCTATACCCTGCCATCGATCAGCTTCCAGTACGACCTGACCGATGAGGTCATGGGCTACGTTTCCTACACCGAGGGCTTCAAGGGCGGGGGCTTCATCGCTAACGACGCCAAGACCGGCGAAAACGTCATAGCCGAAGTTGTCAGAACCACTGATGGCGGAGTCAGCTCCTGGGCCATGGAGTATGCCGGCATGCCGACCATCACGGATGCCGAGCTGCTGTCCGGCGTCACGCTCAAGCAGGGGAATGGCATCTACGACTACAAGCCGGAGAAGGCCGAGAGCTGGGAGTTCGGCACCAAGATGAACTTCCTCGATGGTGCACTGACCTGGAACATCGCGCTGTTCCATACCAAGTTCGACAACCTGCAGACCTCCATGTTCGACGGCGTGCGGTTCATCACCCGCAATGCGGCCGAGGCCACGACCAAGGGCATCGAGACCGAAATCCAGTGGCGGGCGACAGAGTACCTGACGCTGGGGCTCAATGGCGGCTATCTGGACGCCAAATACAACGATTACAAGAATACGTTCTGCAAGGTGGTCACCATCGATGGTGTCAAGGCGGTCCCGGGCTGCGTCGATGGCCAGGGAGACCTTTCGGGCGAAAAGCTGGAGCGTGCCCCGGAGCTGGAAGCGGCACTGACCGTCGACTGGAACAGCCCGCTGACCGCCACCACACGCCTGCTGCTCGGCGGGGCGGTTTCCTATTCGGACGACTACTACCTCGTCGCCAACATCTCGCCGCTCTACGTTCAGCCTGCCTTCACCAAGGTCGACCTGCGGGCGGGAGTGGCAGATGCCGATGACCGCTGGGAGGTCATGCTGATCGGGCGCAACATCACCGACCAGCTGACGATGCAGCACGCCTATCAGGTAGGCATGTTCCACGCCGCCTCGGTTTCCACGCCGCGCTACGTCACGCTGCAGGGGACCTGGCGCTTCAAGTAGCGCGGTTACGGCTACCGCCCATCCAGGAATCCGTGATCGCCGCCTGTCGATGGGCGGCGATCACGGATGCCACCCCGCCTCGCGGTTGCTCCCTGAACAGACGGCGGCAGCCTCGCCGCAGCTCCATGGTGACAACGAACCTGGCTGGTAAACTGGAAGCCCCAGGAGGGCCGGCATGCCACAGGAGCGCCCACCCGACTATCTGACCGTGCAGGCCGGGTCCCAGCCCGGCAAGCTGGCGGTCGTCGATGACCGCAGGGACGGCGGAGTCCAGTGCTGGAACTACGCCGAGCTGAACCAGCAGGCGAACCGCCTGGCCAACGTGCTGCTCGGGCTCGGCGTGCGGCCGCGCGACAAGGTGGTCTGGTGCGGCCAGAACTCGCTCGCCGCGGTACGCATGATCCATGCCGCACGCAAGATCGGCGCCATTGCCGTGCCGCTCAACTACCGCCTGGTGCCGTCGGAGATGGCCTACATGACCAACGACTGCGGCGCTGCCGTGGTCTATGTCGACGCCGAGTACGCCGCCAGCTTCGCCAGCATCCGCGACAACCTGCCGGCAGTGCGGCAGGTACTGGTGTTCGATGGCCCTCCCCTGCACGGACAGGTCCAGGTCGAGGACCTGCTGGCCGGCGCGAGCGCTGCCGAACCCGTCGTCGACATGCCCGAGGCGGCCGGCACCATGACCTACACCTCCGGGACCACCGGCAGGCCGAAGGGCGCGCTGCGGACCGGTTTCGGCGATCCGGGCCTGCAGCAGACTATGGTTGCCATGATCGGCTACCGGCCGGACGACGTCTATCTCAGCACCGGCCCGCTGTACCACGCGGCGCAGGGCGCCTTCCTGGGCATCGCCACGTCCCTCGGCAACACCGTCGTCCTGCAGCGCAAGTTCGACCCGGAAGACTGGCTCAGACTGCTGGTCCGGTACGGGGTGACCTGCACGTTCTCCGCGCCAACGCCCATTCGCATGCTCTGTAACCTGCCGGCCGCGGTGAAGGCGCGCTACGATCGCTCCGGACTGCGGATCATGATCGCCAATGCCGCTCCATGGTCGTTCACACTCAAGCTCCAGTACCTCGCGGACTTCCCCGAGGACTCGTTGTGGGAGCTCTATGGCTCGACCGAGCTGGGCGTAAATACCCTCCTCGAGCCCAGGGACCAGCGGCGCAAGCCCGGCTCCTGCGGCAAGCCCCTGCCCGGCGTGGAGATCGCGTTGTTCGATGACGCCGGCATGCGCATCACCCTGCCCAACGTGCCCGGCGAACTGGCGGTACGCTCGAAGAGCGCCTTCTCCACGTACCACAATGCCCAGGACAAGTACGACAGCAATCGGCGTGGCGACTACCTGACCGTCGGCGATGTGGCGTACTTCGACGAGGAAGGGTACTTCTACATCTGTGACCGCAAGTCAGACATGATCGTGTCGGGCGGCATGAAGATCTATCCGGCGGAGGTCGAGGCTGCGCTCGAGAGCCACCCGGACATCCACGATGTCGCCGTATTCGGTATTCCCAGCGACGAATGGGGCGAGAGCGTGCACGCGGTCGTGGTGCCCGCGCCAGGCTCCACGCCGAGTGCGGAGGCCGTGATCGCTCATGCGCGCCGGCATCTGGCCGGATACAAGATTCCGCGCTCAGTGGATTTCGCCACCGAGATCCCCCGCAATGCCTCCGGCAAGATACTGAAGCGGGAACTGCGCGCGCCGTTCTGGGCGGGCCGGTCGCGCCAGGTGGGTTAGCCGCGGCAGCTGCCGCCTCCTGCGTAGCTAGCGTCGCAGCGCGCGTTCCGGCAGCTTCAGGCGGCGACTCTCGAGCGTCCAGCCGCGACCAGTCCCGTAGCGCGCATCGAGCCGCATCATCCAGCGGTAGCTCAGGTAGGCGAACAGCGCCGTGAAAACCACCGTGACCAGCACGGGCTTCCAGCCGAAGAGCCAGGTGCTTCCATTGGCCCAGTACTGCAGGGCTGCCAGGCCGGCATACAGGTAGCCATTGAGGGTGATCGACGAGATGATCGCGAAACGCCGGTACTTCGCCGGGCTACCGCTGAATTCCATGCCTCGTTCCTCCTAGAGTGGCTTGGCGATTGCCAGCAGCACGATGAGCAGGCCGTAGACCATGACGGCAGGCGTCGTCACCAGCATGAACCACCAGTGCCGGTGCACCATGCGTTCGTAGCGCTGCATGTCACCTGAAGCACGAATGCGGCGCTTGTTTCCGCCGAAATGGGACATGTAGTAGTCCATGACCTCGATCGGTATGAACAGGCCGATGACGATGAGGAGCTTGAGGTCCATCCAGGCCACACCAGGCCGGAAGCCTGCCGCTAGATACATCAGCGGGCCGGTCACCAGCACGATCGGGAAGAAGACGTGCTCGTAGATCACCGCCTCCTCGAAGCGTTCGACCGCCCAGTTGCGCACCGGAATGATCTCGGGATCCTGCGGATTCCGGCGCCAGGCCTTCATGACCGGCAGCAGGTAGTAGGCGTAGGCCGTGGCTGCGCTCCAGATCCACCCGAGCGCTGCCGTCACGTGTGCGAACTTGATGTACAGGTAGTATGGGGATACGACAGTCGTCAGGAACTGCAACATCGTCGTGCATCTCCGGGGCCAGGGCAGGCGCGGGCAGCGTTCCGGCAATTCGGTAACGATATTGACATATTGCCCTGCCCAAGTCAGGCACCGATACCGTTCGGAGGAGAAATGGAGAAATGGTGCCGGATTTATTTTTTGGCGAGAAAATAAATCCAGCACCATTTCTGGCAACTTCTCCCGGCACGATCTCTTCACGCTTGCCCGGCGCCAGTCCCACACCCAGAATGCCCGCATGAACACCAGCAACCGAACTGGCGGCCAGTGGTGGGATACGCCTGGAGAACGCATCGAGGTGCCACTGGCGCAGGCGCGCGACATGGCGACGGAACTGCTGGTCGCCGCCGGTGCCAGCCGCAGCGATGCGCAGTTCATTGCCGACGTACACCTCGCCAAGGCGCTGCAGGGCGATCACGAGCGCGGCGTGGGCATGCTGTGCCTGCAGATCCGCGCCGCGCAGTCTGGCGTGGTGGACCTGGCCGCACCGGTGCGGGTGCTGCGCGAGCACGGGGCCACCGCGGTGGTGGATGGTGGACCGCGGGCGAGCGGCAAGCTCGTGTGCCGCAAGGCGATGGCGCTCGCCATCGACAGGGCGCGCACCCACGGCCTGGGCTGGGTGAGCGCACGCGCGGCCGGCGAGATCCTCACCCCCTACATGGAACAGGCGGTGCAGGCCGGCATGGTCGGCATGGCGCTGATGCAGAGCCTGCCGATCGTCGCGCCGCATGGTGGCATCGAGCCGTTGCTGGGCAACGCGCCCATCGGCTGGGGCATCCCTGCCGGTCGCCATGCGCCCATCATCGTCGACATGTCGCTGACGCAGACCTCGGCCAAAGGCGTGCAGCGCGCCGCGGCCGAGGGCCAGCCGGTGCCGGATGGTTTCCTGCAGGACGCCGCTGGCCAGCCCACCACCGACCCGCGCGCCTTCCTGGACCCCGGCTGGTTGCAGAAAGGCAAGCTCGTGGCACAGGGCAGCCTGCTGCCGATCGGTGCCGGCCACAAGGGTTACGCGCTGGTGTTCGTCGTCGGGTTGCTGACGTCGCTGCTCACCGACGGCGATTTCCCCTGGAACCTCGGCCCGCAGGCGCCGCGGCCGCAGACCACCGGCACCGTGTTCCTGGCGCTCGACCTCGCCGCCTTCGGCGATCCGGCAGCCATGCGGGCGCGGGCCGACGAGTTCATCGACCGGCTGCGTGCCTCACCACGCAAGCAAGGGAGCGCCGCAATCCTGTACCCGGGCGAACGCTCACAGGCACTCAAGCAGCAGGGCCTGGCACGCGGCCGCCTTGAACTGCCGCAAGCCCAGTGGCAGGAACTCTCCGCGATATGGGAAGCGAGATAGGTGCCGGTGTTACGGTTTCGGTCGCCGCAAGGGCTGGCCTGACCCGCGGCGCGCCAACGAACAAAAATAAATCCGGCACCTTTTTCAGGCACCTTTCTCCCGCGCGTCCCTTTCATTCTCACGGCTGCCAGTCCACGCCATGTTCCTCGAGGTACGCATCGACTGCGGCGCCGATTGTTGGCGAGAACGTGCCAAACCGGTCGAAGAGCTCGAATCGCTTGAGCTTGTCTTTCACCGGATCCTTCATCTCGGCAAAGCGCAGCTCCACGCCACTGGCGCGCAGCGCCTGCTCCAGCTCAGCAAGCATGTCGGCCGACGTAACATCGATGCTGGTCACCGGTTCCGCGGTCACCACCACACGCCGTACCGGCACGGGTGACTCGGCGACCGCATCGAGCACGCACTGCTGAAACAACTCGGCGTTCGCGAAGAACAGCGGCGCATCCCAGCGAAACAGCACCAGACCCGGGACCAGTCGTGCGCCGGGAAACCGCTTGATATCGTGGTAGCCGCGAATGCCGTCGACGCGACCCAGCACCGCATGGTGCGGGCGCCAGGCGTCCCACAGGAACTCGATCACCGAGATCAGGATGGCAATGCCGATGCCCGGAATCACGCCAAAAGTGGCAACCGCGGCGAAACACAGGATCGACAACCAGAATTCCCAGCGCTGGATGCGGAAGATTCGCCCGAGATCACGGACTTCGAACAAGCCGATGGCCGATGCAATCACGACGGCCGCCAGGGCGCTGCCCGGCAGGTACTGCAGCAGGTTCGGAGCCACGACCAGCAGGAATGCCACTGCGAATGCGCCGATCATACCGGTCAATTGCGTCCTCGCGCCCGAGGCTTCGGCGACCGGCGTACGCGAGGCGCTGCTGCTGACCGGAATGCCCTGGAACAACCCGGCCGCGAGGTTCGCGGCCCCCAACCCCACGATTTCCTGGTTGGGATCCACGGGTGCGCGCATTCGGACTGCATAGGTCCGCGACAGCACGCTGGTATCCGCAAAGGCAACCATCGCCACCGCACAGCCCCCGATGACGATCTGGCCCAGATCCGCCAGGTTGACCATCGGCAGTACGAAGGATGGCAGCCCCTGCGGCAGCGGCCCGATGACCTTGACGCCTGCAGTCTGGTCGAGATGCAGCATGCCGACGACGACGGTTGCCGCGACCACCGCCAGCAGGAGACCCGGAGCACGCTTGAAGGGCTTGAGCGCCAGGACCGCGATCAGCGTGCCGATACCAATCGCCAGCTCGACGAGATTCGCGCGGCCTCCCACCACCGCCTGTGCGATCTGCAATGCATCACGTAGCGGTCCAGCGCTTTCGATCCGGAAACCAAGCAGCGTCGGCAACTGGCTGACGAGCACGCTGAGTGCGATACCGTTCATGTAACCGTAGCGGATCGGTTTCGACAACAGTTCCGTGACAAAGCCGAGTCGCGCGAGCCCGATGGCCAGGCAGACCAGGCCCGAGACGATGGCCATTGCGCTCGCGATGGATATGGCCCTGGACGGATCGCCTGCCGACAGCGGCAGGACGACCGCGAGAATCACCGCCGCGAGCGAGGAATCGGGTCCCAGGACCAGGATGCGGCTGGGACCGAACAGCGCGTAGGCCAGCAGCGGAACGATGGTCGCGTACAGGCCATAGATGCCCGGCACTCCTGACGCAGCGGCATACGCAATGCCAACCGGTACGAGCATGGCAGTAAGCACCAGGCCGGCGACCAGATCATGGCGCAGCCATTCAAACTGGTACTGCCTGAGCAGCTGCAGACCGGGCAGCCAGTGCATCCCGCCGGTCACCGGACCTGCACCTGCTCCATTCATGCGTACTGCCCCCCCTGGATAGGCGCCCACGCCGGCACTCGCCTCATGCCGCGGTCGAGGTACTGTCCAGCGCGCCGGCGTGGCGGCACCACCCCCTCGGTGATCGCGAGCCGCGGGGCTCGCCGGCCACCAATCCGCCCTTGCCGCTGACTCGCGGAGATCAGGCGCTCCGCACAAGGCCTGCCAAGCGGTGATCACGCGGTACGGTTGCGCCATCACCCAGCATCGCCGATTCCTCCATCGTCTCTACCGCTGCCTACCATCACCGCTCGTCAATGTCTCGAAGCCGGCCACGATATCCAGCAGTTCCTCTGTTATCGCTTTCTGGCGGCCTTCATGGTAGTCGACTGCGAGACGCGACAGATGACTCTGAATGTTCTTCTCCGCAGCCTGCATGGATGCCAGGCGGCTGGCATTCTCGCTGGCCATGGACTCCGCGAAGGCGCGGTAGATCACGATGAACAGATGCTGCCGGATCAGTACCGAGAACAGTCGCCGCCAGTCCATGGTGTACATGGGCCGCGAACGCGACTCCCAGTTCTTCGTCGCAAGACCTGATAGCCATTCACGATCGATAGGCAGGAGCTGCAGCTTCTGCGGTGATGACCCCACCGGGGCGTTCGGCCGGTGATGCACCAGAAGAAGCTGGCTCGCGCCATCCTGGAAGTGAAGTTCCTCGATCTTGAGCAGAACGTCACTCACGGCCGCTGTGATACCAGCGACGGTACTCGGCATCGCGAATCGGCAGTCTATATTCCATCCGGCATCTTCCAGTCGACCTGCAACCCGCGAGCCAACCACCAGCATCGAGCCGTGTTTCCGTGCACCTGGCCGGTCATCGAGTTGTTCCAGCACAAAGCTCGCTACCTGCTCGTTGAACGAACCGCACATGCCCTGGTCTGACCCGAAAACGATGCTTCCCCGACGGGGGCTGGCTGGTGCCTCCATCGGAATCGCTTCGGGGCGGCTCCGCAGGACTATCTGCAGTCCTGCCTCAATCGTACGGTTGTATTCAGCGAGCGACTCCACCGCCCTTTCGCATTGACGAATGCTTGCCGCGGCAAGGGCCTTCATCACCCGGACCACCGCATACAGGTCTTCGGCGCTTTCGATCTGCCGGTGCATCGACTCAAGTGACTGAGTCATCTACCGTTTCCCTGATGCTCTCTACCGCTCCACGGATGACCCGAAGCATGTCTGCACGATCTTCGGCACTCAGTTTGGTTCCGGTTGACATGCGCCGGCAGATCGCCGGCAGTTCAGCCGTGATCGCCGTTCGAATGGCCCGTTCCGCCAGTGGAACCTTCTCGATGGCGAGTGCATTCAGAAGCCCCTCGCTGGCCGCAAGGAGCGCGGCGACCTGATCCGAGACTGGCAGCGGCTCGTACTGTGGCTGCTGCAGGATTGCCCGAACCCGACGGCCGCGCTCCAGTATGCTTACCGTTTCATCATCGAGACGGGTGCCGAACCTGGCAAACACCTCCATTTCTTCGAACTGCGCATAGGAGAGCCGAAGCTCGCCAGAGACACTACGGTAGCAGGGCAGCTGCGCCTTGCCGCCGATGCGTGATACAGACCGACCCACATCCACGGCAGGCAGTATTCCTTTACGGAACAACTGTGGCGAAAGAACGATCTGCCCGTCGGTGATCGATATCAGGTTCGTCGGGATGTATGCCGCAATATTCTGCGACTGTGTTTCGGCAATCGGCAAAGCCGTCAAAGACCCGCCACCGTATTCGCTACGCAGCTGCGTTGCCCGCTCCAGCAGCCGGGCATGGACATAGAAGATGTCCCCCGGATAGGCCTCGCGCCCCGGAGGCCGACGCAACAGGAGCGACAACTCGCGGTATGCCCGCGCGTGGCAGGTCAGGTCGTCGTAGACTATCAGGACATCCCGCCCCTGCTCCATGAAATACTCTGCCATCGTCGTTGCGGAGAAAGGCGCTATGTACTGAACACCCGGTGGCTCGTCCGCCGACGCCACGACGACGATGCAGTAGGACATCGCATCATGACGACGCAGGTGTGCGATGAGTTTGGCCACGGCAGAGCTGCTCTGACCGATCGCACAGTAGACGCAGACGACATCCTTGTTGTGCTGATTCAGGATCGTATCGAGGGCGATGGCTGTCTTGCCGGTCTGGCGGTCCCCCAGGATCAGCTCGCGCTGCCCGCGGCCGATGGGCAGCAGGGAATCGATGACCTTCAGGCCGGTTTGCAGCGGCCTGGTTACCGGGGCCCGATGCAGGATCGGAGGAGCGGGCCGCTCCACGGCACGGCGTTCCTGCAGCCGGATCGCGCCCTGCTCGTCGATGGGCCGGCCCAGCGCATCAACAACACGACCGATGAGGTCCTCGCCTACCGGTATATCGAGAATGCGATACGTGCGGTGAGCAAGACTGCCCGCGGACAGCGCCTGCTGCGGCCCCAGCAGGACAACGCCAACCTCGTTGCGGTCCAGGTTGTGAGCGAGGCCAAGCAGCCCACCCGGAAGACTCACCAGCTCTTCCGCCTGCACACAAGGCAGGCCGCGAACACGAGCAACCCCTGCGCCGACCGAAATGATCCGGCCAACCTCACGGGTAGCCAGCTCCATGGGTCCACGCGTCAATACACCTTCGAGTGCAGCCATGGCCTGCTCGAAGGAGTTCCGCAGTGGCTCCTGCGCGGTCGAGGCGCCTCCAGGGCTACGGGTCTCGTTCATGCTCCCGGCCGCTCTCCTCCAGGGCCTCAAAGAAGCCGGCTTCAACGCTTTCGAGATACGCATCCAGATTCCATGTGAGGTGATACGAATGTGCCCGCAACTCGACACCGCAGATCAGCTCCGGAGCGGTACTGAACCGTACATGAACGCTGTCACCCAATTGTTCACGTACGGTGCGGGACAGGATCTCCTGGGAATCCGGCATCAACGGAAAGGCCGTACGGATCTCGATTGTTTGGCCCGAGTCCCGGGCCACCGTTGCAAGCGTCTCGCGTTCTGCGGAACCGAGCGCCCTGAGCCGCTCGACGAACTTTCTCAGGATCTGCTCCTCCAGGTCCGTGCCGGCAATCTGCCTGAGGCCCTGGTTGGCCAGCGCTATGACCCCCTTTCCCAGACGCTCCCGGAAATCATGGAGCAGATCCTGCCGCTCCCGGTTCAGCATCTCGAGCCATTCGGCCTGGGCGCCGTCCACATCCCGGCGCGCAGTCTCCACCAGGCGCTGGTGATAGGCGGCGGCCTCTTCCCTGGCGAGCGCCAGAATCTGGTCGCGCTGTTCCGCAATCTCCTGGTTTCTGGCCCTGAAAAGCTCCGCTTCCTGCTCGGCGGCTGCGCGGCTGCGAGCCGCCTCTTCAAGTCGGCCGGCGATGCTCGCCTCGCGTTCGTTCATGGTACGAACGACACGCGAGAACAGGAAATGCTTCAGCAGCCAGACCAGCAGCAGGAAATTGGCCACCTGCGCGATCAGGGTGAACCAGTCGGGCGCCATCCGCTATCTCCCCGCCAGGCCCGCCACGTGGTTCCAGAACGGGTTCGCGAAGATCAGGATCAGGGACACAACGAAACAGTAGATCGCCGACGATTCGATCATCGCAACACCGATGAACAGTGCGCGCGTGATAGTCGGGGCCGCGTCTGGCTGCTGAGCGAGCGCCGCCATGCCACGGGATACGGCCCAGCCCTCGCCGATCGCGGTGATCGGGGCACCCAGGCCGACGGTTAACCCCGCCATGATTATAGAAACCATGCCGATCAACTCCACGCTATCCATCTGTCGCCTCCTCGTTGGCATCTTTCATTTCAGAACCCTCGCCCTCCTCGTGGGCTGCATTGGCAGAGGCAATGAACACCAGTGCCAGAATGGCGAAAATGTACGCCTGGATAAGGCCGATGAAGAGCCCCAGGACATTCGTTATGACAGGCACGAACAGTGGGGCGATCGCCAGCAGTATTGCGCCGATCATCGTGCCGCTCATGACGTTGCCGAAAAGACGAACCGCAAGAGCAATGGTCCGAGTCAGTTCGCCGAGAACGTTTATCGGCAGCATCAGCGGGCTCGGCCTGACATAGGCTTTCAAGTATGCCTTCAGACCGTGGGCCGAGATGCCGTACGCTGGCACCGACACGAATACGCACAGGGCCAGCGCCATTGTCGTCGATATCGAGCCAGTCGGCGGCCGGAACCCCGGAACGACCATCAATACGTTCGACACAGCGATGAACAGGAACAAAGTACCGACAAAAGGCAGGTATCGGTCCGGATCCTGATGCGTGACATCCCTGATCTGCTCCTGAATTCCACCCACCAGGATCTCGAGCAGATTCTGGCCACGCGAAAGGCATGTCCCGCTGCTCAGTCGGCGCGTCACCAGCCAGGAGCCGGCCACCATGATCGCCATCACCAGCCAGGTGAACGCGAGGGTGGCGTTGATCCTGAGTGGACCTGCCTGCCAGTAGATGATCGCGTCGGGAGTGATATGCATGACTACATATCTCCCTGCGCCGTTGGGCGACCTGCATGTCGTGCCGGCCGCAGTCGGGACGTCAGCAGCAGTCGTGCCATGACAAAACCCACCAGGCAGACCAGCATCCGTTCCCAGCGACCGCCCATCACGAAATAGAATCCGGCGACAACTGCAGCGGTGCGCACAAGGAAGCTGCCCAGGAACCACGGTATCGGGCGGCTATGTGTGGCGAGTTGCTTCACGGTCAACCACAGGCACCCGAAGTAGAACAGGCCGAGCCCAACGCCTGCTGCCCACGCAAGTGCGAGCGGCATGTACTGGCTCATCGCTTCGCGTCCTTTTCTGCGGCGTCGATCACATTGCGCTCCCGGTTTACCCAGTACCACGCACTGATGCATCCCAACGCCGCACCTGCCAGAAGCAGGGCCAGCGTCCATGAGAAACCGCTTGGTTGTCTGCGATCCAGCCAGCGCCCGAGGACGATTCCGATCACGGTTGGTACGGCGATGGACCAGCCGACGAGACCGAACATGCCGAGCCCGACCCAGAGGGTCCTGTCCCTGCTGCCCCGTGCGCGAACCTTGCGTGACTCCTTCACGCCCACCTTCTCGCTCAATTCACACGACTTTTCCGCTGACGACTCGTCCAGCCGGTCAGGCACGGCCCCACCCTTCCCATGCGACAATCTGATGAACCAGGCTCGCCTCCAGGCGCTCAAGTGCCCGCCGGGCCTTGCGCTCTCCTTCGCCCAGCTTCCAGAACTGCTCGTCCGCAGCGTGCCCCAGCTCTCCCAGCGCTCCCTGCACAGCGTTCCACGTCGAGACCAGAACCTCCGGTCCACGCTTTACCAGGATCCCCTCGTCCACCGCGAGGAACCTCTCGTTGCCGTCGCATGTGGTGAGGGCAAGAATGCCGGGGACCAATGCCGCAGCGAAATCGGCGTGGCGCGGCAGAAGGCAGAAGGAGCCGTTCTGTGCCTCCGCCACCACTTTCACAGCATCCTGATCCAGCAATACCCCCGACGGCAACATGAGCTTCACCACCATGCTCATGGTTTTCTCGCCTCTTGAATCCCACCGATCATGTAGAGCGCTTTCTCGGAATGACCGGAGTACTCGTCGTTCAGAATCCGCTCGCAGCCATCCAGTGTCTCCTCAAGGTTGACCATCTTGCCTTCAAGGTCGGTAAACTGTTCCGTCGTGAAGAATGGCTGGGTCAGGAACCTATCCAGTCGCCGCGCGCAATGCACCCTGCGCTGGTCTTCTCGAGAAAGCTCCTCCAGTCCGAGCATCGCGATCACGTCCTTCAGTTCCTCGTAGCCGGCCAGGGTTTCCTTTACCTTGCGGGCAACGCGGTAATGGCGTTCGCCAACCAGTGGCGGGGTCAGCATCTTGGACTCCGAGCGGAGGGGGTCGACGGCAGGATACAGTCCTTGGCTGGCACGTTCCCTGGAGAGCACGATCAGAGCAGACAGATGACCGAACGTATGCGTAATGGCAGGATCGGTGAAGTCATCAGCCGGAACGTAGACCGCCTGCACCGATGTGATGGCAGCGCCGCGTGTCGTGCAGATGCGCTCCTCAAGCTCGCCCAGCTCGGTTCCCAGCGTCGGCTGATAGCCCATTCGGGAGGGCAGGTGCCCCAACAGGCCTGACACCTCCGCCCCGGCCTGGATAAACCGGAAGACATTGTCGATAAGCAGGAGAACATCCTGCCTGACGTCATCACGGAAGTACTCCGCGACGGTCAACGCCGCATGCCCGACGCGGAACCGGGCCCCGGGAGGCTCGTTCATCTGGCCAAAAACCAGAACGGTGTTGTCGAGAACACCTGCGCTGCGCACGTCGCGGATGAGCTCCTCCGCCTCGCGCGAGCGTTCGCCGATACCGCAGAATACCGTTACCCCCCGATGGCGACCAGCGACGTTGTGGATCAGCTCGGTGATGAGCACGGTTTTTCCCACGCCCGCACCACCGAACAGCCCCGCCTTGCCGCCGCGTTCCAATGGTGCCAGGAGGTCGATCGCCTTGATCCCCGTGAGAAAGATCTCGGATGTCGAGCCCTGTTCCGCCAACGACACCGGCACCCCGTGCAGCGAGCGCCACTCGCCACCACTGAAATCGCTGCAGCCATCGACCGCATCACCGAAGACATTGATGACCCGACCGAGCAGGCGCTCACCAACCGGGACCTGCAGGGAGTGGCCGGTATCGATGATCTGCGATCCACGGGCAAGCCCTGCGGTGGGCGTCAGGGCCACACCACGGACGGTTTCCGGGTCCAGATGACCGACGACTTCGACAACGATTCTGTCCTCCTCTCCAGCGCGCAGCGCACTGAAGAAGTCCGGCAGATAGCCGGGGAAATGGGCATCCACGACGCTGCCGCGCACCGACAGCACGGTACCCCGACGCAGATCGTCACGATCACTCATTGCGCCCCCGGATCGGCAGCATCGCCATGCCCTCGATTCTCCCGAGCCAACGCACCCTGGCAATACTGATGGAGCGCGGGTCATTACCAGGCGCGGTCCATCAATGCGGTGCCCCGAGGAAGGATAACAGCTACACTTGTCGCTTTACACGTGGCCGCCGTCGCAGCCACGGCATTCGTGAAGAAATGGTGCCGGATTTATTTTTTTGGAAATAGGTCAGGCACGATAGTCATTCGATAGTCATTCGATAGTCGATATCACTCTGGACCACCTCAGAAACGCGACGAGCTGAGCTTCACATCCGCGTCACGCCAGGCATGCGCCAGGCGTGCGGCGGCCCATGCCGCCTGCTCTGCCTTGCCCTGCGCGGCCAGGGCCTGCTGCAGGCCGAGCCAGGCGTAGCCGTTGTCGGGGTTGCGTTCCAAGTCCTGCCAGTAGACGGTTTCGGCCTCGGCCGCCCGCCCGGCATCGAGCAATGCGGCACCCAGGTAATGGCGCACCGGGAAATACCAGTCCGGCGGCTCGTTGTACCGGAAGCCATCCTGGATGCGCACCGCGCGATCGAGGCGTGTCACGGCGAGATCGTGCTCGCCGCCGGCTGAGGCAATGGTGGCTTCGAGCACATCGGCAGCGACACCGAGCACAGCCGGGACCGGCGCAAATCCGACGTACTTGTCCTGCATCGATCCGCTTCTCGCGGCCCGATTGACCTCGGCGAGCTCCCGTCGGGCCGGCCGCAGCTTGTTCGTCGCCGCAAACGCCATGCCGCGCGCGTAGTGCCAGATCGCGGTGGCAAAGACGTAATCCGGATGCGGCGGCGGTTCGCGCAGGATGTCATCCCAGCGTCCGAACCGGACCAGTACGTAGACTGGCTGTATCAGCAGATGCTGCAGCGTCTCCGATAACGGTCCTGCGAGCATTTCCGGCTGCAATCCATGACCGATGTGCCGGCTGGTTTCGAGCGCGACCTGGCTGCGGCCCTGAAACATCGCTGCCCAGGTGAGAAAATGCTGGTTGTGACGGTGGTAGAACAGCGGATAAATGCCCTGCGCGTTGCACTGCGCGACATAGCGGTTGTCCGCGGCATCGGCCAGTTCGTTGGTGCGTGCCGCATCGGCATAGCGTCCGACGCGCATGTAGATGTGCGAAGGCATGTGCACCAGGTGGCCTGCGGCAGGGGCAAGAGTAAGCAACCGGTCGGCGCTCACCTCGGCCCGGCGACCGTCCACGGCCTCCAGCGCATGGATGTGCAGGTGCAGGGCACCCATGTGATCGGGGTGGCGACGCAGTACAGTTTCCAGCGTATCGACGATCACCTGCGCGTGGTCACCGCCACTGCCATCGGCACGCCAGTAGTTCCAGGGCGAAATGTCCATCAGCGCCTCGGCGTAAATGCTTGCCGCGTCCGGATCCTCCGGGAATCGGCCCGCGACATCGCGCATGGCCTCGGCGAAGGCGCGGTCGAGCACGCTGCGGTCGGCTGGTGCCGGATCGGCATAGCGTGTCGCAAGCGCCTCGATGTAGGCGCGCTCGGCAGGCGTCACATGTGCGCGCAGGCTCATCGCCTTCTGCGTCGCCGCCCAGGCCTGGGCGGCCACCTCGGGCACCATCGGCAGGTTGAGATTGGGACCGAGCACCCAAGCCCAGCCCCAGTACGCCATGGCGTTGTCCGGGTCCAGCCGTACGGCTTCCTTGAAAGCCCGCAAGGCTTCCGAGTGGTTGAAAGCGTAGGCAAGCCGCAGCCCCTGATCGAAAAACTGCTGCGAGGCGGCGTTGCGCGTGCTGACCGGGTGGTGCAGTGAACCGAGACCGTCGAGGGCCGGCGCCAGCGGTGCGGTGGCCGTTGCCGGATCGATGGCGAGCGCACGCGGATCCCAGAATTCTGCGGCAGCGCCCTGCGCAAGCAGGAGGCCTGCAGCAAGGCAGGCAAATCGAGCGTTCATGTCGCACCCCCTCGGCCCATGCTGATACGGGCCCTTCAATCGCGACCGCCAAAAGTGTTTCTGGACTCGATCCACTTGTATACCTCCAGACCTGACGGGGCAAGTCTTGACCGTCGCCCCCGCCATGACCGGCGCCAATGCGGAGCGGTTCGACGATTAGAAAATGGTGCCTGACATATTTGCTTGAAAATATGTCAGACACCATTTTTGACACCATTTTTGCAGCGCACCTTTGATCGCGACATGAACTGGGCACCCTACCCGGCACCTGATGGCCGCCACTACGTGTTCGTGCGGGTGGCGGACGGCGACAACCAGGAGGTATTCCTCGGCGACCTCGCAGGCGATGCGCCGATGCGCCTCACGTACAGCCCGGGCTTCGACGGTCTGCCGTCGCTTTCACCTGACGGCCGGAAGATGGTGTTCGCGCGGCAGGGAGCGGACGGCTTCGCGGTACACGTGATGGACGTGTCGTCCCTGGATCTCGGCCCGGAGAACTACAAGGGTATCCCCGCTACGCCGGTACCTGAGGGTGCCGTAATCGCCGAAGTCACCACCGACGCCAGCATCTGAGGTGCCGGTGTTACGGTTTCGGTAAGGAATGGTGCCAGATTTGTTCTTCAGGGAAATAAATCAGGCACCATTTTCAGATAGTCGCAACCATTATCGAAAGGGAGTATGTTTCGGCCATGGGAAGAATCATTTATCTGCCGACGCGCAACTCGACGAAGGAACGACTGCAAGGCGGGAACCCCGAGGTGTCACCGGAGGTACCGTCAGCGGCAAGCCCGCCTCCGGCCAGCAACGACAAGCCGGAAGACGACAACAGATATTACAAGGGCCGGTTCTTTCTCAAGGATTTGGTGGATTCCCTCCCGAAGGGAGCGCGGCTGCTCAGCATTACCTACGGCGGCCGGACGCGCATCATCAACAGCAAGCCTAAACCCTGACTGCCGCGGACAGCAGCAGCCACAGGAAGAATCACTCCGGCACCGTTTTTCTTGTCAACGGCGCTGACCAACACCACCCAATGTCACGAAAACTGCAGTCTGGCCCCGAATCCGCCAGCCTCAACCGCCCAGCCCACCGACGACGCTGACGCTGAGGGCGAGGATGAACACGTTGAAGAAAAACGCTACCACGCCGTGGAGCAGCGTGATGTGGCGCATGTGCCGACTGCTGATCGCAACATCGGCAGTCTGGAAGCACATGCCGACGACGAACGAGAAGTACACGAAGTCCCAGTAATCGGGCATCGGTGTGCCGGGGAACTCTAGTCCGCCTTGCAGGCGATTGTCATCACCGTAGTAGCCATGCGCGTAGTGCAACGCGAAGCTGACGTTCATGAACAGCCAGGACAGCACGATGCTGAGCGCCGCGACGGCTACACTCGACAGGCCGCCGTGCTTCGCCTCGTGCAGTTCGGTGGCCAGCGCAACGAGCACCACCAGCGAGACGATCACCACCACCACGAGCGTTGCGCGCCGGCCCGTGTCCTGCAAGCGTGCCTGCCGGCCAAGGTGCTCTGCTCTCGCATGGCAGAACATGCGCACCAGCGCGCCGAGGTACAACAACGCGCCCAGGTCAAAGCCCAGCAGCAATGCGGCAGCCGGCAGCAGGCCGGAAAGTGCCAGCAGCACAACAGTGCCCGCTGCGACCACAGCGCTAGTGCTCAGGCGCGGCCACGCGCGAATGTAGCGCAGGGGCTGGAAGCGAAAGACGCGGGCGGTTCTGTCGTTCATGGGTACACTCTGAGCATCCGGGTCGGAGTGAGATGCTCAAGCAAGCGCTACCGGCAGGAATTGTCCGGAATCACAAAAAATTTCAGTCTGACCCCGAATTCACTGCGCAGAATCACCAAAAACGCAGTCTGACCCCGATTTCAATTTTCACTCCCACTCGATCGTCGCCGGCGGCTTGCCCGAGATGTCGTAGGTGACGCGCGAGATGCCTTTAACCTCGTTGATGATCCGTCGCGAGACCTGATCGAGGAAGTCATAGGGCAGATGCGCCCAGCGGGCGGTCATGAAATCGATGGTCTCCACCGCACGCAGGGCGACGACGTAGTCGTAGCGGCGCCCGTCGCCCATCACGCCGACGGACTTCACCGGCAGGAACACGGCGAAGGCCTGGCTGACCTGGTCGTAGAGGCCGGCACGGCGCAACTCGCCGATGAAGATGTCGTCCGCCAGCCGCAGCAGGTCGGCGTACTCCTTCTTCACCTCGCCGAGGATGCGCACGCCGAGGCCGGGCCCCGGGAAGGGATGGCGATACACCAGCTCCCGCGGCAGGCCGAGCGCCAGGCCCATGCGGCGCACCTCGTCCTTGAACAGGTCGCGCAGCGGCTCGATGAGCTGGAGCTTCATCTGCTCCGGCAGGCCGCCGACATTGTGGTGGGACTTGATGACGTGGGCCTTCCCGGTGCGTGAACCGGCGGACTCGATGACATCGGGATAGATGGTGCCCTGCGCCAGCCAGCGCACGCCGGGCAGGCGGGCAGCCTCCTCCTCGAAGACCTCGATGAACAGCCGGCCGATGATCTTGCGCTTGGCCTCCGGATCGGTGATGCCGGCCAGCGCAGCGAGGAAGCGTGCCTCGGCATCGACGCGGATGACCCGCACGCCGAGGTGATCGGCGAACAGCGCCATGAGCTGGTCACCCTCGTTCAGGCGCAGCAGCCCGGTGTCGACGAACACGCAGACCAGCTGCGCGCCGAGCGCCTGGTGGAGCAGTGCCGCCACCACCGAGGAATCCACCCCGCCCGAGAGCCCGAGCAGCACGGTGTCGCTGCCGACGCGGGCGCGGATCGCGGCAATGTCCCGCGCAATGATGTTGCCGGGCTGCCAGTCGCTGCCGCAGCCGCAGATGTCGTGCACGAAACGGGAAAGGATGCGCTCGCCCTGAGTGGTGTGGGTGACCTCGGGATGAAACTGCAGCCCGTAGAACCGGCGCGCTTCGTCCGCCATGCCGGCCAGCGGCGCATTGGCGCTGCTGGCGATGGCGCAGAAACCAGGCGGCAGCGCGGCCACGCGGTCGCCGTGGCTCATCCACACGTCCAGCGCCTGCGGCCCGGCGGCGGCGTCAGCCAGGCCGCCGAGCAGCTGGTCGGTTGCCGTCGCCAGCACCCGCGCGTGGCCGAACTCGCGATGCGCGGAGGCTTCCACCCGGCCGCCGAGCTGGGCCGCCATGGTCTGCATGCCATAGCAGATGCCAAGCACCGGCACGCCCAGCTGGAACACGGCCGCCGGTGCACGCGGTGCGCCGCCAGCCTCGATGACCGACTCGGGCCCGCCCGAGAGGATGATGCCGCGTGGCGCGAAGGCACGCACCTCGGCGTCGGTGGCATCCCAGGGCAGCACCTCGCTGTAGACGCCGGCCTCGCGCACCCGGCGGGCAATGAGCTGGGTATACTGCGAACCGAAATCCAGGATCAGGATGCGCTGCGCGGCGGGCCCCTCGCCGGTGGCGGCTGTCGCGGCGACAGTAGCGGCCGGAGTCGCGGTGTTCTTCGGCATCGACACGCGGCTACAGGTCCGTGCGGTAGTTGGGGGCTTCCTTGGTGATGGTCACGTCGTGGACGTGGCTCTCCTGGATACCCGCGCCGGTGATGCGCACGAACACCGGGCGCGTGCGCAGTTCCTCCACCGTGTGGCAGCCGGTGTAGCCCATGGCCGCACGCACGCCGCCGGTCAGCTGGTTGATGATGGCTACCAGGCTGCCCTTGTAGGGCACGCGCCCCTCGATGCCCTCGGGTACCAGCTTCTCGATCTCGGCGGCAGGGTCCTGGAAATAGCGGTCCGAGGAGCCGTGCTTCTGCGCCATGGCACCGAGCGAGCCCATGCCGCGGTAGGACTTGTAGGAGCGGCCCTGGTAGAGCTCGACCTCTCCGGGCGACTCCTCGGTACCGGCAAACAGGCTGCCGATCATCACGCAGCTGGCGCCGGCGGCGATGGCCTTGGCGATGTCGCCGGAGTAGCGGATCCCGCCATCGGCCACCACCGGGACGCCAGCGGCACTGGCGGCGGCGGCCACGTTGGAGACCGCGGTGATCTGCGGCACGCCGACACCGCTGATGATGCGGGTGGTGCAGATGGAGCCCGGCCCGATGCCGCATTTGACGCCATCGACGCCAGCCTCGATCAGTGCCCTGGCGGCATCGCCGCTGATGATGTTGCCCGCCATGACCTGCAGCGCAGGAAAGTTTTTCTTCACCGCCCGCACCCGCTCGATGACGCCGCGGGAGTTGCCGTGCGCGGTATCGACCACGATGAGGTCCACGCCGGCCGCAACCAGCGCACGCACGCGCTCGTCGGTATCCGGGCCGGTACCGACGGCAGCCCCGACGCGCAGTGCGCCGCGGCTGTCCTTGCAGGCGGTGGGATAGTCCTTGGCCTTCTGGAAGTCCTTCGCGGTGATCAGTCCACGCAGCTCGAAGCGGTCGTTGACCACCAGCACCTTCTCGATGCGATGCTTGTGCAGCAGCGCCAGCACCTCTTCCTTGCTGGCACCTTCGCGCACCGTCACCAGCTTTTCCCTGGGCGTCATGACCATCGATACCGGCTCGTCGAGCCGGGTCTCGAAGCGCAGGTCACGGTTGGTGACGATGCCCACCGTCCTGCCCTTCTCCACCACCGGCATGCCGGAGATGTGGTTGGCCCGGGTCATCTCCAGCACATCGCGGATGGTCATCTCGGGCGACACGGTGATGGGGTCCTTCACCATGCCGCTCTCGAACTTCTTGACGATCGTCACCTGGCGGGCCTGCTCCGCCACGCTCATGTTCTTGTGGATGATGCCGATGCCGCCTTCCTGGGCCATGGCGATGGCCAGGCGGGCCTCGGTGACGGTGTCCATGGCGGCGGACACCAGCGGAATGTTCAGGTTGATTTCGCGGGTCAGCCGGGTGCGGAGACTCACCTCGCGCGGCAGGACGTCGGAGTAGGCGGGCTGCAGCAGGACGTCGTCGAATGTGAGGGCTTCCTCGGCGATGCGCATGGCGTCTCCTGGCGACCGGCTGCCGGCGGCGGCGGGAAACGCGTAATGGTACGCAGCCGGCCGCGCACGGTAAACTGCCGCGGCCATGGAGAAGCCCGCCGGCGAGCCCGTCTTCACCGTCTCCCAGCTCAACCGCGAGGCGCGCCTGCTGCTGGAACAGGCCTTCCCGGCCCTGTGGGTGACCGGCGAGATCTCCAACCTGGCCCGCCCCGCCTCCGGGCACCTGTATTTCTCCCTGAAGGACGAGCAGGCCCAGGTGCGCTGCGCCCTGTTCCGCAGCGCCGCCCGCGGCCTGCGCTTCCGGCCGGACAATGGCCAGCAGGTGCTGGTACGGGCGCGGATCGGGCTCTACGAGGCGCGCGGCGAGTACCAGCTGGTCGTCGAGCACATGGAACCGGCAGGCGACGGGCTGCTTCTGCGCCGGCTCGAGGAACTGAAGAAGCGGCTGGCCGCCGAGGGCCTGTTCGACCCGGCCCGCAAGCGCGACCTGCCGCTGCTGCCACGGCGCATCGGCGTGGTCACCTCCCCCAGCGGCGCCGCGCTGCGCGATGTCCTCAAGATCCTGCGCCGGCGCTTCCCGGCGATCCCGGTGGTGATCTATCCGACCCAGGTGCAGGGCGCGGCCGCGAAGGCCGAGATCGCGGCCGCCCTGGCGGTGGCCGGCTCCCGCGCCGAATGCGACGTGCTGATCCTGGCCCGCGGCGGCGGCTCGCTGGAGGACCTCTGGTGCTTCAATGAGGAAAGTGTGGCGCGCGCCATCGCCGCCTGCCCGATCCCGGTGGTCAGCGGCGTCGGCCACGAGACGGACTTCACCCTGGCGGACCTGGCCGCCGACCTGCGCGCGCCCACGCCCTCCGGTGCCGCGGAGCTGGTGGTGCCGGACCGCCGTGAATGGCTGGAACGTACACGCGTCCTGCAACGCCGCATCCAGCTGGGCATGGGCCGCGGGCTGGAGCGCCTGGCGCAACGCGCCGACGGCGTCACACGGCGCCTGGCGCGGGTGCATCCCGGTGTGGTGCTCCGCCAGCACGCGCTGCGGCTGGAAACGCTCGGTGGTCGCCTGGCCCGTGGCGCGCGGCAGGCCGTCGCCCTGCGACGCCTGCGGGTACGCCACGCCACGGTACGCCTGCGTGCCGCGACGCCAGCCACGCTGCTGGCCCGCCGTCGTGAGCTGCTGGAACGCCAGCGCCTGCGGCTGGCGGCAGCGGTGCGCCTGTGCCTCGCCGCCGGTGGCAACCGGCTGGCCGTGGCCGCAGCGTCCCTGCAGGCGCTCAGCCCGCTACGTACGCTGGAGCGCGGCTATGCCATCGTCAGCGATGCGGTGACCGGCGCGGTGATCCGCAGTGCCAGCGAAGTGGAGCCTGGCGCGGTGCTGCACGCGCGACTCGGGCAGGGCAGCATCGAGGCGGCCGTCGTCAAGAAGCTGCCCTAGCAAACCGCGCGGGCGCGGCTGGTCCTGTGCGAAGAAACGCGCGACGGGTGGCCGGAAGCGGTCCATGTCCACCAGGAAGGCGTCGTGGCCCTGGATGGAGGGCAGTTCCTCCAGCACGACCGGCACGCCAGCCTGCGCCAGGCCGGTGGCCAGTTCGCGCTGCTGGTGGATCGGGTACAGGACGTCGGTTTCCACGCCGATGACCATGGCCGTCTCGACGCCCAGGCGCCCGAGGCCAGCGGCCACCGAGCCGCCGTGCTCGGCGAGGTCGAAGAGATCGCTGGCGCGCGACAGGGCCAGGTAGCAGGCCGGATCGAACTGGCCGATGAACTTCTGCGCGTTGGCCTCCAGGTAGGACTCGATCTCGAAGTCCGGCGCGTAGCCATCCCCGCCCTGGCGCTCCTGCGCTATACGCTCACGGCCGAAGCGCTGCTCCCATTCCCGGGCCGAGCGGTAGGTGATCATGCCGAGCTTGCGCGCCATGCGCATGCCCGGCAGCGGGCCGGCCGCGGCATCGTAGCGGCCGCCAGCGAAGGCCGGATCCTGCAGCACCATCTCCCGCTGCAGCGACCGCAGGGCGATGGCGTAGGGCAAGGCACGTGCGGCGCAGGAAATCAGCAGCAGGCGGCGTGCCTTGCCGGGATTCTGCGCAGCGTAGGCCAGTGCGGTCATGCCGCCCATCGATGGCCCCACCAGCGTGTGCAGCACGTCGATGCCGAGGTGCTCCAGCAAGCGCCGGCCGGCCGCGGCCACGTCCTCCAGGGTCAGCACCGGGAAGTCGAGGCGATAGGGAGCACCGGTCGCCGGATCGGCTGATGCCGGGCCGGTGGAGCCGAAGCAGCTGCCGAGCGAGTTCATGCAGATGACATGGAAGCGGCGCGTGTCGATCGGCCGCGAGGGACCGATCATCTCCTCCCACCAGCCCGGGGTCGGGTCGGCGGCGGAGGATGCGGCATGGGCCGAGGGCGAGAGGCCGGTGAAGATCAGTACGGCGTTGTCCCGCGCCGCATTGAGCTCACCCCAGGTTTCGTAGGCAATCTGCGGCTGCTCGAGTACGCCACCACGGCGCATCGGGAAGCTGCCCGGCATCCGGAAAATCCTGCGTGCGCCGCTCACGTCGCTGCATCCCGTCTCGATCACCTGCGGGCATTATCGGCAGGCGGCTCACCGCGCGTCGACCGGATTGTGGTTATATCTATATGCGCGGTTCAGCGCCGGCTGTGGCGGCGCAGGCGCTGGCGCTTCGCCACCTGGCGCTGCGTCAGCACATTGCGCCGGCCAGCGAAGGGATTATGCCCGGTGCGCAGCTCCAGGCGGATCGGCGTGCCGGCCAGGTCGAAGGCCCGGCGGAATTCATTGACCAGGTAGCGCCGATAGCTGTCGGGCAGCAGTTCGGTCTGGTTGCCGTGCACCACGATCAGCGGCGGACGGCGTCCGCCCTGGTGCGCATAGGTCAGGCGGATGCGGTGGCGACGCACCATCGGCGGCGGATGCGTGGCGACCACCTCCTCGAGCACGCGCGTCAGCTCCTTCGTCGGCAGCTCGGCACGCGCCGCGGTCGCCGCCCGCGTGGCACTCCTGAACAGGTCGAGGATGTTGCTCCCGTGCAGAGCGGACACCGGGTGCTTCTCGACGAAGTCGAGGAACGGCAGCGCATGGTCCAGCCCATGCATGAACTTGCGCCGCTGGCTGTCGCTCATGCCGTCCCATTTGTTGATGCCGAGCGCGAGCGCCCGGCCCCGCTCCAGCACCAGGCCGATCAGGGAGGCATCCTGCTCGGTGACGCCCTCGCGGGCATCGAGCATGACGATCACCGCATCGGCCTCCTCCACGGCCTGCAGCGTCTTGGCGATGCTGAACTTCTCGATCGCCTCGGTGACCCGGGCACGGCGGCGGATGCCGGCGGTGTCCACCAGCGTGTAGGGCACGCCGTCGAGTTCGAAGGGTACGCGCACCGCATCGCGGGTGGTGCCCGGCTCGTCGCGGGTGACCAGCCGGTCCTCGCGCAGCAACCGGTTGATGAGCGTCGACTTGCCGACGTTGGGCCGCCCGACGACAGTGATGCAGGGCCTCTCCGCCACCGTGCGGGCCACATCGGCGCCGCCCGCCGACGGGCAATGCGCGAGCGCCGCCGCCAGCAACTCACGCACGCCGTCGCCATGGCTGGCGGAGACCGCCATCGGCGTATCCAGGCCCAGTTCCCAGAAGTCACTGACAAAGGCCTGTGCATCCCGGCCCTCGGCCTTGTTCACCGCCAGCACCACCGGCTTGCCCGAGCGGCGCAGCAGCGAGGCCACGTACTGGTCCTCGCTCGTGGCACCCGCCTGGCCGTCGGCCAGCATCACCACCACGTCGGCCTCCGCCACCGCCAGTTCGACCTGGGCATGCATGAGATCCGCGAGTTCGTCGCCGCGCTCGGCCAGGCCCCCGGTATCGATGACCACGGCCGGCGGCAGGCTGGCGGCGGTGAAGCCGTAGATGCGGTCCCGGGTCAGGCCGGGATAGTCGGCCACCAGCGCATCCCGCGTGCCGGTCAGGCGGTTGAACAACGTCGACTTGCCGACGTTGGCGCGACCGACCAGGGCGAGGACGGGAAGCAGGAGCTATTTCTCCCGCGGCCGGTCCTCGCGGTAGGCCACGAGGTCGCCGCCATCGGTGAGCACGTAGAGGGTGTCGTTGACCACCAGCGGTGCCGAGGTGATGCGATGGGAATCGGCGCGCACGCGTGCGCGGAGTTCGCCGGTGGCCGCATCGAAGAAATGCAGGTAGCCCTGGAAGTCGCCGACCACCACCGAACCGGCAAATGGCGTGGGCGCGGTCAGGTCGCGGAATGCCAGGTCATTGCGCCGCCAGACTTCGCGGCCGGAGGCCCGCTCCACCGCCAGCAACTCACCGGTGTCGGCCGCGGCATAGATGTTGTTCATGTCGGCGCCGAGGCCGCTGTAGCTGGAGAACTCCATGCTCCAGAGGATCTGGCCGGACTCGCGCGCCAGGGCCGAAAGCCTGCCCTGATAGCCGACTGCGTAGACGTCGTCGCCGATCACGACCACGGTGGCGTTGATGTCGGCAAGACGCTCCACCTCGGTACGTCCCGATGGTGGATCCACCAGCACATCCCAGACCACGGAACCGTCGTTGACGTCGTAGGCGGCGACGCGGCCGTTGTCGAAGCCGCAGATGACGAGGTTGTGGTCCACCACCGGCGCCCCGGTGCCGCGCACCGAGAGCCGCGGCACGTTCTGCTGCGCGAACCATGCCTGGCGGCCGTCAACCAGGTTCAGGGCGATCAGCTTGCCGTCCACGGTACGCACGTAGGCCGCCTTCGGGCCTACGGCCGGCGCGGCCAGCACTTCGCTGGCGACATTGACCCGCCATTCCTCATGGCCATCGGCAGCGGCGAACGACACCACCCAGCCATCACTGGATCCGGCGACCACGTGGTTGCTGCCCACCGCCGGGCCGCCGGACAGCGGCAGGTCGGTGCCGGTGCGCCACAAGCGCTTGCCGCGCTGGGCATCGAAGGCGGCCACGCGGCCGTCGTTGTCAGCGGCAAAGATGCGGCTGCCATCGCTGGCCGGCACCAGGGCCAGGCGCAGGATGTCGTTGCCGCCGCCGACGCCGGAACTCCAGGCCTCGCGGACCTTCAGGGTCGGGGTGAAGTCCACGAGATCGGCTGGCCGGCGCGGGTCGTCGTCGTCGCCGCCGAACCAGCTGCAGCCCTGCAGCAGTACGGCGAGGAGGACGAGCGCCGCGGCCAGGCGTGCAGCCCCGCAGCTCCGGTGGGTGGCGGGTACGAGCCGCGGTGTCGATGTGGACAGCAGGCTGGACATTGCCGGGCGCGCCCGTTGCGCTAGTTTGCCGGCGCCGCCGGGGCGACGTCGCTGGCAGCCATCCCGGCTACCGCGCCACCGCCGACTTCCTCCAGCTTGGCGCGCACGAACGCGGAATCGATGACGCCCACGTCCTCCGGCGTCAGTGCTGCGGTGTATTCCCTCGCCGCCTCGGCGTTCTTGCCCATGGCGTAGTAGGCATCACCACGCACCTCGTGGTAGCGCGCACCCAGCGCGGAACCACGCGGCGGTACCAGCACCTTCAACGCCTCGTCGTACTTCTCCTCCTGGATCAGCAGGCGGCCGAGGCGCAGCCGCGCCACATCGCCGATCTCGGCGCTGTTGGCCCCCTCCGCCAGCTGACGCAGCTCGCCGATCGCCGCATCGGGCTTGCCCTGCTCGATCGCCGTGCGCGCCACCAGCAGGCGGCCGAGGTCGAAGTACGGGGTCGACTTGTAGTCGGTCGCCAGCTGCTTCAGCAGTTCCTCGGCGCGCGATGCACGGCTGGCACGCACGGCGGCCTGCAGGTCGGCGTAGATCGCCGAGGCCTCCTCCGCCCGCTGCTGGCTGAAGCCCGTGTACTGGCGCCAGCCAAAGAGCCCCGCGAGCCCCAGCACCAGGCCTGCCAGCAGGTACCAGCCATTCTCGCCCAGCCAGTTGCGCACCTGGTCGGCACGTTGTTGGTCAGTCAGGTTGTCATCCATGGCGTTCCATCCACGATCAGTCGGATTCAGTGATCAGCCAGCAGCGGCAGCAGCGCGGCCAGCGCCGCGTCCTGGCCCACGGTCTGCTGCGAGTCGCCGGCACGGCGCAGCCCCTTCACGGCGACGGTGCCGGCACTGGCCTCGTCCTCGCCGAGGATCAGCGCCACGACGGCACCGCTCGCATCGGCGCGGCGCATCTGGGCCTTGAAGCCGCCGCCACCGCAATTGACTTCGATGCGCAGGCCGGGACGGCCGTCGCGCAGATTCTCCGCCAGCCGCAGGCCGGCCGCCAGAGCGGCGTCGCCGACCGCGACCAGGTACACCTGTGGCGCAGCCGCGCCCGCCTCGCCGCCACAGAGGCGGAACAGCTCCGCCAGGCGCTCCAGGCCGATGGCGCAGCCAATGGCCGGCGTCGGGCTGCCGCCGAGCTGCTCCACCAGTCCGTCGTAGCGGCCGCCAGCGCAGACCGCACCCTGGGTCCCGAGCTGGTCGGTCACCCACTCGAACACGGTGCGGTTGTAGTAATCGAGGCCGCGCACCAGGCGCGGATTCACCCGGAACGGGATGCCCGCGGCCGAGAGCAGCGCCTGCAGGGTGGCAAAGTGCACGCTGGATTCGTCATCGAGATAGCCGCTGATCAGCGGTGCAGCCGCGATCAGCTCCTGCATCGCGGGATTCTTGCTGTCGAGGATCCGCATCGGGTTGCGGTCCAGGCGCCGGAGGCTGTCCTCGTCGAGCTGACCGACGTGGCTGCGGAAATAGGCGGCCAGTGCCTCGCGGTAGCGGGCGCGGCCCTCCGGCATGCCGATGGAATTCAGCTGCAGCTCCAGGTGTCGGATGCCGAGCAGGCGCCAGGCGCGGGCGAGCATCATGATCAGCTCGGCATCGATGTCCGGCCCCGGATAGCCCAGGGCCTCGATGTCGAACTGGTGGAACTGGCGGTAGCGGCCCTTCTGCGGTTTCTCGTAGCGGAACATCGGACCGGTGCTCCACAGCCGATGGCGCTGGTTGTGGATCAGCCCGTTCTCGATGGCGGCCCGCACGATGCCGGCGGTCGCCTCGGGACGCAGGGTCAGGCTGACACCGTTCCTGTCGTCGAAGGTGTACATCTCCTTTTCGACGATGTCGGTCACCTCGCCGATGGAGCGCTGGAACAGCTCGGTGCGCTCCAGCAGCGGCACGCGGATCTCGCGGTAGCCATAGGCGCCGAGCACGCCGCGCAGCGTGGCCTCGAGATGCGCCCAGGTACCGCTGTCCGCGGGCAGGATGTCGCTCATGCCACGGATGGCCTGTACCTGCGCCGTCACTGGCCATCACCTGCGGATGTCGCAGCCGGGCTGTCTGTGGCTGCAGCAGGCTGGGAATCCGTGGCTGCTGCTGGTGCGGACGAGGAATCAGGCGTGGACTCGGGCATCGGCGCCGTCGCGGGCACAGGCAGCGATTCGGGAAACGCCCCGGTGGACGGCGTGGCGTCGTGCTCCAGCACGTCGGGTGCCACGTCGGTGGCTGCGGGCTGCTCTGGCCCGCCGCTGAGCGCAATGGCCAGGCCGATCACGATCAGCGCCCCGATCAACCAGAACAGCCAGGGGCCGATGCGCAGCGCTTCGGGTTCGACGCGAGCGCGCGCCAGCGGCGGCGGTGCGACGCTTTCCGGCACCGCGGCCCGGTAGGCCTCCAGCACCGCATCGGGCGCCAGGCCGACGAGCTGCGCGTAGCGGCGCAGGTGCCCGCGCACGAACACCGGCGCCCCCATGGCCTCGAAGCGGTCCTCCTCGAGCGCCAGCACCATGGGTTCCTCCAGATGCAGCGCCTCGGCCACCTGGGCGACCGTCAGCGCACGCGCCTTGCGCGCCGAGCGCAGCCGCTCGCCGAGCCCGAGCGCTGCATGGGCCCGCGACCCGTGCTGGAACGCCTCGTTATCCGCCATGGCGCTGCGCCTCCAGCAGCTCCCCGGTTTCCACCGAGGTGGGGAACTCCTTCTTTAGGCGCTCCCCATAGCGGCCAGCAGCGGCATTCTCGCCCAAAGCCCGCTCGACCCGGTAACCGAGCCACAGGGCATCGGGCGTGGCGCGGCTTGCAGCCAGGTAGCGCTCCAGGAAGGCGCGCGACTGCAGGTAGTTGCCACGGCTGAAACTGACGTCCGCGAGCTGCAGCAGCGCATCGCTGTAGTTTGGGTCGGCGGCCAGCGCGTTGCGCAGGTAGCCCTCGGCGCGCTCCATGTCGAAGCGCTTGGCGCAGAGGCCGGCGTTTGCATAGAGCATTGCCCGGTTGGAATTGGACCGCGACTCCGGCACTGCCAGCGCCTTGTCGAAGTAGCGCATGGCCTCGGCGGTCTCCTGCCGCTGCAGGCAGAGGAATGATGCGGTAGCGTTCAGCGCGTCCGGATCGCCAGGTGCCAGCGCCAGCCCGCGGCGATAGTTCTTCTCTGCCGCGGGCAGGTCACCGAGCCTCTCGTAGACCAGCCCGAGGGCGCTGTATGCGGTGGCGAGGCTGTCGTCCTGGGAAACGGCCTTCTCGAGCTTGGTCTGCGCCGTCTTGAGGTCCCCCTGGCGCAGGTAGCCGATGCCCAGCTCCATGTTGTACTGGGCCGCCTCTTTCTCGGAAACCGGCGCCGGCGGCAGCGTGCTGCTGCTGACGCAGGCGCCCAGGACCAGGGCCAGCGTGGCGACCAGGACGCACGGCATGCGGATTCTCAGGTTGGCCATGCGACCTCCTGCAGGCGGCCGTTGCGGCTGCCGAGCGGCACCAGCACGCGGTTGTCGACCTGGCCGGCCAGCTGGCCGCAGGCCGCCGCGATGTCATCGCCGCGCGTGCGGCGCGTGACGGTGACGATGCCGGCAGCGGAAAGGATATTGCGGAATTCCAGCACCACCTCCGGAGCGGAGCGCCGGTAGCGTGTCTCCGGGAACGGGTTGAAGGGAATCAGGTTTACCTTGGCTGGCCGGTGGCGCAGCAGGGCGGCCAGCTGCCGGGCCTGTGCCGGCGCGTCGTTGACGCCATCGAGCATCACGTACTCGAAGGTGATTTCGTGGGTGTTGGTCGCGTCCACGTAGTCCCAGCAGGCATCGAGCAACTCCGCGACCGGATGCCGGCGATTGATGGGCACCAGTTCGCTGCGCAGGTCGTCGTCCGGCGCATGCAGCGACACCGCCAGCGCCACCCGAGCCTCCTGGGACAGGCGCCGGATCTGCGGCACCAGCCCGGAGGTGCTCACGGTCACGCGGCGCCGCGAGAGCTTGCAGCCCAGGTCATCCACCAGCAGGTTGCAGGCCTGGACCACGGCGCGGAAGTTCGCCAGTGGCTCGCCCATGCCCATGAACACGACGTTGGTGATGGGTGAGCGGCCGGCGGGATCGCCGAGCTCGCGCCGCGCCAGCACCACCTGCGCCATGATCTGCGCCGCATCCAGGTTGCGGTTGAACCCCTGGTGGCCGGTGGCGCAGAACGAGCAGTTCATGGCGCATCCCACCTGCGAGGACAGGCACAGCGTGCCGCGTCCTGGCTCGGGAATGAACACCGTCTCGATGGCCTGGCCGGCGCCGGCATCGAGACGCCACTTGACGGTGCCGTCGGCGGATTCCTGCACGGCGGTGATTGCCGGCAGCTGCAGCGGCGCGCGCGCGGCCAGATCCTGGCGCAGCACGGCGCTGATGTCGGTCATGCGCATGGGATCGAGCACACCTCGGCCATAGATCCACTTCATGACCTGGCGCGCCCGGAACGGCTTCTCGCCTATGGTCACGAACAGCTGCTCGAGCTCGCGGCGCGGCAGCCCCAGCAGATTGACGGCCGGCTCGGTCATCGGGCCCTCAGCGCTTGCGCGGGCAGATCTCGCTCTGCGCGAAGAAGAAGCCGATCTCGGTACGCGCGGTGTCCGGGCCATCGGAACCGTGCACCACGTTCTCCTCGATGCTGGTGGCAAGGTCGGCGCGGATGCTGCCCTTGGCGGCCTTCTTCGGGTCGGTGGCGCCCATGATCTCGCGATTGCGCTCGATGGCGTTCTCACCTTCCAGCACCTGCACGACCACCGGGCCGGAGATCATGTAGCGCACCAGGTCCTTGTAGAACGGGCGCTCGCGGTGCACGGCGTAGAAAGCCTCGGCCTGGGCCTGGCTCAGCTGGATCATGCGGGCGGCGACGATGCGCAGGCCGGCCTGCTCGAAGCGCCGGTAGACCTCACCGATGAGGTTCTTCTGGACGCCATCGGGCTTCACGATCGAGAGAGTTCTCTCAATGCTCATTGGATCTCCATGAAATTCAAAAGAAAAAGGCCGCCTCCAACTGCCTATCTGGCCGTGGCGGGCTGCGTAGTATCCCAATCCGCCAAGCAGTTCTGCAAGGCATCCTGAAGAATGAGGAGCCTGCCCAGCCTTTCTACAGGAAGGTCGAGTTCCGCCGCCAGCGCGGCCGGGTCGAATCCGGCGAGCGCCGCCACCGGCGCCCCGACCAGGCGCTCCACGGCCAGGCTGCAGCCGGCAATCACCCAGGGACAGCCCAGTGCCCGGAACGTGACCTCCTCGAGCCGCCCGTCGACGACGCGGGCCTCGATCAGGATGCACGCCCCCTCGGCCGGCGAACCGGCCAGGCCGCGCGCGACGGGGCCGGGTCCCCGGGGCGGCCCGAGCTGGCGGGGTCGGTCGAAATGCTCGCGCACCAGCGGGGAATAGTGCATGGCGGAATCGCGCCGCTCAGGCGGCCGGGGCGACGCGCCGCAGGTGGGCAACCGCGGCCGCGAACAGCCGGCCCGCCTGCACCACCTCTTCGGCGGTGGTCGTCCGGCCCAGGCTGAAGCGCAGCGCGCTCTTTGCCAGTTCCGGCGAGCGCCCGAGCAGGCGCAGCACCGCGGATGGCTCGTCGCTGTCCGCCGCACAGGCCGAACCGCTGGAGAGCGCCACCTCGCGCATGGCGAACAGCAGGCTCTCGCCTTCCACTCCGGCCACGCTGACATTGACGATGTGGCAGGCGCGGCGCTGCGGATGACCGTTGAGGTAGACCCCGGGCACCTCGCCGATGGCCTGCCACAGCTGGTCGCGCAGGGTGGTGAGGCGTGCGCTGTCGCTGCTGCGGCGCGCGGCTGCCAGACTGGCGGCAACTCCCATGCCGATCACCTGCTGCGTGGCGATGGTCCCCGGCCGCAGGCCGCGCTCCTGGCCGCCGCCGAACAGCAACGGCTCGACACGCCCTGCGGTTTCGCGGCTGATGAACAGCGCACCGACACCCTTGGGTCCATGCATCTTGTGCGCGGAGAGCGACATCAGGTCCACAGCCTGCGAACGTACGTCGATCGGCTCGCGGCCCGCAGCCTGGCAGGCATCCACGTGAAACAGGATGCCGCGCTCGCGGCACAGCGCTCCGACGGCCGCGACATCCTGCACCACGCCGGTCTCGTTGTTGACCTGCATCAGCGAGACCAGCGTGGTTTCCGGGCGCAGCGCGGCAGCGATTGCCGGCGGCGCGACGATGCCGTCGCCATCGGTCACCAGGCGCGTGACCGAAAAACCGTGCGCCTCGAGCTCGTCGCAGGCGGCGAGCACCGACACATGTTCGCTCGCGGCGGTGACGATGTGCCGCCCGCGCGCCGCGCGCATCCTCGCCGCACCGATCACGGCCAGGTTGTTCGCCTCGGTCGCGCCCGAGGTCCAGACGATTTCCACGGGCCTGGCGCCGATCAGCGCCGCCACCGCCGCGCGCGCCTGCGCAATGCGGGCGCGGACGGCCTCGCCCATGGCATGCGCCGACGAGGGATTGGCCTGCAGGCCGGCATCGGCCAGCGCCGCGGCCATCTGCGCGGCGACTTCCGGGTCCACCGGTGTCGAAGCCGCATGGTCGAGGTAGATCGTCACGACGAGCGCTCCTCCGGCGGCGGTACGCCACGCCAGTGCCGCTCCCCGGAGCCCGGCGCCAGCGTGGCGAGGATGCCGCGCAGGATATTGAGCTCGTTCTGGTCGAGGCGCGTGCGGTTGAACAGCCGGCGCAGGCGCCGCATGAGGTTGCGGGGATTGCCGGGATCGAGGAAGCCGCTGGCGGTCAGCACCCGCTGCAGGTGGTCGTAGAACAGCTCCATGTCCTCCACGGTCGCCGGTGGCGATTCCGGCGGCGGTGAATCCACGCCCACGCCCTGCGCCGCGCGCAGCTCCCAGGCCAGCAGCTGCACGGCGGCGGCCAGGTTCAGGGAGCTGTACTGCGGGTTGGCGGGGATATAGACGATGGCCTGGCAGAGATCGAGTTCGGCATTCGACAGCCCCGAGCGCTCGGGCCCGAACACCAGCGCCGCGGGCCGCTCCCGGCTCGCCTCGAGGAGCTGCCGTGCGCACTCCCGGGGATCGAGTTCCGCGATGCCGAGCCGCCGGTGGCGGGCGCTGGCGCCGATCACCAGCCCGCAGCCCTGCAGGGCCGCGGCGAGGCTGGTGGCCACGGTGGCCGATTCGAGTACATCCACGGCGCCGGAGGCGCGGGCGCGTGCCTCCGGGTCCGGGTGGCCAGGTGGCGGATTGACCAGCACCAGCTGATCGAATGCCATGGTCTTGAGCGCACGCGCCGCCGCGCCGATGTTGCCCGGGTGGGAGGGCTCGAAGAGGACGAAACGGATGGAATCGGAAGCCATGGCAATCGGCTCGCGCCGCTGGGGGCAGGCATTTTACCGGTTCGGCAGCAGAGGCCGCAGCCGGGAAGGTGCGCCACGGCCGCCGCCCGCCGTAGAATGGCGCCCCCTGCGCAGCCGGACCCCCGCGAGCCGCCATGCAAGCACTGCTGAACACCGCCGTGAAGGCCGCCCGCAAGGGAGGCGACACTGCCCTGCGCTACCTGAACCGCATCGGCGACATCGAGGTGCGCAGCAAGGCGCGCAACGAGTTCGTCACCCAGGTGGACCATGCCGCCGAAGCGGCGATCATCGACAGCATCCGCGAGCGCTACCCGCACCACGGCATCCTCGCCGAGGAAAGCGGCCACCACCCGGGCGACGAGTGCACCTGGATCATCGACCCGCTAGATGGCACCACCAACTACATCCACGGATTTCCGGTGTTCTCCGTGTCCATCGCGGTGAAGGTTCGCGACCAGATCGAGGCCGGGGTGGTCTACGACCCCTGCCGGCAGGAACTGTTCACCGCCATCCGCGGCGGTGGCGCCCAGCTCGACGGCCGCCGCATTCGCGTCAGCGCGTGGCAGGGCCTGGATGGCGCCCTCATCGGCACCGGCTTCCCGTACCGCAGCAACACCGAGTGGCTGCCGAAATACATGCCGATGCTGCAGGCAGTGATGGAGAACACCGCCGGCGTGCGCCGCCCGGGCTCCGCCGCGCTGGACCTCGGTTACGTGGCCGCCGGCCGGCTCGACGGCTTCTGGGAATTCGGGCTGAGCACCTGGGACATCGCCGCCGGCACGCTGATGATCCGCGAGGCCGGCGGCATGGTCGCCAGCCTGACGCCCGGCAAGGACGTGCTCGAGACCGGCAACATCATCGCCGGCTCACCCAGGGTCTGCGAAGCGCTGCACCGGTTGCTGGCGCCGCATCTCTAGGGAACTGTCGCCGCACGCTGCCTGACCCGGTGCCGGGTGCCAGCGAGCGCCGGGCGTCCGCGCCCCGGACCCGGGCCTCAGAAGTGATACGCCGCCTGGAACCCGAACGTTCTCGGTGCCGCGAGAATTCCGAACGGCCGCCCGACCTCAACCGCGGACTCCAGAATCGTTGCGTAGTACTCCTCGTCGAGCAGGTTCTTTCCGTATACCGCCACCTCCCAGGCATCGTTCGCGCTGACCAGGGCGATGCGTGCATCCACGAGGTTAAGCGCATCCTGCTCCGACCGTGCACGGTTGAACGGATTGAAATAGCTGTCCGACTGATAACGATAGTCGACCCGATAAACCATTGAGCCCATTGACAGGAACGGGTGCGCGTACTGCGCACCAAGGGTGGCCGAGAAGTCAGGCGCACGTGGCAGCTTGTTCCCGGCCAGATTTACCGATGGGACCGATGGCTGCGTCGGATCCTGGGTAATGAATTCATCGTATTCCGCATTCAGCAGCGCGATCCCCGCGTTCAGGTTGAGGCCATCCGTCGGGCGCGCCCTGACCTGCAACTCAGCTCCGTAGATCGTTGCATCAGCAGCGTTCTTGATCGTACCGACGAAATTCTCGAACACCGACACCTGCATGTCGGTGTAGTCGTAGTAAAACGTCGAGAAATCAGCCTGCATCCGCCCGTCGAGCAGCTCAGCCTTCACGCCGGCATCCAGCACCCAGACCGTCTCCGGCTTGTAGCTCGGCTGGAAGCCGTTGAACACGAAACCGCCGCTCTTGAAGCCCTTGGTCAGATTCGCGTACAGGAGCGTGTCGCTGTCGAGCGAGTACTCGACGCCGAACTTCGGCGTCCACGCGTCGTCGTCGCGATCCAGGTTCTGCTCGCTGATCGTGCCGGTTCCGAAGTCGGAAACCTGGTCGGCATCGCGCTTTTCATCGCTATAGCGCAGACCCAGGGTCACGCGGAACCTGTCGGTAAGATCATACGTCGCCTGGCCAAAAGCCGCGTACGCGTTGGTCTCCAGCTCTGCCTTGTGGTCGATATTGAAACCAAACCCTGGGACCTCGATGAACACGTGCGAGGTTCCTTCGTCATTGAAGTAGTACAGCCCCACGAGCCAATGCAGCGGACCCGATCCGTTGGAGGCCAGGCGCAGTTCCTGGCTGTACTGCTCGAAATCCGAGTCGTCACTGAAGTTCTGGAAGTCACCGTTGGTGGAGTCACCATCAAACAACGAGTAGAAGTCCGTATCGCGATAACCGGAAATCGACGTCAGGACCATCTCACCCAAGGTCCAGTTGATCTCGAGGGTCATTCCCTTCTGCTTCTGATGCATCAGGTCCTCGACGTCGTGGGCGACGTCACGACTGTCCACCGGATCGAAGCCATTGAACGGAGGCAGCTCGAACAGCGACGGCGTGTCCTCCAGTATCTTGAAGGGTGCCTGGCGATTGTCGCTATCCGAATAGTCCGCGATGAAGTCGACGGTCAACGTGTCGGTCGGCAGGTAGCGCAGGCGCAGCCGGCCCGCGCTGAGGTCCTGGTCGTCCAGCGGCACGCCGGTCGTGTAGTTCTTTGTGTAGCCGTCGCGATCGCTCTTGACGAAGCTGACGCGCCCGAGGAGCTTGTCGTCAATGATTGGTCCGTTGAGTGTCGCACCCACACGGAGGTAGTCGTAGTCACCCATTTCGGCGCGGACGTCGCCGCCGAACGTCGCCGTTGGTGCTGCCGAGATGATGTTGATGGCACCGCCGGTGGCATTGCGGCCGTACAGCGTGCCCTGTGGCCCCTTCAGCACCTCCACCCGCTCGACATCGAACAGGTCGAAGTTGGCCGCCGACGTCCTCGCGATGTACACCCCGTCGACGTTCAGGGCCACGCCCGGATCACCGCCTGAGGTCAGATTCTCGGTGCCAACGCCGCGCAGGAATACCTTGGCCACCAGTTCCTGATTGACGATCAGGCCGGGGGTCAGCATGCTCACGGCGTTGATGTCGCGCACCACCGCCTCGGTCAACGTCTCGCTGTTGAACGCCGAAATAGCGGCCGGCGTTTCCATCAGTGTCGACTCACGTTTCTCCGCCGTGACAACAATCTCATCGATGCGCCGGCTATCGTCCTGGGGCGTTGCCGCAAGGGAGGCGGCACTCGCCACCAGGAGAACGCAACCACCAAGCCACTTCAATTCCTGCATAAGCCCCCCCGAGTGCGACAACCCGACCCAACGCTACCACTGACACAGCGCCGCAGGTTCCCTGCGTTTCGAGTATAGGTCAAAAAGGGATGCAGCCGGCGGCAGCCGCCGGCTCCCGCATCCTCATGGCGGTCAACTCGTGGCTATTCAGTCACTTGCTGGCACGGCACCGGTGGTGGTGGCCGCAGCTGAGGCAGAGGTGTCGCCCTCACGGCAGCGCGTCGACCTCGCCCTTCTCCTTCTTCACGGGAGCGAAATCGGCCGGCGTGATCTTCAGGTACATGGCGGTGCTGCCGGCGCAGTAGATCGACGAGTAGGTGCAGATAACCACGCCGATGGCCAGCGCGATGGAGAAGCTGCGCAGCGCCTCGCCGCCGAACACCAGCAACGCCACGATGACCAGCGAGGTGGTGAAATGCGTCATCAGCGTGCGGCTGAGCGTGTCGTTGATGGAGCGGTTCATGATCTCGGGCACGGAACCCACGCCGCGGGCACGGCGGAAGTTCTCGCGCATGCGGTCGAAGATGACGACGGTGTCGTTGAGGGAGTAGCCGGTGATGGCGAGCACCGCGGCGATCACCGAGAGGTCGAAGGGAATGCCAAATTCCGAGAATATGCCAAGCGTGATGATGGGGTCGTGGATGACGCCGACGATGGCGCCCACCGCGAACTTCCACTGGAAGCGGAACATGATGTAGACGCCGATCAGCAGCAGACACACCACCAGCGCGAGGATGCCATCCTGCGTCAGCTCCTTGCCGACCTGCGGCCCCACGAACTCGATACGCCGCAGCACCACCTCGGGGCTGGCCTTCTGCAGCGCGCCGATGATTTCCTGGCCGAGCTTGCCGCTGTCCGCCTGATCGCGTGGCGGCAGGCGGATGAGCACTTCGCGGGCGGAGCCGATGTTCTGCACCTGGGCCTCGCCGAAGCCCGATGCCTCCAGCTGATGGCGCACCTGGGCGAGGTCAGCGGCCTCGCTGAAGCCGACCTCCACCAGCACGCCGCCGGTGAAGTCGATGCCGAGGTTGAGGCCCCGCACCAGGAACGAGCCAATGCTCACGGCGAACATCACCAGCGACAGGATGGTCGTGATGGTCGACTTCCCCATGAAGTCGAAGTTGGTCTTCTTCTTGAAGAACTCCATGGACCGCTCCTAGACCGGAAGGCGCTCGACGCGACGCCCGCCGAACAGCGCGTTGATGATCGAGCGGCTGAGCATGACCGCCGTGAACATGGTGGTGAGGATGCCGAGGCAGAGCACGACGGCGAAGCCCTTGATCGGGCCGGTGCCGAAGGCGAACAGCACCAGGCCGGCGATCAGCGTGGTGATGTTGGCGTCGACGATGGTGCCGAATGCCTTCTCGAAACCGGCATGGATGCTCGCCTGCGGCGAATTGCCATTGCGGATCTCCTCGCGGATGCGCTCGTAGATCAGCACGTTCGCATCCACCGCCATGCCTATGGTCAGGACGATGCCGGCGATGCCGGGCAGCGACAGCGCCGTCGGCAGCAGCGACAGCAGGGCGAGCAGCAGCACCAGGTTGCTGACCAGGCCGATGTCGGCAACCAGACCAAAGGCCTTGTAGTAGATGGCCATGAAGCTGACGACCAGCAGCAGGCCGACCACGGTGGCGGTGACACCCTTGTCGATGTTGTCCTGGCCGAGGCTCGGGCCGATGGTCCGTTCCTCCACCTTGTAGATCGGTGCTGCAAGCGAGCCGGCACGCAGCAGCAGCGCGAGGTCGCGTGCCTCGACCACATCGAGACCGGTGATCTGGAACTGCGAGGAGAACACGCCCTGGATGGTGGCGACGCTGATGACTTCCCTGGTTTCGCGCGGCACGTCGATGACCTGGCCGCCGCGCTCCACCTGTTCGCGCTTCTGCTCGACGAACACCACCGCCATGGGCTTCTTCAGGTTGGCCTTGGTGGTCTCGAGCATCTCGCGGCCACCCTTGGCATCGAGGCGCACCGACACCGCCGGCATGCCCTGGTCGAAAGTCTGGGCCGCATCGATCAGCTGGTCACCGGTGATGATGGTCCGGCGACGCAGCAGCACCGGTGCGCCGCCACGGTCCTTGTAGAGTTCGCAGCCCACCGGCGCCCGGCCCCTCTGCTGCGCATCCAGCGGATTCTCGCCATCGCAGACCAGGCGGAACTCCAGGGTGGCGGTGGCACCGAGCACCCGCTCGGCCTGCGCGGGATCCTGCACGCCCGGCAGCTGCACGACGATGCGGTCGATGCCCTGGCGCTGCACCACCGGCTCGGACACGCCGAGCTCGTTGACGCGGTTGCGCAGGGTGACGGTGTTCTGCTCGATCGCGAAGTTCTGCCGCTCGCGGATCTGCTGCTCGGTCATCCGTGCCACCAGCACCGCGCCCTCCGCGGCCGATTCGCGGCTCAGGTCGAGGTTGGGATCGGACTCCTTGATGAGCTTCATCGCCTTGTCGACATCGGCGGCGTCCGGCAGCTCGACACGCACGGTGTTGCCTTCGAGCCGTACGTTGCGGCGGATGCGGTTGTCACGCAGGATGCGGCTGAAGTCGGAGGCATAGCGGTCCAGCCGCTGCTTGAGCGCCGCTTCCATGTCCACCTGGAACAGGAAGTGCACGCCACCGCGCAGGTCCAGGCCGAGCCTCACCGGCTTGAGGCCCAGCACCGACAGCCAGCGCGGCGTGCGTGGCTCCAGTGCCAGGGCGACGATGTAGCCCTTGCCGAGGACCTCGCGCAGCTTGTCACCGCCGCGCAGCTGGCCCTCCACCGTGGGGAAGGTGGCCACCACGCGCCCCTTCTCGAAATACAGCCGCGACTGGCCGACGGCGGCCGATTCGATCATGCGCTGGATCTCCTCGGCCGATCCCTCGTCGATCGTGCCGCCCTTCTCCAGCGTGATCTGCAGCGCCGGGTCCTCGCCGAAGATGTTGGGCAGCGCCACGATGACGCCAACCACCATGACCACGGCGATCAGGATGTTCTTCCACGGGGGATAGTGGTTCAGCATGGCGGCGGCCGGTTCAGCTGCTCTTGATCGTGCCCTTGGGCATGACCGCGCCGATGGTGTGGCGCTGGACCTTGATCTGCACGCCGCTGGCGATCTCCACCTCCAGGAACTGCTCGCCGATCCCGGTCACCTTGCCGAGCACGCCGCCGGCGGTGACGACCTCGTCGCCGACCGCGAGCCTGGCCACCATTTCCTTGTGCTCCTTCTGCCGCTTGCTCTGCGGCCGGATCAGCAAGAAATAGAAGACCGCGAAGATCAGCACGAGCGGCAACATGGAAAACAGCGGATTCGCTGGCGCGTCCGCACCCTGAGCCCATGCATCCTGGATCAGCAAGCCCATTGGAGTCCCCTGATGTTCGCGAAAAAAGGCCGGCTATTATTACACAGATGTTCCGGGGGACGCGGCTTCCTGGCGCGCGAGAAAGTCCCGGGCGAACGCCGCCAGCGTGCCGGCCTCGATGGCCTGGCGCAGCTGCCGCATCAGGTTCAGGTAGAAGTGCAGGTTGTGGATGGTATTGAGCCGGCTGCCGAGGATCTCGCCGCAGGCATCCAGGTGGCGCAGGTAGGCCCGGCTGTAGTGGCGGCAGGTATAGCAGCCGCAGCCCTCCTCGATGGGCCGCGGGTCGTCCCGGTAGCAGGCATTGCGGATGCGCAGCGCGCCATCCGTGGTGAACAGGTGGCCATTGCGGGCATTGCGCGTGGGCATCACGCAGTCGAACATGTCCACGCCCAGGCAGACCGCCTTGACGATGTCCGCGGGGGTACCCACGCCCATCAGGTAGCGCGGCCGCCCCGCCGGCATCGCTGGCAGCAGGGCCTGCAGCACCGCCAGCCGCTCGGCCTCGGGCTCGCCCACCGAGAGCCCACCGATGGCAAGCCCGTCGAACGCCATGGGCAGCAGGCCTTCCAGCGAGGCAGCGCGCAGCCTTGGGTACATGCCGCCCTGCACGATGCCAAACACGGCATGGCCTGCGGCCTGCCCGCCATGCGCATCGAAGGCGCTGCGGCTGGCCCGGGCCCAGCGCAGGGAACGCTCCATGGACTCGCGCGCCTGCACCTCGGAGGCCGGCCAGGGCGTGCAGTCGTCGAAGATCATGTGGATATCGCTGCCGAGCGCGGCCTGCACCGCCATGGAGCGCTCCGGACCGAGAAACACCCGGTCACCGTTCACCGGCGAGCTGAACTCGACGCCGTCTTCGCGAATGCGTGCCTTGCCACCGAGGCTGTATACCTGGAAGCCGCCCGAGTCGGTGAGGATTGGCCGCTCCCAGTGCATGAACCGGTGCAGGCCGCCGAGGCTGGCGACCAGCTCGCTGCCCGGGCGCAGCATCAGGTGGAAGGTGTTGCCGAGCACGATCTCGGCGCCGACCTCGACCAGTTCCTCCGGGGTCATCGCCTTCACCGTACCGTAGGTGCCCACGGGCATGAAGGCCGGAGTGTCGACCGCAGCCCGCGCGAGCTGCAGGCGGCCACGGCGTGCCGCGCCATCGGTTGCCGAGACCGTGAAGCCGAATGCCATCGTCACCGGTGCCTATCCTGCTGCTGCCGCTCGAGGAACATGGCATCACCATAGCTGAAGAAACGGTAGCGCTTCAGCACCGCATGGCGATAGGCCGCGAGCACCGGCCCGGTACCGCCGAAGGCACACACCAGCATCAGCAGCGAGGACTGCGGCAGGTGGAAGTTGGTCAGCAGCGCATCCACGATCTGGAAGCGGTAGCCGGGCACAATGAAGAGATCGGTTTCGCCTGCATGGGGCGCGAGCTGGCCGGCGCGGGCTGCCGTCTCCAGCGCCCGCACCACCGTGGTGCCAACGGCGACGATGCGGCCACCCGCGGCACGCGCGCTGCCAATGGCCGACACTGCTGCCGGCATCACCTCGAGGCGCTCCGCGTGAAGGCGCCCGGTCGCCAGCTGTACCGGCCGCAGCGGCGCGAAGGTGCCGGCACCGACATGCAGGGTGACGCTCGCGAGGCCCACGCGCCGTGCCGCGAGTCGCTCGAGCATGGCGTTGTCGAAATGCAGCCCTGCAGTGGGCGCGGCCACGGCACCCGCCTCGCGCGCGAACACTGTCTGGTAACGCTGCTGGTCGGCGGCCGCATCGGGCCGGCGGATATAGGGTGGCAGGGGCACGTGCCCGGAGCGCTCCAGCACCGCCATGACCGGGGCGCTGAACTCCAGCACGAAGAATGGCTCGCGCCGCTCACAGACCCGGGCAGCATCGGCGCCGAAGTCGAGCCAGCTGCCGGGCCGTGGTGCGTGGCTCGCGCGCAGCTGCACCAACGCCAGGTGCTCGCCGAGCACGCGCTCGACCAGCATCTCCACCCGCCCGCCGCTGCGCTTGGCACCCAGCAGCCGCGCCGGGATCACGCGCGTGTCGTTCACCACCAGCAGGTCGCCCGGCCGCAGCAGGCCGGCCAGGTCCGGGAAGACGAGATCCTCGGGCACGCCGTCACCGCGCAGGTTCAGCAACCGGCTGGCGCTGCGCTCGGCCAGCGGCTGCTGCGCCACCAGCTCGAGCGGCAGTTCGTAGCTGAAATCCTCGGGTTTCACGGCCGCGCATTGTACCCGCGGCGCGTGGACGCCCCCCGGACCCCTGTGTATCCTTGGCGCCCCGCGCCGGGATGGCGGAATTGGTAGACGCGGCGGACTCAAAATCCGTTGGTGGTGACACCGTGTGGGTTCAAGTCCCTCTCCCGGCACCAGCGCGCAGCGGCGCGCAGGACCTGCAGCCAGCGCGATGATCCCGGCAGCCCCCGATGAACTTCTGCAGCCAGTGTGGACAGCCCGTGACCGTGCAGGTGCCCGCCGGCGACAACCGGCCGCGGCATGTCTGCGGCAGCTGCGGCCACGTGCACTACCAGAACCCACTGATCGTCGTCGGCTGCGTGCCCGAGTACCGGGGCGAAATCCTGCTCTGCCGGCGTGCCATCGAGCCGCGACGCGGCTTCTGGACCGTGCCCGCGGGATTCATGGAGATCGGCGAGACGCTGGCCGAGGGCGCGATCCGCGAGACCTGGGAAGAAGCCGAGGCGCAGGTGGAGCTGGGTAAGCTGTTCACCATCGTCGATGTGGTGCAGGCGCGCCAGGTTCACGTGTTTTTCCGCGGCTGGCTGCGCGAGCCGGCCTTTGCCGCGGGCGAGGAATCGCTGGAGGTGCGCCTGTTTGCGCCTGCCGCCATCCCCTGGGAAGAAATTGCCTTTCCCAGCGTCCGCATTGCGCTCGAGCACTGCCTGGCGGACACCGGCAGCGGCAATGAGACGCTGCACCTGGCGAGTGTCCCACCCATCCGGCTGGGCTGAGCAGCCTCAGGAGACCCGGACCACGCGGCGAATGGTCGCAGCAGGACATCCAGGTATGAAATACAATTGATTTTCCGGGCCAAATCCCTAAATTAGCCTGCGTCTTTCGGCCCGTTGGCTCGGGCAACCGCTCCAGGAGAAGAGCATGGCGTTCGTCGTCACGGAAAACTGCATCAAGTGCAAGTACATGGACTGCGTGGAAGTGTGTCCTGTCGACTGCTTCCACGAAGGCCCCAACATGCTGGTCATCGACCCCGAGGAGTGCATCGACTGCACGCTATGCGAGCCGGAGTGCCCGGTAGAGGCCATCATGTCGGAGGACGAGGTCCCCGCCAAACACGAGCACTACAAGAAGCTGAATGCCGAGCTGGCCAAGGCCTGGCCGGTGATCACCGAGGCCGGCACGCCGCCGAGCGATGCCGACGAGTGGGTCAAGGTCTTCGAGAAGTTCCACCTGCTCGAGCGCTAGGCCGGCGAGCCCCGCAAACCGTCGCTGCGATAGTCAGCTGGTCTTGTTGCCATCGAGATACTCCGCCAGTTCCGCTGGCGGCACGTAGCCCGGCAGCAGTTCACCCGTGTCGGTGATGATCGCCGGCGTGCCCGTCACGCCGAAGGTCAGCCCCAGCTCGTATTGCTGCCGGACCGGGTTCGGGCTGCAGGCCCTGGCGTTGAGCGATTCGCCGCGCTTGGAGCGGGTCAGCGCATCGGCACGATCGGCCGAGCACCAGACCTTTTCCGCCTTGGTCCAGCCCTCGGTGTTGGGCCCGCTGCGCGGAAAGAACAGGTAGCGCACGCGGATGCCCTGCGCCAGGTAGTCGTTGATCTGTCGGTGCAGCTTGCGGCAATAGCCGCAGTCCACGTCGGTGAAGACGCTGATCGTGTGCTTCACCTTCTTCGGCGTGAAGATGATCATGCGGCTTTCGCCGATGTCGTCGATCGCCGCCAGGCGTGCGCTGGCACGCCGCTGCTCGGAGAGGTTGGTGTCGGACTTCACATCGATGATGTCGCCGCGCACCAGGTAGCGGCCGTCGGCGGAGACGTAGGCGATCTGCGGGCCGACGCGCAGTTCGAACAGGCCCGGCACCGGCGTTGGCGAAATCTGTTCCGGACGCACCTCGGGGAACGTCTGCTGCAACTGGCGGGCGATGGCCTGCGGCACGTCCGCGGCGAATGCCGAGGCACTCAGTCCGAACAGGACGGGAAACAGCAAGCGGCGCATAGGGCGGTCCTCGTGGAGGGGGAGACGGCGCGGTGTTCGACCGCGATGCTCCGGCGGCGTTCAGTGCCGCCTGGCGGGACGCCATACTAGCACAGGGTCCGGCGCCACCCGGGCGGCGGGCCGGCCACGTCACCCGCGCGGGTGATGCTGTGCGTGCAGTTCCTTCATGCGCTCGCGCGCCACGTGGGTGTATATCTGCGTGGTGGACAGGTCGCTGTGACCCAGCAGCATCTGCACCACGCGCAGGTCGGCGCCGTTGTTGAGCAGGTGGGTGGCGAAGGCGTGGCGCAGCGTATGCGGTGACAGCTTGCCGAGGATGTCGGCCTTCTTCGCGTAGCGCTTGATGATGTGCCAGAAGGCCTGGCGCGTCATGCGGTCGCCGCGGCGCGTCGGGAACAGGTACTCGGTCTGGCGCTCCAGCAGGATCTCCACCCGCGGCCCGGTGACGAACTCCCGCAGCCAGCGCTGCGACTCCTCGCCAAGCGGGATGAGCCGCTCGCGGTCGCCCTTGCCACGTACCCGCAGCACGCCCTGGTTGAGGTTGATCTGCGCCTGGCGCAGGTTGATCAGCTCCGATACGCGCAGCCCCGTGGCATACAGCACCTCGAGCATGGTGCGGTCGCGGTGGCCGATGGGGTCGGAGATGTCGGGCGCGCCGAGCAGCGACTCCACCTCGGACTCGGTCAGCGACTGCGGCAGCGCCCGGCCGATCTTCGGCATGTCGATCTTCAGCGTCGGATCCTCGGCGATGACGCCTTCGCGCAGCGCGAATCGGTAGAAGCGGCGGAAGCTGGAGAGCTGGCGCGCGGTCGAGCGTGGCTTGGCCCCCTCCTTCGCCCGCCAGGCGATGAAGGCGAGGAGGTCCGCACGGGTTGCGTAGATCAGGCTCTTGTCCCGCTGGACCAGCCAGCGCTGCAGCGCCAGCAGGTCGGCCCGATAGGCGCCAAGTGTATTGGCGGAGAGGCCGCGTTCCATCCAGATGGCGTCGAGGAACTTGTCGATGATCGCCTCGGTGGAGTTGGGCGGCGTACTGTTGCCTGCCACTGCATTGACGGATGTCGGGGACATTACGTAACTTCGCTCCGCTCAGCAAATCCATGGCCGCCGCAGGCCCGCCATCCTTGGCGTGCCCGGCGCAGCTCCAGAGGCGCGGACCGCGTGCCGATATCCAGCGCGCATGACGCGGCCCGCCGGCGACTGGGCCCACCACGTGATGTCCGGGTGGGCAGCTGCCCCGTGGTGACGGAAGTTATGGTTCAGTATGCGCGGCAAGGATTTGCCGGTGCGTGATGACACTCACAAATCCCTCAACGGCTTACATAAATTCCCCTTTTGACAGAATGCCCCAATCGCCCCGCAACGCTGCAAGCCTCACCCAGGTCGCCTACGGTCTCGGCTGCTGGCTGGCCTTCGGCCTGGTCGCGCTCGCCCTGCTGCTGGCTGTGGCGGTGCTGCCCGGTATCCGCCGGCGCCGCATGGCAACACAGCGCTGTGCCCGCCTGTACCTGGCACTGGTCGCGGCCGGACCGCGGGTGGCCGGCCTCGAGCAGCTGCCGGCCACGCCCTGCGTGGTGGTGGCCAACCACGCGAGCTACCTCGACGGCGTCATCCTCGCCGCGGTCCTGCCGCCGCGGTTCGCCTTCGTGATCAAGCGCGAGATGACCCGGGTACCCTTCGCCCATTTCCTCCTGCGGCGAATTGGTTCGGAGTTCGTGGAGCGCTTCGACACGCGCCGCGGCGCCGCCGATGCGCGCCGCATCCTCGCGCTGGCCGAGGCGCGCCACAGCCTGGTGTTCTTTCCCGAGGGCACGTTTCGCGCCGAGCCGGGGCTGCGCCGCTTCCAGGGCGGCGCCTTTGCGGCGGCCGTCCGTGGCCGCGTGCCGGTGGTCCCGGTGGTGATCCGCGGCAGCCGGGCCATGCTGGCGGCCGACATGCGCCTGCCGCGCCGTTCGCCGCTGGAGGTGCTGGTCAAGCCACCGTTGCATGCCGACGGCCCGGACGATGCGCCGACAGCCCTGCGCCGCTCCAGCCGTGCCAGCATCCTCGCCGACCTGGCCGAGCCCGACCTCGTCGGCCAGGAGTCCTGAGCGGCGGGTAGCGCGCCGCCTTGGCGGAACCCCTGTGGCACCGCATAATCGCGCCCTTCGGGCGTGGCCCGACCGGACAGGAATGCACCCGTGAGCGCTGAACCCGTCGTCATCGTAGCCGCCCGGCGCACGCCGATCGGCGCCTTCCAGGGCAGCCTCGCCCCGGTCACCACGCCACAGCTGGGAGCCGCGGCGATCCGTGCCTGCCTCGAGGATTCCGGGCTGCAGGGCGCCGACCTGCACCAGGCGCTGATGGGCTGCGTGCTGCAGGCAGGCGTCGGCCAGGCCCCTGCCCGCCAGGCAGTCCTCGCTGCCGGCCTGACCAACCGCCTGCCCACCATGACGATCAACAAGGTCTGCGGCTCGGGCCTGGCGACCGTCATCCTCGGCCACGACATGATTCGCACCGGCAGCGCCGGCCTGGTGCTCGCAGGCGGCATGGAATCCATGAGCAACGCGCCCTACCTGTTGCCGAAGGCGCGCGCCGGCTACCGCATGGGCCACCAGCAGGTGCTCGACCACATGTTCACCGACGGCCTGCAGAACCCCTACGACGGCAACATGATGGGCCACTTCGCGGAACAGACCGCACGCAAGTACGGCTTCACGCGCGCGATGCAGGATGCGTTCGCGACCGAGTCCGTGCGCCGTGCGCTGGCCGCCTGCAACGGCGGGCAGTTCCAGGCCGAGATCACCCCGGTGGCGGTGAAGGGCCGCGCGGGCGAGACGCTGGTGGATCGCGACGAGGAGCCGTTCCGTGCCGACGTCGCCCGCATCCCGACGCTGAAGCCGGCCTTCGCGAAGGACGGCACGGTGACCGCCGCCAGCTCCTCGGCGATCTCCGACGGCGCCGCGGCAGTCATCCTCATGACGGCCGCCGAGGCCGCGCGCCGCGGCCTGGAGCCCCTCGCCCGCATCGTCGGCTTTTCCGCCCACGCGCACGAACCCGAGTGGTTCACCACGGCGCCGACCAGCGCCATCCGCAACCTGCTGGAGCGCCTCGGCTGGCGTGCCGGCGATGTGGATCTCTACGAGATCAACGAGGCCTTTGCCTGCGTCACCATGGGCAGCATCCATGAGCTGGACCTGGATCCGGCGCGGGTCAACGCCCATGGCGGCGCCTGTGCCCTCGGCCACCCGATCGGCGCCACCGGCACGCGCGTGCTGGTGACGCTGGTGCATGCGCTGCGCCGGCGCGGTGGCGGCCGCGGCATTGCCTCCCTGTGCATCGGCGGTGGCGAAGCACTGGCGCTGGCGGTCGAAGCCGGCTGAAGCAGCCGGAACCGCCGCGCGCTACATGCCGGTGTAGTTGGGGCCGCCGCCGCCCTCGGGAACCGTCCAGTCGATGTTCTGCGCCGGGTCCTTGATGTCGCAGGTCTTGCAGTGGACGCAGTTCTGCGCGTTGATCTGCAGGCGCTCGCGCCCCGCCTCCGCCACGATTTCATACACGCCTGCCGGGCAGTAGCGCTGCGCCGGCTCGGCGTACAGCGGCAGGTTGTGCTTCACCGGGATGTCCGGGTCCGCCAGCCGCAGGTGGCAGGGCTGGTCTTCCTCGTGGTTGGTGCTTGAGAGGTAGACCGATGACAGGCGATCGAAGCTCACCACGCCATCCGGCCGCGGATACTCGATGCGCGGGCAGTCCGCCGCGCGTTTCAGCGCCGCGTGGTCGGGCACGCGATTGTGCCAGGTGAAGGGCAGCCGGCCGCCGGCCAGGTTCTGGTCGAACCAGGTGAAGGCGGCACCGAGGAAGGTGCCGAGCTTGTGCTGTGCGGGACCGAAGTTGCGGACCCGGTAGAGCTCCTCGTAGACCCAGGAGCTGCGAACCCGCTCCTCGAAATCCACGAGCGTGTCCGGCGCATCGGCGGCCAGCGCCGCGAAGGCCGACTCGGCGGCGAGCATGCCGGTCTTCATCGCCGTATGGGTGCCCTTGATCTTCGCGCCATTGAGGAAGCCGGCCTCGCAGCCGGCGAGCACACCGCCGGGGAATGCCAGCCGCGGCAGCGACTGCAGCCCGCCCTTGTTCACGGCACGGGCGCCGTAGGCCACGCGCTTGCCGCCTTCCAGGAAGCGGCGGATGCGCGGGTGCTGCTTCCAGCGCTGGAATTCCTGGAAGGGATCGAGCCAGGGGTTGGCATAGTCCAGGGCGACGATGAAGCCCAGGTAAACCTGGTGATCGGCGGCGTGATAGAGGAAACCGCCGCCCTCGGTGTCGTTGGCGAGCGGCCAGCCGAGCGTGTGGACCACCAGGCCCTCCTGGTGCAGGGCGGGATCGATGGTCCAGACTTCCTTGATGCCGATGCCGTAGTGCTGCGGGTCGCAGTCGCGCCGCAGCTCGAAGCGGCGCATCAGCTGCTTGCCGAGGCTGCCGCGGCAACCCTCGGCGAAGATGGTGTAGCGGGCGCGCAGCTCGTAGCCGGCCTGGAAGGAGTCGCGCGGCCGGCCCTCGCGGTCGCGGCCCATGTCGCCGGTGATGACGCCGGCAACGCGCTCGCCCTCCACCAGCAGCTCGGCGGCGGCGAAGCCCGGGAACAGGTTGACGCCGAGCGCCTCGGCCTGCTGGCCCAGCCAGCGGCAGAGGTTGCCGACGCTGACGATGTAGTTGCCCTCGTTGCGTGAAGGATACGGGACGAAGGCATGCGGCACGCGCCAGCCGCCGCTGTCGCCGGTGAGGTAGTGGAACTCGTCCGCGCGCACCGCGGTGCGCACCGGCGCCTCGCGCTCGCGCCAGTCGGGAAACAGCTCGTCGAGCGCGCGCGGCTCCAGTACCGCACCGGAGAGGATGTGCGCGCCGATTTCCGAGCCCTTCTCCACCACCGCGACATTCAGCTCGCTGCCCGCCGCCTGCGCCAGCTGCATCAGGCGGCAGGCCGCCGCCAGGCCGCAGGGACCGGCGCCGACGATCAGCACATCGAATTCCATGGACTCGCGATCGGACATTGGCCCCTGCCTCGCAGTGGTTGCCGGCCCGCTCCTGCCGGGGCGGCCATTCTACTGTGGCGGCCCGCCAGCGGGCATGACAGCGGGAGCCCTGGCGGTTTGCCGCCCCCGCGGCTTGCCATTACCCTAGCCCGCCGATCCCCCAGGCACAGGCCATGAATCCGTCCCAACGCTACGCTGCCGCCCTGGCCGGCAAGTCCTTCACCGCGGACCCGGCCCAGCAACGGGCGGTCGCGGTGCTGGACCGCGTGGCCCGCGACCTTGCACGGCAGACAGACCGGCCGTTGCTGGGCCGGCTGCTCGGCCGGCTGCGCGGTACGCCGGACGCACCCGTGCGCGGCGCCTACCTCTGGGGCGATGTCGGCCGCGGCAAGACCTTCATCATGGACCTGTTCTGCGACAGCCTGCCGCCCGAGCAGCGCCTGCGCTACCACTTCCACCGGCTGATGTACCGCGTGCATGGCCGCCTGAAGACGCTGCAGGACCAGCCCGCACCGCTGGAGACCATCGCCGCCGAGTTCGCGAGCCAGGCCCGCGTCATCTGCTTCGACGAGTTCTTCGTCACCGACATCGCCGATGCCATGATCCTCGGCAACCTGCTCGATGCGCTGTTCCGCCGGGGTGTCGCCCTGGTGGCGACCTCCAACATCCCGCCCGACGACCTGTACCGCGACGGCCTGCAACGCCAGCGATTCCTGCCGGCGATCGCGCTCATCAGGCAGCACACCGAAGTGGTGCAGGTGGACGGCGGCGTCGATTACCGGCTGCGGCTGCTGGAGAGCGCCGGGATCTACCACACGCCGCTGGACACCGCGGCCGAGGCCAGCCTGGAGCACTGGTTCCAGGCTCTGGCCCCGGATGCCGGCAGCGCCGGCCAGGTCATGGAGATCAACGGGCGTGATGTCCACCTGCGGCGGCGCGCTGCCGGTGTCGCCTGGTTCGACTTCGCGGTGCTCTGCGACGGCCCGCGCAGCCAGGATGACTACATCGAGATCGCACGCGCCTTCCAGGCCGTGATCGTCTCTGGCGTGCCGGTACTGGGCACGACCCGGGAAGACGCGGCACGACGCTTCATCGCGCTGGTGGACGAGTTCTACGACCGGCGCGTCAAGCTGATCATCTCGGCCGCAGCCGCAGTGGATGGCCTCTACCAGGGCAGCCGGCTGGCGCGCGAGTTCCGGCGCACGCGCAGCCGCCTGCTGGAAATGCAGTCGAAGGCCTACCTGGCGGCACCCCACGTGCCCTGAGCCGGCCCGGGTTCCGGCCGGCCGCCCGGCCGCGATACACTAGCCCGCCACGCATCCCGTCCACCTGCAAGGACCCCACGCATGCCCGGCAAACTGGTTCTGTGCCGCCACGGCCAGAGTATCTGGAACCTCGAAAACCTGTTCACCGGCTGGGTGGACGTGGACCTCAGCGCGCAGGGCCTCGCCGAGGCCGCCGAGGCGGGCCGCCAGCTGCGGGCACTCGGGCTGCAGTTCGACTACGCCTACACCTCGGTGCTCAAGCGCGCCATCCGCACGCTCTGGATCATCCTCGACGAGATGGACCTGATGTGGATCCCGGTGGAACGCAGCTGGCAGCTCAACGAGCGTCACTACGGCGCCCTGCAGGGCCTCAACAAGGCCCAGACCGCCGCCGAGCACGGTGAGGACAAGGTCCGGATCTGGCGGCGCAGCTACGACATCCCGCCACCGCCACTGGGCAACGACGACCCGCGCCACCCGCGCTTCGACCGCCGCTACCGCGGCATCGACCGGTTGCCCGCCACCGAGTCGCTGAAGGACACGCTGGCACGCGTGCTGCCCTTCTGGGAGGCCAGCATCGCCCCGCGCCTGCGCGACGGGCAGAACGTGCTGGTGACCGCGCACGGCAACAGCCTGCGCGCACTGGTGAAGATGCTCGATGGCATCTCCGACCGGGACATCACCGAACTGAACATTCCCACCGGCGTACCGCTGCTCTACGAACTCGATGGCGCGCTGCGCCCGCGCGAGCGCCGCTACATCGGCGATCCCGAGGCAGTGGCCCAGGCCGCAGCCGCGGTGGCCGCCCAGGGCAAGGCGCAGTGATCTACGCGCTCGACGGTCGCGTGCCACAGGTTGCCGGCGATGTCTTCATCGCGCCGGGCGCCAGCGTCATCGGCGACGTGCACATCGCCGCGCAGGCCAGCATCTGGTTCGGCGCCATCCTGCGCGGCGACGTCGACCGCCTCACCATCGGCGCCGGCACCAACATCCAGGACAACTCGGTGCTGCACGCCGACCCCGGCACGCCGCTGGTGGTCGGTGCCGGTGTTACGGTCGGGCATGCCGTCACCCTGCACGGCTGCCATGTGGGCGACGAGTCGCTGATCGGCATCGGTGCCATCGTCATGAATCGCGTGCGCATCGGAGCACATTGCATCGTCGGCGCGGGTGCCCTGGTCACCGAAGGCAAGGAGTACCCGGATGGCGTGCTGATCGTCGGCGCGCCGGCCCGGGTGATACGCGAACTCACGGCCGCGGAAATCGCCGGCCTCGCCGAATCCGCCCGGCGCTACAGCGAGCGCGCCCAGCTCTACCGCCGCACGCTGCACCCGGCCTGATCCGGGCCGGTCAGCTGCTGTGCCGGCGCAGGCGGATCAGGCCCTCCTGGGCGAGTGAGGCCACCAGCGTACCGTCCTCGCTGAACACCCGCCCCAGTGCCATGCCGCGGCCGCCCGAGGCGTTGGGGCTTTCCAGGTCGAACAGCAGCCACTGGTCCATGCGTGCCGGGCGATGGAACCACATGGCGTGATCGAGGCTCGCCATCTGCAGCCCGCTGAACGTCGCGTGCAGGCTGTGCGGCAGCGTCGCGGTGCTGATCAGGTCGTAGTCGGACACGTAGGCGAGCAGCACCTCGTGCAGCAGGACCGAGTCGGGCAGGCTGTCCACGGCCTTCATCCACACGCGCTTCACCGGCGTGAAGGGCTGGCTGGCCAGGAAGTGCTCGGGGTAGACCGGCTTGACCCGGAATGCCCGCCGGGAGGCGAGCACGCGCCGGATGCGCGGCGTGGGTACGACACCGAGGCCGGTGGCCAGGTCGCGGATATCGCTGAGCTCGTCAGGGTGCGGCACATCGGGCATCTGCGCCTGGTGCTCCAGGCCCTGCTCCGGCGCCTGGAATGACGCCGCCAGGTTGAAGATCTGCTGGTCGTGCTGGACGGCGACCACACGCCGGGTGGTGAAGCTGCCGCCGTCGCGCGCGCGGTCCACCTCGTAGTCAATCGGTGTGGCCGGGTCCCCGGGCCTGAGGAAGTAGGCATGCAGCGAGTGCACGCGCCGCCCGCTGACGGTACAGCTGGCGGCGGCGAGCGCCTGGCCCAGCACCTGGCCGCCGAATACCTGTGGCAGGCCGGTGTCGCGGCTCTGGCCGCGGAACTGGTTGTCGCCGCGCCGCTCGAGTTCGAGCAGGTTGACGAGGTCCTGGAGCGCCTGGTCCATGGTGCACGACGGGTGGCGGAGTTGACAGGCATTGTATACGCCGCCGCGCGGCAGCTGTGCTAAGGTCAGCGCGCCACCCGGGTTTGCGCGGAGCCTGCAGGACTGAAGCGGATCCCGCGGGGCGCCGCATTCAATCCGGTGGCGGACGGAAGCCGCCGCACAGTTCCTCGACCAGCGTGGCGAGTTCCAGTGCCGTGTACTCGTGGAGGAAGGGCGCGATGATCTGCACGCCCACCGGCAACCCCTCCGGGTCGAGGCCAACCGGGACGACCACTGCCGGGAGTCCCGCAACCGTGGCGAGCGCGCACCAGAACGCCTGCTGCATGTAGGCGACCTCGCGCCCGCCAAGGCGCAGGCTGCGCTGCTCGAAGGGCCGCTGGTCGTGCGGCAAGGCGCTGACGGGTGCGACCGGCGTGATGAGGATGTCATGGTGCTGGAAGAACTCGTCCCAGGCGGCGCGGTAGCGCTCGCGGTCCTCGCAGGCACGCAGCCAGTCGCGGTGCGACTGGGTGACCGCGGCCGGCATCGCCGCCAGTGGCGTCCAGGGCACCGCAGGATCGGCACGGCGGGCGGCAGCGGCAAAGGCGCGGAAGACCGGCTCCGGGAATCCCGCGCTCATCTCGCCGTACATCAGCTGGAAGAACGCCTGGAAGTGGGCGGCCGGGTCGAAGGCCGGGCGCGCTGCCGTGGCAACCGCAATGCCGGCCCCGTGCAGCGCCGCCACGACGCGGGCCAGTACCGCGGCGACACCGGGAGCCGGCGGACAGTTCGCGTCATCGAGCCAGGCCGCCACCCGCAGGCGCCTGGCGCTGGCCCGCGCCGGCGGCAGCGCGAGGCTCCAGCCGCCGGCATCACGTTCCCCGGGGCCGGCCATGACATCGAGCGCCAGGCGCAGGTCGGCCACGCGGCGGGCCATCGGACCGGCGACCACCAGGTCGGGACGGCGGCGGTCGCCGGGAACCGGGCCCAGTGCGCCCGTGGTCGGCACTACGCCGAAGCTCGGCTTCAGCGAGCAGATGCCGGTGAAATGCGCCGGGATGCGCAGCGAGCCCGCGAGGTCGGTGCCGATCTCCAGCGGCACCATGCCGGTGGCGAGCGCCACCGCGGCACCGCCACTGGAGCCACCCGGCGTGCGGTCCAGGTCCCAGGGATTGCGCGTGGTCCCGAATACGTCATTGAACGTCTGCAGGTCGAGCGCGTACAGCGGCACGTTGCTCTTGCCGATGACGATGGCGCCGGCGGTGACCAGCCGCTGCACCGCCGGCGCGCTCTGCTGCGGCCGATGGTCGCGGCACTGCGCGGCGCCGTTGACGGTGGCGAAGCCCACGACCTCGAAGCAGTCCTTCACGGTCATGGGTAGCCCGTGGAGCGGGCCGCAGGCCGCGCCCGCCCGGCGTGCCTGGTCGGCCGCGCGGGCCTGCGCCAGTGCCGCCGGTGCATCGACCGCCACGATGGCGTTGCAGCGCGGATTGATGTCGGCGATGCGCGCCAGGGCGCGCTGCACCAGTTCCTCGCTGCTGGTGCTGCCGGCGGCCATTGCCGCCAGCAGTTCAACTGCAGAGCCGTAGCGGGCGTTGCTGGTCACGGGATTGCGGCCGCCACTGCCGGGAGCCAGCCCGCCGGCCTCAGCTGCCGTCGAGGAAATACAGGGCGATGACTTCGGCGACGCAGGCGGGCTTGGCCTGGCCTTCGATCTCGATGGTGTTCTCGAGGATCACCTGCAGGGCACCGGCCCGCTTCTGCGCCTGCAGCAGCACGCTGCGCAGGCGCACGCGGCTGCCGGCGGGCACCGGGTTCTTGAAGCGCACCTTGTTGAGGCCGTAGTTGATGGCGCGCTGCAGGGTCGGCATGGTCACCAGCTTGTCCATCAGTGCCGGCAGCAGCGACAGCACCAGGTAACCGTGGGCGATGGTCTGCCCTCCGGGCATCTCGCTGCGGGCCCGCGCCGTGTCGACGTGGATCCACTGGTGGTCGTCGGTGGCCGCGGCGAACCGGTCGATGCGCTGCTGGTCCACCAGCACCCAGTCGGTAACGCCGATCTCCTGCCCGATCAGCGCCTTTGCATCCTCGATGGTCCTGACGATGCGCGGATTCATGGATGGCTGCTCCCCTGGCCGGCGGCCGCGGCAAGGAATTCGCCGCGGAAACGGTCGTCATCCTGGAACACGCCGAGCATTTCCGTGGTGACCATGCGCACATTACCGCGATGCACACCGCGCGTCGTCATGCACTGGTGCTGTGCCTCGACCATCACCGCCACGCCGCGCGGCTCGAGCACGTCATTGATGCAGCGGGCGATCTCGGCGGTGAGGCGCTCCTGTACCTGCAGGCGGCGCGTGTAGGCCTCCACCACCCGCACCAGCTTGCTGATGCCGGCCAGGCGCCGGTCCGGCAGGTAGGCCAGGTGGATGCGGCCGATGATCGGCGCCATGTGGTGTTCGCAGTGCGATTCGAAATCGATGTCGCGCAGGGTCACCAGCCGGCGGTAGTCGCCCACCTGCTGGAACGAGCCCCCGAGGACCTCGTAGGGATCCACGCCATAGCCGGAGAACCAGTCCTCGAAGGAGCCGACCACCCGGGCCGGGGTCTTGCGCAGGCCGGGCCGGCCGGCATCATCGCCAATCCACCGCAGCAGGACGCGGATGGCGTCCTCGGCCTGGGCCCGCGTGGGCCGTCGCGCTGTCGTCCTGGTACGCATCGGATGAGGTTTTCCCGCTGGTTTCATGGTTTCAGGCGATCCGCAGCCGCCGGGGCCAGGCGCCGGAGATCCTCGCCGGTATTGATGCTGTCGAGCTGATCCGCGGCCCGCGTCTCGACCAGGACGGGCCCGCAGGCCTCGAGCAGGGCGCGCGGACTGGAGCCGCCGCCCCCGGCCACCTGGCGCTGGAACCGCGCAAGGGTAGCCGGTTCATAGATGGCGCACAACGGCTCGGGGCGGCCGTCGCGCGCACCGCGGAACGCGGTCGCACAGCGCGCGGGATCACGTGCCGCTAGCAGTTTCCCGAGGTCGCCGGAACCGATCCCCGGCAGGTCGCAGGCCAGCACCAGCCAGGCGGCATCGGGCGTGGCCGCATGTGCCGCGAGGATGCCGGCGGCAGGGCCAATGCCGGTGGTGGCATCCGTCACCAGCGGAAAACGTCCGCGCAGCGGATCACCAGCCTGCTCCGGCCGCACCGCGACCCATACCTCGGGCAACAGCGCCGCGAGCAGCGCCACGGCGCGCTCCAGCAGCGGGCGCCCGTCGATCATGACCGCCGCCTTGTCCCTGCCGAGCCGCTCGCTGCGGCCGCCAGCCAGTACCAGGCCGAGCAGCGGCGGTGCCGCGTCAGCCATGCGGCGGCGCGCTGGCGCCGTAGTCGCTCTTGCCGCCGGTCTTGGCGACCAGCCTGATGTCGCTGATCACCATGTCGTGCGACAGCGCCTTGCACATGTCGTACACCGTCAGCGCGGCGACACTGGCGCCGGTCAGCGCCTCCATCTCCACGCCGGTGCGATGCTCCACCCGCACCTGGCAGTCGATGACGGCATGGCCGTCCTCGATGCGGATGCCGATCTTCACCGCGTCCAGCGCCAGCGGGTGGCAGAAGGGAATCAGCTCGTGGGTGCGCTTGGCCGCCATGGTGCCGGCAATGATCGCGGTCTGGAACACGGGGCCCTTCGGCGTGCGCAGCTCGCCGCCCACGAGCGCGGCACGCACCGCCTCGGGCAGCAGTATGCGGGCCTGGGCCACGGCGGTGCGGCGCGTCACCGGCTTGCCGCTCACGTCCACCATGGTCGGCTGGTTGTCGGCATCCAGATGGGAAAACATGCCGGCAATTATAGACCGCCGGCCCGCGGGCGGTGCTTGACCGACCTGTTATCATTTTCACATGGCACGCAGCATCATCGACAAACTCTGGGACGACCACCTGGTTGCGGACCTGGGTGAAGGCACCAGCCTGCTGTACATCGACCGGGTATTCCTCCACGAGCGCACCGGCAGCGTTGCCCTCAAGGAACTCGCTGCGGCAAATCGCCGCGTGCGCAATCCCGAGCAGGTGTTCTGCACGATGGACCACATCGTCGATACCCTGCCCGGCCGCGGCGACAGCACCCGCATGCCGGGCGGCACCAGCTTCATCACGCAGACGCGCGAGGCCGCGCACGCCGCCGGCATCACGCTGTTCGACATCGGCAGCAGCGACCAGGGCATCGTCCATGTCGTCTCGCCGGAACAGGGCATCGCGCTGCCCGGCGTGACGCTGGTCTGCCCCGACAGCCACACCTGCACCCTGGGCGGAATCGGCGCACTGGCCTGGGGTATCGGCTCCACCGAGGCCGAGCATGCGCTCGCCACCAAGACGCTGGCGGTGCGCAAGCCACGCAGCATGCGCATCGACTTCCAGGGACAGCTGGCCGCCGGCGTCACCGCCAAGGACATGATCCTCGCGCTGATCGGCGCCCACAGCGCCTCGGGCGGCGTCGGCTACGCCATCGAGTTCGCCGGTGAGGCGGTGCGCTCGCTGCCCGTGGAAGCACGGCTCACGCTGTGCAACATGGGCGTGGAGTTCGGCGCCTGGACGGTCATCATCGCCCCGGACCAGGCCGTGTTCGACTACGTGCGCGGCCGGCCCTACGCGCCGCGCGACCAGGTGCTGGAGCAGGCGATCGCCTACTGGCGCACGCTGCCGAGCGATCCTGACGCGGTCTTCGACCGCGAGATCACGCTGGACTGCTCCACGCTGGCACCGCAGGTGACCTGGGGCACCAGCCCGCAGCATGAGACCGGCATCGACGGTACGGTACCGGATCCGGCCGGTGAACCGGATGCCAATCGCCGCCAGGCCATGGAACGCGCCCTCGCCTACATGGCATTGCAGCCCGGCACGCGCCTCGACCAGGTGCCGATCCAGGCGGCTTTCATCGGCTCCTGCACCAACAGCCGGCTGTCGGACCTGCGCGCCGCGGCGGCCATCCTCGAGGGACGCAGAGTGGCCAGTGGCGTGCGCGCCATCTGCGTGCCCGGCTCCACGCAGGTCAAGCTGGCGGCGGAACGCGAGGGCCTGGACCGCGTGTTCCGCGCGGCCGGGTTCGAGTGGCGCGAGTCAGGCTGCTCGATGTGCTTCTACGCCGGCGGCGAGAGCTTCGGCTTCGAGGAACGCGTGGTCTCCAGCACCAATCGCAACTTCGAGAACCGCCAGGGGCCGCGCACCCGCACCCACCTGGCGAGCCCGGTCACCGTGGCCGCCTCGGCCATCGCCGGCCGCCTCGCCGATGCCCGAACCCTGGCGCGCTGAACGCCGCAGGCCGACCCACATGGAAAAATTCACCCGCATCACCGCCATCGCCGCACCCCTGCTGCGCATCAACGTCGACACCGACGCCATCATCCCCAGTCGCGAAATGAAGACCGTTGGCAAGACCGGCCTCGCCGCCGGCCTGTTTGCCGGCTGGCGCTACCAGGCGCCCGGCAGCCGTGACGAGAACCCGGATTTCATCCTCAACCGCGAGCCCTACCGGCAGGCGCGCATCCTGCTGGCCGGTGCCAACTTCGGCTGCGGCTCCTCGCGCGAGCACGCGGTGTGGGCGCTACAGGAATGGGGCATGCGCAGCATCATCGCCCCGAGCTTCGGCGCCATCTTCGCCGGCAACTGCGTGCGCAACGGCATCCTGCCCGTGGTGCTGGACAATGCCCTGGTCGAAGACCTCGCCCGGCAGGTCGAGGCCGACCCCGCCAGGCGGCTGCTGACCGTGGACCTGGTGGACTGCACGGTGACCGCCCCGGACGGCAGGCGCCACGCCTTCGCCATCGCCGCCGCCGACCGTGAAATGCTGCTGGAAGGACTTGACGGCATCGCGCTGACGATGAAGCGCGACGACGAGATCCTCGCCTTCCAGGGCCGTGACCGCCTGCGGCGGCCCTGGATCTACCTGTAGCAGCCCGTTGCCGGGGTCAGTCCTTCGCTGGCGCCGCGGCCACTGCGCCGTGCGCCGGGAAGCCTGCGAGGATCTGCGTCACGGCCGCATCCACCGCGCCGGCCGGGTTCTCGCGGATCTTCTGGGTGATACGCGCCTCGGCAACACCCTGCCAGACCAGGGCCTTGCGGGCGGCATCGACGACGTCGATCGTCAGGGTGCCCTGCTTGTAGTTGGTGGTCTCGACATCGTAGGGATAACCACCCCAGGCGCCGTACATGCCATGGCGATAACCGTAGTAGCCATAACCGACGCCGACGCTGGGCGAACTGCGGATCTCGGTCTTGTCGACGAGGTTGACGTTGAAGTTCAGGCGCAACTCGGGATTAGCCTCGTCGTAGGTATATCCCTTGGCCGTCATTTCACGGCGGGCCGCATCCTTGAGGCGGGCGGTGAGCAGGGTCGAATAGCCGGCCTTGTCGGTGGCCAGTGGCTCGAAGAAGCCGAAGCTGCGGTAGGCACCGAAGTTGACGCTGGGATCGCCGTCGACGCGAATGCTGGGACCGGAGGCGCAGCCGGCGAGTACCGTCAGCAGCAGCGCACAGAGCGCCCGAATTCCCGACTCCAGTCGCATGGCAGGCTTCCTGGTGGTGGACAGATACGTAGTCTGCGCCGCCGCCGGCAGAGGCGGCAAGGGTGGCAAGGGTGGCAGGCAGCCGCCGGCGCGCGGCGTCATTCGGCGCCGACGATCCCCTGGCTGACCAGCTCGGCGATCTGCGCGGCGCTGTAGCCCGCTTCCGCCAGCACCTCGCGGCTGTGCTGGCCACGCCGCGGCAGGTCGCGCAGCACGCCGAAGCGGTGGCCATCCATCTCCAGCGGCAGGGCGGGCAGGCGCGTGGCCTCGCCCTTGCGCTCGCCGTCCGTGACGGTGAGCGGCAGCAGCCCGCCGCTCGCCACCAGGTGCGGATCGTCGAACAGCTGCTCCGGCCGGGCGATGGGCGCGAACGGCAGGCCGGTCTTCTCGAGCTTGGCCATCAGATCCTGCTTGCTGTACTTCAGGAAAGTCGCCTTGATGACCGGCAGCAGGCGCTCCTTGTGGGCCACGCGGTCATTGTTGGTGTCGAGGCTGCGGTCCGCCGCCAGCTCACGCAGGTCGAAGGCCTCGCAGAGCAGCTTCCACTGCTTGTCACTGACCACGCCGACGAACACCTGCTCGCCATCGGCGGTGTCGAACACCTGGTAGATGGCCCAGGCAGACACGCGCACCGGCATGGGCGCCGCGGCCTTGCCGGTGACGGCGAACTGCGCCATGTGCTGGCCGACCAGGAACACGGTGCTCTCGTAGAGCGAGGCGACGACGTACTGGCCGCGCCCGCTGGCCTGGCGCTGGTACAGGGCGGCGATGATGCCCAGCGCGCCGAACATGCCGCCCTGCACGTCGATCACCGAGGTGCCGGCACGCAGTGGCTTGCCCGGCGGCCCGGTCATGTAGGCCAGGCCACCCATCATCTGCGCCACTTCATCGAGCGCCGTGCGCTCTTCGTAGGGACCGGAAAGGAAGCCCTTTTCCGAGCAGTAGATCAGGCGCGGGTTGCGCGCGCTCAGCGCCTCGTAGCCCAGGCCCAGGCGGTCCATGGTACCCGGCCGGAAGTTCTCGATGACGACATCCGCCTTGTCGACCAGCCGCAGCACCGCCTCCTTGCCCGCCGCCGCCTTCAGGTCGACGCAGAAACTGCGCTTGTTGCGGTTGTACATGGGGAAATAGCCGGCACCCGAACCGGGCAGCGTCCGCGTGCTGTCGCCCTCGGCAGGCTCGATCTTGATGACGTCCGCACCGAGATCCGCCAGCATCAGGCCGGCGGCTGGCCCCATGACCATATGGGTAAACTCGATGACGCGTACGCCGGCCAGGGGGAGTGCTTGCTTGCCTGACATGGAAATCCTCGGTCGCTGCAGGGTGTCGGTGGCGCCCGCGGCTGGCCGCGGGGCCGTGGATTATCGCCCACGCCGCCCCCATATAGAATAGAGCCGCCGGCCGGGCCCACCGGACCCGGCCGGACAACCGAGGACCCGCCCACATGCAAGAACATGACGATATCGACATCCTGGTCAGCGAAGTCGGCCCGCGCGACGGCCTGCAGAGCATCCAGTCCATCATGCCGACGGCCGCGAAGAAGGCCTGGATTGCGGCAGAAGCCGCGGCCGGCGTGCGCGAGATCGAGGTCTGCTCCTTCGTGCCGGCGAAGCTGCTGCCGCAGATGGCGGATGCCGCGGAAATCGTCCGCTACGCGCGGACCATTCCCGGCCTGACGGTCCTCGCGCTGGTGCCGAACTTCAAGGGTGCGCAGAACGCCATCGAGGCCGGCGCCCACAAGATCGCCCTGCCGCTGTCCGCCAGCGAGACCCACAGCAAGGCGAACCTGCGCAAGACCCACGACGAAGTCATCGACGAGGTGCGGCGCATCGCCGAACTGGTGCGCAGCCTGCCCGCGGAACAGCGCCCGGGCCTCGAGGGCAACGTCGCCACCGCCTTCGGCTGCACGCTCGAGGGCCCGGTGCCGGAACGCAAGGTGGTGGAACTCGCCAGGCGCCTCATGGAAGCCGGTGTCGACGAGGTCGGCCTTTCCGATACCACCGGCTACGCCAATCCCACGCAGCTGCGCCGTCTGGTCAAGCTGGTACGCGCCGAGGTCGGCCACGACCGGCTGTCGAGTGTCCACCTGCACAACACCCGCGGCCTCGGCCTGGCCAATGCGCTGGCCGCGCTCGAGGAAGGCATTACCACGCTCGACAGCTCGCTCGGCGGCCTCGGTGGCTGCCCCTATGCGCCGGGCGCCAGCGGCAACATCGTCACCGAGGACCTCGTCTTCATGCTCGATGCCATGGGGCTGCGCACCGGCATCGACATCGAGAAACTGCTGGCGGTACGCCAGATCCTCGTCGACGCCCTGCCCGGCGAAGCGCTGTACGGTTTCACGCCCGAAGCGGGACTGCCCAAGGGCTATGCCCGTGGCGGCTGGGGCGTGCGAGCAGCGGCCTGACGCGGCAGGTAATCCGGAGAAAAGCAGGAGCGGGTCCGGGTTCGGGCCCCGCCCCTCTCATCTGCAGAACCGGGACTCAGTACTTGAAGTTCAGGTCGAGCTGCAATCGGTCGTAATCGGTTTCGTTGCCGCGGTTCTCCCCAACCTGGTTGATGAAGTACGAGAGCGCCATGCTGGTCTTGTCGCTGAGCGCATAGGCGCTGCGGACGACGTGGCCACGGGCGTCGGTGCCACCGCCACCGAAGTTCGAGTCCGTCCACAGGCCGAACACGGCGTCGCGCTCCAGGTCCTGGTAGGTGTAGGCCAGCTCCCAGCTACCCCTGGCCCTGGCCGCGCCCAACCGGGCACCGCTGGCCCAACCAGTGTCGAACTGGTCGGCATCGAGGTTGTGCACATAGTCGAAGAACAGGCTGGCCGGCAGGCCGAGGAGCCTGAAGCCGACTTCCGCGAAGACCTGCAGCTCCTGGTAGTCGTACAGGTATCGGCCGCCGGAATCCACGCTATTGCCGTAGTACTTGGCCGGCTTGCCCGACACCACGTAGAACGCACCCTTGCCCGCCGTGTTGAGGTCGAAATAGCCGGTACCGACGGTCAGCCTGACATCGTCGTTGACTGGCCAGGCCACGCCCAGCTGCCCGCCGGCGCCGAATGCCTGGGTCTTGTCGCTGTCGCTCTCGATCCAGGTCCCGAGCAGGTTGGTGAAGAACGGCCCATTGCTGTATGTGAGCCCCAGGCCTTCCGGGTTCAGGTCCGAGTCCCAGATGAGACCGTTCTTGCCGGGCCGGTACTGGTTGTTGCGCGACTTGCCGCCGAAGAAATTGAGGCCGGGCGCCGCAGTCCAGTTGAAGTAGGCCAGGTCGAGGTAGATGCTCTTTCCGGAACCGCCCCCGCCCAGCGTCTGGTTGCTCGACACCGGATCAGCATCCTGCCGGGTGGACAGGCCGATACCCACCTCCAGGTTGTCCTGGGGCCTGGCGATGATCGCGGCGCGGGCACGGATGCGATCGCGATTGCGCTCGTCCATGTTCTCCTGGTCGATGTTCTCGTAGCGAAAGCGCAAGTCGCCCTGCACTGACAGCTTGTCTGCCCAGGAGGATGCAACCGGCCTGGCCGGTGCAGCGGGTGCTGCCGCAACCGTCGCTGTTGCCGCGGGCGCTGCAGCCGCTTCGGCAGTCCTCGCCTTCTCGGCAGCCAGCTGCTGCTCGAGCTCGGCGAGCTTCTGGTTCAGGGCAGCGACGCTGTCCCTGAGGGCCTGGAACTCGGCATCGGATACGGCCGCCATGGCCAGCGGGCTGGCAAGGGCCAGGCCGAGCGCCAGGGCGATGGGTTTGCAGTTCATCGTTGAAGTACCTCGTCTGTCATAGTTGCTGTTCGGGGCAGCCCGGCCCGTGACCGGCTGCGGAGACACCGCCATGTGGCGGCTCGGGCATATGGTGTATCCCCAAGTTTACGGATTCATGACAGAAGCGCCGGAAACCACCTGCGCCCAGGCGAGCACTGCATTGCCGTCTGCGTCAGCCAAAGCGGCCGGTCACGTAGTCTTCCGTCAGCCTGTGGGATGGGTTGGTGAAGATCTTGTCGGTGGCACCGACCTCCACCAGCATCCCGAGGTGGAAATACGCAACACGCCTGGACACACGTGCCGCCTGCTGCATGGAGTGGGTAACGATTGCTATGGCATAGTTCTGCGACAATTCGTCGATGAGGTCCTCGATGCGTGCCGTCGCGATCGGATCCAGTGCCGAGCAAGGCTCATCCATCAGGATCACCTCCGGGTTCACGGCAATGGCGCGCGCTATGCACAGCCGCTGCTGCTGGCCACCGGAAAGCCCGGTGCCGGGCCTGTCCAGCCGATCCTTGACCTCGTCGAGCAGGCCCGCTCGCTTGAGGCTGCCATACACGATGTCATCGAGCTCGCTCCTGCTACGTGCAAGACCGTGGATCCGCGGGCCGTAGGCCACGTTCTCGTAGATGGACTTGGCGAACGGGTTCGGCTTCTGGAATACCATGCCGACCCTGGTACGCAGCATGACCACGTCCATCTCCGGCGCATAGATGTCCTGGCCATCGAGGCGGAACTCGCCGGTGACCCGTGCACCGTCGATGGTGTCGTTCATCCGGTTGAGGCAGCGGATGAAGGTGGACTTGCCGCAACCCGACGGACCGATCAGCGCCACCACCTCGTTGCGACCGATGTCGAGACTGACATTCTTCAGGGCGTGAGTCTCGCCGTAGTGCACGTTGCCCCCGCGCACCGTGATGACGGGGTCACTGGCATGGATGTCGCCCACCGTCCCTGGTTCACCTCCACCGGCCGGCGCCACGAAAGCGGCCGCGTCCGTTGTCGTGCTGATTCGGGAAGCCACGTGGATTCCTCCCTGAGGAACAGAAAATTCGCGATCCATGGTCAGCATATGCGGATACCCCGGGCCCGTCCGGCCACATTTCCGCCCTTCTACCAATGCCGCTCGAAACGGCTACGCAGCCACACGGCCGCCATGTTCATCACCAGCAGGAAGCCAAGCAGCACCAGGATCGCCGCCGAGGTCCGCTCGGCAAAGGCGCGCTCCGGGCTGTCTGCCCACAGGTATATCTGCACCGGCAGCACCGTGGCCGGGTCCAGTGGCGTCGACGGCACGTCGACGATGAAGGCCACCATGCCGACCATGAGCAGCGGTGCCGACTCGCCCAGCGCCCGCGCCATGCCGATGATGGCGCCAGTCAGCATGCCAGGCATCGCCAGCGGCAATACGTGATGAAACACCATCTGCATCGGCGAAGAACCGATGCCCAGCGCGGCCTCCCGCACCGAGGGTGGTACCGCCCGGAGCGCCGCACGTGACGCAATGATGATCACCGGCAGCGTCATCAGGCTCAGCACCAGGCCACCAACCAGCGGAGCCGAGCGCGGCATGCCGAAGAAATTGATGAATACCGCCAGGCCCAGCAGGCCAAAGACAATGGACGGGACCGCCGCAAGGTTGTTGATGTTGACCTCGATGAAGTCCACCCAGCGATTGCGTGGCGCGAACTCCTCGAGATAGATGGCTGCCGCCACGCCCAGCGGGAACGATAGGACCAGGGTTACCATCAGCATGAAGAAGGAGCCCTTCGTGGCCCCCCAGATGCCCGCCATCTCCGGTTCGCGCGAATCGCCATTGGTGAAAAAGGCGGTGTTGAACCTCAGGGCGACGCGGCCGTCGGCGATCAGCTCGTCGACCCAGGCGAACTGCGCCTGATTCAGCTGGCCACCGGCATCGGACCCGCGACCGACGCGGCCCTTGAATAGCATGTCGACCTTGTCGTCGGCTGGCAGCCAGGCGGTGATGCGACGCCCGACCAGATCGGGATGGGCGACCACCATGTCGCGCAGAGTGTAGCCGGCACTGGCACTGGCCAGCGCGTTGAGCTCCCGTCGCTCCTTGCGGTCGACGACCTGGGGGAACAGCCGGCCCAGGCCGGCCTTCACCACCGCCTGGTAGTCGGCGCTGGCAAGCGCCCCCGAATCCGCCCCATCACCCAGGCCCAGCACGACAGGGTCGAGGTCGAGATCCAGCTGTAGCTTCGTCTGGCGAAAAGCGGAATAGCCGTTGAGCACGATGGTGGTCAGCAGGAACCCGAGGAACAGGACACCAGACACCACGGACAGCAGGCCGTACGCACGAAACCGGCGCTCGCGGCGGTATCGCCTGACCAGGCCGGCCTCCACGATCTGGCGGACCCGGGCGCTGGCTGGATTCCGGTCGGGCGGCGGCAGTTCGGTGTTCATTCGTACTGCTCGCGATAGCGGCGCACGACCACCAGAGCGACGATATTGAGCAGCAGGGTCACCAGGAACAGCACCAGGCCGAGCGCGAAGGCGGCCAGGGTCTTGGAGCTGTCGAACTCCTGGTCCCCTACCAGGAGCGTGACGATCTGCACAGTGACCGTCGTGACCGCCTCGAGCGGATTGGCCGTCATCCTGGCCGAGAGGCCAGCCGCCATCACCACGATCATGGTCTCGCCGATGGCGCGTGATATCGCCAGCAGGACACCACCGACTATGCCGGGCAATGCAGCCGGCAACACCACGCGCTTGATCGTTTCCGATGCAGTGGCTCCCAACGCCAGGGAACCGTCCCGGAGCGACTGCGGGACGGCGTTGATCACGTCATCCGACAGCGACGACACGAACGGGATGATCATCACGCCCATCACCAGGCCCACGCCGAGGGCACTCTCGGACGCCACCTGCAGCCCGAGGGCCTGGCCCAGTTCACGCAGCAGCGGCGCCATTGTGATCGCCGCGAAGTAGCCGTAGACCACGGTCGGAATGCCGGCCAGTATCTCCAGTACCGGCTTGACCAGTGCCCGCACCCGTGGTGCCGCATACTCACAGAGGTAGATCGCGATCATCAGGCCGATGGGTACCGCAACCAGCATGGCGACCCCGGAGATCAGCAAGGTTCCAGTGAAGAGCGGTACGGCGCCGAAGGCTCCCGACGAACCCACCTGGTCGGCACGAATTGCGGTCTGGGGACTCCATTCCAAGCCGAACAGGAATTCGTGGAACGGCACCCTGGAGAAGAACCTTGCAGCCTCGAAGACCACTGATAGCAGGATGCCCAGGGTCGTGAACACGGCGATCGTGGAGGCGCCGACCAGGACCGCGCGGATGACCCGCTCGACGTGGTTCCGTGCCTGCAGTCGTGGGTTGATACGACGACAGGCATACGAGCCACCCGCCAGAGCGAGCAAAATGGCCAGCGTTGCCAGCAGTGACCGTGACGCGGCCTGCAGTGACTGGTAGTGCGCCGCGGTCGCCTGCAGCGCCTGCTGCTGCTCGGTCCCGGACCCACGCCCGGCAGCCAGCACCCGGACGTCATTCAGCACCAGGTCGAGTTCGGGTCCCTGGATGGAGCGGTATGGCTCCGGCAGCGCCTCCACCACCTGCCCCATGATGATCGGGTCACTCGCTGCAGACCACAGCAGGAGCAGCAGCAGGGCGGGCCCCGCCGCCCACATTGCAGCGAAGTAGCCGTAGTAGGCCGGCAACGAATGCAGGCTGCGGATGCCCTTGTAGCCTCCGGCGGTGGCTACGGCACGGCGCCGCGCGAGAACGAAACTGGCAACAACCAATCCACACAGGATCAGCAGCAGCGTGGAGAGTCGCATGGCCGCCTCCTGTCGTCAGCTGTCATTTGCCCCGCCTGCTGGCATCAGTTCACCGGCGCCCGCGGTGTGAGCCCACGCGCCACCCTCTGGGCAACTGCCAGCTCCGCGGCCGGCAAGGGGATCAGCCCCTTGTCGGCCAGGTACCCCTCGGGGCCCATGGCCCTGCCGCTGGTGAATTCCGCCAGGTACTCGCGAATGCCGGGGATTGCGAGTGCATGAGCCTTCTTGACGTAGAGGAACAACGGGCGGGACACGGGGTAGGCACCCGCCGAGATTGCCTCGAAGGTCGGTGATTCGCCATCCACGGTCGAACCCTGGACCGCATCGGAGTTTTCATCGAGGAAGCTGTAGCCGAAGACACCGACGGCAGCCGGATTGGCCTTGAGCTTCTGGACGATGAGATTGTCGTTCTCGCCTACCTCGATGTAGCGGCCATCCTCGCGGAGGGTCTGGCACACTGCCTTGATCTTCGCCTCGTCCCCGAGGGCGGCAATGGCGGGAATTCCCTTGCACCCACCCTGCATGGCGAGTTCATCGAACGCATCTCGCGTCCCGGAAGTCGGCGGGGGACCAAGGACTTCGATCGCCAGGTCGGGCAGCGCCGGATCGACATCCCTCCAGTTCCGGTACGGGTTGGGAACCAGCTTCCCGCCACCCTTCGGATCAGGAACCTGCCTGGCGAGCGCCAGGAAGATCGCCCTGCGCGTCAATGCCAGGCGCGGCGCCCTGACCGAGTTGGCCAGCACGATGCCGTCGAATCCGATCTTCAATTCGACAATCTCGGAGATGCCGTTCCTGGCGCACTCGGCGACTTCACTGGCCTTGATCTGCCGGGACGCATTGGCGATGTCGGGAAACTGCACGCCGATGCCCGCGCAGAACAGCTTGAGGCCACCGCCGGTGCCCGTGGACTCGATCTTTGGCGTTCTGAACCTGGAATCGCGGCCAAAGCGCTCGGCGACAACCGTGGCAAAAGGATATACCGTGGAGGACCCCACGACGCTGATGTAGTCTCGGGCCGCCTGGCCGAAAGCCAGCGACGCTACGATGGTTGTGGCGGCGAATGCTGCAGCCATGGCGACGCCTTTGGCGCTTGTCTTCACAATGACCTCCGCAAGGGGACGTTGGGATGTAACGCCTGCAGTCTAGGAAGGCTTTGTTACGAAATTGTTGCAGGCGCCTCAACCCAGTCCGATCTTTTCCTTGACGGCATCGATGCCGACATGGCGGATGTCCTTGCCGTGGACCAGGTAGATCACGTACTCGGAGATGTTCTTGGCGTGGTCGCCGATTCTCTCCAGCGCGCGCGCCACCCAGGTGACATCCAGGAAGCGCCGGATGCTGCGCGGATCCTCCATCATCAGCGTGATGCAGCGGCGCGCGATCATGTCGTACTGCTCGTCGACCAGCCTGTCCCCTTCCACCACGGCAAGCGCATCCTCCGCATCGACCCGGGAGAAGGCATCGAGCGCGTTGCGCAGCATTTCCTGCACCTGTCCGGCCATGACCTGGACCTGCCGATGCTCGTCATCCGCATGTGCGTCCACCGTGAGGCGCGACGCCAGCGTCGCAATCTTCTGCGCCTCGTCACCGATGCGCTCGAGGTCCGTGATGGTCTTGATCACCGCGATTACCAGCCGCAGGTCGGCGGCGGTGGGACTCCGGGTAGCGAGGATCCTGGTGCACTCCTCGTCGATGGCGACTTCCATCCGGTTGACCCTGTGGTCCTCGGCGGCTATCCGCAGTCCCAGCTCGCTGTCCGCGGCAACGATGGCCTGGATTGCAACGTCGAGGTGCTGCTGGACCATGCCGCCCATGCGCAGTACCTCACTGCGCACATGTTCGAGTTCCTCGTTGAAGCGGCGCGAGATATGGTGACTGAACTTCTCGGTTTCCATGGCTTACTCGCTCTGGCGCGCGGCTCGGCGCCTGCATGAAATCAGGTCAGGGCGACACGGTGGGGTGGAAAATGGCAGATGAACGTGCTGCCCTTGCCAGGACTGCTGTGGATCTCGAGCTCGCCGTCGTGGCGGCGCAGGCAGTGCTTGACGATGGCAAGACCCAGGCCCGTGCCAGCCGCCTGCCGGAGGCGGCCACGATCAGTGCGGAAGAACCGCTCGGTAACTCGCGGAATGTCCTCGTCCGCGATGCCAATGCCGGTATCGGCAACGGCAAGGTGGCCGCCAGTGGCGTCCACATTCCAGCTGATGCTGATCGAACCTTCCGACGGCGTGTAGCGCACCGCGTTGGACACCAGGTTCGACACCACGGAATGCAGCTCCACCTGGTTGCCGAACAGCCCCGCGGTACTGCCGATCGTTGCCTCCACCACCCGCGGATGTTCCGGCAGCGCCAGCGCCTCGCTCCGTGCCCTCTGCAACATGGCGCCGATGTCCACCACCTGATCCAGGCCACAGGGCGCTGCCGACTCGAGCCGGGACAGCTCCAGCAGGTCATCGAGGAGGTGCGTCATGCGCACCGACTGGCTGCGCATCTCCGCAAGCGGTGCCTGCCAGGCATCGGGAGCGCCGGGATCGTCGGCCAGCGCGTCCAGATACCCGGCAATCACCGTCAGGGGCGTTCGCAGTTCATGCGAAGCGTTGGCGACAAAATCGCGTCGCGTGCGCTCGAGCCGGACAGTACCCGTGATGTCCCGGACCAGGAGGAGGCGCTGCTCGAGACCATAGGGAATCATGAAGCACGAGATCCAGGTATCGCCACCAGCGGGTGCGGGCAGCTCGACACTGCGGCTGAAATCCCCGGCCGAAACATAGGCGACGAAATCCGGGTGTCGCAGCAGGTTATCGATACGCTGACCTCGATCCCGCAGCTTCTTCAGTGACAGCAGGCGCTCCGCGGCCGTGTTGCAGTTGACGATCTCGAACCTCGCGTTCAGGAGCACGCCGCCGTCCGGAAATGCACCAGCGGATACCCGCAGTTCACGCAGCAGCTGCCGCCAGCGGCGGCGGCGCCGCCGGGCCTTCTCGCGCATGTACTCGATCCGGGCGAAAACCGGCGGCCATACCCCCGAGCCGTCCGGGAACGCCTCCAGGCGACCCGTGTGCAGCCACGCATCCAGGCGGAAGAGGTTGAACAGCTGCCATCCAAGGCAGGCCAGTGCAGCCAGGAATGCACCAAGGAGCGCCTGATCATACAGCCAGCCTGCCAGCGCCCCTGCCACCAGCAGCATCGCAAGCCGCATCAGTTCGGCATTCCAAGCCGGTGACATGCGCGAACGCGAAGCCTAGCTGGCGGAGAGGCGATACCCCGCGCCTCTCACCGTCTGTACGAAGCGGTCTGCGGCGTAAGGCTCCAACGCCTGCCGCAAGCGGCGCACGTGGACGTCGATGGTGCGCTCCTCCACGTAGACATTGCCTCCCCAGACATGATCCAGCAACTGCCCCCGGGTGAAGACCCGCTCCTGGTTTTCCAGCAGGAACTTGAGGAGACGATATTCGGTTGGCCCGAGAGTCACCTCGCTGCCGCCGGCATGGATCCGGTGTCCGACGGGATCAAGGCGCAGGTCCCCGATCTCGAGTACCTCCTCGCCGGTGCTGCCGGTGCGCCTCAGGACCGCATTGATGCGAGCCACCAGTTCCCTGCCCGAGAACGGCTTGGTGATGTAATCGTCGGCACCGCCCTCGAGTCCGGAAACCCTGTCGCGTTCCTCTGCCCTTGCGGTCAGCATGATGATGGGCAGCTCCCGGCTCCGCTCGTCGCGGCGGAGGGTACGCGTCAGCTCGAGGCCGCTGGCATCCGGAAGCATCCAGTCCACGAGCACGAGGTCCGGGCATCTGTCGACGATGCAGCTACGGGCTGCCGCGCAATCGGCTGCCTCCTCCACTTCGAATCCGGCACGAACAAGGTTGAAGGCGATCATCCGGCGGATGGGCGCCTCGTCCTCGACGATCAGGACCCTGCGTGGAGCCATGTTGCGTGCATTTGCCGCCATGCGGGCAAATTCCAGCAGGGTTTTATTACAAAGATGTTACGCAGGCAACATTGGCTGCGTGGAGTACCGGCCGGTTCCGGGATGGGCCGGATTCGGGGTACGCGACGCCGGCCGGGCACCAGGCCTTCAGGCCAGCGGCGTCGGCCCACGGGTACAGCTGCTGGTTCCCGCCGCCAGTGCCGCTGCAGCCAACGCATCCCTCGCCTCGAGGGCGGTGCCGCGAATCGATGCCCAGTGGCTATCGCGGCCGAGTCCACCAGGCTGGCTCCCGAGGAGGTCAAGCAGTACCAGGTCGTGATGCTGGCCCAGCTGCTGGCCAATGCCCTTGAGTACGGGTCCAGCCTGTTGGGCCCAGCCAGGCAGCATCTGTCGCATGAGCTGTGACTGGTGATACAGATACTTGACCTGGATGCGCCAGCGATGCAGGTCGCCCGCATCCCGGCTCAGGGCCGCCTGCGCACCGGCAGAAGCGCAGCGGCCGAGGGTCGAGGCGACACCCTGCCGGACATCCCTGCGGCGGAGCTGCTGCAGCGGCATGTCCGGGACGCGCCGTGCTGCCGCGGCCAGCGTCTCGCGCGCCTGCGCCATGATACTGGGCAGGTCATGGCCGTACTCGCGTGCGGCGCGCCGCTCCAGGCTGCGCTGCAAGCGGCGTAAGGCATTCCTGCAGGACTGCGTGGGCAGGCGCGACTCGAGCAGGCGCGCCGCCTGCAAGGCAGACTCCAGGTCGCGGGCCCGGGCCAGGTCATGCCCGAGGCCACGGAACACCGCGTCCTCGACGCGATAGATGTAGGCAGCCCCGGGCCGGATCAGGCGCAGGATCGCGCGGATGCGCTTGAAGGCGAGCCGCGCCCCGTGCACGCTGGCCCGCGGATCATCCGCCCAGTGATCGAGCAGGCGCGTGGTATCGCGCAGCTGCGCGGTGAGGATGCGACGGATTTCCGCATCCAGGGACTTCCCGCGGCGGATCAGATAGGCCATGGCAGCAGCTCAGCCGATGCGCCAACACCGGCAGCGTCTTGCAACCTTCGAGTTGCTATTATGTGCCGCCCCGCGAGCCGGCAGGCCGGCGCGGTGCGGCAGCCGCCGCTATTGCGCGGCCACCTTTGCCGTCTCCTGCTGGATGTAGGCGATGATGTTGGCGCGGTCCTGCGGATTCTGGATGCCGACGAAAACCATCTTGTTGCCCGGCAGGAAATCGCTCGGCCGCTCCAGCCACTTGTCGATCTGCTCGGCGGTCCAGGTAATGCCGGACTTGGCGATCGCATCGGAATAGGCGTAGCCCGCCACACTGCCGGCATGGCGGCCGATGACGCCATAGAGCGTCGGCCCGATCTTGCCCGGCTCGGTCTCGGGCGCCAGGCTGTGGCAGGCCCGGCACTGGAAGAACTGGATCTTGCCGCGGTTGAGATCCGCCTTGGCGATCATTGCCGCCAGTTCGGGGCTGGGCGGCGGCGACGGCGCGGCGGCCGGTGCCGCAGCGTCACCCGCCGCAGCTGGTGCTGCCGCAGGCGCTGCATTCCCCGGCGCCGTCTTGCTGCCGCAGCCAGCCAGCGCGGCCAGCGCCAGCGCCAGGTAAACCACCACGAACCGCGACTTGCAGCGCTCGGACATCGGACTCTCTCTTTCGATCAGCTTGACTGGCGCCGCAGCTCGGCAGCGCGATGGATGGCACGGCGGATCCGCGGATAGGTTCCGCAGCGGCAGATATTGGTGATGGAACTGTTAATGGCCGCATCGTCGGGCTGCGGGTTCTGCTCCAGGAACGCCGCCACCGCCATGATCATGCCCGGCTGGCAGTAACCGCACTGGGGCACCTGCTCTTCGATCCAGGCCTGCTGCACAGGATGCAGCCTGTCCAGGTTGCCGAGTCCTTCGATGCTGGTGATCGAGCGGCCCGCCACGGCGGACACCGGCACCACGCAGGAGCGGATGGCCGCACCTTCCAGATGCACGGTACAGGCGCCACAGAGCGCCATGCCGCAGCCGTACTTGGTGCCCGTGAAGCCCAGCGTGTCGCGCAGCACCCAGAGCAGCGGCATCTCGTCGGGCACGTCGACGCTGACTTCCTGGCCGTTGAGGCGAAACTTCACCATGCCGGCAGTTTAACCGCTGTGGCCGCAGTTTTGGAGGGCGCCGGCGCCCCCTGGTGGCTGCCGCTGCGCTGCGCCTCAGAGCTGCAGCGCGCCCGGGTTCATGATTCCGGCCGGGTCGAGTTCCTTCTTGATCTCGCGGATGGCGCGCGCGGCCTCGGCCTGGCGGCCCTCCATGTAGGCGTAGCTCTTGCCCACCTGCATGTGGATCGCACCCACCGATGCGAAGACCTTCTTTATCTCCCCGCGCAGCTCGCGCACCAGCGCCCGGCCGTCCGGGTTGGCGGGATACTTCGGCAGCAGGTTCAGGTACTCCTGCGGCAGGAAGCGGTTGTGGAACGGCGTGCGGTCGTCTTCCCAGTAGAAGACCGGCTCGTAGAGAAAGGCGTTGGTATTGATGGCGAGGAACATGCCGCCCTTGTCCACCTTCAGCTGCTGCATGCGCGCGGCGTTGTCGGCATAGAGCCGCGACAGCTTCGCGTGGAACTCGTTCATCTTCGAGAACGGCATGATGCCGTGCATCGGCACCCAGCGCTCGCCCTTCGGCCCGAGCACGGCGTACAGCGGCATGAACGGCATCGCGCGGATCACCGTGGGGATGGTGTTGGCGGTCTCCTGGCCATGGGGCGCCATCGCCGCTCGCAGCACCGCCAGCTTGCCCTTGATCTCGCCCTGGGACACGCCCTCGACCGTGTAATGGGCGGAGTAGTTGTGCCCGGACAGGAAGCGCTTGCCGGCCGCCGCCATCTTCACCAGCTTGCCGGCGGCCTCCAGTGGATTGCGCGCCGTCTTCGCCACCGCCAGTGCCGCAGCGACGGCATCCTTGGCACTCGCCTTGCCGAGCTGGCCCTGCTGCAGCCGGGGATCGAGGCCGAAGTTGTCCGCCGACACGTTTTCGCGGGCGACCGCGGCCATGCCGGCGGCCATCTGCTCGAAGGTCTCGAAGCCGAACGAGGCCGCGCCGGAGAATGGCGGCGTCCTGATCAGCCGCAGGCTGATGCTGGCCTTGATGCCGAGCGCGCCCGCATCGCCGCAGAACAGCCCGGTGAGGTCCGGGCCATACCAGCGGAAGAACGGCTTGCCGTTGGCGGCCGCGAACGCGCCGGTGCGCAGGATTTCGCCGTTCGCCAGCACGATTTCGAAGCCGAGGATGGCATCGGCGGAGATGCCGTAGTTGCCGGACCCCAGGCTGGCGCTGTTCTGCGATGCCGAGCCGCCGAGGGTGGCCTTGATGCCGGAGAACGGCCCCCAGAAGGATGTGCGTACGCCCTTCTCCTTCAGCGCCTGCCAGAGATCGTGCCAGGTCACGCCCGGCTCCGCCGTGACGTACATGTCCTCGGTGTTGATCTCGATGATGCGGTTGAGGCGCGAAGTATCCACCAGCAGCGAATTCGGCGTCGCCGGCAGATAGCCGTCGGTGTAGGACGCGCCGCCGCCGCGCGGCACCAGCGCCACGCCGGCAGCGGCAGCCAGGCGCACCACGGCCTGCAGTTCGGCGGTCGAGCCGGGCCGCACCACGGCGAGCGGCAGTTCGAGGGCGTTGTAGACGTCCATCGCGTGGAACTCGCGTTCCGCCGGATCGGTGAGCACCTGATCGCGGCCGATGGCCCGGCCCAGTTCCTCGATGAGGTTGCCCGATGATTTGAGGTTTGCGGACATGAACGGTCACCCAGCCTGTGGTTTTCGCGTGTTGCGGATCGGGGTGATGGCCTGGCGCCCCAGGCGATCATCGCCCGCCATGGTAGAGGGCGGGGATGGGAAATTGTAGCTGCATCACAGTCTGGCCTGGGGGGGATCCTCCGCAGCCTGGCGCCAGGGCCGGCCGCAGTGTGATCGCCATCAACGCCCGCCCGCACCGACATAATCCAGAATCGGCCTCACGATCCCGCGACCGCGCGGCCAGCAGCCACCGCCAACGAGGCCCCACCGTGTACCGCGAACACTTCAAGCTGAAGGACCGGCCTTTTACCCACGCACCGGGCGAGCGTACCTTCCAGGCCAACGCGACCATGAGCGATGCCCTCGGACGGTTGCAGCAGTTGTTCACTGCGCGCGATGCGGTTGCCGTCGTGACCGGCGGCCCGGGCGTCGGCAAGAGCACGCTGGTGGAGTACGCGCTGGCCGCACTGGGCAGCCGCATCCTGGCCGCGCGCGTGGACCTGCGCTACGGCGACCCCGCGGACCTCTTCGCCGCCACCCTGATTGCCCTCGGCACCACGCCATCGAGCATGGAACCGGCCCAGGTGTTCCATGAGCTGCGCCTTGCCATGGGCCGCCTTGCCGCCGAGGACAAGCGCCTGGTGCTCTGCCTCGACATCAGCGGCATCAGCGCCGACATCGCCAAGCACCTGCTGCGCATCGCCAATCTCGCCGGCGAGCGCGGCTGCCAGCTCAACATCGTGCTGATGGGCCCGCACCCGCTGCACCAGCAGGTCGATGTCCCGGCACTCATCCAGCTGCGCCAGCGCATCGCCTTCCGCCATCGCGTGCGGCCGCTGACGCTGGCGGAAACCGATCGCTACATCCGCCACCAGGTCGAGGCCGTGGGCGCGGATGCCGCCGCGCTGCTGTCGAGCAACGTCGGTGCCGCGGTCTACTGCTACGTCGCCGGCGTGCCGCGGCTCATCAATACGCTGCTCGATGCCGCCCTGAGCGACGCCTGCCTGCAGGGCGTGCAGCGCCCGGACGGCAATTTCGTCAAGCGCACCGCCGAGGGCCTGGGCTGGAAGCCCATGACGCCGCCGCAGTCCGCGAGCGACGCCGCGGCGCGCCCCGCCAGCGCAGCGCCACGCCCGGCGACCGTGCGCAGCAGTCCGCCGAAGATCGCGGCAGTTGCGAGCACCGAGCGGCCGCGCAGCAGCGCCGCCGCCGATGCTGCCGGCAAACCGGAGCTCCCCGAGCCGAGCGAACTGACGCTCGCCCTGCGTGCCAGCGCCGCCGCTGAGGCGGCGAGCGTGAGCCTGGCTGCGGAGAACCGTTCGCCGACCGCCGCCATCTTCGGTGGCAGCGACGCTGGGCCACGCAGCGAAGTGCCGCCACCGCCGGTGGCCATGGACGAAGTGGATACCGGCGCCACCGGCATGCTGCGGTTGCAGGACCTGGACGAGCGCTTCGCCGAGACCATTTTCGGCCGTGAGGCCGAGGCGGCAGCACGCCGGCGCGACTGAGCCGGCTCAGTGCGGCCGGCTGCCGCCGGCAAGCCAGGTCCGGTCGCTGTCGCTGCGGACCAGCCGCTGACGCAGTTCCCATTCCTGGCGCGGATCCTGCGCCACCAGCCACTGCACCTGGCCGGCAATGCTCATTGCCACCGGCACGCCACCGCGGTAGAGCACGCGGTTGCGTGGCCCGGCCGGCAGCCGCGGCCCCGGGGTGACGATGCCGCAGAGGTTGAGCGGATCGGCAGCGGCTATCGCCAGTTCCTCGTCAACGGCACCGCGACGCCGGACCGCGCGCAGGGCCTCGACTGCCTCCGGCAGCGCGAACTGCTCGCCACTGAAGCCGCTGACGAAGCGCCCGCCACGGATCTCGCCGCGCGCCTCCAGCCGGCGCCAGGCACGCGCCAGGTCGCGCCAGGGTGGCAGGAACCCGGCCTCGCGCCGCAACAGCGCACGGAAAACCACCCCATAGCGCTCGAGCAGCGCCCAGGCCACCTCGGCCGCGACCTCGCTGCCCGCGGGCGGCGCCGGTTCATGCACGACCAGCGACCAGCGCCCTGCCCCGTCCACGCCCGGCGCACCGGCGCGCAGCGGCCGCGAGAAGCTGGCACGCCGGCTGGCGGGCGTGATCAGGGCGCGCAGGCCGCTGAAGCTGTCCGAAGTCACCAGGCCCCAGGCCACCAGCTCGGCGAGCGCCTGCTCGGCCTGGGTCCGCAGCAACCCGGTCATGCGCACCAGGTCGATGAAGAACATCGCGCCGCGGCTCGCCAGGGCCGCACGGATCGCCCGCGCCGCCGATGACAGCGGCAGGCTGCCGTCCGGCACCGTGGCCAGCAGCGGCAGCCAGGCCGTCGTCGCGCCACGGTCCACCAGCACGATCGGCGTCGACTTCACCGGCCCTGCCCGGAGCTGGCCGGGCCCGGGGACCTCGGCCCCGGCACGCAGCCACGCGTACTGGCCGCTGCCGAGCACGGCATCGAGATCGGCCGGCGAGTAGTGCGCCACTCGTGCCGGCAACAGCGCGGACTCCCAGGCGGCCGCCGGTGCCGCGAAGCCCTGCAGGCGGGCCAGCGCGCGCTGCACCGCCTGCATGCCCTCGCCGCGCTCGGCGCCGAGCCCATGCCAGGCGAACAGGAACTGCATCAGCACCGCGGGACTCGCCGGCTCCACCTGCTCGCGCAGGCGCTGCAGCGTCTGGCGATGGATGCGCGCCAGCAGCCGCCGGTCGCACCACTCCTCGTCCGCTGGCACTGGCATGCGGTACTGGCCGCGCATGACCACGCCCTCGGCCTCCAGCGCCAGCAGTGCCATCTGTACCTCGCTGCCGGGCAGGTCCAGCGGTGCGGCGAGTTCCTCGCTGGTCACCGGGCCCAGCGTCTCGAGCCGGCCGCGCAGCAGTTCGCGCAGCGCGTCCTCGCGTGAGCTGGCCAGGCCCCGGCTGCCACCCTGCACTGGCGCGATCACCGGCAACAGGACCAGCTCGCCCTGCACGGCCTGCAGCTGCGCGAGCCGCTCGGCCGCCACCCAGAGGCGCTGCCCGCTGGCGGTCAGCGCCACCGTGGCGCGGCGCTCCCGAATCAGGGCCTCCAGCAGCGGCAGCCAGCTCGACCCGCCACCCGGCTCCAGCCCTGCCTCACGCTCGGTGATGAAGCCGCCCAGGACCAGGGCATCGTGCAGTTCGTCGGCGTTGCGCGGGTCCGGCCAGGCCTCCTGGCAGACCCGGGCTATCGCCGCGGGATCCAGCTGCGCGAGACTGCCGATATCGGCCGGGTCGAGCAGGTGGCGGCTGCGCACCGCCTGGGTGCGGCGTTCCTCGGCCGGCGCGTCGTCGAGGAAGGCATAGGGGCGCGCCGCGAGGATTTCCTGGGCCAGCGGCGACGGCGTGGTGAGCTCGCGCAGCTCGATGCGTACTTCGCCGGCAGCGATGCGCGCCAGCAGCGCCTCGAGGCCCTCGATGTCCATCAGCTCATGCAGGCAGTCATGCACGGCCTGGTTGACCAGCGGATGGTCGGGGACCTCGCGATCACCGACGATGTTCTCGGCGCAGGCGATCTGGTCGGGGAACACCACCGCCAGCAGGTCCTCGGCATCGCTGCGCTGGAACTGCGGCGGCACCCTGCGGCCATTGCGGAAGCGGCGCAGCGCCAGCGCCGTGGTGGCGACCCAGCGCCAGCGCGTCGGGAACATTGGCGCCGCCAGCAGCGCCTGCACCAGCACCTGGCGCACCGTCCCGGCCTTCAGGTAGCCGATGACCTCGGCCAGCGGGAAGCTGTGCACCGGGCCGAGCGAGATGACGATGCTGTCCTCGAGCGCGGCCGCCTGCAGCTCGTAGTTGAACTTGCGGCAGAAGCGCTTGCGCAGCGCCAGGCCCCAGGCGCGGTTGATCCGCGAACCGTAGGGCGAGTGGATCACCAGGTGACTGTCGCCCAGCTCGTCGAAGAAGCGCTCGACGACAATGGTGTCACGGGTCGGCAGCTCGCCGAGCGCGACTCGCGCGGCGGCCAGGTACTCGACCAGCTGCATGGCCGCCGCCGGCGCCAGGCCGAGTTCGCGTTCCAGCCAGACGCGAGCCCGTTCCTCGCCGAAGTCCAGCGCCTCGGCCACCTGGTCGCGCAGGCGTGACACGGCCTGCGACATCTCGTCACTGCGCCCCGGGGCCTCGCCGAACCAGAACGGGATGTTGGGCGGCTGGCCCCGGGCATCGGCCACCAGCACGCGGCCGGTCTCCACCTTCACGATGCGGTAGGACGCGTTGCCGAGCTGGAAGATGTCGCCGGGCATGCTCTCGAAGGCGAAGTCCTCGTTGAGCGTGCCGATCGGGACTTCCTCCGGCAGCAGCACCACGTCGTAGTCGAAGTGGTCGGGAATGGCGCCGCCATTGGTGATGGCGGTGAGCCGCGCACCGGCGCGGCCGCGCAGCCGGCCGTTGACCGCGTCGTGGTGGATGTGCAGGGAATGGCGACCGCGCCGGGTGGTGTAGCCATCGGCCAGCATCTGCACCACCTGGTCGAAGGTCGCGCGCGACAGTTCCCGGTAGGGCCAGGCACGACGCAATACCGCGTAGAGTTCCGCCACCGGCCACTCGCGGCAGGCCACCTCGGCGACGACCTGCTGCGCCAGCACGTCGAGCGCCGGCCCCTGCAGCCGGATGAGGTCGAGCTCTTCGCGGCGCACGGCATCGAGCAGCGCCGCACACTCCACCAGGTCGTCGCGCGTCAGCGGGAACAGCCGGCCCCTGGGCACGGCCGCGATGCCGTGGCCCGAGCGGCCCACGCGCTGCAGGAAGGTGGCAATGGCGCGCGGACTGCCGATCTGGCAGCAGAGATCGACCTCGCCGATGTCGATTCCGAGTTCCAGCGAGGCAGTGGCCACCAGCGCCCGCAGCCGGCCGTCCTTCAGGCGCTGCTCGGCATCCAGCCGGTGTTCCCGGGCGAGGCTGCCGTGGTGTGCGGTGACCGCATCCGGTTCGAGCCGCTCGGCGAGATGGCGCGCCACGCGCTCGGCCAGCCGCCGTGTATTGACGAAGATCAGCGTCGTGCGGTGCTCGCGTACCAGCGTTGCCAGCCGGTCGTAGATTTCCGCCCAGGCCTCGTTCGCCATCACCGGCGCCAGTGCCGGGCCCGGCAGCTCGAGGCCGAGGTCGCGCTGGCGCGTGAATCCCGCATCCACCACCTCGCAGGGGCCGGTGCAGGCGCCAAGCAGGAACTCCACCATCCGGCCGATCGGCTTCTGGGTGGCGGAGATGCCGATGCGCTGGATCGACGAGGCTACCAGCGCCTGCAGGCGCTCCAGCGACAGCATCAGGTGGGCGCCGCGCTTGTTGTCCGCCAGCGCATGCAGTTCGTCGACGATCACGGTGCGCACCGCGCCCAGCATCTGCCGGCCGGACTCCGCGGTGAGCAGGATGTAGAGTGACTCGGGCGTGGTCACCAGGATATGCGGCGGCTGGCGGCGCATGCGGGCGCGATCCGCTGCCGGCGTGTCCCCGGTGCGCACCGCGGCGCGGATGCCGAGCGGCTGCAGCACCCGCGCCTGGATCCCGGCCAGGGGCTCCTCGAGGTTCCTGCGGATGTCGTTGGACAGCGCCTTGAGCGGCGACACGTACAGCACGCGCACTTCATCGCCGAGCGTGCCGGCCGCCGCCTCGCGCACCAGCGCGTCGATGGCGGCGAGGAACGCGGCCAGTGTCTTGCCGGAGCCGGTGGGTGCCGCGAGCAGCGCGTGGTGGCCCGCCAGGATGGCCGGCCAGGCACCACTCTGCACGGGCGTGGCGGCCCCGAAGCGGGCGTCGAACCAGTCGCGGGTTGCCGGGTGGAAATCCTGGATCGCCATGCGCCCGGCCGTCACCCGCCGATGTAGTACATCTCCACCTTGTCGGTATCGGGTCCGTTGGCGGCGCGCAGTTCGCTGTAGCGGTCCTCGCGACGCTGCCAGGTGCCGCGGACCAGCTCGGCCAGCTGCGCATCGCTGGCGCCGGCGCGCAGCGGCCCCTTGAGGTCGAGGCCATGGGCGGCGAACAGGCAGGTGAACAGCTGCCCGTCGGAAGACAGCCGCGCCCGCGTGCAGGAACCGCAGAACGGCTCGGTCACCGAGGAAATGAATCCCACCTCGCCCTGGCCATCGGCGAAGGCGTAGCGGCTGGCGACCTCTCCGCGGTAGTTGCTGCCCACCGGCTGCAATGGCCAGCGGGCGCTGATCCGCTGCAGCAGTTCCCGCGAGGGCACGGTATCGGCCAGCCGCCAGTGGTTGATGGTGCCGACATCCATGTACTCGATGAAGCGGACGATGACGCCGGTGCCGCGGAAGTGCTCGACCAGGTCGGGCACGGTGTGGTCGTTGACGCCGCGGATGACCACGGTGTTGATCTTCAGCGGCGTGAGCCCGGCGCTGATGGCTTCGCGGATGCCCTCCAGCACCCGGTCGCGGTTGCCGCGCCCGCCGCTCATGGCGACGAACACCGCGTCATCCAGTGAATCGAGGCTGACGGTGACGCGCGCGAGGCCGGCGGCCTTCAGCGCCGCCGCATGCTGCGCCAACAGGATGCCGTTGGTGGTGAGCGCGATGTCCTCGATGCCGGCCACGCGCGAGAGGTCGCCGATCAGGTCCGGCAGGTTGGGCCGCAGCAGCGGTTCGCCGCCGGTGATGCGCAGCTTGCGCACCCCGAGGCCGGCGAAGACCTGAACCAGGCGCTGGATCTCCTCGAAGGACAGGCGTTCACTGCTCTTCAGGAACTCGAAATCCTTGTGGTACTTGTCTTCCGGCATGCAGTAGGGGCAGCGGAAGTTGCAGCGGTCCATCACCGAGATGCGCAGGTCCTGCAGCGGCCGCTGCAGCCGGTCCTGGACCGCGGCGCTGCGCGCACCGCGCCAGGTCACGATCTTTTCGCCGCTGTCAGTCATGCCTGCATCCTGCCCGGGAACACCTGTGCGCGTGACGCTAGCACAGGCCACAGGGTCGCTCCAGCGCGCAGCGCAGCGGCCTGCGAAATGTCAGTGCCCGGGAACCGGCGCCGCGGCGTTACTTATATACTTCGGCCGTCCCTGCCTTCCCTGAGAGTCGCACCGGTGGCACTGCCAGAGCGCATGCGCGTGGTTGAAATCCGGGAGCCCGGCCCGCCGGCCGTGCTCGTCGCCGGCGAGCGCCCGCGCCCGGACCCAGGCCCGGGCGAGCTGCTGATCCGCGTCGCCGCGGCGGGCGTCAACCGCCCGGATTGCCTGCAGCGCCGCGGCCTGTATCCGCCGCCGCCGGGGGCCTCCGACATCCCGGGCCTGGAGGTGGCCGGCGTCGTCGCCGCACTCGGCCCGGGCAGTACGGGCTTCCAGGTCGGCGACCGCGCCTGCGCGCTGGTGACGGGCGGCGGCTACGCGGAATACTGCGTGGCTCCGGTCCCGCAATGCCTGCCGGTGCCGTCGGTGCTCTCGCTGACCGAGGCCGCGGCGCTGCCGGAGACCTTCTTCACCGTCTGGAGCAACGTCTTCGAGCGTGGGCGGCTGGCGCCCGGCGAGACGCTGCTGGTGCATGGCGGCGCCAGCGGCATCGGCACCACGGCCATCCAGCTCGCGCAGGCACTGGGCTCGCGCGTGTTCGCCACCGCCGGCAACGCCGTGAAGGCGGAGCTCTGCCGGCGCCTCGGCGCCGAGCGGGCGATCGATTACCACGAGGAGCAGTTTGCCGAAGTCGTGCGCGCCGAAACCGGCGGCCGCGGCGTCGATGTGATCCTCGACATCGTCGGCGGCAGTTACCTCGAGGCCAACCTCGCCGCGCTGGCGACCGACGGGCGCCTGGTGGTGATCGGCGTCCTCGGCGGCAGCCGCGGCACGCTGAACCTCGGCCAGCTGCTCAGCCGCCGCCTGACCATCACCGGCTCGACACTGCGGGCCCGCGAGGTCGCCGAGAAGGGCCGGATCGCCGCGGCGCTGGCCAAGCATGCCTGGCCGCTGCTTGAACGGCGGGTGCTGGCCCCGGTGCTGCAGGCGAGTTTCCCGCTGGCCGAGGCGGCGCGTGCCCACGAGATCCTCGAGGCCAATGCAGCCATGGGCAAGATCGTCCTGGTCGTGGACGCCAGCCTGTGAGCGCGCGCCAGATCCTCGAGTCCTTCGCGCGCTGGCGCGGCGCCGCGCTGCCGCTGGTGCTGGTCACCGTGGTCGAGACCGAAGGCTCCACCTATACCAAGGCCGGTCATCGCATCCTGCTCACCGGCACCGGGGAGTACCAGGGCCTGGTGAGCGGCGGCTGCCTGGAGGGCGACCTCGCCGAGCACGCCCGCGAGGTCCTGGCGGGCGAAGCCGCGCAGCTGCTCACCTATGACCTGCGCGACGATGGCAACGAGGTCTTCGGCCTCGGCCTCGGCTGCAACGGCCTGTTCCGCGTGCTCCTGCAACCGCTGCTGCCGGCGACGGGCTACGCGCCGTTCGCGGCGATCGCCGAGCAACTGCTCGGCGAGCACCCGGCCACCAGCGCCGTCGTCGTGACCAGCAACGACCCGGCCCTGCCCGTGGGCGCCACGCTGGTGAGCGGCGCCGACGGCGATGTCGGCTGGCAGCTGCCGCAACCCTGGCAGGCCAGCCTGGCCCGCGGTTGCGTGCAGCGACGCAGCGCCCGGAAGGGCGAGATCGCCATCGAGGGCGTCGATGGTCGTGCTGCCCGGATCCTCTACGCACCGCTGCGCCCGCTGCCGCGGCTGCTGGTACTCGGCGCCGGCCTGGACGCCGTGCCGCTGGTCGAGCTGGCGAGCCGGCTCGGCTGGCGCGTCACCGTCGCTGACCGCCGGCCTGCGGCGCTCGCCCGTGGCGATCTCGGCGCCGCGGAGCAGTTGCTGCTCATGGCGCCGCAGGATCTCGCGCGCAGCCTCGATCCGGCCCGCTTTGCGGCGGCGGTGGTGATGAACCACCATCTCGACAGCGACCGCGCCTGCCTGCATGCGCTGGCGCGCACGACCATGCCCTACATCGGCCTGCTCGGCCCCGGCGCGCGGCGCGAGCGCCTGCTCGCCGACCTCGGTGCAGCCGCTGGCGATCTCGCCGGCCGCCTGCGCGGGCCGGCAGGACTCGGCATCGGCGCAGACTCGCCGGAAACCATCGCGCTGGCGATCCTCGCCGAGATCCATGCGCTGCTGGCCGGACGGCTGGACCTCGTGGCCGGGAGCCGCTGAATGGCCAGCGCAGCCCACCAGCGCATCAGCGTCGAGGAAGCCACGGCGCTCATCGCCGCGGCGATGCCGCGCTGGCCGGCGCTGCGCGTGCCGCTGGAGCAGGCACTCTCCGCGGTGCTGCGCGAGGACCTGCTGGCCGAACGTGACCAGCCGCCCTTCGACCGCGTCACCATGGATGGCATAGCCGTAGCCGCCAGCGCCTTCGCTGACGGCCGACGCGAATTCGAGGTGGCTGGCACACAGGCAGCGGGCGCGGCCGCAATGCACATCAGCGACAGCCGGCAATGCGTGGAAGTCATGACCGGCAGCGTGCTGCCCGCCGGTACCGACAGCGTGATCCCGGTGGAGCGCATCCGGCGCAGCGGCCACCACGCCAGCGTCGAAGCCGGCTACAGCATTCGTGCCGGCCAGTTCGTGCACCGGCGCGGCTCGGATCATCGCCAGGGCGCGCGCCTGCTCGCAGCCGGCAGCGTCATCGGGCCCACGGAGATGGCGATCCTCACCCTGGGCGGCCGCGCCGACGTGGCGGTCGCCGCCTGGCCGCGCATCGCGGTCATTTCCACCGGCGACGAACTGGTGGAACCCGGCGTCGCCATCGGCGCCGCGCAGATCCGCTCCTCCAACGACCGGGCGATCGCCGCGGCGTTGCGCCGGCGCGGCTTTCCGCGGGTCTCGCGCCACCTGCTGCGCGACGATCCGGAAGCTCTGGTCCGCGAGATCGGCCGCCTGCATGCCACCAACGAGGTGCTGGTACTCTCCGGCGGCGTCTCCATGGGGCAGTTCGACCACGTGCCCGCCACGCTGGCCGCACTCGGTGTCGAGGCCATCTTCCACAAGGTGCTGCAACGACCTGGCCTGCCGCTGTGGTTCGGCCGCAGCGGCGACGGCCGGCTGGTATTCGCACTGCCTGGCAATCCCGTCTCCAGCCTGGTCTGCCTGGTGCGCTACGTGCTGCCCGGCCTCGCACGGGCCATGGGCGCCAGCGAGCGTCCGGCACAGCGGTACCGGCTGGCCACGCCGGTGGACTTCACGCCGGACCTGACCTGCTTCCTGCCGGTTACGCTCGCCTGCAGCGATACTGGCGAGGTGGCGGTGGTGCCACGCCCGACCAACACCTCGGGTGATTTCGTCGCGCTCGGCGGTACCGACGGCTTCGTGGAACTGCCGCGTGGCCAGGACCATTTTCCTGCCGGGTACCCGGCCCGCTACTACGGCTGGTGATGCCGATGGCGCAGGCCTTCCCGCAGTTGCCGACCCACGCCCAGGGCGCCATGCAGCCGCCACCGCCCGCCAGCAGCTGGTTCCAGCAGTTGCTGCGCAACGCGGCCGTGCTGCGCTACACGCGCCGCGCGGTGGAACTGGTCTGGTCCACCAACCGGCAACTCACCATCACGCTGGCGGGCGTCACGCTGCTCGCCGGCCTGTTGCCGGCGGTCGCCGCCTGGATCGGCAAGCTGCTGGTGGATGCGGTGGTCGGCCAGGTCAACGCGGTGCATGCCGGTGCCACGCCGGACTTCAGCCGGGTGCTGGAACTGGTGCTGCTGGAAGGGCTCGCCATGGCTGCCCTCGGTGCCGCCCAGCGCGGCATCAACGCCTGCCAGTCCCTGCTGCGGGCCCAGCTCGGGCAGCGCGTCAACGAAATGATCCTCGCCAAGGCGCTGACGCTGGACCTCACGCAGTTCGAGGACGCCGAGTTCTACGACAAGCTGCAGCGGGCGCGCCGCGAGGCCTCGACCCGGCCGCTGTCGCTGGTGATGCGCAGCTTCGCCCTGTTCCAGCAGCTGGTGTCGCTCGCCAGCTTCGGCGTGCTGATCGCGCAGTTCTCGCTGTGGGCGCTGGCCCTGCTGGTGCTGGCCGGCCTGCCGGCCTTCGTCGCCGAGACCAAGTTCTCCGGCGACAACTTCCGGCTGTTCCGCATGCGCGCCCCGGAGGCGCGGCTGCAGAACTACCTGGAGATCGTCATGTCGCGCGAGGACCATGCCAAGGAGGTGCAGCTGTTCCAGCTGGGGCCGATGCTGCTCGAACGTTACCGCGCCATCTTCCGCAAGATCTACGCTGAGGACCGCGCCCTCACCCTGCGCCGCGAGAGCTGGGGCATGGCCCTGGCGCTGCTCGGCACCGCGGCCCTGTACGGCGCCTATGCCTGGGTCGCGGTAGCCGCAGCTCGCACCAGCATCACGCTGGGCGCTATGACCATGTACCTGGTGCTGTTCCGCCAGGGCCAGGGCGCAATCTCCGCGAGCCTCGGCTCCATCGGCGGCATGTACGAGGACAACCTCTACCTGACCAACCTCTACGAGTACCTGGAACAGGCGCCTGCCTACCGCTGGGGCAGCGGCGCACGGGGCCCGCAGCCGCAGGATGGCGTGCGCTTCGAGGACGTCTCCTTCACCTATCCGGGTGCGGCGGCGCCGGCGCTCGACGGTGTCAGCCTGCAGATCCGCCCGGGCGAGAGCCTGGCGCTGGTGGGCGAGAACGGCGCCGGCAAGTCCACGCTCATCAAGCTGCTCTGCGGCCTGTACCAGCCGACCCGCGGCCGGGTGCTGGTGCACGGCCTCGATGTGCGCGAGTGGGACCCGCAGGCGCTGCGCCGCCAGATCGGCGTCATCTTCCAGGACTTCAACCGCTACCAGTTCACCGTCGGCGAGAACATCGGTGCCGGTGACGTGCAGGCCTTCGGCGACGAGCAGCGCTGGGAGGCGTCCGCACGCAAGGGCATGGCCATGCCCTTCATCGAACGGCTCGAGCGGCGCTTCGCCACCCAGCTCGGCAGCTGGTTCCGGGGCGGCAAGGAACTCTCCACGGGCCAGTGGCAGAAAATGGCGCTGTCACGCGCCTTCATGCGCATGACCGCCGACATCCTCGTGCTCGACGAACCCACCGCGTCCATGGATGCCGGCGCGGAAGCCGAGCTGTTCGCCTACTTCAGGGAGCACACGCGCGGGCGCATTTCAATCCTCATCTCGCACCGCTTTTCCACCGTGCGCCAGGCCGACCGCATCGCCGTCATCGAGCAGGGGCGCATCAGCGAGTACGGCACCCACGACGAACTGCTCGCGCGGGATGGACTGTACGCAAGGCTGTTCCGGCTGCAGGCCGAGGGCTACCGCTAGCCAGGCCCGTGTCGGGTCGGCGTCAGGCCAGCACCTGGCCTGCCGACAACCAGCGCAGCTGCTGCGCCTGGGCCACCGCCTCGCAGGTCACCACGCCGCGGTGCACGTTGAGGCCGTCCCGCAGGCCACCGTCCTCCAGCAGCGCGCGCCGGTAGCCCTTGCCAGCCAGCGCCAGCACATACGGCAGGGTGGCGTTGTTCAGCGCGAAGGTCGAAGTGCGCGGCACCGCGCCGGGCATGTTGGTCACGCAGTAGTGCACCACGCGCTCTTCGACGAACGTGGGTTCCGCGTGCGTGGTGGGCCGGCTGGTCTCGAAGCAGCCGCCCTGGTCGATGGCCACATCCACCAGCACCGAGCCGGGGCGCATGCCGCGCACCATCGCGCGGGTGACCAGCTTCGGCGCCGCGCCACCCGGCAGCAGCACCGCACCGATCACCAGGTCGGCATCCGCCACGTACTCTTCGATGGCATGCATCGTCGAGAAGATGGTGTTGAGGCGGCCGCCGAACTGGAAATCGAGTTCCTGCAGCCGCGGCAGCGAGCGGTCGATGACCGTGACCTGCGCCTCCATGCCCATGGCCACGCGCACCGCGTTGGCGCCCACCACGCCGCCGCCGATCACCAGCACGTTCGCGGAGCGCACGCCCGGCACGCCGCCGAGCAGGATGCCGGCACCACCCGCCTCGCGCTCCAGGCAATGGGCGCCCACCGGCACCGCCATGCGCCCGGCCACCTCGCTCATGGGCGCGAGCAGCGGCAGCGTCTGGCCGGGCCCGGTGACCGTCTCGTAGGCGATCGCGACCACGTCCGCCGCGAGCAGCTGCTGCGTCTGCACCGGATCGGGCGCCAGGTGCAGGTAGGTGAACAGCAGCTGCCCCGGCTTCAGCAGCGGAAACTCCGCTGCCTGCAGCTCCTTGACCTTGACGATCATGTCCGCCGTCGCATAGACCTCCGCGGCCAGGCTGCCGATGCCTGCACCGCAGCGACGGTACTCGGCATCGTCCATGCCGATGCCGGCACCGGCGCCACTCTCGACCATGACCTCGTGCCCCTGCGCCACCAGCTCGCGCACGCTGGCCGGCGTCAGGCCGACCCGGTACTCGTGGTTCTTGATCTCCCTGGGCACGCCAATGCGCATGCGTTCGACCTCCTGCCGGAACCTGGCGCCAGGCCAGCGGCTGCCGGTGGCGTCCGCCGCCACGCTAGCCCTTTCGGCCCAGCCGGACAAGAATGGTCCGCGCCGGGAGTTAGAATGCGGTCCCCACAGCAGCACATCCAGCAGGGAGCAGGCCTTGGCCCACGACGAGAAGAAGACGCGCGAGTTCATGCCGCTGTCGATCGCGGTGCTGACCGTCTCCGACACGCGCACGCGCGCCGACGATCGCTCGGGTGACCTGCTCGCCTCGCGCATCGAGGCCGGCGGCCACCGCCTGGCCGCGCGCGGCATCGAGAAGGACGACATCTACCGGATCCGCGCCGTGGTCTCCGCCTGGATTGCCGACCCGGCGGTCGATGCCATCATCACCACCGGCGGCACCGGGCTGACCGGCCGCGACGGCACGCCGGAGGCCGTGGCACCGCTGCTCGACAAGGAGATCGCCGGCTTCGGCGAGCTGTTCCGCAGTCTCTCGTTCGACGAGATCGGCGCCTCGACGCTGCAGTCGCGTTGCCTGGGCGGCGTCGCCAACGGCACCTTCCTGTTCTGCCTGCCCGGCTCAACCGGCGCCTGCGCCACCGGCTGGGACCGCATCCTCGCGCTGCAGCTCGACTACCGCACACGGCCCTGCAACTTCGTCGAACTCATCCCGCGGCTGCTGGAGAAATGACATGACCCAGGCGTCGGCCCCGCACCACCTCCCCACCCTCGAAGTCTTCCAGTTCCCCTGCCTGGACGACAACTACGGCTACCTCATCCGCGACCGCGAGGCCGGGATCTGCGCCAGCGTGGACACGCCCTCCGCCGCTGCCGTCGAGGCAGCGCTGGCCGAGACCGGCTGGAAGCTCGACTTCATCTTCAACACCCACCACCACGAGGACCACACCGGCGGCAACCTCGAACTCAAGGCAAGGACCGGCTGCCGCATCGTCGGCCCACGCGCCGACGCCGCACGCATCCCCGGCATCGACCAGCAGGTCGGCGAAGGCGATGTCATCGCGCTCGGCAGGCACCGCGCGCGCGTCCTGGACACGCCCGGACACACCCGCGGCCACATCGTCTACGTCTTCGACGAGGATCAGGCCGTCTTCGTCGGCGACACGCTGTTCTCCATGGGCTGCGGCCGGCTGTTCGAAGGCACGCCGGAACAGATGTGGACCTCGCTGCAGAAGCTGCGGCGGCTGCCGGACCCGATGCGGGTGTTCTGTGCCCACGAGTACACGCAGAAGAACGCGCATTTCGCCATCGGCCTGGAACCGGACAACGCGGACCTGCGCGAGCGCGTCGCCGAAGTGGACCAGCTGCGCGAACTCGACATGCCGACGGTGCCCTCCACCATCGGCCGCGAGCGGCTGACCAATCCCTTCCTGCGGCCCGACAGCCCCGAGCTGCAGGCCACGCTCGGACTCAGCGGCGCCGCGCTGGTCGAGGTGTTCGCCGAAACCCGGCGGCGGCGCAACGAGTTCTAGGCAGCCGCTGCCGGAACGGTTACACTGCCGCGCCCTGCGGCAGCGGGCCGCTTCCCGTGCCGCTGCCCCGCAGGCAGGTCGCAGTGCGCCCGTAGCTCAGCTGGATAGAGCACCAGGCTACGAACTTGGGGGTCGGGAGTTCGAATCTCTCCGGGCGCGCCACCCTTGCCGCATCCAGCCGCCCCACCCGGGGCCGGCGGGGCTGGCAGGAATTCCGCCAGCCCCGCACTGCAGGATTGTCTGGTATTACGGTAAAAAAACCGTGTAACTTGCTTATTTGACAGGCTATAGTGCCTGGAACCACAAGAAACAGAGCGCTCCGGTCCCGGTACCGGCAGGCGCCGGACCGAGGCATGAACCCCAGCCATTCCACCAGACTCCTGGGCAGCCAGCACCGGCGCGCGCTGGCGCTGCGGATTGCCCGGGCCCGCCAGGCGACACGCCAGATCCTCGCGACGCTCGCCACAACGGCCAGGACAGCCAGCCGCCGCGATAGCTAGCGTCGTCCTCCGCCGCCCGGCCGGAAGATGTCGACGGTCAGCGTGAAGCTGCGCTCCTCCAGCGGATGCAGCGCACCGACACCGACCACCTGCCGCGCGATTTCCTCGCCGCGCTCGTTGCGGATGGTCAGCACCATCGAATATTCCCAGGACTCGCCTTCCGCCGGGTGACGGATGGTGCCCGATACCCGCAGCGGCGACAGCTCGGCAACCGCCGCGGGTGGCTCGGCCGCGCGTTCGAAGCGCAGGTAGCCCTGGCAGGCGGGGCAGATGCTCGCGCTCTCGAGGATGGTGGTCTTGCAATGCGGGCACAGGCGCGTGCGCCCGGCGCTGCTCCTGGCAGCCGTGGACCGGCCGAGGAACAGTGGCCGCGTTGGGTTCGCCATGGTCGCGAACCGCTCAGGCGCTGGCCGCCACTGCCTTCATGCCCTTCTCGTCCCAGCCGAACTCCGCGTTGCCGCGCATCTTCGAGCCAGCGGCGACTGTGAGCGTGCCCGCCTTGACGTCGCCGGCCAGCACGCCGGATTCCAGGAGCTCGACGCGGGCGGCACCATTGATGTTGCCGTGGAGTTCTCCGGCGATCACCACCGTCCTGGCATAGACCTGGCCGGTGAGATGGGCACCGGGTTCGATGGTGAGGTTGCCGTCGACGTGGACGTCGCCCTTGAAGCGGCCGGCGAGGCGCACGTGGCCGGCGCCCTCGATCTTGCCCTCGATGGCGAGGTCGGCGGCAATGACGGTTTCCTTGGCCACCGGCCGCTCGGAGCGACGCGCGGCCTCGGCCGCCATCGGCACGGGCGCCACTTTTTCCGGCTCACGGGCCGGGGCGGTAGCCGTGCTGGAGGGCTGGACCGGACTCGCGGGCGGGGGTGATTGCTCTTTCCACAGGGCCATGTTCATGTCCTCGATCTTGTTTTGGCCAGAACCGACTAATTACACGCAAGTTATGCGCCAGGTCAAACCGGATTGCCCGGCTCCCGGAAAAGCCTTGGCGGGCCAAGGCATCGCATGGCCCCGGCGGCTGCGCGATGAGCGCAGCCGCGCAGCTCAGCGGCTATTCACCGGCCAGTTCGCCGTGAATTCCCGATGCACTGCGAGGGTTTCCCCGGCGCCCGCCAACTGCCCGGGCCGGAAGCCGGAGGCGATGGAGCCGACGCTGACCCGGCGACCCGCCACCGTGAACCGCACGCGCCATTCCTTCACCGCCAGCTGCAGCCCGGCATCGAGGCGGCGTATGCGCCGGTAGGGATGCGGCTGCGGCCCGAGCGCGAGCGTCGCCACCACACGCTCGCGCAGCGGCAGGCCGCTGCGGGCCTCGACCCAGGCCGCCTGCTGTTCCGCGAGCGGTTCGAACACGACCTCCCAGGCCGGCAGCGGATCGGCCGCCGTCTCGAGCCAGCCGCTGCGCGCCGCCGGGTGCGCGTCCGTGTACGGCACATAGGGCTTGAGGTCGAGCACCGGAGTGCCGTCGAGCATGTCGGCGCCGCTGACGAACAGCGTCAGGCCCTCGATGCGTTCCAACCGCAGGGCCGAGAGGCCGAGGGGATTCGGCCGGTGCGGCGCCCGGGTCGCGAACACACCCTTGCGGCCGGAAGTACTCCTTGGCGGCAGCACCTTCGGCCGCCAGCCCTGGTTGAGGTGAAACCAGAACAGCACCCAGATGTATTCCCAGCCGTCGAGGTCCTCGAGCGCGTGCTCGAAATGACGCCCCGGACAGAGGTGGATCTCGGCGCCGAGGCCGGCGGCTGCGACCGGCTGCCGCGCAGCCTCGACGCGGCTCCGCGCCGGCGCCCGGACGACGCCGATCGGCTCGAGGACCAGCGACTCCGGCAACTGTCCCGGCATGGCCTGCCCCTCAGGAGCCGGCGGCAGCTGGTGGCGCCGTCGGCAGCAGGCGCACTTCGCGCTGCGGGAAGGGAATGGAGATGCCGGCGGCGTTCAGGCTGTCGTAGATACCCATGGCCAGCACACTGGTCGTCACCAGCAGCCGGTCCGCATCCGGGGTCCAGGCCAGCACCTGGAAATTGAGCGCGCTGTCGCCAAAGCCCGTCAGTGCCACCACCGGCGCCGGTGCGGTGGCGACATCCGGCGTCCGGGCGCAGACCTCGAGCAGCAGTGCCTGGACCTGCCGCGGGTCGCTGCCGTAGGCAACACCGACGGCGATCTGGATGCGGCGCATGCGGTCGGACAGGGTCCAGTTGGTCACCTCACCGGAAATGAAGGTGCTGTTCGGCACGATCACATCGGCGCCATCCGCAGTCCGCACGGTCGTAGCGCGCAGGCCGATGTCGCTGACACGTCCGGTGCTCTGCCCCACGGCGATCAGGTCGCCCGCCTGGAACGGCCGCTCGAAGGCGAGCACGATGCCGGAGACGAAGTTGTTGACGATGTTCTGCAGACCGAAGCCGATACCGAGGCCAAGCGCGCTGACCACCAGTGTCAGCTGGCTGAGCTGGAAGCCGCCAGCAGCCAGTGCCATCAGCATGCCGACCGTGAGCAACAGGTAATAGATGAGGCGTGAAGCGGCCGCACGCGCGCCGCTGGCGAGCGGCAGGCGTGTCAGAACATCCTCGTCGAGGACGAAGCGCGTGAAGCGCGCGATCAGGATCGCGAGCGTGACGCCGATGCCGAAGGCCAGCAGGTCCAGCAGCGACAGGCTGATGCCACCCACTTCCAGTTTTGCGCCAGCCAGCTCCTGCAGTGCTGCCCACAGCGGCGCCGAAAACGGGAAGATCCTGACCACCACCGGCAGCGCCAGAAACAGCAGCGCCACGTTCACCAGCTGATGCCCGCGGCGGCTGACTTCCCCGGGAAAGTCACGTACCGCACGCAGCCGACGCACGGCCGGGCGCTCCAGCAGCTGGTCCCAGATCTCGCCGAGCACCTGCGAAAGCACCGCCAGCACCACCGGCAGCAGCGCAGACAGCAGCACGCCTTCCACCAGCTGCCGGCCGAGGCGCACGTAGCCGATGATGATCGCCACCAGCCCGGCCGCCACCAGCAGCTGCGCGGCGGCCAGCGCCAGGCGCGAAACGCCCAGCAGGCGCGGCGGCCGCGCAGTAGCCGCGAACGCCGCGTAGGCCGTGGCCAGGCGCCGGAGCAGCAGCCAGCTGGCAGTACCGATCAGCAGGAAGCCGAGGGAGCCAGCGGCATGCCCGCCCAGCAGCAGCGTCAGCCATGTGCCGGCTACGCTCAGCAGCAGCAGGCCGCGCAGTGGCAACCGCACACCGGCGGGCACCATCAGCGGCAGCAGCGGCCAGGCGGCACCGACCACCAGCACGATGCGCAGCATGTCCACGCCGGCGGGCAGGCGCAGGTCCACCACGTCCGCGACAAGCACCGCCCAGATGAGCACGGCAGCGGCCATGGGGCAACGCACGAACAGCTGGTCGGCCGCGGCTTCGCCACCGGCACGCAATGCTACCCGGCGCAGCATCAGCAGGCCTACGATCACCAGCCCGAGCAGCAACAGCGCCACGAGGCTGCGCTCCGGATAGGTTCGCACCATGTCGACGGCAGAGTTCCAGGTCTCTGCCAGGCTTTCCCGGAAATCAATCCTGGCCAACCCGCGTTCGGGCAGCGAGCGCCACAGTGGTGGCTGGTCCGGAGCCAGGGTTGCCGCGGTGTCGGCGCGGTAGGCCGCCCCCATGACCGCGAGGGCCGCGCTGATACGCTGCTGCATGTCGCTGGCGCGATCTGACTGGATCACCACGGCATCGAGTGCGCGCACCGTAGACGCCCGCAGCCGCTCCAGCCTGTCATCCAGGCTGGATATCCTGGCGCGCAATGCTTCAGGCACGTCGGTAGCCTGCGGTCCACTGCGCACCTGCCGGATGAAATCATTGCCCGTGCGGACGATCTCGCGCCCACGCTCCAGTTCGGCAGCGCGGACATCGAGAGGTGCGCGCGCGGCGACCACCGCGCCGGCGAGGCGCTTAAGCGCCTCGGCCAGGCTGTCCTGGCCAATGGGTGACAGCAGGGCCAGCCTGGCGGGTGCTGCCTCCGCCAGCCGGCTGGCCAGCTGCGACTCAATGGCATCAAGCGCACGCTGGACAGCTGCCAGGTCCTCAGACGCAGCCAGTGAGTCCTCAACCGTGGCAACGGCACCGGCAATTCGATCCAGTTCCTGCGACAGCTCGACCATCGACAGCGCTGCCGATACGGCCGCAGGAGGTGCCACTGCCGGCGTGGATTCCGGGGCCGGCGGCGCCGCCAGTGCGGCCACCGCCGCCATGCTCATCCAGAGCAGCAGGAAGCCGGGTGCTGAAATGCGCATGGCGGCGATTGTAGCGGAGTCGCACTCAGGGTAGATCAGGCCCTAGTAGAGCAGAAAATCGCTCCGTTCCCCGATCCAGGCGGCTTCATCACGCCTGGCGACGGCATCGAGATCACCGGGCGTCGCCGCGGGATCATCGACCCACTGGCGCAGCAGTTCACTGCCATTGATGACGTCGATTGCCAGCCTGCCCTGCTCGTACTCGTAGGGGAAGTCGCGCCACAACGGGTAGTCGGGCCGCAGGCTGCGCAGCGCCTTGAAGGCCAGCGCCTGCAGGCGCCAGGGACGGAAGGCCTGGTGGTCGTAGCCGCGCGCATCGACGTGGACCTGCAGGCCGGCGCAGAGCTGGCCGACATGCTTGTGGAAGGTCGGTTCGAACCAGCAGGGGCGCAACCGGCAGCCCGCGAGCCAGCCGGGCGCGAGCTGCCGCATCCGGCGCAGCAGCGCCGGTGCATCGAGATCCGGCGCGCCGAACAGTTCCAGGGGACGCGTCGTGCCGCGGCCCTCCGACAGCGTGGTGCCCTCCAGCAGCACGGTGCCGGCATAGCAGCGTGCCATGGCGAGGCTCGACGCATTGGGACTCGGATTCACCCAGCTGCGCTGGCGCAGCGGCCATCCATGGCCCGGCGCGGCATCCGGATTCCAGCCGGCGAGCGGCACCACGCGGTAGTCGACGTCGAGCCGCAACTGCTTCAGGAACCAGTGGCCGAGTTCGCCCAGGGTGAGGCCATGGCGCATCGGCAGCGGGCCCGCGCCGACGAAGCTCTCCCAGCCAGGCCGCAGCATCAGTCCTTCGACCGGCCGGCCCACCGGGTTCGGCCGGTCCAGCACCCACACCGACTTTCCGAAGCGGGCCGCCTCCTCGAGCACGTAGCGCAGCGTGGTGATGAAGGTGTAGATGCGGCAGCCGAGATCCTGCAGGTCCACCAGCAGGACGTCGAAGGTATCGAGCATGGCCGGCGTCGGGCGGCGGACCTCGCCATAGAGGCTGAACACCGGAATCCGATGCACCGGATCGACGTAGTCCGCCGACTCGATCATGTTGTCCTGCTTGTCGCCGCGCAGGCCATGCTGCGGGCCGAAGGCGCTGGTGAGCCGCAGGCCACGCATGCGCGCCAGCACATCGAGGCTGTGGCCGAGATCCGGCAGCACCGAGGCCGGGTGCGCCAGCAGCGCCACCCGGCGGCCCGCGAGTTCCTGGCGCAGCGCCTTGTCGCTGCGCAGCCGGTCGATGCCGAACTTCATGAAAGCCGCCGCCCCCTTGCGTCAGACCGCTGGCAATGCCGGGGCCAGCTCCAGCACCCGTGCGGCCGCATGATGGAAATCCGGCGCACCCGGCGGATGCCGCAGTGCCCAGTAGCTGATTGTGCCTGATTGCGTCTCGATGACGGCGCAGAGCGCGATGCGCAGTGCACCAGCGGTTGCCGCCAGCGGCGGCAGCCTGGCCGACACGGCCAGTGCCCGCGGACCGCGTGTGCAGTGGATGCCGGGAGGCGCCACCAACGCCTGTGGCGTCATGCCCTGCCGGTAGGCGTCGAAGCGATACGCCGCCCAGTCGCCCGACGGTGCGACATTCAGTTCGAGGTAGGGATCCAGGCCCGGCCCGCCGATGAATGCCTCGAAACAGCTGTGTTTCCACAACCCGTCGGCCCGCCTGCCGGCTCCGGATGCCGGCAACCGCAATGCTTCGAGGTCGGCCGCCAGCTCCCACTGGATCACCAGGCCCGCATCGGGAGCACGGCTGACGCTGGCGTCGAGCCGGGTGACGGGCGTGATGCCGGTGTCCGGGTGTGGCAGCAGCTGCATGATGCCGGCGAGTGTACGGGCAAACCCGCCGCGGGGAAGCCGCTGGCGGGATTTCAGTCGCCGGGAAATGCAAAACCCCGGGGCGGACCCCGGGGCTTCCTGCAGGCGATCGCAGCGTCGCCGTGGTCTAGCGGATGGCCGGCCGCCGGCGACGCCAGAAACCCACGGCCCCCAGGGCTGCACCAAACAGCCAGGCCACGCCGGGCAGCGGTACCGCTGCCAGGTTGAGCACGCCGGAGTAGCTGCCACCGCTGGCACCGCTGGCATCACCGCGCACTTCCAGCACATAGCTGCCGGCGGCCAGTGCGATCGGGTCCATGACCGTGTAGGTCACATTGCCCGAGACCAGCGTCGGGCTCCAGTCGACCAGGCAGCCACCCTGGCAATCGCCGCCCGGGCTCTTGTTGCCGCCGAAATCCACCGGCAGGGCATACAGGCGCAGCTGCAGGTTGGCGACCGCGAGTGAACCAAGGCTGACGCTCGAGGCGACCGCGTTGGCGATGGCGTCCTCGGCGATGGTGAAGATGTAGTCGTCGTAGAACCCGTAGGAGGCTGCCGCAGGGAAATCCGGATTGGTCGGCGCGAGGAAGGCGTTGCCGAAGAAATCCGAGCCGGGCACCGCTTCGATGGTATCGGCACCACCGCCGGTGATCACGTTCACGCTGCCGTTGAAGGTGGTGGAGTAGCTGAGTGGCAGGGCCTGGGCGCCGGTTGCGGCGCACAGCCAGGCGACCGGGATCACCACCGTGGTGAGCAATGCCCTAAAAATGTTCATGGTCATTCTCCCCGGATACCGCTTGTTGTTCTTGCATTGTGACAGTACTGCGGATCGGCCCGATTCTAACCGATCTGTGGCGCCTTGACCTGCGTCGCGACGAAGCCCTTGAGGGCTGCCATCCGCGCCAGCCAGGCGGCCAGCGCCGGCGTCGCCGAGTAATCGAGCTTGCGGCCCATTTTTGTCATAAGGTAGGCGGCGATGGCGAAATCCACCACGCCCAGGCTGCCGAGCAGGTACTCGCGACCCTGGAGCTGGTTGTCGAGAATCTTCAGCAGCGGCGCCAGCGTGCTGGTGTCCTTGTCCTCGGCAGCCTTCAGCGCACCCATCGCAGGCATCAGGTGGCAGCTCTGCCAGTGCAGCCAGCGGTCGACATCGGCGCGGCCGCGCGCGTCGCCGGGCAGCGCGTTGGTCTGCGGGAAAATCGTGGCGAGGTAGGTGAGGATGGCGTTCGATTCCCAGAGCCGGAAGTCACCGTCCACCAGCGCCGGCACCCTGCCCATGGGATTGATCGCCAGGAATGCGGGCTGGTGCGTCTCCTCGTCCTTGAAGCTGACGTGGTGCACCTCCACCGGCAGGTCGAAGTGGCGCACGAAGGCCTCGACCTTGCGGTTGTTGGGCGTGATGGTGAAGGTGTACAGGCGCATGACTTGCTCCGGTGGCGGGGCCGGCGGCGCGGCTTTTCCCTATTATTGCCGCATGGGTCGCTGGAAACCACCGCTGCCGAGGGCCTCGCCGTACATCACGCCGGCCGGCCATGCGGCATTGCAGGCGGAACTGCAGGCGCTGTGGTCGCGGCGCGCCGGCGTGGTGCAGGCGCTGGCCGCTGCCGCCGCCGAGGGCGACCGCTCGGAAAACGCCGAGTACCAGTACCGCAAGCGCGAGCTGGCCGGCATCGACCGGCGCATCCGCTACCTGCAGAAGCGGCTGCCGGAACTGCAGGTGGTGCGGCAGGCTCCGGCGGCGGGCCGCGTGTTCTTCGGCGCCCGCGTGCAGCTCTGGCGCAGCGATGACACCGAGGTCGAATACCGCATCGTCGGCGCGGACGAAACCGACGCCGCCAGCGGCGGCATCAGCATCGACTCGCCGCTGGCGCGCGCCCTGCTGAAGAAGGCGGTCGACGACGAGGTCGAGGTACAGGTGCCCGGCGGTACCGAACGTTACGTGGTACTGGCGATACGCTACGATTGAGGTCGATGCTGTCGAACTTCCTCACCAGCCTGCTCAGCCGCCGCGATCTCCTCGGCAGCAGCCTCGCCCTGGGCGCCAGCGGCAGCGTCACCGCTGCTACCCGGCGCAGCCGGGGCCTCGACTACGCCGACCCGGTCGACAACCTCTACGCCTTCGGCAAGATCTGGGCCGGGTACGAGCAGCCGGTCATCGGCGGCTTCCATGGCCTCATGTACGCGCGCATCCCGGGCCGGCGCATGATCCCGCTCTTCGGCTACACCGGTACCGGCACGCTGCTCGCCCGCCAGGAGGCCGACGGAGACCTGCAGATCAAGTCTCGCGAGACCGGCTACTTCACTGACCTCGCCAGTGGCGACATCCTCGAGACCTGGGACAACCCGTTTACCGGCAGGACGGTGCCGGTCTACCACTTCTACAACAACCTGCTGGCAGGCAGGATCGGCAAGGAAATCCCGAGATTCTTCCTCGGCGGCACTGGTGACAGCCCGACCCTGATGAACGAAGGCACGGTGTTTCCCGACAGCGCCGGGCGCTACCCGTTCCTGCTGCCCTTCCAGTCCTGCGGCGACGACATGATGCTGTCCTGGGACTACACCCACGAGTACAGCAACCCGGTGACGCCGGAGGGCTGGCCGCGCGCCTCGACTGGTGCGCGCATCACGCCTTCGGAACACTTCACCTTCAATTTCAGCCGCCGCCAGCTGGAAGACCGCGACCTGCCCACGCTGCGCTTCACCGCCGGGTTCTCGCGCCTCTCGGAATGCTGGCCCTTCATGCAGATGGGCGGCACGCCCTACGCCGGCATCACGCTCTTCGGCCGCATGTTCAGCCACAAGGGCCTGCCGGGCACCGGCGATGTGCCGCCGAAGGTGCTGGCCTACATCGAGAAGCATGCGCCCGAGTACCTGACGCTGCCGGCGACCTGGGAGCCGGACAACTCCCGCGTCGACACCTGGAAGGCCTACGCGCAGGACATCGCGCCGGAGAACCCGGACTACCCCTGGCAACCCGCGCCGTTTCGCGTGCCCTCGGGCCAGGGCAGCCTGCCGCAGCGGCGCCGCTAGGCGGCCTGGCGCACCGCCGTGTCGATGCCGCCGAGCACGGCGAGCAGCTCCTCGATCAGCTGCGTCAGCTCACCGGTCATGAGGGCGAAGTCGATGTCGAACTGTTCACGCGGGTCTTCGCCCTGCGCGTGGTCGTCCTTGTAGACATCGAGGAAGCGCACCCGGCAGAGCTGCAGGTTCTGGTTGAGGATGAAGGCGATGCGCTCCTGCCAGACCAGGCCGAGGCGCACCGGCTGCTTGCCGGCAGCGAGGTGCTGGCGGATTTCCGCCCCGTCCAGCGCATGGCGTGCATAGCGGATGGTGGCGCCGCCGGCATCCGCGGCGCGCAGTTCGAGGTCCTGGTCCACGGCGAAACGTCCGGGTGGTCCGCCCTGCCCCAGCCAGGCCGCCATGCTCCCCCGTGGCGCCTGGCGCGATTCCAGCGGCTGCACCGGCAGGCCGCCGAGGCTGTCGCGCAGCACTTCCACCACCTCGTCCGCACGCCCCGGGGACGCGCTGTTCACGGCGAGCCAGCCCTGGCGCGGCGCGAGCCAGGCGTGGGTCACGCGCCGGCGGGTCAGCGCACGGGCGCGCAGCTCGTCGGCCACGCGCGCCTTGATCTCGCGCATCTGCCGCCGGCCCACCGGATGCCCCTGGGTCGCGGCGAGCTGCGCCGCGCGGCTGCGAGCTTCCTGGTTGATCACCGCCGCGGGCAGCAGCTTCTGCTCCTGGCCCAGCGCCAGCAGGCAGTGTCCGCCCAGGGCATGGACCAGCGGACCATCGGCCTCGTCACAGGGCACCCAGCCCCGGGTCTGCAGATCGAAGCTGCCGCAGGGCCGCAGCGGCCGGGCAGCCAGCGCCTGCTCGAGGTCGGCAGCGCTCCCGGACCAGGGTTGCTGGAGGCGATAAAGCGTGAGGTTGCGGAACAGCACGGCGACACCCTGCGCGAAAAGCGCGCGAGTATACCGGAGCCCGCCGTCGCGATGGCCGGGTCAGCGCCTGGCGGCCAGCGCGGCAGCGACGAGCGACAGCCATGCCGGGTGCCACCATCGGCATGCGAAATTCGTGATCATCATCCGGGTGTTCCGTGGTGCTGCTGTGTGCATGATACGGCGATTCACCGGCCCACGAGGAAGACCCGCCATGCGCCATTCACCCACCGCCTGCTGCCTGGTCCTGCTGGCCTGCCTGGCGCCACTGGCCCCGGCCAGCGCGACGATCCTGCGGATCACGGTGACCAACGTCCGCAATGACGACGGCTCCATCGTCGCGCTGGTCTACGACAGCGCCGACCGCTGGCTGAGCGAGCGCTGGCGCAGCCGCAAGCTGGTCGCCATTGCCGGCCACCGCGTCGACGACATGGTGACGCTGGAGTTCGACCTGCCGCCGGGCCAGTACGCCTTCAGCGTCTTCCAGGACCTCGACGCCAACAGCCGGCTGGCGCGCAGCTTCCTCGGCAGGCCCAGGGAACCGGCCGGCCTGTCCAACAACCTGCGCCCGCGCCTTGGCCCTGCGCGCTACAGGGATGCGGTGTTCACTCTGGGCGATCAGCCGCTGGAGCAACGCATTCGCATCGAGTGAGCGGCGCGCGCTGCTATCATCGCCGGATGCCTGAACCCATCACCGCACTGGGACCGGTCGGCGGCAGCGAACGCATCCAGGCGCTCGACGTGGCGCGTGGCGTTGCCGTGCTCGGCATCCTGATCCTGAACATCTGGTCCTTCGCCGGGCCGCAGGCCTTCTTCGACTACCCGTTGGCCATAGCGGAGCGTGCCGGCTGGCCGGTCCAGACCTGGGCGGTGGTCCATACGCTGTTCGAGGGCAGCCAGCGCACGCTGCTGTCGTTGCTGTTCGGCGCCGGCGCGCTGCTGGCCCTGCAGCGCTTCGAGCGCAATGCGCCGCTGGCCGTGGCACGACGCACCTACTACCGGCGCAGCTTCCTCCTCATCGCCTTCGGACTGGTCAACGCCTACATCTTCCTCTGGCCGGCCGACATCCTGTTCGCCTACGGGCTGGCAAGCCTCTGCCTGTACCCGCTGCGCCACCTGTCGACGCGCTGGCTGCTGCTGCTCGCGCTGCTGGCGCTCGCCATCCCGGCGGGCCGGCACCTGGCCGCGGTGGGCGAACTGCGGCGGCTGGAGGCCACCTCGGTCGCGGCGCTGGCCGCGCGCGACCAGGGCACGGCGCTGGATGACGCCGCGGCCCGCGATCTCGCCGCCTGGGAGAAGAAACTCGCCAAGGCACGCCCGGATGCCGGCAACCCGACGCTCGCCGGCGAGATCCAGGCCATGCAGTCGGGCAGCCTCGCGCAGGTCGCGGCACGCCAGGCGCGGGTGAGCTTCGTGCTCCAGGCCTTCGTCACCACCAACTGGTGGTTCCTCGATGCGCTGGCGATGATGATCGTCGGCATGGCGTTGTGCCGCGAGGGCCTGTTCACGCGCGCGGGCAGCGCCGCAGGGCTCGCGTGGATGGCCGCCGGCGGTTTCGCCGTCGGCCTGCCGCTCGCGCTCTGGCAGACCCAGGCCCTGCTCGCCAGCGACTTCCACCCGGTGCAGGCCGAGATCGTCAAGGTGAGTTACGACCTGCGCCGCTTTGCCATGGCGATCGGCTGGCTCGGGCTGATCCTCTGGTTCTGCCAGGCCGCGTCAGGCCAGGCCATCAAGCGGGGACTGGCGGCCACGGGCCGGATGGCGCTGACCAACTACCTCGCGCAGTCGATCCTCTGCGCGCTGCTGTTCTATGGCTTCGGCCTCGGCCTGTACGGCAGGCTCACCGGCCTGCAGCTCTACGGGGTGGTGCTGCTGGTCTGGGCAATCGAGATCACCTGGAGCAACTGGTGGCTGGCGCGCTTCCGCATCGGGCCCTTCGAGTGGATCTGGCGCTCGCTCAGCTATCGCCATCGCCTGGCCTGGAGCACCGGCCCGGATGCGCTGCTGGCCGCGGCCTCCGGCACCGGGCAGCGCCGCTAGGACGCGGATGACCGCGGCACGCGCAGTCGCCTGCTGGTCGCGGCCGCTCTCGACGCCCTGGTCACCGCCTGGCTGTTCGCGCTATACCTGCCGGTGACCGGCTGATCGGCATTCAGCGCAGCAGTGCATCGTTGCCGGCGATGTAGCGGGTGACGATGCTGTCACCCTGCTGCCAGGCCAGCTGCAGGCCACCGTCGCGGTTGGCGACGACCGGATACATGCCGGCGCCGAGTTCCACGGGCGCGGAGAAGGTCTTGCCCTGGTCGCGCGACAGCCCAAGGTAGACGCGTCGCTCGCCGGCGAGCTTCGTGTGCCAGACCGCCACCAGCCTGCCTTCAAGCATGGCGAGCACCGGCGCATCGGAAACCGCGGCACCCGGCTGCAGCGCCACGGCTGGCTCGAAGGTCTTGCCGCCGTCCACCGAGCGCGACAGGGCGGCGCCCTGCGGATCGGCACCGCCATCGTAGGCGGCCGCATACACATGGTTGCCATCGACGACGATGGAGGTGGGCTTCAGCGGGCAGGCTTCGATCTTCCAGTGGGCCCCGCCCCAGCGGGCGCGCGGCTGGAAGGTCTTGCCGCGGTCGGAGGAGATGGCCACGGTGCTGTCGCGATTGCCCTCCGCGCTCACCTGGCGCGAGCCGAGGTAGATGCGCCCGTCGTACACCGCGGCGGTAGCCTGGCAGCAGGGGCAGACATCGGCCGGGAAAACCTCGAAGTCACGGCCGAAGGTCTTGCCGTTGTCGTACGACACGGCCGAGAACAGCTTGCCGTTCGGGCTGTCCTTGCCCATGTCGCGGGTGTCGACCCAGTAGGTGAATACGCCGCCCTGGCCATCGGTGGCCATGGTGCCGAAGCACTCGGCATTCGCCAGCCCACCGTGGACGATGTCACTGTTGTCGGATTCGGCCACGGTGCCGAGCACCACCGGCGTAGAGAAACTGCGGCCACCATCGGTGGAGCGCGTGTACATCGGCATCACGATCGGCTTGCCGTTCTTCCTGTCGATGCTGTTGCCCGGATAGAAGATGTGCAGCGTGCCATCCGGCGTGGCACTCAGCCGCGGCTTGCTCACCGGGAAACCCCATACCGCACCGGGCGTGGCGTTGACGCGCACCGGGGTGCCGAAGGTCTTGCCGCCATCGGTCGAGCGCAGGAACCAGAGATCGGTCTCGGCGAGGTGGGTGTGGCCTTCCTTGCTGGCGGCACCGGCGGCGGCGATCTTCTCGCCCTCCGGCGTGCGCTCCATCCAGATCACGTTGATGCCACCATCGCCGGAGATCGCGATCTCCGGCGCCATGGCCTTGCGGCCCGCCGGGCTGATGGTCGTGGCGTCGCTGGCCATGGTCGTGCCGGCCAGGGCAAGGGCGGTGACGCAGAAAGCGAGGCGGATCAGCTGTTCCATGGAAGGCTCCTCCCGTCGTCCAACGCCGATTGTATGCCCGAATCCGCCTCAGCCTACCACCCGCTCGATGATTGCCTCGATTTCCGCCATGAGTCGGGCCCAGGTGGCGGCGTCGGCCAGATCCTCGCCCATGAACCGCGGTGCCTTCACGGCGCGCATGGCGAGGTAGCTCGCCGCCGCCATCATGACCACCATGGTCAGGTGGTGGTCGCGGAAGTCACGGTTGCGGGCAAACAGTGCCGCATGATCGCGGCCCACCTGCTTGCGGATCTCGCCGAGCGCACCGGAGATGGCCGTAGGCGTCATCAGTTCGTCGGCGAGCATCTCCACGCGCACCGGATCGTCGCGGTGCACCTGGGCGTTGCGCACCACGATCTTCTTCAGGACCTGCGCCGCGGTGGCTCCCGGCGCCGTGGACAGGGGCACCATGTCCACGAGCTTGGGCCAGATGCGGTTTTCCCGGCCCCAGGCCTCCACCAGGCCGGGCAGGCCGCCGAAGTACCGGTACAGCAGGGCCTTGCCGACTCCGGCCTCCTTCACCACCTCGTTGACGCCGACATAGCGCAGGCCGTGCCGCTGGACGATGCGGCCGAAGGCTTCCACCAGCAGCGCCTCTGTGGCTTCGCGCCTGAGCTGGCCCTTGCCCTTAACGGGGCCCTTGACCAGGCCCTTGACCGGGCGCTTGACCAGGCTCCTGGCCGGGTTGCCGAACCGGCCCTTCCCGGTTTTCCGGGCGGCGACCGCCTTGCTGCCTCGCATCTGCTTCCGCTTCGTGGTTGACATGGCCATGGCCGCAGATTAAGAATTTGTGACCGACTGGTCAATTTCCTTGGCCGGGACGATCCGACAGCGGATGCCGCGGGGGCATGCCGCGTCTTCGATTCAGCCACTGAGGGAGCGGCGTCATCGTGCTGGAAGCCATCGACCTGAAGAAAACCTACGGCGACTACCAGGCCCTCAAGGGGTTGAACCTGCGCGTCAACGGCGGCGACATCTACTGCCTGCTCGGCGCCAACGGTGCCGGCAAGACCACCACCATCAACCTGTTCCTGAATTTCGTCACGCCCACTTCCGGAGTGGCGCGGGTGAACGGCATCGACGTCAACGCCGATCCGCTGCAGACCAAGCGCTACCTCGCATACATTCCCGAGCAGGTCATGCTCTACGGCAACCTGACCGGCATGGAGAACCTCGAGTATTTCGCGCGGCTCGGTGGCCATGACGAATACTCCGCGGACGACTACCGCGGCTTCCTCAGGCGGGTCGGCCTGCAGGAAGACGCCGCTGGCCGGCGCGTGAAGACCTACTCCAAGGGCATGCGCCAGAAGGTCGGTGTCGCCATCGCACTCGCCAAGCAGGCGCGCGCGCTGCTGCTCGACGAACCCACCTCCGGCCTCGATCCCAAGGCCAGCAACGAGTTCTCCGAGCTGCTGGTGCAGCTGAAGTCCGAGGGCGCCGCGATCCTCATGGCGACCCACGACCTGTTCCGCGCCAAGGAGACCGGCACCCGCATCGGCATCATGCGCGGTGGCCAGCTGGTCCAGGAACTGTCCACCGACGAGGTATCGCACGCAGACCTCGAGCGCATCTACCTGGAGCACATGCACTGAGCCGGCCGCCGGCACAGGGGGAACCACTGCCATGATTGCCACCATCGCCCGCAAGGAATTCCTGGAAATCGTCCGTGACGGCCGCTTCAAGTGGACGGCCGCGCTGATGGTCCTGCTGCTGGTCACCTCGCTGCTGGCCGGCTGGCAGCGCTTCAACAGCTACTCGCAGATCCAGGCTACCGCCCAGGGATCCACCAACACGCAGTGGCTGAAGCAGGGCGACAAGAATCCCCACTCCGCCGCCCACTACGGCAACTACGCGTTCAAGCCGCTCGGCCCGCTGGCCTTCTTCGACAGCGGCATCGTCAACTACGCGGGCACGGCCGTGTTCATGGAGGCCCACAAGCAGAACTTTCCCATCGCCCGCCCGGCCACGGACACCAGCGCGGTGGCGCGCTTCGGCGAGCTCAACGGCGCCATGATCCTGCAGGTGCTGCTGCCGCTGCTGATCATCTTCCTGGGCTTCACCGCATTCTCGGGCGAGCGCGAGACCGGCACGCTGCGCCAGCTGATGAGCATGGGCGTCAGCCGCGGCAGCCTGCTCTGGGGCAAGGCGGCGGGCATCGCCGCCGCGGTGCTGCTGGTGGTGCTGCCCTGCCTGGCCGTGGGCGCGCTGGCACTGGCGGCCACCGGCCTGCAGACCGTGGGCGGCGGCATCGGGACGCGCGTGGCGCTGATCGGCGGCGCCTACCTGGGCTACGCCGCGGTGTTCCTGTTCCTGACGCTGGCGGTCTCCGCCTGGGCGAAGACCGCGCGCGCGGCGCTGATGGCGCTGGTCGGCTTCTGGGCCTTCACCGCCTTCATCATGCCGAAGACCGCTGCGGAGGTTTCCCGGCTGGTCGAGCCCTCCCCCGCCTTCGGCACGTTCATGGCCGAGATGAAGGAACACCAGAAGCGCGGCATCGACGGCATCTCGCCGCGCATCAGGCTCGCCGAGTACCGGGGCGAGCTGTTCAGGAAGTACGGCGTCTCCCGCGTCCAGGACCTGCCGGTGTACTGGACGGCGGTCAGCATGCAGAAGCTCGAGGAACTCGATCATCCGGTGTTCGAGCAGCACTACAACGCAGTTCGTGACGAGTACGCGCGCCAGCTGCGGCTGCAGGACCGCCTGGGCGTTCTGGCACCGTTGCTGCCGCTGCGCTCGATCTCCATGACGCTGGCGGGCACCGACCTGATCCAGCACAACAAGTTCATGGCGGAGACCGAGGTGTTCCGCCGCAACATGGTGCTGAAGATGAACACCTACCTGTCGCAGGCGGCAGCCGACCTCAACGGCGTCAACAGCGCCACCAACTACATGATCGCCAACGAAGACGTCTTCGCCATCGTGCCGCCGTTCCGCTACGAGCCCCCGGCCCTGCGCGACGTCATCGCCTCGCAGGCCGGCAACTTCACCCTGCTGGCCGGCTGGCTGCTGGCCGCCATCCTGCTGGCACTGGTTGCCGTAAAGCGCATGAGCCTGGAGAGAAACTGATGTACCGCCTCATCATCTCCCACGAAACCCGATCCCTGGCCCGCACCGGCGCGCTGTGGGCGATCCTCGCCCTGCTGGTATTCGCCATCGGCTTCGCCGCCTTCGCCGGCGGGCGCGCGATCGCACGCCAGGCCAAGGGCGCAGCCGATGCCGTCGCCTTCGAGAACGGCGAGCGCGCGAAGATGCGCCAGGACACGGAGGCCTACGCCGCGGAAGTGGCGGCCAGCGGCGGCACCTACGAGTTCGCCACCGTCAACCACGTGCCCGGCCGCGGGCCGCCGCAGGGCACCAACGCCGGGGTGGTCGGTGCCGAGACCGCAGCCTACGTGGCGTTGCCGCCCACCGGCCTGGCCGCGCTGTCCATCGGCCAGAGCGACGTGCAGCTGAACTACCTGCCGGCCTCCATGGGCACCACGCTCGACATGATCAAGAACCTGGAGACGGAGAACCCGGTGAACCTGCAGACCGGGCCATTCGACATCGCCTTCGTGGTCATCTTCCTGCTGCCGATCTTCATCCTCGCCATGACCTACGACCTGCTCTCCAGCGAGAAGGAACGCGGCACGCTGGCGATGATCCTCGCCCACCCGGTGTCGCTGCGCGAGCTGATGGCCTCGAAGATCGTGGCCCGCGCCGCGGTGATCCTCGCGGTGGTGGTGGGTTTCGGGCTGCTGGCCCTGCTCAGCGTCGGCACGCAGCTCGACCAGACCGAGACCTGGGTACGCTTCGCGCTGTGGATCGTCGCCACCCTGCTCTACAGCCTGTTCTGGTTCTCGCTGGCGGTGCTGGTCAACGTCTACGGCAGGAGCTCGGCCACCAATGGCACCATCCTCGCCGGCATCTGGCTGATCCTGGTGGTGGTCGTACCGACCCTCGTCAGCCTGGTGGCGACCACCCTGTACCCGGCGCCTTCGCGCATGGACCTGATCGTCGCCGCACGCGAGGCACAGACCGCTGGCGAGAAGAACATGGGCAGCGCGCTCGACCGGTTCTACTCCGAGCACATGGACCAGGTGCCCACCGGCGACCAGCGTGCCATGGACTTCCTGACACTCGCCCAGGCCAACGCCGCGAACATCGAAAAGGCCCTGCTGCCCCTGTATGAGCAGTTCCGCGAGCAGTCCCTGCACCAGGAAGGCCTGGTGCAGCGCTTCCAGTACCTCTCCCCGGCAATCATGATGCAACTGGCGCTGAACGAGATCTCCGGCACCAGCACCGCGCGCTACCAGGACTTCCTCGACCAGGCCTTCCGCTTCCGCAGCCAGTGGAACGACTTCTTCGCCAGCCGCTTCCTCAAGCGGGAACCGCTGCGGCCGGAGGACTACGACCAGTTCCCCACTTTCAGCTACGTGCCGGAGCCTCTGACCACGGTGCTCGGCCGGCTGGCGACCTCGCTGGCTGGCCTGCTGCTGGTCTGCGCCGGGGTGACCCTGCTGCCCTTCGTCGGGCTGCGGCGCTACCAGGTGGCTGCACGCTAGCGCGGCCGAATCACGGGGCCCGACGCGGAAAATCCTGCAGGGCGATACCGACCGCGCGGGCCACCGTCGCCGCGTCCAGCGAGCTGCGGTCCACCTCGCCGGACACCGTGCCGTACCAGACCTCGCGGCGGGTTGCGGCATCGATGGCGTGGATCACCAGCGTGCCCTCCTGGTAGTTCTTCACGCTCGGGGTGCCGACGTTCACCGAGCCACCGACATTGCCGCTGAAGCCACCCATGCCGATGCCGATGCGGAACGGGCTGGACTTCACCTTGTCCTTCAGCGTCGTCTCGTAGGTCACGAGGAACCCCGGGCTGGCCGCGTCCTCGACATAGCCGCGCCCGGTGAGCTCCGCATGGACTGCGTCGCGGATCCGGGTATCGAGCAGGCGCGTGGGCTGGTCCCCTGCGCCCTCGCCGAGCGCGGGCTGCCAGGCGAAGCTGCTGTAGGCGGCGAGGTCGGTCCCCGGGTCCTTCTGCGACTCATGCCCGGGCGCTGAACTCGTGGCACAGGCGGCGAGCGTGCACAGCAGGACCAGCAGTCCGGCGGCTTGCAGGGTCGGGCGCATGGCGGGTCTCCTCTGCCAGGGGCGGACTGCATCCTAGCGCGCCCGGGGCAGCCCCGGGCGACTGCCGGGCGACTGGCGGCCAGTCGCGGTGATCTGCGGTATGATCCCGGGCATGCTGGCTACGCGCGTCAGGCAAAAGGACAGCGTCTTCTACTTCGTCGCCTACCCGGCCGAGGACCTGCTCGGGAAGGTGCGCTTCATCAGCCGTTTCTACGCCGAGGGCGACCGCATCGCCGCGGAGGACGTCGCCGCCGGCGACGAGGTCGGCCAGTTCATCTCCCGCATCGAGTCCACGGACAAGGCCTTCCAGCGGCAGCTCTCGAAGAGCAAGGTCGCGGCGATCAAGAACTTCTACGACACCGCGGTGAGCCAGCCGCCCATCCCGGGCACGGTGCTGCTGTTCACCAGCGAGACGCTGCGCTTCGACCCGCTCGACCGCTACGACAGCGTCGGCAACCTCGAGGTGCCGCGTGGCCGCTACCTGATCATCGACGGCCAGCACCGCCTCGCTGCCCTGCACTTCTACGCGAAGGAGCATCCGCAGGACGCGAAGACCATGCATGTGCCCTGCGTGATCTTCGACGGCAAGAGCGAGGATTTCGCCACCGAGATGTTCGTCATCATCAATTCGACGCCGACGCGCATCAACAAGAGCCACCTGGTGGACCTCTACGAGCGTGTCTCCTGGGCGGCACCGGACAAGAAGTTCGCGGCCCGCATCGTCGACCGGCTGTACAACAGCGGCGACAGCCCGCTGCGCTACAAGATCAACCGCCTCGGCAACCGCAGCCGCCAGGAAAAGTGGATCCTCCAGGCCGAGCTGTTCAGCGAACTGCACAAGTGGGCGCTGGCCGACTGGCGCAGCCTCGCCCGCCGCGACAACCTCGCCCGCGATGCCGAGCGCTATTACGAGCGCCTGCGCGACTTCCTCAAGGCCGCGGAGAAAGTCTGGGGCGAGGCCTGGGGACATGCCGGCTACATGGTCACGCGCCCGGTGACGCTCAAGGCCATGCTGCGGGTCTGCTTCGACCTCTGCCGCGAGGATGCCGAGCCCGCCGAGGGCCGCCAGGCCCGCTGGCAACGGCGCCTGGCCCCCTGGGCCGGCAAGCTGCGCGAGTTCCGCAGCGAGGGCTTCTACGAGCGCTTCCCCGCCAAGGGGCAGATCGAGCGCGTCGGGCGCATCCACCGCGAACTCGCGCGTGCCGCGGGGATCGAGGTCAAGCCGCGGAAGGAATCCCCTGGCTAGCTCGCGGCCTCGGCCCGTGCCCCGGCGGTTCCCGGGTACCGGCCCATGGCCAGCAGCAACAGCGCCCCACTGACGAACAGGACGCCGGCCAGGCCCAGCATCCGGTCGTAGCTGCCGGTTGCATCGCGCACCCAGCCGTAGGCGGCCGGCGAGGCCGACGTCGCCAGGGCGAATCCCATGTAGAGGAAGCCGTAGATCCTGCCGTAGTGCGCCATGCCGAAGTAGCGGCCGGCGAGATAGGCGATGAGGTCGGTCTCCGCGCCCGAGGACAGCCCGAGCAGCGTGACGGCGAGCGCTGCGGCCGGCAGCGTCAGCTCGTTGCCCATCAGCAGCGCACAGGCGAGTGCCGGCAACGCCAGCAATGGCAAGGTCACCAGTGGCGCCCAGAAGCGATCGAGCAGCAGGCCGCTGCCGATGCGGCCAACCAGCACCGACAGCCCGAGCAGGCTCATCAGCGGCGCCGCCTGTGACGGCGTGTAGCCATGCGCTTCGAGCATGCGCGGCAGGTGGATCACCGCCCCGCCGTAGGCAAAGGCAACCATGAGGATGGATGCCAGCAGGATCCACAGCTGGCGGCCGCGCAGGCACTCGGCCAGTGTCAGGCCGGCGAGTGCCGGATGGCCGTCGGCCGTTGCCGCAGCCAGTTCCGGCGGCCGCTCTTCCGGGCGCGGCTCGCGGAACAGCAGGATGCCGACGGGCAGCGCCAGGCCGAGCGGCAGCAGCGCCAGCAACGGAAAGGCCGGTCGCCAGCCAAACCGAGCGATCAGCCAGACCGTCAGCGGCGGCAACAGCATGGCGGCCAGGCTGGTGCCTACCAGCGTGGTTCCCAGCGCCAGCCCGCGCTGCCGGAAAAACCACAGGTTCACGGCGCGCGACCAGGTCACCGGTGTCGAACCGATGCCGACCAGGCCCACCAGCAGCCATAGCCCGTAGAACGCGCCCAGCGACGCCGGCAGCAGCGCGAAGCCGGCGAACACCAGGCCGAATGCCGCCAGTGAACCGAGCGCCACCAGACGCACGCCATGGCGGTCCGCCAGCATGCCGAACAGCGGCGCCATCAGGGCCCCGAGGACCCCGTAGATCGTCAGGCCGAGGCTCATGTCGCGCAGCGACCAGCCGAACTCCTGCTGCAGGGGTCCGATGAAGAAGCCGAGCGTGTTGAACGGCAACGGCGAGGCCCCGCAGGCGATGCCGAGCAGCGAGGCCAGCAGCACCGGCCAGCCACGGCGGAACTCACCAGGGGGCGAGGAAGCAGTCACCGCAGGAGTATTGCACGGCCCGCAAAAAGGAAAGGCCCTGCAGGGCAGGGCCTTTCCGTGTCAGCTCCCGGAACACCGGCCATCCCCGAAAGGACAGCCAGTGCCGTTCAGGAACGACTCAGGCAGCAGCCTTCTGGCGACGGCGCAGCATGCCGAGGCCACCCAGCGCGCCACCCATCAGCCAGACCGCAGCCGGGACCGGCACCACCTGCTGGTAGTTGTAGGTGATCTGCAGCCAGGCCAGGCTTTCCGGGTTGTCGCGCGACTTGCGGACCGTCAGCGCGAGGTCCGAGCCGCTCACCAGGGCCGAGAACTGGGCGTTGGGCGACGCCGTCGTGCCATCGGCCATCAGGCCGTTGTACCAGTTGCCCACCCAGGCACGCACATCCGTCGGATCGCAGAGATGCGGCGAACTCGGCGGACCAACGGTGCCTTCCACGCAGGTTTCACCCGCATCCTTGATGAAGGTGGTCGCCGGCCCGATGGTGGTGGTGCCGGAGAAGGTGTGGATGATATCGGCACCGAAGTTGGCGAGCTTGTAGGAAACCGCATTCACCGTCAGATTGCCCATGCCGTCATCGATAACGGTGGAGCTGCCGCAGGTGAGACAGGCGGAGCCAGCGAGCGGTCCGGCACCGAATACAAACGTGCTGCCGGGCACACTCGAGGTCTTGAACGTCATGGATACCAGCTGGTAGGTCGTGGCGGCCTGAGCCGTACCGCCAATCATCGCCAAGGCAGCCATGGCGAACAGCTGTCGGCGCAACGATCGTAGTGACTTCATATTCCCCCCTCCGATATGGAGTGTTTGTTGGTTAGCGTGTCTTCTGGTTCTGGCACATCTACGCATCCGCTGGCAGCGACCAATGTTGGCCCTGGTGCTGCACCTGACGCATGCGTACGCTTCGGTTGTTAACATGGGCAGAACAGAGCGGCAAGTCTTTCTTGACATAAAGGTGGCCCGGTTGAAGAAATTCCAGCTGAATCGGTCAGTACCTGCTGATGATGTCCGAAATCGGATGCTGCCAGCCTGCGATTCATCCATCGGAAGCCAGGCGTCAACGCAGGAATCCGGTGCCCTGCGCATCCCCGTGTTCGTCGCCTGCATCCTCGTGGCCTGCGCATCGCCAGCGGCAACCCCGGGCGACAATTTCGACCAGCTCACTGCCGCGCAGCAGGTCGCGGCGCGGAAGATGGAGCGCTTCATGGCCGAGGTCGAGAAGGAGTTCTTCTCGCAGGTCAGGGCGCTGAACCAGGACGCGAGCATCCAGCAGCAGGTGGTGGATCCCGGCAATGCGCGCTACGAGATCCGCGTCGCCCGCGGGCCAGTGCTGGAAAAGGCGGCGGTGATGACCGCCATCACGCGCGTGGAAGAGCCGCCCTTCGTCAGGGGCCTGCGCTGGAACCGCTTCTTCGAGCTGGCGGTGCATCCGAAGACCCCCAGGGTCGGGATGCTGCATGCCACCTTCGTGGTGCAGGTGGCGAGCGACGGCAGCAGCACCATCGGCGGCACCATCGACATGATGCACTCCGCGCAGGATCCGGCCGACCTCGCCTGGTTCCGGGCCGGGCGCGACGCGGTGTTCGTGCGCCACGGAATCGATCCGGCGAAATACGTGGTGAGCGGCTGCGGCAAGCCGAACGAGGGTGCCTGGAAATGGCATCGCCCCTCGACCTGCACCGGGGCCAGCATCTTCGGCACCCAGCTGGAAGTGAACGAGAAGAACTTCGATTTCGTCGCCGAGGTGTTTCGCAACGGCATGGAGCAGTACTTCGAGCTGGTGCGCAAGCGCTGGCAGGAGCCCTGGGGGACAGCCGAGCTGGAGGCACAGCAGTTCATGCGCCGGCGCTGGCTGGAGGACCAGCTGTTCTGGGACCTGCTCTCCCGGAAGTTCGTCCCCTACGAAGCCTGGGCGGCGGCAAACGCCCCGCCGGAAGTCCATTTCTAGGCCGGGGGACTGGGCGTTCTCCCGGCCCCCGGGGACGCCAGGTTTCGGCGCCTTTCCCGGGGATGGTGCATTGACCCGGCCGCATGTAGACTGCTTCATGGGGGGATGTAAATCCGCCTGTGGGGATACGGACCGCGCAATGCAACGGCCAGGCGCCAACGAGGCCAGAGAACACCAGGGCACGGGTTACGGCATCCCTTCAGACCGGCCAATAGACAGAGCGACACAGCGCAAATCGGCTCCTAACCGAACTGATCGAAGCCTGCGGCAACTCCGTCGTATACGAGCCAATTGTCAGATCTGAGTGACCAGGAGCAGAGATGGAATCCAAGTTGTATGTTGGGAATCTGTCGTATTCGACGACGGAGGACGACCTGCGCCAGCTGTTTTCGCAGGCTGGTAACGTGAAGTCGGTGTCGGTCATCAAGGACCGCGATACGGGCCGCTCCAAGGGCTTTGCCTTTGTCGAGATGGGCAGCGATGACGACGCACAGAAGGCCATCAGCCAGTTCAACGGCCAGTCCTTCCAGGACCGTTCGCTGAAGGTGAATGTGGCCCGCCCGCGTGAGGACCGTCCCCGTGGCGGCGGTGGCGGCGGCTTCGGCGGACCGCGCGGCGGTGGTGGCGGTGGCGGCTACGGCGGCCCACGTGGCGGCGGCGGTGGCGACCGCGGCGGCCGCGGGCGCTCCTGGTAAGGCCGCGCTCCCGGCGCGACCGGGAGCAGCCAGACAGCCATCGGCCAGGCAGTCCGCACTCGCGGGCTGCCTGGCCGATTTTTCATCTGCACCCGGCGGGCCGCGGCGGCCTCCGTGCCGGCCTCAGTCGCCGATCCCCGTGACGCCCAGTTCCGCCGGCACCCACAGGTCGTCGCGAAGCCGCGCCTCCTGGCGTCCCGCCAGGTGCAGCCGGGATGCCGGCACCTGCAGGACATCGACCAGTTCGGCGCTGATCGCCGCCGCCCGCGCATCGCCGAGAGCCGCTAGATCCGCGTCGCTCACGGTTTCAGCTCCAGCCAGGTCCGCGCGCAGCGCATCGACATAGGCGAGTTCGTCCAGGCGCGGCTTGCCCAGCGGATCCCCGGGAGGCGCCGCGCTGTGCTGCGCCTGTACATCGGCCAGCCGCCGGTCGGGGAACCGGCTGCCGTACATCTCCTCCACCACCCTGCGGCTGCGCTGCTCCAGCTTGCGACCGGATGCGGGTGCGCCGGCATCTGCCAGTGCCTGCGCAATCCGCTGCTCCACCCGTGCCGTGCGCAGGGCTGCGCCGTCCGCGGTGGCATCCACCGCCGCCGGCACCTCCACGCCCAGCTCCGGACGCTTCGCCAGCGCTGCGGCGATCCGCGCCAGCTTCTCCTTCTCCGGCGGCAGCAGATCCGCGCGCCCGGGCGTGAAGTCGATGCGCCCCAGGTCCGTGGAATCGATGCCCAGCAGGTTGCCGAGCAGGCGGAAGGGCGCGCTGACGACCCGGGTCACCAGGTTGACGAAGGCTTTCCAGAGCACGCCACCGATACGGAACTGCGGATCGTCCAGGCTGCCCTCCACCGGCATGTCGAGGTCGATGCGGCCGCTGGCATCCTTGAGCAGCGCCACCGCCAGGCCGAGCGGCAGGTCCACCGCATCGGGATTGGGCATCTTCTCGCCGAGTTCCAGCTCATCGATGACGATGCGGTTGCTGCCGACCATGCGCCGGTTGTCGAGCCGGTAGCGCAGGTCGAGGTCGATCCTGCCGCCGGCAATCTTGCGGCCGGCGAACTTCACCGTGTACGGCGACAGCGGCGCCATCTCGATGTTGCGGAAGATCACGCCGATATCAGCCATGTCGGTCGGCGCGCTGGCCCGCAGCTGACCATTGACCCGGGCCAGGCCGTAGGGATCCACGCGCCCCTCGAGCGCGATCTTCGATGCGGCACTGCTGCGATTGTCGATGGTGGTGAACTCGCCCTGCAGGTCCTGCACGCGGGCTGCGAACGGCAGCGGCAGGCTCAGGTCGGTGAAATCGATGTCGCCCCTGCTGACACTGACCTTGCCGACTCGCGCCCGGAAGGCTGGTGCTGGCTTGCCGGGTACTGGCCTGCCGGGCGCTGCCTGTGCCGCCGCGTCCTGCCCGGCCGGCGGTGCCTCGACCAGCAGGGCGCCGATGTTCGTGCTCTGGTCGCGGTTGATGAACACACGGGCGAACGGCTGCTGCAGCCGGATGCGCGCAATGCGCGCGCTGTTGGCGTCGAGGCGCCACTCGAGGTCGTCGAGGCCCAGTTCCTGCCAGGCGAGGAGCCGCTGGTTCTCGAGCGTGTCGCGGCTGTCGAGATCGTTGATCCGCAGGTCACCATCGAAAGCCAGCGTCTCCGCCGGGCCGGATGCCAGGTGCCCGTCGATGGCGAGCGCGCCGTCGCGGATCTCGACATGGGCGAGGTCCGACAGGTAGGGCTGTACCTGCGCGAGCTGGATGCCGGCCGCCTGCAGGTCGGCATCCAGCACCACTGCCGGCAGCAGGCCGACGCTGCCCTTCAGGCCAAGGTTGCCACCGCCACCGAGCACCACCGTGGCCTCGAACGGAAATCGCGCACCCGGTGCATTGCTGACATCGCGCAGGCTGAGATCGAGGTCCGACACTGCCAGCGTGGCCGGCGTGGACGGCGTGGCATCGACCAGTTCCAGCGCCAGGTCGCGGACGGCAAAGGTACCGATATGCAGCATCGGTGCCGCTGTGCCCGGCACTGCGGCTGGCCCGGCTGCCGGCGCTGCTACTGCCGCATGTGCCGGTGCCGAGCTGGCGCTGCGCGGCGCCAGCAGCTGCAGCAGGTCGATGCCACCGTCCTTGCCGCGTCGCGCCCGCAACCGCAGGCCGTCGATGGCCAGGGATTGCGCACTGGCCTCGGCGGCCGGCCAGCGCAGGCTGCCGCCGGCCAGCTGCAGGCGTGTCCAGCCAAGGAAGTCGGGCGCCTCCGGCGCCGTCAGCCGCACCCCGCTGACCGTCAGCGCCAGGTCGTCGAGCGCCGCCTCGACTCCGCCCTGCGGCCGGGCGGTGACGGCGAAGCGCGTGGAAAAGTCGGTGACTCCGGCAGCCACCGTGAAATGCAGCTGGTCCCTGAGGTAGCGCGACGCGGCGCCGAGCAACGGCCCATGCAGGCTGATGTGCCCGGCGGCGCGCAGCGGATTGAGACTGAAGTCGCCGGACAGGCCCAGCCGGGTGCCGGATTCCAGCGCCACTTCGATGTCCTCGCGGCCGGTGGCCTCGGGCAGCGTGCTCAACGCATCCAGCGCCACGCTGAATGGACCGACGCGGGTGTGGAACACCGTGGCAGGCACCTGGTCGGTGACATCGATGACACCGTCGCTGATGCGCAGTTGCCGCACGACGAGGCGCGGCAGTTCCGCTGGTGCGGCAGCCGATGCTTCCGGGGCTGCCGGCGGCAGCAGCCGCAGCAGGTTCAGTTCACCCTCGCGGTCGCGCACCAGGTTCAGGTACGGCGCGGACAGGGAAAACTCGCTGAAGGTCCAGGCGCGCCGCAGCAGGCTCGCCGCCTCGAAGTTCAGCCGCAGCTCGCCGAGGCTGGCGAGCAGGCTGCCGTCCCGGTCCGCGAGCCGGATGTCCCGCACCCGGAGTGACAGCGCGAACGGATTGATCCTGATGTCGCCGACCTGCAGTTCGCGGCCGAGCTGCTCGCGGGCCAGTTCGACCGCCTGCCGGCCAAGCAGCCAGGGCGCCAGCAGGAACCCCGCCAGCGCGTAGAGCAGCAGCAACGCGGCCGCTGCAGCCAGCGGCCAGCGGTGGCGGCGCAGGAAGGCCAGCAGCACGGGGCTGCTCAGACCGGTGTGACGTCTTCGTAGAACTCGTGGCTGTGCTCGGGAAGGATGTGCGGGAACAGTTCCTTGCTGCGGCTCGCGGCCACGCCACGCGAGAAGTTCATGCGGTCATCGACGCTGTCCCACTGCTCGATGAGGATGAACTGCGTGCCCGGCGGCGGGCGTTCCGGCATGCGGGCGGCTTCCTCGGGCGTGATCCGCTGGCGCACGGCGGCGGCCATGGTGCCGGTGCGGGCCCGCAGTATCTGGCGGCCGCGATAACCGCTGGCGGCGCGCATCGAGGGCTCGAGATCCTGGTAGAAACGCGTGACGTCCTGCTCGTGCCCGGGCTTGGCCCAGACCGTGACGATATAGATGACCATGCCTGTCTCCGCTCGCTTGCTTCCCGTGGGTGGCGAACCGCGAGTATAAACGATGGCCCGGCGATGGCCTGGCCGCAGCCCTGGGCTCGCGTTGCCGGCGATGGCCGATCCGTAAGATAATTCCCGCTGTTTCGCGTTGTCGCCAACCTTCACGCCAGATCCTCGAGCATCATGACCGGGAAAGATTTCCCCCTGCAGGTCAGCGCACGGCTGCCCGACAAACTCGGGCGCCTCGGCGACCTGGCCGCCAACTTCTGGTTCAGCTGGCACCGGCCGACCCGCCAGCTGTTCGCCATGCTGGACCGCGACCTGTGGTGGCTCGTCGGCCGCAATCCCAAGGTGTTCCTGCGCTGCGTCGACCATGCCGTGCTCGCCATGGCAGCCGAGAACGAGACCTTCCTCGCCTCCTACCGGCGCGTGCTCGCGGAGTTCGATGCCTACCGCGACCAGGGCCTGACCAGCTACACGCCGGCGGGGCTGCGCGAAGACGACCTCATCGCCTACTTCTGCGCCGAATTCGGCTTCCATGACAGCGTGCCGCTGTATTCCGGCGGCCTCGGCATCCTCGCGGGCGACTACTGCAAGACCGCCAGCGACATGCGGCTGCATTTCGTTGCCGTGGGCCTGCTCTACCGGCAGGGATACTTCACCCAGCGCATCGACGAATCCGGACGCCAGCTGGCCGAGTACCGCCACACGCCGGCCGAGGACATGCCGGTGGTCCCGGCGCGCGGCACCGATGGCCAGGAAATCGTCGTCCAGGTGCAGTTCCCCGGCCGCATGGTCGCCATCAAGGTGTGGCGCGCCGAGGTCGGCCGCGTACCGGTGCTGCTGCTCGACACCGACGTCCCCGGCAACTCCGAGGAAGACCAGCGCATCACCCAGGTGCTCTACGGCGGCGGCCAGGCGATGCGCATCCAGCAGGAACTGGTACTCGGCGTGGGCGGCGTGCGCGCCCTGCGCGCGGCCGGGCTGGCGCCCACGGTCTGGCACCTCAACGAGGGCCATCCGGCGTTCCTCGTGGTGGAGCGTGCCCGCGAGCTGACGCTGCGCGGCCTGCCCTTCCCCGCAGCGCTGGAGGCGGTGGCGGCCTGCACCGTGTTCACCACTCACACGCCGGTGGCCGCCGGCCATGACGTCTTCCCGCAGGACATGGTGCTCGCGCATTTCCACGACCACATCCGCGAACTCGGCATCAGCGAGGAAGCGTTCCTGCGCCTCGGCCAGCACGGCAACGGCGACCATCCGCTGTTCAACATGACCCGGCTGGCGGTCAATGGCGCTCGCTCCATCAACGGCGTGAGCAAGATCCATGGCGGCGTATCCTCGGAAATCCTCGCCAGCGCCTGGCCCGACGTCCCGCCGCGCGAGAATCCGGTCGGGTACGTCACCAATGGCGTGCATGTCGCCACCTTCATGCGCGAGGAGTGGGCCGAACTCCTCGACCAGCACGTCGGCGCGTCCTGGCGTTTCGAGCTGATGGACAACCGGCTCATGGAGCGCATCCTGGAAATTCCCGATGGGCGCTTCTGGTACGTCAAGCAGCAGGTGAAGAGCGCGATGCTCAATGCGCTGCGCCGGCGCATCGAGCGCCAGCACGCCCGCAACTACTGCAGCAGCGCGCACATCCACCGCCTGATGAAGTACATCGATCCCGACGATGCCAACGTGCTGACCATCGGCTTCGGCCGCCGTTTTGCCACCTACAAGCGTGCCACGCTGCTGTTCAGCGATCTCGGCTGGCTGCGGCAGATCGTCGACAATGACGAGCGCCCGGTGGTATTCATCTTCGCCGGCAAGGCCCACCCGGCCGACGAGCCGGGCCAGCGCCTGATGCAGGAAGTGCACCGCGTGGCCAACATGCCGGAGTTCTTCGGCAAGGTGCTGCTGGTGGAGGGCTACGACATCGACCTCGCGGGCGTGCTGACCGCCGGCGTGGACATCTGGCTCAACAACCCCATCTACCCCATGGAAGCCAGCGGTACCTCGGGCATGAAGGCTGCCATCAACGGCACCGTCAACCTGAGCGTGCTCGATGGCTGGTGGGCCGAAGGCTACGACGGCCGCAACGGCTGGGCCATCCCGCCGGCACACAACAACGGCAACGACGGCGAACGCGACCACCAGGATGCCCGTACCCTCTACGAGATCCTGCAGGACGACGTCATACCGCTGTACTACCAGCGCGACGAACGCCTCGGCTATGCACCGGGCTGGGTGCAGGTCTGCAAGCGCTCCATGGCCTCGATCCTGCCGCGCTTCAACAGCAGCCGGCTGCTGCACGACTACGCCTGCACCTTCTACGCCCCGGCCGCCGCCCATGGCCGCGCCATCGCCGCCAACGACTCGGCGGCGGCGCGCGAGCTGGCGCAGTGGAAGACCCGCGTCGCCGCGGCCTGGGGTGGCGTGTCGCTGCGGCTTGCCAGGCCCCTGCCCGAACGCATCAGCTTCGAGGACAGCACGACGCTCGAAGTGGCCGTGCAGCTCAACGGCCTGACGCCGCGTGACGTGCGCGTGGAATGCGTCCTGCATCGCGAGCTGTGCTCGGACCTGGCAGTGCCGGAGAAGCGCTACTCCGCCCACGGGCGTGCGACCGATGGCGTGCGCCACATCGGCGAGGAGACGGTGTTCGTGGCGCCCTTCACCGCCACCGGCGATGGCAGTGGCGAAGTCGTCTACCGGCTGGAGCTCAAGCCACCCTGGTGCGGCAGCCAGCGTATCGAGATCCGCGCCATGCCGCGCCACGACAGCCTGCTGAACCCTTCCGAAACCGGCCTGATGCGCTGGCTGTGAGCCAGGCCAGCTGACATGGCGGCGGGACCCTACCGGCTGTCGCAGGGAGAACCCTTCCCCGCCGGTGCCAGGGTGGTGCCTGCCGGCGTCAACTTCGCGGTCTTCAGCCGCCACGCCAGTGCCGTCACGCTGGTGCTCTATGCGGGCGCCACCGACCGCGAGCCGCTGCAGGTGATCGAGCTCGACCCGGTGAACAACCGGACATTCTTCTTCTGGCATGTGCTGGTGGAAGGCGCCGGCGCGGGGCTCTGGTACAGCTGGCGCGCGGACGGACCGGGCGACAGCGCACGCAGCGGCCTGCGCTTCGACCCGCGCCGCGACCTGCTCGATCCCTGGGCACGCGCCGTCGGCACCGGCCTCTGGAACCGCAGGCTCGCTGCATCAGAACCGGAACCCGGCACCGGCCTGCGCGCCTGCGTGGTCAACGACGAACCCTACGACTGGGAAGGCGACCGGCCACCCAGCCACCGACCCGAGGACAGCATCATCTACGAACTGCACGTCGGCGGCTTCACGCGCCATGGCTCGTCGCGGGTCGCGGCACCAGGCAGCTTCGCGGGCCTGATCGAGAAGATCCCCTACCTGCAGAGCCTCGGCATCACCGACGTGGAACTCATGCCGATCATGGCCTTCGACGTCCAGGATGTGCCCGCAGGCACCGCGGCGCTGGGGCTCGGCAACTACTGGGGCTACAGCCCCTATGGCTTCTTCGCGCCCCACCCGCCCTACTGCACCGGAGCGGACGGCCGGCGCGAGTTCCGCGACCTGGTCAAGGCACTGCACCGGGCCGGCATCGGCGTGATCCTCGACGTGGTCTTCAACCATACGGCCGAGGGCGGCGCGGACGGCCCGGTGATCAGCTTCAAGGGCCTGGCCAACGAGAGCTTCTATCACCTCGACCCCGCCGACCGGCGCCGCTACCTGGACTACACCGGCACCGGCAACACGCTCAACTGCAACCATCCGCTGGTGGCCAACTACATCGTGCAGTGTCTGGAGTACTGGGTGCGCGAGATGCACGTCGATGGCTTCCGCTTCGACCTGGCCAGCGTCATGGCCCGCGGTGAGGATGGCAAGCCGATGTACCACGCGCCCGTGCTCTGGAGCATCGAGTTCTCCGAGGCGCTGGTGCATACCCGGCTGATCGCCGAAGCCTGGGATGCCGCCGGTCTCTACCAGGTCGGCGCCTTCCCCGGGTACCGCTGGGCCGAGTGGAACGGCCGCTACCGCGACTCGGTGCGCCGCTTCGTGCGCGGCGATGCCGGCCTGGTGGGCGAGGTCGCCTCGCGCATCGCCGGCAGCAGCGACCTCTACGGGCCCGGTGGCCGCCTGCCCATCAACAGCATCAACTTCGTCACCTGCCACGACGGCTTCACGCTCAACGATCTGGTGAGCTACGGGCAGCGCCACAACCAGGCCAACGGCGAGGGCAACCGCGACGGCATCGCGGAGAACTACAGCTGGAACTGCGGCGTGGAGGGCCCGACCGACGACCCGGTGGTGCTCGAGCTGCGCCAGCGCCTGGTGCGCAACCACCTGGCGATCCTCATGCTCTCCCAGGGCCCGCCGATGCTGCTGGCCGGCGACGAGGTGCTGCGCACGCAGCGGGGCAACAACAACGCCTACTGCCAGGACAACGACATCTCCTGGTTCGACTGGACGCTGGTGGAGCGCAACGCCGGCTTCCTGCGCTTCGTGCGCGAGCTCGTCCGCCTGCGCCGCCGCCACCGTTCACTGCGCCGGCCCCGGTTCCTCACCGGACAGCCCGGCAGCGGCCGCGACGGCCTGCCCGACATCCACTGGCAGGACGCCGATGGCGGGCCGCCCGACTGGTCCGATCCGCAGTCCCGCTGGCTGTCGTTCACGCTCTCCGGCCGGGAGGCGGGCGAACCGGTGCTGCATGCGCTGCTGAACATGGGGCCCGAACCGCGACGGGCTCTGCTGCCGCAGATCGCCGGCTGCAGCTGGCGCCGCACGCTCGACACCTCGTTGCCGCCACCGCGCGACATCGCACCGCCCGAGCAGCAGGAGCCGCTGGCCGGGCCGGATTACCTGGTCCCGGCGCGTACGGTCGTCGTGCTCGAGGCCTGGCGGGACTGAGTCAGTCCGGCTGCCGCCGCAGGACGATTCCCGCCAGCGGTGGCAGCGTTACCACCAGCGACTGCAGCTGGTCCATCCACGGCAAGGGCTCGCTGTGCAGCGGCCCGGGATTGCCGACATCGCCACCGCCGTAGAAGCGCGAGTCGGAATTGAACAGCTCGTGGTACGCGCCCGGCCGCGGCACGCCGATGCGGTAGCCGGTGCGCGGTACCGGGGTGAAGTTCAGCAGCACGATGACCTCGTCGTCCGCATCGCGCCGCAGGAAGGCCAGCACCGAGTTGTCGGCATCGTCCCAGCGCAGCCACTGGAAACCACGGCCCTCGAAGTCGAAGCAGTGCAGCGGGCGCTGCGCGCGGTACAGCCGGTTGAGATCGGCGACCAGCCGCCGCACGCCACCATGCGCCGGCTCCTGCAGCAGCTGCCAGGGCAGCTCGCCGCGGTGGTCCCACTCCCCGTGCTGGGCCAGTTCGCCGCCCATGAACAGCAGCTTCTTGCCCGGGTAGGTCCACTGGTAGGTGAAGAGCAGGCGCAGGTTGGCGAAGCGCTGCCAGTCGTCGCCCGGCATGCGTCCGAGCAGCGAGCGCTTGCCGTGCACGACCTCGTCGTGGGACAGCGGCAGGACGAAGTTCTCGGTGAAGGCGTAGATCGGGCCGAAGCTCAGCAGCTCGTGGTGGAAGCGCCGGTGCACCGGGTCGTGGACCAGGTACTCGAGCGTGTCGTGCATCCAGCCCATGTTCCACTTCATGGAGAAGCCGAGGCCGCCATGGTCGGTAGGGCGCGAGACACCGGGCCAGGCGGTGGACTCCTCGGCGATGACGATGCTGCCGGGTACCTCGGCGTGCGTCAGCTGGTTGAGGTGGCGGATGAAGGCAGCCGCCTCCAGGTTGCCGTTGCCGCCCGCCACGTTGGGCACCCACTCGCCGGGGCCGCGCGAGTAGTCCAGGTAGAGCATCGAGGCCACGGCATCCACGCGCAGGCCGTCGCAGTGGAACTCCTTCAGCCAGTAGATGGCACTCGACAGGAGGAAGCTGCGCACCTCGTTGCGGTCGTAGTTGAACACCAGCGTGCCCCATTCCGCATGCTCGCCCTTGCGCGGATCCGGGTACTCGTAGAGCGCGCTGCCATCGAAGCGTGCCAGGCCATGCGCATCCCTGGGGAAATGTCCCGGCACCCAGTCGAGGATCACGCCGATGCCGGCCTGGTGCAGCTGGTCCACCAGGTAGCGGAAGTCGTCCGGGTCGCCGAAGCGTCGCGTCGGCGCGAAGTAGCCGGAAGGCTGGTAGCCCCAGGACTCGTCCAGCGGATGCTCGGTGACCGGCAGGAACTCGACATGGGTGAATCCCAGCTCCGCGACATAGGGCACCAGCTCTGCCGCGATCTCGCGGTAGCCGAGGAAGCCGCCGTCGGCACGCCGGCGCCAGGAGCCGAGGTGCACCTCGTAAACCGACAGCGGCGCGTGCAGCCAGTCGCCCGCCTCGCGGGCGGCCATCCAGGCTGCGTCGCCCCAGCGGTAGCCGGAAGCCGCGGCGGTCACCGAGGCCGTGGCCGGACGCATTTCCGTCAGCCGGGCGTAGGGGTCGCCCTTGAGGAGCAGTTCCCCGCTCCAGCGGTTGCGCAGCTCGAACTTGTAGTTGGCGCCAGCGCCCAGCCCCGGGATGAACAGCTCCCACACGCCCGAACTGCCGCGGCTGCGCATCGGGTGGCAACGGCCATCCCAGCCATTGAAGTCGCCGACCACGCTGACGCGCTCGGCATCGGGCGCCCAGACCGCGAAGCGCACGCCGTCGATGCCATCGGCAACGACCAGGTGGGCTCCGAGCAGCCACCAGGCGTGCCAGTGATTGCCGGCGCCGAAGGCGGCGATGTCGCGCTCGGCCAGCAGCGGCGGAAAGCAGTAGGGATCCACCGCCTCGAAGACCTGGCCCTGGGCGTTGCGCCGCCGGACGTTGTAACGCCGCGGCAGCGTCCCGGCAGGCCCCCGGAACTCGAACAGGTCACTGCTGCCGACACGTTCCAGGATCGCACCGTTCTGCGGCAGGCTGACCTCGACCGCTTCCGGGGCCAGCACGCGCACCACCTCCTGGCCGTCCGCCAGCGGATGGCGGCCGAGTACCGCAAAGGGATCGTGGTGGCGCGCGCCGAGCAGACGCACGAGTTCCGGCTCCATGACCTCCCCCTGCCCGGTCATCCGATCCCGTCCATTTGATGCCTCCGCCACGCGCACATGGTGCCTGACATATTTATTGCTTCAAGCAAATGGTGCCTGACATATTTATTGCTTATTTATTGCTTCAAAATGGCTGGCTGCCGCACTGGGCCGGGGCAAGACCCCCTCCAGGCCATGCACGAGAGGACCAGCATCACGGTGTCCGCTGGACCATGCCTCCTGTGCCAGGACATCACAAGGCCGATCGCAGGCGACCAGCGTGCCGTGCCATGATCCACTCCTCGTTGGTGGGCTCCACCGCGACGAGTACATGGCTGGCCAGCGTGGATATCACCGGCGCATGCGTGGCGTTGGCGCTGGCATCGAGGCGCACACCGAGGAACGCGAGCCCGGCACAGATACGCTCGCGCACGAAGGCGTTATGCTCGCCGACGCCGGCCGTGAAAGCCAGCAGGTCCAGCCCGCCAAGCACGGCGGCCAGCGCACCAATCTCACCCACGATGCGGCGCACGTACAGGTCGAGGGCCAGGCGGGCACGCGCCCCGGCCTCGCCAGCGTCACCCTCGTGCCGAACGATGACCCGCGGCTCTGCGGAGATACCCGAAACCCCGAGCAGGCCGCTGCGCTGATAGAGCAGCCGGGCGACTTCGTCCGTGCTCAGCTTCTCGGTCTCCAGCAGATACAGCAGTGCGCCAGGATCGAGCGCACCGGTACGAGTACCCATCATCAGGCCATCGAGCGCGGAGAAGCCCATGGTGGTTGCGACGCTGCGCAGATCCCGCATTGCGCACAGGCTGGCGCCGCTGCCGAGGTGGGCGACGATGCAGCGCCCGCGTGCCCTGTCGCCGTGGCGTTCGACCAGCACCGTGGCCAGGTACTCGTAGGACAGCCCGTGGAAGCCATAGCGGCGCAACCCCCGCTGGTACGCCTCGTAGGACAGCGGCAGGACCTGTTCAACCAGGGGCAGGGTCTGGTGGAAGCCCGTGTCGAAGCAGGCCACCTGCTGGATGAAAGGGCGCTCGCGCAGCAGGATCTCGATGGCCTCGAGTGCAAATGGCTGATGCAGCGGCGCGAGCGGGATGTAGGCCCGGAGATCGGCGAGCACCCGGGCATCGATGAGTATCGGTGCAAAGTACCTGCTGCCGCCATGCACGACGCGGTGCGCAATCGCCACCACGCACCGACCCTGCAGGCGGGCGGCAATCCGCTCGCGGATCAGCCGGAGCGCATCGCGGTAGGGATGGTCCGCGTCCAGCGCAACGCCAAGCGGGGGAAAGCCGGTCTCGCCGAAGTCCGGGTGAGGCCCACCGATGCCTTGCACCTTGCCGCTCCACAGCGGTGTGCGCGGCAAAGGATCGGCACTGGCATCGAATACCGCGAACTTGATGCTCGACGAGCCGCAGTTCAGCACGACGATGCAGTCAGCGGGTGCTGGATTCATGGCGGTGCAGTACGGTAGTGATGAGCCACCAGCTTGGCGATGGCGCAGGAGGCGATGCGCGACGCTTCTGAATCGGCACGGCTGGTCAGGATAACCGGCACCTTTGCGCCAAGCACGATGCCGGCGCTGGCAGCATTGCCCAGGTACATGAGCTGCTTGGCGAGCATGTTGCCACTCTCGAGGTCCGGAACGACCAGGATATCCGCCTGGCCGGCAACCGCGGATACGATCCCCTTGGTACGGGCCGCGTCGCTGGACACCGCGGTGTCGAACGCCAGCGGGCCATCAAGCAGGCCACCGCTGATCTGCCCGCGATCGGCCATCTTGCACAGCGCAGCCGCATCCAGCGTGGCGGGCATCGCGGCGTTGACGGTTTCCACGGCCGCCAGGATCGCCACCCTGGGCGTGGCCACACCGATGATCCGGGCCAGTTCTATGGCATTGCGCACGATATCGGCCTTCTGCTGCAGATCCGGCGCGAGATTGATGGCCGCGTCGGTAACAATGAAGGGCCGCGGGTAGCTTGGCACCTGCATCAGGAAACAGTGACTGATGCGGCGCTTGGTGCGCAGGCCGGCAGCCGACGGCACGACGGCTGCGATCAGTTCGTCGGTGTGCAGGCTGCCCTTCATCAGTGCCTCGACCCGGCCGGCATGCGCCAGCGCGGCCGCGCGGGCTGCTGCGGCGTGGCTATGTGCAACATCCTCGACAGGCACACCGCAGAGATCCACGCCGGCCTGCACGGCCACGGACGCCAGCCTGGCCCGCGGTGCAACCAGAACCGGTTCGATCAGCCCGGCGGCGCGCGCGGCCATCGCGGCCGTGAGACTGCCGACATCGCAGGGATGCACGACCGCGACGGTGATGGGAGCAATCGGAGCCACACGTGCCAGCAGGCGGCGCAATCCATCGCTGCTGGCGATGTCCAGCCCAGTCTCGGGTCCACCCTGGTGTGCAATATCGTGGCTCATCGACTGCCCCCCCTGTATTCATGGACTCATGCCACTCACAGGTTAACAAATGGTGCCTGACATATTTCCCGGCCGGCTGGCCTGGGCCATGTGGCGGGTTATACTGCCTCCGGCACGGCTGGATACCAACAAGACCGGAGGTCAGTGCTTGAAGCCGAGAAAGTCCGGACGCTTCGTCAGCCAGCTGACCAAGAGCACCATGGCGATCGTCATGGCCGGGGGCCGCGGCGAGCGGCTGCGGCACCTGACCCGCAACCGCGCCAAGCCGGCAATGCCGTTTGCGGGCAAGTACCGCATCATCGATTTCACGCTGTCGAACTGCGTGAACTCCGGCATCCGCCAGATCCTGGTGCTGACCCAGTACAAGGCCCACGCGCTGATCCAGCACATCCAGCGCGGCTGGGGTTACCTGCGCGGCGAACTCGGCGAGTTCGTGCAGCTGGTGCCGGCCCAGCAGCAGATCGGCGAAAGCTGGTACCGGGGCACGGCTGACTCCCTCTACCAGAACCTCGACATCATCGAGGCCTACCATCCAGACCTGGTGCTGGTGCTTGCCGGCGACCATGTCTACAAGATGGACTACGGCCCGATGATCGCCTTCCATGTCGAGAAGGATGCGGACATCACCGTCGGCGTGGTGCAGGTGCCGCTGTCCCAGGCCCGCGAATTCGGCGTGATGACGGTCAACGAGGTCCAGCGCATCATCCGCTTCAGCGAGAAGCCGGCCCAGCCCGAGCCCATGCCCGGCCGCCAGGACATGGCGCTGGCCTCCATGGGCATCTACGTCTTCAACCGCGAGTTCCTGCAGAAGAGCCTGCGCGCGGATGCCGCTGACACCAGCTCGGCGCATGACTTCGGCAAGAACATCATCCCGGGCAGCATCGGCAAGGCGCGCATCTATGCGTATCCTTTCGAGGACGTGAAGACCGCCGCCCAGGCCTACTGGCGCGACGTCGGCACCGTGGATGCCTTCTACGAGGCGAACATGGAACTGGTGTACGTCACGCCCGAACTGAACCTGTATGACGAAGACTGGCCCATCTGGACCTACCAGGAGCATGTGCCAGGCGCGAAGTTCGTGCTCGACGACGAGGGCCGGCGTGGCGAGGCCATCAACTCCATGGTGTCCGGCGGCTGCATCATCTCCGGGGCGACCGTGCGCGAGTCGATGCTGTTCGTCAACACGCATGTCCACGAGCGTTCCGTCGTGTTCCGCTCGGTGCTGCTGCCCAACGTGCGCATCGGCCGTGGCTGCCGCATCAGCAGGGCGATCCTCGACGAGGGCTGCGTGGTGCCCGATGGCATGCACATCGGCGAGGATGCGGCAGCCGACGCCGCCCGGTTCCACGTCACCGAAGGCGGCGTGGTGCTGGTGACCCCGGAAATGCTGGCTGCTGCCGAGGCGCAGCGCCGCAGCGCCGAGGCACGCGCCGCCGCAGATGCCGCGGGCGTCGGCTGAGTCACGCCACATCATGAGCCTGCTGCTCGACCGGCGTCGTGCCGGTGTCCTGCTCCATCCGACATCGCTGCCGGGTCCCGGGCCACGCGGCGTCCTCGGCGCCGATGCACGGCGCTTCGTCGACCTGCTTGCGGCAGCCGGGTTCAGCGTCTGGCAGACCCTGCCGCTCGGCCCGGTGGACCAGAGCCTGTCGCCCTACCAGATGAAATCCGCCCATGCGGGCAGCACCGACCTCATCGACCCGGCCGACCTCGTCAGCCGCGGCTGGCTGCCGGAAGCCATGGCGGGTGCCGACGCGCCGACCCGGCTACAGGCCTGCTACCGGCATTTCCGCAGCGAGGCCAGTGCCGCCGACCACGCCGCCTTCGACCATTTCGTGCAGCAGCAGCGCAGCTGGTTGCTGCCCTACTCGCTGTTCGAGCACCATCGCCGCGTTTCCGGCGGACAGCCGTGGTGGCAGTGGCCGGAGGCGATCCGCCAGCGTGATCCGGCCACCATGACCAGCACCCTGGCCCAGGGCCGTGACAGCCTGCGCAGCATCGCCTTCGAGCAGTACCTCTTCGATCTCCAGTGGCAGGCACTGCGTGAGTACGCCCACTCGCGTGGTGTCCTGCTGTTCGGCGACCTGCCGTTCTACCTCGACCTCGACAGCGTCGAGCTGTGGTGGCATCGCAAGCTGTTCCGGGTGGATGCAGCCGGCAGGCCGGAAGCCGTGGCGGGCGTGCCCCCGGACTACTTCAACGCCGAGGGCCAGCTCTGGGGCAACCCCCTGTACGACTGGGACGCCATGCGCGCCGAGGGCTTCCGCTGGTGGGTGGACCGCATCCGCGGGCAACTGCACTGCTTCGACCTGCTGCGCATCGATCACTTCCGCGCACTGGAGTCGTACTGGGAGGTGCCGGCCGGCGCCGCAACCGCGCGCGATGGCCGCTGGCGCCCGGCACCGGGAGCCGAACTGCTGGAAACGCTGGCGACAGAGCCCGGCGTCGGGGCACTGGTCGCCGAGGACCTGGGCAACATCACGCCCGAGGTACGCGCGCTGCGCGACCGGTTCGCCCTGCCCCGCATGCTGGTGCTGCAGTTCGCCTTCGACGGCTCGCCGCAGAATCCCTACCTGCCGGCCAACCATGTCGCCAATGCCGTGGTCTACACCGGCACCCACGACAACGACACCACCATGGGCTGGTACACGAGCCTCGACGCCGGCACGCGCGCGCGGGTCGACGCATGCCTGGCGAGCACGCCGGGCGACATGCCGGGCGCGCTGATCCGCGCCGCCTACGCCTCCGCGGCCAGCCTGGCGGTGCTGCCGATGCAGGATCTCCTCGGGCTCGGCAGCGAGGCGCGCATGAATCGCCCGGGCACGCCCAGCGGCAACTGGGCCTGGCGCTTCAGCTGGGAGCAGCTCGACTCCGCGCTGGCCGACCGCTGCCGGCGCCTGGCGGTACTGTCGGGCCGCGCCTAGGAACGCGACGCCGTCGCGCCGCCATTCACCAGGCGCGCGAACAGCGCTTCATAGAGCGGCCCCTGGTGCTCCCATGACCAGTCGCGGGCCATGCCATTGGCGACCACGCGTGCCCAGTCGGACGGCGACGCATGCCAGTCCAGCGCCGCGTTCAACCCCCAGTCGAGGCCACCGACATCGGCATCGAGAAATACGCTGCCGGTTCCCTGGCCGGTGGCGGGATCGAAGTGCGTCACCGTATCGGCGAGGCCGCCGGTGCGCCGCACCACCGGCACCGCGCCGTAGCGCATCGCGTACATCTGCGTGAGTCCGCAGGGCTCGTACAGCGAGGGCACGAGGAACAGGTCGCTGCCAGCGTAGACGCGGTGGGCGAGGCCCTCGTCCTGGGCTTCGACGAATGCCACGCGACCGGGATGACGTGCGGCCAGGTCGCGCAGCGCCGCGACGTATCCCGGTTCGCCGCTGCCGAGGATGGCGCAGCAGAAGCGGCGCGCGGCCAGCAGCGCCGGCAGCGCATGGATGACGATATCGATGCCCTTCTGCTGCGCGAGCCGCGACACCAGCCCCACCACCGGCACGCCCGGCTGCAGGTCCAGGCCGAGTTCGGCCGCCAGCGCCCTGCGGCAGGCCTGCTTGCCCGTCAGGTCGCGGGCGGAGTAATGCGCCGGCAGCAGCGGATCGGTGGCCGGATCCCAGTGTGCGTAGTCCACGCCATTGAGGATGCCCGCCAGCCGGTGCCGGCGCTGGCGCAGCAGGCCATCCAGGCCCATGCCGTACTCCGCGGTCTGGATCTCCCGGGCATGGGTCGGGCTCACGGTGGTGAGGACGTCGGCGTTGGCGATGCCGGCCCTGAGGAAATTGATGTCGCCCTGCGCCAGGTCCTCCGGGGCGAACAATGGCTGCAGCGATGCTGCGCCCGCCTGCTCGAGCAGGCCAGCCGGGAAGACGCCCTGATAACCGATGTTGTGAATGGTCAGCGCCGCATACGACTGGCGGAAGGCGCGTTCGGCCCGCAACGGGCCCTTGAGCATCACTGCTGCCGGGGCGGCGTGCCAGTCATGGCAATGGACGATGTCCGGGCGGAAACCGGCGCTGGCGGCGAACTCCAGCGCTGCACGCGAAAGCAGCATGAAACGCAGCGCCTCGGCAGCGCCGCTGGCGTACACGCCACCGCCGAAGAATGCGGGCGCGTCCACCAGGAAGATCTCCGGGCCCATGCCGGCGCCCGCCTGCCCCGCGAGGCGGTGCACCGCATAGCCGGCCTGTGCGTTGCCTGGGGCCGCACGCGGGCCCAGCGCGGCATGGGCCTCGATGCCGATGCCGCGCTCGCGCATTCCGCCATAGAAGGGCAGCACCACCAGCACCTCGTGCCCGCGGCGCGCGAGCCATCCGCAGAGGCCGGCGGTGACATCGCCGAGGCCCCCGACCTTGGCCAGCGGCGCGTACTCGGCGCAGACGGTCAGGATGCGCATGACCACGCCGTGCCGGGATCGGCAGTCATGCTGGCGGGCGGCAGTCTCAGGCGTTGCGGATCGACAGCACCGGGCAGGTGGCGTGGCGCAGGACTGCCTCGGTCGTGCTGCCGAGGAGCACATGCTTGACGCCGCTGTAACCATGCGTCGTCATGATGATGAGCCCCGCGTTCTTTTCCCTGGCATAACGCACCACTTCCTCGGCGGGCCGGCCCACCAGCACACGGGTGACGATGCCGCCTTCACGGAGGTGGGCGCTGGCGAAGTTCGCCATCCGCTTCTCGGCACTGCGCGACAGCTCCTCGACCGACGGAATCGGCACCGGCCCCATGTCCAGGGTCGCGTAGATATGCGGTTCCTCGACCACGTAGATGCAGTGGATCTCCGCCTGCATTTCCCCGGCCATGCGGCGTGCCCAGGGCAGCGCGGCGAGCGACGCCTCGGAAAAATCCGTCGGGAATACGATCACATTCTTGCCAGCCATGCTGTTGCTCCTGGTTCCTGCCTGGAATCTGCGGGCCGATGCACCGCGCCAGGACGCTGCCTGGCCTGATGGCCAGTATAGTGAGTCGCCAGTAGTGCGTGGAAGGCTTTGGCCGAACGCCGGGAGCGGCTTCGGGCAGCGCGACCGGCCGGCGTCAGTAGCTGGCGAGGGAGCGCTGCGAGATACGTGCCCGGGCTTCGCCGCCGGGGCCGTACTCCGCCGTCGCGACGGGTTCGCCGCGCAGCAGGCGCAGGGTGCCGTCGACGCGCCGGCGCTGGCCACGGATGAGCTGGCCGTTGGCGTCGTTCAGGGCGCGGCACTGACGCGTCAGCGCCAGCACCTGCTGCCAGCGCTGGCCGATGCCAGCGTCGTTGCCGAAGCCGCGGCTGCCGCGGCCCGGGCGCTCGCCGATGCCGAGGCGTTCGAGCAGGGCCTGGCGGCGCTCGTCGATCTCGCCAGCGGCAGCAATGGATTCGGCCTTGGCACCGACCGCCTTCAGCAGGGCGTCCCCGTCACGGGCTGCCAGCGCGCGGCGCTCTTCCTCCAGCGAGGACAGCACCGCCTGCATGGCGTCGATCTGCTGGTCCAGCAGCCGCGCGAGGTCGCGATCGGGAAGCAGGTCTCTGGACATGTCGTTGCGTGGTTGCAGCGCGGTTCTGGTCAGGCGAGGTCGCGGTCCATGCGCAGCAGCTTCGCGGCGATGCGCGCGGGATCGGGCCGGTAGTCGCCGGACTCCAGACGCTCGCGGGCTGCTTTCACGCGGGCCTGGTCCACCTCGGGAATCGCGGCAAGCCGTGCCTCGATGGCCTTCAGGCGTGCCGCCGTGCCCGTAAGCTCCACGGCATCGGCAGCCGCAGCGGTACGCCCGCCTGCCCTGGCATCGGCAGCAGCGTCCGGACGTTGGACGGCGCGGGACCGCGACGGGCCAATGTCGTGGCCCATCCTCCCGTAGCCGTTGATCTTGTCAGCCATGTCTCGCTCCTCGGCCCAGTCCCAGCTTCCAGCAGGCTTATCGGCAGTCTGGGCGGATTTCTTTAGCAATCCGCTCAGGGCAGATAAATTTCAACTGTTTTCTCATTTTTAACAATGGCTTGCAGAATTTTCTTCGAAGATACATTCTGCACTTCGATCACCTGTCCCAGGGCCCCGTCGCCCCGCGCCACCGCCGGTGCCTGGACCGTCAGTGCCCCGGACTTCGCCTGGACAGTCACCGCCTGTCCGCGCCGGACCAGGACGGGTGCTTCCAGCAATGCCGGAGCCAGCGCCGCACCCGCGGGTACCGCCCGGCGCAGGACCTGCCCTGCCACCGCTTCGGTGCTGGTCAGGTAGCCACCGTTGATCGCTCCCAGTTCACGTTCCGCCAGTAATACGTCACCAGGCGCCAAAACTTTGCCGCGCTCGAGGGGCAAGGCCGCCACGACCACGGACTGCCGCAGCGTGACTTTCACCGGTACGAACAGTCGCCACTGGCGCACCCCGCTGCAGCGGACTTCCGCCGTCAGCCTGGAACTGAGCTGCGTACGCGCCGGCAAAGAGGCCACCAGCGGCGCATCACAGGCCGGCATCTGCAGCCGCGGGTCCAGTTCCTCGGCCTGCGCCGTTACCTGGCCCGGCACATCGGCAAGACGCTCGCGCACCACAGCCTCGGCCGCGGCCCTGATGTCCGCCGCGGCCTGGTAGCGCGCCATGTCGGCCGCTCGCGGGGTACCACCCAGAGGCAGCAGGGCCAGCAGCAGGACCGCCGCCCGGCTCTTGCCTGTTCCATGTCGCTTGCCGGTCATGCCAGGGAAGTCTGCAAGAAGCGTGCCCATCGGCACTGGCACCGGTGTTGTCCGCCGGCGCGGACCAGGACGGCAAGCAGCTGCCGCCGCTGCAGGGTGCTGCCGCTGGTGTGGCGAGGACTTGCCGATGCATGCCCGCCGCGCTATCCCGCGCCGCTTCCGGCTGGGCTGGCACGGCTCTTGCAGAGACTCCCGCAGGACAGTGACGCATCGGGAGCATCCCATGCCCATCGACATCAACCAGGTATTCGCACCCCACGAGCGGGTGATGACGCTGGCGAGCCGGCGCATCGAGCTGCTGGCCGCGAACATGGCCAATGCCGACACGCCGAACTACAAGGCGCGCGACGTGGATTTCAAGGCCGCACTGGCCAGCGCCGGCGCGGGCCAGGCCGTGACCCTGGCGGCGACGCGCCCGGGACACATACAAGGAGCGAACGCCGCCGGCCAGCCGGCCGCGCTCTACCGCGTACCCGAGCAGCCGACCCTCGATGGCAACACCGTCGACGCGCAGAAGGAAAGCGCTGCCATTGCCGAGACCGCCACGCGTTACCAGGCCTCGCTCTCTTTCCTCGACATGCGCATCCGCGGCCTGCGCATGGCCATCACCGGAGGTCGCTGACCATGGGACTGCTCAACATCTTCGATATCGCCGGCGCCGGGATGAGCGCGCAGTCGGTGCGCCTGAACGCCACCGCCAGTAACCTGGCCAACGCCAACAGCACCGCGGGCAAGGCCGAGGACGCCTATCGCGCCCGCCAGCCGGTGTTCCAGACCGTGCTGCAGGGCCAGGGTGCCGATCCCGCCGCCGCATCGGTGCGGGTCGCCGGCGTCACGGAGAGCCAGGCCCCGCCACCGCGGGTCTACCAGCCGGGCCACCCGCAGGCGGATGCCGACGGCTACGTCTACATGTCCAACGTCAACGTGGTGGACGAGATGGTCAACATGATCTCGGCCTCGCGCTCGTACCAGAACAACATCGAGGTACTCAACACCTCGAAGGAACTCTTCCTCCGCACCCTCTCGCTGGGCTCCTAGCCCACTGGAGCACTGAACCATGGCCACGATCACCGGCAACAGCACCAGCAGCTCGATCTTCGGCGGGCTCGACTCGTCATTCCAGCTGCCTACCAGTTCCAGCAAGGGCAGCAACGAGCTCGGCCAGGAGCAGTTCCTGGCGCTGATGATCCAGCAGTTCAAGAACCAGGATCCGCTCAAGCCGCAGGATCCCTCCGAGTTCCTGACGCAGCTCGCGCAGGTATCGAGCGTTGCCGGCATCTCCGAGCTGAACAGCTCCATGAAGACCCTGGCGGATGCGACCTATGCCGCACAGGCGTTGCAGGCATCCACGGTAGTCGGCCACGACGTGCTGGCGCCCGCGAGCTCGGCCACCCTCAGCAGCGGCCAGGGACTGAAGGGGCAGGTGACGCTGCCGGTGGCCACTTCCACCGGCAGCGTCAGCATCCTCGACAGCGCCGGCACGCTCGTGCGCCAGATTCCGCTGGGCATCCAGGCCGCCGGGCAGGCCAGCTTTACCTGGGATGGCCTGGACAGCGCGGGAAACACCGCGGCCGCAGGCAGCTACACGGTGCGGGCCAGCTACACAAACGGCAACCAGAGCACTGCCCTGGACACTTACTTGCACAAGCGCGTGACCAGCGTCTCCATCGGTGGCGATGGCCAGCGCACCACGCTCACCACGGCCGATGGCCAGCAGCTCGGCCTGGCCGAAGTCAAAGCCATCTACTGACAGGCATCTTTACCTACCGACCCGGAATTTCCAGACAGGAGCCAGAACATGTCCTTCCAGATCGCACTCAGCGGCCTGAACGCCGCCTCCACCGACCTGCAGGTCACCTCCAACAACATCGCCAATGCCAACACCACCGGCTTCAAGTCCTCGCGCGCCGAGTTTGCCGACGTGTTCTCCGGCGAGGCGATCGGCATCGGCAATGGCGTACGCCTCGCCGACGTGCGCCAGGAATTCACCCAGGGCAACGTCGACATCACCGAGCGCCAGATGGACCTCGCCATCAGTGGCAAGGGTTTCTTCGTGGTGAGCGACAACGGCAGCCTGGTGTACTCGCGGGTCGGGGCCTTTGGCCTCGACTCCAACGGCTACGCGGAGAACTCCGAGCGTGAGCGACTGCAGGTATATCCGCCGCGCGGCGACGGCACCTTCAACACCGGCGCCCTGATCGACCTGCAGTTCACCACTGATACCTCGCCGCCGCAGCCCACCACCACGGTGGCCATGAACATCAACCTGCCAGCCGGCGGCACACCGCCGTCGGTCTCGCCCTTCGATTCGACGGATACGCAGACGTACAACCACAGCACCTCGAGCATCACCTACGACTCCCTCGGCGTGGCGCACGACACCACGTTCTACTTCATTGCTACCGCCAGCGGCTGGAGTGCCGCCATGACCATCGACGGCAACGAGGTTGGTACCCTCCAGCCCTTCGCCTTCAATTCCTCCGGCGTCCTGACCACACCGGCCAACGGGCAGCTGGCATTCTCCGGCTACGACCCGGGCAATGGCGCATCGGCCATGAACGTCACGCTGAACATGAGCCGCTCCACGCAGTACGGCTCGAACTTCGTCGTCAACCAGATCGCTCCGGATGGCCAGGCCGCTGGCCGGCTGCGCAGCTTCGAGGTGGATCCCACCGGCGTCGTCTTTGCCCGGTTCTCCAACGGCCAATCCTCCGCACTCGGGCAGATCGCCCTGGCCAACTTCTCCAATCCCGAAGGACTGCTCAAGGTGAGCGACACATCGTTCCAGGAGACTTTCAGCTCGGGTGTCCCGCAACGCGGCCATGCCACCCAGTCCGACTTCGGCGTACTCCAGGCCGGCGCGCTCGAGTCCTCCAACGTCGACCTGACCGAGCAGCTGGTACGCATGATCACCGCCCAGCGCCTGTTCCAGGCCAACGCCCAGGTGGTCTCCACGCTCGACACGGTCACCCAGACCATCATCAACATCCGTTAATCCGGGTAGCGAGGCACAATCACCATGGACCGCATGATCTACGTCGCCATGACCGGCGCTCGCGAGGCCATGCGGGCCCAGTCGGTGGTGGCGCACAACATCGCCAATTCAAACACCACGGGCTTCCGCGAGGTACGCCGCGCCGTGGACAGCGCCGCAGTGGGCGGTCCCGGCCTGGCGACACGCGTCAACCCGGTTTCGCTGCCCGACGCCTGGAATCCCGACATCGGCACCATGCTGCACACCGGCCGCGAGCTGGATATCGCCATCCAGGGCCACGGCTGGATCGCGGTGCAGGACGGCGCGGGCAACGAGGCCTATACCCGGGCGGGCAACCTGCGCATCAACGCCGCAGGCCTGCTGGAGACGGCCTCGGGCGAACTGGTAAAGGGCAGCGGCGGGCCGATTTCCGTCCCTGCCTACCAGCAGCTCTACATCGGCTACGACGGCCAGATCTCCATCGTGCCGCAGGGCCAGACGCCCGACGCCATTGCCGTCGTGGACCGCATCCGGCTGGTGAACCCGCCGGTACAGGACATGGTCCGCTCCGACAACGGGCTGTTCCGCATGGCCGACGGCAGCGAGGCCGCGGCGGATGCCAGCGTAACCATCGCCAGCGGCGAACTGGAGGCATCCAATGTCAACGCCACTGCGGCGCTGGTGGAGATGATCGAACTAGCACGCGCCTACGAAATGCAGGTCCGCGCCATGCATGCGGCGGACGAGAACGAGGCTGCCACCGCCCGCCTGATGCGGGCCGGTGGCTGAGGCCGGCCGCACCGCGGCCTGAACAGGAGCAACTGACATGGAATCACTTTGGGTAGCGAAGACCGGTCTCGATGCGCAGCAGACGCGCATGACCGTGGTCTCGAACAACCTGGCCAACGTCAACACCAACGGCTTCAAGAAAGGCCGCGCCATCTTCGAGGACCTGCTCTACCAGAACGTCTCCCAGGCGGGCGGCGCCACCTCGCAGAACACCGAGAAACCGACCGGGCTGACCCTCGGCACCGGGGTGCGCGTGGTGGCCACCGAGAAGACCTTCAACCAGGGCTCCACGGTCAACACCGGCAATCCCTTCGACATCATGATCAGCGGCCGCGGCTTCTTCCAGGTGCTGATGCCCGACGGCACGCAGGCCTACACCCGCGACGGCTCGTTCAAGATCGACTCCGAAGGCCGGCTGGTTGCCGCCTCGGGCTACGAACTGCAACCGTCCATCACGGTGCCAAACGGTGTCACGGCCGTCACCATCTCGCCCGACGGACTGATCCAGGCCAACGTCACCGGCCAGGTGGACCCGGTGACGATCGGCACGCTGCAGATCGCCGATTTCATCAATCCGGCCGGCCTGCAGCCGCGCGGCCAGAACCTGCTGGTCGAGACCTCCGCCAGCGGCACGCCGCAGATCGGCAACCCCAACCTCGAGGGTCGCGGCCACCTGGTGCAGGGGGCGCTGGAAGGCTCCAACGTCAATGTCGTCGAGGAACTGGTGGGCATGATCGAGACGCAGCGCGCCTACGAGATGAACTCCAAGGCCATCGCCGTCAGCGACCAGATGCTCCAGTACCTGAACAACAACCTCTAGGCAGGAATCCCCATGGCCAGTTGCATCGCCCGTGCCGCCGCCGCCGCCGCCCTGCTGGCGCTGGCCGCCTGCAGCAGCGTCGTCGGCCAGCAGCCCGGCGCCTACCCGGCGACCATTCCGCAGGAGCCGGCGCTGCCGCCCCCGGAAGGCGGCGCCGTGTACCGGCCCACCACGTCCATCGCCCTGTTCGAGGACAACAAGGCGCGGCGCGTGGGCGACACCATCACGATACGGCTGGCCGAGCGCACCCAGGCCACGAAGAGCGCCAGCACCGACGCCAGCAAGGCGAGCAAGACCGATACCGGCTCGCCGACGCTGCTGGGCGGCCCGGTCACCTCCAACGGCAAGGAGATCCTCAGCAACAGCTGGGAAACCGACCAGGACTTCAACGGCAAGGGTTCCAGCAGCCAGAGCAACCGCCTCGACGGCAACATCACCGTGACGGTGGCCGAGGTGCTGCCCAACGGCAACCTGCTGGTGCGTGGCGAGAAGTGGCTGACGCTCAACCAGGGCGAGGAGTACGTGCAGATCTCCGGCATCGTGCGCCCGGCGGATGTCGCCGTGGACAACTCGATCCCCTCCTACAAGGTGGCCGATGCGCGCATCACCTACAGCGGCAACGGCCTGGTCCCCGACGCCAACCGGCCGGGGCTGATCACGCGATTCTTCATGAAGTTCTGGCCGCTGTGAGGCGCGCCCGGCTGACCGGACACAGGAGCTCCCGCCCCATGAATTCCCGCCACAACGCCCGCCTCGTGCAGACCACCTGGCTGCTCGCCGGCATGATGCTGCTGCTCATGCAGATTGGTGCCGAAGCACGCGCCGAGCGCATCAAGGACGTGGCCACCGTGGCCGGCGTACGCAACAACCAGCTGGTCGGCTATGGCTTGGTGGTAGGCCTCGACGGCACCGGAGACCAGACCACGCAGGCACCGTTCACCACCCAGAGCCTGATCAGCATGCTGGAACGCCTCGGCGTCACCCTGCCACCGGGTTCGAACCTGCAGCTGAAGAACATCGCTGCCGTGGCCGTGAGCGCCGACCTGCCGCCGTTCGCCAAGCCCGGGCAGACCATCGACATCACGGTGTCCTCCATCGCCAACGCCAAGAGCCTGCGGGGCGGCACGCTGCTGGTGACGCCACTCAAGGGCATGGACGGGCAGATCTACGCCATCGCCCAGGGCAACCTGGCGGTGAGCGGCCTGGGCATCTCGGGACAGGACGGCTCGAAGATCTCCATCAACGTGCCGAGCGTCGGCACCATTCCCAATGGCGCCACGGTGGAACGCGCGGTGCCGACGCAGTTCGCCGGCACCGACCACCTGCTGCTCAACCTCAACCAGCCGGACTTCACCACGGCGACGCACCTCGCTGACAGCATCAACCGCCTGCTCGGTGCCGGCACGGCGCTGCCGCTGGACCCGACCTCCATCCGCGTCGCGGCCCCGCAGGATGCGGCGGCCCGCATCTCCTTCCTGTCCGCCATCGAGAACCTGGACGTGACCCCGGGCGATGCGCCCGCCAAGGTCATCGTCAACTCGCGCACCGGCACCGTGGTGATCAACTCTCAGGTACGCGTGACGCCGGCCGCCGTGTCGCACGGCTCACTGGTGGTGAGCATTGCCGAGGACTTCAACGTCAGCCAGCCGCAACCCTTCGCCGAGCAGGGCCAGACGGTGGTGACGCCGCAGTCCACCATCGACGTCAGCCAGGGAAACAGCCGCATGTTCCTGTTCAGGGCCGGCGTGAACCTCAACGACATCGTCAGGGCGGTCAACGAGGTCGGTGCCGCACCGGGCGACCTGGTGGCCATCCTGCAGGCGTTGCGCGCCGCCGGCGCCCTGCGCGCCGAGCTGCTGGTGATCTAGCCGACGCGGGCCATGGCAGGCATCACCGGCAACTTCGACGCCAGCGCCACCCAGGCGCCGCGCAGTGCCACCGACTTCGCCGGCATGGCACAGCTGCGCGCGCAGGCAGCACGCGACGCCGGCGCGGTAACATCGGAAGCGGCGCGCCAGTTCGAGGCGCTGTTCGTGCAGATGATGCTGCAGAGCATGCGCCAGGCCGGCGATGTCTTCGGTGATGGCAGCGACACCACCTACCGCGACATGTTCGACCAGCAGATCGCCATGGAGATGACCCGCGGCCAGGGTCTGGGCATTGCTGCCGTCCTCACCCGCCAGCTGGCTCCCGAACCCGGGCGGCAAGCAGTGCTGCGCGCACCGGATGCCGGCGACCAGATGATCGCCCCGGGCAAGGCCGATCCTTCACCGCCGCAGGCGCAGTTCAGGGTCACCAGGCCAGGGCACGAGGAACTCGCCGCAGCGGCGATGCTGCCAGCACTGGCGCTGCCGGAGACGGGCTCGGGCACGGTTGCCAGTGCGAGCACCAGCGCTGGCGCAACGTCCTCATGGCGCGACTGGCGTCCCGCCTCGCCCGAGGAATTCGTCCGCGATGTCCTGCCGCATGCGCAGGCCGCCGGCCGTGAACTGGGCGTGGACCCGAAGGCCATCATTGCGCAGGCCGCGCTGGAAACCGGCTGGGGGCGCAACGTCGCCCGCGATGGCCAGGGCACCAGCGGCAACAACCTGTTCAACATCAAGGCGGACCGCGGCTGGGAAGGCGCACGCCTGACGGTGCGCACCCTGGAATTCGAGGACGGTTTACCTAAGCCGAAAGTGGCTGCCTTCCGCGCCTATCCGGACCTCGGAGCCGCCTTTGCGGATTATGTGCAATTCCTCAAGACCAACCCGCGCTACACGGAGGCGCTGCGCAATGGCACCCAGGCCGGCAAGTTCGCTGATTCCCTGCAGGCGGCGGGCTACGCCACCGATCCCGCCTATGCGGACAAGTTACGTTCAATCCTCGGTGGCACGCGCCTGAACGGCGTGCTCGATGGCCTCAAGAAACTCGTCGGCGTGCCGAACCCATAGGGCAGAGATGCCCACTGAGCATCCGACGACGACGCAATGGAACCCACGCCATGTCGATGATCAACACTGCACTGACCGGACTGGTCGCCGCCCAGCGGGGACTGGAGGCCACCAGCAACAACGTGGCCAATGCCGGCACCGACGGCTACGTGCGCCGGCGTATCGTGCAGGTCGAGGGCATCACCGCCGGCGCCGGCCTTACGGCTGACCTGGGTTCCGGCGCGCGTGTCACCGGCGTCGAGCGCATGTACAACTCCTTCCTTGCCGAGGCACTGCGCGGCGCGACCAGCAACAGCGAACGCGCCACGGTGCTGGCCGACATGACGGCACGGCTGGACACGCTGCTCGGCAATCCGGACCAGGGCATTCACAGCGCCATCCAGTCCTTCTACGACCAGGTCGAACTGCTCGCGCGCGATCGGGCCTCCGCCTCGAGCCGCCAGCAGCTGCTGCAGCAGGGTGGCTCGCTGATGCAGCGCTTCCAGCAGCTCGATTCGCAGCTTCGCGGCCTCGACAACGAGGTCAATCAGCGCCTGCGGGACTCCGCCATCCGCGTCAGCACCATCGCCGCGCAGCTGGCCGACATCAATGGCGCCATCAGCCGCGGCGTTTCAGGCAGCAACGACCTCGCGGACCAGCGCGATACGCTGCTCGCCCAGCTGAGCGGCCAGCTCGACATCATGGTCGTGCCCCAGGCCGACGGCACCACCAACGTCATGGTCGGCAATGGACAGCCGCTGGTACTGGGCATGAACAGCGCGCGGTTGACACTGACTCCGGATAGCTTCGACCCGACGCGCAGCATCCTGAGCATCGATTTCGGCACCGAGGCGCGGCCAATCGGCGGCCAGGTGACGGGCGGAACACTGGGCGGCCTGCTGGCCTTCCGCAACGATGCCCTCGACCCGGCACGGCGCGAGCTGGGCCTGCTGGCGACCAGCCTCGCCAGCGTGTTCAACGACCAGCACGCCATGGGCGTGGATGCCAATGGCAACCTCGGCGGCAATTTCTTCATGACCGGCGCGCCGACGGTGATGCACTCTGCCCGCAATACCGGAACGGCCTCGCCGACCGCGCTGGTCACCAATCCCGTGAACCTGCAGGCCCGCGACTATGAGCTGCGCCTCGATGGCGGGACCTGGTCGCTGCGCGATGGCAGCAGCGGTCAGCTGCTCACCATGACCGGCAGCGGCACCGCGGCCAATCCCTTCAGCTTCGACGGTGTCTCCGTCGTGATCGGCCCGGGCGCCGCCAGCGGTGACCGCTTCCTCATCCGGCCGGTCGCCGACGCAGCGGGCCGCTTCAGCCTGGCGACCAGCGATCCGGCGGCCATCGCCGCCGCGGCCCCCGTGACGGCGTCGCGTGCGCTCGCCAATGGCGGCAATGCCACCATCACCCTGGTTGGTTCGGCTGATACCGGCAACCCCAACCTGCGCGATCCGGTGGAGCTGCGCTTCGACTCGCCGACCTCATATCGCGTCTACGACGCCGCCAACAACGACATCAGCGGACCGCTGCCCTGGGCCGGCAACGACATCAGCTTCAACGGCTGGAGGGTGCGGATCGCCGGCACCGTCGCGACCGGTGACCGCTTCAGCGTCAGCCCCACGGCGCCCGGCAGCGGCGACAATGCGAATGCCCTGGCGCTGGCCGGCACCAGCACCAGCGGCTTCCTCGGCACCGGTCAGATTTCCGTGGACCAGCTGTCCTCGCGCCTGCTGTCCACCGTGGGTACCGCCGCGCTGCGCAGCCGCCAGGACAGCGACGTGCAGGCCGCCCTGCAGGAACAGGCGGGAATCGACTACGAATCCGCCTCCGGCGTCAACCTCGACGAGGAGGCTGCCAACATGCTGCGCTACCAGCAGGCGTACATGGCGGCCAGCAAGATGATTGCCGTTGCCGATAACCTGTTCCGCACCCTGCTCGGGATCCTGAACTAGCCATGCGTGTCTCATCGAAATCCATCCAGGTGCAATGGCTGGCCGACGTCTACCGGCGCCAGGCGGCCATGGCCCGCATCCAGAAGCAGGTCAGCTCCGGCCTGCGCATCAACACTGCCGGCGACGACCCCGGTGGCGCCAGCCAGGTGGTATCGCTCAAGCAGAGCCTCGGCCGGCTGGAGAACTTCCAGGCGAGCGGTGAAGCGCTGCGCCGGCGCCTGTCCCTCGAGGAAGTAGCACTGACCAATGTGCAGGATGCACTGCTGCGCGTGCGCGAGCTCGCCGTCGAGGCCGGTGGTGGCGTGCAGACCAACGACACCCGCAGGGCCATCGCCGCCGAGATCCGCGAACTGCTCTCCGGCATGGTCGACAGCGCCAACAGCCAGGACGGCGAAGGGCGCTACCTATTCGGCGGCAATGCCGTCACCGGCCAGCCGGTGGCCCTCGCCGGCGGCGTCGCGGTGTACAACGGCGACGACGGCGTACGCCTGCAGCGTGTGGGCGAGAACCGCAGCCTGCGCGAGGGCGATGCCGGCTCGGACGTGTTCTTCCGCATCCGCGGTGGCAACGGTACCTATGCGGTTACCGGCGACACCGCCAACCAGGGCACGGCGTTCTTCGCCGCGGCAACCGTCACCGACACCGCTTCCTGGATCGCCGACGACTACAGTATCCAGTTCACCGGCCCAGGCAGCTGGACGGTTACGGATTCCGGTGGCGCGACGGTCGCCAGCGGCAGCTGGCAGGCCGGGGATGCAATCCAGTTCCGCGGCGTCTCGATCACCTTCAATGGTGCCCCGGCGACCGGTGACCGCTTCGCCGTCACCGCCAGCGACCACGACAGCATCTTCGCCATGGTCGACCGGCTGGCAGGCGCACTGGAAAGCGACAGCGCCACGCCGCAGGGCCGCGCCGCGTTCCAGACCAACCTCAACTCCGTACTGCTCGATCTCGACCAGGCCGAGCGCCACTTCAACGACATCCGCAGCAGCGTGGGCTCGCGCCTGGCGGCCGTGGACGAGCAGAAGTCCAACAACGATGAGCTGGCCCTGCAGCTGCAGACCACCCTGTCGAGCGTCCGCGACGTCGACTACCCGAAGGCCATCTCCGACCTGCAGACGCAGCTGACCAGCCTGGAAGCAGCCCAGAAGGTCTTCGCCCAGACCCGCAGCCTGTCGCTCTTCGACCTGCTGTAGCCCTCCCCTCCCGCGATGCGGGCCATGGCGGCGCGATTCTGCGACGCCGGTCACGAATCCGCGCTTCAAGAGCCCGCGGCGCCTGCCGATAAATCCCTCGCAAAGGCTCCAGGGCCTCCCACGAGTTCCCCCGCCGCAGGGCGCGGGACTGATGCGGCGAGACCGGCGGAGCACGCCTGTCCAGGAACTAGTGACCCTTAAGGAGGGCCATCATGCCAGTAGTCATCAATACCAACGTCCTGTCGCTGAACGCCCAGCGCAATCTGTCGCGTTCCGACGGCACGCTGCAGACCGCGTTGGAGCGGCTATCGTCCGGCCTGCGCATCAACAGCGCCAAGGACGATGCCGCCGGCCTCGCCATCGCCAACCGCTTCACGACCCAGATCCGCGGCCTGAACCAGGCCGTGCGCAATGCCAACGACGGCATCTCGCTGGCGCAGACGGCCGAGTCCGCTCTCGACGAGCTGACCAACAACCTGCAGCGCATCCGCGAGCTGGCCGTGCAGGCGGCCAACTCGACGAACTCCGCCTCCGACCGCGCCGCCCTGGACCAGGAAGTCCAGCAGCGCCTCGCCGAGGTGAACCGGATCGCCTCCCAGACCTCGTTCAATGGCCAGAAGGTGCTCGACGGCAGCTTCGGCTCCGCCCAGTTCCAGGTCGGTGCCAACGTCGGCGAGACCATCCAGGTCAACCTGACCACGGGCGTGCGCGCCGACCAGCTCGGCCAGATCGCCACCAGCACCGGCACCGCGGTGTCGGCCAGCGCCCTGACGGACGGCAGCGTCACCATCGCGGTGGGCAACAACGCGGCGGTCCAGATCCGTGCCAGCACGGCGGGCAGCCAGGCCGGCCAGACCTCCGACAGCGCCTACGCCAAGCTCCAGGCGATCAACGGCGCCGGCGTCTCCGGCCTGACCGCCACGGCCACCAACGTCTCCTCCGGCACGTTCTCGACCGTCAGCAGCGCGGGTGGTACCTCCACCTACAACCTGACGATCAACGGCGTGGCGATCTACTCGGGCACCGGCAACATTGCCGACGGCGGGTCCCTGACCGCCGCCGACGTCGCCGCCCAGGTGAACCTGTTCTCCGCGCAGACGGGCGTCTCGGCTTCGGTCTCGGGCACGACCTTGACGCTGACCGGCGCCGACGGCCGCAACGTGGTGGTTGCCGAAACCATTGCCAACGACACGGGCACGGCCTCGGGCACCGGCATCGCCGCCAGCCAGGAAGGCACGCTGCGCGGCACGCTGACGCTGTCGGCCTCCGAGAACATCACGCTCGGCGGTGCGCCGACGGACATCGGTTTCGCGGGTGTCACCTCGATCGCCAAGGACACCACCACGCTGTCCACGGTGGCGGTGACCTCCGTGAGCTCCGCCAACACCGCCATCCAGCGTGTTGATGCCGCCCTCACCACGGTGGCCTCGCTGCGCAGCCAGTTCGGTGCGATCCAGAACCGCTTCGAGTCGACGATCTCGAACCTCCAGGCGGTGGCCGAGAACCTGACTGCGTCGCGCAGCCGCATCCAGGACGCGGATTTCGCGGCCGAGACGGCATCGCTGACCAAGGCGCAGATCCTGCAGCAGGCCGGTGTGGCCGTGTTGGCCCAGGCCAACGCCGCCCCGCAGGTGGTGCTGGGCCTGCTCCGCGGCTAGGCGCGAAGCTGACGAATCGCAGGCGGTGGCCGGCAACCTGCCGGCCACCGCTTCGCGGTGACCGAGAGTACCCCGGCAGCCGCGCCGCCCAGGATCGGACCGCGCAGGCAGCAAGTCAGGTTGCGGAGACGAAAGATGAACGTCATGGCAACAGGCAGATTCTCCATATCGGCAGCGCCAGCCGCTGACCACGACCGGGCAGCAGCGGCAGCGGACGGCAACAACCTGCCGCCCGCCGGCAAGACGGCGCCGGCTCAGGCACCGGCAAAGGACGCTGCGAGCATCGAAAAGGCAGTCGAGCAGATCAACAGCTTCCTGCGCGACTCGAAGCGCCAGATCGAGTTCCAGGTGGACCAGGCCAGTGGCCGTACGATCATGCGCATGGTTGATGCTTCAGGCCAGCTGATCCGGCAGGTGCCCTCGGAAGTGGTGCTGGCCATTGCCGCCGCGCTCGACAGCCGCGGTTTTCATAGCGTCAGCGAACTCGCCTGACTGGCACGGATCTTGCTCCCTTGTCGCGGGAAACCGAAATCGGTGACCCGAAGATCCGGCAATCACTCGGCAGGAAGATGCAATGGCGATAACCGCTTCAGGCGTGGGCTCGGGCCTCGATGTCAAGAGCCTCATCGAACAGCTGGTCTCGGCCGAGCGCCAGCCGGCGGCCACGCGGCTGGCAGCCCAGGAGGCCAAGGCGAACTCCCTGCTCACCGGCATCGGCCGGTTGAAGGGCGCACTGGCGACCTTCCAGTCAGCCGCGGCGGGACTGGCCGACATCGATGCCTTCCAGAAGCGCAAGGCCAGCGTCGCGGACAACGAGCGCATCTCCGCCACGGCGACCAGTGAGGCGGTGCCGGCCAGCTACGAAGTCGAGGTGCAGGCGCTCGCCAGTGCCCACCGCCTGGTCTCCGGTGCCTTCGCCTCCACCGAGGCCGTGGTCGGCGAAGGCCAGCTGCGCATCGACAGCGGCAGCGCCAGCATGCAGATCGAGATCACCCCGGCCAACAACACGCTGGCCGGGATCCGCGACGCCATCAACACCTCGACCAGCAACCCGGGCGTTCGCGCCAGCATCGTCACCGGCGCCGACGGCGCCCACCTGATCCTGACCGCCAGCAGCACCGGCGCCAGCAACGCCATCACCGTGGATGCCATCGCTCCCGGCAGCCCGCTCGAGGCCCTGGAGTTCGGCGCTGGCACCAGTAACGCCATGACCGAGGCCGCTGCCGCCCGCGACGCCAGCGCAACCATCGACGGCCTGGCCGTCACCAGCGCCAGCAACAGCATCGACACCGCCATTCCCGGTGTCACCATCGACCTGCTCAAGGCGGAAGCCGGTGTGCCGGTCACCCTGGAAATCGCCTACGACAAGGACGCGGCGCGCGCAGCGCTCGGCAAGTTCGTCGATGCCTACAACGCCGTCGTCAGCACCATCAATGAACTGACCGCCTACAACGCCGAGGCGAAATCGGCCGGCCCGCTGCTCGGCGACGCCGCCACCCGCGCCATCCGCAGCGCCCTGCGCGACGCGCTCGGCCGCTCGGTCGGCCAGTCGACCGATCCCTACCGCACGCTGGCGGAGATCGGTGTCAGCTCGGACATCAAGGGCAAGCTCAGCCTGGACCCCGCCCGCTTCGACAAGGCGGTGGCAGCGGACTTCGACGGCGTCGGCCGCGTGCTCGCCGGCGAGAGCGACGGCATCGCCGTGCGCATGAAGGCCATCGTCGACGACGCACTCGGCAGCAGTGGCCGCATCCAGAGCAAGGAACAGACCCTCAAGGAGCGGTTGACCGACATCAACGACCAGCGAACCGCGCTGGACAGCCGCATGGCACAGGTCCAGGCGCGCTACCAGAAGCAGTTCCTGGCACTGGACACCCTGATGAGCCAGCTCACCCAGACCAGCAACTACCTCACGCAGCAACTCGCCAATCTCTAGGCCGATCCGCCCATCACAGGACATGACATGAAAGCCACCCCCAGCAGCGCCCTCGGCCAGTACCGCACCAACGACGCCTACGGCGCCGCCAGCGGCGACAGCAGGCAGCTCATCCTGCGCATGATGGATGGCGCCATCGACCGCATCGTCACCGCCAGGGGCCACATGCAGCGCGGCGAGATCGCCGCCAAGGGCGCGGCCATCAGCCGTGCCATCAGTGTCATCGACGGCCTGCGCACCTCGCTGGACCAGGCTCGCGGCGGCGAGATCGCCGCCAACCTCGAGCGACTCTACGACTACATGATGCGGCGCCTGCTGGAAGCCAACTTCCGCAATGACATGGCCGGCCTCGACGAGGTGGCTGGCCTGCTCGACGAGATCCGCTCCGGCTGGGCCGGCATTGCCAGCAGCGCTGCGGCACCGGCGCATGCCGGCGCGCCGCTGAGTGCCTGAAGCGGGCCGCCTGACATGCATGGACTGGACCAGATCCTGCTGCTCACCGAAACCGTCGAGGGGCATGTGGAGCGCGGCGAGTGGGCCGAGGCTGGCGCCCTCGACGTCGAACGCTGCCGCCTGCTGGCCGGGTTGTTCAGCGATCCGCCACCGGCGGCCGACCTCGCGGCCTGCCGTGAGCTGCTGCGCGGGCTGCTGGCCCGCAACCACCAGACCATCCAGCGCCTTCAGGCCGAACGCCAGCGGCTGCAGGCCGACGCCGCGCGCAGCGACCGGGCGATGCGTGCCTATGATCGCAATGCAGCCGGTGCTCCCGTCGCACGGCTGCGAGTGGTGGAGGTAGACCAGCCATGAGTACCCGTGCTGTCGCGGACTTCGAAGGCATCTCGCTGTTCGAGCGCCTGCCCTTCGCCTGGTCGGCTGCCGACCTCGGCGACATGAACCAGCTGGACCATGCCAACCACGAAACCGCGCGCGCCCTGCAGGCGCTGGCGGTGTACGAGGAAGCCCCACGCGAGGCGACCAGCGATGTCAGCCACCATGCGAACCCGGAACTGCTGCACCTGCAGGTCAAGGTCGATGTGCTGCTGTCGCTCGTCGGCCGGCTGCTCGCCGACCAGTCGGGACTGCCGCCGCGCCATTCGGTGGTCCTGCGTGGCCAGAGCGTGGAGTGGTCCGGACCCGACCAGTCGCAGGCCAGACCCGGCGATACCGGCTATGCCCTGATCTACGCCAACCCGGTGCTGCCGCTGCCGCTGCGCCTGCCCGGGCGCGTCGTCGGCAGCGTCGAGCGCGCTGGCAGCCGCTGGCTGCAGACCCGGTTCGAACATCTGACGCCAGCCGTGGCGGCGGGCCTCGAGAAGATGGTGTTCAGGCGCCATCGCCGCCAGGTGGCCTTCAGCAAGGGCACGGGCGTCTTCACGGAGACCGGCGTCTTCCGGGCGTCAAAATTCTGACGGCCAGGCTTGCCGAGCCCACCAATAAACTGGCATGGCCGACTTGCCGTCATCATAAATTACGCATGATCAACGGCTTACACTGACACTCCAGCTTCGGCATGGTTCTTGCTGTGATCGGGCATGACTTCGATGCCTGCCACCGATCACCCTGCCGGAGCCATGCCCGGCACCAGCCCTGCCGCCCTCGCGCAGGCCTTCGCCCTGTTCAGCGAGACGGCCCGTCAGCTCGAGGGCTCCTGGCGGGCGCTGGATCGCGAATCGGTACGCCTGCGCCGCGAGCTGCGGGAAGCCAGGCGCGACCACGCGGCGCAGGCGCGCCACCACGCCGGCCTCGCCCGGCGCCTGTCCGCCCTGCTCGAAGCCCTGCCGGCTGGCGTGCTGCTGGTCGGCGCCGACGGTATCGTCCAGCAGGCCAACAGCGCCGCCGCGCTGTTGCTCGGCGAACCGGTGACCGGCGTCAGCTGGAGCACGCTGCGCGAACGCGCACTCGCCGCCGGCAGCAGCGACGATGCCGACCTGTGGCTCCGCGATGGTCGCCGCGTGCAGCTGTCGCAGAAGCCGCTGGAACCCGGTGCCGGACGCGCACTGCTGCTCACCGACGTCACCGAGAAGCGCAAGATCGAGGACCTGCTGGCGCGCCACCGCCGCCTGGCGGCACTCGGCGAGATGGCAGCCGCGCTGGCCCACCAGATCCGCACACCGCTCACGGCCGGCCTGCTCTATGCGACCAATGCCAGCCGCCGCGAGCTGCCGCCGCAGCAGCGCGATGACCTGCTCGCCAGGTCCATCAGCTGCCTGCATGACCTCGAGCGGCTGATCGGCGACATGCTGCAGTTCGCGCGCGGTGCCGCCGCCTCCAGCCAGCAGTTTGCGCTCGACGAACTTCTCGACAGCGTGGAAACCGCCCTTGGCGGCATCCTGCAGCCGGGACAGGCGGTGCACATCACGCGGCCGGCGAGCCACGTGTTCCTCGCCGGCAATCGCGAAACGCTGGCAGGTGCGCTGCTCAACCTGGCCACCAACGCGCTGCAGGCTGCCGGACCAGCCGCCAGCGTGCGCATCATCGCCCACGCCTCGAGCCTGCAGGCGGAAATCAGCATCGTCGACAACGGCCCGGGCATCGACGCGGACCTCGCCCGGCGCATCTTCGACCCGTTTTTCACCTCGCGCCCCGATGGCACCGGGCTCGGCCTGTCCGTGGCCCGCTCCATCGCCCGCGCCCACCAGGGCGAGGTCGCACTGGTGAGCGGCGCGGCCGGTGCCACGACATTCGTGCTGCGCCTGCCGGTCGCCGGGCGCGAACCAGCCGCCGGCAAGGAACAGAGGAACGTCGCATGAAGCTCAAGCCCATCCTGCTGGTCGAGGACGACCAGCGACTGCGTGAGGCGCTTGCGGAAACGCTGCGCCTGTCGGGCTTCAAGGTGGTGCTGGCCGGTGACGGCAGCGAAGCGCTGCAGGTCCTGGCGGGCACCGCGGTAGCCGCCGTGGTCACCGATTACCAGATGCAGCCCATGGATGGCTCGGCGCTGCTGGCACGCGTACGCGAGCGCTGGCCGCAGCTGCCGGTGCTGATGACCACGGCCTACGGCAGCATCGAACATGCGGTCGCATCGATGATGGCCGGCGCCACCGACTACCTGGTCAAGCCGTTCGCCGCGCAGACCCTGGTCGCCAAGCTCGAGCGGCTGGTGCCGCGGGAGCTGCCCGCTGGCGGGATGGTGGCCGAGGACCCGGCCACGCTCGAAGCGCTGGCCCTGGCGGCAAGGGTGGCGGGCTCCGACACCACGGTGCTCCTCAGCGGCGAGTCGGGCACCGGCAAGGAAGTCTTCGCCCGCTTCATCCACCAGCACTCGGCGCGCGCCCAGGGGCCGTTCGTCGCCATCAACTGCGCGGCGATCCCGGAAAACATGCTCGAAGCACTGCTCTTCGGCCACGAGAAGGGCGCCTTCACCGGTGCCCATGAAGCACGGGCCGGCAAGTTCGAGCAGGCCCAGGGCGGCACGCTGCTGCTCGACGAGATCAGCGAAATGTGCGTCTCGCTCCAGGCCAAGCTGCTGCGCGTGCTGCAGGAGCGCGAGGTCGAGCGCATCGGCGGCCGCAGCCCGGTCGCCCTCGACGTGCGCGTCCTCGCCACCACCAACCAGGACCTGCGCGCACTGGTGCGTGCCGGCCGCTTCCGCGAGGACCTCTACTACCGCCTGAGCGTGTTCCCGATCCTGCTGCCGGCACTGCGCCGGCGGCCCGCCGACATCCTGCCGCTGGCACGGTTCTTCGTCGCCGAGGCCGCCGACCGCAGCCGTCCCGCGCCGGGCCTGGCCGCCGAAGCGGCGCGCGCCCTCGCCGCCTACCACTGGCCCGGCAACGTGCGCGAACTCGCCAACGTCATGCAGCGGGCGGTGATCCTCGCCGCGGGCCGCGACATCACGCCCGCGGACCTGAGCTTCGAGGTGGCGGCCGATGCCGGTCCCACCGATGACGCCGGCACCGATCCGGAGGCGCCAGCCGCTGCCAGTGCGACCGCAGCGCGGCTGCATGCCAGCCTGCAGAACGTCGAGGGCCAGCTGATCGTCGACGCGCTCCAGCGCGGCGGCAGCCGCAAGCGCGCCGCCGAGCTGCTGGGCATCAGCCCGCGCACCCTGCGCTACAAGCTCGCGCGCCTGCGCGATGCGGGCGTGACGCTGCCGGGGCGCGACCTGCACGCCCTGGCCGGCTGAGGCGACGACACGATCCACCTGGAGGAGCGGACATGATCGACATGGAAATCAACAAGGTCCTCGGCCAGATGCGGGCGCTATCCGCGCAGATCCAGGCCCCGGACCCGGCCAGCGCCGCCACGGGAGCGGGCGGCGTCAATTTCGGCGAACTGCTGCGCCAGTCGATCGACTCGGTCAACGAACAGCAGGCGGCCGCCCAGTCGCTGGCCACGCGCTTCGAGAGCGGCGCGGCCGATGTCAGCGTCGCCGAGGTGATGGTCTCGATGCAGAAGGCGAGCCTGTCGTTCCAGGCCATGACCGAGGTGCGCAACCGGCTGGTCGAGGCCTACCAGCAAGTCATGAACATGCCGATCTGATCGCCTCCGGTCAGTCGCAGCGCCACAAGGTAAGCAGTCATGGACGTCGCAGAAACCAGTCCCCTCGCCGCACTCAACCGCATTCCCGGCCTGCGCCAGCTGCTGCTGCTCGCCGGCCTGGCCATCGCCATAGCCGCCGGAGTCACCGCCGCGTTCTATGTCCGCGAGCCGAGCTACACCATGTTGTTCAGCAACGTGAGCCAGCAGGAAGCCGGCGAGATCATGAACGCGCTGAACGCCACCGACATCCCGCACAAGATCGATCCGAAGAGCGGCGCCATCCTCGTGGCCGGCGACCGCGTGCCCGAGGCGCGCCTGAAGCTGGCCGGCCAGGGCCTGCCACGCGGCACCAGCGTCGGCCTGGAGATGATGCAGGAACAGGGTGCCTTCGGCACCAGCCAGTTCATGGAAAACGCGCGCTACAACCACGCCCTGGAGACCGAGCTGGCGCGCACCATCAGCACCCTGCGTCCGGTGCAGGCTGCGCGCGTCCACCTGGCACTGCCGGAGAGCTCGGTGTTCCTGCGCAAGCGCCGCGATCCCAGCGCCTCGGTGCTGGTGAACCTCTATCCCGGCCGGCAGCTCGACAAGTCGCAGGTGGCGGCCATCGTGCACCTGGTCGCCTCCAGCATCCCGGGCATGAATGCCGACAAGGTGACGGTCGTCGACCAGCAGGGCAAGCTGCTCAACGCCCCGGGCGACGCGTCCGCACTGGGCCTCTCGACACAGCAGTTCGAGTACACCGAGCGCATCGAGAACAGCTATACCGAACGCATCGTCAGCCTGCTCAGCCCCATGCTCGGCCCCGACCGCATCCGTGCCACCGTGACCGCGGACATGGACTTCACGGAGCGCGAGGAGACCCGCGAGAACTACGACCCGGAGAACACCGCGCTGCGCAGCGAGCAGGTCGCAGAGGAGCGCAGCCGCGATGGCGGCCTCGCCAGCGGCGGCATCCCCGGCGCCCTCTCCAACACGCCACCGCCGCCGGTGGTGGCCAGCAACGCAGCGAATCCGCCGCCCGCGGGACAGCCGGCCGTGGCCGGTTCCGCAGCGGGTGCTGCGGCGGGTAGCGGCGGCACGGCGCAATCGACCCAGGCGTCAACCACACCCGCCAGCGAGTCCCTGCACCGCACCCGCAACTTCGAGGTGGACCGCACCCTGAGCCGCACGCGCTCGCCGGTCGGTTCCATCCGTCGCCTGTCGGTAGCCGTGCTCGTGGATTACAAGCGCAGCACCGCCGAAGATGGCACGGTGACGACCCAGGCGCCGAGCCAGCAGGAGATCGACGACATCACGCGGTTGGTCAGGGAAGCCGTCGGCTTCGACGAGAAGCGCGGCGACACCGTCAGCGTCAGCAGCGTGTCGTTCTACGAGAAGCCGGCCGAAGCCGAACCCGAGGGACCGGGGCTGCTCGATTCCCCGGGCCTGTTCGACACCCTGCGCAGCGTGCTGGCCGGCCTGCTGGTCCTCGCCCTGGCCTTCGCGGTGATCCGCCCGATCATGCGCGGCCTCGGCACCGGCGGCACCGGTACCGCCCTGCCGGCCGGCGGCGCCCTGCTGGCAGGCGATGCCGGCGGCGCCACTGTGGCACAGCCACGCGCCGCACTGTCCTTCGACGACAAGGTCAGCGTCGCGCGCCAGCTCGCCGACAAGAACCCCGAGCGCGTAGCCCAGATCGTCCGGAGCTGGATGCAGACCGATGAGTGACCCGTCCCAGAACCTCTCCGGCAGCGAACGCGCCGCCGTCTTCCTCATGTCCCTGGGCGAGCGCGAGGCCGCCGAGGTCATGAAGCACCTGCCGGTGTCCGAGGTGCAGAAGCTCGGTGCCGCCATGGCGAAGCTGCGCAAGGTCACGCGCCACCAGGCCGATGCGGTGCTCGGCCACTTTACCGACAACGTCGAATCGGAAGCACCGCTGACCGGCCGCTCGCCGAAATTCCTCAAGCGCCTGCTCACCAGCTCGCTCGGCGAGGAGCGGGCCCGGACCCTCTACGACCGCCTGGTCGAAGGCGAGGAAAAGGGCCTGGACTCGCTGCAGCTCATGGAAGCCAAGGAAGTCACCGAGATCGTTCAGGGCGAGCACCCGCAGGTCATCGCCATCGTGCTGGCGGGCCTGGACCCAGGCAAGGCGGCCGAGATCATCGGCCAGCTGCCGGTGCGCCAGGCCACCGATGTCGTCACGCGCATCGCCCGCATGGGCGATGTGCCGGAAAGCGCCATCGCCGAACTCGACGATGTGCTCCAGCACCGCTTCCGGCAGTCCGGCACCCAGAAGATGACCAGCATGGGCGGCATCCGCAGCGCCGCCACGATCCTCAACCAGGTGCACAAGGACGCGGAGAAGAAGATCGTCGAGGAACTCGACCAGCTCAACGCCGCGCTGTCGCAGCAGATCCAGGAGAACATGTTCATCTTCGAGAACCTGATGGACGTGGACGACCGCGGCATCCAGTCTCTGGTCCGCGAAGTCACCACCGACACGCTGGTGGTCGCGCTCAAGGGCGCCGACCCGGCACTGCAGGACAAGATCTTCCGCAACATGTCCAAGCGCGCCGCCGAGCTGCTGCGCTCCGACCTCGAGGCCAAGGGCCCGGTGAAGCTCTCCGACGTGGAGCTGGCGCAGAAGGACATCGTCACCGTGGCGCGCCGCCTCGCCGACGAGGGCACGATCATGCTCGGCGGCGGCGGCAACGAGTTCGTGTAGGCGGGACACCAGCCCATGGCTTCCAAGCTCATCCGCAGCCACGAGCTTGCCGAGGCCTGCCAGCCCTGGCAGGCCCCGGAAGTCACCGGCCATGCGCACCCCGGCCACTCCGACCCGCTGGAGGACAGCGCGGGCAGCCGCGAGCAGGCGCGCCGCGAGGGATTCGAGGAGGGCCGGCGTGCCGGCCTCGCGGCAGCTGCGCAAGACATCGCGGCGCGCAGCAGTGCGCTGCAGGTGGCACTCGATGCGCTCGCGCACCCGTTCGAGGGCCTCGATCACCGCTTCCACGAGGAAATCATCGAACTGGTCAAGGCCGTGTCGCGCCAGCTGGTGCGGCGCGAGATGCGCCTCGACCCGACCCATCTCGCCGGCGTGGTGCGCGAGGCGCTGGCGGCGCTGCCCATGGCCGCCACCGACGTCGTGGTGCGCGTGCACCCGCAGGATGCCGCGATACTGCGCGACTGCCTGGCTCCCGGGGACGAGGCCCGCGGCTGGCGCATCGAGGCCGACCCGGTTCTCGAGCGCGGCGGCTGCCTGGTGACCACCGCGCAGTCGCAGGTGGACGGCAGGCTGGAAACACGCCTCGCACGCAGCATCGCCACGCTGTTCGAGGACCAGCGCCAGGAGGCCGGGAGCGCCGGGGACGACCATGGCCAGACCGCCGCTCATGACGCTGGCCACTGAGCGCGGACGGCGCTGGAGCACGAGCCTCGCCACGCTGCGCGGGCGCCTGCGCAGCCCCGGCTTCGTGGTCGAGGGCCGCCTGGCGCGTGCCGCCGGCCTGACGCTCGAGGCCACCGGCTGCGAGGCTGCACTCGGCGCCCGCTGCCTGATCGAGGGCCAGGATGGCAGCCGCGTGCAGGCCGAGGTGGTCGGCTTCGCCGGCGACCGCCTGTACCTGATGCCTACCAGCGGCCTGGCCGGCGTGATGCCCAACGCCCGCGTCATCCCCACCCGCAGCGTGGCTCAGGTCCCGGTGGGGCCGGCGCTGCTCGGGCGGGTCATCGACGGTGCCGGCAACCCGCTCGACGGGCGCGGCCCGGTGCTGGCCGAAGCGCGCGTGCCGCTGGAGGCGCGGCCGATCAACCCGCTGCAGCGCCAGCCGATCGCCGAGCCGCTCGATGTCGGCGTGCGCGTGCTCAATGCCCTGTTCACCGCCGGCCGCGGCCAGCGGCTCGGCCTGTTCGCCGGCAGCGGCATCGGCAAGAGCAGCCTGCTCGCCATGATGACGCGCTACACCAGGGCGGATGTCATCGTCGTCGGCCTGATCGGCGAGCGCGGCCGCGAGGTCAAGGAATTCGTCGAAGACAACCTCGGCGCCGAAGGGCTGGCCCGCTCCGTGGTGGTGGCGACTCCCGCCGACTGCTCGCCGCTGCTGCGGCTGCATGGCGCCTGGATGGCCACGTCCATCGCCGAGTATTTCCGCGACCAGGGCCTGCATGTCCTGCTGCTGATGGACTCGCTGACCCGCTTCGCCCAGGCACAGCGCGAGATCGGGCTGGCCATCGGCGAGCCGCCGGCCACCAAGGGCTACCCGCCTTCGGTGTTCTCGCGGCTGCCGCAGCTGATCGAGCGCGCCGGCACCGGCACCAGCGGCGGCGGGTCCATCACCGGCTTCTACACCGTGCTCGCGGAAGGCGACGACGAGAACGATCCCGTCGTCGATGCCGCACGCGCGGTGCTCGACGGCCATATCATGCTGTCGCGCGAGATCGCCGAGGCCGGCATCTACCCGCCGGTGGATCCGGAGGCCTCCATCAGCCGCTCGATGAACCGCATCTGTCCGCCGCAGCACCTGCAGGCGGCGCAGCGCTTCCGCGAGATCTACGCCTACTACCAGCGCCACCGCGACCTGATCACGGTCGGCGCCTACCGCAGCGGCACCGATCCGCAGCTCGACCGCGCGGTGCGCCTGTGGCCGCGCATCGAGGCCTTCCTGCGCCAGGACATGAACGAGGTGGTACCGCTGGATACCGCCATCGCCGAACTCGAGGCGCTGGTCAACAGCGATGCCGGCGCCTGACTGCGGGCCGACCCCGAGCCATGCGCCAGCGCAAGCCCCTGACCTCCCTGCAACGCCTCGCCGAGTTCGGCGCCGACGCCGCTTCGCGCGACGTCGGCCAGCGGCTGCGCAGCCTGCACGCCGAGGAAGAACGCCTGCGCCAGATCGACGCCTACCTGCAGCAGTACGAGCGCCTGTCCACGGACGCCACGCCCGGGCTCACCGTCGCCATGATCACCGGCCGGCGCCAGTTCGCCTCGCGACTGCGCGAGGCCGCCCTGCGCCAGCGCCAGCTGGTCGCCGAGGAACAGGCCCGCTACCAGCAGCAGGTCGACCGCTGGCGCAGCGCGCGCGCCCAGGCGCTCGCCCTGCAACGCTACAACGAAAGGATCCGCGAGCGCCTCGGCGAACACCGCGAGCGGCTGGACCAGCGCCTGCTGGACGAGATCGCACAGCGGCGACGCTAGCTGCTCGCGACGCCGGGCAACTCAGTCCGGCGGGTTGTGGCGCTTCAGGAATTCCACCGATGCCCTGAGCATGGTGCTGCGCGTTTCATCCCGCGACAGCCAGTGGTCTTCACCCTTCATGCGGATGATGTCGTGCGGCTTGCCGGTCTCCTTCAGCGCCGCGGCCATGGCCTCGCTCTGCGCGATCGGCACCACCGTATCGTCGATGCCGTGGATGAGGAGCACCGGCGCGTCCGCGCGCGACGCGAGCCTGGCCGGCGACAGGCGGGCCATGGCGGCCCCGTCCTCCACCCCGATCGCCTCGCGCAGGTAACGAATACTTGCACTCTTGCTGCCCTGGGAACGCTGCCTCCAGCCGACAAACAGCGGCAGGTCCGTCACGCCGCCCACGGCAACGGCACAGCGATACAACCCCTGCTGCAGCGTCACGCCGGCCAGTGCCGCATATCCACCGTAGCTGGCACCGATGATGCAGGCACGTCGCGGGTCGACGATGCCGGCAGCGGCCAGCGCCCCCAGCCCGTCGGCAATGTCACCCAGCATCCGGCCACCCCATTCGCCGTAGCCCGCCTCGAGGAACTCGCGACCACGCCCGGCGGAGCCACGGTAGTTTGGCTGGAACACGGCATAGCCCAGCGAAGCATAGGCCTGTGCCCACCAGTCGAATCCAATCCCGTCACTGACGCCGATCGGTCCACCATGCGGGAGCACCACGACCGGCAGCTTCTGTCCCTGGCTTCCCGGCGGCAGGGTCAGCACGCCATCGATCGCCAGTCCATCGGCCGCGCTGAACCTGAACATGCGGGTGGCGCCCACGTCGCGGCTGCGGATCTTCGGATAGGCATAGCCGATCGGATCCGCCTTGCCGGAAGGTATGTCGACCAGCCACCAGGTTCCGGAATCGTCCCCGCCATCCGTGAAGGCAACCAGGCGATCGAAGGAGCGGCTGAAGGAATCGATCCGGACCTGCAGGCCCGGAAACGCCTTGTCGACGCCCTTCAGCCGCGCGCGCAGGGCTGCGGTGAAGACCTGCGGGTAGTCGGCGTCGCCGGTGTCGAAACCCAGCAGCAGGCCGCTGTCAGGATCGCGAAACCTGCGGCGGCTCCCCGCCCCGGACAGCAGCTGTTGCCGGGTGCCGCTGCGCACATCGACTTCGAACATCGCATCCTCCGGCGATCCCGGATCGTGCACCAGGACCGTGCCAGCCGTCCGGCCACGGCCCATGAGTTCCGGCAGATCGACTGCAGCCGGGACGATCTCCAGCAACAGCCGCTCGTGGCTCTCGCCGGCGTAGAGGCGCCAGATTCCGGCGCCGCGCTCGTACTCCTCATGTGCGAGGACTTTGCCGCTTGCATCCATTACCCAGTTGCCCTGGCCCATACGGCCGCGGGCGATGCGTGCGACCTCGCCGGAGTCGAGGTCAACCTGGTAGAGGTCGGCCGTGAGATAACCACCGCTGGTCTCGACAACATCCTGACCCCCGCGCGTGGTGACGAGGCTCCAGCCGCTGAAATAGCCATAGCTGTGACCATCGACGACGGCGCTGCCGTACACACCGAAGACCGCCGGCCAAACCTGCCGCTTCCTCTTGAAGACCGTGACGAGGCGGCCCTTCGGGACGGACAGGCTGTACACGTTCGACAACTCGGCCTGCCCCGAAACCAGCACCAGGGGCGCCTTGTAGGTGCTGCTGGTGATCACCAGGACATGATCGTCATCGGCCCACCAGACGTCCCTGACCTTGGCGTCGCCGACCTCCACCGCCTGCAGCAGCCTGTCGCCGATGGCCGCAACGATCAGGCGCCGCCGCTCGCCCAGGACCACAATGGTTGCCAGCCGCTCGCCGGAGGGCGACAGCGTCAGGTGCTCCACGGACGGCAGCCGGCCGTAGGCTTCGATGGGGGGCGCCGCCAGTACCGCGCCCGCGACCAGGGACAGCAGGACCAGGAGCAGGCGTTGCAGGAACCGCATGTAATTCCCTCCCGTTATGCGGTCCACTCTACGGCCGGCACCGCTTCCTGCCAACACGGCCACCAGGGCTGCGGCAGCCCGCCGCTGCACTGGCATGGATATTGCTGTTTACCCCTGTCAACCAGGAGATCTCGTCCCCGTGACCGATGCCGTCGGAGCCAATCCCGCCCTCGCGAGCCTGGTGCTTGCCACCGCCAGCAACGACCCCGCGGCCATCGCCGCCGCGGCCGCAGGCCGTGGCGGCGATGGTGGTGCACAGCCAGCCGCCTTTGGCACGCTGCTGCAGGGCCTGAATGCAGCGGCCAGCAGCACTCCCGCAGCCACGGGCATTGCGCCGGCAAGCGCTGTTGCCGTTGCCGCCGGTACGGCTGCCGTTGCCGATCCGGCCGCGGCAGCACTGGCCGACAACCCCCTGGCCACCGGCGATTCGTCCACGCCCGCCGCCCTGCCCCGGCAGGCCGGCAAGGACCGGCTGGGCGGCAGAGCCACCGGCGATGACTCGCCGGCCAGCGGCAGTGAATTGCCGCTCGCCGAGGGCGCAGGCCTGCTGGCCTCCCTGCTGCCCGCCGACGCCAGTGCCGCCAATCCGGCGGCTGGCCTCGCTGCGCTGCCGACCCAGGCAGCGGCTGCGACGGCAAGCGCCACCACCAGCCCGGACGCTTCCACGGTTGAGGCTGCGGCTTCGGATCCCAGGCCCGGCAGCCCGACCCGTTCCATGGCGTCGGCGGCAGCGGCATCGACGCCGGCAGCGACATCGGCGACGGCATCCGTGCCGGCGCCGGAAGCGACGGCGGTCACATTGGATGCCACCACCGCCGAGACACCCGCCACCACCACCGCTGCAGATGCCCAGGCGCTCGCGCAGACCAGCGACACTGCCATGCAAGCGCCCGATGCCGACCTGCCGGACGGCATGCGCACCCGCATCGAGGTCGCGCTCGCCGACCTGGTACGACCCGGGCCGCAGCCGCCGGATGCCGGCGCTGGCGCGGGCAGCCTGACGGCGGCGCCGGTGGTTCCGGGCACGGGAACCGGCCATGGACCGGCTGCCGCCAGCAGTCCCGCCGAGGCGATCACCAGCAGCCTGCCGAAGCTGCAGCCCACCGGTGACCGCGAAGCCTGGACCCAGGGGCTCGGCGAGCGCCTGCTGATGATGGCCGACCGCGGCCTGCAGTCCGCCACCCTGCGCCTGCAGCCCGAGCATCTCGGGCCCATGGAGATCCGCATCAGCGTGCAGGACGACGGCTCCGCGCAGGTGTTGTTCAGCGCCCACCATGGTCAGACCCGCGAAGCACTCGAGGCGGCGATCCCGCGCCTGCGCGACCTCTTCGCCGAACAGGGCCTGAGCCTCACCCAAGCGAACGTCGATTCCGGCCGCGGCCATGCTTTCAGCCAGCGCGGCTTCGGCGGCGGCGAAGGCAGCACCGGCAGCCTGCACGGCGCCTGGGACGAAGCCGGCCTACCCGCGGAGGAACCCCGGACCTGGCGGGTGCTGCGTTCCCCGGAGCGGCGCCTCGACGTCATGGTCTGAGTACCGGCCACCGCCAAGTCCTTGGCGAGACCGGTCCTGGCGGGCGCCAACACATTGGCATCATACCCCAGACGTTTCACAAGCTACTGTTTCAAAACAGCTTCTACCACCCTCCAGCATCTGGCACGTCTCTTGCTATACCTCGATGGGGATATTCCCCGTGGGGTAGATACGCATGGCAACCGAGGAAGCTGAAGTCGCCCAGGCCACCCAGGAAGCCACCCGAGGCGGTGGCATCAGCCGGACCATCGGTCTCGGCGCAGGCATGTTTTTCCTGGTGGTCGCCGCACAGTTCGTCACCGGCATCGTCGGCTGCAAGCTGCTTCCGGGGCTGATGCCCGGATGCACGGCGCACGAGGAGCCGGCCGGAAAGGCAGGCGCCGCGAAGGGCAAGGCCAAAGCCGAGCCGAAGGCACCGCCGATCTACCAGGCCTTCGATCCACCGCTGGTGGTCAGCTTCCAGGAACAGGGCAGCATGCGGTTCCTGCAGGTCACCGTCGAGGTCATGGGCCGCAACGAAGAGACCATCAAGGCGGTGCAGACGCACATGCCGGTGATCCGCAACAACCTGCTCAACATCTTCGCCAGTCACGGCTTTGCCGACCTGATCAGCCGCGACGGCAAGGAAGCGATGCGCAAGGAATGCCTCACCGAGGTCCAGCGCATCCTCAAGGAGAACACTGGCAAACAGGGCGTCGAGGACCTGTACTTCACCAGCTTCGTGGTCCAGTAGCGCGCGGGTAGCCATGGACCACAAGGACATCATTTCCGACGAGGAATCGCAGGCGCTGCGCCAGCCACCACCCGCCGCCGCGGGCCAGGCGGCCGGCCTCGCGCGTGCCGGCGAAGTGCAGGGCCTGCACGCCGACCACTGGGAACGCATCCTCGCGGATCGCGCCCCGGCCCTGGAATCCATCGCCGAGCGCGTAGTGAGCCTGATGAAGGCCACCGGCCGGCGCTTCTTCCGCAGGCCAGTCGACGTGGTCGCGCACCCGCTGCGCTCGGTGCGCTGGAGTGCCTACGCGCGCCAGCTCCCGGTGCCAAGCAGCCTGACCGTTGTCGACATCAGGCCAGCCACCCTCAGGGGCCTGGTCAGCATCGATGCCGGTTTCGTCTTCGTCCTCACCGACGTGTTTTTCGGCGGCGATGGCAAGGGACAGCGTGCCGCGGAGATGGTGGACTTCACGCCCATCGAGCAGCGCCTCACCCGCAAGTTCGTCGAAGCGCTGCTCGCCGACCTGAAACAGGCCTGGAAACCGTTTCTGGAACTGGATTTCACCTGGCTCAAGGCCGAAACCAACCCGATATTCGCCGCCATCGCCGCCGGCTCCGAACCGGTGTCCGTGGCGCGCTTCGGCATCGTCATCGACGAGACCGAACATGCCTTCGAGGTGGTGCTGCCGGCAGCCCTGGTCGAGCCACTGCGCAGCATGCATGACGCCGGCCATCTCGACGGCAACTCCGGCACTGCGCAGAAATGGCGCAGCCGCCTGCGCGAGGATGTTCAGGAAGCACAGGTGACCATGCGCGCGGTACTGACCGGTACGCAGGTCAACCTGCGCGACATCGCGCTGGCCCGCCCCGGCGACGTGATCCATACCGAACTGCCGGCCAGCGTCGTGCTGCTCGCCGGCAACCAGCCGCTGATGGAAGGCACCTTCGGCGTGTTCCAGGGCCGCAATGCCGTACGCATCAGCAAGCCCGCGAACCGCCGCATCCTGGGAGTGAACGATGGACGAGCAACAGACAACTGACAGCGCCGCTGGCAGCAGCGGCAAGCCCGACGCGGGTTTCCGCGCCGCCGCCTTCCAGCAGCTCAACGAGAGTGGCGGCGGCAGCGGTGACGCGCACCCGAGCATCGACGTCATCCTCGACGTGCCGGTGACCCTGTCGCTGGAGGTGGGCCGCGCACAGATGAGCGTCGGCCACCTGCTGCGCCTGTCGCAGGGCTCGGTGGTGGAACTCGATCGCGGCGCCGGTGAACCACTCGACGTACTGGTCAATGGCGCCCTGGTCGCCCATGGCGAAATCGTGGTCGTCAACGACAAGTTCGGCATCCGGCTCACCGACGTGGTGAGCCCGCCGGCGCGCCAGCCGCAGCCCTGAGGCACCCGTTCCATGAACCGCAAGTCCCGCCAGATGCTGGTCGCGGCATGCAGCGTTGCCGGCCTGCTCGCTGCCGGCGCCGCACTGGCGGCCGTCACGCAGACGCCGGCGCAACCGGTGCCGGGTGCACTGCCCTCGGGCAGCGTGGCCGGCCCCGCCCTGCGCATGGTGCTGAGCCTCGGCCTGGTGCTGGCGCTGGTGGGCGGCCTCGCCTGGCTGGCGCAGCGTCTGCGCTCCGGCGGGCACCTGAAGACCGGGCTCATCGAGATCGTCAGCGGCGTCTCCCTCGGCGCCCGCGAGAAGGTCGTGCTGCTGCAGGTCGGGCAGGAACGGGTGCTGGTGGGTGTCAGCCCCGCCGGGATGCGCACCCTGCACGTGATGCAGGGGCCGGCGGCGACCGCGCCCTTTGCCAGCCACCTGGAGGCGCAGCCGTGAAACGAGCGCCGATCCTGCTGTTGCTGCTGCTTCCCGTCCTGGCCTGGGGTGCCGAGCCCACCGGCCGTGCACTGGAACTGGTAACGGCCAGTGCGGATGGCAAGAGCTGGTCGGTGAGCCTGCAGATCCTGCTGCTGATGACGGCGTTGACGCTGCTGCCGTCGCTGGCACTGGCCGCCACGTCGTTTACCCGTATCGTCATCGTGCTCGCCATCCTGCGCCAGGCGATCGGCATGCCGCAGACGCCGCCCAACCAGGTGCTGGTGGGCCTGGCCCTGTTCCTGTCCTTCTTCGTTATGGGCCCGGTGCTCAACGAGGTCTACGACAACGGCGTCAAGCCCTACATGGCCGGCACCATCGAACTGGATGCGGCGGCCGCGGCCGCGGAAAAGCCGCTGCGCAGCTTCATGCTGGGCCAGACTCGCGAACCGGATCTGGAGCTGTTCACCAACCTGGCGGGCCACGAGGAGTATGCGACGCCGGAAGCGGTGCCGATGTCGGTGCTGCTGCCGAGCTTCATGACTTCGGAACTCAAGACCGCCTTCCAGATCGGCTTCCTCACCTTCATCCCGTTCCTGATCATCGATCTCGTGGTCTCCAGCGTCCTCATGTCCATGGGCATGATGATGCTGTCCCCGATGCTCATCTCGCTGCCGTTCAAGATCATGCTGTTCGTCCTGGTGGACGGCTGGAGCCTGATCATGGGCACGCTCGCGGCGAGCTTCGCCACCAGCTGAGGACTGCCCCATGACACCCGAGATGGTCCTGACCATCGCCCGCGAATCGCTCACCGTGACCATCCTGGTCGCCGCGCCGCTGCTGCTGGCCGCGCTGGTCACCGGCGTGCTGGTGGGTGTGCTGCAGGCCGCCACCCAGATCAACGAAATGACGCTGTCGTTCATCCCCAAGCTGCTGGCGCTGGTGGTCACCCTGCTGGCCACCGGCCCCTGGATGCTGGAGATGCTCACCGGTTACACCCGGACCCTGTTCCACAACATCCCGTCCATGCTCGGCTGAGCGCCGCCGCGCCGCCATGCTGACCCTCGCAGTCATCGTCGACACGCTGTTCCACATCCTGTGGGCCGCCCTGCGGGTCGGCGGCATGGTGATGATGGCGCCGGTGTTCGGCGCCATGTTCGTCCCGACGCGGCTGCGGCTGCTGATCACGCTGGTGCTGTCCTTCGCCATGCTGCCGGCACTGGGACCGCTGCCAGCCTACTCGCCGCTGAGCCTGCAGGGCATGCTGGCCGTCGGCCAGGAGCTGGTCGTCGGCATCGCCATCGGCTTCCTGCTGAAGATCGCCATCGAGGCGGCGGTGATCGGTGGCCAGATCGTGTCCAGCGGCACCGGCCTGTCCTTCGCCATGGTGGTGGATCCGCAGTCCGGCGGCATTCCGCTGCTGGGCCGCTTCTACCTGATCATCGCCACGCTGCTGATGCTGGTGCTGAACGCGCACCTGCAGCTGATCCAGGTGCTGGCGGCCAGCTTCGCCATGGTGCCCATCGGCAGCGGTGGTATCCACGCCACTGACCTGCGCATGGTCGCCGACTTCGCCGGCCTGATGTTCCTCGGCGCGCTGAAACTGGCGCTGCCCTCGGTGGTGGCCATGCTGATGGTCAACGTCGCCTTCGGTGTCATCAGCCGCGCCGCACCGACACTCAACCTGTTCGCCGTCGGCTTCCCGATCACGATGCTCATGGGTTTCCTGGTGATCCTCATGGACATCGGCTCCCATGGGCCGATCTGGCAGGCGCAGCTCGCCGAGACCTTCAGCGCCATCAACCGCCTGCTGGCAGGAGGTTGAGCATGGCGGAGAAGGACTTCCAGGAACGCACCGAACAAGCCACGCCGAAACGCCAGGAAGATGCGCGCCGGCGTGGCCAGGTGGCGCGCTCACGGGAGCTGAACATCGCCGCCGTGCTGCTGGCAGGCGCAGGCGCCATCGCCGTTTCGCGCGCCCAGCTCGGCAGCGCGCTGGAGGATCTGATGCGCCGTGGCCTGGCGCCGGACCCGCAGCTGCTGGACCAGCCGGGCATCATGACCGCGGCGCTGGCCAGCGCCAGCCTCGACACGCTGCTCGCCTTCACGCCACTGCTGGTGGTGCTGGCGCTGGCGGCGGTGGGTGGCGCACTCGCGGTCGGTGGCTGGGTCTTCAGCACCGAACAGGTCGCTCCGCGCTGGAGCCGCCTGAATCCCGTGCAGGGCATCAAGCGCATTTTCAGCCTGCGCGGCCTGGTTGAGGTCGCCAAGGCGCTGGCCAAGGGCCTGGTCATCGGCGGTTTCGCGCTGGGCTGCATGACCTGGGCCCGCGGCCAGGTGCTGACGCTGGGCGTCGAGCCGCTCGGGTCGGCCATGGACGACGCCGGCTACCTGGTCGCCATGACCCTGGCCGCCTGCAGCTTCGGCATGCTGGTGGTCGCGCTGGCGGATGCGCCCTTCCAGATCTGGTCGCACCAGCGCGAACTGCGCATGACGCGCCAGGAAATCCGCGAGGAACTGAAGGAAACCGAAGGCCGCCCCGAGGTGCGCAGCCGGATCCGCGCGCTGCAGCAGCAGCTGGCCAGCCGGCGCATGATGAAGGCGGTACCCACGGCCGACGTCGTGATCACCAACCCGACGCATTTCGCGGTCGCCCTGCGCTACGACGACCGGCGCATGCGCGCCCCGGTGGTGGTGGCCAAGGGCGTGGACCACGTGGCCGCCCGCATCCGCGAGCTCGCCGGCCAGCACCGCGTGGCGCTGTTCGAAGCGCCGCTGCTGGCCCGCGCGCTGTACTGGAGCACCAACCTCAACCAGGAGATCCCGGGCCCGCTCTACGTGGCGGTCGCCCAGGTGCTGACCTACGTGTATCGCCTCAGGGCCGCCGTGCAGACCGGCGCCGCCTGGCCGGAGCGCCCGGCCGTGCAGGTGGACGCCAGCCTCGCCACGCCCCGGCGCGGCCGGCGCGAGCTGCTGGCCTGAGGCCGCTGACAGACCGATGGAGACCCCGACATGACCGCAGCCAGCAACGGCCCCGCCCGCTTCCTCCGCAACCTCGGTGGCGCCGGCCTGCCGATCCTGATCCTCGCCATGCTCTCGATGGTGGTGCTGCCGTTGCCGCCGCTGGTGCTCGATGCGCTGTTCACCTTCAACATCGTGATCTCGCTGATGGTGGTGCTGGCGGTGGTGTACGTGATGCGTCCGCTGGACTTCGCGGTGTTCCCCACGGTGCTGCTGCTGGCCACGCTGCTGCGGCTGGCGCTCAACGTCGCCTCCACGCGCGTGGTGCTGCTGCACGGACACACCGGCACCGACTCGGCCGGCAAGGTGATCGAGGCCTTCGGCGAGTTCGTGGTGGGCGGCAACTACGCGGTGGGCGTGGTGGTCTTCGCCATCCTCATCATCATCAACTTCGTGGTGGTCACCAAGGGTGCCGGCCGCGTCTCCGAGGTCAGCGCGCGCTTCACCCTCGATGCCCTGCCGGGCAAGCAGATGGCCATCGATGCCGACCTCAACGCCGGCATCATCAGCCAGGAGGAAGCCGCCCAGCGCCGTGCCGAGGTGCGCACCGAGGCGGACTTCTACGGTGCCATGGACGGTTCCAGCAAGTTCGTCCGCGGCGACGCCATCGCCGGGCTGCTGATCGTCTTCATCAACGTCATCGGCGGCATCCTCATCGGCACGCTGCAGCACGACCTGAGCTTCGCCGCCGCGGCAGAGACCTACACGCTGCTCACCATCGGCGACGGCCTGGTGGCCCAGATCCCCTCGCTGCTGCTCTCCACCGCGGTGGCCATCATCGTCACGCGCATGTCGCGCGCCGAGAACATGAGCCAGCAGCTGTTCACCCAGCTGGTGGGCGATCCGCGCATCCTGCGGGTGGTGGCGGTGCTGCTGGGCCTGCTGGGCCTGGTGCCGGGCATGCCCAACGTCGCCTTCCTGCTCGCCGCCGGCGCCTGCGCCGGCAGCGCCTGGCTGCTGGAGCGCAAGTCGGCGGCCATCCGCCAGGCACTGGACAATGGCCCGGCGGAACCGGAACTGCCGCCGCCGGAACCCAATCGCGACCTGTCCTGGGATGACGTCGGCCAGGCCGACCCCATCGCCCTGGACGTGGGCTACCGGCTGATCCCGCTGGTGGACCGCAACCAGGATGGCGAGCTGATGCGCCGGATCAAGGGCGTGCGCAAGCGGCTGTCCGAGGAACTGGGCTTCCTCATCACGCCGGTGCGCATCCGCGACGACCTCGACCTGCCGCCGCAGGGCTATCGCATCAGCCTGCTGGGTTCGGCCATCGCCCAGGGCGAGGTCTACGCCGACCGCGAGCTCGCCATCAACCCGGGCCACATCGACCAGCCGATCCAGGGTATTCCCGCACGCGACCCGGCCTTCAACCTGGAAGCGCTGTGGATCGAACCGGTGCAGCGCGAGGAAGCCCAGGCGCGCGGCTACACCGTGGTGGACGTGCCGACCGTCATCGCCACGCATCTTTCCAAGGTACTCCAGGAAAACGCCCACGAGTTGCTCGGGCACCAGGAAGCACAGCAGCTGCTCGACCGCCTCGGCAAGACCGCGCCCCGGCTGGTCGAGGAGCTGACGCCGAAGACCCTGTCGCTGTCGGTGATCGTGCGCGTGCTCCAGGAACTGCTGCGCGACCAGGTCGCCATCACCAACATGCGCAGCATCTGCCAGACCCTGGCCGAGCATGGCCGCACGACCCAGGACCCCGAGATCCTGACGGGGCATGTGCGGGCAGCACTGGGGCGCTCCATCGTGCAGAAGCTCGGCACCCAGTCGGAGGAGCTGCCGGTCATCACCCTGGAGCCGCGGCTGGAACAGATCTTGCAGGATGCCCTCAAGGGCGGCGGCGAAGGCGGCATCGAGCCTTCGCTGGCCGAGCGGGTGCAGGCGCAGCTGTCGGAGACCACCCAGCGCCAGGAGATCGCCGGCCAGCCGGCGGTACTGCTGGTGTCACCGGCACTGCGGCCCTGGCTCGCGCGGTTCCTGCGCTTCGCGGTCCCCAGCCTGAAGGTGCTGGCCTACAACGAAGTGCCGGACAGCCGCCGCGTCAAGCTCGTGGCGGCAGTGGGAAGTTGACGGGATTTTGGCACGGCTCCGGCGCCTGAACAGGCGGCGCGGACCGGGCCCAGGGAGGCAGGATGAAGATCAGACGTTTCGTCGCCAGCGACATCCGCGAAGCCATGCGCCAGGTCCGCGAGGCCCTCGGCCCGGACGCCGTCATCCTCGAGACCCAGCGGGTCGAGGGTGGCATCGAGCTGTCGGCGGCCGTGGACTACGAACCGCCGGCGACACCGGCAGCGGCAGGCCCCGCCGTCGGCTACGCAGCCGTGGCCGCGGACAGCGGCACCGGCCAGCCGGCGCCCGTGGCGGCACCGGTGGCGGCGGGCGCCGTCCCGCGCCCGGCCGACGACCGCGAATTCCGCAACCTGCGCGAGGAAGTGCGCACGCTGCGCGACCTGCTCGAGACCCAGCTCTCGCGCCTGGCCTGGAACGACGGCGTGCGCCGCAATGCCGCCGCCGCCACCACCATGCGCAACCTGACACGCATCGGCCTCGGCCCGGACGTAGTCCGCGACATCGTCGCCGCGCTGGGCGCGGACCTGACGGCCCGCACCGCCTGGAGCGCGCCGCTGCGGCGGCTCGAGGCCAGCATCCCGGTCTGCGATGGCGACCTGATCGCCGCTGGCGGCGTGTTCGCCGTCGTCGGCCCCACCGGCGTCGGCAAGACCACCACCATCGCCAAGCTGGCCGCGCGCTACGCGCTGCAGGGCCGGCCGGAGGACGTGGCGCTGGTGACCACCGACACCTTCCGCATCGGCGCGCGCGAGCAGCTCGAGACCTTCGGCGAGATCCTCGGCGCCCCGGTCTACCAGGCCGGCGACGGCAACCGCCTGGCCGAGGTGCTGGACCTGCTCGCCAGCCGCAGGCTGGTGCTGATCGACACCGCCGGCATGGGGCAGCGCGACCTGCGCCTGGCACGCCAGCTGTCCTGGCTGGCGGCCGCGGATGCCCGCGTCAAGGTACTGCTGGCGCTTCCCGCCAACACGCAGAGCACAGGCCTGCGGGAAATTGTGGAAGCGTTCATGGTAGCCCGCCCGTCAGCGTGCATCCTTACCAAGACGGATGAGGCGACCTCCCTCGGCGGTGCATTGTCGGCGCTGGTGCGCAGCCGGCTGCCGCTGGCTTATGTCGCAAACGGCCAGCGGGTTCCCGAGGACCTGCACTGTGCCGGGCCACGCCGCACCTGGCTGGTGAAGTCCGCCCTGGAGCTGATGGGCGGCGACACCGGGATCAACGACGACTTCATGGCGGAACAGTTTGCCGAGGTGGACATCGATGCCTGCGCCTGAACCTGCCATGAGTCCGGACCAGGCCGATGGCCTGCGACGCCTGCGCCAGGCCCGGCCGGTGAAGGTCATCACCGTTACCGGCGGCAAGGGTGGCGTCGGCAAGACCAACATCTGCGCCAACCTCGCGGTGGCGCTCTCGATGCTCGGCCGGCGCGTGATGCTCTTCGATGGCGACCTCGGCCTGGCCAACGTCGACGTGCTGTTCGGCCTGCAGCCTCAGTACACCATGGCCGACGTGGTGCGCGGCGAGCGCAGCCTGCCGGAGGTCGTGGTCAGCGGCCCGGCCGGCGTCATGGTGGTGCCTGGCGCCTCCGGCCTGTCGGAGATGGCCAACCTCAGCACACTGCAGAATGCCGGCATCGTCAACGCCTTCAGCGAACTGAGCTGCGACCTCGACGTCCTCATGGTGGATACGCCGGCCGGCATCTCCGATCCGGTGCTGCGCTTCGCCGAGGCGGCCCACGAGGTCGTGGTGGTGGTCTGCGACGAACCCACCTCCATCACCGACGCCTACGCAGTCATCAAGGTGCTGTCCCGCGAACGCAACGTGCACCGCTTCCGCGTGGTCACCAACATGACCCGCGAGGCGGGGCATGGCCGGCAGCTGTTCGAGAAGCTGCTGCGCGTCACCGAACGCTTCCTGCAGGTCTCGCTGGACCATGCCGGCAGCGTACCCTACGACGACCGGGTATGGCGCGCGGTGCAGCTGCAGACGCCGTTTGTGACGGCGTTCCCAACCAGCCTGGCCGCCTCCGCCCTCAAGCAGCTGGCCCATCGTGCCGATAAATGGGACGCACCGCGCGCGGCGCGGGGAAACATCGAGTTCTTCGTGGAGCGGCTGCTGCGGCAGCCGGGCGGCGCCCAGGGCGCGGTGGCATGAGCACGGCCTCCGCCTACGCCACCGCCAGCCAGCTCCAGCCCGAGGAACTGGTGGAGCGGTATGCGCCGCTGGTCAAGAGGATCGCGAGTCACCTCATTGGCCGGCTGCCCGATGGCGTGGAGCTGGAGGACATGGTGCAGACGGGGCTCATCGCCCTGCTGGATGCGGCCCGGCAGTACTCGGCTGCCAGGGGCGCGTCCTTCGAGACGTATGCGGGCATACGAGTGCGTGGAGCGATGCTGGACGAATTCAGGAACACCGACTGGGCACCGCGCTCCGTGTACCGCAAGCAGCGGCAGCTGACGGCGGCGGTGCGTGCGGTGGAGAACCGCACCGGCGCCCATGCCAGTCCGCGCGATGTCGCCGCCGAGCTCGGCGTGCCGCTCGAGGAATACTTCCGCATGGTGGCGGCGACCACCAGCCAGCGCATGTTCAGCCTCGAGGATGCCAACCCGGACCAGGGCAGCGACGCGGGCCCGGACGGCGACCAGCCGTCGCTGGACCCAGCAGCGGAGCTGGAGTCCGAGGAATTCCGCACCGCCATGGCTGCGGCCATCGGCGCACTGCCGGAGCGCGAGGCGCTGGTCATGTCGCTGTACTACGACGAGGAGCTGAACCTGAAGGAAATCGGCGAAGTACTTGGTGTCAGCGAGTCACGCGTCTGCCAGATCCACGGCCAGGCACTGGTAAGGCTGCGGGCCCGCCTGCAGGACTGGGCGGCCGCGGGAGCCGGAACCTGACATGGATCCATTGACTACAACCGGCGTGGTGCTGGCACTTGTGGCCCTGGTCGGCGGCAGCATCCTCAAGGGTGCCGGCATCGCTTCGCTGGCGAACCCGGCGGCCTTCGTCATCGTGTTCATCGGCACGCTGGCCTCGAGCCTGGTGCAGACACCGAAGGAAACCTTCATCCGCGCCTGGAAGATCTTTCCCTGGATCTTCAAGCCGCCGGTGGAGAACACCGACGCGCTGATCGCCAAGATGGTCGAGTGGAGCGAGACCGCCCGCAAGCAGGGGCTCCTCGGGCTGGAGCCGGCGCTGGAGAAGGAGCCGGACGAGTTCTCGAGGAAGGCGCTGCAGATGCTGGTCGATGGCACCGAGCCCGACAAGATCCGCGAAACCATGGAACTGGAGCTGGAAGCCAAGGAAAAGGCCAATACCCAGAGCGCCAGGGTGTTCGAGGGCCTGGGCATCTACGCACCGACGCTGGGCATCATCGGCGCCGTGCTCGGCCTCATCGCCGTGATGAAGAACCTCGCCGATCCGAGCAAGCTCGGCCACGGCATCGCCGCAGCCTTTACCGCCACCATCTACGGCATCGGCCTCGCCAACCTGTTCTTCCTGCCGACCGCCAACAAGCTCAAGGAGATCATCAAGGCCCAGAGCCGTGCCAAGGAAATGGTGCTGGAGGGCATCATCGCCATCGCCGAGGGCGAGAACCCGCGCAACCTGGAGGTCAAGCTGAAGAGCTACGTCGCCTGACGCAGCCCTTCGCGATGTGCCATGGCCCGCAGGCGCGAACCCGAGGACCACGTGAACCACGAGGCCTGGGCCATTCCCTACGGCGACCTGATCACGCTGCTGCTGGCCTTCTTCGTGGTGATGTACGCGGTGTCCTCGGTCAACGAAGGCAAGTACCGCGTGCTGTCGGACTCCATGACGGCCGCCTTCCGCGGCTCGCCAAAGACCATCGCGCCCATCGAGATCGGTGACAAGGTGGTCAAGCTGCGCCGCGACGACACCGTGGCGGGCCTGTCACCCTCCCAGGCCATGAAGCTGCCCGGCCACGTCGACGGCGACGACAGGAGCCTGGTCGAGCAGTTCAACAAGATGGGGCGCGATATCGACAGCAGGGCCGAAGGTGCCAATGGCCCGGGCCTGCGCCATCTCGCCGACCAGGTCGAGGAGGCCATGGCCGCACTCATTGGCGAGGACCTGGTCACCGTGACCCGCAAGCCGCTGTGGGTCGAGGTCGAGATCAAGACCGACATCCTGTTCCCGAGCGGCAGCGCCAGCATTCAGCCGGAAGCGGTGCTGATCCTCGACAGCATTGCCGCCATCCTCAAGCCGCTCGCCAACCCCATACGCGTCGAGGGGCATACCGACAACCGCCCGATCCGCACGCTGCAGTTCCCCTCCAACTGGGAGCTGTCCGGCGCCCGGGCCTCGTGCATCGTCCGGTTGTTCGAGGAACGCGGCATCGCGCCCGAGCGCATGAGCGTCGCCGGCCAAGGCGAGTACCAGCCCGTGGCGGACAACGCCACCGCCGAAGGCCGCAATCGCAACCGGCGCGTCACGCTGGTGATCCTCGACGCAACCGGCGGCGACAGCCGGCAATCGGCCACGCCGGCACCCGCAACTGCACCCGCAACGACGGCAGCAACGCAGGAGGCAGCGCCATGACACCCATCGAACAAGTCAGGCCACCCATGCCCGGCAACTGGGCCCGTCGCCCCGAAGGCCGCAACAAGCGCGGCGGCCAGGGAAAGGCCAAGGGCAGCGGCACGGGAGAGGGCCGGGACCAGAGCCCGGGCAGCACCCAGCCGGGGAAGGCGCCGGGGCAGGGTCATGGCGGCGACGCGCATGGTGACCATGAACACAGCATCGACGAACTCGCCTAGGGGGCATGACCAATGATCATCAGCTTCAACCTCATCATGATCACGGCAGCGGCCGTGCTGGCCGGCAGCCTGCTGCTATCACTCACTGCCATCGGCATCGGCTGGCGCGCCAGGCGCCGCGCCGCCAGCGCCGTGGCCGCGGCCGGGATCGCCGGCCTGCGCGCCGCGGAAGCGGAAGCAGCGCTCGCCGCTCTCGCCGGCCGGCTGCAGGAACTGCAGGCCGAACGCGAGCGTGCCGGTGCCGTCGGCACGCGGCCCGGGCTGCGCCAGGCGGTGGCACTGTCGCGCCACGGTGCCAGCACCGATGAACTGGTGGCCGCCTGCCGCATCGGCCAGAGCGAGGCGCGGCTGATCCAGATGCTCTACGGCAGCCCGAAGACGGGCGCTGCCGTCACCGCCACGGAAGTCCACTGAGCCGCGGGTACGCCGGATCGACCGTGCAACGCCCGCAGACGCGCCCACCGGAGCCAACATCATGAGCCAGATCCCGGAAAAGATGCTGCAGCGCCTGAAGACCTGCACCAGCTTCCCGTCGCCGCCGGAGGTGGCGATGCAGGTCATCGCCCTGGCCCAGGACCCGGAGATCGACCTCGCCAGGGTCGCGGACACGGTCAGTTGTGACCCCGCCATCGCCGCCAAGGTGATGCGCATCGCCAACTCGGCCATGTACGCGCGCCGGCGCCAGAGCAGCAACCTGCGCCAGGCGCTCATCGTGCTCGGTCTGAACGCGACGCTGACGCTGGCCCTGTCGTTCACCCTGGTGAGCACCCTGCGCCGCGACAGCTCCAAGGGCTTCGACTTCGACGCCTACTGGAAGCGCGCCATCCTCGCCGGCACCTGGGGCAAGCTGCTGGCCAGCGAGTTCGGGAGGCGCGACGCCGAGGAAGTGTTCCTCGCGGCGCTGCTGCAGGACATCGGCATGTTGGCGCTGGACAAGCTGGCGCCGGACACCTATGCCGGGATCTCGCCATTCCAGCTCGAGCACGGCCGTGTCAGCCAGCACGAGCAGAGCTGCCTGGAAACCGACCATCGCTCGGTGGGCGCCTGGCTGCTGAAGAGCTGGAACATGCCGGCGTCACTCCTGCGCGGCGTGCAGCACAGCCACGATCCGACGGCGGGCGGCGTCGAGCCGGAGCACCGCGAGTTCGTGCGCTGCGTGGCCCTCTCCGGCGACCTGGCCGACGTCTGGCTCACCGACCAGAGCGAGACCGGCATCCGTCGTGCCGGCCAGCAGGCCCAGCGCCACCTCGGCATCCTGCCCAACCGGCTGGCCGAAATGTTCGGGATCATCCGCGAGCAGATCCCGGTGGCCGAGGGGCTGTTCGACCTGCAGCTGTTCCCGGCCGACCAGCTGCAGGACATCGTCGAAGCGGCGAAGGAAATCCTCATGGTCCGCAACCTCTACCAGATCGACAGGAACAGCGATCTGGAGAACCAGAAGTCGAAGCTCAAGGCCGAGAACTCCGTCCTCAAGGTGGAGAGCGAGCGTGACGGCCTCACCGGCATATTCAACCGGCGCGCCTTCGAGGAAGCCATGGAGCGCGAGTTCGCGGCGGCCGCCAAGAACCACTGGCCGCTCTCGGTGGTGTTCGTCGACCTCGACCACTTCAAGGGCATCAACGACACCCACGGCCACCAGAGCGGCGATGCCATGCTGAAGACCGTGGCGACGCTGCTGGTCAACACGCTGCGCGACACCGACATCGTCGCCCGCTATGGCGGCGACGAATTCGTGCTGCTGCTGCCCGGAGCCGATACGCCCCATGTCGAGGCGGTTGCCGAGCGCCTGGTGCAGCGCGCGCGCGAGACCCGGGTGGACAACGGCAATGGGGATACCTTCTCCATCACGCTGTCACTGGGCATTGCCAGCCGCGATGGCCAGTCGTCCTTCGCCACTTCGCAGGAACTGCTTGCGGCCGCCGATGCCGCGCTCTACCACTCCAAGCGCAGCGGCCGCAACCGGCACACCAGCTACGACAAGATCAAGGCGGCCTGAAACCGCCACGGCGCTGCTCAGGTGGCAGGGCTGCCCTGCGCTTCCTCGCCCGCCTGGATGCCATAACGCTTCATCTTCTCCGCCAGCGTGGTGCGGCGGATCTGCAGCCGCTCGGCGGCGTGCGCCACCACCCCGTCGGTATCGACCAGGGCGCGGCAGATCAGCGCGATCTCGATGTTCTCGATGTAGGTCTTGAGGGGAATACCCTCGGTGGGCAGGTCGAAATCCTGCGGCTGCGGACCGGCGGCACTGCGCCGGGCGACGATCTCGCGATCCGCCTCGCGCAGCGGCGCATTGGCCGTGTAGCGACTCGGCAGGTTGGCGATATCCACCGGCTGCCCGGGATAGAGCACGCACAGGCGTTCCATGAGGTTGGCCAGTTCGCGGATGTTGCCCGGCCAGTCGTAGCAGCGCAGGATGCGCAGCGCCCCGCCACTGAGCGTCACCGGCTGTTGGCCCGAGCGCTGGCAGCGCTCGAGGATGTTGGCGGCGAGCTCGGCGAGGTCTTCCTTGCGCTCCCGCAGCGGCGGCAGCTCGATCGGGAACACGTTGAGGCGGTAGAACAGGTCCTCGCGGAACTTGCCCTCGCGGATGGCCTCCTCGAGGTTGCGGTGGGTGGCGGCGATGATGCGCACGTCGCAGTTGCGGCTGCGATTGCTGCCGACCCGCTCGTAGACCCGCTCCTGCAGCACCCGCAGCAGCTTCACCTGCATCGGCAGGCTCATGTCGCCGATTTCGTCGAGGAACAGCGTACCGCCCTCGGCGGCCTCGAAGCGGCCCACGCGCGTGGCGATGGCACCGGTGAAGGCACCCTTCTCGTGCCCGAACAGCTCGCTTTCCAGCAGTTCGGCCGGGATGGCCCCGCAGTTGACCGGCACGAAGGGCTGCTGGTGCCGCGGCGACAGGGCATGAATGTAGCGGGCGGCCCACTCCTTGCCGGTACCCGATTCGCCGGTGATCAGCACGTTGGTGTTGAACGGCGCCACCTGCTCGACCAGGCGCCGCACCACCGTCATCCGCGGGCTCTGGCCGGTGGGAAAATACAGGCTGCGGGCGCGGGCGATGGCTGCGGCATCGAGCAGCGGATCGGCAGCAGCGGCCGCCAGGCCGGGTGCCGGCCGGAGTTCCTGCTCCAGGGATTCACTGGCCTCGTTCATGGACACCTGCCACGGATGGCCGCCCTGCCCCGGGACGCGGCCTCGGGTGTCCTGGACAGCACAGCATCTTGCGCACGAAAAACCTGAACCGGCCGCTATCATCAGCGACACCTGCGGCAGTGTCAAACCTTTGGCGCGATCGGTCCGTACATATATCATGGGCACCATGCGCCGCATCCTCGTCTTCCAGCACGTCCCCCACGAGATCCTCGGCAGCTTCGACCCGATGTTGCGGGAGGCGGGCTACCGCCTCCGTTACCTCAACTTCGGGCGCCAGCCCGACGCGGTGCCGGACATCAGCAGCTACCACGGCCTCATCGTCCTCGGCGGCCCGATGAACTGCGACCAGACCGCGCGCCACCCGCACCTGGCCGTGGAAGTGGCGGCCATCCGCAAGGCCATCGACAGCGGCATGCCGGTGCTCGGCATCTGCCTGGGCGCGCAGCTGATCGCGCGTGCCCTCGGTGCCCGCGTCAGCCCCAACCCGGTCAAGGAAATCGGCTGGTACGACGTCACGCCCACCGCCGCCGGCATGCAGGATCCGCTGTTCCGCCACTTCGGCGGCACGCGCAAGATCTTCCAGTGGCATGGTGACACCTTCGAGATTCCGGCTGGCGCCGTGCACCTGGCCAGTTCCACCGCCTGCAGCAACCAGGCCTTCCGCTACGGCGACAACGTCTATGCCCTGCAGTTCCACCTCGAGGTCGACGAGGCGCTGATCTCGCGCTGGCTGCACACCCCGGTGATGGCCCGCGAGGTCGACTGCCTGGGTCCGGGCCACGCGCCGGCGCACATCCAGGCGGAGACCGGCGCGCACATCGATGCTTCGCTCGAGCTGGGGCGCAGCGTGTTCGGCGAGTACCTGCGCATCTTCCACAGCCGGCCGCGGCGCATCGCGCTGTCCTCCCGCCATCCGGCGCTGCCGGGCCAGGACCGGCGCCCTTGAAAGCGGCGCCGCCAGTCCCCATCACGGCAGGATAGTTTCGACCCACAACCATTTGCCGGCCCCCGGGCCGGGGGCTACCATCAGCGCCATGGCCAGCAGCATGCCCAGTCCCGCCAGCCCGCCGGACACGGCCCGGATCGACCTGCCGGTCGCCGGCATGACCTGCGGCGCCTGCGCCGTGCGCCTCGAAGGCGCGCTGGGCAGGGCGCCCGGGGTGCACCAGGCCAGTGTCAACTTCGCACTCGAACGCGCCGCGGTCAGCTTTGATCCGAAGCAGACGAGCGCCGCGGGCGTCGCCGAAGCGGTCACGCGGGCCGGCTTCAGCGTGCCACGGCAGTCCTGGTCCTTCCCCATCGTCGGCATGACCTGCAGCGCCTGCTCGACCCGGGTGGAAAAGGCCCTGCGGGCCGTGCCCGGCGTGGTCGAGGCCAACGTCAACCTCGCCCTGGAGCGCGCCGACGTCAGCGGCCTGGCCGGCATCGTCGGCGCCGAGGCGCTGGCGGCCGCGGTCGCCGGCGCCGGCTACGAGGCCCGCATCGAGAGCGCCGCGGCTGACCGCGCCGCAGCCGACGAGGAGCGCCGGGCCGCGGATGCGGCGGCCGTCCGCCGGGAACTGCTGATGCTGGTTGCCGCCGCCGTCCTCACCCTGCCGATGGTGGCGCAGATGACGGCGATGATGGCCGGCCTGCACGTCCACCTGCCTCCCTGGCTGGAGTTCCTGCTGGCGACGCCGGTGCAGTTCATCTGCGGTGCGCGCTTCTATCGCGGTGCCTGGAAGGCGCTGCGCGCCCGCTCCGGCAACATGGACGTGCTGGTGGCGCTGGGCACCAGCGCCGCCTGGGCCTACAGCACCTGGCTGCTGGCAACGCTGGGCGATGCCGCGCAGGGCCACCTGTACTTCGAGGGCTCGGCCGTGGTCATCACCCTGGTGATGCTCGGCAAGTTCCTCGAGACCCGCGCCAAGCGCGGCACCACCGCCGCGATCCGCCAGCTCATGCAGCTGCGGCCACAGACCGCACGACTGCGGCGCGCCGATGGCAGCGAGGCCGAGGTGCCCGTGGCCGAGGTGCGCAGCGGCGACCTGGTCATCGTGCGCCCCGGCGAGCGCGTGCCCGTGGATGGCCGGGTCACCGGCGGCAGCAGCGAACTCGATGAATCACTCATCACCGGCGAGAGTCTGCCGGTGGCGAAGGCCGCCGGCGCGCTGGTCACCGGCGGCGCCATCAATGGCACCGGACTGCTCGAGGTGCAGGCCACCGCCGTCGGCGAGGACTCGACGCTGTCGAAGATCATCCGCATGGTCGAGAACGCCCAGGCCGGCAAGGCGCCGGTGCAGCGCCTGGTGGACCAGGTCAGCGCCGTGTTCGTCCCCGTCGTGGTGCTGATCGCGCTGCTCAGCTTCGCCGGCTGGATGGCCTGGGATGGCAGCTTCGAGCATGCGCTGATCGCCGCCGTATCGGTGCTGGTCATCGCCTGCCCCTGCGCCCTGGGGCTGGCCACGCCCACCGCCATCATGACCGGGACCGGCGCGGCGGCCCGCGCCGGCATCCTCATCAAGGACGTGGCCTCGCTGGAACGCGCGCACCGCATCGACACCGTGGTCTTCGACAAGACCGGCACGCTGACCGCCGGCCGGCCGCGCATCGTCGCCCTGCATGCCCTGCGCGGCAGCGAGGAGGAGCTGCTGCGCCTGGCGGCTTCGGTCCAGCAGGGCAGCGAGCATCCGCTGGCGCGCGCCATCATGGAACGCGCCGCCGAGCTCGGCATCCGGCCCGAACCCGTCAGCGAATTCCGCAGCCACACCGGCTACGGCGTCGTGGGCGTGGTCGGCGGGCGCGAGATCATGATCGGCAACGCGCGCTCGCTGGAGAAACGGCGCATCGACACCGGGAAGGAAGCCGTGCGTGCCCGCGAGTGGCAGGACCAGGCCCGTACCGTGATCTGGATTGCCGACGGCGCCGGACCCATCGGCATCATGGCCATCGCCGATCCGCTGCGCGATGAGGCTCAGGCGGCGGTGCAGGCACTGGGCGCCATGGGCATCCGCAGCCTGCTGCTGTCGGGCGACGCGCCACGGGTCGCGGAAGTCATCGGCGCCCAGGTGGGCGTGGCCGAGGCGCGTGGCGGCATCCGCCCGGACGGCAAGGCGGACATCGTCGGCGAACTCGGCCGCAACGGCCATGTGGTCGCCATGGTCGGCGACGGCATCAACGATGCGCCGGCGCTGGCAGCGGCCGACGTCGGCATCGCCATGGGCTCGGGCACAGACGTCGCCATGGAGACCGCTGGCATCACGCTGATGCGGCCGGATCCGCGCCTGGTGGCTGCGGCCATCGGCGCCAGCCGCGCCACCTTCCGCAAGATCCGCCAGAACCTGTTCTGGGCGTTCATCTACAATGTCATCGGCATTCCGCTGGCGGCTTTCGGCATGCTCAGCCCGGCGATGGCCGGGGCCGCGATGGCCATGAGCAGCGTCAGCGTGGTCACCAATTCCCTGCTGCTGCGCCGCTGGCGTCCCCGCCTGGTGCAGCGCCGGGCAACCTGAAAACGACGCAACAGCAGGAGAGCTGGCGATGGAGACACTGCAACTGAAGGTATCGGGCATGACCTGCGGCGGCTGCGAGCGCAGCGTGCAGAACGCCCTGACCAGCCACAAGGGCGTGGCCTCGGCGAAGGCCGATCGCAGCGCAGGCACGGTGGCGGTGGAGTTCGACCCTGCGGTCATCCAGCGCGCCGCCCTGGAAAAGGCCATCACCGCTGCCGGCTTCCAGGTCGGCGCCTGAGGTCGCGGCCAGGCGCCGCAACGACGCCTGCGGCAGGATCAGTGCGCCAGGGCGGTCGAACGGGCCTCGCGATCGGAGAGTGGGCCCGGCGCCTTGATGCGACAGACCACGGCGGCCACGATCAGCAGCAGGGTCAGGCAGCCTACCAGCACGAACGGCGCATGGGGGCCGATACGGTCGAACAGCACCCCGCCGATGGCGGTGGTCGTGAGGATGCCCGCCGCACCGCAGATGTTGAACATGCCGATCACCGAGGCCCGTGATTCCGGCGGCGCCTCCTTGGTGATCAGCGTCTGCGCGCCGGCAAAGGCGCTGATCTGCCCCATGCCGAGCAGCACCAGCAGCGGCACGGCCGATTTCGCCAGCGGGTCATCGATGAACATGGTGCCGAGATAGCCCATGGAGGCGATGGTCATGCAGATGATGATGCCGGTGACGCGGTTGACGCGGTCGATGACCACGCCGATGACGAACAGCCAGAGCAGCGCCGCGGCGCTGGCGGTGGCGAACACCTTGCGGCCCTCCGCCATGGCCTGTGCCGCATCCATGCCCCTGGACGCCGCCGCCGTGGTGCCCCACAGCACGCTGTAGGTGCCGAGCAGGACCAGGTCGCTGCGGGCAATGAAGCCGCAGGCATAGGACAGGGCGATGCGCGGATTGCGTGCCTCGGCGAGGCCGCTGCGGAACAGTTCGCGTACCGGCAGGCGCTGGGCGCGTGCCACCCCTGCCCCGCCCTTGAGACCGAAGGCCAGCAGCAGGGCCACCAGGAAACACAGGCCCGCCACCACGAAGTGGGCATCATGGCCGGCAGCGGCCTCGCTCGCCCCGCGCTCGACGAAGAACTGCGGCAGGCGGCCGAGGCCGATGGTCACGCTGATGACGCCGAGGGCGTTGAGCACGCCGATGCCCGCCACGGCCAGCCCGCGCGAGCGCTCCAGGGTGTAGTCCGCCCCGATGGTGCCGAGCATGCCGGTGGCCGCGGCGATGCCCACCGCGTAGATCAGCCGGTAGGCATACAGCTCGGGGATGGAGCTGGCGAAGCTGTAGAGGGCGTAGGCGATGCCCATCAGCACCAGGCCGCCGGCATAGACCTGGCGGCGGCCGATGCGGTCGGCCATCACACCGAGCGGCGCGAAGACCAGCAGCGATACCGCTTCCTGGAAGGTGTGCAGGTAGCCGCTGACCGCGCCCTGCTCACCCTGCGGGACGCCGAGGTAGACGGTCAGCACGTAGGGCGTGCCAAGCGCCACGAAGGTCAGCAGCCCGATGGTGGAGAATGCGCCGGCGAACAGCGTCAGCATGTGGCCGGCGCGCACGTCCGGCTGCAGCCAGAAGGGGCCGAAGCGGTTTGGCTGTTGGCTCATGGTTCCGGGCCGCCTCTCGCGACCGCCAATCGCTGGGGCGCACCGGGCGCCGGGAAGTGTTCCCGGGCCATACACAGCCCCGGGGTGGGCGCAGCATACACGCTGCGCCCGCAGCCGTGGCCGTGGCGAAATGCCTCACCGTGCCGGGGCCGGCTTCTGCTCGCGCGCGTAGTTCTCCAGGCTGGAGAGGCTCGGCTCGGACCAGTGGTCCGGTGCCCGCAGGTATTTCGGGAAGTGCTTCTCGATGTAATCCAGGAGCGGACGCGAGAAGACCTCGTCGAGGGCTTCGCCGGAACCCATGAAGCAGGCGTACTGGCAATGGCCGGGAGCCTGGCCCATCAGCATCCAGGGCAGCCATGGGGTCACCCGGTTCCAGACCCCATGGAATGGCAGCTGCGTCAGCTTCGGGTTCTGCATGTCGGCGACGCGCACATGGTGGGCGAAGAACTCGGAGGCCTGCACCATCGCGCCCGACGACTCGCGCGGCCAGCGGTCCGGCTGCAACGCGTTCGGATACAGCAGGTGGATGTGCACCTCCATGTCGAGGCGATCGCCGCGCTGCTGCCAGGGCAGGATGAACGGCACCCGCGGCGGCTTCTCCTGGTTCTGGCCGCCGAAGCGCGGCGGCTCCGGGAAGTATTCCTCGATGAGGAAGTTGAACGGATCGTTGGCCACCGGCACCACGCGCACCGTCTCGCCGAGGTACGGGTTGCGCCACTCCTCGAGCACTTCGCCGCTCTTCAGGTCGGTGTACAGGCCCACCTCACGCAGGATGCGGCGGATGCGCCCGTCGGGCAGCTGCTCGAGCTTCACCGCGCCGAAGCCCTCGAAGCCGAACAGGTCGTCGATCTTGCGGTCTGGCCGGACCGCCGTCACGTAGCCCTTGTACCAGCCGTACTTCTGCCTGCCGAAGTCGAGGTCGCCCTGGATGCGGGCGAAGGCGAGCTGGTTGCCCCTGCCGGTGCGCAGGTCCAGGTAGGGACCGGCGAGCGCGGCACCGCGGCCGGTTCCGGCCACTGCCGCGGTATCCGCGCGCGCCAGCGTCGCGCTGGCCAGCGCGGCCGCGCCGAAGGCACCGACACCCGCAGCGAGGAACTCGCGCCGCTGCATGGCCGCAACCCGCGCGTTCACTGTGGCGCCTTAGGCGGCGCCGGCTGCTGGGTGCGGGCATAGTGCTCGAGGCTGGACAGGCTCGGCTCACCGCTCCAGGCCTCCGGCGCATTGAAGTACTTCGCATAGTGCTTCTCGGCGTAGTCCAGCACCGGCCGGCCGAAGATCTCGTCGAGGTTGCGGGTCGTGCCCATGAAACAGTTGTAGAGGCAGAAGCCCGGCGCCTGCCCCATCAGCATCCAGGGCAGCCAGGGCGTGACCCGGTTCCAGGTGCCGCGGTAATCCACCGTGGTCAGCTTCGGGTTCTGCATGTCCGCGGCGCGGACATGGTGCGCGAAGTACTCCGACACCTGCGCCGTGGGACCGGAGGATTCGCGCGGCCACTTGTCCGGCTGCAGGGCATTCGGATAGCTGAGGTGGATGTGGATCTCCATCTCCAGCCAGTCGCCATGCTGGTACCAGGGCAGGATGAAGGGTGGCCGCTTCGGCGGCGGCCCTTCCCTGTTCAGCCCGCCGAAGGACGGCGGCAGCGGAAAGGCGTCCTCGATGAGGTAATTGAACGGGTCGTTGTCGACATGCACCGGCTTCACGGTCTCGCCGGTGATGGAGTTGCGCCATTCGGTCAGCACCTCCCCGCTGCGGATGTTGGTGTACAGGATGATCTCGCGGCAGAGCCGCTCGATGGCACCATCCGGACGCTGCAGCAGGCGGATGGCGCCGAAGCCCTGGGCGCCGACCAGGTCCACGATGCGCTTGCCGGGCTGCACCGCGTTGACGTAGCCCTTGAACCAGAAATACTTCTGCTTGCCCCAGTCGGTGTCACCCTGGATGCGGGCATAGGCCATCTGGTTGCCCTTGCCGGTGCGCAGGTCGAGGTATGGACCCTCGATGGCCGGGCCCTTGCCGCCCTTGCTGCCGCCCGCGGCGGGCGCAGTGGCGCGGGAGGTCGTGGCGCAGGCACCGAGGGCCAGCGTAGCCGCACTCGCGGCACCGACGGAAGCGAAAGACAGCAGTTCCCTGCGACTGGTCAGCATCATGAGGTCTCCCCAAGGCTTCAGATGGTGTTCGAACCGGGCCGGTCGATCATACTAGAGTTCCCGCAGGCACCCTGCGGGAGCCCCCGCCGCCACCGCCTGTTGGCTGCATGAGGAGACCGCATGGACAGGAATATCTCGCGCCGCCGTTTCGTCGCCGCCTCCTCGGCCGCAGTGGTCTCGCTCGGGCTCGGGCGCAGGGCCAGCGCTGCGGCAGCAGCCAGGGCGGCCGACGTCGCCATCATCGGCGCAGGGCTCTCCGGACTGAACGCGGCCCTGCTGCTCGAGGAACTCGGTGCCCGCACGGTGGTGCTCGAAGCCGCCAGCCAGCCGGGTGGTCGCTGCCTGACGCGTGATGACTGGTATCGCCACCCGGACCTCGGCGGGGCGCAGATCGGGCGCGACTATGCGCGCGTGCTCGACATCGCCGCGCGCCTCGGCGTCCGGCTCGGGCCCGGAGCCCACGTCAATGCACCCTACTCGTTCGTCATCGGCGACCAGCTGGTGCCGGCCGGGCAGTGGCCAACCTCGCCGCTGAACCGCCTGTTTGACGCCGAACGGTCGATTCCCCCCCACACGCTGCTGGGCCACTACGTCGAGGAACGCAATCCGCTCCAGGGCGCGGATGCCTGGCTGCAGCCGGCGGCGGCCGCATTCGATCTGTCGCTGGCCGAGTGGCTCGGCCGCCAGGGCGCCTCTCCCGAAGCCCGCCGGCTGATCCGGGAATCCCAGGGGGTGGCCCTGGAGAAACTCTCGGTGCTGCGCATGATGCAGGAGGCGGCGCGGGCCAGGGTGGCCATGGCAGCGCAGCCCGCAGCCACTGGCAAGGACGCCTACCAGCGCATCGGCCCGCAGTCGCTGCACGTCGTCGGCGGGACCTCGCGTCTCACCGAGGCCATGGCGCGCGCCCTGGGTGACCGTGTCCGCCTCGGCATGCGGGTCGATGCCGTCGACATGGATGCATCCGGCTGCGAACTGCGCTGCGCCGACGGTACGCGGCTGCGCGCGCGTTACACGATTGCAGCGGTGCCCTTCAGCGTCCTGCGCCGCATCCGCATCTCCCCGGCCCTGCAGGGCGACCAGGCCGAGGCGGTGGCGCGCATGCCCTACGGCAACCAGAGCCAGGTGTGGTTGAGGGCCAAGGAGCCCTACTGGGAAAAGGACGGCATCGAGGCCTCGATGTGGACCGATGGACCCTTCACCCTGATCCGCCAGCAGATCGAGGCCGATGGCGCACGCGAACTGGTAAGCGTGCTGTCCTTCAGCGACAAGGCGCGCCGCCTCGACGCCCTGCCGGAAGCCGAGCGTGGCCGCCAGGCCATCGCAGCCATCGAGCGCATGCGCCCGGCGGCCCGGGGAACGCTGGAATTCATCGGCGCCCACTCCTGGGAACTGGCGCCGTTCTCGCGCGGTTGCAGCTTCCAGCTGGTTCCTGGCCGGGTGCGGGCCTGGCAGCAGGCCATGGCCCGACCCCACGAGCGCCTGCACTTCGCGGGCGAACACCTGCGTCGCCTCGAGATCGGCATGGAGGCTGCCATGGAATCCGGTGAACACGCTGCCGGCGAGGTGGCGCAAAGGCTGCTCGGATGAGCGAGGTCGTCGACCACCGGCGCCGTCTGCTGCTCGGTGGCCTGCTGGCCGTGGCGGCGAATCGTGGCCTCGCTGCCGGTGCTGCCAGCGCCGATGCCAGGCTGCCGCCGGTCCCCTCGGCTCCGCTGCATCCGGCCGTGCGCAGCACCCGGTCGGCCGACGGCACTCGCCTGCATCATGTCAGCGGCGGCAACGGCCCCCTGGCACTGGTCTTCATCCATGGCTGGAGCTGCAACCACCGCTTCTTCTGGCCGCAGCTGGCGGCGGTGGCTGGCGCCCACCGCTTCGTGGCGCTGGACCTCGCCGGCCACGGCGAGTCGGAGCCGCGCCGTGGCGTGGTGAGTGTCGCGGCCTTCGCCGATGACGTGGAGGCCGTGATCCGCAGCGAAGTTCCCGCCGGACCCCTGGTGCTGGTGGCCCACTCCACCGGCGGGCGCATTGCCTGCGATCTCGCCGCGCGCCTTGGTGCGCGGCTGGCCGGAATCATCGGCATCGACACGTTCCAGAACCTGGGCCTGCCGCTGCCCAGCGATGCCGTCATCGCTGCCCGCCTGGCGAGCCAGCGCGCCGACTTCATCGGCGATACCCGGCGCTTTGTAAAGGCCTGCTTCCCGCCCGAGGCCGACCCGACGCTGGTCGAGTGGGTGAGCCGGCAGATGACGGCCACGGACCCGGCGGCTGCCATTGCCGCCAGCGAAGCCTTCGCCCGCTTCGATGGCCGTGCCGCCATCAGCGACTGGCCGCGGCGGGTAGTGGCGCTGAACTCCGACCTGTTCCCCACCGACTACCGGCGCATCCGCGAAGTGCTGCCGGCATTCGACCTGCTGCTGTTCGCCGGTCGCAGCCACTTCCCGAACCTCGACGACCCGGCCGGCTTCAACCCGATCCTGCTGGCAACGGTACAGCGCATCCTCGCTGAGCAGCCACTGGCCTGAACCGGCGCCACGACCCCGGAAGAACAACGGGGCCGAAGGCGGCCCCGTTGCTGGTCAGCTGGCGATCCGGCCTGCCCTAGTCGGCGCCGAAGCGGTAGGTCACCCGCAGGCCGTAGGTGCGCGGATCCGGCATGATCACCGTGGCGTGGTTGAAGAACTGCCCACCGGCGGTCTGCGAAGTCGGCGCGTCGACATCGGAGAAGCCGGTGCGGAAGGTATCGTCGTCGAAGGCGTTGTCGACGTAGGCCACGACATCCCACTGCTGGTTGCTGATGCCGGCGCGGAAATTGAACAGCCAGTAGGACGGCAGGATGATCTGGTTGTCGGCGGACGTATAGCGGTCATCCTGGAACTGGAAGTCGCCCTCCACGAACCAGTCGGTGCCGCCCACCAGCGGATGCTGGTAGTGGACGCCACCCACCAGCGCGTTCTCCGGCGCCCCCTCCAGGTCATTGCCCGAGTAGTCGAGTACGCAGACCGAGGGCAGTTGGCCGGCGTAGGGTCCGGTCGCAATGGGCGTCGACCGGCTCTGCTCGGTGGCGATGCAGTTGCCTACGTAGCCGATGGTCGCGGCGGAGGCGGTCCTGTTCAGGTACTTCGTGTACTCCGCATCGAGCCAGGTGTAGCCGAGGTTGAAGTGCAGGTTGTCGGTCGCGAACCAGGTGAGTTCGAGTTCCGTGCCCCAGACCTCGGCCTGGCCGGCGTTGACGGTACGCGGCACCAGGATGCCGCCGACCAGCACCTGCGTGCCGACCTGCTTGTTCTTGAAGTCCTCGAAGAAGGCCGTCAGGTTGGCGACCAGGCGGCGGTCCAGCCAGCTGGTCTTGGCGCCGAGTTCCCAGGTCTGCAGCTTCTCCTGCTTGAAGCTGTTGCCCACCGGATCGAAGGCACCGGCGCCGCCGGTAAACGGCGAGATACCGGCCGGCTTGTAGGACTCGCCCCAGGAGAAGTAGTAGAGCATCTCGTCGGTGGGCGTCCAGGTCAGGGTAGCCTTTGGCGCGAAGAACTGGTCATCCACGGTGCCGGCGCTCTTGGAGGTCAGCCCTGCAGCGTAGGTGCTGAAGCCGCCGGGTCCGGCGCCATCGATGTCGACCGTGCCTGGCCCGATGGACGGACAGCGGGCGGTGAACGGCGGCGCCAGTCCGCAGGGATAGACACCGGCCGGATCCCAGAGTGCATTGCCACGGTCCGGGCCCTGCAGCTGCAGCTGCTCCCAGGTCTGCCGCGCCTCGAAGGCGACCTTCCACTGCTCGAGGAACTGCCACTCCACCAGGCCATAGACGGAGAAATGGTCGGTGTCGCGGTCCCAGAGCATCGGGTTCAGCGGCACCCTGCTGGGGTCGGCGAGCGGTGTCACCGAACCGAGCGGCAGCAGCCCGGTGTCGACGAGGTTCTTGAGGTAGGGACCGCAGATGCCGGTCAGTGGCCCGGGGGAACCCTGGTAGTTGTAGCAGGTGCCGGCGCCATCCTCGGACCGGCTGGTCTCGCGCCAGTACAGGGCGCCGGCCGCCCAGCTGATCGGGCCATCATCATTCGACAGCACCCGGAATTCCTGGCTCAGCAGGTCGGTGTCGTTCTTGAAGCGGGAGACGGCCACCGTGCTGGCCGTGGCGGCGCTGACCTCTTCCGAGCCCTCGATCTGGTTCGAATCGGCCGTCGCATAGTGGCTGAGCGACTTGAAGTCCACCGGACCCGCATCCCAGTCGAGCGTCAGGGTGAAGCGGGTGACGTCGCGGTCGGTGCCGGGGAAGTTGCGGCAACCCGCGAGCGTTGCGGGATAGGTGTCCGGACAGGTCTTGGAATCCTCGCTGAGCGTGAGGATCTGCGAATCCGCGTCCGGCACCTTTCCCTTGGCGCCAGGCACGAAGCCGGTAAAGCCTGCGGTGGTGATGACGGGCGCCAGCGTTCCCGGGGCCCCGGGGCAGGCCGGGTTGCACCAGACCGCGCTGCCGTTGGCGGCGGTACCCTGCACCGGGAAATTGGTGTTGAACTGCGGCCGCGCCGGATTCGGCACCGAGCCGGCCGGGAAGCGGATCATGACGTAGGGCGTGACATCGAAGTGGTCGTTGAGGTTCTCGATGCGGCCGGTCAGCTTCAGGGTATCGGTCGCCCTCCAGACCAGGGTGCCGGCGACGCCGGTGCCGTCCTTGCCGCCGGTGCGCTCGCCCGTGTAGCTGTTGGTGTAGAACCCGTCGTGGTTCCAGTGCATGGCGGTGATGCCGGCGTCGAGGCCGTCGGCCAGCGGCCCGCTGACGCTGCCCCTGAGCATCAGCTGGCCGTCGGAGCCGATGTCGGTGCCGGCGCTGGCCTCGAAGATGTCGCCCGGCTTCTTCGTGATGTAGTTGATGGCGCCGGCGAAGGCGGAACGCCCGTACAGCGCGTTCTGCGGACCCTTCATGATCTCGACCCGCTCCAGGTCGAAGAGCTCGGGGTTGATGAGCAGCGAGCCGCCCGAGGTGCCGATGGATTCGCTGGAGATGTCGATGTCGTCGATCAGCACCGCCAGGTTCTGGCGGCCGCGGGTCGGTGACAGGCCACGCACCACGATGCGCGTGTCCTGCGGGATGAAGCCCTGGTCGAGGATGACGCTGGAGGACTGCCTGACCACGTCCTGCAGGGTGCTGAGGCCCTTGCGCTCGATGTCCTGGGCGGTGATCGCCTGCACGGCGACCGGGACCTGCTGCAGGTCTTCCTCGCGCTTGCGCGTGGTGACGACGATCTCGTCGATCTGCGACCAGGCTTCGGTGGACAGCGCGAATGCCGCCACGGCCGACAGGGCCAGCCCGAGACTGCGGCCGGCGAGCGAATGATTGCGCTTCATGCGTATCCCCCAGTGCATGCAACGCGATAAATCGTGCCCGCTTTGTCAATGCGGCGTCAAGCCGCTGGATTTCGCCTTCAGACGCGGATCAGTGCGTCGACAACCGCGCCGGTGAGCAGCAGCCCGAGCTGGACGATGGAGGCGGCGAAGGTCCGCCAGCCCTGGGCGATCGTGGGGCGGCGCACCAGCATCCAGCAGGCATGGACGAAGTAGGCGCCGCCGGAGGCCGCGCACAGCAGGTAGATCCAGCCCATGCCATAGGCCACCGGCAGCAGCGACAGCAGGACCAGGGCCACCGTATGGGCGAAGATGACCCAGGTGGACACCGTGTCGCTGACCACCGTGGGCAGCATCGGCACCCCGGCACGCTGGTAGTCGCGCTTGCAGGCCAGTGCCATCGCCCAGAAATGCGGCGGCGTCCACAGGAACAGCACCACCGCCAGGATCAGCGGTGCCGGCTCGAAGGTGGCGCCGACCGCGGCGGAGCCGGCCATCACCGCGAAGGTACCCGCCAGGCCGCCGATGACGATGTTCAGCCAGGTGCGGCGCTTCAGCCACATGGTGTAGACGACGCCATAGGTGAAGGCGCCGAGGAACACGTAGAACATGGCCGTGACGTTGGTGGCGAGCGCGGCGGCGACCAGCGCCACCAGCAGTGTCAGCACGATGCCCACCAGCCAGCCGCGGTCCGCATGCAGGCGGCCGGTGACGAAGGCCCGCGACTGGGTGCGGGTCATGATGCCGTCGATGTCACGCTCGTAGAACTGGTTGAAGGCCCCGGCGGCCGAGGACGAGGCCAGCACCGCCAGGCCGAGGACGGTCAGCTGCAGCGGACTCAGGGTGTTCTCCGGGCTCATCACCACGCCGGCCACGGTACAGGCGGCGATCAGGAACCCGAGGCGCATTTTCGTCGCGCCGTAGATGAGCTTGAAGGTTTCGGTCATGTGCCAGCCGCTGGTGGACCACTTCGTCCGGCAGGCCGGGACGGGGTCCGTGGAGTTGTGGTGATCGGGCCCGCCATGGCCAGGGGCCAGCCGGGCGCAGGAATGGTACCCGACCACCGCCGTGAAATGTAGACCAGGTCCATGCGCTGCCCGGGGGTCCGCGTGGTGGTCGCCTGCCCCGGGCTCCGCCTCAGGCGTAGTGCGCGCGCAGCGCCGCGGCAAAGGCCCGCATCTGCTCCACGGTGCCCATGCTGACCCGGCACCAGTTCGTGTAGGGCGGGAACGGGCGGCCGAGCGCAAAGCCCTTCTGGCGCATGGCGCCGAGGAATTCCCCGGCCGGCTTGCCGGTATCGAAGAACACGAAGTTGCCGCGGGTCTCGGTATGCGGGCGCTGCAGCTCGTCGAGCGCGGCCGTGGTGATGGCCAGCCCCTCAGCGATCCGCTCGCGGCTCTCGGCCTGGAACTTCAGGTCGGCGTAGCTGGCCGCCGCGGCCACCAGGCCCAGGCTGCTGGCCACGGTGAGCTTCAGGCGCGCCATGCGCTCGATGATGTCCGGCCGCGCCAGCGCGTAGCCGATGCGCAGGCCGGCAAGCCCGTGGAGCTTGGAGAAGGTGCGCGCCACGATCACGTTGCCATCGGCGGCGACACGCGCTGCGACGGACTCCGCCCGGACATCGGCAGCGAGCTCCAGGTAGGCCTCGTCCACCAGCACGGTCAGCGCGGGCGGCAGCCCGGCAATGAATTCCCGCAGCTGGGCACCGGGCAGCATGGTGCCGGTCGGGTTGTTCGGGTTGCATATATAGATGAGCCGCGTCGCCGGCGAGACCGCGGCCTTGAGCGCCGGGAGGTCGTAGGTCATCCGTGCATCGAGCGGCACCTCGCGCACCGTGGCGCCCATGGCCCTGGCATGCGCGGCCGTGACGTTGAACGTCGGCACGGCGGTCAGCACCTCGCCCTGTTCCGCGGCGGCCAGCAGCCCGGCGAGATGCAGGATTTCCGAGGAGCCATCGCCGATCAGCACGTGGCGCGGCGTGAGCCCCTCGTGCTCGGCGATCTGCGCCTTGAGCGCCATCTCCTCGGCGATCGGGTATTTCCAGCTGTCGTCGACCGCCGCCGCGATGGCATTGCGCGCCGCCGGCCCGGGCCCGTAGGGATTCTCGTTACCCGAGAGCCGGATGCCGGCCATGGCCTGACGTGCGGGTGCGGACGCAGGCGCCTGCGCCGGCGCCGGACGCGGCAGGCCGGCGAGTGATACGGCACCGGCCAGCAGGGGCGCGGCGTGGATCAGGGCGCGACGGGTGACGGCAACGGTCATGGCAGCTGCTCCTCCGGTGGCGATCCGCGGGTACATGCGGCCGGGTTATAGCAGGATAACGACATCGACGTTCCCGGCGCGCGGGCTTCTTTGTACGTTATCCGCGCAAGGTCATCAACGAAGGTCCCGGTAACGGCCGGGCGCAGCCCCTGCCGGAGAGCAGCCGCCATGTCAGCCTCGAGCGCCCAGCGCATCGCCGATCCCCTCCCGCCCCTGCCCTCGCTGGCGCAAGCCATCGAACTGCATGCCGATGGCACGGGGGACCCGCGGCGGCTAGCAGTCGCGCACTGCAACCGGCTGCTCGCCGGACGCCCGGCCGAGGACCGCATCGAATGGGCGCTGGCGAACCTGCCGGGCGAACATGTGCTGAGCTCGAGCTTCGGCGCCCAGGCGGCGGTGTCGCTGCACCTGGTCAACCGCCTGCGGCCCGGGATTCCGGTGATCTTCATCGATACCGGCTACCTGTTCCCTGAGACCTACCAGTTCGTCGACCAGCTCGCCGCCAGGCTCGACCTCGACCTCAGGATCTACCGCAGCGAACTCAGTCCCGCCTGGCAGGAGACGCGCTTCGGCCGGCGCTGGGAACAGGGGCTCGCCGGCATCGAGGCCTACAACCGCGACAACAAGGTCGAGCCCATGGAGCGGGCGCTGCGGCAGCTGGGGGTGGGCACCTGGTTCGCTGGCCTGCGCCGCAGCCAGGCGAGCACGCGCACCGGGGTGCAGATCCTCGACTGGTCAGGCGGCGAACGCTGGAAGGTGCACCCGATCGCCGACTGGAGCGATCGCGACGTGCACCGCTACCTCGAGGCCAACGGCCTGCCCTACCACCCGCTGTGGCAGCAGGGCTACGTTTCCATCGGCGACGTCCACAGCACGCGGCCGCTGCAGGAAGTCGGCCACATCGACGAAACGCGCTTCGGCGGGCTGAAGCGCGAGTGCGGCCTGCACGAGATCAACCTGTCGGGGTTGTAGCCCGGCGACGGCCTTCAGCCGGTACGCACGGGCGCCTGGCCGCCGGCGCGCAGCGGCAGCTTGAGGTCCGCCAGCAGCGCGTCGACCTCGGCCTGGGTTGCCAGTGCGGCCGCACGGCGCACCCGGTCGGCCGTCAGCTGCGGCGAGAACAGCGACACGAAGTCGACCATGTAGCCGCGCAAAACGGTGTCCCTGCGGAATCCCAGCCAGGTGGTGACGCGGGGGAACAGGCCCACGGCTTCCAGCGCCACCAGGTCCTTCTCGTCGGCACGCTCGAAAGCCATCGAGGCCACCACGCCCACGCCCATGCCCATGCGCACATAGGTCTTGATGATGTCGGCATCGCGTGCGGTAAAGACCACCTGCGGTTCCAGGCCCTGCGCGGCGAAGGCTTCCTTGAAGGACGACTCGCCGGTGGCGCTGAACACGTAGGTGATCAGCGGGTGTTGCGCGAGCGTGGCGAGGTCGACGGGCTGGGGCACCTTCGTCAGCGGATGGCTGCGGGGCACGAGAATGATGCGATCCCACTGGTAGCAGGGCAGCATGGTCAGGCCCGAAAACAGCTGCAGCGCTCCGGTGGCGATGGCGAAGTCCACGCGGTTGGCGGCAACCAGCTCGGCGATCTGCTCGGATGTGCCCTGGTGGAGTTCGAGATTGACGCCGGGGTAGCGCTCGCGGAACACGCGCAGCACATCGGGCAGCACGTAGCGCGCCTGGGTGTGCGTGGTGGCGATGGCGAGCGTGCCTTCCTGCTCGCCGGACATCTCGCGCGCCAGGCTGCGGATGTTCTGCACCTCGCGGGCGATCTTGCGGGCGCGGGCGATGACGTCGCGGCCCGCGGGCGTGATGGCTGCCAGCGACTTGCCCTTGCGGGTGAACAGCTGCACGCCGAGTTCCTGCTCGAGGAGCTTCAGCTGCTTGCTGATGCCGGGCTGGCTGGTGAAGAGCTTCTCGGCCGCAGCCGTGATGTTGAGGCCGCTGTCGGCGATGGCGAGCAGGTACTTGAGTTGCTGGAGCGTCATGTCAGCCTCGGCGGGCGTCGGCACCCCGGGTAGCGGGGGCCGCGCAGTATATAACCTGTTGTTTACAGCAGCGTCAGGCCACACGTAGATTTTTCCGTTTCGCTCTTATTCTTGTACAGAATAAGACCAGAAACCATCAATCTTTTTCCTGGCGGGCGGCGCAGCCTATCGTGGCGGCCCGCGAATGGCCCACCGGGCCAGGATGACCCCACATGGACCACTTCCCGCTGTTCGCCAGGATCGAGCACCAGCCCTGCCTGGTGGTCGGCGGCGGCGTGGTGGCGCTGCGCAAGGCCCGCGAGCTGCTGCGGGCGGGTGCGCGGGTGACGGTCAACGCACCCGAACTGCACGCCGGCATCCGGGAGCTGGCCCGCGCGGGCGCACTGCGAGTCGAGCAGCGGCCATTCACGGCCTCCCTGGTCGCGGAATCCTTGCTGGTGATCGCGGCGACGGACGATCGCGACAGCAACGCCGCGGTGGCCGCCGCCGCCGCCGAGCGGCATCGGCTCTGCAACGTCGTCGACGATGGCGACGCCTCCTCCTTCATCTTCCCGGCGGTCGTGGAGCGTTCACCCGTCATCATCGCCATCTCCAGCTGCGGGCACGCCCCGGTGCTGGCGCGCCTGCTGCGTCAGCGGCTGGAGCAATGGCTGCCGGCAGGGATCGGCGCCCTGGCCCGCTGGGCCGGCCAATGGCGCGACCGGGTCCGCGACGCATTGCCCACGATCGCCGCGCGCCGCGCCTTCTGGGAGGAACTGCTCTCGGGTCCCGCCGCCGATGCCGTCCTGCAGGGCGACCCTGCGACCGCCGATGCCCTGGCGGCAGGCGCCCTCGCTGGTGAAGCCCCAGCCGCTGCCAGCGGTCGCGCCTGGCTGGTGGGAGCCGGCCCCGGCGATCCAGGGCTGATCTCGGTGCGCGGTCTGCGGGCACTGCAGGAAGCCGATGTGGTGATCCACGACCGCCTGGTCGCACCGGAGCTGCTGCGCGCCGCGCGCCGCGAGGCGGAGCTGGTCAACGTCGGCAAGAGTGGCGGACGCGTCTCAACCAGCCAGCAGGCGATCAACGAACTGCTGGTGAACCGGGTGCGCGCCGGGGCCCGCGTCTGCCGCCTGAAGGGTGGTGACCCGCTGGTCTTCGGCCGCGGCGGCGAGGAAGCGCTGGCGCTGGCGGCAGCCGGCCTGCCCTTCGAGATCATCCCCGGCATCACGGCGGCCAGCGCCTGTGGCGCCGCGGCCGGCATTCCGCTGACGCACCGCGGCCTGGCCACGGCAGTGACCCTGGTGACCGCCTCCGGTGCCAGCGACGGCAGCGGTACGGACTGGCGCGGCCTCGCGGCACTGGACTCGACGCTGGCCATCTACATGGGTGGCGCGCGCATCGCCGAAGTCGCCGCCGAACTGCAGCGCCACGGGCGCCGGCCCGGCACGCCTGCCGCCGTCATCCGCGACGGCACGCTGCCCGGCCAGACGGTGGTGACCGGTACGCTGGGTAACATCGCTGCCAGGGCAGCCACCGACAGCCGGCCTGGCGCACCGGCACTGCTGCTCGTCGGCGCAACGGTATCGCTGGCAGCCAGGCTGGCCGGACCAACTCAACAGATTGACAGGAGAGCCTCATGATCCACGACAGCATCCTCGACACCATCGGCGAAACACCGGTGGTACGCCTCAACCGCCTCGCGCCGGAGCATGTGGAGCTCTACGTGAAGGTCGAGGCGTTCAATCCGGCCGGCTCGGTCAAGGATCGCCTGGCTTTCGCCATCATCGACGATGCCGAGCGCCGCGGCCTGCTGAAGCCCGGGCAGACGGTGGTCGAGGCCACCTCGGGCAACACCGGCATCGCACTCGCCATGGTCTGCGCCGCGCGCGGCTATCCCTTCGTCGCCGTGATGACGGAGACCTTCTCCATCGAGCGCCGCAAGATCATGCGCGCCTATGGCGCGAAGGTGATCCTCACGCCGGCGGCAGCGCGCGGCACCGGCATGGTGCGCAAGGCGGAAGAACTGGCCCGGCAGCATGGCTGGTTCCTCGCGCGCCAGTTCCAGAACCCGGCCAATCCGGCGTACCACCGCCAGACCACGGGCCCGGAGATCCTGCGGGACTTCGCCGGCCGGCGGCTGGATTTCTGGGTGACCGGCTGGGGTACCGGTGGCACGCTCACCGGCGCTGGCGAAGTGCTGCGCCTGGCGCGTCCCGAGGTCAAGATCATCGCCGCCGAGCCTGAAGGCGCCTCGCTGCTCGGCGGTGCCGAGTGGAAACCGCACCGTATCCAGGGCTGGACGCCGGATTTCCTGCCCGAGGTGCTGAACCGCGAGCTGCATGACGAGCTGGTGCGAGTCAACGACGAGGAAGCCAAGGCCACGGCGCGCCGCCTCGCCGCCGAGGAAGGCATCTTCGTCGGCCTTTCCGCCGGCGCCACGCTTGCGGCGGCCCTGCGCGTGGCAGGGCAGGCCGCGCCGGGCTCGGTGCTGCTCGCGATGCTGCCCGACACCGGAGAGCGTTATCTCTCGACCTTCCTGCTCGACGACATCGAGGACGGATCCGACGACGCCTGGCTCACCGGCATCGAAGCCGCGGCGGGGAAACGCGGATGAGCTCGCCCGCGCCACTGGTGGTCGGCCACTGGCCGCAGGGCGCGGCACCGATCCCTGCGGGAGCCGGCCTCGCCACCGTCTGGCGCATCGACACCTGCCTGCGCAGCCTGCTGGTCGGTGCCGGCCAGGCCGCCGCCAGCAGCATCACGGCACTTGCCCCGCCGGAGGCCCACCACGGCGATGCCGCCTACGCCTTCCTGCTGGAATTCAGCTGCGGCCTGAAGAGCGCCATCCCTGGCGAGACCAATGTCTTCGGCCAGTTCCGCCGTGCCTGGGAGACGTTCCGGGACAACGCCCCGGCCGCGGCGGCGGGCGCGCTCGCTCCAGTCGTCACCGGGCTGGTCAGGGACACGCGCGCCATCCGCAACACACACCTCGACGACATCGGCGGCGCCTCCTACGGTAGTCTCGTGCGGCGCCTGCTGCGCGCTGCGCCCGCCGAGCCGCTGCTCGTCATCGGCGCGGGCGAGCTGGCGCAGTCACTGCTGCCGTTCTTCCGTGCCCAGTCGATCGGCACCTGGAGCCGCCGGCCGCCGGGTCCTGCCTTCGCCGCGGCGGGGCGCGTGTTCGCGGCCGAGGCCGGCGCTGAGGCTGCCCGCTGGGCCCGGCACATTGTCATCACCACGCCGGCGGACCCGGCCAACGACGGCCGCTGGCTCGGCTGGCTCGAGGCCGGCGGCACCGCAAGGACGCTGGTCCACCTCGGCCGGCGGCGCGGCAGCGGGCAGCCATGGCCTGCAGGAATCCGCAGCCACGACCTCGACGATGTCTTCGACCTGCGCCGCTCGCAGCAGAACATCCGCTCGCTGCAGATCGCGCGCGCCGGGCTGGAGTGCCGGCAACGCGCGCGGGAATGGGCTGCAACGTCCGCTGCGGCGACTACCCCCTGGCCCCGTCGGGCGGCAGGCTGAAGCCGATGTCGCGGCGCTCCACACTACGCCTGGGCACGCGCGGTTCGCTGCTGGCCGTGGCGCAGAGCCGCCTGGTGCTGCGGGCCCTGCGTGGCCTCGATCCCGGCCAGCCGCTGGAACTCGTCAGCGTCGAGACCCGCGGCGACCGCGATCGCGACACGCCGCTCTCCGCGGTGGGCGATCCCGGATTTTTTTCGGCCGAGCTCGACAGGGCCCTGCTCACGGGGCAGGTGGATTTCTGCGTGCACTCCGTGAAGGACCTGCCGCTGGAGCCCCGGCCCGGCATCCGCCAGGCCGCCGTGCCGGCACGCGAGCAGCCGCACGACGTCGTGCTGTTCCGCGCCGATGCAGCGGAACTCATCGCCAGCGACCAGCCGCTGCGCATCGGTACTTCCTCCACCCGGCGCGCCACGCTGGCCGGTGGCTTCCTGCGCGAAGCACTGCCACGACTGGGCGCACAGCCGCCGCAACTGGCGTTCGCGCCGCTGCGCGGCCCGGTGGAACAGCGCCTGGCGCGGCTGCGCCTGCCGCGCGCGCATCCACAGGCACTGGACGGTGCGGTGCTGGCGCTGGCCGGGCTGGCGCGCCTCTGGGGCGACCGCGATGGCCATGCGGCACTGGCGCCGCTGCTGCAGGACACGCGCCTGATGCTGCTGCCGCTGTCGGCCTGCCCGACGGCGGCCGGCCAGGGCGCACTCGCCGTCGACTGCCGCGACGGCGACGCACGCGTCGCCGGGCTGCTGGCGCAGCTGCACGATGCCGCCACGGCCCGCCGCGTGGCGCGTGAACTCTCCCTGGCGGCGGCATTGCCGGCGGGCGAGCGCGACGGCTTCGCGGCGAGCAGCCTGCCCGATGCGAACTGCGGCACGTTGCTCTTCATGGCGGGCAGCGGCGCAGCGCGCCCGTACCACCGCCTCGCCTGGCGCAGGCCGCCGCCACCGGCAGGAGCGCGCGCCTGGGATGGCAGCGACTGGGCCGGGGCGAGCCATCTCCGGCGAATCGCGAGACCTTCCGCCGGCAATCCGGGAGCACTGTTCCTGGCGCACTGGCGCGCCTGGCCCGACGCGGCTCCGATGCCGCCGGATACCCGCGTCTGGGTCAGCGGCGTGGAAAGCTGGCGGCAGCTGGCGCGACGCGGGGTCTGGGTCGAGGGCTGCGCGGACAACCTGGGATTCAGGGCGATCACCCCGCTGCTGGCCACAGCCGTGCTGCGGCTGCCGCCCCTCGCGGACTGGACGGTGATGACGCGCGAGGACGCCGTGGCCAGCTGGCACGACAGCGGTATCGGCCGGGTGCAGGCCACCTATGCGATCGACAGTCCCAGCGATCCGGTGGCGCTGGCGGCGATACGCGCAGGGCTCGCGCAGAGCACGCACTTCTACTGGGGCAGCGCCGCGCAGTTCCAGGCGCTGCGCGACTGGCTGCCGACCGATGCCCACCATGCCTGCGGGCCGGGCAAGACCTTCCAGGCGCTGCGCGCGCAGGGCGTCGGCAACCTGCACCCCTTCCCTTCCCGACAGGAGTGGCGCTCATGGCTGGCCTGAGCCTGCGGCGCACGCGGCTGGCCGCCGCGACACGCGAACTGGTGCGCGAGGTCGACCTCGACCCGCGCAAGTTCATCCAGCCGCTGTTCGTGGTCGAGGGCCTGGCCGCGCGCGAGCCGGTGCCTGGCCTCGCCAGCGTGTGGCGCGACACGCCGGAGTCCCTCGCGCGGCAGGTGGAAGCCGACCTCGCCGCCGGCGTGGACAAGTTCCTGCTGTTCGGCGTGCCGGAAACCCGTCGCGAGCAGGGCTTCGACCACGGCTTCACGGTAGCGCAGATCGAGGCGCTGCGCCGGCGCTTCGGCAACGGCATCTGGCTGGCTGCCGATGTCTGCCTCTGCGCGGCCACCAGCCACGGGCACTGCGGGCTGCTCAACGAGGCACGCGACCACGTCGACAACGGCGCTTCGGTGGCGGCGCTCGTCGACTACGCGCTGGCCTGCGCCACGGCCGGGGCCGACTGCGTGGCGCCGAGCGACATGATGGATGGGCGCATCGGCGCCATCCGCACCGCATTGCAGGCCGCCGGCCTCGGGCGCACACTGCTGATGAGCTACGCGGCGAAGTTCCATTCGGCGTTCTATGGCCCGTTCCGCCTGGCCGCAGATTCCGCACCGGCCGCCGGCGGTGCACTGCAGGACCGCGCGAGTTACCAGATCGACCCGGCGCGGCCGACGGATGCGCGGCGCTCGGCGCAGCGCGATGCCGACGAAGGCGCGGACATCCTCATGGTGAAGCCGGGCCTGCCCTGCCTGGACGTGCTGCGGGATCTTTCCGCCAGCATCCCGCTGCCCTGGGCGGCGTACCAGACCAGCGGCGAGCAGGCGGCACTCGACCTGCTGGCCGCCAACGGCCTGGGTGATGCGGCGCGCCTGCAGCGGGAGACCTGGATCGCCCTGCGGCGTGCGGGCGCCGACATGATCATCAGCTACGCGGCGCGCCGGGCGCAGGCCCTGTTCGCCTGAAGGCATGCCGGTCGATCCCATGCAGCCCGGGCCGAGCGCGGAGGAACTGTTCGCCCGCGCGCTGGCGGTCACCCCCGGCGGCGTGCATTCGCCGGTACGGGCGCTGGCAGCGGTGGGTGGCCGGCCATTCTTCACCCGCCGCGCGCAGGGTGCCTTCCTCGAGGACAGCGACGGGCGGCGCCTGCTGGACTTCTGCATGGCCTTCGGGCCGCTGGTCCTCGGCCACGCGCACCCGCAGGTGGCGGCTGCCGCCAGCAGCGCACTGGCCGACGGCTGGAGCTACGGCACCGCGGAGCCGTACTCGCTGGAACTCGCGGAGTTCATCGCGGCGCGCCTGCCCTGGGCGGAAAGCATCCGCTTCGTGAACTCCGGGACCGAGGCCGTGATGTCCGCGCTGCGCCTGGCGCGCGGCATCACCGGCAGGGAGCGCCTGCTGAAGTTCGAAGGCTGCTACCACGGCCATGCGGATGCCATGCTGATCCGCGCCGGTTCGGGCCTGGCCGGCAGCGGCGTCGCCGACAGCGCCGGCGTGCCGGCCGCCGTGGCGGCCGACACCGTGGTCGCGCCGCTCGATGACGTCGCGGCGCTCGAGGACTGCTTCGCCCGGCACGGCCCGCGGCTGGCGGCGGCCATCATCGAGCCGCTGCCGGCGAACCACGGCCTGCTGCCGCAGCGACCGGAGTTCCTGCAGCGGCTGCGCGAACTCTGCTCGTGCCATGGCAGCCTGCTGATCTTCGACGAGGTCATCAGCGGCTTCCGCGTCGGCTTTGGCGGCATGGCGGCGGCCACCGGCATCAGGCCGGACCTGGTGACCTGGGGCAAGATCATCGGCGGCGGCTTTCCGGTCGGTGCCTTTGCCGGTCCCCGCGAACTGATGGCCCGGCTGGCACCGCTGGGCCGCGTGTACCAGGCTGGCACGCTCAGCGCCAACCCGCTGGCCATGCGCGCGGGACTGGCAACGCTGCAGCTGCTCGAGTCCGGCGACATCCACCGGCAACTCGAAGCGCTTGGCGCCAGACTCGAAGCGCGGGTGCACGCACTCGGCCTGCATTTCGCCCGCGTCGGCTCGCTGTTCTGGCTGCCCGGCGGCCAGGCCCGGCCTGGCGTGCTGCGCTCGGCGGCGCAGGGCGATGCCGGCCTCGGCACGCGTTACGCTTTGCTGTTCCGTCGCCTGCTGGATGCCGGCATCTACCTGCCACCGAGCCCGATGGAGATCGGTTTCCTGTCGGCCGCGCACACCGCCGCTGACATCGACCACCTTGGCGATGCACTGGCCGCTGCGGATGCGGAACGGGATTGACCCGGGCCGGACAGGTCCATGGGTGACCTCCGGCCCGTGGTTGTGAACGCCACGGCGATTCTGTGATACTTGGGCGAGTGTTGCTTTTTGCCCGCTCCACAGGGGGGAGTCGTTCATGAAAGCATTGCAGAAGAAGGCGTTGCCGGCCGCGATCGGCCTGGCGCTGGGGATGGGGACGCTGCTGCCGCTCGCCGCTCAGGCCGGCTGGTATGTCGGTGCCGGCGTTGCCAACAGCAGCTTTGATGACGAAATCGGCACCGAGAGTTTGCTGGCCGGCGCCATCCACGCACAGAACCCGGACTCCGCCAGCATCAATGTCGACGACAGCGACACGGGCTGGAAGGTCTTCGGCGGTTTCCGGTTCAACGACTATTTCGCACTGGAAGGCCATTACATCGACTTCGGCTCCGCCGAGACCAGCGCCTCGGGCACCTACGACGGCGGCGAGGGCACGAGTTCGTTCTCCGGTTCCGGCAAGGTCGACGTCACCGGCTTCGGCGTGTCCGCGGTGGGCTCGCTGCCCTTCATGGACAACCACTTCGCCCTGCTCGCCAAGATCGGCGTGTTCCGCTGGATGGCTGACCAGTCCGGCAGCGCCGCGGACAGCGATGGCGGCAACTGGTGCGCGGCCAGCAGCTGCGAATCCAGCGACGAAGGCATCGACGTCAGCTTCGGTGCCGGCCTCGACTGGCACATCACGCCACAGCTCAGTGCACGACTGCTCTGGGAGAACTTCAAGCTGGAAAACGAAGGCGCGGACTTCTATTCCGCGAGCCTCATCTGGGGCTTCTGAACGCAGCCTAGGCAGCCAGCAGGCTCTGCATCTCCTCGATATCCTGGTGGCTCGACGCCACGATATCGAGGAATGAGCACGACCCCAGCATCACGGAACGCAGGACATCGTCGGCCTGCGGGATTTCGCTGCGCAGGCCCGGGCAGGCGCCCAGCCGGTGGCGCAGCTTGGCTGCCGACAGCAGCCTCGCCAGCGGTTCCATGGCCTGGGGACCGATGCTCAGCAGCTCGTCCTGGCTCGCCACCGCCTGGCCGATGCGCTCCGGCAGCCCCCAGGTGTCGAGGATCGCCTTGCCGAGCCGCGGCTGCCAGTCATGCAGCACCGCCTGGAAATCCGGGTCGGCACGCATCGCCGGGTCCAGGCGCTGCACCTGCGTGAGGATGTACAGGCCCCCGATGCCGTGGAGCAGGCCGGCGAGCATCGCTTCGTCGGGCTGGCGCCCGAAGGCGCGCCGCGCCACGACGTAGCAGATCGCTGCGACTTCGTTGCTGGCCTTCCAGATGGCGCCGAGGTCGGTGCGGATCGGCTGCAGCGCCTGCTGCCGTTCCATCTGGCGCATGGCATGGCTCACGGCGGTGAGCCGTACCAGGTTTAATCCGAGGCGGCTGACGGCCAGCTTGATGGTGGTCACCGAATTGCCGGCGGCATTCATGGTCGCCGAGTTGGCGAGCTGCAGGAGCCGCGCGCTCAGCACCGGCTCCGATTCGATGATGGCCACCAGGTCCTTCGCGCTGGCCTGCGGATCGGCCAGCACCAGCTGCAGGCGCCGCACCACGTCGGGGAAGGCGGGCAGGTCCACGTCCTTGCCCGGCAGGTTGGCGACCATCTGCCGCACGAATTCGAAAGCCTTGCCAGTCCCGTCACTCATCGCACCATCCCCGTCACAAGCACCGCCCGCTCGCAGGCGCACCCGGCCGGAGATGCTGCCATGGCCGGCCGGGGCTGTCCGATAACCGCTTCTCATCCGCGTCAACCCGGTGGCCAACCAGCCGACGCCGGTGGTGTCGTTGCATTCCTGCGGCGGGGGCCTCCGGGCGCTGCGCAGGCGGCACTCTGCGCGTGTACGATCCGGCCTGCTCGCCCGGAGGCCGGGGTCCCGAAACAAAGCGAATGACGTGGAGCGACTTTCGGGACCCCGGCCGCAAGGGCGCCGCTGACGCGCAACCATCCGCGCGCAACAGAACGCTGCGCACACGGTGAATCGCGCCTATCATGGCGTCCGCCAGCAACGCTGCGCGGGGGGGGTACCCACGGTGCGATTCATCAAACGGCTGCTGATCGGCCTCGTCATCCTCGTCGGCGCCGGCCTCGCCGCCATGTACGTCGCCGACCCCACCCTCACCACCCGCCTCGTCCGCCTGCCTTTCGGTGGCGGCAGCGGGCCGGAGGAAACCGTCAGCGGCGGCCCGGCCGCCGTGCTGCCGGTCGCGGCACCAGGCGCACGCAGCATCACGGCGGCAGCCCTGGAGGCCGCGGTCGAGTACGGCGCACAGACCGGCAGCCAGGCGCTGATCGTCTACCGCGATGGCGCCATCCAGCTCGAGCACTACTACCCCGGCTACGACGCCGGCACCCGCACTCCGACCCAGTCCATGCACAAGTCGGTGCTGGCGCTGGTGGTGGGCATCGCCATCCGCGACGGCTTCATCCACTCCGTCGATGATCCCGCCGCGCGCTACCTCCCCGAGTGGGCCGGCGATGCGCGGGCGAAGATCACGCTGCGCGACCTGCTGCAGCAGGCGAGCGGCCTGGACTTCCCCACCGTCGGCTTCAACCCGGTGGGCGGCTTCTTCGAGCTGATGCTGGGCGGGGACATTGCCCCCATCGCGCTCGGCCAGCCGGCGGTGGAAGCGCCGGGCACGCGCTTCGACTACAACAGCATCAATCCCGAGGTCCTCGGCCTGGTCCTCGAGCGCGCTACCGGCCGGCGCTACGCCAGCTATCTCTCCGATGCGCTCTGGAAGCGCATCGGCGCCAGCGATGCGGCGGTGGTGCTCGACTCGGAGGAGAAGGGAGTCCCGCGCTTCTTCTGCTGCCTCAACGCCACCGCACGTTCCTGGCTGCAGGTCGGCCTGCTGCACATCCACGCGGGCCAGTGGAACGGCGAGCAGGTGGTCCCGGCCGACTGGATCCGCGACATCCAGGCTCCCTCGGCCGCCTACCCGAACTACGGCTACCTCACCTGGCTCGGCAACCAGTACGAGGCGCAGCGCTACTACAACCACAAGACCCGCACCAGTGTCCGGCAGTCGGCGCCGTTCGCGGCGCCCGACCTGGTGTACTTCGACGGCTTCGGCGGCCAGCGGGTCTACGCCGTGCCCTCGCTCGGGCTGGTCATCGTGCGCACCGGCGCCATCGCCACCGACTGGGACGAGGCCCGGCTGCCGAACCTGGTCATCGGCGGCATCGGCGCGCCCGCGCCCTGACGCCGCAGCGCGCCTGCTAGCGGATCAGGCCGAGGAATTCGTTGCGGGTCTGCGGCTGGTCGCGGAAGCTGCCGAGCATGCAGGACGTGGTCATGATGGAGTTCTGCTTCTCCACGCCGCGCATCATCATGCACATGTGCTGGGCTTCGATGACGACGCCGACACCCTTGCCCTGGATCGCCCGCTGCACGGTCTCGGCGACCTGGCGGGTGAGCACCTCCTGGATCTGCAGGCGCCGCGCGAAGAAATCGACGATGCGCGCGATCTTCGAGAGCCCCAGGACCTTGCCATCCGGCAGGTAGGCCACGTGGCACTTGCCGATGAAGGGCAGCATGTGGTGCTCGCAGAGCGAGTACATCTCGATATTGCGGACGATGACCAGCTCCTCGGTATCGCTGGTGAACACCGCCTCGTTGATCAGCTCGTCGAGGTTCTGCCGGTAGCCGCGCGTCAGGAAGTGGAAGGCCTGCGCGGCGCGCTCGGGCGTGCGTACCAGGCCCTCGCGGTGCACGTCCTCGCCGAGGAGCGTGATGATTTCGCGGAAATGGCCTTCCATGGCCTGGATGGCCTGGTGTTCGTCGCTGGACATCGTGGTTCCCTCTGCTCCCCGCTGCGGATCAAGACTGGCCAGCAAGACTGGCCCGGAAATCCGGCATCATAGCCCGGACGCTGGCGCCTGCCTCAAGCGCCGCTGCGGCGTGACCGCCTCCTGAGCGCCGGCAACGCCGGGTCGGCCGGCCGCGCCGCGGTGCGCTCCAGCGCCTGCGCCATGCCGGCGATGGTGGGTGCCTCGAACAGCGCGAGCAGCGGCAGCTCCAGCGCGAACGCATCGCGCACCCGCGCGATCAGCCGCGTGGCCAGCAGCGAGTGCCCGCCGAGCGCGAAGAAGTCATCGTGCACGCCGAAGTCGGCGCGGCCCAGCACCCCGGCCCACAGCTCCAGAAGCCGCCGCTCGATCTCGCTGCGCGCGGGCACCGCCGCCGGCACCGCCGGGCGCCCCGGCGCCGGCAGCCCCGCCGTGTCCAGCTTGCCGTTCGCCTTGCGCGGCAGCTCCGCCAGCGGGATAAACAAGCCTGGCACCATAAATTCAGGCAGCCGCTCGCGCAGCCGCCGGCGCGTGGCGGCTTCGTCGAAGGCCACGGCCGGCACCACGTACGCCGCCAGCAGCCCCTCCCCGTCGAGCTCCGTGGCGATCACCGCGGCCTCGCGGATCGCAGCGTCCTGCGCGAGCGCCGCTTCCACCTCCCCGGGCTCCACGCGGATGCCCCGCAGCTTCAGCTGCCGGTCGGTCCGGCCCGCGAACTGCCACTGCCCGTCGGGCAGGCGCCGCAGCCGGTCGCCGCTGCGGTAGCGCGGCCCGCAGCCGGGCGCCAGCCACGGGCTCGCGATCTCCACCTCGCCCTGCCAGCCGCCATCGATGACGCGCACCTCCACACCCGGCACCGGCAACCCCACCGGCAGGCGCTCGCCCAGCACCCGCGTGTCGTGGTCGGCGAAGTACTGCAGTACGGTCGTGCATTCCGTCAGACCGAGGCCGTTCACGAATCGCGCGCCGCGCCGGAAGCGCAGCTTGAAGAGATCCAGGTCGCTGCGCCGAGCCTCCTCGCCGCCCAGCACCACGAGGCGGACCCGCGACAGGTCCTGGTCACAGGTCACCCGCCCGCCGAACAGCCAGCGGTACACGGTCGGCGTGCAGTGCAGGATCGTCACACCCTGCTCCGCCACCCGGTCCACCAGCTCCGGCGCGCTCAGGCTCCCGCGCAGGTCCAGGCAGTGCACCGCGGCGCCGTTGAGCAGCGCGCCGAAGATATCCTGCACCGCCGCGTCGTAGCCGTAGCCGGAGAACAGCGCCAGCCGGTCATCCGGCGTGATGCCCAGCTGCGACGCCCAGGTGCCGACCAGTCCGAGAACGTTGCCCTGCGCCTGCTCGACCGGCTGCGGCCGGCCAGTCGTGCCCGAGGTGAACAACAGGTAGGCCGGCGCGGCAGGATCGGCGGGCATCGGCGGCGGCGGCAGCGCTGGCCCGCCCTGCCCGTCGGCCAGCACCAGCGGCAGGCCGCTCGCGTCCAGCCACGGCGCCGCCGCCAGGCGCAGCGTGTCGGTGACAATGGCCGTGGCGCCGGCGTCGGCCAGCAGCTGCTCCTGTCGTGCCCGCGGCGCGTAGGGGTCCAGCGGCACGTAGGCGCAACCCGCCCGCAGCGTGCCCAGCAGGCCCGCGACCATCGCCCGGTCGTGGCCCAACAGCAGCGCCACCCGGCCCCTGGCCCCGGACGCGGCCAGGCGTGCCGCCAGGCGCTCCACCTGCTCGTCGAGCTGCCCGTAGGTCCACTCCCCCACTGCATCGCGCACCGCGATGCGCTGCCGCCCCTGCGCCAGCATCGCGGCGAAGCGTGCCGGCAGCGTCGAGTCGGCGCTGCCAGCCAGGCCCGGCGCCGGGCGCAGGCGCGCCGCCTCGGCGGCCACGCTGGCGCGCGCCGGCGCATCCAGCACCGCCAGGTCGCCCAGCCGCTGCCCGGGGTCGCGGGCCAGCGCCGCGAGCAGCTGCGCGTAGCCCGCGGCCATGCCCGCCATGGTGCTCGCGTCGAACAGGTCGGTGTCGTACTCGAACGTGACGCTCAGCCCGCCGGCGTGCTCGAGCAGCGACACGCTCAGGTCGAGCTTCGAGGTCCGCCGCGGCAGCGCGAGGCGCGTCACCTCCAGGCCCGGCAACGCCAGCGGCCGGGCCGGTTCGTTGTGCAGGTTGAACATCACCTGGAACAGCGGCGTGCGCCCCGGGTCGCGCGGCGGCCGCAACGCGTCCACCAGTTTCTCGAACGGCAGGTCGGCATGGGCATAGGCCTCCAGCGCCGTGCGCCGCAGGCGGCCGAGGAGTTCCGCCAGCGTCGGGTTGCCGCGGAGGTCGGCGCGCAGCACCAGCGTGTTGACGAAGAAGCCGACCAGCCCCTCCAGCTCGGTGCGGCCGCGCCCGGCCACCGGCGTGCCCACCAGCAGGTCCTCCTCGCCGGAGTACCGCGCCAGCAGCGCCGCGAAGCCGGCCAGCAGCACCATGAACAGCGTCGCGCCCTGCTCGCGGCCGCGCCCGTGCAGGGCGTCCACCAGGGCGCGATCCAGCTCGCGCGCCAGGCGCGCGCCGCGGTGGCGCTGCAGGGGCCGGCGCGGCCGGTCCGCCGGCAGGTGGATCAGCGGCGGCGCGCCCGCGAGCTGCGTGCGCCAGTAGCCGAGCTGTCGCTCCAGCTCGCCGCCGTCCAGCCAGCGCTGCTGCCACTCGGCGTAGTCGGCGTACTGCACCGGCAGCGCGGGCAGCAGCGGCGTCTCCCCGCGGCAGCGGGCCGCGTAGCAGGCCGACAGCTCGCCGAACAGCACGGCCATGGACCAGCCGTCGGAGACGATGTGGTGCATCACCAGCAGCAGCTGCTGCTCGCCGGGCGCGGTCTCGAGCAGCGTGGCCCGCAGCAGCGGCCCGCGGCCGAGGTCGAAGGGCTGCTCGACGAGGTCGAGGAGCACGCCGGTGGCGTCCTCGCCCGCGGCCAGCCGGCGACGTGCCAGCGGCAGGTCGGCCGCGGCCGCGATGCGCTGCTCGCCGCTGCCGTCGGCGCCCGCGGCGAAGCTGGTACGCAGCGCCGCGTGCCGCTCCGCCAGGTCCGCCAGCGCCCTCGCCAGCGCCGGCACCACCAACTCCCCGCGCAGCCGGAAGGCCGCGTGCAGGTGGTAGGCGCTGCTGCCTGGCTCCAGCTGCTCGAGGAACCACAGGCGCTGCTGCGCGTGGGACAGCGGCGCGGTCGCCCGCGGGGCGGCCCGCGGCGTCACCGCCGGCACGCGCGCGAGCCCGCTTCCGGCGAGGCGCGCCGCAAGCCCCGCCACGGTGGGCGCCTCGAACAGCGCGCGCAGCGGCAGCTCGGCGCCGAATACCGCGCGCACGCGGGCCACCAGCCGCGTCGCCAGCAGCGAATGGCCGCCGAGCGCGAAGAAGTCCTCGTCGACGCCGACGGCGCGGCGCAGCCCGAGGATCTCCGCGAACAGCTCACACAACGCCGCCTCCGGCGCCGTGCGCGGCGCCGTGTACGCCACCTGCGCCGCTGCCGCCTCCGGCACCGGCGCCGGCAGCGCCCGGCGATCGAGCTTGCCATTGGCGGTGAGCGGCAGGCGCTCGAGGAACAGGAAGTGGGTCGGCACCATGTATTCCGGCAGGACCGGGCGCAGCGCGGCGCGCAGGCTCGCCGTCGAGGGCGCGGCGCCATCGGCCACCAGCCAGGCCACCAGTGCCGGTTCGCCACCCGCCGCGGCACGCAACCCGACGGCACACTGCGCCACGCCCGCGCAGCGGGCGAGCGCCGCCTCCACCTCACCGGCCTCGATGCGGAAGCCGCGCAGCTTGAGCTGGCCGTCGAGGCGGCCCAGCACCTGCAGGCGGCCATCGGCAAGGCGCCGGCCGCGATCACCGCTGCGGTACAGGCGCGCGCCTGGCAGTGGCCGGAAGGTGTCGGTGACGAAGCGCACGGCGGTCAGCTCCGGCCGCGCGTGGTAGCCCTGCGCGACACCGGCGCCACCGATGCAGATCTCGCCGGGCACGCCGTCCGGCAGCGGGCGCAGTGCCTCATCGAGGATGTAAACCTGCGTGTTGTCGATGGGCAGGCCGGCGCTGATGTCGGTGGCGCTGCCGATGCGCGCGCAGCTCGACCAGACGGTGGTTTCCGTCGGCCCGTAGAGATTCCAGAGCGGCATGCCGGTCGCCAGCAGCCCCGCGGCGAGTTCCGCCGGCAGCGCCTCGCCGCCACAGAGCGCGCGCAGGCCGGGCCTGCCGTTCCAGCCGCTGGCCAGCAGCGCCCGCCAGGTCGCGGGCGTGGCCTGCATGACGCTGATGCGCGCCGCGTCCAGCAGCTGCGCCAGCGCGGTGGCGTCGCGCGCCTGCTCCGCGGTGGCGATGACCACGGTGGCGCCCGCCGCCAGCGGTCCCAGCAGCTCGAGCACGGCGATGTCGAAGGACAGCGTGGTCACCGCCAGCCAGCGGTCGGACTCGTCGATGCCCGGCTCGCGCTGCATGCTGCGCAGGAAGTTGACGGCCGACGCATGACCGACCCGCACGCCCTTGGGCTCGCCGCTGCTGCCCGAGGTGTAGATCAGGTAGGCCAGCTGCCCCGGCTCGATGCCGGCCCGCGGCGGTGCGAGCAGGCAGTCCCCCGCAGCCAGGTCCTCGATGCAGAGCACGCCGTCGCAGGCGGCGAAGCGCATGGCCAGCGCTCGCTGCGTGATGAGCCAGCGCGCGCCCGAGTCACGCAGCATGAAGTGCAGGCGCTGGTCGGGATAGGCCGGATCCAGCGGCAGCCAGGCCGCACCGGCGCGCAGCACGGCGAGCAGCGCAGCGACCATCTCCGGCGAGCGCTCCAGCGCGATGCCGACCACCGTGCCCGGCCCGGCACCCAGCGCCTGCAGCCGCGCCGCCAGCGCCGCCGCCCGGCCGTCGAGCTCGGCGTAGCTCCAGCGCTGCGCACCGCACTCCAGGGCGATGGCATCCGGGCGGCGCGCGACCTGTGCCGCCACCAGGTCGTGCAGGCCCTGGCGCGGATCGAGCGGCCGCTGCGCGCCCTGGCCACTGGCGAGCATCGCCGACAGTGACGCGGCGTCCGCCAGCGGCAGCTCGCTGACCCGCCGCTCGGGCGCGGCCAGCGCGGCGCGCAGCAGCTGTTCGAACCAGGCGGCGTAGCGCGCCATGGTCGACGCGTCGAACAGGTCGCTGTTGTACTCGAAGCCGAGCCACAGCTCGCCATCGAAGCTGGTGGCCGAGAGCGTGAGGTCGAACTTCGCGGTGCCAGCGGCATCGGTCGCGGCGGGCTCGATGACCAGGCCGGGCACGCTGGCTGCTTCCCAGGGCGTGTTCTGCAGGATGAACATCACCTGGAACAGCGGCGCATGGCTCAGGCTGCGCAGCGGCTGCAGCGCCTCCACCAGTTTCTCGAACGGCAGGTCCTGGTGCTCCGCTGCCAGCAGCGCATGGCGACGCACCCGGGCCAGCAGCTCGCGGAAGGCCGGGTCGTCGGCGAGGTCGGCGCGCATGATCAGCGTGTTGGCGAAGAAGCCGACGACCGGCTCGAGCTCGGTGCGCCGGCGCCCGGCCACCGGCGTGCCGACGACGATGTCGTGCTGGCCGGAACAGCGCGCCAGCAGCACATCGAACACCGCCAGCAGCAGCATGAACGGCGTGCAGCCCTCGCGCTGGCAGAAGGCCTGGATCTCCTCGACCAGCCGCCGGTCGAGCAGCCGCGTCCAGCGATTGCCGCGATAGCCCTGGACCGCGGGCCGCGGCCGGTCGGTCGGCAGTTCCAGCAGCGGTGGCGCACCGGCCAGCGCCTCGCGCCACCAGGCGAGCTGGCGCCCCAGCGCCTCGCCCTGCAGCCACTCGCGCTGCCAGGCCGCGTAGTCGGCGTACTGCACCGGCAGCTCCGGCAATCGTGCGGGGCGCGATTCCCGCAGTGCGCCGTAGAACTCCATCAGGTCGCGGAACAGCACGCCGGCCGACCAGGCATCCGAGACCACATGGTGCATCAACAGCAGCAGCACCTGGTCGCCGGGTGCCGCGCGCAGCAGCCAGGCGCGCAGCAGCGGACCCCGGGCGAGGTCGAAGACCTGCCCGCTCAGCCTGCCGATCTCCCGGCGCAGCGCCGCGTCACCGGCGCCCTCGAGGTCGACGGGTTCGAGCGTCACGCGGGCCGCGGCGGCCACCAGCTGCAACAGCTCGCCATCCTGCTGGCGCAGGCTGCTGCGCAGTGCCTCGTGGCGCGCCACCACCGCATCGAGCGCACGCTGCATCAGCCCGATGTCCAGGTCGCCGCGCAGGCGCACCGCCAGGCGCACGTTGTAGGCGGCGCCCGGCCGCTCGAGCTGTTCCAGGAACCACAGCCGCTGCTGGGCGAACGAACAGGGAAATGCCTGTTCCGGACTGTCGTCTGCAGCGCCGGTCATTGCCGGTCCCGCGGCAGGCGCCGGATCGGCGGCAGCGGGTTCGCTGGCGCCAGCGCGGCCAGCCGCTGCGCCATGCCGGCGATGGTGGGTGCCTCGAACAGCGCCAGCAGCGGCAGCTCCAGCGCGAACGCATCGCGCACCCGCGCGATCAGCCGCATGGCGAGCAGCGAGTGCCCGCCGAGCGCGAAGAAGTCGTCCTCGACGCCGATCCCCTCGCGCTCCAGCACGGCGCACCACAGCTCCAGCAGCCGGCGCTCGATCTCGTTGCGCGCCGGCACTGCTGCCACCGCGGGGCGCCCCGCCACCGGCAGCGCCGCCGCATCCAGCTTGCCGTTCGCCTTGCGCGGCAGCTCCGCCAGCGGGAAAAACAAGCCTGGCACCATAAATTCAGGCAGCCGCTCGCGCAGCCGCGCGCGCGTCGCCGCCGCGTCGAAGGCATCCGCCACCACGTAGGCCACCAGCAACGGCTCGGCCTGCACCTCGACGAGCAGCACCGCCGCCTCCCGGACCAGCGGATCGGCCAGCAGCACCGCCTCCACCTCCGCCGGATCGATGCGCTGGCCCCGCAGCTTCAGCTGCCGGTCCTCGCGACCCACATGCAGCCACTGCCCGTCGGGCAGCCGCCGCAGCCGGTCCCCGCTGCGGTACCAGGGACCATGGCCCGGCGCCAGCCAGGGACTGTCGATCTGCACCGCCCCCTGCCACCCGCCCTCGGCCAGGCGCAGGCTCACCCCGGGCACCGGCCGCCCCACCGGCAGGCGCTCGCCGGGTACCCGCGTATCGTGGTCGGCGAAGTACTGCAGCACCGTCGAGCACTCGGTCAGCCCCAGCCCGTTGACGAAGCGCGTGCCCCGGCGAAAGCGCAGCCGGAACAGCTCCAGGTCGCTGCGCCGTGCCTCCTCGCCACCGAGCACCACCAGGCGCACCGCCGCGAGGTCCTGGTCGCAGCTCGCCCGGCCACCGAACAGGTAGCGGTACACCGTCGGCGTGAAATGCAGCAGCGTCAGCCGCTCCCCGGCGATCCGGTCCACCAGCTCCGGGGCGCTCAGCCCGCCGCGCAGGTCCAGCGGGTGCAGCGCCGCCCCGTTGAGCAGCGCACCGAAGATGTCCTGCACCGCCGCGTCGAAGCCGTAGCCGGAGAACAGTCCCAGCCGGTCCTGCATCCCGATCCCGAGCTGCGCGCTCCAGCTGCCGACCAGCCCCAGCACATGGGCGTGGCTCTGGCTGACCGCCTTGGGCTCCCCGGTGCTCCCCGAGGTGAACAGCAGGTAGGCCTCCGCCTCCGGGTCCTGCGGCAGCGGCGGCAGCGCCGGTGCCGGGTCCGCCACCGCGTCGGCCGCCAGCAGCGGCAGGCCGCAGTCCTGCAGCCACGCCGCCGCGGCCAGCTGCGCGCCAGCGCCCAGCACCGCCGTCGCGCCGCTGCTGGCGAGCAGCTGTCGCTGCCGCGCCGCTGGCGCATGCGGATCCAACGGCACGTAGGCGCAGCCGGCGCGCAGCGTGCCGAGCACTGCGGCCACCATCACCCGGTCATGGCCGAGCAGTAGCGCCACCCGGCCGCGTGCCCCGGCGGTCGCCAGTCGCGCGGCCAGCGTGTCGGCCTGCGCCTGCAGTTGCGCGTAGCTCCACTCCCCGGCCGCATCGCGCACCGCCGGGCGCGAGGGCTGCGCGGCCGCCACCGCCGCGAAGCGCGCCGCCAGCGTGCGCTGCTCCCAGCGCGGCGCGGGCATCCGCTGCGCATCGATCGCCGCCTGCGGCTGCACCCCCTCCAGCACCGCCACCTCGCCCAGCCGCTGCCCCGCATCGCGCACGAACTCCTCCAGCAGCCGCGCAAAGCCGCCCGCCAGCATCGACACCGTCTGCTCGTCGAACAGGTCGCTGTCGTAGGCGAAGGCCGCCGCCAGGCCGCGGCCCTCCTCGGCCACATGCAGGGCGAGGTCGAACTTCACGCGCCCGGTCTCGAGCAGCTCAGGCGTGGCGCTGACGCCGTCGAGGCGCAGCAGGTCGCGTGGCTGGCTGTGGAACACGAAGAACAGCTGGGCCAGCGGCGCGAAGGCGCGGCTGCGGCGCGGCTGCAGGATTTCCACCAGCTTCTCGAACGGCAGCTCCGCATGGGCGAAGGCATCGAGCGCGGTGCGGCGCGTGCGTGCCAGCAGCTCGGCGAGCGTCGGGTCGCCGCGCAGGTCGCCGCGCAGCACCAGGGTGTTGACGAAGAAGCCGACCAGCCCCTCGAGTTCGCTGTGGCTGCGGCCGGCCACCGGCGTCGCCACGAGGATGTCTTCGTCGCCGCCATGGCGCGACAGCAGGGCCTGGAATCCCGCCAGCAGCAGCATGAACAACGTGGCATGCTCGCGCTGCGCCAGCGCGCGCAGGCCATCGACCAGCGCCGGCGGTAACGCGAGCCTGAACCAGGCGCCGCGATGGCGCTGCACCGCAGGCCGCGGCCGGTCGGTCGGCAGGCTCACCGTTTCGGGCGCAGCGGCCAGGCGCTGCTTCCAGAACTCGATCTGCGCCTGCATCCCGGCCGATTGCAGCAGGCCCCGCTGCCACAGCGCATAGTCGGCGTACTGCACCGGCAATGGCGCCAGTCGCGCGGGAACGGCTGCCAGCCGCGCGTTGTAGAGCAGCGACAGGTCATGCAGCAGCACCGCCATCGACCAGCCATCGGTGACGATGTGGTGCAGGACCAGCAGCAGCAGATGGTCGCCGGGCGCGATATCCAGCAGCAACACCCGCAGCGGCGGCCCGCGGGCCAGGTCGAAGGGCCGCGCGATCCATTCGCGCAGCAGCGCATCCGCCTGCGCGCGGCTGTCCACCGCTGCCCTTGCCAGCCGCAGCGGCGCTGCCGTGCCCGGGCGCTGCAGGGCTTCGCCATCGACCAGGGAGATGGTGCTGCCCAGCACCTCGTGCCTCGCGACCAGGTCGTCCAGCGCCGCCTGCAGCGCGACGGCATCCAGCGCCCCCTGCAGGCGGAACGCCAGGTGCAGGTGGTAGGCATCGTTGCCGGGCTCGAGCTGCTCGAGAAACCACAACCGCTGCTGCGGCCAGGACAGCGGCGCGCTGGCCGCGGCCTCGCGGCGCGCCACCCCGGGCAACGGCGCCGCGGTCCCGATGGCGAGCGCCGCCGCGATCCCGGCCACGGTCGGTGCCTCGAACAGCGTGCGCAGCGGCAGCTCCACCTCGAGGGTGTCGCGGATGCGCGCCACCAACCGCGTGGCCAGCAGCGAATGGCCGCCGAGCGCGAAGAAATCCTCGTGCACGCCAACCGCCGTGTCACTGCCGAGGACCGCGGCGAACAGTTCGCAGAGCGTGGCCTCCAGCGCGCTGCGTGCCGCGCCCGGCGCCAGCGTCGCGGCAGCGCCGGCATCAGCCGGCGCCGGCAGTGCACGCCGGTCCAGCTTGCCGTTGGGCGTCAGCGGCAGGCGCTCGATGAACTCGAAGCGCGCGGGCCACAGCGATGGCGGCAGGACCTGGCGCAACGCCGCGCGCAGGCCGTCGGCGCTGCAGGCCCCGGCTGCCGCAGGCACCACCCAGGCCACCAGCAGCGGCTCGCCGGCCGCCGTCTGGCGCAGGTCCACCGCGCACTGGGCGACACCCGCGCAGGCCGCCAGCGCCGCCTCCACTTCGCCGGGCTCCAGGCGCTGGCCACGCAGCTTCAGCTGGCCGTCCATGCGGCCGAGGAACTCGACCAGGCCATCGGGCCGCAGCCGGCCGCGGTCGCCGGTGCGATACAGGCGCTGCGCGGGCGCCTGGGGATCGGGTACGAAGCGCTCCGCGGTGAGCTCCTCGCGGCGCCAGTAGCCGCGCGCCACGCCGGCACCGCCGATGCAGATCTCCCCGGGCATGCCGGCTGGCACCGGTTGCAGCTGCGCATCGAGGATCCGCAGCGCTGCCTGCGGAAACGGCCGGCCGATCGGCAGGCGCGCCGCGCGCTGTATATCGCCCTCGAACCAGGCGCTGTCGATGGTCGCCTCGGCCACGCCATAGGAGTTGATGACCCGCGTTGCCGGCCCGCAGATTGCGCGCAGTGCCCGGTATTCGGCGGGCAGCCAGGCCTCGGAGCCGACGACCAGCAGCCGCAGGCCGGCAAGCGGCTGCGCGTTGTCCCGGCACCATGCGAGCAGTGGGCGGATCACGGCGGGCACGAACTCCGCCACCGTGATGCCCTGCTCGCGCATGAAGCCATGCAGGCCTGCCGGATCCGCGAGCAGTTCCCGCGGGCACAGCACCAGCCGTGCACCGGACAGCAGCGCCCGGGCCCAGTCGCCGGTGAAGACGTCGAAGGCCGCGTTCGCGAGCTGCAGGTGCACGTCGCTGTCGAGCAGCCCGTAGGCCTCGCGCCAGCCGTCGAAGGTCGCAGCGAGGTTGCCGCGGGTGACCGCCACGGCCTTGGGCTCGCCGCTGCTGCCCGAGGTATAGACCAGGTAGGCCAGGTCTCCGGCGCTGGCCGGCACCGCCGTGAACTGCGGCGGCAACGCGTCGAGCGCCGCGGCGCCGGCATCGAGGTCCAGGCGCGGCAGCGCGGGTTCCGGCAACAGCGTGTTGGTAGCGGCATTGACCACCAGCAGCGACAGCCCGGCATCGCGCGCCATGGCGGCCAGCCGTGCCGGTGGCTGCTCCGGCTCCAGCATCACGTAGGCGGCACCGGCCCTCAGCACGCCGAGCAGTGCCGCGACCAGGTCGGTGACCCGCGGCAGGCAGATGCCGACGCGGTCTCCGGGGCGCAGGCCGAGATCCACCAGCCCGCGCGCGATGCGGGCCGAGCGCTGGTCGAGGGCGCGATAGTCCAGCGTGCTGCCGGACGCAGTCAGCGCCGCCGCGGCGGGCCTGCGCACCACCACCTCGGCAAACAGGCTGGCGATGTCGGCAGCGGGTGGCGCTGTCGCACGCGCGCCGGCCAGCAGGCGTCGCTGGCGCGCGGCCTCGGCCGCGTCCACCAGCGGCAGCAGCGCAACCGGCGCGCCCGGGGCGGCCTGCACGGCATCGAGCAGCGCCAGGTAGGCGTCGGCGAAGCACTCGATGCTGCCGGGAAGGAACAGGTCGGTGTCGAACTCGAACAGCAGTTCCAGCCCGCTGGCCTGCTCGCCCACGGTGAGTGTCAGGTCGAAGGTCGATACGCCGTGATCCAGCAGGCGGCCGGGGCGGAAGCTGACATCACCGGCCTCGAGCGGTTCCGCCGGCATCGGCACCAGGTTGAACATGACCTGGAACACCGGCGCGCGGGCCAGCGAGCGGCCGGGCTGCAGGCGCTCGACCAGCCGCTCGAAGGCGGCGTCCTGGTGCGCGAAGGCCGCGGTGGCGGTGGCGCGCACGCGGGACAGCAGGCTGTCGAAATCCGGCGCACCGCCGAGGTCGGTGCGCAGCACGATCGTGTTGACGAACAGCCCGACCAGGCCCTCGAACTCGACCTGCGGCCGCGCCGACACTGGCGTGCCGACGACGATGTCGTCGCGGCCGCTGTAGCGCTGGAGCAGCACGTCGAAGGCGGCGAGCAGCAGCATGTAGAGCGTGGCCTGGCGGCTGCCGGCAAACTGGCGCAGCCGCGCGGCGGCCTTGCCGTCCAGCGAGCGCCAGATCCAGGCGCCGCGGAAGCGCTGCTCCGCCGGCCGCGCGAAATCCGTGGGCAGCTCCAGCAGCGGCGGTACATCGGCCAGCTGCTCCTGCCACCAGTCGAGCTGGCTGCGGCTACGCTCGCCGTCCAGCCAGCAACGTTGCCAGGCGGCGTAGTCCGCGTACTGCAGCGGCAGTGGCGGCGGCGCCGGGCGCCCGGCATAGGCGTCGGCCAGCTCGCGCAGCAGGATGCCGTTGGAACTGCCATCGGTGACGATGTGGTGCAGTACCAGCAGCAGTTCGTGGCGCTGCGCCGCCAGGCGCAGCAGCGTGGCGCGCAGCAGCGGCCCGCGGGCGAGGTCGAAGGGCTCGCGGGCGAGCGCGCTGCGACGCGCATCGAGCGCGCCGTCCGCCACGCACTCCAGCCGGATGCCGACCCGCAGCCCCGGCGCCACCACCGCGAGCGGGCGCCCCGCCTGGGCCGGATAGGCGCTGCGCAGTACCGCATGGCGCGCCAGCACCGCGTCGAGCGCGCGCTGCAGCCGCCCCTGGTCGAGCGGTCCCTCGATCACGATGCCCCAGGCGATGTTGTAGGCCGGGCTCGCGGGATCGAGCTGGTCGAGGAACCAGAGCCGCTCCTGGCCCCAGGACAGCGGCAGCGGCTCACCGGCCGGCAGCGGCACCGGCGCCGGAGGCGGCGCCTCACGGCCACTGCCCGCGGCGATGCAGGCCGCGAGGCCGGCGATGCTGGGCGCATCGAAGAAATCCCGGAGCGTCAGCGCCACGCCGAACTCGCTGGCCACGCGGGCCAGCAGGCGCAGGGCCAGCAGCGACTGACCGCCAAGCTCGAAAAAGCTCCGCTGCCGGTCCGGCACTGCAGTGCCCAGCACCGCCGACCACAGGCGGGCAAGGCGCAGTTCGATATCGCCGGCGGGCGCCGCCGCATCCGGCGCCGTGGCGGGCGCCGCCGGCGCCGGCAGCGCCGCACGATCGAGCTTGCCACTCGGCGTCAGCGGCAGCGCCGGCAGGATCAGCCAGGCAGCGGGACGCATGAACTGCGGCAGCCGCTGCGCGGCCTGCGCGGCGAGCACGGCGGGGGTCAGGCCCGCATCGCGGCTGGCGACACAGGCCAGCAGCTGCGGCAGCCCCTGCTCCTCGCGCAGCAGCACCGCGGCATCGTCCACGCCCGGGCAGGCGCGCAGCACCGCCTCGATTTCGCCGGGCTCGATGCGGTAGCCATGCAGCTTGAGCTGCCGGTCGAGGCGCCCGAGGCATTCGAGGTTGCCGTCGGGCAGCCAGCGCGCGCGGTCGCCGCTGCGGTAGAGCCACTCGCCGGGCGCGCCGAAGGGATCGGGCACGAAGCGCTCTGCTGTCAGCTCCGGGCGACGCCAGTAGCCGGCGCCAATGCCGAGGCCGGCGACGCAGAGTTCACCCGGGATGCCGGGCGGCAGCGGCTGCAGCCGCGCATCGAGCACGTAGCAGCGCAGGTTGGCGATCGGCCGGCCGATCGGCATGCGCTCCGGCGCGGTCTCGATCGTGCTGGTGTCGCAGCAGCTCGCGTCCCAGATCTCCGAGCTGCCCCAGGTGTTGAGCAGGCGCACCGCCGGCAACGCCCTGCGGACCGCCGCCCACAGGTCCACCGCCAGCGGTTCGCCGCTGGTGATGATGTGGCGCAGCCCGGGCAGGCGCGCGCCCAGGTCGGGCGCCCAGTCCAGCAGCGCGCGCAGCAGCGGCGGCACCAGCACCAGCTGCGTCACCCGATGGCGGGCCAGCGCCGGCACCAGCAGTGCGGGGTCGCTCGCGGCCCCGTCGGGCAGCAGGACCAGGCGGATGCCGTGCGCCAGCGCGCCGAAGATTTCCCAGAGCGAGTCGATGAAGCTGAGGCTGGTGCGCAGGCAGAAGGCATCGCCCGCGGCGAAGCCGCAGTGCTGCCACATCCAGTGGACACGGTTGACGGCACTGCAGTGCAGGCCGATGGCCCCCTTGGGCTCACCCGTGGAACCGGAGGTATATAAAAGCCAGGCGGGAGCATCCGGCGTGGCGCCCTCCGCGACGGCGGGCACGGCCTCGCCAGGCGCCGGCCCGCCGAGGGCATCGAGGTCCAGGCAGGCGGTTGCCCCGCAGTCGAGGTCCACGGCGCCGCGCACCAGCAGCAGGCAGGCGTCGGCGTCGCGCAGCATGAACTCGCGCCGGGCGCGGGGATAGGCCGGGTCGAGCGGCACGCAGGCCGCGCCCGCGCGCAGGATCGCCAGCAGCGCGATGACCAGTTCCATCGACGGCGCGATCGACAGCGCCACGCGGCTGCTGCGCACGGCGCCGGCCGCGACCAGCCGCGCCGCCAGCCAGTCGACCCGACGCGCGAGTTCCGCATAGCGCAGGTTGCCTGCGGCCGATTCCAGCGCCACCGCCTGCGGCGTACGCCGGCACTGCGCCGCCACCAGGGCGGTCAGCGTGGCCGCCTGTGGATACGCGGCGGCCGTCGCATTCCACTCCACCAGCAGCTGCTGCCGTTGCCGCTCGTCGAGCAGCGGCAGCAGGCCGATGGGCCGCTCCGGCTCGCGGGTGGCGGCATCGAGCAGTACCGCGAGCTGCCGCGGCATCGCCTCGGCCAGCCAGTTCTCGAAGCGCTCGCAGGCATAGCCGAGGTGGCCATGCAGTTCGCGGCCCGCGCCCTGGTCGGTAAACGACCAGTCCAGGTCCCAGATCGAAGCGCGCGGCACCGGCAGCGGCTCGATGCGCAGGCTGATGCCGCCCGCCTGCCGCGGCGGCGGCGCCAGGTCGAACTGCAACAGGACCTGCGCCAGCGGCTGCTCGCCGGGGCGCCGCGGCACCGGCAAGGCCTCCACCAGCCTCTGGAACGGCAGCTCGCGGTGCTCCAGCGCGCCCAGCAGGGTGGCGCGCTCGCGCAGCAGCAGCGCCGCGAAACTGTCATCCGGCGCCAGCGGCGTGCGCAGCAGCACGGTGTTGATGAGGCAGCCCACCATGCGCCGGCGTGCCGCGTCATCGCGCCACGTCACCGGCACCGCAAGGAGCGGATCGTCCTGGCCACCGAGGCGCAGCAACAGGACGCGCAGTGCCGCCGTGAGCAGCGTGAACAGCGTGGTGCCCGAGGCCTGCGCCAGCCGGCGCGCCCGCTCGGCGGTGGCCGCCGGGATGGTGAAGGCGACACGGCGGCTGGCCATTGCAGCAGCAGGAGCAGCGCCAGGGGCAGCGGCAACGGCTGCCGCCCGCGGCCGCTGAGGCAATGCATGCCGGGCCGGGGCACCCGCCAGCTGGCCGCGCCACCACTCGAGGTCGCGGGCCTGCTGCGCGCCGCCCGCCCGCTGCTGCTCGGCCAGGGCGAAGGCACCGTAGCCCGGCGCCGTGCCCGGCTCGGCGCTGCGACCGGCAACCAGGTCGGCGTACAGCCCGGCGAGATCGTCGCGGATGATCGGCACGGAGAGGCCATCGGCGACGATGTGGTGGGCCGTGACCAGCAGCACATGGGAATCGATGCCCAGCGGCAGCAGCGTGGCGCGCAGCGGCGGCCCACCGACGAGGTCGAAGGGCCTGGCGATGTCGTCGGCGGCGAAGGCCCGCAGCTGCTCCGGCGTGAAGCGGCCGGCGACCAGGCGTGGCGCCGCGCCCGGCTGCGGATCGAAGCGCTGCCAGGGCTGGCCGTCATCGGCGCCGAAGCGGGCGCGCAGCACCTCGTGACGCGCCAGCACGCCGCACCAGGCCTGTGCCAGCGCCGCGGTATCCAGCGCTCCGTCGAGGAAAATGGCGAACTGCTCGTTGGCCGCGCTGCCCGCCGGGTCCAGCGACTGCAGCAGCCAGAACCCCTCCTGCGCCGGGCTCAGCGGCAGGCGCGCACCGACATCTGCAGCCGTCGCGGCCGCGGCGTGCCGCTGCGCGAGCCCGCCGCCCGCGGTCATGGCTCGCCGTGCGGGCGGCGCGTGCCGGTGTGCGCGGCCTGGCCGCGGCCGCGGGCCGCGCCGTAGCGGGCGGCGACCGCCTGCGGGTGGCGCTCACCGAGCTGGCGCGCCAGGGCGGCAATGGTCGGCGCCTCGAAGATGGCCGCCAGCATGACATCGGCGTCAAGCAGCTGCTGCAGCTGGGTGGTGAGGCGCACGGCGGCGATGGAATCGCCGCCGAGGTCGAAGAAGTTGTCCTGCACGCCCACCGCCGCCACCCCGAGAATTTCCGCCCAGAGCGCGGCGAGGTCCGACTCGAACGCCGTCCGTGGCGCGCCACCCTGCCCGCCCCAGATACGCGCGGCGGGTTCCGGCAAGGCACGCCGGTCGAGCTTGCCGCTGGTGTTGAGCGGCAGCGCATCGAGGTACATCCAGGCATTGGGCAGCAGCGGCTCCGGCAGGTGGCGCGCCAGCCAGGCGCGCAGTTCGCCGGGCGCGACGCCGGCGGCGGAAGCCTCTGGCGGTTCGAGCAGCCGGCGATGCAGCGCGGTCGCGCCCTGCGCGGTTTCATGATGGCGTGTCAGGTAGCGGTGCTGCCGCTCCTGGCCAGCGGCGGTAAAACGGGATTCGATCTGGTAGTCGGGGAAGATGCCATCGCTGCCCACCTGCCATTGCCAGGCGGCTTCGATGACGGTGCCCGCCGGCAGCCAGGGCCCGTCTTCCGGCAGCGGCATGAACACCGGCAGCCAGGCGTGCTGGTGCTGCAGATAGTCGATGTCGCAGCCCGGCGTGGTGGTCACCCGCGTCCACAGCAGGAAGCCGTCGAAGCGGCCGGCGCGGCCGAGTTCGAAGCGGCCACGGCCGGCATGGGCCTCCGGCAGCGCAGCCGAGAAATCGAGGTCCTCGAACAGCTGCGCAGGCGCCAGCAGCTGGCCGGGCGGCAGGTTGCGCAGGCACAGCCGCAGGTCGAAGGCGCGGCCTTCGACGGCGAAGATGCGCCGCGCGTAACCGAGCGCCAGCGGTGCCAGCTTCGGGGCGGCACGCAGCCCCTCGGGCAGCTCCACCGGCGCGATCAGCGTGGTGCAGCGCGCGGGAATCGCCACTGCGCCGGCGGCGAACTGGCTGCGCACGCGATTCCAGATGGCCGCGATGCCATCGGCGCTGCCGATGTTGCCGATGATGCCCTGGGTGCAGACCTCGGCCGGCTCGGGCAGCTGCAGCATCGCGGCGTCGCCGGTGACCACGGTGATGCGCCCGTCGAGGCCGGCCGCGGCCACCGCCGCGCGCGCCTGCTCCGCCGCGGCCGGCAGCAGTTCCACCGCGTACACATGGCGCGCGCCGGCCGCGACGGCCATGCGCGCCAGCAGTGCCTGCGGACCGGTGCCGAGATCGAGCACGACGCGGCCGGCGGCATGGCGCTCGAAGGCGCTGCGGTAGGCCGCGTTGCGCAGCTCGTCGGTGCCCATCAGCCCGTAGAGGAAATCATCGTAGACCTGGTAGCCGCCCAGCGATGGCCAGAACTCCGCTGCATGCGGCGGGCCGCTGCCCGCGCCGGGCACCACGTAGGCCACCAGCTTCTCCTCGCCGGAGCCGTCGGCGCGGATCGCCGCCGCGGCGGCGCTGATCCCCGGATGCCGGCGCAGCAGCGACTCGATCTCGCCGAGCTCGAGGCGAAAGCCGCGCCACTTGACCTGCTGGTCCATGCGGCCAAGGAACTCCAGGCTGCCATCGGCGGCCATGCGCACGCGGTCGCCGGTGCGATACAGGCGCGCGCCATCCGGTCCGGAGTCGATGAAGCGGCTGGCGGTCAGCGTGGCATCACCGAGATAGCCGGCGGCGATGCCGGGCCCGCCGACGTGCAGCTCGCCCGGCTCGCCGGGCGCCACCGCCTGGCCGTCGGCATCGAGTATCTGCAGCGGCACGTCGGGCAGCGGCCGGCCGATGTTGCGCGCGTCCACGTCGCCCGCCGCGTACTCGCGCAGCATGACGTTGCCGCCGGTCTCGGTGATGGCATAGGTATTGACCAGCCGCGGCCCGCCGGCCGCGCGCGTCGCCGCCCAGCGCCGCAGGTCCTCCGGCTGCACGGCTTCGCCGCTCAGCACCAGCAGGCGCAGCGCCAGCTGTGGCCACTGGCCGTCGAAGACGGGGCCAAGCGTGGTCTCGCGGAAGGCCGATGGCGTCTGGCTGAGGACCGTGACCCGCTCGCGCTGCAGGAAATCGCGCAGCACCAGCGCGTCGGCGCCCGCCGCCGCCGGTGCCAGCGCCAGGCACGCACCGTGGCCCAGCGCGCCCCAGATCTCGAACACCGAGAAGCCGAAGGCACAGGAATGCAGCTGGCTCCAGGTGTCCTGCGCGCCGCAGCCGAGGCGCGGCCCGAGATGATCGAAGAGCCGCGCCACGTTGCCATGCGTGACGACCACGCCCTTGGGCTCGCCGGTGGAGCCCGAGGTGAACATGATGTAGCAGGGATCTTCCGCCGCTGGCGCGCTTGTGGGATCCGCATCGCTGGCGGCAGCGAGGACCGCGGCGTCGCGGTCGAGGCACAGCGCCGGCAGTTCCGTCCCCAGCGCCGGCAGCAGGGCCGACTCGGTAACCAGCTGCTGCAGGCCCACGCGGCCGAGCACTCGGCGCAGGCGAGCTGGCGGATGCTCGGAATCGAGCGGCACGTAGGCGGCCCCGGCCTTGAGGATGCCGAGCAGCGCCGTGATCAGCGCCGGTCCCCGCGGCAGTGCCAGCCCGACCAGGCTGCCACGGCCGGCACCACGCGCGACCAGGCAGGCGGCGATGCGGTTCGCGCGGCGGTTGAGTTCAGCGTAGTCGAGCCTGCCACCGATGCCGCTGAGGGCCACCGCGTCCGGTCGCTCGCGAGCCAGGCGCTCGACGCTGTGTGCGAGGCTGCGCACGCTGCCGGCGGCGGATGCTGCACGAGGGTCCATGCCAGCGGCCATGCCCGCGCTCCCCGCCTCAGGGCGCGCGCCGCGCGGTCAGCCCCACCACCGGCGGGTTGTCGAGGTACTCCGACCAGTATTCCGCGCCCATGAGCGCCAGGCCCTGCGGGTCCAGCTCCAGCGGATGCCAGCGGATGTCGGTGAAGCCGGCAGCCGCCAGCGCCGCCTCGTAGGTGGCGCGCTCGTAGTGATAGACCTCGAAGCGGAACAGCTCGCGGCCGCTGGCCATCGCGTAGGTGATCGGCGAACCCTCGCAGCGCGGCGTGGCCACGTTCTTGCTGAAGCCGTAGCGCAGGTAGCCGCCGTAGCGCGCCTCGGGCTGCTCCGGGTTCTCATTGATGGCAACCAGGCGGCCGCCCGCCGGCAACTGGCGGGCGATGCTGCGACACATGCGGCCGAGTTCGTCGCTGTCGCGCGCATAGTGCAGCAGGTAGGCGGCGGTGGCGACGTCGAAGCGACCGAGCACCGGCAGGTCCTGTACGTCGTGCACCAGGTACTCGATGCCGGCCTCGCCGGCGCGCAGCTGGCGGCGCGCGAGCTCGATCATCGCCGTGGAGATGTCCACGCCCAGCACGCGCGCAGCGCCGCGCTCGCGCAGCTGGCGCGTGTAGCAGCCCTCGCCACAGGCGAGGTCCAGCACCGCGAGGCCACCGACCTCGCCGAGCAGGCTGAAGAAACTGTAGCCCTCGACATAGCGGCGCACCGGAGATTCCTTCGAGCGCTGGTACGGCACGGCAATGGCGTCGTACTGCGCTGCCTGCGCGGGCGCCCGCGCCTCACCCGGTAACGCGCTCATCGCCGCGCTCCGCCGGCCCAGGCCCGCAGCAAGGCCAGTGACTCCGCGCGCAGCAGCCCGCCTTCGACAGCGGGCCCTCCCGGCTGGCTGCCACGCGGGCCGGACAGCAGTTCGCCGCCGGTCAGCGCATGCAGGTCCTCCAGCGTCGCGCCAAAGACGATGCGCCCGATGCCGGCATAGTGGCTGGCCGCGAGGCACATCGGGCAGGGCTCCACGGTGACCACCAGTTCGCAGCCGGCCAGGCTGAGCGTGCGCCCGCGCCGGCAGGCGTCGCGGATCAGCACCATCTCGGCGTGCGCGGTGATGTCGAGTTCCGACACCACGCAGTTGGATGCCGCGGCCAGCACCGCGCCGTCACGCACCAGGCAGGCGCCGATCGGCGGCTCGCCGGCGAGCGCCGCGCGACGTGCGGCTTCCAGCGCCCGGCGCATGGCAGCTTCTGCCGCAGGCGACACCGCGCCCGCCCTGGTGGCCGGCTGCCCGGGAGTCATGCCGCCTATTCCTCCTCGCCCTGGTAGATGCAGCCGGAGGTGCAGGTCTCGTTGATCACCACGCGCGAGAGGCCCGGCAGCCGCGGCTTCAGCCGGGCCCAGATCCACTTCGCCAGCACCTCGCTGGTCGGATTCTCCAGGCCCTCGATGTCATTGAGGTAGTTGTGGTCGAGCTGCTGGTAGAGCGGATCGAAGGCCCTGCGGATGTCGGCGTAGTCCATGATCCAGCCACTGTGTTCGCCCACCGCGCCGCGCACGTACAGCGTGCCCTTCCACGAATGGCCGTGCAGGCGGGCGCAGCGATGTCCCTCCGGGACGTTGGGCAGGCGATGCGCCGCCTCGAACATGAACTCCTTGTAGATCTCCATCTCGACTCGCTGTGCAGGGCGGGAAAGGACGCGGATTCGACGTCTTTCACAAATGAGGAATATTCTGTAACTTACTTGTTTATAAAGACTTATTTATGCCACCCGGGCGTGACCAGGGTCCGGGTGGCCCTATTCTGCATGAGGTGGCGGCCGCGAAGCCACCCGCGTCGCCGGCTGCCCGCGGGCCGATCGCAGCAGCGCCGCGCAGGGCCGCTGCTGCGGCATCAGGACACTTCAGGACAGCGACTGGCCTAGCCGGCCTGGCGCGACTCCAGCCACTGCATCATGCCAGCCATGCGCTCGAGGAAGGCCTGCGGATCCCGCTCGCGCAGGCGCATCGCCTGCAGCGCCTGGTCGATGCCGATGACCAGCTCCTGCTCGTTGGCGAGCATGCCGTCCACCACGCGTGCGGCACACTCCTCCGCCGGCATGCCGTTCCTGTTGTCCCAGTTGCTCGGGCCGTATTCGGCGCCACTGCCGGTCAGCGCATGGCGGAAGACGTTGCTGCGGATGCCGGCGATCACCAGCAGCGTCACGTGGATGTTGTCGCGCAGGTGCTCGACGCGCAGCGTGTCGAAGTAGCCGTGCAGCGCGTGCTTGGCCGCGCAGTAGGCGCTGTGGTGCGGTACCGCATGCTTGCCGGCCACCGATGAAGTCACGACGAAGCGGCCCGACTGCTGCTCGATCATCCGCGGCAGGACCAGGCTGGCGAGCGCGACCGGCGCGAAGAAATCGATCTCCATGATGCGGCGCACGACGTCCAGCGTGGTATCCCGCGCCGCGGCACGCTGGCCGATGCCGGCGTTGTTGACCAGCACGTCGAGGCGCGGATGCCGGCTGAGCACCTCCTGCGCGGCGGCCGCGCGTGCCGCGGCATCGCAGATGTCGAACGGCAGGATGTCGATGGTCCCGGGTCCCTGGCAGCTGGCCTTCACGCGCTCGAGTTCCGCCTGGCGCCGCGCCGAGAGCACGAGGCTCGCGCCCTCGCGGTGGAAGACCCGGGCCATGCCCTCGCCGACACCGGAGGACGCGCCGGTGATCCAGATGACCTGTCCCTGCAGTTTCATGCGGCTCTGCTCCCCGTGGCCTGCAGCGATGATGTCATAACGCCTGCGCCAGCGCGGGACCGGGAACCGGTCCTTGAGTCCTGCCACCGGCCCGGCATAATGGCCTGCAACTGGCAGCCGCTTCCGCGGCAGGAGATGCAGCATGGCAGACGAGCGCGAATTGCGAGTGGTGGCAGGTGGACGCGGCAACCCGGGCGGCAGCCTGGCCGGGACAGCTGCACGGCCATCGGAACTCGCAACCAACCGCGTACTGCGCAACACCTACCTGCTGCTGGCCGCCACGCTGCTGTTCAGCGCGGCCATGGCCGGCGTCGCCATGGCGGTCGGCATGCCCTTCCTCGGGCCCATCGTCACGCTGCTGGGTTACTTCGGCCTGCTGTTCCTGACCGTCCGGCTGCGCAATTCGGCTGCCGGCATCGCGGCGGTGTTCGCGCTGACCGGTTTCATGGGCCTGACACTTGGTCCCCTGATCAGCGCCTACCTGCGCGCCGTGCCAAACGGCGGCGAGCTGGTGATGACCAGCCTCGGTGTCACCGGCCTGCTGTTCGCCGGGCTCAGCGCCTACAGCCTCAAGTCGCGCCGCGACATGAGCTTCATGGGCAGCTTCCTCACCGTCGGCCTCTTCGGCCTGCTCGGCGTGATCCTCGTCGGCCTCTTCGTGGACCTCTCGGCATTCCAGATGGCGATCTCCGCGGGCGTCGTCATCCTGATGGCCGGCATGATCCTCTACGAGACCAGCGCCATCATCCACGGCGGCCAGGACAACTACATCCTCGCCACCGTGAGCCTCTACGTCAGCATCTACAACATCTTCGTGAACCTGCTGGCGCTGCTCGGCATGGGCGACGACTGAGCCTCGCGCCAGGCCCGGCCATGCAAAAGGGCGCCCTTGGGCGCCCTTTCTGCGTGCGATCAGGGTCGTGCCTGTGGCATCTTTCCCGGAGACGGACCCGCGACGCCCGGGAACCCTGACCGCGCCGTCCGGGTAATTACCCTTCTGCCAGATAAATCTGGCACAGGCAGCCGTCACCCAGGAGTACCCGACATGGCCGGCAAGCGCAGGCTCACAAGACCTCCCACGAAGACCGCCGCGGCACTGGGCGCCGATGAACTGCGCCGCATCGACGCCTACTGGCGCGCATGCAACTACCTCGCGGTCGGCATGATCTACCTGCAGGACAATCCGCTGCTGCGCGAACGGCTGCAGCCAGCCCAGATCAAGAACCGGCTGCTCGGCCACTGGGGCGCCAGCCCGGGGCTGAGCTTCATCTACGTGCACCTCAACCGGCTGATCCGGAAGTACGACCTGAACGCGATCTTCCTGGCCGGCCCCGGGCATGGCGCGCCGGGCGTGCTCGCGCCCGTGTACCTCGAGGGCAGTTACTCCGAGATCTACCCGAACAAGGGCGAGGATATCGCCGGCATGAAGGAGTTCTTCAAGGAGTTCTCCTTCCCGGGCGGCATCGGCAGCCACTGCACGCCGGAGACCCCGGGATCCATCCACGAGGGTGGCGAGCTCGGCTACAGCCTCTCGCACGCCTTCGGTGCCGCATTCGACAATCCCGACCTGCTGGTGGCCGTGGTCGTGGGCGACGGCGAGTCGGAGACCGGGCCGCTCGCCACCGCCTGGCACTCCAACAAGTTCCTCAACCCGGTGCGCGACGGGGCCGTGCTGCCGGTGCTGCACCTGAACGGCTACAAGATCAACAATCCGACGATCCTCGCGCGCATCTCCCACGAGGAACTCGAGGCGCTGTTCCGCGGTTACGGCTGGACGCCCCACTTCGTCGAAGGCGACGACCCGGCCGCAATGCACCAGCTCATGGCGGCGACCATGGAGCGCTGCGTGCGCGACATCCGCGCCATCCAGGCGGACGCAAGGAAATCCGGCAAGGCGGTGCGCGCCCGCTGGCCGATGATCGTGCTCAGGAGCCCCAAGGGCTGGACGGGCCCGAAGAAGGTCAGTGGCAGGACCGTCGAAGGCTACTGGCGCGCCCACCAGGTGCCGATCGTCGACGTGCGCGACAACCCGGAAAACCTGAAGCTGCTCGAGAGGTGGCTGAAGAGCTACCGGCCACAGGAGCTGTTCGACGCCAACGGGCGGCTGGTCGAGGAGTTGAGGGCGCTGGCCCCGAAGGGCCTCCGCCGCATGAGCGCGAACCCGCACGCGAATGGTGGCCAGCTGCGCCGCGCGCTGCGGCTGCCGGACTTCCGCGACTACGCAGTGCCGGTGAAGAAGCCCGGCGTGTCCGCGGCCGGAAACACCCGCAAGCTCGGCGAGTTCCTGCGCGACATCCTGAAGCTGAACCCCGGAAACTTTCGCGTGTTCGGCCCGGACGAGACCACCTCGAACAAGCTCGACGCCGTCTATCAGGCGAGCAGGAAGACCTGGCTGGCCGACATGCTGCCGGTGGATGCCGAGGGCGGCGAGCTGGCGCGCGATGGCCGCGTCATGGAAATGCTCTCCGAGCACACCCTGGAGGGCTGGCTGGAGGGGTATCTCCTCACTGGCCGCCACGGCTTCTTCTCGACCTACGAGGCCTTCGCGCACGTCATCGACTCGATGTTCAACCAGCACGCCAAGTGGCTGGACATCTGCGAAGACCTGCAGTGGCGCGCGCCGGTGGCCTCGCTCAACCTGCTGATCACCTCGACCGTCTGGCGCCAGGACCACAACGGCTTCACCCACCAGGACCCCGGCTTCCTCGATGTCGTCGTCAACAAGAGCCCGCGGGTTACGCGCATCTACCTGCCGCCCGACTCGAACTGCCTGATGTCGGTGGCGGACCACTGCCTCAGGAGCACCGACGACATCAACGTGATCGTCTGCGACAAGCAGAATCACCTGCAGTTCCTCGACATGGATGCGGCGATCAAGCACTGCACCAAGGGCATCGGCATCTGGGAGCGGGCCAGCACCGATCAGGGCGCCGAGCCCGATGTAGTGATGGCATCCTGCGGCGACATCGCCACGCAGGAAGCGCTAGCCGCGACCGCCCTGCTGCGCCAGCACTTCCCGGACCTCCGGATCCGGTTCGTCAATGTCGTGGACCTCTATCGGCTCACGCCGCCCAGCGAGCATCCCCACGGGCTGTCCGACCGCGATTTCGACTCGCTGTTCACGACCGACAGGCCGATCATCTTCAACTTCCACGGCTACCCGTGGCTGATCCACCGCCTCGCCTACCGCCGCCGCAACCACCCGAACCTGCACGTGCGCGGCTACAAGGAAAAGGGCAGCATCAACACGCCGCTCGAGCTGGCCATCGACAACGAGGTGGACCGCTTCAGCCTCGCGATCGACGTGATCGACCGCGTGCCGCGGCTGCAGGTCGCCGGCGCGCACGTCAAGGAGAAGCTGCGCAACCTGCAGATCGAGTGTCGCAACTACGCGCATGAGCACGGCATCGACCGCGAAGCCGAGCGCAACTGGAAGTGGCCGTACTGAGGGAGCGCCGCAGAGCCTGCCGGTCAGCCGCTGCCCGGCGAACTGAAGCGCGCCACCAGGAAAATCCCGAGCATCACGAAGGCGAGCGCCATCTTCACCGCGGCGCCGATGGCGAGACCGAGCGTGGCGCCCAGGCTCGCCATGCCCGCCTCGCGCAGCGAGCGGTTGCCGGCGAGCTCGCCGATCATCGCCCCGAGGAACGGCCCGAGCAGGATGCCGGGCAGCCCGAAGAACAGCCCGATGAGCATGCCGGCCGCCGCGCCCCAGGCGGCGCGCGGTGTGGCGCCGAAGCGGCGCGCACCGAAGGCGACGGCGGCGAAGTCCGCGCCCCAGGCGAGCAGTGCCAGCAGCGCCAGCACGGCGATGCTGCCGGCGCCGACGTGCACGAAGCCCTCGGCCCAGGCCGCGGCGACCAGGCCCAGGAACAGCAGCGGGATGCCCGGCAGCGCCGGCAGGATCAGCCCGGCGAGCCCGAGTGCGACCAGCAGCAGCGCGGCCGCCCAGAGCAAGGAGTTCATTCCCATGATTTCCGTCAGCTGCCCGGCAGGGACCTGAAGCATAGCAGCCGCGACCAACCGCGCCAGCGGCCGGGTTTCGATGGCGCTACGATCATCCTCCCGCCGGCACGCTGCGGCATCGCCCTCCGGGAGACCATCATGAGCGACACATATCGCGGCTCCTGCCTCTGCGGCCAGGTCTGCTTCCGGCTGGATGGCAGCTTCGAGCGCTTCTTCCTCTGCCACTGCGAACGCTGCCGCAAAGGCAGCGGCTCGGCCCATGCGGCAAACCTGTTCTCGCAGGCCATGGGCATCACCTGGCTGGCCGGCCAGGACCGCGTGCGCCACTTCAACCTGCCGCAGACGCGACACAGCCGGGCGTTCTGCGAGAACTGCGGCTCGGCCCTGCCCTGGTCGCTGGGCAGGATGCTGGTGGTGCCGGCGGGCTGCCTCGACACCGCGCTGGATCGCGTGCCCGATGCACATCTCTTCGTCGCCAGCCGCGCGCACTGGGACCATGACCTCGCCGCGCTCCCGGCGTTTGCCGGGCTGCCTTCCTAGGCCACCGCTGCCAGACCATCCCGGGGGCGGCCTTGCACCCCGCCGCCGGGCCGGCCGACAATCGGCGGCATGGACACGACGCTGCGACGACCCCGGATGCAACGCGCCCTGGCGCTGGTGGCCAGCGTCTTCGGCCTGGTCACGCTGGGCGCCGGTGGCAGTGTCCTGCTGGGGCTGCGCGACCCCGGCTACACGGTGTTCATGCCGTTGCTCACCTTCAACTCCATCATGGGGCTCGCCTACGTCGCCACCGGAGTGGCCGGCTGGAACAGCGCCAGCGCCGCCCGCAACGGCGCCGCGCTGATCTGCCTCGCCAATGCGGTGATGCTCGGCATCGTCGTCTGGTTCTATCTCGGCACCGACGAGGTCGCGATCCAGAGCCTGCGTGCCATGAGTTTCCGCACGGCGCTCTGGGTGGCCCTGTTCCTCGGGTTCCGCAGGGTCGCCTGAGCGCGGCAGCCGCCCGCCCGGAAGCGCGCCTGTCCACCACCTGGCTGGTGCAACAGGCAGTTGCCGCGCGCCATGGTCGCGCCAGGTAAGCTGCGCCTGGACTGCCAGCCACCAGTGGAAGCAACCAGATGCAGATCGACATCATCCTCGAACCGGACCTGAGTGCCACGCAGGTGACCGAACTCGCGGTCGCCGCGGAGAGCTACGGCTTTCGCACCCTGTGGCACTCGAACTACCACCAGAACCCGGATGCCTTCATGATGCTGGTGCCCGCGGCGCTGGCCACCCGGCGCATCCGGCTCGGCGTGCTGGCGATCAGCCCCTATGAGATGCAGCCGTTGAAGATCGGCAACGCGTTGCTGACCCTCAACGAGTTCAGCCAGGGCCGGGCCGTGGTGGCCATCGGCGGCGGCGGCTCGGTGATGGGCGCCTGCGGCATCACCTTCGACCCGAAGACGCAGCGCATGGTACGCGGCGTGCGCGAGGCGGTGGAGATCACCCGCGCGGTGGTGTCGGGCAAGATGTGCATGGGCTATCCCGGCGAGGTGTTCAAGGTCACGCGACCGTTCCGCCATGCCTGGAAGAAGGCGCCCACGGCCCGGGTGTTCAGCTGCTCCACCGGGCCGAAGATGCTGGAGATGGCGGGACGCGTCGCCGACGGCACGCAGATGAGCGACGTCACGCCGGAGAAGATCGGTCAGCACATGGAGGCCCTGCGCCGGGGCCTGGCGCAGCGCCAGTCGCCGGCAGCGGACTTCCGCGTCGGCAACTTCTGGGCCTGGCATATAAAGGAAGACCCGGCGAAGTCCCTGTACGAGGCGCGCCGCGAGCTGGTGTTCCGCGGCGAGCTGCTGCCACCGAAGTACGACATGCTGCCCTACGTGACGCCGGAGGAGCGCCAGCTGGTGATCGACAAGTGGCAGAACTTCGCCAAGGCGTTCTGGACCCGCAGCGGCGTGATCGAGGACGTGCCGGAATCCATCGTCAGCCGGCTGATCGCCGCCTGCTCCTCGGCCGGCGGCCTCGACGCCATCGACGCGCAGATCGAGCGCTTCCGCGTCTTCGAACGCGCCGGCCTGACCGAGCTGTCGATCCGGCTGTTCGACGAGCCCATGGCGGGACTGAAGATCCTGGCCGAACGGCTGCTGCCGGCATTCGAACGCTACGAGGGACCGCCTGCCCCGGCGGCGCCGTGACGCCAGGCTGCGCGCCCGCCTACAATGGGCGCCCATGAACACCCCCACCCAGACGATCCGCAGCGTCGCGGTCATCGGCGGCACTGGTGCACTCGGCGGCGGCCTGGCCCGCCGCTGGGCCCGCGCCGGCCTCGCCGTCCACATCGGTTCGCGCGATAGCGCCCGGGCGGCTGAAGCCGCGGCCGCCCTCGCCGCCTCCCTGCCCGGCGCGACCGTCAGCGGCCACGCCAACCCGGAGGCCGCCGCCGCCGCCGAGGTGGTGGTGCTGACCGTGCCCTTCGCGCACCAGCGGCCGACCCTCGAGGCCATCCGCGGCGCCCTGCAGGGCAAGATCCTCGTCGATGCCACCGTGCCGCTGGTGCCGCCGAAGGTCATGCGGGTGCAGCTGCCGGCCGAAGGCTGCGCCGCGCTCATCGCCCAGGCCATCGTCGGCGCCGAGGCCACCGTGGTCTCGGCATTCCAGAACGTGGCCGCCGATGTGCTCGCCGCGGATGCCGATCCTGGCTGCGACGTGCTGGTCGCCGGCGACAGGGCCGAGGCCCGCGAGACCGTCATCGGCCTGGCGCGCCGCGCCGGGCTGCGTGCCTGGCATGCGGGGCCGCTCGCCAATTCCGCTGCCATGGAGGCCCTGACCTCGGTGCTGATCTTCATGAACAAGCACTACAAGAGCGAGCATGCCGGCATCCGCATCGCCGGCGTCGGCCACGCAGGCGGCTGAGGGCGCCGGCGTCCGCCGGACGCCCGCCATTGCGAGCATGACCGCCCCCGCGCTTTCGCTCACGCCGCTGCCGGGGCTGCCCCCCATCCGGCCCGGCGATGACCTCGCGGCACTGATCGCCGCGGCGCTGGAGCGTGCCGGGCTGGTGCTGGCCGACGGCGACGTGCTGGCCGTGACGCAGAAGATCGTCTCCAAGGCCGAGGGCCGCCTGCGGCGGCTGGCCGACGTGCAGCCCTCGGCGCGCGCGCAGGCGCTGGCCGCCGAGACCCGCAAGGATCCGCGCCTGGTCGAACTGATCCTGCAGGAATCGACGGCGATCCTGCGCACGCGGCCGGACCTGCTCATCGCCGAGCACCGGCTCGGCATCGTGCTGGCCAACGCCGGCATCGACCGCTCCAACCTCGGCGGCGACGACGAGACCGTGCTGCTGCTGCCCGAGGATCCGGATGCATCGGCGACCCGCCTGCGCCAGGCGCTGCAGCAGGCGAGCGGCGCCCGCCTGGGAGTCATCATCACCGACAGCGTCGGCCGTGCCTGGCGCCGCGGCACCGTCGGCATCGCCATCGGCACGGCGGGTGTGGCGCCGTTCACCGACCTGCGCGGGCACCAGGATCTCGCCGGCCGGCCGCTGCAGGTGAGCGAGATCGCGCCGGCGGACAGCCTGGCCGCGGCCGCGGTGCTGGTGATGGGCGAGGCCGCCGAGGGCCGGCCGGTGGTCCTGCTGCGCGGTGCCGGCGGCGGCGGCGCCGATACACCGGCGCGCGTGGTGCTGCGACCACGCGCGGAAGACCTGTTTCGCTGAACGATGACGACCATGGTGCAGGCAACCGACAGCGTGGTACTCCTCTCCGGCGGCGTCGGCGGCGCCAAGCTGGCGCTCGGCCTGCACCGCGCGCTGCCGCCGGCTGCGCTCACCATCATCGCCAACATCGGCGATGACTTCCGCCACCTCGGGCTCGCCATCTCGCCCGACATCGACACACTCATCTATACGCTCGCGGACCTCGTGAACCCGGAGACGGGCTGGGGCCGGCGCGACGAGACCTGGAATTTCATGGCGGAGCTGGAGCGCCTCGGCGGCGAAACCTGGTTCCGCCTCGGGGACCGCGACCTCGCCAGCCACGTCGAACGCAGCCGGCGCCTGGAGGCCGGGGACGCGCTCTCGACGATCACGCGCGAGACCTGCCAGCGGCTCGGCATCGGCAGCCACATCGTGCCGGCCAGCGACCGTCGCGTGCAGACGCGGTTAGTGACAGATGCGGGCGTGCTCGCCTTCCAGGACTACTTCGTGCGCCAGCGCGCGCAGCCGGTGGTCAGCGAGGTGCGCTTTGCCGGCGCCGCCGAGGCCGTGCCGCCGGCCACGGCGATGGCGGCACTGGGCGATCCCGGGCTGCGCGCCATCCTCGTCGCGCCCTCCAATCCCTGGCTGAGCATCGACCCGATGCTGGCGATACCGGCGCTGCGTGCCGCGCTGGAGAAAAGCAGCGTCGCGCGGGTTGCGGTCTCGCCCATCGTCGCCGGACAGGCCATCAAGGGCCCGACGGCGAAGATCATGGCGGAGCTGGGCATGCCGGTGAACCAGGTGGGCATCGCACGCCATTACCTGGGCCTCATCGATGGCCTGGTTCTCGACCATGCCGATGCCGGCGAAGTGGCCGCGGTCGAGGCGCTGGGCATCCGCGCCATCACCACCTCGACGGTGATGCAGACGCTGGAAGATCGCATGGCGCTGGCGCGCTTCGCGCTGGAGTTCGCCGCGACGCTGCGCCGCCCGTGACCGCCGGCGCATGACCACCTGGGCTCTGCTGCCTGTGCGGTCGCTGGCGGGCGCGAAGAGCCGCCTGGCAGCAGCCCTCGACGCCACCGAGCGCGCCGCCCTGGCGCGTTGCCTGGCGCAGTCCGTCATCGCGGCCGCGCAGGCCGCCCGCGGCATCGATGCGGTGGCGGTGGTCACCGGCGATGCCGCGGCCCGCGCCCTGGCCGAGGCCTCCGGCTGCCGCTGGCTGCCCGACGATCCGGCGCGCGGCCTGTCCGGCAACGTGGACGCCGCCATGGCCCTGCTGGCCGGCGAAGGTGCGCGGACCGTGGTGGTCGTGCCCGCCGACCTGCCGTTGCTGGCCGCAGCGGATCTCGATGCCCTGCTCGCCAGCCATGGCGGCGGCGTCACGGTGGTGCCGGCTGCCGCGGACGGCGGCACCAACGCCCTGGCGATGACGCCGCCCGCTGCGGCGCCCTGCCGCTTCGGGCCGGACAGCGCGCAGGCGCACCTGCAGGCCGCGCTGGAGCGCGGTGTCGCCGCCCGCCTGCTGGCACTGCCCGGCTTTGCGCGCGACCTCGACACCGTGGATGATGTGCGCTGGCTCTGCGCGCAACCGGATGGCGGAACGGCGCGCCAGTACCTCGAACACAGCGGCATCTGCGCGCGCCTGCGGGCGCGGGGCTGAAGACGGCGAAGGCGATGACAGACTGGCAGCAACTCGACGGCGGACAGGCCGCGGACCAGGCGGCAGCCATGGCGCTGCCCGAACTCCTCGCCGCCGCGGCGGCCGTACGCGACAGCGGGCACGGCGCGGTGGTCACGTACTCGCGCAAGGTCTTCATCCCGCTGACCGAGCTCTGCCGCGATGTCTGCCACTACTGCACCTACGCCAAGACGCCGCGGCGCCTGCAGGCCGCCTATCTCGATCCCGAGGCGGTGCTGGCGATCGCCAGGGCCGGCCAGGCACAGGGCTGCCGCGAGGCGCTGTTCACCCTGGGCGACAAGCCGGAGCTGCGTTACCGCGCCGCGCGCGACGCGCTCAGGGCACTGGGCTACTCCTCCACGCTGGCCTACCTGCGCGCCATGGCGGAACGCGTGCTGAAGGAAACCGGCCTGCTGCCGCACCTGAATCCCGGCGTGCTGGCCGCCGACGACTACCGCACGCTGCGCACGGTGGCGCCCTCGATGGGCATCATGCTGGAATCGGCCAGCCCGCGGCTCGCCGCGCGCGGCGGCCCGCATTTCGGCTCCCCGGACAAGCTGCCGGCGGTGCGCCTCAAGGCCATCGAGGATGCCGGCGTCGCCGGCGTCGCCCTCACCTCCGGCCTGCTCATCGGCATCGGCGAAACCCGGCGCGAGCGCGTCGACAGCCTGGTGGCACTGCGCGACAGCCACCGCCGCCACGGCCACCTGCAGGAAATCATCATCCAGAACTTCGTGCCCAAGCCCGGCACGAAACTCGCCGCGGCCCCGCCACCACCCTTCGCCGAACTGCAATGGACCATCGCCGTGGCGCGGCTGCTGTTCGGCCCCGCGATGAACATCCAGGCGCCGCCGAACCTCAACGAGGGCCGGCTCGGCGAGCTCATCGCGGCCGGCATCAACGACTGGGGTGGTGTCTCGCCGGTGACGCCGGACCACGTCAACCCGGAGTCTCCCTGGCCGCAGCTCACCGAACTCGCGCAGCAGACCGCGGCCGCCGGCAAGACGCTGGTCGAACGGCTGACGCTCTACCCGGCCTACCTGCGCGAGCGCGAGCGCTGGCTGGACGCGGGCCTCGTCACCGCGGTGCTGCGCCATGCCGATGCCGCAGGCTTCGCCCGTGACGACAGCTGGGCTGCGGGCGACAGCAGGTCACGCGCGCCTGCGGCTGCCGCCGCCAGTGGCAGCTTCGCCGATCGCGCCATCGCCACCGCCGTGGCCAGGGCACGGGCCGGCGAACGCCTCGCTGCGCCGGACCTCGAGCGGCTGTTCGCGGCACGCGGCGCGGATGTCGATCGCCTCTGCGCCGCCGCCGATACGCTGCGCGCCGAGGTCTGCGGCGACACGGTCAGCTACGTCGTCAACCGCAACATCAACTACACCAACCTCTGCGCCTACAAGTGCCAGTTCTGCGCCTTCGCCAAGGGCAAGGCCGACGAGGACCTGCGCGGCGCGCCCTACGTGCTCGACCTCACCGAGATCGGCCGCCGCGCGGCGGAAGCCTGGGACCGCGGCGCCACGGAAGTCTGCCTGCAGGGCGGCATCCACCCGGCATTCACCGGCCAGACCTACCTCGACGTGCTGCGCACGGTGAAGGAAGCCGCGCCGGGCATCCACGTGCATGCCTTCTCGCCGCTGGAGGTGACCCAGGGCGCGCGCACCCTGGGCATCGGCGTGGAGGCGTTCCTGCGCCAGCTGCGGGACGCGGGCCTCGGCACGCTGCCCGGCACCGCCGCCGAGATCCTCGACGACGAAGTGCGCCGGCAGATCTGCCCGGACAAGGTCAACACCCTGCAGTGGCTCAACGTGGTGGCGACCGCGCACCAGGTCGGCCTGCGCACCACGGCGACCATCATGTTCGGCCACCTCGAGGCGCCACGGCACTGGGCGCGCCACCTGCTGGCGATCCGCGACCTGCAGCAGCAGACCGGCGGTTTCACCGAGTTCGTGCCGCTACCCTTCGTGCACATGGAGGCGCCGCTGTACCGGCGCGGCCGCGCACGCCCGGGCCCGACCTGGCGCGAGGCGCGGCTGATACACGCCGTGTCGCGGCTGGCACTGCACCCGCTGATCCCCAACATCCAGGCCTCCTGGACCAAGCTCGGCGAGGCCGGCGCGGCGCAGCTGCTGCAGGCCGGGGTCAATGACCTCGGCGGTACGCTGATGAACGAATCGATCTCGCGCGCCGCCGGCGCGGCCCACGGCCAGGAACTGCCGCCCGAACGCATGGACGCCCTGATCCGCAGCGTCGGCCGCCAGCCACGGCAGCGCACGACGCTGTACGGCGAGCCGCCGGCAGCGCGCATCGCGCAATCCTACGGCGCACCCGGGCTCGCGGCCATGAGCTTCCGTCCGGCGCGCGACTACCAGGCCGCCTCCTGAGCCCCCGCAACCACGATCCACGGTGACCCGCGTGACCCAGAAGCGACAACCCGCCCCGGCAGAACCCCATGTGCATGGCCCCGACTGCGACCATGACCACCACCACGAACCGGCCGAGCCCTATCGCCGCGACACCCCGAAGCTCGGTCGCAACGATCCTTGCTTCTGCGGCAGCGGCAAGAAATACAAGAAGTGTCACGGCGCCGCCAGCTGACCGGGGAATCGAGGGAATCAAGGGAATTAAGGAATTAAGGGGACAGTTTACTTATCTGTCACTACTGCTCGTGATGTAGCGCAATGCCTCTACGACAGATAAGTAAACTGTCCCCTTAATTCCTTAATTCCCTTGATTCCCTCGATTCAACGCGCAATTCCATGCTGCAGCTGTCGCCGACCCTCGCCATTCCGCTGTCGGAAATCGTGCTCAGCGCGGTGCGGGCCCAGGGTGCGGGCGGACAGAATGTCAACAAGGTCGCCTCCGCGGTGCACCTGCGCTTCGACATCGGCGCCTCGTCGCTGCCGCTGGAGGTGAAGGAACGGCTGCGTGAACTGCGAGACCGGCGCATCAGCAGCGACGGCGTCATCGTCATCAAGGCGCAGCGCTTCCGCAACCTGGAACAGAACCGCGACGACGCGCTGGCCCGGCTGGCCGCGTTGCTGGCACTGGCGCTGGTGAAGCGCAAGGCACGGCGCCCGACGCGGCCGACCCGGGCCTCGCGCCAGCGGCGCCTGGAGAGCAAGAAGAAAGCTGGGGCCACCAAGCGCCTGCGCGCCAGGCCAGGGCCCGACGCCTGACCTGCGGCGCCCGACCCGAGGCAGGCTCAGAGCAGCGCCGGCAGCACCCGCTCGCCGATCAGGCGGATGGACTCGGCGGGATGCGCATAGAGCCGCAGCGCCACGCTGCCGAGGCCCGCTTCCCGCAGGTGCCGCAGCCTGGAGACGAGCCCGTTGAGCGACGCTGGCGTACCGCACAGCGTGACGTTGTCGACCAGCGCATCGAGCACCGGCCCGGGTATGCCCTCGACCTCGTGGCTGCCGGCGGCAAAGGCCCGGGCAAAGGCCGCGCGGCTGCCCATGACCAGGCGCACGTCGTCCGGGTCGAGGAACTCCGCGAGCAGCCAGGGACGGAAGATGCCGCGCAGGAACAGCCAGCGGCGCGCCTCGCGCCGCGCCTCGACCTCGTCGGCGCAGACATGCCAGGCCGTGAAGACGCTGGTCCAGAAACCTCCGGCGCGGGACCTGCCGCCGGCCTCGAGCGCGGCATCCAGAGTGGCGATGACCTGCGCAGCCGGTCCCGGCGGGACGTCGCTCATCATGATGCCGTCACCGGCCGTGGCGGCCATGCGCAGCATCTGCGCCTGGCCGGCACCGATGTACACCGGCGGTGCCGGTGCGGTGGCCCAGCCGAAGCGGCAGCCATGCACCTCGAACATCTCGCCGCGGAACTCCACCGGCTCGCGGCTGGCCGCGGCGCGGACGATCGCGGCACATTCGCGCACCGCGCGCACCCGGCGGGCCGGCGCGAGGCCGAGCGCCTGCAGCGCCTCGCCGCCGCCACCGATGACGACCCGCGCGCGCCCGCCGGCCAGCTCGTTCAGGGTCAGCAGGCTGGCGGCGATCTTCAGCGGGTGCGTGTCGTAGGGATTCACCGCGATCGGCCCGAGCGTGATGCGGCTGGTGCGCAACGCGGTGCGCGCCAGGTTCGCCCAGGGATCGCGCGAATCGTTGAGGCTCGAAACCCAGATGCCGGTGATGCCGCAACGCTCGGCCAGCTCGCCGAGCGTGGCCAGTTCCCCGGCCGATGCACGGCTGTCGAGGATGACGTCGACGTCCATGGCCGCTACAGCAGCTCCGTGGCCAGCAAGCGCATGGCCTCGATGCTGCAGCCACTGGCCAGCATGGAACCGACGCGGCCACTACGGCCGGCCTCCTTCCAGGCGCCGAGGCGCTCGCGGATGCGCGCGGCCGGACCAACGAGGGCCACCTGGTCGATCAGCGCATCGGGCACCGCGGCGGCCGCGGCGGCACGCTTGCCGGCGAGGTACAGGTCCTGGATGCGCAGGGCGGCATCCGCGTAGCCCATGCGCGTCACGTAGTCGAAGTAGAAGTTGCGACCCTTCGGGCCCATGCCGCCGATGTAGAGCGCCAGGTTCTCGCGCACCGGGGCGCGGGCACGCTCCAGGTCATCGTCCAGCGACACCGGCACTGCCGGCGCCACCTCGAAGCTCGCGCGCGTGCGCCCGCTCAGCGCCAGGCCCTCGGCCACATAGGGCTCGATGATTTCCGGATGCTCCGGGCTCAGCCAGACGGGAAACACGCCATCGGCCACTTCCGCGGCGCAGGCGATGCCCTTGGGCGTGACCGCGGCGGTGAAGATGCGCAGGGTCGGATCGGCGTGCAGGATGCCCTTCATCGGCGTACCGAGCCCGCTGGCGCCCGGGCCGTCGTAGGGAATGCGGTACTCGCGACCCTGGTGGACCAGGGGGCCGGTGCGCGCCGCCACCTGGCGCACGATGTCGATGTACTCGCGGGTGCGGGCCAGTGGCCGGCCGTAGGGGACACCGTACCAGCCCTCCACCACCCGCGGCCCGGACGGCCCCAGGCCGAGGATGAAGCGCCCGCCGGAGAGCGTGTTGAGCGTCATAGCGGTCATGGCCGCGCAGGTCGGCGTGCGCGCGGGCATCTGCATGATGGCGGTGCCGACATGGATGCGGCTGGTGCGCGCGAGGATCCAGCTGGCCGTGGAAACGGCGTCCATGCCGTAGGCCTCGGAAGTCCACACCGAGTGGAAGCCGAGGCGCTCGGCCTCGAGGACCTGCTCCATGGGCAGCTGGGCCTGGGCGGTGCCATAGCCAGCGACGAAACCGAGTTTCATGTAGGACTCCCCGATGCGACCTGCGGCCAGCTTAGCCCCGCCGGGGGAGAAATCACATGGGCGTGGTCAACGCTCCTTGGGATCGCGCAACGGCAGCCGCGTGACCTTGGCGCTGCGGCCGGTCAGCTCGCTCTGCAGTTGCCGCAGGCGGCCGGTCAATTCCTCGCGCTCGGCGGCCAGTCGCTGGATCTGGTCGGCCACCGCATCGGAGCCTGCCCGGGCGACGGACAGCTCGGTCTCGGCATCCTTGACGCGGACGCTGGCGCGGATGGTCTCTTCGGCCCGGTTCACCAGTTCACCCCGCAGGGCCTGGGTCTTGGCGCACTCGTCGGCCAGGCTCCTGCGTAGGCGTTCGATCTCCTGGTTGCGCTCCTCGAGGTCGCCGCCTTTTGCTTCCATCTCGCGGCGCAGGATGTCGGACTCTTCGCGGTGGCGCTCCAGCGCGAGTTCCGCCTCCTCCGCCTTGCGCTGGGCGACGCGCAGGTCCGCCTCCAGGGCCCTGATGCGGTGGTTCGCCTCCTCGGGCCGCAGCCCGCCGCGACCCCGGGCCGCCAGGCGCACGACCACACGGCCCACGGCCCAGCCGCCGAGGACGCCAATGGCCGCAAAGATCAGGATGATCTCCTGGATGGTTAACATAACGCCGCGCCGAGAACCCCAGGTCCGAGCGGGCAGCCTAGCCCGGCGCGCGATCCCGCCGCCATGCGCTGGTTCTCAGCCCGGCAACGGCCGCTCAGAGCGGAAAGCGCTCCGTGATCTGCATCAAGGGCTGCCCGTCGCAGACCACCCGGTAGCTGCGGGTCAGCAGCGGCCCGCGACAGAGCGCAGCGACTTCCGCGGGCCGTGCCGGCGCCTGCTCGCGGCCGAACCACAGGCCCTCGCGACGGGTCTCGGCCGCGGTATCGATGAGGATGCGCCCCAGCCCGCCACCATCGCGTTCCAGGCCGCGGCGTACATCGGGGCCGAGGCGCGCGGCGGCGATCAGGGTATCGGCCCAGGCGAAGAAGCGCCCGCTGCCGGCACCGACCAGCAGCACCCGCCGGCGGATAGCGGGGTCGCCCGCCGCGAGCCCCAGCCAGGGCTCCGGCTGCCCGAGGCGTAGTTCCTCCTGCGCGATGCGGCGGACCTCCACCGGTTCGAGCCAGTAGGCTTCGATGAACCGGGTCACGGTGCCGTCGATCACCAGCAGGCTGCGCAGGTAGGGATCGAGGCTGGCCACGTCCACGTCGTCCAGCCCCGCGGGCCGGCTCGCCTGCGCCAGGAATACATCGGCAGCGGGATCGAATGCCGGCAATGCAGCAGCCGGAGTGGTGGCGCCCATGGCGGCAATCTTAGGCGCAAACGCAGGACGGCGGGACAGGCGGCGCGCCGGGCGCTAGACTTTTTTGCATGAGCCAGCCCATCAGCCGCCACTACGCCACCATCGACGGACGCTGGGGTCCCCGCCAGGTGCACTATCGCCGCAGCGGCCAGGGCCCGGCCCTGGTGCTGCTGCACCAGTCGCCACAGTCCTCGCGCGAACTGGCCGGGCTGATGCAGCGCTGGTCGGCGCACTTCACGCTCATCGCCCCCGACACGCCCGGCTACGGGCAGTCCGATCCGCTGGGTCCCGCCAGCCTGGGCATCGCGGACTTCGCCGAGGCCCTCGGCGAGTTCGTCGATGCCATCGGCCTGCGCCGCTTCGGCCTCTATGGTTTTCACACCGGGGCGAGCATCGGCCTGTGGTACGCGGCGCGACATCCCGCGCGGGTCACGGCCCTGGCTGCCAATGGCCTGGCGCAACTCACCGACGATGAACGGCGCGACATCCTCGCGAATTACCTGCCGCCGGTGGTGCCCAGCTGGGATGGCAGCCACCTCGCCTGGATGTGGGGCCGCATGCGCGAGCAGACCTTGTTCTTCCCCTGGTATGACCATCGCCCGGCGGCGCGCATGACCTTCGACGTGCCTCCAGCCACGGTGCTGCATGACTCGTTCATGGACTTCCTGCGCGCCGGGGACCACTACGCCGTTGCCTATCGCGCCGCTTTCGAATCCCGCCCCGAAACCGTGCTGCCCGGATTGCGGGTGCCGCTGCTGGTGACCGCGGCCGCCGGTGATCCGCTGCAGGTCCACCTCGGCCGGCTCGGCGAGCTGCCGCCCGGTGTCGATGTGGCGCCTTCCGCCGGCCGGGAACCGGCGCTCGAACGCTGCCTCGGGCACCTGCTCGCGCGGCGCGGCGATCCCGCGCCGGCACCGGTGGCCACCCGCGCGCTGCCCGGGCGGCTGTGGAACCGCATGCTGCAGCTCCCGTCCGGGCAGATCCGGGTGCGCGAGCGCCTCGATGGCCAGGGCGAACCGGTGATGATCCTGCATGGCGCCGGCCAGTCCGCCGACGCCATGAACCGGCTGGCCGAGGGCATTGCCGGCACCCGCCCCCTGATCGTTGCGGATCTCCCCGGACATGGCGAGTCGGACCGCCCCGCCACGAGTCCGGGCATCGCCTCCTCGGCCGTGGCCTGCCTCGAAGTGCTGGGCGAAGCCGGCCTGACGAGCTGCACGCTGGCAGGCATCGGTGCGGGTGCCTGCGTTGCCCTGGAGATGGGCCGGCGCTCGCGTGCCCGCGCGCATTCGCTGGCGCTCCTCGACCTGCCGTTCCTCCCGGACAGCAGCGCGGCGGCATTCCGCGAGCACGGCCTGCCGGATCTCACGCCCCGCTGGCATGGTGGCCATCTGCTCGAGGCCTGGCACATGCTGCGCGACGCCCGCCTGTTCTTCCCCTGGTTCGACCGGCGCCAGGCCAGCGCACTGCAGCTGGAGTCCGTCCTCGACGAGACCGGCCTGCAGACCGAGCTGCTCGACCTGCTGCGTGCCTCCCCGTCCTGGCAGTCCCTGTTCGCCGATACGCTCGACTACCCGGTGACGGCGGCGCTGGCCACGCAACGGGGTGCGCTGGCCATCGGCGCCGCGCACAACAGCGCCTGGCTCGGAGCCACCCGCGATGCAGCCGCCAGCCGCAGCGGCCTTGCCGCGCAGCTGCTGCCCGGGGCACAGGAGCAGTGGCTGCCCGCTCTGCTGGCCCTGTTCACCTGACGCGCAGCCGGCACGCAACGCATTGAAGGCCCGCCCGGCACCCGTATACTGCCGGTCGATTCGCGGGATCGTCGGTGCCGGGTCGGCGCCAGGTCGACGCCAGGGATTCGCTCATCTGTTCTGGGGGTTTGCGCATGAAATGCACTGCGGTGGCAGGGCTGCTTGCCCTGGCTAGCCTTACGGCCGTTGCACAGGATGTACCGGGCTGGCGCATCGGTGGCGCGGCCAGCTTCACCGACTTCCAGGGCGATGACTCCATCACCCCGTCGCTCGGCCAGGGCTTCATCGACGACAACTCGGTGGGCCTGAAGGTCCATGCGCAATACCAGTTCAATCGCTGGTTCGGCCTCGAGGGCGCCTACCATGACCTCGGCACGTTCAAGGACCTGTCGCTGAACAATTCTGCCCCTGGTGACCTGAAGCTGAAATTCGACGGCTTCAGCATCAATGGCCTGCTGTACCTGCCGTTCGCCAGCGAGGAAATCCAGCCCTACCTGAAGGCCGGCTACTTCAACTTCGACGACGAGCTCAGCCTCAACGGCGCCGTCACGTCCAGCGCCTCGGAGACCGGCCTGACCGCCGGCGCCGGTGTCAGGGTGCCGCTGGCGGCGCAGTTCGGCATGCGCGCCGACCTGGACTGGTTCGACACCGACGTCGGCGACCTCTGGTCGCTGAACATCGGTCTGGAGTACTCCTTCGGTGGCCGCCCGCAGGCCGAACCGAGCATGGCGGCCGCTGCGCCACCCCCGCCACCCCCGCCACCCCCGCCACCCCCGCCGCCTGCGGAACCGGCCGACAGCGATGGCGATGGCGTCGCCGATGAGGTCGACCAGTGCCCGGACACCCCGCAGGGTGAACGCGTCG